>SCPP01001559.1_pt1 | contig 527233 bp, 569 predicted proteins | sample 6106811 | NCBI WGS metagenome assembly SCPP01 (sample SAMN10720449, study PRJNA508395) | human gut metagenome | isolation source: Participant 2 stool, 15 month | host: Homo sapiens | collected 2018
CTCCGGCCCTGGCACCATCGGCATCGTATGCGAAGAAAGTTTAATCGGCATTCAGCCAAAGCGGCCCTGCCATGTGGAGAATTCCACGGCAGGGCCGCTTTATTCAAGAACACTTTTCCGCGTCGATGGCCAGCACGAACATCAGCACATACAGCGCATCCTCCGGATCTGCAATGTCCAGCACATAAGTATCCGTCCAGTGGAGCAGCTCCTTTCGCCGCCACCTTTCCCCATCCGGCCCGGTGATGGTGTAGTCCCATTCCGTCCAGTCGCCTTCGATGTGCCAGCCGTTGAAGTCGATATTATACCGTGGTTTGAACCAGCCCACGGTTCTTTTTCAGGGTGCCGATGCAGTCGCTCCCCTCGTAAAGTTCGAATTGGGGCACCAGGAAAAATCTGCTCCTTCACGGTACCCAGCTCATGCTCCTCGCTGGCGTCGAATATTTTCAGGCAGTGTCCCCACGAGAGCTGCCCTTTCACGACATAGACCGTATTTTCGTTTTCGTCGTAAATGTCATAGCTGTCAAACCAGGTAAATGCACGCTGTTTGAATAAAAGCTTCATGCTGTCCTCCTTGGCATTCCTGCCGCATTGCAGACACCTTTATCCTATATACGATTGAGGACATTTTCATGCAGGAACTGGGAAATTTTTCATCGGCAAGAGCTTTGGACGAAAAGCAAAAGAAAACGCTCAAGATCTCTTAGAGCGTTTTGATCAAATCGGCGGCTACCTATTTTCACAAGCCGTTTCCAGCTAACTATCTTGGGCACGAGTGAGCTTAACTGCTGTGTTCGGAATGGGAACAGGTGGAACCTCACCGTCATCGTCACCGACCATATGACTGACCAGTATACCATAAGGTCTACTGTTTGTCCAGTATTTCTTAGAAGGACGTGCCTTCAAAACTGAATAATCACTGCTACTTTTCGTTGACTTGAAATACTCAAGCGAATTGTGGTCAAGCCCTCGACCTATTAGTACACGCTTGCTGAATGGATCGCTCCACTTACATCGTGCCTATCAACCTTGTAGTCTTCAAGGGGTCTTGTTTAAAACAATGGGACATCTTATCTTTGGGTCGGCTTCACGCTTAGATGCTTTCAGCGTTTATCCGATCCGTACGTAGTTGCCCAGCTATCCTGGCGGAACAACTGGTGCGCCAGAGGTACGTCCGTCCGGTCCTCGTACTAGGGACAGCTCCCATCAAATATCCTGCGCCCGCAACAGATAGGGACCGAACTGTCTCACGACGTTCTGAACCCAGCTCGCGTACCGCTTTAATTGGCGAACAGCCAAACCCTTGGGACCGAATACAGCCCCAGGATGCGATGAGCCGACATCGAGGTGCCAAACCTCCCCGTCGATGTGGACTCTTGGGGGAGATCAGCCTGTTATCCCCAGGGTAGCTTTTATCCGTTGAGCGACGGCATTTCCACTCACATACCACCGGATCACTAACTCCAACTTTCGTTACTGCTCGAACCGTCATTCTCGCAGTTAGGCTCGCTTATGCGTTTACACTCTTTGCTTGATTTCCGTTCAAGCTGAGCGAACCTTTGAACGCCTCCGTTACTTTTTAGGAGGCGACCGCCCCAGTCAAACTGCCCACCTAACAATGTCCCCCGACTCGATTCAGAGCCGCAGGTTAGAATCCCAATATCCCAAGAGTGGTATCCCAACGGCCACTCCGCAACCGCCAAAGCGATTGTTTCCCTGTGTCCCATCTATCCTGTGCATGCAACATCGAAACCCAATATCAAGCTACAGTGAAGCTCCATGGGGTCTTTCCGTCTAGTTGCGGGAAACCGGCATCTTCACCGGTACTACAATTTCGCCGGGCGGGCTGTTGAGACAGTGCCCAAATCGTTACGCCATTCGTGCGGGTCAGAACTTACCTGACAAGGAATTTCGCTACCTTAGGACCGTTATAGTTACGGCCGCCGTTCACTGGGGCTTCGATTCAATGCTTGCACATCTCCTCTTAACCTTCCAGCACCGGGCAGGCGTCAGCTCGTATACGTCATCTTTCGATTTAGCACAAACCTGTGTTTTGGTAAACAGTTGCTTGGGCCGATTCTCTGCGGCTCCATCTCTGGAGCACCCCTTCTCCCGAAGTTACGGGGTCAATTTGCCGAGTTCCTTAACAACCCTTCTCCCGTTGGCCTTAGAATACTCTTCCCATCTACCTGTGTCGGTTTGCGGTACGGGCACCTCAGAAATACACACAGCTTTTCTCGCCATCTTCCATCCCAGACTTCGGTACTAATTTCCCTCGATCTCTACCGGAACCAACACCCGGCTCTGAGACTTTGAATGTGTCCCTGTGCTTAACTCTTTTGGTGGTGACGGAATCTCTACCGTCTGTGCATCGGCTACGCCTTCCGGCCTCACCTTAGCTCCCGACTAACTTGGAGCGGACGAACCTTCCTCCAAAACCTGGGGCTTTCGGCCATGCAGATTCTCACTGCATTCGCGCTACTCATTCCGGCATTCTCACTTCTATACACTCCACAGCCGCTTACGCTACTGTTTCTCCGCGTATACAACGCTCCCCTACCCAATCCATTGCTGGATTGCCTAAGCTTCGGTGTCAGGTTTAGCCCCGTTAAATTCTCCGCGCAAAGACGCTCGACCAGTGAGCTATTACGCACTCTTTGAATGAGTGGCTGCTTCTGAGCCAACATCCTGGTTGTCTACGTATCTTCACATCGTTTTCCACTTAACCTGACTTTGGGACCTTAGCTGTAGATCTGGGCTGTTTCCCTTTGACAATGACATTTATCTGACACTGTCTGACTCCCAAGCATCAATACTCTGGCATTCTGAGTTTGATAAGCTTCGCTAACCTCTCGGCCGCTAGGCTATTCAGTGCTTTACCTCCAGGTATCTAACTTGAGGCTAGTCCTAAAACTATTTCGGGGAGAACCAGCTATCTCCGGGTTCGATTGGAATTTCTCCGCTACCCACAGTTCATCCGCCGCCTTTTCAACGGAGGTCGGTTCGGTCCTCCATGGAATTTTACTTCCACTTCAACCTGACCATGGGTAGGTCACCCGGTTTCGGGCCCATTATATGCAACTTAACGCCCTTTTCAAACTCGCTTTCGCTTCGGCTCCAGTCCTTAAGAGCTTAACCTTGCTGCATACAATCGCTCGCCGGACCGTTCTACAAAAGTACCCTATCACACATTGACGTGCTCTAGGTGCTTGTAGGCACAGGGTTTCAGGTTCTTTTTCACTCCACCTCCCGGGGTTCTTTTCACCTTTCCCTCACGGTACTATGCGCTATCGGTCACTAGGTAGTATTTAGGCTTGGAGGATGGTCCCCCCATCTTCCGACCAGGTTTCACGTGTCTGGCCGTACTCTGGAATCGCTCAGCTCTTGTCGTTTTCACCTACGTGGTTCTCACACTCTCTGACCGGCCTTCCCATGCCGTTCGGTTAACAACGAGTCCTAAATGCTCCGTACCCCGGTATTTCTACCTTCGGTTTGCCCTCTTCCGCGTTCGCTCGCCACTACTTACGGAATCTCGTTTGATGTCTCTTCCTCGCCCTACTTAGATGTTTCAGTTCAGGCGGTTCCCTCGATGTACCTATTTTGAATTTCAGTACAACGTACCTGAGTATGAACCCAGGTGAGTTTCCTCATTCGGAAATCTTCGGATCAAAGTTTACGTGCAACTCCCCGAAGCTTATCGCAGCTTATCACGTCCTTCATCGGCTCCTAGTGCCAAGGCATCCGCCCTGCACCCTTGTTCGCTTGACCATATCAAACTAATCTCTTTCGAGATTGGCTTGTATCCTCTTGATTCTCTCTTGCCAACGAAGATTATGTTACCCTTCCTTTTGAAATTGTAATATTTCTTAAAAAGAACTTACTATAATCTTTGTTTCGCAGTTATTATTCAGTTTTCAAGGTACGTCTTTGAGTTCCCTTTTCAGGGCCCTCAAAATCGAACAATATCTAATCAACTTGTCTATCACCTGTTCCAGGAACAAATCATCTTCGATGTTTGTTCCTGCCTGACTCTTAGAAAGGAGGTGATCCAACCGCAGGTTCCCCTACGGTTACCTTGTTACGACTTCACCCCAATCACCAGTTTTACCTTCGGCGGCGTCCTCCTACGGTTAGACTACCGACTTCGGGTCCCCGGCTCTCATGGTGTGACGGGCGGTGTGTACAAGGCCCGGAACGTATTCACCGTGGCATGCTGATCCACGATTACTAGCAATTCCGACTTCGTGCAGGCGAGTTGCAGCCTGCAGTCCGAACTGGGACGTTGTTTCTGAGTTTTGCTCCACCTCGCGGTCTTGCTTCTCTTTGTTTAACGCCATTGTAGTACGTGTGTAGCCCAAGTCATAAAGGGCATGATGATTTGACGTCATCCCCACCTTCCTCCGTTTTGTCAACGGCAGTCTGGCCAGAGTCCTCTTGCGTAGTAACTGACCATAAGGGTTGCGCTCGTTGCGGGACTTAACCCAACATCTCACGACACGAGCTGACGACAACCATGCACCACCTGTCTCCTTGCTCCGAAGAGAAATGCTGTTTCCAGCATCGTCAAGGGATGTCAAGACTTGGTAAGGTTCTTCGCGTTGCGTCGAATTAAACCACATACTCCACTGCTTGTGCGGGCCCCCGTCAATTCCTTTGAGTTTCAACCTTGCGGTCGTACTCCCCAGGTGGATTACTTATTGTGTTAACTGCGGCACTGAAGGGGTCAATCCTCCAACACCTAGTAATCATCGTTTACGGTGTGGACTACCAGGGTATCTAATCCTGTTTGCTACCCACACTTTCGAGCCTCAGCGTCAGTTGGTGCCCAGTAGGCCGCCTTCGCCACTGGTGTTCCTCCCGATATCTACGCATTCCACCGCTACACCGGGAATTCCGCCTACCTCTGCACTACTCAAGAAAAACAGTTTTGAAAGCAGTTCATGGGTTGAGCCCATGGATTTCACTTCCAACTTGTTCTCCCGCCTGCGCTCCTTTACACCCAGTAATTCTGGACAACGCTTGTGACCTACGTTTTACCGCGGCTGCTGGCACGTAGTTAGCCGTCACTTCCTTGTTGAGTACCGTCATTATCTTCCTCAACAACAGGAGTTTACAATCCGAAGACCTTCTTCCTCCACGCGGCGTCGCTGCATCAGGGTTTCCCCATTGTGCAATATTCCCCTGCTGCCTCCCGTAGGAGTCTGGGCCGTGTCTCAGTCCCAATGTGGCCGTTCAACCTCTCAGTCCGGCTACCGATCGTCGCCTTGGTGGGCCATTACCTCACCAACTAGCTAATCGGACGCGAGGCCATCTCAAAGCGGATTGCTCCTTTTCCCCCTGCTCCATGCGGAGCTGTGGGCTTATGCGGTATTAGCAGTCGTTTCCAACTGTTGTCCCCCTCTTTGAGGCAGGTTCCTCACGCGTTACTCACCCGTTCGCCACTCGATTTGAAGAGCAAGCTCTTCATCTCTCGATCGACTTGCATGTGTTAGGCGCGCCGCCAGCGTTCGTCCTGAGCCAGGATCAAACTCTTTATAAATGATATTTATCACTTAAAGTGTTAAATCTCTCTTCGCTCAGCACGCAATCGCTTGCGTCCTGTGTGAATTACTTTGTTTGGAATTGTTTAACGTGTTTTTCCAACACGAAAATAGGTTCCGTTACAAGTTTTTCGATATTGTTCAATTTTCAAGGTCCTGTGCGCCTCAGCCTTGCGGCTGACAGCTTAATTATTTTATCACAGAAGTGATTTTTTGTCAAGCTCTTTTTCCGAAGTTTTTCGTTTCTTATCGAACTTGGAGCGTTCTCGGTTTCTCGGTGCTAACCGGAACTTTCGGACGTCTATTGGTTCTTTTCGCTTTACTTCCAGCTGGGACTCAGAAGTCATTCTTTTGTCTCAGTGCTTGGCGCTCAAGTATAATACCATACACCGGGCCACTTTGCAAGCCTTTTTTACAAGTTTTTTGCTCTTTTTTCGCTTTTGTATACATCCACTAGTTTTTTGCTTGAAATCAGTCCCTGCTTTGACACCGACTCAGCACACCTGCGGCGTGCGGCTCCTCTCAGTGGGAGGGCGTTGCACTATATATAATAAGAAGAGCATCTGCTACCTTCACCGGGCAAACGGATGCTCTCTCTTATATATAATAGTTACTTCTGGGCATACACCTGTTTGAGGTGTTCCGTAAGCTTCATATTCTCGCTATAGTCTACCGGCACCACGATGACACTGGGGACATCCTGTTTGAAAGCCTCCTCCAGCGTGGGGATAAGTTCCTCTGCCTTCTCGACGCGATAGCCCTTGCAGCGCATAGCCTCTGCCAGCAGCTTGAAATCGGGGTTCGAGAAGTCCACATAGCAGTGCTCACCGCCGAACTGCTCCTGCTCCTTCCACTTGATGAGACCGTAGCTGGAGTCCTCCCAGATGAGGGTCACAAAAGGCACATGCTCCCGCACCGCTGTTTCCAGCTCCTGACTGTTCATCATGAATCCGCCGTCGCCACAGACCGCCAGCACCTTCTTCTCCGGATAGAGAAGTTTTGCCGCGAACGCACCCGGGATGGAGAAGCCCATGCTGGCGAAGCCGTTGGAGATGAGGCAAGTGTTGGGCTCATAGCAGTCGTAATGGCGGGCGATCCACATCTTATGGGCACCCACATCGCTGACCACGATGTCGTCGCGGCCCATGACCTTCCGCACATCGGCGAGGATGCGTGCCGGCTTCATGGGGCAGCTGTCGTCCGCCGCCATTGCCTCATGCTCAGCCACCATCGTCTGGCGGAGAGCCAGTGCAAATTCCGGCTCACCGGTGCGGTGGGCGCAGCGCAGTATCTCATACAGACTTTCTGAAATGTTGCCCACCACTTCCACAGCAGGCTGATACCGCTTGTTGACATCGGCGGGGCGCTGTCGATGTGGACGATGGTCATATTCTCCCGTGCGCCCCACTTGGCCGGTGCGCACTCCACGATGTCGTAACCGATCGCGATGACCACATCCGCCCGATCGAAGAGCTGGTTGACATAGTCTTTCTGCGGGATGCCGATGGTCCAGAGGCTGTATTTGTCGTCCATCGGGATGATGCCCTTGGCCATCATAGTGTTGACCACCGGGATGTGCAGACGGTCAGCCAGCTCGGTGACAGCAGCGGCGGCATGGCCGCGCACGGCACCTGCACCTGCAAGGATGACCGGATTTTTTGCCTCACTGATGATTTTTCCTGCCGCTGCAATGTGGGTCGGGTCGGAATAGACCTCATGCATCTGCTGGCGCTTGAGCGGCACAGCGTCGGCGGGCATTTTTGCGATATTCTGGGGCAGGTCGATATGGGTCGCGCCCGGCTTGCCCTTTTCGGCGTGCTTGAAGGCCAGCCGCACGATTTCGCCCACCGTGTCGGGGCGGATGATCTGCTTCGAGCGCTTGGTGATAGGCTCAAACATCGCGGTCAGGTCAAGGTACTGGTGGCTGGTGAGCTGCATCCGGTCGGTGCCGACCTGTCCGGTGATGGCCACCAGCGGCGCACCGTCCAGATAAGCATCCGCCACACCGGTGACAAGGTTGGTAGCACCGGGGCCAAGGGTGGACAGGCAGACGCCGGCCCGGCCGGTCAGACGGCCATAGACATCCGCCATAAAAGCCGCACCCTGCTCGTGGCGCACCGGGATGAAGCGTATCTTGCTGTCTCGAATCGCAAACATCAGATCCAGCGTCTCTTCGCCCGGAATACCAAACATCACATCGACGCCCTCAGCCTCCAGACAGTCCACCAGCACCTGCGCAGTCGTTTTCATTCCCTTCATTTTTCCCTCCCAAAACGAAAAGGCAGCGCAGCCCCATGCGGGCCACACTGCCTTTGCTGCGCTTATTGTAAACGATTTTCGGCCATCCCGCAAGTGCAAATTTCCACAAAAAACGACTTGCTTTCGGTTTTTGCTCCGGCAGGCTTGACAAGCGGCAGGACAGGCCGTATGATGAAAGTATCTTTTTTGCAGTGAGGTAGTTATCATGTCCAGCATCACCATCCGCGGCTGCTGCATCGGCGCAGGCCGTCCGAAAGTCATCCTGCCCATCGTCGCCCGCACAGAGGACGATATTCTCCGTGAGGCCAGGCGGCTGTCCGCGCTGAAAGCTGACTGCATCGAGTGGCGGGCCGACTGGTTTTCTGATGCTCTGGATGCTGCCGCACTGAAGCGGGTGCTGTCCGGTCTGCGAGCAGCGCTGGGCGAAAAGCTCCTGCTCGTGACCTTCCGTACCAAAGCAGAGGGTGGAGAAACTTCCCTGACGCCGCAGCAATACGCTGATTTCTGCGGCACGGTCTGTGTCAGCGGCTGTGCCGATCTGCTTGACGTCGAGTTCTTCCCGAATCAAGAAGAACTTCCGGCCCTCATCGGGCAGGCGCACAAGGCCGGTGTCGCAGTGATTTGTTCCAGCCATGATTTCCACAAAACGCCGTCCCGGACGGAGATGGTCACACGCCTGACCGCCATGCAGCAGGCCGGAGCCGACCTGCCCAAACTGGCTGTGATGCCGAACTCTCCATCTGACGTCCTCGAATTGCTGGCCGCCACAGCAGAGATGGCAGAGCAGCACCCCGAAACGCCCGTCATCACTATGAGCATGGGTGCGCTGGGTGCAGTGAGCCGCCTGTGCGGTGAGACGTTCGGCTCTGCCATGACCTTCGCCAACCCCGGGCAGGCCAGCGCACCCGGACAGGTGGCGCTGGATGTAGTGAATGAAGTACTGGACAGCTTGAGCCTCGAGTAAAAGTTCAATATTCTCCCAGTAATTGCAGCAGCCCCGCTTTTTAGTTGGGGCTGTTTTTCATTTTCCAAAAATTGTCTGATACGTCAAATTTCAACAGCCCACATTGGCTATTTTTCCAGATTTTTGCGAGTTTCTGCAAAGACATTGACATTCTGTCGTTGAAATCATATCATTGTGTCATAAAAGATGAAAAGCGCTGCAGCGAGTTGTATTTCATCGTTTCTGCTCCATCTCAGCGAAATCGCGCCATGCCGGCAGGAGGTCCCACCATGATGCAGTGTGTCAGACGATGCAGTTTTATTTGTGGAGCTGTTCTCAGTCTCCTGCTTCTGCTCTGCAGCTGTCAGATCGGGGCAGGAACAGGACAGTTTGTCCAGCCGCCAGACATTCCCCCGGATGACAGCTCTCAGGGAAAGACGCAGCTTCTTTCTGCTCTGAATCAGGAGTATTTCCACCGCGTCCAGATCTCCAACCATTTTATACAGGGCAGTGACTCTGCTGCTGAGACAGTATTTCTGTATCTTGAGCAGAACTCCGGCGGCGACATCGACAAAGCGGTCGAGTTTTTAGCCGAAAATCCCGAAGATGAATATTGCCGCGCGAATTGTGCCGACGCTGTTCTGAGCAGAATTTCTCCCTCGTCCAGCGAAACTTACTGGGTCAGTTATTCCTTCCTCTCTGCCGACATTCTGGAGGACGGCGTCCTGAAAGAAGATGCAGAGTTTGGCCCCGTTGCTGGAAAGCTCATCGACAATCGGAATCTTCTGGTTTCGTCGGATTCTTATCAGCCTTACGACTGCCAGAGATCCGGCTTTGCCGTCGGCGTCATCGGCGGTCAAGCGCTCGTCGTGGCAGTGTTCGTTTCCTGACAACATTTTTCAAGACAAGCAAAAATGACCGCTGCGGTCTCCTGCTCCGCGGCGGTCATTTTCTCTGTCCGCCCTATTGGGCGAACCATTATACTCTTATAATAAAGGATCCTGCCAACGCTTGTCAACAGAGAAACGATTGCTTTTTGTCGATTTGCGCAGTTTCACATTGTAAACTGCACTGCGCAGAATGCGGCATAGATACAGAGCAGCGCCACACCCTGCACACGGGAGAGCTTTCCACGCACCAGCGCCGGGATGGTCAGCAACACCATCACCAGCAGCATCACGGGCAGCTCGAGCACCAGACTCGAGTTGATACCGAACAGGGTCGCACTCTGGGGGATTTCAAACGGTGCCAGTGTCACCGACACGCCGCTGACCAGCACGAGATTGAAGACATTCGCACCCACGACATTGCCCAGCGAGAGGTCGCTGTGGCCCTTCATCAGCGAAGTAATGGCCGTGACCAGCTCAGGCAGCGAGGTACCCAGCGCCACGAAGGTCAGCGCGATGACCGATTCCGGCACGCCCATCGCCTGCGCGATGATGGTGCCGTTGTCCACCAGCAGGTTCGCACCCAGCGCGATGAGGGCTGCGCCCACCACCAGCAGCAGGACGATTTTTCCGATGCCCATCGGCTCTTCCTCATGCTCCGGCTCTGCCAGGGCATTTTCATCTGCCAGACATTCGCCGCCATATAGGCCACGAACATCCCCAGCATCAGCAGGCCCATCGGACGGGTAAAGCGGCCCATGCCGTAAGCTGCCACGCAGTAGATGGCCGCAGCTGCAAAGAAGAAAGCCACCGGCACACGCAGGGTCTTGGGGTCCACCTTGCCGGGCCGTACGGCCACCGTAATGGCCGCGATGAGGGCCGCGTTGCAGATGACAGAGCCGATGGCGTTGCCGTAGGCGATCTCGCCGTGGCCGGACACTGCCGAGATGGTGGACACCATCACCTCGGGCAGGGTAGTGCCGATGGACACCACCGTTGCGCCGATGAGCAGTTCCGGCAGGTGGAACCGACGGGCCAGCGCCGATGCGCCGTCCACGAACCAGTCACCGCCCTTGATAAGGCAGAGCAATCCCAAAAGAAACAGGATGCCGGGGATTATCATATCGTTCCTCCCAATATCTCTCCGGGCGCAAATCGCGCCACATCACATAACAAAAGCCATATTGTATATGATACCAAATTTCCGTGTGGAATACAACGTCCGTTAGAAATATTTTACCCCTATCCTATATAAGGTGGCCAGAAACACAAAAAGCTCCCCCGAAGGGGAGCTTAAAAGCTTATTTACACCACTTTGCAAACTCTTCATCGGTACACTTGACGTAGTGGCTGCCGCTGACGAGATGGCTGGTGCCTTTGCTGTAGTCGATGCCGGAAGTGGCATAGTCGTAAGTCTCGGCCACGCGGCGCTTTTCCACCACCGGGTTCGGCAGCGGGATAGCCGACAGCAGGCTCCGGGTGTAGGGATGAATGGGATCTGCAAAAATTTCTTCCGTGGTACCCGTTTCCAGCAGGTGGCCCAGATGGAGCACACCGATACGGTCGGAGATGTACTTGACCATGGACAGGTCGTGTGCGATGAACAGGTAGGCCGTTCCGGTCTCCTGCTGGATGTCCTTCATCAGGTTGACGACCTGTGCCTGGATCGACACGTCCAGTGCCGAGATGCACTCGTCGGCGATGATGAGCTTCGGGTTCATGATGAGGGCGCGGGCAATGCCGACGCGCTGGCGCTGACCGCCGGAGAACTGGTGGGGATAACGCTCAGCGTGCTCGGGCGCAAGGCCGACCTTCTCCAGAATTTTCTCCACCTTTTCGCGGCGCTCGTCCTGGGTCTTGTACATATGGTGGATGTCCAGACCCTCGCCGATGATGTCCTCCACCTTCTTGCGGGGGTTCAGGGACGCCATCGGGTCCTGGAATATCATCTGCATCTGGGTGCGCAGGGTGTTGTTCTGGGCGTGAGACATACGTCCGCTGATGTCCTGCCCGTCGAAGGTGATTTTACCTGCAGTGGGATCATACAGCCGGATGATGCTGCGGCCAATGGTGGATTTGCCCGAGCCGGACTCACCCACCAGACCGTACGTCTCGCCGGGGTAGATCTCAAAACTGACATCGTCCACGGCCTTGACGGTGAAGTTCTTGTTCACCTTGAAATACTGTTTCAGTCCCTCGACCTTCAGAAGAGGGGTAGCGCTCTGTGCTGCCATTTACTCCGCCTCCTCTATCTTTTTTGCTTCTGCGCTCATACGGGCCACACGGTCTTTCAGCTCAGGCGGCATCTCCACCTTGGGAGCGCGGGGGTCCAGCAGCCAGGTAGCTGCGAAGTGGGTGTCGCTGATCTTGAACATGGGCGGGTCGATCTCGTCGTCGATCTCCAGCGCGTACTTGTTGCGGGGTGCAAAGGCGTCGCCGGCCTTCTCATGCAGCAGGTTCGGCGGCGAACCGGGGATGGTGTACAAACGCTCGTCGGCGGTATCGAGGTCGGGCATGGCCGACAGCAGGCCCCATGTATAGGGGGCGCTTGGGGTCGTAGAAGATCTCGTCGATGGTGCCGGTCTCCACGATCTTGCCCGCGTACATGACATCGACATAATCGGCCACCTTTGCCACGACGCCGAGGTCATGGGTGATGTAGATGACCGAAATGCCGCGCTCCTTCTGGATGCTGCGGATGAGCTCGAGGATCTTCGCCTGAATGGTCACATCCAGTGCGGTGGTGGGCTCATCGCAGATGAGCAGGTCCGGGTCGCAGGACAGCGCAATGGCGATGACCACGCGCTGACGCATACCGCCGGACAGCTGGTGCGGGTAGCTCTTCATCCGCTTTTCGGCGTCAGTGATACCGACTTCTTCCAGCAGCTTGAGGGCCTTCTGATATGCCTCAGCCTTGGGCATCTTGAAGTGCCAGAGCATCCCTTCCATGATCTGCTTGCCGATGGTCATGGTGGGGTCAAGGCTGGTCATGGGATCCTGAAAGACCATGGCGATGCGCTTGCCGTTGATGTGGCGGCGGATCCACTTTTTATCTTTGCAGCAGATCGACGGTTTCAGGCTGCCGTCGGCGTGATGGTAGCTGAACTGGATGCTGCCGCTGTTCACCTTGGCGTTCTGGGCCAGAATGCCCATGGCCGCCTTCATGGTGACGGACTTACCGGAACCAGACTCACCCACCAGCGCCACCGTCTCGCCCTTGTACAGGTCGATGTTCACGCCGCGGATGGCGTGGACGGGGCCAGCCGTCGTCTTAAAGGTAATATCAAGGTCTCGCACCGACAAGACCTGTTCTCTTTTCGTATCAGGCATGTTGTGCGCCTCCTTACATACTCTTCATCTTGGGGTCAAGTGCCTCGCGCAGGCCGTCGGCCAGCAGGTTGAAGCTGAGCATCAGCAGGCTCATGACCACGATAGGCGGGATGATCTGATAGGGATGGGTGGTGAAGCTGTTGTACAGCTCACTGATCAGGGAGCCCAGCGAGCACTGCGGCACCGGGATGCCCAGACCCACGAAGGAAAGGAATGCCTCGGTAAAGATCGCGGTGGGGATGCTGAACATGACCTGAGTGATGATGGGTCCGATGATGTTGGGCAGCACTTCCTTAAAGATAATGAAGAAGCTGCCGGCACCCAGAGTGCGGGAAGCCAGAACGAATTCCTGGTCCTTCAGCTTGAGCATCTCAGCGCGGGCGATGCGGCTCATGCCCACCCACTCGGTCAGCATCAGAGCGAAGATGATGGTGATCATGCCGGGCTGCAGCACCAGAAGCAGCAGCGTAACGATGACCAGACGGGGATGCCGTTGGCAACTTCAAGAAAGCGCTGCATCAGCATATCCACCTTGCCGCCGAAGTAGCCCGAGATGAGGCCGTAGCTCATACCGATGACCATATCAATGACGGCAGCCGCCACGGCGATGATAAGGGAGACGCGGGCGCCTTCCCAGGTACGGGTCCAGATGTCGCGGCCATAAAGATCGCTGCCGAACCAGTAGTAGACGTCATCCTTGCCTTTTTCGACATAGTTGTTGACGATCTTGGTACCGGTGGTCGTGCTCATCTTCTCGCTGCCGTCCAGAATGCCGAACTGCTCGATGCCGGGGACGCGAGGCGCAAAATTCTTCTGGCTCAGATCCTGGCCGGAATAAGTATAAGCATTCATTCCCGGGCCAAAGATGGCCAGCAGCAGGATGATCATGATCATCACGAGGCCCAGCACGGCGCTCTTCTTGCGGAAGAAGCGGATGCGGACGTCTTTCCAGAAGCTCTGGGCCGCGAAGTTGGTATCCACCGCGATTTCAGCCGCGTTGTCCTTCCGGGCAAACTCTGCCTCGGTGAACTTGTGCTCAGGGTACAGTTCCTGCACGGCCTGCGTGATGGCTGCGGCGGTGCTTTCGCCGCCCAGTCGAATCGCTTTTTCTGCCATATCAGTCGTCCCCCTTTGCCAGACGGATGCGCGGGTCGATGATGCCGTACAGCAGGTCAACGACCAGCATGATGCCAATGTACATGGCGCTGTAGATGAAGCTCAGGCCGATGACCACGTTGTAGTCGTTGGACTGGATGGCCGTCACCAGCAGGCTGCCCACGCCGGGGATGGCGAAAATTTTCTCGACCACCAGCGAGCCGGTCATCAAATCAACGATGAGCGGGGCCAAAACTGTAATAATAGGAATGAGCGCATTGCGCAGGGCGTGGCGGAAGATCAGCGCCGGGCCGGAGATGCCCTTGCTCTCGGCCAGCAGCATATAGTCAGAGTCGAGGACTTCTATCATCTCGCTTCGGGTGAAGCGGGCGATGGATGCCATGGTGAACATGGACAGCGACACGCTGGGCAGGACACTCGAACCTAAGACATCCTTGGCGGAGAACAGCATCGGGAACCAGCGGAGCTTGAAGCCGAAGGTGTAGCTCAGGGCCAGTGCGAAAACGTAGGACGGCACCGACACGCCGATGACCGAGATAATGGTGGCAATGGTATCAAAAATGGTATCCCGCTTGAGGGCAGCGATGATGCCCAGCACAAGGCCCACCAGAGCGCCCAGCGTGACGGCCATGCCGCCGATCTGGATCGAGATGGGCAGGCGGGACTGGATGAGCTGGGAGATAGGCGTATTTTTGGAGATGTTGTAGCTCACACCCAGATCGCCCCGGAGCATATTGCCCACGTAGCGGAAGAACTGGATGTAGATCGGCTGGTCAAGGCCGTATTTTGCATAGAGCGCGGCCCTCATATCGGCTGTCAGCTTTTCGTCGTTGAAGGGCGAGCCGGGCATCAGCTGCATCAGGATGAACAGCACCAGCAGGATGGCCAGCAGCGTAAACAGCGAGGTGAGGATACGCTTGAGCGTATATTTTTTCACGTCAGGTGAACCCCCTTTGGTTTTCCTGTCCGCAGTCAGTCGTGCGCGGGCCGCGGACAGGTACAATGCCAAAAAGGCGCACAGTGGCTCTTTGCGGGCCACTGTGCGGCCTTTGTTCAGCGTTTTTTCTTTAAGCGTTCTTTGCGGCCCGCTTGTACACACGGTTCAGGGCCACCGGGTGGAAATCCACGCCGGTAACGGCGCTGGAGATCATCTCGGCATTGCACTGGCCGTACAGCGGGAAGATGACCGCCTGCTCCAGAACGATGGCTTCTGCCTCGTACAGGGCAGCCCAGCGGCCCTCGGGGTCGGTGCAGAGGTCGCCGGTGGTGCATTCCTCGATGATGGAGTCAAACTCGGCGTCGCTCCACAGACCGTAGTTGTTGGAGTTGCCGGTCACCCACATACCCAGGTAGGTCATGGGGTCGGCGTAGTCGGGGCCCCAGCGGGTCAGGCCCAGCTGGAAGTTACCGTCCTGCATATCCTGCACGCGCTGCTTCTTGGGCTCGACGGTCAGGTTCACGGTCAGGCCGGGGAGAGTGGTCTCGAGCTGCTCCTTGACGACCTGTGCCACCTTCTGAGGTGCATCGTCGGCGTCAACGACCATATCGAAGGAGAAGCTGTCCTTGCCCAGCTCGCTCTTGGCGGTCTCGTAATACTCGGCTGCCTTGGCTGCATCGAATGCGCAGGAATCAGCAAACTTGGTCTGGTCGGCGCTGAAATCGCTGCCGTCCGGGCCGGTGGCGAACTGCGGAGGCACGGCGGTGTAGCAGGGGCAGAGCCATCCTTCAGGACGTCGCCGGTGATGGCGTCGCGGTCCAGAGCAAAGGTCATAGCCTTGCGCAGGTTCTCGTTTGCCAGTTCAGGCACCGCATCGATGTTGGGGCTGATGTACCACAGGTAGCCGGCGCCCACGCTGGTAAACTGGGGGTCGTCCTTGACCTGATCCACCTGCTCACCGTTCAGCAGGGTCAGATCCAGTGCGCCGGTCTGGAAGCTCATCAGAGCCTGCTGGCTGTCCTTGATGACCTGATAGGCCAGACCATCCAGAGCGATGTTTGCAGCGTCGTAGTAGTCGGGGTTCTTGGTCATCTCGAATGCGGTAGCAGCGGGCTGGTAGTCGGTCAGCTTGAAGGCACCGTTGGACAGCACCGTGTCGGGGCTGGTGCCAAAGGTGTCCTTGCAGGTGTTATAGAATGCCTCGTTGACAGGGTAGAAGGTGGGAAGTACATTAGGCTCAGGAAGTAGCTGACAGGGACGTTCAGCTGAACTTCCAGCGTCTTGTCATCCACTGCGGTCACGCCCAGATCCGTGACGGGCTTCTCACCGGCAATGATCTCTGCGGCGTTGACCACCTGGCCGATGTCAGACAGCATATAGGAATACTCGGAAGCATTGGCGGGGTCAACAGCGCGCTGCCAGCCGAACACGAAGTCGGCAGCGGTAACAGCGTCGCCGTTGGACCACTTGGCGTCGCGCAGGTGGAAGGTGTAGGTCTTGCCGTCCTCGCTGATGTCGTAGGTCTCAGCGAGGGCCGGGACAGCTGCGCCGTCGGCGTCCATCTGCATCAGACCGTCAGTGTAGTCGGCGATGACCTCGAAGGAGGTGCCGTCGGTGGCGATCTGCGGGTCCAGAGACTGGACCTCAGTCTCCAGCATGATGTTCAGGGTGCCGCCTGCGGCAGTGCCAGCTGCGCTGGAAGCACCGGTGGAGGCAGCGGTAGACGCTGCCGTGGAGCTGGAGCCTCCGCAGGCCGTCAGGGCCAGAGCTGCTGCGGATACGCCTGCTGCTGCCAGAAAGCTGCGGCGCGAAATACGACGATCGAATCTCATAATATCTTTTCCCCTCTCTAACACCGCTTTAACGCATTAAAGCGACTGTTTCTGAAAAATGCACAAGGTGTTCCGCTCCCCCTCTGGAGCTTTCTGCACACCCTTGTGCCTTGGCCGCATTATACATCGTCCACCGCTGAAAGAAAAGACTTTTTGCCAAATTTATACCCTCAACCCAACGATTTCTGTAGTTTGACCAACTACACGCCAAAATTCCGATTTGAATTTTGTATAGTTTTGCTCTTGATGTGTATTCATATGAAGTACAGTTCATGTGAAATAAGTATTACTTGTGCTTTTACCGCGTACAGTTTCGTGCCGTATCTTTCTTTTGTAAAGAAAACAGCCCATTATGCTTTCTCGGCATAGCGGGCTGTCCGGACTTTATTTTACTTTATGTGCCTGAAGTTTTGTCTCAAAAGCACTTTGAAAAGTGCTCAGACTGCCTCGGCAGCAGGTGCTTCGACCTCGCCATTGTACACAGCCTTGTCCAGCTGGCCTTCGGTGGCAGCCACAAGGGTGGTAGCGGCGGCAGCGCCGACGACGTTGGTGGCAGTACGAGCCATATCAGCAATGCTGGAAATGGGCGAAAGCAGGATGATGGCTTCCACCGGCAGACCGGCAGCAGCAAACAGAGCGGTAGCAGTGATGGTAGCCGTGCCAGGCACACCGACGGTACCGATGGAGACGACCACAGCCAGCACAACGAGGAAGGCGTACTGCACCGGGGTGTAATCAATGCCCAGCAGGTGGATGGTAAAGACAGCCAGCAGGGTGGGCCAGACACCGGCGCAGCCCGGCATACCGAGGTTTGCACCCAGACTTGCACCAAAGGCGGCGATGTCCTCGTTGACGCCCAGCTTCTTGGTCAGCTGGTTGACCGTGACAGGGATGGTGCCAACACTGCTCTGAGAAGTGAAGGCGACAGTACCGGCGGGCCAGACGCCCTTGAAGAACTGGACAGGATCCAGCTTGCCGACGATCTTGATGAGCGCGCCCTCGACCACGAAGGCCTGAATCGCGCAGAGGACATAAGCCAGTACCAGAACGCTCAGCAGGGGGACGAGGTCGGCCGGAGAAGAGCGGCTGACGGCACGGGCGATGAGGGACAGGACGGCATACGGTGTGAAGGAGATGACATAGCTGACCACGCGGCCCATCACAACGTCACCGGCGTCGATAAACTTCTTGAAGGGGCGACCTCCTCGGGCTTCTTGGCGGCAATCTTGTTGTAGCTGATGGCGACCAGAATGCAGAAGACCACGATAGGCACCACCTCGCCGTTTGCCCAGTGGGAAGCGAGGTTCTGGGGGAAGAGGCTGATAACCGTGTCCACAAAGGTGGGGACTTCCTTGGCGGTGTAGTCGGTGGCCAGCTCATACTTCACACCGTGGCCGACATTGGTCACGACACCAGCGATCAGGGTGATGAGGCTGGCGAAGAAGGTGTTCAGGACGAGGAAGAAAACAGTCTTGAGGCCGATGTTCTTCAGGCGGACGGAATTGCCCAGATTGGTGATGCTGGAAATGATGCTGAAGATCAGCAGCGGGATGACCACAGCCGAAACGACGTGGGCGTAGATGGTACCCACAGCGGCGACATAGGTGTGGTGGCCCTTGAACACGAGTCCCACAATGAGGCCGAGGCCCACAGCCAGAATGGTGCGTACGCCGAAGTCAACGTGCTTTTTCTTGTGCAGGTAGTACAGCAGGGCAAAAAATACGGCAGTCAGGGCCAGTGCGGCCAGATCCAGAATTTCTACAGACATAAAACGGATTCTCCTTTATTTTTGAGTGTGATGTCGTTTTGTCTGTCAACACATTCGCTCTCTCATGATGTTCCTCCAATTTGGCGCAAACCCACTTTGTATGTATGTTTGTTAGGTTGCTGTGGAGTATACTACATACAAACCCTGTTGTCAAGTAAATTATGAAAAAATTTTGAACCAGATACAAAAAGAGCCGCCGTGCATACGCACAGCGGCTCTTGCTATCTTCTGATATTTTACTTTGCGTACTCGACGGCACGGCTCTCGCGGATGACATTGACCTTGATCTGGCCGGGGTAATCCAGCGTGTCCTCGATCTTCTTTGCGATGGAGCGGGCCAGCAGGATGACCTGATCGTCGCTGATGACGTCGGGCTTGACCATGATGCGCACTTCGCGGCCAGCCTGCACGGCGAACGCCTGCTCGACGCCCTCGAAGCTGGAAGAGATCTCCTCCAGATTCTCCAGACGCTTCACATAGCTCTCGACATTCTCGCGGCGGGCGCCCGGACGGGCAGCGCTGATGGCGTCGCAGGCCTGAATGATGAAGGCCAGCGGAGTCTTGGGCTCCACATCGCCGTGATGAGCCTCGATAGCGTGGATGATCTGGGTATTTTCCTTGTACTTGCGGCAGATGTCCACACCGATCTGGACATGGCTGCCCTCGATCTCATGGTCAAGAGCCTTGCCGATGTCATGCAGCAGACCGGCACGGCGTGCCAGCGTGACGTTCACCCCCATCTCGCCTGCCAGCAGGCCAGCCAGCCAGGCCACTTCCATGCTGTGGGTCAGAGCGTTCTGGCCAAAGCTGGTGCGGTACTTCAGGCGGCCGATGAGCTTGATGAGGTCGGGGTGCAGGCCGTGGATGCCCAGCTCCATAACAGCGCGCTCGCCCTCCCGCTTCATCTGCAGTTCGAGGTCGTGGCGGCACTTTTCCACCGTTTCCTCAATGCGGGCGGGGTGGATGCGGCCATCGCCGATAAGGCGCTCCAGCGTCATGCGGGCCACCTCGCGGCGGGTCTGGTCGAAGGAGGACAGGGTAATGGCCTCCGGGGTATCATCAATGATAAGGTCAACGCCGGTGGCCGTCTCAAGGGCGCGGATATTGCGGCCCTCACGGCCGATGATGCGGCCCTTCATCTCGTCGCTGGGCAGCGGGACGACGCTGACGGTGGTCTCGCTGCAGTGGTCAGCAGCACAGCGGCTGATGGCCTGACCGATGAGGTTGCGGGCGATGCCGTCGCAGTTCTCCTTCAAATCGGTCTCGTAGGCGGCCACGCGGATGGCCTTCTCGTGGGTCAGCTCCTCGTCCACCTTGTGCAGCAGCACTTCGCGGGCGTCCTCCTGGCTCAGACCAGCCAGGGTCTCCAGCCGCTCCATCTCCTTGGCGCGCAGCTCATCGACCTCGGCCAGATGGGCCTCGGCCTCCTCGTGCTTCTTTTCAGCTCTTCCTCGCGCTTTTCCAGAGCCTCGGTCTTGCGGTCGAGGGCAGTTTCCTTCTGGTCGATGCGGTTCTCCTGGCGGCTGATCTCCGCACGGCGCTGCTTGATCTCTTTATCGGCCTCTGCCTTCTGGGCATCGACCTCGGCTTTCAGGCGGAAAGCCTCATCCTTTGCTTCCAGAATGGCTTCCTTGCGCTTCTGGTCGGCGGTCTTGATCGCTTCGTTCACCAGCCGGGTCGCCTCGGCCTCGGCGCTGCCGATCTGGGCCTCTGCGGTCTTTTTACGGTTGTTGTAACCAATAAAATAGCCCGCAGCTGCGGCAGCGACAGCAACGATCAATGCCACGATCACTCCGATCACGGTCATTGTTCTTCACTCTCCTTAACAGTCAAATTTTGCTTTAACAGGCAGGAGACGCTGTGCGGCCGAACGCGGGCCAGACATCAATCAAATTTTCAACGCAAAAGAGGCCAACAAGAACAGACGCAGAGAAAAATCTTCCTGTGCGGTAGGTCTGGTGCAGCTTTTCGATTTACAAGATGTGCTTATAAAAACGGGCAGATGAAGCCCCATTGAAATATCTGGTCGCGGAATGTTCCGCCTGCAGCGTCTTAGATTCCATACTACTTCTTATATTACGAAACATTTTGCACAATGTCAAGGAGAAGTAAGGCCGAAAGCGGAAATTATTTTTTATTTATTCGAGATACATCCGGCGCAGGCGCATCAGGCGGGCCGGGGTGAGGCCGTATTCGGCTTCCAGATAGGCGTCAGCACTGCCATAGCGCTCCCGGATGATGCTCAGCACGAAGGGAGCAGACTCCGGGTGGACGCCGAACACGCCGAGGTAGAAGTCCTTCCGGGCAGGGTCAGCGGCGATCTCCTCAGCGTGCTCGGCCCAGACGGCCTCCAGCTCCGGCCTGCGCCAGATGTTCGTCTTCTCAAAATCTTCGGCGATGGTCTTGTCCGACGCGCCCAGCGCCAGCAGGATGAGCATAGCGGCCACGCCGGTGCGGTCCTTGCCCGCCGAGCAGTGGAAGAGCACCGGCGTCTCACCGGCTTCCAGCGCACGGAACAGCTCCTTGTACGCCTTGTTGCCGAAGAGCATCCGCTCGTACATGGCGTCCGCCATCCGACGGCCCTCGTCGGGCATTCCCTTCAGCAGGTTCTCCCGGTCTTCGGGCGAAAAGTCCACCTCTTTGCCGTTCTCGAGGCAGAGACCGCAGATGCGCACCAGCCGCGCGCCGTCCGGCACGTAGTCGGGCGTCTCGGCAGCTTCGGCCTCGCTGCGCAGATCGAGGATGAGGCGCAGGCCCAGAGAATCCAGCAGCTTCCGGTCAGCCTCGCTGGTGAGTTTCCACGTCGGGATGCCCCGGTAGATCTGGCCCCACTTGATGTGCTTGCCCTCATCGGCCTCGTAGCCTCCCAGCTCGCGGAAGTTGTGTCCGCCCTCAAAGGGCAGCTGAGTGCCGGGGGCAGGATGTACCACGGCGGGCTTTGCCGCCGCGCTGGACAGGACGGGCAGGTTATAGAAGGGCTTCGCCGACCGTCCGCGCCGGGGCGGCAGGCTGACCGCACCGCCCAGCACCTCCATCAGGTAGCTGCGCAGCAGGTCGATATAAGCCGAAGCATGGTCGCGCCGCTGCAAAAGTGAGACGCAGAGGGGCGGCAGGTCTTCCAGCAGGACGTCCCGCACCCGGTCCAGCTCCCGCCGCGCGCCCGGCTCGTACCGGGTCAGGCAGGTGCAGAGCTGCTCCTGCACGAGGTAGTACGCCTGATAAAAGCTGGGGCCTATCTCAGCGTTGGGCGCAAAGCCCGCCCGGGCGCAGGCCTCCCACAGCGGGGCGAACAGGTCCTGCCGCAGGCTGGGCAGAAGGACCCTCTGGTTCCGCAGCTCGGCCAGCGGCACACTCTCCTTTTCCCAGAAGGTGGCCGCGCGGCACCAGCAGGCAGGCCGGGTCGGCCCGCAGGGTGGTGCGGGCCAGCACCGGTGCGGCACAGCCCAGGTCCATCACAAGGCCCGCATCCAGCTCGCCCTGCTCCACGCCCTCGGCCACGGCGTCGTTGTCCAGCAGGCGGAAGCGCATCTCGATGTGGGGGTACTGCTGGCGGAACTTGTCCAGCTGGGTCTCGAGGCCGGGCAGATAGTCCGGCACCAGCGAGACACTGATGCCGATGCGCACCGGCTGGGCCGACTGTATCTCGGCGTGGAGCGCCGCCTGCATCTGCTGGAACTGCTCCACCACCGGCGCGGCATGGCGCTGCAGGCTCACGCCCCGGTCGGTGAGGCTGAGCTTGTGGTGGGCGCTGAGGAAGAGCGGCCCGCACAATTCGGCCTCGAGGGCCGAGATGCTCTGACGCAGAGCCTGTCGGGATAAAACAGGCGCTGGGCCGCGCGGGTGTAGTTCATCTCCTCGCAGAGGACCAGAAAATAATGCAGCTGGCGGATGTCCATCGTTTCCTCCTGAATCTTAGAGTGGTATGGGTAAAGAATACCGCCTTTTGGCCGGATTGTAAAGCCGCTGGAAGCAAAATCCCGCTTTTTCTCCGCTATTGACACTGGGCTTTCCCGCGTGTAACATAAAGGAAAGGAGGCTCTACCCATGAAATATAACACTCCGGCGCAGGAGGTCAAAAGCCTCGAGACGCTGTTTTTCACCTTTTTCAAAATCGGTCTGTTCACCTTCGGCGGCGGCTACGCCATGATCGCCCTGCTGGAAGAAGAGTTCATCCAGCGCCGCAGATGGCTGGACAAAGACGAATTCCTCGACATGACCGCCATCGCGGAATCCACCCCCGGACCGGTGGCCATCAACAGCGCCACCTACCTCGGCTACAAGCTGGCCGGAGTCCCCGGCGCGGCCACGGCCACCGTGGCTGTCTGCCTGCCGTCCTTCCTCATCATCTACGCCATCTCGCTGTTTTTCGAGCAGTTCACCCAGCTCACCGTCATCGCCAACGCCTTCAAGGGCATTCAGGTCTGCGTCATCTACCTCATCTTCTCGGCAGGCGTACGGATGCTCAAAGCGCTGGACAAGTCACCCTTTGCCACCGGCGTTCTCGCCGCCGTCATGCTGGTGATGGTGGGCCTCTCGCTGGCCGGTGTCAGCGTCTCGTCCATCCTGCTCATCCTTCTCAGCGGTGCGGCAGGTGTGGCTGCATGGCTCATCGGCCGCAGAAAGGAAGGGAAGTAAGATGTTTCTGAAATTATTCCTCACCTTTCTGGAGATCGGTGCCGTCTCCTTCGGCGGCGGCTACGGCATGATCTCCCTCATCCGGGAGAAAGTCCTGCTCAACGGCTGGCTCTCCGAGGCCGAGTTCCTGAGCTTCATCGCGGTGTCGGAGTCCACACCCGGCCCGCTGGCTGTCAACATGGCCACCTTCATCGGTGCGTCGCAGGGCGGGGTGCTGGGGGCGCTCTGCGCCACGCTGGGCGTCGTTCTGCCGTCTTTTTCATCATCCTGCTCATCGCGGCCCTCATCCACGACCTGCTCAAGTACGCCGGGGTCGAAGCTTTCCTCTCCGGCGTCCGGCCCTGCGTCGTGGCCCTCATCCTCTCCACAGCCTTCACCATGGGGCTGAGCACTCTGCTGGGCATCTCCACCGCCGCTGAAACGCCCTCGCCCGCATGGCGGGGCATTGGCATCCTTGCAATTCTGGCCGGGGTGCGGCTCATCTGGCAGAAAGTCAGGAACAAAGCCCTTCGCCCATCGGGATGATACTGCTCTCGGCGGTGCTGGGTGCACTTTTATACCAATAAAAGAACGGCATCTGAGCTTTTCTCCGATGCCGTTCTCTATTTTGCTCTTCTGAAATCCGATTCACAGACCCGGCCATTCTGGGCCAGAACGCGGCGCAGGACCTGCATCACGCCGGAGCTGGTGTTGGGCGGCGCGAGGAAGGACACCTCCTCCCGGAGGGCGGGCGAGCCGTTCTCTACAAAGGAAACCGTATTTTGCCGCCTTCAGCATCTCCGCGTCGTTGAAGGTGTCGCCGAACGCCATCATGCCCTCGGGCAGGACGCCCAGACGCTCCCCCAGCCGAAGCAAGGCCGCGCCCTTGTGGACGCCGGGGTTCATGATGTCCACCCAGTCTGCACCGGCCACCGCCACCGAGAAGCGCCCGCCCCAGACCGGGCCATAAAGCGCGTCGTAGCCCTTCTGGGCATCTCCCTCGGGGAAGTAGATGGTGAATTTATCCACCCGGGCGGTCACGTCCTCCAGATGAGGGACATATTCCACCTTGGTGTAGAATCTCTTGAAGACCCTGTCGTATGGCCGGAACTGCTCCTTCACATAGGCCGTTTCCAGCCCGCAGAGGACGGCGGCGTGGCCCGCGCTCCGGCCTGCCCGGCCAGCGTGTGCCAGTCGGCAACGTCCATCTCGGAGAGATACAGGCTCTCGCCCTTCCAGCAGATGGCACCGCCGTTGTCACCCACAAGGATGATGTCGTCCTGCAGGGGCGCGAACATCTCCTCTAAGGTATAGATGGGCCGTCCGCTGGCGGCAGCAAACCGGATGCCCCGCTCTGCCAGAGCGCGGACAGTCTCCGCAAAGTCCGGCGGGAGCTGGCTCTGGTCGTCCAGCAGGGTGGCGTCAAGGTCGGAGGCAATGAGGCGGATGACGTCCATGCGCGCCTCCTCAGCCCACATAGCTGATGTTCACGTCGATCTGTCCGCCGTAGCCGGGGATGCGGGCGGTGCAGGTACCCTGCCACATATCGCAGGCGATGGGGCTGCCGGCCACATTATAATGTGCATTCCAGATGCTGTAGCTCTTCAGCCGGTTCAGATCGATGCGCTTGCGAAACCACAGGGTGGAGGCGTAGACGCCCGGCTGATAGCCCTGGGCCTTGACTTCCTCGCAGAAGGCGATGGCGCACTTGGTGCGGTCTTCGACGCCCAGGCCATCGGCACGGCCATTCTTGCCGCCGGAGGCCTCAGTATCGAAGTAGATGGGGTAGTCGAGCTTGCGGCCGTTCAGGACATAGGCGCAGCCTTGCGCTTCTTCCCGGGCCTCGTTCTCGTTGACTGCCTGACTGAAGAAGTAGACGCCCACCTTGAGGCCCGCGTTCCGGGCGTTGGTGAAGTGCTGCTCGAACATGGGGTCCAGCACCAGTGCGCCGCTGCCGTAGCCGCGGTAGCCGATGCGGATGATGACGAACTTGACGCCCGCCGTCTTGACCTGCTCCCAGTTGATGTTCGACTGATATTTGGAGACGTCGATGCCGAAGGTGGCGTCCTGCTGGACGCCGTTGGCGTCGAAGTAATAGAGCTTGTTGTCGATGGACTGGATGCCCGTGACCGGCTGGTTGGTGTACTGGTCATAATAGTAGGTCTTGCCGTCCACGGTGCGCCAGCCGGAATAGACCGGAGCCGGAGCCGGGGTGCTGCTGTCATCGTCTCTTTTTCCGAACAGGAGGCTCCACAGCCAGCTCAGCAGGCCGTTCTCGTCGGTAAGACAGGCAGTATCAATGTTGCTCGCATCCAGCGTACCCGCATCCAGCGCCGCGCGTATCTCTTCCGGCGTCAGCAGGATGGTGCCTTCCTCGGTCTTCACCGGCAGAGCGCTCTGCTCTTCGGAGTTCGTCTCCGGCTCGGCGGGCTGAGACACTGCATCCTGCTCCACCGGGGCGCTCAGGGGGTCTTCGGCGGCCAGTGCCTCGGTCTCCTGCTGTAAGCGGGGAAGCCGTTCTCCTGTTCCAGCTCGTCGATGCCGCCCATCATGGGGGCAGAAGGAGCTGTTTCCGGGGCTGCAGGCTCTGCGGCAGTCTCCTCTGCGGGTGCAGCCGGAGCCGCCGATGCAGCGGGCTCTTCTTTCACGCTCTGGCTGGGAGCAGACGGCTGCGCGGCAGACGCAGCAGTGCTCTCCGCCTCAGAGGATGCAGAGTCATTTTCGGAGTTTCCGTATTATTTTTCTTCGTTTCCTTTTGGTGCTGTGGGCCGCATCGGTCTCGCCCTCCCACAGCAGAGCCGACGGCTCCACCGTCAGACCCGCAGGCTGGGACGCCAGCAGGGCTGTGGTGCCAAAACCGCCCACCGCGATGGCAAGAGCCATCACCGCCGAGGCCACCATCTGGCCCGCCGCACGGCGCGTCTTCTTTTTTGGTGTTCCTGTATCTTTCTGTCTCATTCCGCTTGCTCTGCCTCCAAGCTGTATTCTAACGCGGCCTCTCGCCGCCAAAAGTGCTTCAAATGCCATTTATACGTCTATAGTATACACCCAACCCCAAGCTCCCGTCAATGTCCTTCGGTGTCTCGTGAGGGCGTTTCGTGGAAGTTTTCCACCACAGCCGACGCTCCATGTGGAAAACGAACCAGGCCGCCGTATTATTGCACCCAAAAAAAAAGATGAGTTCCGAACGGGATTTTTTCGTTTTCCTCTTGCTGTCTTGACACGTGTATGGTATCATGATGGTCATGCAGCTTTTGCTGCACTCTGAACGTGTTAAGACGGAAAGGCAGATTCTTTATGTCAAATGTAAAAGATTTCTTAAAACGCAAGGACATCGTCATCACCCCCAGCGCTACCTCATCGAGGCGCTGGGCGCGATGGCACAGGGCCTGTTCGCCAGCCTGCTCATCGGCACCATCATCAAGACGCTGGGCCAGCAGACCGGGCTTGAGACGCTGGTGGACCTGGGCGGTTACGCCTCGGCCATGAGCGGCCCGGCTATGGCCGTGGCTATCGGCTGGGCGCTCCACTGCCCGCCGCTGGTACTGTTCAGCCTCGTGACGGTGGGCTACTCCTCCAACGCCCTCGGCGGCGCAGGCGGCCCTCTGGCCGTCCTCATCATAGCCATTGTGGCCGCTGAGCTGGGCAAGGCCGTCAGCAAGGAGACCCGCGTCGACATCCTTGTCACCCCGCTGGTGACCATCTTTGCCGGCGTCGGCCTCTCGATGCTCATCGCCGCCCCCATCGGCGCAGCCGCAAGCCAGGTGGGCACCCTCATCATGTGGGCCACCGAACAGGCCCCTTCCTCATGGGCATCCTCGTCTCGGTCATCGTGGGCGTCGCCCTGACCCTGCCCATTTCCTCTGCCGCCATCTGTGCGGCCCTCGGCCTGACGGGCCTCGCCGGCGGCGCTGCCGTGGCGGGCTGCTGCGCCCAGATGATCGGCTTTGCCGTCATGAGCTATAAAGAAAACGGCGTCGGCGGCCTCATCAGCCAGGGCCTCGGCACCAGTATGCTCCAGATGGGCAACATCGTAAAGAATCCCCGTATCTGGATCGCCCCCACGCTGGCCAGCGCCATCACCGGCCCTCTGGCCACCTGCGTCTTCCACATGGAGATGAACGGTGCCGCCGTCTCTTCCGGCATGGGTACCTGCGGCCTCGTGGGCCAGATCGGCGTCTACACCGGCTGGGTCAGCGACATTGCCGCCGGCACCAAGGCCGCCATCACCCCGATGGACTGGGCTGCCCTCGTCCTCATCTGCTTCGTCCTGCCCGCCGTGCTCAGCGTACTCTTCTGCGAGATCGAGCGCAAGCTTGGCTGGATCAAGGACGGCGACCTGAAACTGAACTGAGCGTATAGAAAAGCCTGCCGACAGCAGGCTTTTTCCTGTTTATACCACTCTTTTTCCATCCAGCACCGCCTGCCGGAGGACATCCCCCTCATACACCAGCTTGAGGGAGAACCACGGATGTTCCTCGTTGAGCAGCTTGAAGAAAATTTTATCGCCCTCCCAGATGGGCAGCTGCTCCACTTTTTCCTTCGGCACCCATTCCAGCACGCCTTCCCGGCAGGCATCGCCCTGTATCATCTCGCCCGTCCACCCGTCGGCGGTGTAGAGATGGATGAACTCGGTCATATTGCCCCAGATGAAGGTCAGCAGGCCCCGGCTGCGCCAGTGGGTCAGCGTCAGGCCCGTCTCTTCTTTCACTTCACGGAGAAGGCAGTCCTCCGGGCTCTCGAACCGCTCGAATTTTCCGCCGACGCCCACCCATTTGTCGTGATTGTAGTCGTCCTCCTTCTTCACGCGGTGGAGCATCAGGTAGGCGTCGTCCCGCTCCAGATAGCACAGCGTCGTGCTGAAGATCGGGTATTCCGGATTCATAAAGGCCCCAAGATTCATCTTACTTTCCCTTTCTTTTAACAGCAAAACGCCCGCAGATGACCCGGGCGCTGTTTTATGCGTTTATGCCTTGCGGCCTGCGCGGCCCTTTGCCCGCATTGTTCAGCTTGCGGACGAGGTCGTTCTGATGTTTGCGCTGGGAGGGCGTCGGCTCCGGATCATGGGCCTCTTCGGTCTTGGCCCGGGTCTGCTGGGCGGTGGAGTCCACACGCTCGAGGTTCCACTCCTGATTGCCGCCCGAGACGAAGTTCCAGATCTGTGCCTGCGCACCGTTGGAGGTGTTCATGCCCACCAGGTCGATGTATTTGTCTGCCAGCACGCTGCGGATGCGGGTCCGGCCATTGCGGGTGGGCTCCAGCGTCCAGCACTGGCTCAGTCCGCTGGTGCGGCCCCACTGATGGAGCCAGGTGCCTTCCACCACACCGCCGAGAGCGAGGTCCATCATTTTGCCGGTAAAACGGTTCTGGATGCGCCAGCGTCCTTCGCCTGCATCCACGAATTTCCACTGCTGCCACGGATGACCTGCGTAGTCCCACAGACGGATCGCAGCGCCGTTCTCCGTGTTGAAGTTCTTTACTTCCAGCACCTTTCCATTGGGGGCCTTGATCAGATAATATTCATTTTCCAGTAATACGACCTGCGATGCCTTTGCCATAACTGCGTTCTCCTTTCAGCGTAGACTTTTGATGCTCCTATTATAGCGCATTTTGGTTTGGGCAGCAAGAATAGTTTTCCATAATTTTTGTGGATTTCTTTATGCATTCTGCTCGTTTTGCTGAGATTTCCTCACTTTACCCTCCGGCCCAAATTCCACCGCCGGAGCACACTTGTATACATCTCAAAAACGACCCCACAGCTGTCGTTTTCCACCCTGTTTTCGTTCCAAGAACAGCACCCCCGTTTTCGGCCCATTTCAGCTCCAAAACGGGTCGAACTGTCCCTGCCGCAAGGCCAATTCAGTGCAGTGACTTCAGTTTTATAAATCAAAACTTACTTCGGTGCTTTACTTTAATGATAGATATTGCATTTCAGAAAGAGCTTTAATTTGTTTCACGTTTTTTGCTATTGACTTTATTTCAAAACCGGTGTATAGTAAGCTTGCAGGGAGCGGAAAGCGCCCCCGTAACAACGAGCTTCAGGCTCCGCACACTGTGGGCCTGTGAGAAAAATATAGGAGGTTTGACTATGTATTACTACATTCTGGGCTGCGGTATCGCTTGTTTGGTCTTGTTCGGCATCAACAGCATGGAGACGGTATGCGTCAAGCCGGCTGAGATGGTTGGCAAGGTCCTGCTGTGGCCTGTCACCCTGATGGAAGCAGTTGTCCGTTACAGCTCCACTCATCACAACTTCAAGGCTGCGCTGTAAAACGCATCACGTCTGAGGACGTCGAAAAAGCCATCAAGGCTGCCGTACTCTTTGCGGGTACGGCAGCCTTTTTGCTTTACACCCGGGGCCGGATGTGGTACACTGTATATTGTAAAGCGATTTCCCGCAGAACCTTATCGTGCGCAGTTCCGCGCTATTTTTCAGGAGGACTATGAAACCCGATTACAAGCTGGTCGCCAAGGCCAAATACATCCACATGACCGCCGACCTTGCCAGCGAGGTCTGGCACGAGGTCTACAAACGCTATTTCCCCGCAAAGCAGCTGGACGCCCTCGTGGACAGTCTGCAGAGCGCCGACGCTATCGAAGAGGACATCGACAACGATGTAAACTACTTCCTCGTCTTCCTCGGCAGCAGCCTCATCGGCTACTTTGCATGGAAGATGGAGAACACTTCGCTCCATCTGCTCCACCTCTACCTCAAGCCCGAATACCGCGGCAAGGCCATCGGCCGGGACATCGTGGCGTCCTGCGAGCGTCTGGCCCGGGGCGAGGGCCGGGGCCGCGTCTGGTGCGGCGTCAATGCCAAGGCCCTGCCGGTGCAGCAGTTCTTCAAGGCCCGGGGCTACCGTTCCCTCGGCCCCGCCGAGAGTGAGGGCGGCATCGAGCGCAACGAGCTGATTTTTGAGCGGATGTTGTAAATTTCCTGCAAAGGCCATTGCTTTTTCTGCTCATTTGTACTACACTAAAGTAGTGTATTGAAGTACCCGTCTGCGGGTCCAACATCATTGAATGACTGGGGAGGAACTGTATATGGCAAAGGACCATCCGACCGGAAAATCCGGCCTGTATGCCGCTTTTCTGGAGCTTGAGACGCCCGAGGAGTGCTACCGCTTCTTGCAGGATGTATGCAGCTACGCAGAGCTGAGCGCGATGGAGCAGCGCTACAACATCGCCGAAAAGCTCATGCGCAAGCAGAGCTACACCAGCATCATGGGCAACATCGGCGCATCCAGCGCCATCATCAGCCGCGTGAGCCGTGTGCTGGGCCGGGATGACAGCGTCCTGCGCCGCATTCTGGAAAAGAACGGCGTCTCCGCTGACACCGAAGACTGAATTTCTACTGACCGCTGGCGCACTGCGGGCCGGGGATGCCCCGCCTGCGGTGCGCTTTTTCTTTGATTTATAAAAGGAGTATCTGATTATGAGCAAAGCTGTTCTGTTTTTGCCGACGGCACCGAGGAGTGTGAGGCCCTGCTGGTGGCCGACCTTCTCCGCCGCGCCAGGGTCGAAGTCATCATTGCGTCCGCCATGGGCCGCCGCGCCCTCGTCAGCAGCCACGGCATCCACCTGAACGCCGACGCGCTGGCCGAGGATGTGGATTACAGCGACGTAGACATGGTCATCCTGCCCGGCGGCATCCCGGGTACGCCCAACCTCGCCGAGAACAAGACCGTCACCGACACCTGCGTTTCTTTTGCCAAGGCAGGCAAGAAGGTCGCCGCCATCTGCGCCGCGCCCAGCGTCCTCGCCAGCCTCGGCCTGCTGGAAGGCAGGAACGCCACCGCCCACGCCGGATTTCAGGACAAGCTGGCCGGTGCCATCGTCCACGATGAGGAAGTCGTCGTAGACGGCAACATCACCACCAGCTACGGCCTCGGCGGCGCCATCCCGTTTGCCCTCGAGCTGGTGCGCCAGCTGGCCGGCCCCGCCGAAGCCGACCGCATCCAGAAGGCTATCGCGTATCGGCACTGAGAAGGAGGCTTTTCTATGCGTTTCATCACCTGCCGTCTGCCCGACGGCGTGGAAGACCCGGCCATCCTCTCTGCCGATGGCCGTCAGGTCTGGCCCCTGAGCTGGCTGGGCCTTTCTTACGAGACATTGTCCGACGCCATCCCGTTTCTGACCCCGCAGGTGCGGGCCGGGCTTTCGCTGGCCATCGCAGGCATCCCGGCGCTGCCTATTGAGGCCGTCACGCCGGAAAGCCCCATCCCGTCTCCGGCGCAGGACGTCATCTGTCTGGGCATCAACTACATGGCCCACCCGACCGAGAAATACTCCGCCGACGCCTTTGCGACCAAACATCAGGACGCCATCTACTTTTCCAAGCGGGTCACCCGGGCCGTGCCGGACGGCGGCTTCATCGAGGCACATACCGACCTCGTGAAAAAGCTGGACTACGAGTGTGAACTGGCCGTGGTTCTGGGAAAGGACGCGAAGGACGTTCCCGCAGGGCAGACGAAAGACTACGTCTTCGGCTACACCATCCTGAACGATGTCTCCGCACGGGATGTCCAGACCGCCCACAAGCAGTGGTATTTCGGCAAGAGCCTCGATGGCTTTGCCCCCATGGGGCCCTGCATCGTCACCGCAGACGAGTTCGACACCTACCCGCCCAAGCTCCCTATCCGGTGCTTCGTCAACGGCGAAAAGCGGCAGGACTCCAACACCGGCCTGCAGATCTTTGACATTGACCATGTCATTGCCGAGCTTTCGCAGGGCATGACCCTCAAGGCCGGTACCATCATCGCCACCGGCACCCCGGCGGGCGTCGGCATGGGCATGGAGCCGCCCTGCTTCCTCAAACCGGGCGACGAAGTTCGCTGCGAGATCGAGGGCATCGGAACTCTGACGAACACAGTCCACTGAGTAGGTTTGCATTCCATTTTGTATTATTTTTCTGAATTTCTACTCGTTCGATGCATTTTCGTTTGAATTGCTCTTTTGTTCACGAACAATTCATATTAAATTCATATTCCGTTCATGCATCTTCGGTATATGTATGGCATCAAAGGCGCGGTGCGCGCCGAAAGTCCCTGACAGCACACTCCATATCGCCGCTCTCCCGGGCGGCTGAGGAAAGGAATCGGAAGAATATGAAAATTGGTTTTTGGGAACTCGTGGTCATCGTGGTCATCGCGTTCGTCTTCATCGGCCCCGACCAGCTGCCCGTCTACGCAAAGAAGCTGGGCAAGATGCTGCGCGAGCTGAAGAAGTACACCGGCGCTGCCTCCGAGGAGATCCAGAAGAACGTCGTGGAGCCTCTGAACGAGATCCAGGCCCCCCTCAAGGAAGCCGTTGCCCCCCTGACCGACATCAAGAAGGACATCGACAACAGCGTGAAGGATGTCACCAAGAGCTTCACCGGCATCGGCAAGACCAGCAAGGAAGAGGCCGCCAAGGCCGAACAGGCTGAGGAAGTCACCGAGCTGGAAGAAGTCGAGGAGCTGCCCGAGGAGACCCCTGCTGAGGCACCCGCAGCCGAAGCTCCCAAGGCAGAGGAGACCCCTGCTGCTGAGCCTGTGAAGGCCGAGGAAAAGACCGACGCCCCCGCAGAGGCAGCACCCGTGGCCGAAGAAGCAGCACCTGCCGAAGAGGCAAAGTCTTAATCCCCACACCGATGCACCCGCGCCCGCGGTTGCCTTATACATTGTAATCAGCCCGCCTCGCGGCGCGGCAAAGTAAAAAGGAGATCATTATTATGCGTATTGGTACTAACGAGCTGCTTATCATCCTGGTCGTCGTCCTGCTCATCTTTGGACCCAAGAACCTGCCGAAGCTGGGCAAGATGTTCGGCAAGACCATGAACAACTTCAAGAAGGGCATGGAGGAGTCCGAAGAGGAGGACGCGACCACTGCCAAGGCCGAGACCAAGACTGAGAAGAAGGACGACGAGGAGTAATCTGTGGCTACGAACGTAAAGCGCAAAAGAAAGCCGAAGTCATGCCTGACGACGGCAACATGACGCTGACGGGCCACCTGAAAGAGCTGCGCAACCGGCTGATCGTCTGCGCCGTGGTGTTCGTGGCGGCGGTCGTGGTCACACTGGCTTACGCCGACCGCCTCATCGACCTGCTGACCGCCATGGGCCAGGGTTCTACACCTTCGTGTCCATCGCCCCGCAGGAAAAGCTGCATTATTTCCGCGTCTCCCTGCTGGCGGCTGTGGTCGTCACAGTGCCTGTGGCGCTGTATCAGGTGTACGCCTTTGCAAAGCCCGGCCTGAAAAAGAGCGAGACCTTCTTCCTCAAGCTGGTCATCCTGCTGGGTCTGGCCCTCTTTGTGGTGGGCGTGATGTTTGCCTACAAGCTCATGATGCCCTTCATGCTCCGGTTCCTCAGCACCGGCATCGAGGGCGCCGACTACATCCAGACCACTACCAGTATCGAGAGCTATGTCAGCCTCTGCCTGACCATGTTCATCATCTTTGGCTGTGTGTTTGAGATGCCTCTGGTCACCATCATCCTCTCAAGATGGGCATCGCCAACCCGAGATCTTGAAAGGGCCGGGGCGTTGCCATCGTGCTCATGTTCTTCATCGCAGCTGTCGTCACCCCGCCGGACATCGTGTCCCAGTGCATGGTAGCTATCCCGATGGTGCTGCTCTACTTTGTCAGCATCTTCCTGAGCGGCATCTTCTACAAGCCCCGCTCTGAAGACGGCGACGAAGAGGACACGGAAGAGGAAGACGAGGACTAAGGCTTTTTCATCCGTCACGAAAGCGCACTCTGCTGCTTGCAGGGTGCGCTTTTTTGCGGCCTGTTTTATGCCATTCTGCCAAAAGGCGGTGTTATTTCCGTCTGATTGCATAAAACCGGCCCGCCCCTGCTCTGGCCCGGGTATGTTATACTGATGTCAAATGATAACCGGCGGGCGACCGCCGCAGAAAAAGGGTAAATGAGTCATGAAAGAATACGCATTCGGCATCGACCTCGGCGGCACCACGGCCAAGGTCGGCCTGTTCACCACCTCGGGCGCTCTGCTGGAAAAGTGGGAAGTCCCCACCGACACCTCCAACGCCGGTGAGCACATCCTCGAGAATCTGGCCGACGCCATCCACGCCAAGATGGCCGAGAAGGAGATCACCTCCGAGCAGGTGGAGGGCGTCGGCATCGGCGTCCCCGGCCCCGTGCTGGACAGCCGCGTCGTCCCCATCATCTGCGCCAACCTTGGCGGCTGGGGCGAACGGAACGTCTCGGCCCAGCTGTCCGGCCTGCTGGACGGCATGAAGGTGCTGGTGGGCAACGACGCCAACGTGGCTGCTCTGGGTGAGATCTGGATGGGCGCCGCCAAGGGCTGCCGCAGCGCAGTCATGGTCACGCTGGGCACCGGCGTCGGCGGCGGCGTCATCGTCAACGGTAAGGTCATCGACGGCGCACACGGTGCCGGCGGCGAGATCGGCCACATCACCGTCAACCGTCACGAGACGGCCACCTGCGGCTGCGGCAAGCACGGCTGCCTCGAGCAGTATTCCAGCGCTACCGGCGTCGTCCGCTGCATGAAGAAGCTGCTGGACGAGAACCCCGACGCAGACTGCGTCCTGCGCGGCAAGGATTTTGAGGCCAAGGACGTCTTTGATGCCGCCCGCAGCGGCGACGCCCTCGCTGCCCGCGAGGTGGACGAGATGACCGACACCCTCGGCATGGCTCTGGCCACCATTGCCAGCACCACCGACCCCGAGATGTTCCTCATCGGCGGCGGTGTGGCTCGCGCAGGCGACGTCCTCTTCGACCCGCTGGTGGAGCACTTCAAGACCTACGCCTTCAAGTCCTGCCGCGAGACGCCCATCAAGGCCGCAAGCCTCGGCAACGACGCCGGTATTTACGGCGCCGTGCGGCTCATTGTCGGAGAATAAGAGAGAATATAACAAAAGAGGCACTGCCGCTGGCAGTGCCTCTTTTGTTATATTTGTTCTTTTTACAACGTATCTTCCCCGGGCAGCTGATTCCACAGGCGGTAGTAGACGCCCTTTTTCGCCAGCAGCTCGTCGTGGGTGCCGGACTCCTCGATACCCTCTGCGCCCAGCACAAGGATTCTATCGTAGTCCTTGATGGTGGTCAGTCGGTGGGCGATGGTCAGGGTCGTGCGGCCATGGGCCAGCTTTTCGAGGCTCTGGCCCACAAGGATCTCGCTCTCGTTGTCGAGGGCGCTGGTGGCCTCGTCCAGAATGAGGATGGGCGGGTTCTTCAGGAAGACCCGCGCGATCGCAATGCGCTGCTTCTGACCGCCCGAGAGCTTGACGCCGCGCTCACCCACATAGGTATCAAAACCGTCCTTCAAGGCGCTGATAAAGCGCTCTGCGCCCGCCAGACGGGCCGCTTCGATAATTTCCTCCCGGGTCGCGCCGGGCTTGCCGTAGGCGATGTTATCCGCCACCGAACCGCTGAACAGGTAGACGTCCTGCTGGACGATGCCGATGTCCTCCCGCAGGCTCTTGAGGGTGACGTGCTGGATGTCCTGCCCGTCGATGAGGATACGGCCTCCCGTCACCTCGTAGAAGCGGGGATGAGGTTGCAGAGCGTCGTCTTGCCGCCGCCGGACGGGCCGACCAGCGCCAGACGCTCACCGGCCTTGATGTCAAGGCTTACATGGTGGAGCACCTTGTTATGGTCGTCGGGGTACTCGAAGCTGACGTCCTCGAAACGGATGGCGCCCGGACCGGGCTGCAGGGGCTTTGCGTCTTCGGCATCCTTGATGGTCACAGGGGTGTCCATGATCTCCGCAAAGCGCTCGATGCCGGTCATGCCGCGCTGGAACTGCTCGGCGAACTCGACGATGCGCCGGATGGTGGCGATGAGTGGTGACGTAGAGCATATAAGCCACCAGGTCACCGGCGGTTATCTTGCCGTACACCAGCGACAGACCGCCCGCAAGGATGACCACCAGATACATCAGGCCGTCGAAGAGGCGGGTGGAGGTGTTGAACGCAGCCATGGCGTAGTAGCCCAGCGTCTTGATATTCTCGAAATCCTTGTTGCCCCTGGCGAATTTCTCGCGCTCTTCGTCCTCGGCGGCGAAGGCCTTCACCACGCCCTGACCCAGCAGGCTGTCCTCGATGGTGGCATTCAGCTCACCGATCTGGACGCGCTGCTGGCGGAACCGGGCGCGCAGGCGCTGGTTCAGCTTGACGGACACGACGCCCATCAGCGGCACGCAGGCGAACACGGCCAGCGTCAGCGGCACTGGCCTGACACAGGATGAGGAAGGATGCCAGGATCTTGATGCCCGCGATGAAAAATTCCTCGGGGCAGTGGTGGGCGAACTCGGTCACGTCGAACAGGTCATTGGTGATGCGGCCCATGATGGTGCCGACCTTGGTGTTGTTGTAGTAGGTGTGGTCGAGCTTGAGCAGGTGGTCGAAGGCGTCCCGGCGCATGTCCGTCTCGATGTGGACGCCCATGATGTGGCCGATGCCCGACATGAAATACTGCGCAGCACCGTCGATGATGCGGAGCACAAAGTACACTGCCGCCAGCTTGAGCACGATGCCCGCCGTGAGGGTGATGCCCACGCCCATGGCGGAGTTGGTGATGGTGCTCATGATCTTGGGCAGGATGATGTCGCACAGGGTGGTCATCGCCGCACAGAACAGGTCGATGAACAGAGTCTTTTTGTATTTTGCCAGATAGGGCAGAAAGCGCCGGATGAGGGCGCCGCTGCTGGTGTGCCGCACTGCGGGGTCGTTGACTTTTGCATGATTCCTCCATTTTTAAATTTCCGGGTTCAAACCTCTCCGTCACGCCTGCGGCGTGCCACCTCCCCTAGCGAGGGGAGGCTTTGGCAGCCGGGTGAAGCTTGCTGGATACGCCAGAGGCTCCCTACTAGGGGAGCTGGCGGGCACAAGCCGACTGAGGTTACTTCTTCGAATAATCTCTCTCGCCGTAGATGGCCGTACCAATGCGCACGAGGGTCGCACCTTCGCGGATGGCGTTCTCAAAGTCGCCGCTCATGCCCATGGAGAGGGTCTCCATCTTCACGTTCTGGTACCCCCGCTCCCCGGCCTGCACGAACAGCTTGTACACCTGGGCCAGATACCGGCGGTTCTGGGCGTCGTCGTCGTTGACGGGCGGGATGGCCATCAGACCCTTGACCCGGATGTGCTCTTCTGCGGCGGCAGCGTCCAGCAGGGGCCAAAGCTGTTCCGGCGAGACGCCCGACTTCGACTCCTCGCCGCCGATGTTCACTTCCAGCAGGACGTCCTGCACGATGCCGGCCTTGGCGGCTTCCTTTTCGATCGCGGCCAGCAGATGCTCGCTGTCCACGCTCTGGATGAGGCTTGCGCGGCCCAGCACCTTCTTGATTTTGTTGGTCTGCAAATGGCCGATAAAGTGACTGGGCTTGCCGCAGTAAGCACCGGCGTCGTAGTTGGCGCAAAGCTCCTGCACATGGTTCTCGCCGAACACATCGATGGCAAGGGCCGCGCTGGCGGCGACGGTGTCCGCGGTGCGGGTCTTGCAGGCCGCGCAGAGCTGCACTTCGGCGGGGTCGCGGCCTGCTTCCCGGGCCGCTGCGGCCATCTTTTCGCGGATGGCCTCCACTGCCTCCACTGCCTCCCGCATCTCTTCCAGATTCTTTTCCGCCATAAGGCTCAGTCCTCCTCGGTATATTTTGCGCGCTCGCCGCCGATGAGCTTCGGGCGGGTGCGGGCGCAGAGAATGTTGGCCTCGCCGATCTTTGAAAGGCTCAGCCGCACCGGCACAGCCACCCGGCGCAGATGCATTCCGATGAGGGTGCCTCCGATGTCGATGCCTGCGTGGGCGCGGATCTCCTCCACCGCGATTGGGTCTTTGAACTGCTTCCAGCAGGTGGTGGCCCAGCTGCCGCCCGCATGGGGACGCGGCACGACGCAGACTTCCTCCCAGCCGTATTTCTCAGCGGCTTCCCGCTCAATAATGATGGCCCGGTTGAGGTGCTCACAGCACTGTGCGGCCAGCCAGATGCCGTTTTCGGCCAGCACCGGTGCGACGCCGGCGTAGACAGCCTGTGCAGCCTCAAGGCTCGAGTCCTTGCCGATGTGGCCGCCGACGATCTCGCTGGACGAGCAGCCCACCACAAAGACATCGCCCTTTTTCAGCTTTGCCTGGGCCAGCAGCTCCGTCACAGCCTGTCGCGCTTCGGTCTCGATTTGCTTTTTGAACTCTTCCGTCATAAAAAACACCTCGTTTTATACTCTTGCAGACAGCAGGCTGGCAGAGCCTGCCGCGCCGAAATACACTTTGCTTCCCGCCGGGCACACCGCCGTGCAGCCGTCCAGCTCTCTGCCCGAGAATGTCTGCTTCCAGCTTCCGTCGGCGGTGTCCACAGCCTCGGCGCAGGGGCGTCCGCAGGCAGCTTGAACAGCTTCTTCTGGATGTTCTCACCGGCCCGCAGGGCGATGCCCCGCAGAAGGGTGCTGTCCGCGTGCTTTTCCAGCCAGCCGCTGCGGGTCCAGCGGTAGCTGATATAGAGAGTGCCGTCCTCGTCCAGCGCCAATGCGCCGGGGTATCCCGGCAGGCCGGACAAAGCTCCGCAGTTTTGCCGCCGGCGGTCAGCTCCCGGGCGTCGGCGTCCACACTCCAGATGCAGCGATTCCCGAGGTCAGAAACGTACAGCGTTCGGTCATCCTCCGAGAGGGCCAGACCAGCCGCACCGGCCACGCCGCCCAGCACCTGTTCCACTGTCCGGGCCGACGGGTCATACACATAGACGCAGCCCGTGCCGGTGTGGGCGATGAGCTCGGTGCGGAGAGCGCTTTCCAGCCCGTTTTTCGCAGCGGCTTCGCTGGACACGGCGAAATAGACCTTCCGTCCGGGCCGGTCTCCACCGCCGACAGCACACCCAGCGGTGCGCCGTCGATTTGGGTCACCACCTGTTCCACTGAGGTCCCCCAGCTGTCATGCCGGGCGCGGCAGAGCGCCCCGCCGGAGGACGTCACCACCGTCAGCCACAAGTCGCCGTCAGCGTCGAAGGCAAAGCTGGTCAACTCGCCCTCCACCGACAGGATGGCCGCGTAGTGTCCTCCGTCGGTGCGGACAAGGTCGCTCTGACGCTTTTTCATGGCCGCACCGTTGTAGGCAGCAGCGTAGACAAGGCCGTCCTGGGTACGGACGCAGTCCACGCCCAGATAGCCGCCCAGCTTCCAGCTGTCCTTGCTGTCGGCGGAGAGGGCCGTCTGCGCGGCACCGGTGTCCTGCCGCACATCCGGGGCGGTGTAGGCTTTCGGCGGCGTGTCAATGGGCCGCAGCAGCAGGCCGTACGCCAGCGCCGCCAGCATCAGCAGGGCAAAGATGTTGCTGGCCACCCGGAAGCGGGTCATCAGAGCTTCCCGCTCGATGGCGGCCTGTGCTTCCAGCTGGGCCTTCCGGCGGGCAGCGGCGGCAGATGTGCGCTGGGCGCGGCGGAGCCACCGGTCCGCAAAGAGGGCCACGTTCGGCCCCACCGTGATGGATGCAATGAAGAGGAGCAGTACCAGCTCTACGAATCCAATGCGCATGAACAGTTTTTCCTTTGTATTTGTCAGATTTCGGGGAAGTCTTTTATCATTGTAGTATAGCACACTTCGGCTTTTCTGCGCAAGATGAGGCCAAGCTTGACAGCCCCCGAAGCGGCCCTTTATAATCAGGGCAGACACGAAACGCACCCACTGGGATGTTTTCCCAAAAATCTACTCAAACTTCACAAAAATTCCTAATTGATAGGGTATGATAGACTTAAACGCAGTATACAGTTCCGCCGGGCTGGCTCTGAGCAGCCTCCGGCGCTTGGGAGATAGAAGCTTTTAGGAGGAATGCCTTATGGCAAAAATTCTTATCGTTGACGACGAGCCCCGCATCCGGGAGCTCATCCGGGAGAATTTACAGTATTCGGGCTACACCTGCGAGGAGGCAGGGGACGGCTCCGCCGCCCTGTCGCTGCTCACCGGCGGCGGCTACGATTTGGTCATCCTCGATTTGATGATGCCCTTCATGGACGGCATGACCTGCCTGCGGGAGATGCGCACCCGCCGCATCAACACCCCCGTCATCATCCTGACGGCCCGCGGCGAGGAGTACGACAAGCTTGCCGGCCTCGAGGGCGGCGCTGACGACTATGTGGTCAAACCCTTCTCCCCCCGGGAGCTGGTGGCCCGTGTCAAGGCTGTGCTCAACCGCACCATGCCCCGCACCGAGGCTTCTGACAGCACCATGACCTTCGGGGAGCTGTCCATCGACACGGCCAGCCACACCGTCAAGGTGTCGGGCGAGGAAGTCAGCCTGACCCCCAAAGAGTTCGACCTTTTGGTCTTTCTGGCTTCCAACAAGGGCATCGCCCTCAGCCGCGAAAAAATTCTGCAGAAGGTGTGGAACTACGACTACTTCGGCGAGGACCGCACCGTGGACACCCACGTCAAGATGCTGCGCGGCCATCTGGGCAAGTGCCGCGGCTACATCGCCACTGTCTGGGGCATCGGCTACAAGTTCGACCCCGACGCGGCGCGTTAAGCGGAGGCTCTGCTCTTCATGCGGCAAACGAGCAAAACACGGCGCACCATCGGCATCCGGGGCCAGCTCATGGGCTTTCTGTGCTTCATCTGCCTTTTGCTGGTGGGACTGTTCTGGTTTCTGAGCACCCAGCTGCTGGAGCCCCTCTACACCACCCATATCCAGAAGCAGCTCACCGAGCAGGCTGAGGCCATCGTGGCCCGGATGGACGAGGCCATCGGGAAGGGCGAGACCCTCTCCTACTGGGCCTTCGGCAGCCGGCTGTACGTCAACAACACCTTCTTCAACGCGCTGCAGGACGACATCTTCGAGCTGGGCGGGATGAGCAGCTTCTGCATCGACATCTCCGACACCACCCTGCGGCAGATCTTCAAGGTGGATAACCTGTCCTACTGCAACCTTCACCGCACCCGCCCCACCGACACTGCCGACGAGCAGACCGCCTACACCACGGCCCGCGCCATGCGGCAGCTCTGCCGGGAGAGCGGCGGCACAGTGGTGCGGAAGATAAACCCGCCCACGCCCTCCGGCTCCGTTCAGCTGATGGTGGGCCGGATGACCTCCGACGGAAATTACACTGTGCTGGTGACTACCAGCCTGATGCATGTGGCCGAGGCCGGCAAGGTGCTCAGCACCGTCCTGCCGCTGGCTGCGGCCCTCATTTTCGCGTTCTCGATGTCGGCGGCATGGTTGTTCAGCGAGTGGTTCACAAAGCCTCTGCGGGCTCTCTCCGGGGCTGCGCGGCAGGTGGCACAGGGCAACTACGCCGTCCATGTGGACTCGGTGCGGAACGACGAGCTGGGCGACCTTGCTCAGGAGTTCAACCACATGGCAAAAGAGGTCCAGCACGCCTCCCAGATGCAGCGCGACCTGCTGGCCAACGTCTCCCACGACCTGCGCACCCCGCTCACCCTGATCAAGGGCTATGCCGAGACGGTGCGCGATTTGACCGGCGACGACAAGAAGCACCGCGACGAGCAGATGAACATCATCGTGGACGAGACCGACCGCCTGACGGCCCTTGTTTCCAGCGTCATGGAGCTGAGCAAGGTCACGAGCGGCGCACTCAAGTGCGAGAAAGTCCACTTCGACATGGGCCAGCTCTGCGACGAGGTGAGCGAGCGTTACGACGCCGTCTGCGCCCAGAACGGCTGGCAGCTCAAGCTGGAGATCCCTGACGAAGAACTGCCGGTCTGTGCCGACCCCGACATGATGCAGCGCGCTCTGCATAACCTTTTGGGCAACGCCATGCACCACATCGGCGAAGACGGCATCTTCGTGCTGCGGGCGCTGCGCTGCCCCGAGGGCGTCCGGGTGGAGGTGGAAGACCACGGCCCCGGCATCTCTGCCGAGGATCTGCCCTATATCTTCGACCGCTACTACCGCTCCCGCTCCGACGCAGGCAAGCAGGGGACCGGCCTCGGCCTCTCCATCACCAAAGCTATTTTCCAGCAGCACGGTTTCCGCTTCGGCGTCCACAGCACTGTGGGCAAAGGCACCGTGTTCTGGTTCATCATGACCGATACCGAAGATGCAACTGCACAATAAAGCTGCCGACATTTTGTCTTTTCTTCCAAAATCGTATTTTTCTCTTGATGTTTTTTCTTCGACGCCTATAATCAAGTTGGATTCAATTTATTGCATTGTGTAATACAGGAGGAAAGAATATGAAGCCCTGTCCGCATTTTCTGAAAAGATTCGCAGTTCTGGCAGCTGCCTCACTGATTCTGAGCGCGGTCACTTTAAGTGCCAGTGCCGCAGCAGCTCCCGTAAAGTATGAAGAAAAGCGTTCCACTGTTACCACTGTCGATGGCGCACAGAAAAAGGAAGATCTGGCTGTGACCGTCGAATATCAGATTGGCTCCACCTCTATCCGGGCTTATACTGTAGAAAAGGATGAGGTCATCGGTGTATCAAAGGATATGTGGTCTCTTTATGGTGCCTTTACTTCTGATTGGATCACCGATGGCACCTATACCCTCTCTCAGCCGCTGAACAGTGTGGAACAGATCACTGTAAGCGTTCCTTACGGCGACACAGCCCGCACGAACGAGAGTTATTTTGTATTCCATGTTCCCGAAGGCACCGTCGTCACTACTCCTTCCTGGAGTTATGACATGGACCTTTATAAGGGCAAGACCATTGCAGATGTAAAAGCCGTAGTGGAAGCCGGTCAGGACCCCAATACCCTCATTGACATTGAGGACGATTACGACCCCTTCGAGACCGACGTTGAATATACCGACACTTCTGCGATCTATCACCTCCGTAAAGGTTACCTCTACCGCGTAAGCGTCAGCTCCACCGAAGAGTCTTTCCCTGTTCCGGAGAACTTCTATTTCTGTGTAGATTAAACAACGACCAAAAACAGGAGCGGAAAGCCACAGGCTTTCCGCTCCTGTTTTTTCATGCCGCATTTTCTCTCTGGCAGTACACCACCACCCTCGCTTTTCCGCCGGGAGTACAGGTGTAGAGCACGAGAGGACAGCCGCCCTCCCGCAGGGCTTCGGGTTCTTCGGGCGAGACCTGCGCAGTCCGCTCCACAGTGTACACTGCCTCAGCGCCGTCCTGTGAAGTGAAACGCACCTCGTCGCCTTCCGAAGGCTGCTCAGCCGCCCGAAGTGCGATTTGTAATTGTGAGCCGCGATGACAAGGTCTCCGCCCGCCGTACTGCCGCATTGACGGCAGGGCGAGACCTTGAGGTTCGCCTTGCTCCACTCGGTCTGCACCGGCAGCTCCAGCCCCAGAGCCGGGATGGTCAGCACCCCCAGATACTCCCGCTCGGCGCTTGACGCCGGGTTTCCGAAACCGGTTCCGATTCGGACTCTGCATCTTCCGTGGGCAGGCTTTCCGCGCTGTCTGCGGGCTGTTCTGTCTCCGACACTGCCGCAATGCTCTGGCTCTGGCGCAGCTGGCTCACCGCCGAAGCGGCCTGAGCGCCCGCCCTTGCATCCTCGAGCCGGTCGTAGACGTAGAGGCAGACCGCTGCCAGCATCAAGGCACTGCCCAGCATCAGGCAGAGCCGCTCCGGAACCAGCCTACGCATCGTGTCTGCGCTTCCGGCTCAGCCAGAGGCCAGCCGCCACGAGGGCGATGCCCCCGCCTGCCAGCACCGGCACGGGCCAGAGCAGCTGGCCGGTCTGGATGAGGGTCCCCACCGGTTCCGGCTCCGCAGCCGGGATGACTTCATCCGGCATCTCTGCCGAGGGTGTCGGCGGGCGGATGACTGTTATCTCACCCGGCTGGTCCACCGGCTTCGGGGTCGGCGTCGGCTTATCCGGCACATAAGGCGGCGTCACCGGTGGGGGAAGAGGGTCGGTGCTGCGGTAGCTGTTCTTGAAGAGCAGTTCCGCCTTTGCCCCGTCATCCCCATCCCGCCGGACAGACACGTGTCCTTTCAGCTCGCCGTCGGTGTCCCACGCCACCATGACTTTCAGATAAAAGACGGTGTCGTCGTAGTCGGCCCGTTTCCGTCCACCTGCGTCCTGAATGACCGTATACTCGTATATGCCGGGCGCGGTGTAGACGATGGTATCAAAAGTCTTCGTCAGGGTCTTGTCGTCGGCGGCGCGGCAGTCCCGGGCCGGAAAATCCAGCTCAGCCTCGTCGTCACAGCCTTCCGGCATCGGCGCGCCGTCCAACGCGGTCAGCCGCACCGTCAGCGTCTCGTCAGCTGCCTCTCCGGTGCAGCGGACGGACGCCTCCAGTTCCAGCTCCGCCCGCTGGTCTGCGGCCAGAGCAGGCAGGGCAGCGCTTACCGCAAGCGCTGCTGCCAGCAGGACCGCTGCCATTTTCGGGAGCCTTCTCATGATAAGCTCTCCTCCTTTCCGTTTTGCAGGTCTGACATTGGTTCCATCCGGGCCAGCACCACCGTCCGCGCGTCGGTGTACTCCCCCGAGCAGGTAGCCATCGCCAGGAACTGCGCTCCTTCCGGCTCCTCTTCCAGCGCACGGAGGGCCTGTGCATCCATCTGAAGGGCATTCTCCTCCACAAAGGGGAGCAGCCCGCCTGCGTCCGAGCGCCACTTGCCCGGGGCAAAGATGGCCTGTTCCGACGCAGGCACCACAAGGCAGGCCAGCACTTCCAGTCGATAGCTCCCGCCGGGCAGCGTCAGGGTGCCGGTGGTGTTCTGGCGGAAGAATGCTCCGTCCTTGTATTTGTCGAGGTCGCCGAACATCCGCCCGTTCTCCATATGGTGGCCGTAGAGCAGGGAATACCGCCCGCTGAAGTCCGCGTCGCAGTCAACATCCAGAAAGATGCTGCCCGCCAGCGCAAAGCTGCCGTAGACGTCGGTGTTCAGATAGGTGAAATTGCTCTCGCCCTGCACCACCGGGTAGTCGATAGCCGTGCCGTCCAGCGTCAGCCACCCGCAGACATCGGGGTTGATGTCCCGCAGCTGGCCGAAGGAGAGGCTGTTGTCCTCCTGCGGCTGGGGCTTGAAGGCCAACAGCCCGGCCTGCACATTGTCGGCAGCGGCGTACACCCGACTGTTGTCCCACAGCGCATAGCCCGACCAGACCACCGCCAGCAGCACCAGCAGGGCCGTCACCCCGTCCAGCAGGCCGTTCGCCGCCCGCAGGGCCATCTTCTGCCACCAGATGTTCCTCACCTCCCTTTCCTTATTTCCTCCGCGCTTACTTCTGATGGCGGCGGCGCAGGGTCAGCAGCAGCCCGACGCCCGCAGCACCCGTCAGGGTGAAGAGATAGGGTGCGCTGTCCAGCACCACACCGGCATCGACGGTGCCGCCCTTGGTGTTGGTGAAGTTCGCCTGCTCGACCGCCTCATCCACTTCGCCCTCGGTGCCAGTCTCCGTCGTCACATAGTCTGCGACCGGCGTCTCAGACACCTTGTACTCGACACCGTAGGGCAGGTTCTCGATGTGGATGGTGTCGCCGTCTTTCAGATAGAAGGTGGCTTTTGTCGTCTCGCCGGGCTTGATCTCGATCGAGGCGGGGTTCGCGTCATAGCTGCCGCCGGTGATGGCGTAGCTGTCCTGATAGGTCTTGCCCTCCTCGCCGGTCAGCTGCACCGTGAACTCGAAGTATTTGTCCTTATTGCCCATGATGCCCTCGACGTCCTTGTGGACTTCCAGCTCACCGGCAGAGTAGAGGTTGTCGAAGTCGTCCTTCTTGCCCTCGCCGGTGGACTCCGGGTCCTCGGTGTGGACAGCGGCAATTCGGAGCTTGCCGTCCTGCTCGATGACCGTCACCCGCAGCAGGATGGCGTCGTCGTAGTAGGTCACGCCTGCGCTGTCGCCCGCCACCTCATGGATGATGTAGGTGTAGACGCCCACGCTGTCGTACTCGGGCAGCTGAATTTCGATCTGCCTGGTCTTGTTCGCGCTGCCTGCTTCGCCCTGCTGATAGGTCACGTCGCCGACGATCGGCATATAATCTGCGGCTTCAATGCCCTCCAATGCGTCGGTCACGGTACCCGGGTCGATCGTAAACGTAAAGGTCTCTTTCGGGGAGAGCGTACCCGTGTTGGCCAGCTCGTAGTTTTTGGTGAGATACACCCGGGACATATCCTCATACGGAGGGCCTTGCACCTGTGCCGCAAAGGCGGGCATGACGTTGACGCCCATGGCCAGAGAGATGGAAAGCACACCTGCGAGAAGCTTTTCTACCTTGTTCTGTTTCATCCTGAAGTTCCTCCTATCTTGTCTTGTATGGTTTTTGGCGGCTCAGAGCCCCCGCCGCCGGATGAGGGTGATGACTTTTGCCTTGACCGCACTGCACTGCACCGGGCCGAAGTCACGGCTGTCCTCGGCCTGTGTGCGGCAGTCGCCCAGAATGAAGACGCTGTCCTCCGGCACAGCGTAGGGGTAGCTGAGCAGAGATTTGGGGTAGGTGGGGTAGAGGATGCCGCCGCCCTGTGCCGAGCCGTTGACCTCCACAACGCCGCTCTCGCTCAGGGTCACGTTGTCCCCGCCCGGGCCAGCACGCGGCCCACCCGCAGCGTTCCCGAGCGCTCATATACCACAACATCATTCTTGGCATAGTCTTTTTCCAGCCGGATGCCCAGCACGAGGTCGCCGTCCTTCACGGCGGGAAACATCTCGTTGCCGGACGCCTGCGTCACCAGATACACCTGCGTCAGAAGCACCCAGAGCACGGCGGCGAACACCGCCAGCCGCACCGCCAGACTGCGCACTTCCCGCAGCAGGGGGCTTTTTTCCGGCTTCGCCGGTCCAGACATGTTCGCTTCCGGCGTCCCGGGCGGGGCCTCCGGGGCAAGTGCCTCGTTTGGTTCCTTCACTCATCTTCCTCCTTCTTTCTGTTTTTGCAGCCCAGAACGGCCGCACCGGCACACAGCATCAGCGGCAGCCCGAAGAAGTCTGTCTCCACGCCGGTGTCCGGGTCTATATCGGCCAGAACGTAGTGGGCATAGAAATTGACGACGCCGTTTTCCAGCTCTTCGTCGGTGGGCTCATAGCCCTCTTCCCACTCGTCCTGCGATACCTTTTCCTTCGGGTCCGGCTCATCCGTCACCGAACCGGGGAGCTCTTTGTACCAGCCGTCGAAGACGTAGCGCGCACCGCCGATGTCGATCTCTTTTTCGATGTCCGCTGTCGTCTCTTCCACCCGCTCGCCGCTCTGGTACTCGCGGCTTTCCCGGATGCTGTAGTCGTCCTCGCCCGGGGCGCGGACGTTGAACCGGGCCGTGAAGTTTTTCCTGCTCTTGACGCTGATGATGCAGTCGATGTGCTTATCCGGTTCTGTCCCGTTGTTGCGCGAGATCTTGTACGGCGTCACCACGATGCTCTCCAAATCTTCCTGCGTCAGCCCGTGATGCCGGTCTGCTTCTCGATGGTGTCCTTATACTCGTCCCATATCTCATCGACGACCTCGTCCCAGTAGTCATCACCCGGTTTCAGCGACCATACGTCGCCAGTCGCTCCGCCCGGCCACGATACAACATAGTCTGACACATTTGTCAGGATGTTCTTGCCGTTATCTTCCCATGCCGCGCCGTAGGTCTTCACCTTGCCGACCCACTTGCACTCGCTGTTGTCCGGCGCCCACTGGCTGGGGTCATTGCTGCCGGGCAGGCTGGTGGGGGTCTTGAGCAGGAAGACCGCCGCCGACTCTTCCTGAGTCCAATCGCCCCAGCCCGGTGCATCCTCATCAAGTTCGTCCGCAGGAAGGGCATTTTTATCCTCGGCTACGCTGTCGTCAGCCAAGTCGGCATCTTCCTCAGAGAATCTGTCTTTTTCGGGCTGTTCTGCCTCATCCAGAGGCGTTTCATCCTCGGCGACAGGCCGTTCTTCCGACAACTCCGGCAGAACGGCGATGTCTTCCTCCTCGTCTAAAACGGGCTCTTCCTGCTGGGCCTCATCGTCGGTGAAAGAGGCGTAGAGGCTGCACTCGCTGTCCTCTTCCGGCCAGAGCAGTCCTTCATCCGGCATGAAGCGGATCGCCGTTCCTTCGTCGTCCCGGCTGTACCAGAAGCGGAAGCTCTTTCCCTCCACCTCCGGCTCTTCGGGCATCAGAAGCTCTTCGCCGCTGCCCACGGTCTGTTCCGCGTAGGGCAGGCCGCCGTCGGCCTCGTCCGACTCGCTGAGCCAGAAGAGATAGGTCCTCTCAAAATGCTCGTCCGCTTTGACGGCCCCGCTGTCCGGCGTCGGCGTCTCGTCGGGCAGCCCGATGTCGTCGAGCCCGTCCACCACGACGGGGATGCCGCCTTCCGCGGGCAGAAGCACCGGCTCGTCTGTCCGGATGTCATCTTCTTCGTCCCAGGCAGGCTCGTCCTCTATTTTCTCGTCCCATGTCTGGTCTGGCACGCTGTCCGTCCGCTCCGGCCCTTCGGCAAATGCGGGCAGCAGACAGCCGCACAGCAGCACCAGCACGATGCATAGTGCTGCGGCGCGCAGTGTCAGCCGCCTCCGTTCCAGTCGATTCCGCATACAACAGCCCTCCTTCATTCTCGCTCCCGGCGGGGATGCCGCCCTTTGCGTTATCAGGATACCGTTTACCGGACACGAAGGATGTCATTGCGTGCCAGTGCAAAAAAATTTTGCGCATAAAAAACCGCCGCCGGGGTCTTTCGACTCCGGCAGCGGTCTGCTGTCTCCGAATTTTCGGTTTTCAGGTGCGGGTGGTGGCTTCCATGCAGTGCTCTGAGGGGGCGTAATATTCCATCAGAGCAATGTAATTCTCGCAGTGATGGCAGAACGCCGCCCGGATGGCGTCGTCGGGCGCGCTCTTCATTGCCACGAACATCAGGATGTACTTTGCAATGAGGCTCACAGCCTCGCTCTCGAGGCCATAGCAAAGGCCCACCGCCAGGATCGGCACGACGATCTGCTGCGCACGGATGGGGATATTCTCCGCATCGACCCGCTTGAGCACGGCACGGCTCATGGTAGATGCCGCCCAGACGGCGCGGGAGATCTTCCAGTAATCCATGTTCTTCAGATGGGTGAGGGTGCGCAGCCGCTGGATGACCTCGCCGTCGTCCAGAACTTTGTTCTGCGTGACCTCCTCCTCCGAGCGGATGAAGGCACACTGTATCATGTCCATCAGCGCGGCTTCGTATTTTTCGTGGTAGTTCTCGCGGGAGATGAAGTACTCCTCCATACGGAGCATGACTTCGTCCGTTTCTTTGTCAGTAGCCAGCCAGCTGAAGTCCAGCGGCGTCGGGCCGAAATCGTTCTTGCCCATCTCGTTCAGGTCTTCCAGCTCTTCCTCGTTCCGGGTGGAGGGAAGGAAGCGGTCGTTGCCGTTCCGGTGGAAGCTCCACTCTTCGGGCAGAAGATGCGGCACGATGTCGCCGCTGGAGATGATGTTGAAGATGTTGCTCTCGCCCCAGCTCTCTTTCAGGCTGCCGTCGGCGTTGTGGTTGTTGTCGTAGTCCTGCTGCAAGTCGGGGTAGTCCTGCGGGCCGAGGGCCACCGGTGTCGCAAAGGTGTAGACGAAGACATTCTCCCGTTCCAGTCCGGACAGCTCCCTGTTGACCCGGGCGGCCAGAAGGTTCGCCACCGCCGCACCGCGGCTGTAGCCGCCCATCCAGAGCTTGACGACGCCCAGCTCTCCCTTGCTGAGCTGCCGCCAGATAGTTCTTCAAATCGGCAAACACCTCATGCACCGGGATGATGAAGCCGCTGTGGGCGTGGCCCGCGCCGGTGTGCAGATTGCTCACCCACTCGCCGCCGTAGCCGCCGCCGCGCAGGATGAGCGCCACGATGGTGGTGCGCTTCCCGTTCAGGGTGATGGTCTTGCGGGCTGTGGACCAGCCCACGAAGTCGCCCGCCTTGCCCACATCGACATCATAATAGCGGTATTTCACATCGCCGAAGCCCAGCTTGGTATAGGCTGCGTCGAGGCTGTTCTCGCGGCCCACGTCCCCGTTGGCCCAGTATTTCGCATCGCTGGCCCATGTATTGAAAGCAGCCGTCACCATGCCCAGCGTCGCCAGCGCCAGCTGGTGGTCGTACTGGATGGAGGTGTGCGCAAAAAAATTGTCGCTGTAGTAATATTCGTGCTCGATGTCCATCTGGCTCAGCTCGCTGCGGAAGGACATTGTATAATTGCCCGCCGGGACTGCCCGGCCCACCGTCTGGCTTTTTGTCGCTGCCTCAGCCCGGGGCAGTGCCAGCCCGGGCGCAAGAGCTGCACTGCAAACCAGCGCTTTACAGAAATCACGTCGTTTCATGGTCTTTCCCCCCTGCTGCTTTCATAAACCTCTGACATTTCTATCGTATAGGTGGTTTGCTATAGTATACCGTATTTTTCCAGCGGATTCAATCATCAACTCTGCCGATTGGGTATGTAAAAACCGGACAGCATCACTGCTGCCCGGTCATTTTCGTATTCTCAGAGAAGCTGCGGGTCCATCTGGCGGCAGAAGTCCACGATGTGGCGGAACATCTGCTCGACCGCCGGAGCCATCGCCGTAGGGCGCTGGACAGCCAGACCCACCACCCGGTACTCTTCCGGCTCGATGGGGTAGATCTTGACCGCCGCCGTGCAGCTGCGCAGCAGCATCCGGGGCATGATGGAGATGCCGAGGCCCGCCTCCACCATGGCGATGTTGGACTGGTCGTCGATGACGTGGCAGCGGCGCTCGGTGGAGATGGAGTATTTCTTGAGGAACTGGCGCATCTCGGCGTCGGTGGCGTCGCACTGGACGACAAAGCTCTGGCCGTTCATCAGCTCCGGCGTCATAATGCCGTTTGGCGGTTCGGGCCAGTCCTGCGGTACGATGCAGAGCAGCGGCTCACGGAACAGCTCGGTCAGGTTGAACTCTTCGCGGCAGGTGGCGGACAGGAAGGCCAGGTCCACCTGACCGGTGCGCAGCCACTCCTTCACATCGTCGTAAGTACCCTGATAGACCTCGACTTCGATCTGGGGGTAGCTTGCCATGAAGCTCTTGAGGATCTGGGGCAGCAGGCCGGCGCAGACCGAGTTGAATGCACCCAGCTTCACCTTGCCCTTTCCAGGCCGTTGAGGCGGGCGATGCTCTGCTGCAGGGCCTCGTCGCTGTTGAGCACCGCCCGGATGGACGGGTAGAGCGAAGCGCCATAGCTGGTCATGGTCACGCCGTTTTTGCCGCGGTTGAATAAGGTAAAACCCAGCTCAGCCTCCATCACCGCGATGGCATGGCTGATGGCAGAGGGGGTCAGATGCAGCTGCTGAGCCGCTTTGTTAAAGCTGCCCTGACGCGCGACTGCATCGAAAATTTCGTAAGAAAACAGCGTCATGTCCCTAGCCTCCTTCCGTTTTTCAGTTCGGAGACGCCCGTTCTTCTGTGAATCTTTTTCACCTTGAGGATGTCTTGCATCAATTTTCTTTTTGAGTGTACTATCCTATCTCCGCTTTGTCAAGCATCCAAACCTTAATTTTGGACGTTGAGCCAAATTTCTGCTTTTGAAACGCCATTTATAAGGTATATTGCGCCCTTTTCCGTTCCAGTATTTTCCTGTTTTGAACAAAAAGACCGTCAGCCCTCCATCCCGGAAAGCCGTCGGTCTTCTGCGTTCTACAGATGTTTTTACTCGAGCACCAGCAGCAGGCTCATCTTGATGCGGCCCTGCGCCGTGACGCCGTGGAGACCGTTCTTGTCGAGGCGGAAGCTCTCGCCTGCGTTCAGCTCATAATTCTTCTGAATCTTCTTCATTTTTGTACCTCTGACCTCTAAAATTTTTGAAAAAATCATAGGTACAAGCCCAAAAAGCCTATATAAAACAAAAAAGACAACGAACCGTTTCTCTCAACGATTTGTCGTCCTTTTGGTGCGCTCGAGGGAACTCGAATCCCTGGCCCTCTGATTAAAAGTCAGATGCTCTACCGGCTGAGCTACGAGCGCATATTTTCAGATTTACAGATACTGCCGAATAATATTACCACACCCGCGCCAAAAAAGCAAGAGGAAAGCGCAAAAAAGTGGCTTTCCGCAGCACACAGACCCCCGCCGGGAGAGCACCCGCTCCTTTTATAAAAGCCAGTTTTACTGTCACCTCTCTGGGACGCGGATATTCTGGCGGCAACTTCCTCTTTACAAATGGGGCGCGAACCAGTACAATCAAAGCAGAACGCACTGTCCCGGCCCGTATGCGGCGGGGCTTTTTGATAGGAGGCTGTTTTATCATGAAAATCTCTCGTCGGTCTGTCCTTCATATTTCCGGGCTAGCAGCGGCAGCGCTGGCCCTGACCGGCTGCTCTGCGGCTGGAAGCGCCGCGCTGGGCGGCAAGCTGCCCGGCCTGCTTAAGGGTCTGGCAAAAAAAGGGGAGACCGCTGCTTCGTCGGAAGCTGCCAGCGACATGGCCGTCACCCCGCCGCCCGAGGGCGAACAGCTTGACCCGGCCTTCGGCGTCATGCCCGAGTACGACGCCGACATCCTCACCGGCGCCGAGCGCAGCACCAACAGCCGCCCGGTGGCTGTGATGGTGAACAACATCGCCAACTCCCAGCGCCAGAATGCCCGCCCCAGCGGGGCATCGGCAGCGCCGACCTGCTCATCGAGGCCAAGGTCGAGGGCGGCATCACCCGCCTGTGCGCCGTGTTCAGCGACGCCGACAGCATCCCCGAGGTCGGCCCCATCCGCTCAGGCCGCGACCAGTTCCTGCAGCTGCTCATGCCCTGGGACATCCTCTACTACCACGACGGCGAGAGCATCTTCTGCACCCAGTTCGTCAGCGTGTACGGCTACTCCGGGCTGAACATCGGCGGCAAGAATTATTTCAAGACCCCCATCCACCCCATCGTCTCCCACCGCAATAACCGCGGCCGCGATGTGGCCTACGAGCACACCGAGTTCACCTCCGGCAAGGAGATCTGCAAAGCCGCTTCTGATGCCGGCATCAGCCTCTACGCTCCCAGCGAGGGGACTTTCTTCCACTTCGCCGACTACCGCACCGACGAGGTCAACAAACTCAAGGGTGAACCCTCGGCCAAAAAAATCGCCATCGTACATTCGGAGAGCTACCGCACCTCGTTCAGCTACTCCGCACTCAGCCACACCTACGCGATGCAGATGTACAACTCCTCCAAGAAGGCCACCGAGAACACCGTCGATGAGCTGACCGGTGAGCAGCTTACCTTCGAGAATGTCGTGGTCTGCTTCGCCGACATGGACGCCTACGCAGGCGACTCCCATGACGTGCAGGAGGTGCAGTACATCAAGGGCGGCGACGCCTACCTCTTCACCCGCGGCGGCGTGCAGGTGGGCCGCTGGGAAAAGACCTATCCCACCAACCCCCTCAAGCTTTACACCAAGTCCGGCGAAGAGATGACCCTCAACCGGGGCAAGACCTACTTTGCACTGGTGGACAACGACGAGCTGAGCAATTTCAGCTGCCAGTAAGCCCATGAGGAACATGACAATGAAACGCATTCGAACTGCGCTCTGCCTCATTTTGGCCGCCGCGCTGCTGGCAGGCTGCGCCTTTCTGCCCAGCGACAGTGAGCCGGAAACGCCCGCTTCCGCCGACCCGCTCACCGGCCTTGCCCTCGAGTGGCAGGGCCAGCGTCCGGTGGCCGTGGCCATTGAGAACAGCACTGCCTCCACCACTCAGTGGGGCCTTTCCTCGGCGTCGGTGGTGCTGGAAGCCCTCACCGAGGTGGGTACGTCCACTGAGCTCTGCCTCGTCTATCCGGCGCTGGCCGCGACCCCGAAGGTCGGGCCAGTGGCCGCCGGTCAGGACATCTACTGGCGGCTTCTGGTGGGTCAGCAACCCATTCCGGTACAGCGGGGCGGGGGACAGTTCGACCAGAACTTCCTCGATTACTATTCCATCCGGGCCGTGGATGCTCTGGAAGCCGGGCGCACCGCCTTCGACTGCGGCAGTGAGTGGAGCAACGCACCGCTGTGGTACACCAGCGGCGAGGCCATCTCTAATGTCTTGGACGAGCTGAGCATCTCCTCTGCTCTGACGGAATCCCGGGTGACGAGCGCCGTATCCGCTGCGGCGGACAGCGCTTCCTCCGGGGCCGACGCAGTGCTGTCCCTCCCTGCACTTCTCCCGCAGGAAGCAGACGGCAAACTGCCGGACGCCACCGCGCCGGACGCGGTGAATGTCCGGGTCTGCTTTGACGACGACAACGCCACCGGCTTTTCCTACGACGCCGACAGCGGGCTTTACCGGATGCTCCACGCCGACGGCACGCCCCAGCTGGACGCCAACAACGGCCAGCAGGCCGGGTTCGATAATCTGCTGGTGCTGTTCAGCGCCTCCGAGCTGCGGGACGACGGCAAGACCTACGACTACGATTTGAGCATGGGCGGCGGCGTCTGGCTCAACGGCGGGCATCTGTGGACCATCACCTGGACGCAGGGCCGGGACAACACGCTGCTGCTTTACGACGCCGATGGCCGCACGATGAACATCGAAGCCGGGACGAGCTATATCGCTCTTGTCACCAGTCTGACCGGACAGGAGCTGACGGTCACAAATTCCAGCGGACAAGAGATTCTTGGATAAACAAAAAGACTTCTGCATTTCACCGTGCAGAAGTCTTTTTTATTTCCAGGCTGCGGCGCGCGCCTGTGCGCGGGGCAGGTTTTCTTTTTCGGTCAAATGGCTTTGCGCTCCGCGCGGGCCAGAGGTAGGGAGGTGTTTCGAATCCCCTCCCTACCTCTGACTCCACTCCCGCAACGAGTTAAGGGCTACACGCCCTTAACGATTCCGAAGAAGTAGGCTCCAAGCAAAAATGCTAGAGATTCGTGCATTCGCACGAAGATCTCTTAACCGCATTTTCGCTCTCCGCCGATTTGCTGCTTCGCAGCAGACTTTACGCTTTTGCTGGACGTAAAGTCCTGGAAGTAAACGGCGAAAAAGCGTTTAGCGAAGCCGTTTCGACTTCCCTTCGGGGTCTGAAAGGGGCGAGCAGCCCCTTTCTCGTGGGTCCAGCGCGTCGAAATCGCTGGTGGTTTTCTGGTTCTCTTTTGCCAGCAAAAGAGAACTTAGCCCCAATGCAAAAGCAATCTTACCCCGCGCCACCGGCGCGCGAAGCCGTTTATAAATCTACAACGCTTCCGACTTCCGCCGGCGTCGCCGGCACCGGTCCGAGGCGGACGGCGTCGGCGTCCCGGCGCACCACGAACTCCACCGGCTGTCCGGCGGCAAAGGCGGGGCGATAGCTCAGCTCCAGCGCCTCCCAATCCTCCGGGACAGCGCAGAAGCAATGGAGCATCGCGCCACGCCCGGCGGCGAGGTTGAGCGTAAAGGCCGAGGCATCGGCGGCATTCTCCGCGTAGAGCGGTGCCGCAAAGCTGCCGCAGGGGACGCTCTCGCCTCCGCAGCGGGCGGTCACACCGCTGTCCAGACTGTAAAGCTCCTTCAGGGTCGAGACATCCCGGCTGTGGAGGTAGCTTGCGCCCACCGGCAGGGTGCGGGCCGAAAGGTTCTCCACCGAGAGGTAGACCAACACGCCGCCCAGCCCGGGTGCGGGCGCATAGCCCAGCAGCTCCACCGCCGCCTTGCCGTCCAGCAGGGCAGGCTGGCCCATCACGCGGGGCTGTGCCGCAGCCGCCGAAACGCCTGTGAGCAGGGCAGCGGCCAGACTGACCGCGCCCGAACCGGCGCATTTCAGGAACGACCGGCGGGAAAGAGACTGAGACATCGGGGACTCCTCCTTGCAGCGAGAAAAATCATTCACTTTATAGAGTATCGGTTTCTTTGCCCCCTGTCAAGGGTTTGAAAGCGTTCTGCCGCAGGTTTTGCGTTTTCTTTGCTGATTTTGTACCAAAAGGATGCAAAAATGCCGCCCGGCGGCAAAATCGCAGGGCAGCAGAGCGTTCTTTCTTATTCGAATGCTTCATTCTCCTCGGCTTCCGCCTGACCCCGCAGGGTATCGGCATAACCGAAGGGTACGATGTCGATGGCCTCCACCAGACGGTCGCGCATCCAGAGCTGGACGTCGGTCTGGACGGTGTAGCCGCAGCCGGGGTCGGCCATCCACTGCTCGGGGTGGCGGGAGGGGAGGGCGCGCTGGCTCAGCATACTCATGATGACGCCGCCGTGGGTCACGCAGGCGGCCTCGGTGACGTCCATCCGGATCATATACTCGAACAGCTTGAGCAGCGTCTCCGAGCAGCGGGCGTGGAACTGCTCCGTGGGCTCTGCGCCCTCCGGCACAAAGCCGGAGCCCGGGGTGATCCATTTCTTGAAGTCCTCGTTCTTCACCAGCTCCTTGACGGGATGGTTCTCAAAGACGCCGAAACCGGCCTCCCGCAGGTCATGCACCGAGAACTGGTGGGTCGCATTCGGGAACAGGATGTTGGCCGTCTCCACGGCGCGCATGAGCGGGGAAGAGAAGACGGTATCCACCTGCGGATACTCGAACCGCTCTTTCAGCTCGGCCAGCTGGGCGCGGCCCTCGTCACACAGGTGGGATGTCCGTGCCGCTGCCGATGTAAAGGCCCTGTAAGTTGCCGGAAGTCAGGCCGTGGCGGATGAGATGGAGCTTAAAGGTTTTCATGTAAAAACACCTCTTATGAGCTATCTATTCCTGTGCTGATTCGCACAAATCTTGCTTTTCTGCTGATTTTTCCGGCATCATCAGACACCAAATATATGCCGGTAAGGTTTATTTTAACATAGATATGGTAGAAAGAGCAACCCCTTTGACAAAAACGCCGAATTTCCGGCGGAAAAACCGTCACTTTTTCGCTTTACAAGTCGTTTTCCATTGTGTATAATCAACGTGCTGTAAACCAAAAATCAAGGAAGTCCTATTTTTATCTGAGGAGCCAAACATCATGGAGTTCAATCGTATCATCAAACTGCTGCGCAAGGAGCGCGGCATCACCCAGAAACAGGCGGCAGAGGATCTGGGCGTTTCACAGGCCCTGCTTTCCCACTACGAAAAAGGCATCCGGGAGTGCGGCCTGGATTTTGTGGTACGGGTGGCAGACTATTATAATGTTTCCTGCGACTATCTGCTGGGCCGTTCGGCAGAGCGCAATGGCATGATGCTCTCGGCAGAGGACATCCCCAACCCCGACAAGATGAAGGACAACATCTACCACGGCAGCGTCCTGCCCACGATGAACAAAAAGCTCATCTCCAACAGCCTGAACGTGCTCTACGCCAAGATAGGCGAGTGCCACAGCAAGGCCCTGACCACCGAGGTGAGCGCCTACCTGATGACCGCCGTGGCCAAGATGTTCCGTCTGCTCTATTCCGCCGAGTCCCACAATGCCCCCAGCATGTTCAGCGTGGACGCCCGGCGCTGGCCCGGCTACTCCGACGCTGTGATGCACTCGGCTCAGGCCAATGTGGAGGCCCTGCTGGCCGGCGAAGCGCTGCCCGGCGGCGAGGGCGTGGCCGACCCGTCCTGCCTCGCCATGACCACCGAGAGCCTGACCCGGGAATACCCGCTGTATACTCCCAGCCTGCTCAATCTGGTCAAGACCAGCGAGACCCGCGCCCGGGAACTGACCGGAGAGGACCGCACTTAAGTCTCTGTGAAACTAGTGTAAATTCTGCCGTTTTTTGCTTGCATCTGCGTGCAAAAGATGTTATAAACAAGATAGAACATTTTCATCGTACTTCATAATAAAGCGAATTCAAGGAGGGACACATCCATGTCCAATAAAATTTCCCGCCGCACCTTCCTCAAGTGTACCGGTGCCTCCGCAGCAGCTCTGGGCGCTGCTGCCATGTTGGGCGGCTGCGGTTCCAGCACCAGCAACGCCATCGAAGTCAAGGTCGGCGACAAGGTCAGCAACTGGAACAATCTGGGCGTCCAGCTCACCAGTGTCTTTACCATGACCAACACTCCCGACCTGCCCGACCACGAGTATGTCGCTGTGCTCGTCACCGCTGTGAACCGCTCCGGTGCTACCACGTTTGAGATCGGCGCACAGAACCTCGCCGAACTGGATGCCGCCTATCCGCTGGACGATGAGGCTACCAAGCTCGATGTCGCCCGTCAGTACTTCCACGCTCTGGCTGCCTCCACCACCGATTTCACCGCTGTCTGCGACGGCGCTGAGGCCAGGTCGGCGCTTACATCCAGCTCTATGATGCCGCCGCTCAGAGCTTCTCTGAGTCCACCAATCTGCCCCCGCAGGGCGCAGGCTACATCCAGCTGATCTGCTGTGTTCCCACCGGCTGGCAGAAGCTGAGCGTCACCTTCACCCCGACCTTCGTGGCAAACAAGAGCCTCACCTTCTCTCTGAACTCTTCTGACCTGACGCAGGTCTAAGGCATTTTTCCGAGACGAAATTCCGTCATAAAGGGCAGAGCTTCCCCACAAAATTTTTGTGAAAAGCATTGACATCTGCTCATTTTTCGCCTATTGTATAGGCAGGCACCCTTTGGGGTCATTACAATGAATTTATGTGTTTCTACATAAAAGGAGGAACGATCATGTCCTTAGAATTCAACCGCCGCTCTTTCCTGAAGTACAGCGCCGCCGCTGCTGTGGCTGTGGCTGGTTCCAGCCTGCTCGTTGGCTGTGGTGAGGATGAGTACCAGAAGACCGGTAAAATCGGCAGCACCCTGAAGCTGATGGGTGCTTTCAAACTTGAGAGTGCCAAACTGGATTCCGCTCCCACCGCCACGGCAGCAGATAAGACTCTGACCTGCAACTTCAGTCTGAAATGCACCTCCAAGTATGGTCTGAATATCGTTCCTGCAAACTTCCAGGTCGAGGTCACTTCCAAAGCAACGAAGAAGGTCACGACTTATCATGCTTATAACACCGACAGCACTGGCAAGATTTCTCTGAGCAACAGCAACAACTATCTGAAAAAGACGAGTCTCTGGACACCGTATTGAAGGTTACGAACATCAAGGTAGCTGATGGCGATACCATCAAGGTCAAGTTCTGGCCCCGTCCTCAGGCAAGCGAAGGCTCTCAGGCCTACACCCGTGCTTTCTGCACTTGGAGCATGACTGTTGACAGCGCTACTGCTACCACCTACCTGAAGTGATTTTCTTATCATAAAAATACTCAGCGTCTGAGGCTTTTGGCTCAGACGCTTTTATTCCCCTATTCGTCATTCTGCCAAAATGCAAGCAAGGATTTTTAGTAGTTTTGTGTCTTGTGCATAAGGTGCTTTTCCTGCTACAATAAGAGCATACCAACCAGGGAGCGCAGCGGCCGGACAGATGTGCCGCCGCGCGGTTTTGTTTTTCGGGATGGGCGTCCTGCCTGATTTCACAAGAACAGGAGTGTGCAGTTATGATCAATATGGTAAAGCTTCCCACCAACAAGAGCAGTCTGTTCCTGCGCGTGGCAAAGGGCCACTTTGCCACCAGCCACAGCCACATCAATTACTATATCGATGTCACCACCCAGAAAGCCCGCCTCTCGGAGGCGAAGGCTGTCGCCAAGGAGCTGGTGGCCGCCTATCAGCACAGCACCATCGTGGACACCGTGCTCTGTCTGGACGGCACACAGGTCATCGGCACCTGTCTGGCCAACGAGCTGACCAAAGACGGCTTTGCCAACATGAATGCCCACCAGACGATTTACGTCATCACCCCCGAGTACACCAACGGCAGCCAGATCATCCTTCGCGACAACCTCGCCCCGATGGTCAGGGGCAAGCACGTCCTCATCCTGTCGGCCTCCATCACCACCGGCTACACCGTGCAGGCGGCCATCGAGGCGGTCAACTACTACGGCGGCACCGTGGCGGGCCTGTCGGCCATCTTCGCCACCACCCACGAGTGTCTGGGCATCCCGGTCACCTCCATCTTCGACCCCTCCAGCCTGCCCGACTACGCCAGCTTCGACAGCCGCGACTGCCCCATGTGCAAGGCCGGCCAGCACATCGACGCGCTGGTGAACAGCTTCGGCTATTCGGCCCTCTGAATCTGAAATTTTCCTCCCTCTTTCTCCCCGCTGTGCAGCTGCATAGCGGGGATTTCTTTTATTTTTTCATCTTCGGAAACACGAAGGAATTATGCCGGTATGCTATAAGCAGCTCTATGGTCATGAAGCACCAGATGACCGGCTCGCAGAGAATGACCGCGTTATACTCAAAGCGGGGGATGAAGAGCAGGACGAAGACGATCTTGCCCAGAAACTCGATGACGCTGGATAGTAGGGGCAGCACCTTCTCGCCCATGCTCTGCAGAGCGTAGCGGGTGGAGAGCAGCATTCCCAGCACGGCGTAGAAGGGTGCGTTCCAGACCAGATACCGCACGCCGTTTTCCAGCACCACCGGTTCCGAAGAGCCGGACACCAGTTTCACCATCCACTCCGCACCCACACTCATAAGCAGGATAGCCGTCACAGCCACCACGACACCGTAGAGATAGATGTCCCGCATTCCGCGGCGGACGCGGTCGGGATGGTTCGCGCCGTAGTTCTGGGAGACGTAGGTCGAGCAGGCAGAGGCCATCGCCGTCAGGGGCATATCCGTAAAAGCGAAGAGCTTGCGGGCCGCGGTGTGGCCCGCGATGACCAGCGTACCGAGGCCGTTGATGCCGTACTGCAAAACGACAGAACCCGCCGAGACGATGCTGCTCATGAGGCCCATGGAGATGCTCTGGCTGAACAGCTCCCAATAGAGGCGGCTCTCCACATGGAAGTGCTTTTTCTCAGGCAGGAGCAGCCGGGCGCTGCGGAAAACATACAGGATGCAGAGCGCCACCGACACGCCCTGAGAGATGACCGTCGCCACACCGGCACCGGCCACGCCCATGCCCAGCACGGCGATGAACCAGAGGTCGAGGATGACGTTGAGCACCGACGAGAGGATGAGGAAGACCAGCGGCATAAAGCTGTTGCCGATGGCCCGCAGCAGGCCGGCGCAGAGGTTATAGGCAAACATGACGATGACGCCGAGGTCGATGATGATGATATAGCCGTAGGCGTCCTCTAAAATTTCCGCCGGGGTGTCCAGCAGTTCCAGCAGCGGATGCAGGCCCACCGCACCCGCCAGCGTGATGACCGCCGACGCGATGATGCCGATGACGATGGAACCCGCCACGGTCTGTTTGAGCTGGTCATCGTCTCCGGCCCGCGTAGGCGCGCGCTGCGACGATGGCGAGGCCGTTGCCGATACCGATTCCAAATCCAACCAGAAGCTCGTAGATGGCCCCGCAGGCGCCAATGGCGGCAAGGGCGGTATCGCCCAGTACATTGCCGACGATCATGGTATCCACGGTATTATAGAGCTGCTGGAAGAGGCACGACACCAGAATGGGCAGCATAAAGATGAGCAGGCTCTTGAAGATGGGGCCGTTCATCAAATCGACATTCCGGTTGAAGAATGATTTTTTCGCGGGGGACTGGGTCATAAGCGTTCCTCCATAGTCACAAAAGGAGCTGCTGTACAGGTACGACCTCTCCGTCAGCGCTGACGGAGAGTTGATTCCGCTGTACAACAGCCCTTTCAATATTTTCAGATCGTTACAGCTCCTGCGTCTCGAAGCCGTTGATGGTCAGCACTTCCACACTCTTGAAGCCTGCGGCCTTGACGGCGGCAGCAGCCTCGTCGAAGCCGAAGGTCAGGCTGGAAACATCGTGGGAGTCGGAGGTGATGATGACCTTGCCGCCCATCTTCTGCCACTCGCCCAGCAGCCACGGGCCGGGGTAGAAGTCCTTGCGGTAGCCGCGGTAGACACTGCCGGTGTTCACTTCCAGCAGGCAGCCGTGTTCTTTGGCAGCATTCAGCGCCTTGAGGGCTGCGGCCTTATAGCGGGGCGACTCTTCGTCGAAGAACTCACCGGCAGCGTTCAGCTTCTTGATGAGGTCGATGTGGGCGAGGATGTCGGGGCCCATGGCCGCCACCTTCTCCACCTCGGCGAAGTATGCTTCCACAGCGGCCAGCGGGTCGCCGTCGAAGTCGTCGTAGATGCAGTCGTGGAGATCCTGGGGACGGAAGTCGATCTCGTAGTATTTGCCGGTGTTCTTGCCGTAGAGGTGGTGCGCAGAACCGATCCAGTAGTCGTAGCCGGTGCGCTTGTCCTCGCTCAGCAGGTCCCACTCGATGCCGCAGAGGATGTCCACCTTGCCCTTGTACTCGGTCTTGAGCTTGGCAATGGTGGCCTTGTACTGGGCCGTACGGCTGGGGCTCATGCAGTATTCACGGTCGCGCTGGGTATAGCTATGGCCCGTGAAGCCCAGTGTGGTCAGCCCCTGCGCACACGCAGCGGAGGCCATCTCCTGTAGGGTGTTTTTGCCGTCGCACATCGTCGAGTGACAATGGACACTGGACTTCTTATAATCTGCCATAGTGAATCACTGCATCCTTTCCTGTTTGACCTTGTGGTCGATAACGTGTCGTTTTTCCAGCTCGCGGGTGATGTCCTCCACCGTGATGCCGGCCTGCACCATCAGCACCAGCACATGGTATGCCAAATCGCTGATCTCGTAGACCGTCTCGGCCTTGTCTTCCTTTTCACCCGCGATGATGACCTCAGTACACTCTTCGCCCACCTTCTTGAGGATCTTTTCTTTGCCCTTCTCGAACAGATAGGTGGTGTAGCTGCCCTCTTTGGGGCTGGTCTTGCGGCCCTTGATGAGGTCATACAGCCCCTGCCAGCTGAACTGCTTCAGCTCCGGGGAAACATACACTTCGTTGAAAAAGCAGCTCTCGGCACCGGTGTGGCAGGCGGGGCCGCTCTTGACGACCTCAACCACCAGCGCGTCGGCGTCGCAGTCGGCGGTGATGGACACCACGCTGGACGTTGCCGCTGGTCTCGCCCTTGCGCCAGATCTCCTGACGGCTGCGGCTCCAGAACACCGTCCGGCCCTCCGCGATGGTCAGCGCCAGCGTCTCGGCGTTCATGTAGGCGAGGGTCAGCACCTCTTTGGTGTAGTGGTCCTGCACGATGGCAGGGATGAGGCCCTTTTCGTCAAATTTCAGATCCATAATGTTTCTCCTTCCCCGCAGGGACAGCTATAGTTTAGCGTATTCGGCGGGCAAACGCAAGGGCTCAGAGCCGCATTTCCACGCCATTTTCGTTTAAGTATTCCTTTAGTTCCCGGATGGTGAGCAGCTTCTGGTGGAAGATGCCCGCCGCAAGGCCCGCGTCGATGCCTTTATGATGGAACAGCTCGAGGAAGTCTTCATTTTTGCCCGCACCGCCGCTGGCGATGATGGGGACGTTCACCCGGGCCGCCACGGCGTCCAGCATCTCGAGGTCAAAGCCGTTCCGGACACCGTCGGTGTCGATGCTGTTGAGGCACACTTCGCCTGCACCGTTGTCCACACACCATTTGATCCATTCCAGCGCGTCCCGGCCAGTGTCTTCGCGCCCGCCCTTGGCAAAGACGCGGAACTGGCCGTCCACCCGCTTGACGTCGGCGGAGAGGACCACGCACTGGTCGCCGTACCGCTTGGCCGCCGCCGGGATGAGGCCGGGTCTCTCAGTGCGCCCGAGTTGACGCTGACTTTATCGGCACCACACTTGAGCACCCGGTCGAAATCGTCCAGCGTGTTGACGCCGCCGCCCACCGTGAGTGGGATGAAGATCTCGCTGGCCACCCGGGTGAGGATGTCGGTGAAGAGGGCGCGGCCCTCGGCGCTGGCCGTGATGTCGTAGAACACCAGCTCGTCCGCGCCCGCCGCGTTGTACATCCGGGCCATTTCCACCGGGTCGGCCACATCCTTGATGCCCTCGAAGTTCGTTCCTTGACGACCCGTCCGTTCCGGACGTCCAGACAGGGATGATGCGTTTTGTTATCATGGTCTTGCTCCTTACTTCTGCACCAGCGCGACGCAGCGCCCAAGGTCCAGCGCACCGGTGTACAGGCTCTTGCCGAGGATGGCGGCGGCAGTCCCCATCTCTTCCAGTTCCAGCAGCTCCTTTTCCGAGGAAATACCGCCGCTGGCCGTGATGGCCACGCCCGGCACTTCTTTGCAAGCTGGCGGTAGAGGGCGAGGTTGGTGCCTTTCATCGCGCCGTCGCAGGCAATGTCGGTGTAGATGATGGCCTTGCATCCAGCCTCAGCCAGACGCTGACAGAAGGCCACGCCCGGCTCAGCGCTGACGTCCTTCCAGCCGTGGATCGCCACATAGCCGTCCCTGGCGTCCACGCCCACGGCAATTTTTTCGCCGTACTTTTTCAGCATCCGGGCCGTGAAGTCAAAGTTCGTCACGGCCACACTGCCAAGGATGCACCGGCCCACGCCCAAAGAGAGATTTTCAATGCGCTCTTCGGTGCGGATACCGCCGCCTACTTCGATATACAGGCCGCCCTGCTTTGCCAGCGCGGCGATGGTGTCGTAATTGGAAAGGGTTCCGTCCTTTGCGCCGTCCAGATCGACGACGTGGAGGTTTTTTGCCCCGGCTTCGAGAAAAGCCCGCGCCTGGGCGCAGGGTCTTCGCCGTAGACGGTCATCCGGTCGTAATCGCCCTGCGTCAGGCGCACGACTTTGCCGCCCCGCAGGTCAATGGCTGGGAATAGCTGCATATTATTACTCCTAATCTAAGGCTTTCCTTCATACAACCTCTCCGTCTGCACCTTCGGTGCAGCCACCTCTCCTAGTAGGAGAGGCTTTGGCATTTCGTGAAGCTTCGCCTCTTCGCCAGAGGCTCCCCTCGGTAGGGGAGCTGTGGAGCGTATGCGAGACTGAGAGGTTATTTACAGCTCACTGAATGCTTTCAGCAGCCGCAGCCCTGCGTCACCGCTTTTCTCCGGGTGGAACTGCGTTCCGTACACCTTGCTCGCCTTCACCACGCCGGTGACGGGCAGGGAATAGTCGCTGACGGCCAGTGTGTTGGCGGCGCAGTTTTTGCCGTAATAGCTATGGACGTAGTAGAAATACTCGCCGTCCCTGACGTACTTGAACAGCGGGTCATCCCGCAGGATGTGGATGGCGTTCCAGCCGATCTGCGGCACTTTCAGGCTCTTGTCGCCGAGGTCGGGAGCCAGCGGGCATACCTGCCCCGGCACGAAGCCAAGGCCGTCGTGCTCGCCGTACTCGTAGCTCTTTTCAAACAGCAGCTGCATCCCGAGGCAGATGCCGAGGAGGGGCTTCTTCGCCGCTTCTTCCTTGATGACCGGTACAAGGCCGGTGGCCTCAAGTTTTGCCATCGCGTCCCCGAAGGCGCCCACGCCCGGCAGGATGAGCCGGTCAGCGGCGCGGATGTCGGCGGCGTCCGCGCTGACTTTCGCTTCCAGCCCCAGATGGGCCAGACTCGATTTCAGGCTGAACAGGTTGCCCACGCCGTAGTCGATGATGCATATCATACCAGCAGTCCTTTCGTGGAAGGAATTTCGTCCCGATGGGCCGCATCGATGCGGACGGCATCGGCCAGCGCACGGCCAGCGCCCTTGAACGCGGCCTCAAGGATGTGGTGGCTGTTCTCGCCCGCGAACTGAACGAAGTGGACGGTGGCCGGCACGCTGCGGGCAAAGCCCAGCCAGAATTCCTTGGCGCACTCCACGTCGAAGTCGCCGACTTTTTCGGTGTTGCAATGGATGTCCCAGTTCAGGGTGCAGCGGCCCGAGATGTCCACGGCGCAGAGGATGAGGGCTTCGTCCATGGGCAGATAGAAGCTGCCATACCGGTGGATGCCCCGCATATCGCCCAGCGCCTGGGCGAACGCCTGCCCCAGCGCGATGCCCACATCCTCGGTGGTGTGGTGATAATCCACCTCCACGTCGCCGTGGCAGGTAAGCACCAAGTCAAAGCGCCCGTGCCGCGCAAACAGCTCCAGCATATGGTTCAGAAAGCCGCAGCCGGTGTCCACCTGATACCGGCCTGCGCCGTCGAGGTTCAGGGTCAGCTCGATCTGGGTCTCGTTGGTGTTCCGCTCGATGGTCACTTCCCGCATGGCTCAGCCCTCCAAAATTTCATCCAGCGCCCGCAGAAGGGCGGTCATGTCGTCCGGCGTGCCGATGGTGATGCGCAGCCAGTTCGAAATACGGGGTGCGTCGAAGTGGCGCACCAGCACGCCTTTTTCTTTCAGTTTCAGGTAAAGTTCGCCGCCGCTCTTTTTGTCGGTGGAAGCAAACAGGAAATTGGAGCGGCTGTCCAGCACGGCAAACCCCCGCGCTTCCAGCTGCTGCTTTGTCCAGCCCCGCGTCTCCACGATAGCGGCGCGGGTCTTGTCGAAGTAGTCCGTATCTTCCAGCGCGGCCTTGCCTGCCTTCAGAGTCAGCCGGTTGATGTTGTAGGGGTTGAGGCTGAACTTGACCCGGTTGAGGTCAGCGATGAGCTTCGCATTGCCCATAGCGAGGCCCAGCCGCGCACCGGCCAGCTGACGGGACTTCGAGAAGGTCTGGACCACCAGCAGATTTTCGTACTTGTCGATGAGCGGCACACAGCTCTCGCCGCCGAAGTCCACATAGGCCTCGTCCACGATGACCACATGGTTGGGGTTGCTCTTCAGGATCTCCTCGATGGCGCTGCGGGGCAGGGCCAGACCGGTGGGAGCATTGGGGTTGGCGATGACGATGGTCTCGTTCAGGCCATAATAGTCTGCCGGGTCGAGGGTGAAATCTTCTTTCAGCGGGATGATGTGGCTGGGGATGTGCATCAGCCCGCACCAGACGCCGTAGCAGCCATAGGTGATGTCTGCATAGGCCAGCGGGTGGTTCTCGTCGCAGAAGGCCCGCAGGGCGAAGAACAGGTTCTCGTCGCTGCCGTTGCCGGGCATGATCTGGTAAGGCTGTAAGTCGAAATGTGCCGCCGCTGCCCGCAGCAGCTCGGCACACGCAGGGTCGGAGTAGAGGCGGAGCTTTTCCACCTCAGCCTCGCTCACCGCCCCCACCACGGCCGGAGAGGGGAGATAAGGGCTTTCGTTGGTGTTCAGCTTAATGTACTGCTGGTCCTGCGGCTGTTCGCCCGGGGTGTAGGGAGTGACAGCTTCCAGCGTGGGAGAAAGAAAACGGCTCATGTTTGCCAGCCTCCGTTTTTATTGCAACTTGACCTCTCTGCCAAAGGCTCCCCTATTAGGGGAGCTGGCGCGAAGCGCCTGAGAGGTTTATTCATATCTTATGGTCACACTGCGGGCGTGGGCGTGCAGGCCCTCCCGCTCGGCAAAGTCGGCGATGCGGGGCGCAGCCTTTTCCAGCGCCTCCCGGGTGTAGTAGATGAAGCTGGACTTCTTGACGAAGTCGTCCACGCCCAGAGGGCTGGAGAAACGTGCCGTGCCGCTGGTGGGCAGGGTGTGGTTCGGGCCGGCGAAGTAGTCGCCCAGTGCCTCGGGGACGTTCCGACCGAGGAAGATGCTGCCTGCATTTTTGATTTCATTCAGCACGCTGAAGGGTCGTCCACACAGACTTCCAGATGTTCGGGTGCGATGATGTTGCAGGCTTCGATGGCCTTGCGTAAATCAGAGCAGACGATGATCTTGCCGTTGTCGTCCACGCTGGCGCGGGCGATGGCGGCGGGGCAGCTGGGGATCTGCACTTCCAGCTCTGCCTGCACGGCCTTGGCCAGCTCAGCGCTGTCAGTGACGAGGACGGGGCTTGCCAGCCTGTCGTGCTCGGCCTGACTCAGCAGGTCGGCGGCCACCCAGGCGGGGTCACAGCCGCCGTCGGCCAGAACCAGGATCTCGCTGGGGCCTGCTATCATGTCGATGCCCACCTTGCCAAAGACCTTCCTCTTGGCAGTGGCGACATAGATATTGCCCGGGCCGACGATCTTATCCACCGCCGGGATGCTCTGGGTGCCGTAGGCCAGCGCGGCCACGGCCTGTGCGCCGCCGGTCTTGAAGATCCTGGTCACGCCTGCGGTGGCCGCAGCGGCGAGGATGACCGGATCGATCTTACCGTCTTTACCGGCGGGAGTCGTCATGACGATCTCCGAAACGCCCGCCACCTTGGCCGGGATGACGTCCATCAGGACGGTGGAAGGATACGCCGCCGTGCCGCCCGGGACGTAGACGCCCGCCTTCTCGATGGGGGTGTATTTCTGGCCCAGCACGATGCCGGGCTTGTCGTTCATCACAAAATTTTTATGCACCTGCTGGCGGTGGAAGGCCTCGATGTTGGCGGCGGCCTCCCGCAGCGTTTCGAGGAAATAGCCGTCCATATTCGCAAAGGCTTCTTCAATTTCCTCCTGCGTCACCTGGATGTTATCCAGCTTGGCACCGTCGAACTTGAGGGCGTATTCTTTCAGGGCCTCGTCGCCCCGGGCGCGGACATCGGCAATGATGCCATCCACCACGTCTTCCACATTCTTCTCCGCGCGGATGTCACGGTTCAATATCTCTTCGGGCTTCAGTTCATCGAAGTGATACAGCTTTATCATTTTTTCTCCTCCTTTGCGGCAAGGGCGGCACGCAGCTTTTCGAGCATCTCGTCCATTTCGCGGTGCTTGAACTGGTAGCTGGCCTTATTGGCGATGAAGCGGGCCGAGATGGGCATGAACTCCGTCACCACCCGCAAGCCGTTTTCCCGCAGGGTCGTACCCGTCTCCACAATATCCACGATGACGTCGGACAGGCCCAGGATGGGGGCCAGCTCAATGGAGCCGTTCAGCTTGATGATGTCGATGTCCCGCCCGATGGATGCATAATAGCTCTTGGCAATGTTGACGAACTTGGTTGCCACCCGCACCGGGCGGCTGGGGTCGTCTTTGTAATCTGCCGGGGCGGCGACGCACATCCGGCACTTTCCGAGGCCGGTGTCCAGCAGCTCGTAGACATCGGCAGACGCTTCCGTCAGGATGTCCTTGCCCACGATGCCCACGTCTGCCGCGCCGTGCTCGACGTAGATCGCAACGTCGCTGGGCTTAACGAGGAAGTACCGGATGCCGGCTGCGGGGTTCTCCACCACCAGTTTGCGGGTGGCGTTGTAGTCTTCGGGGCAGCCGTAGCCGATACCAGCCAGCAGGTCATAGACCTTGTCACCGAGACGGCCCTTCGGCAGAGCTACGTTCAGCATGGTCTTTTCGGTTTTCTGCTGCTGTACCGGCGGGAGCGGGGCGCTCAGGCGGTCCAGCTCGTCGAGATAGACCGCAAAGCCGATGGCCCCCGCGCCCGGGGTGAACTTCTGCATCAGCAGGTCATACCGCCCGCCCTTGAGCACCGGACGGGGAAGCGACTCCAGATAGCCCTGAAACACAAGGCCGTTGTAATATTCCATCTCACCGGCCAGCGTCATGTCCAGACGGATGCTGCCGCCTGCACCAGCCAGCTCTTCGGTGATGGCTTTCAGCTCGGCAGCGGCAGCTTCCATCCGCTTGTTCCGGCAGGCGGCTTCCACACGGGGAAGCACATCCTCACAGCTGCCGCAGAGGCTCATCAGACCCGCCAGCGCGTCGGCACCGGCCTCGTCCAGCCCGGCGGCGGATGCCGCCGCTTTCAGCTCGTGGAGGTTTTTCGCTTTCAGCTTTGCCAGCAGGGCGGCGCGGGAAGCTTCCGGCACGTCCAGCGCATCCAGCAGACCGAACAGGTAGCCCATGTGGCTCACTTCCAGCACCCACGGCTGGCCCAGCTGCTCGAGGGACTGTGCCGCCAGCGACACCGCCTGCCGCACCAGTCCTTCGCCCACATCGCCCAGCATCTCAAGGCCCATCTGGCCGATCTCCTTGAAGGTGTGGCTCTCCGCCGAGGGGCGGTAGACATTTTCGTGATAGTAGTAGCGCAGTGTCTCGCCCGGCGCGGGCTGCGCCGTCTTGGCAATGGAGAGGGTCACGTCAGGTTTCAGTGCCAGCAGCCGCCCGTCCAGATCGGTGAAGGTGATGACCTGCTCCGACGAAAGGAAGCTGCGGTTCTCCTGATACAGCCCGTACTCTTCGAACCGGCCCATGTGATATTTGCGGCAGCCCGCCGCCTCGTACAGCGCCCGCAGCGCGAAAGAGGCCTGTTCCTTCGGCTGTAAGCAGGAGATGTCAAATTTCATACCTTTTCCCTCACTTTTCACCGGGCGCTTGCCCGCCCCGGCCCCTGCGCCCCGCCTTTTCCCGGGCGCTTTTGTCTTATGATAAGGTTATTTTACTTTATCTAGATAAAGTTGTAAAGTGTGAAAGTGACCGTGTTTTCATTTTTATGATACGATTTTTCTGTGCGTTTGTACAGAAAGGCGAAATGATTTCACGAAAGCCCGCTTTGAGATGATGCAGGCGCAAAAAAGGAGCCGCCGCACAGCGTTTTCCGTGCAGCGGCTCCTCGCCGTTTTATTCTCAGCCCAGCAGTTCCAGCACGCCGCTCTTGGGACGTGCGCCGACGGCCTGACGAACCAGCTTACCGTTCTCGAACAGCAGCAGGGTGGGGATGCTCATGACGCCGAACTCGGCGGCCAGATCGGGCTGCTCGTCCACATTGACCTTGCCCACCTTGACGTCGGTGCGCTCCTCGGCCACCTCGTCCACGATGGGGCTCAGCATCCGGCAGGGGCCGCACCAGGCGGCCCAGAAATCGAGCAGGACAGGCTGAGCGCTCTTCAGCACCTCGGCCTCAAAGTTTTCTTTCGTGATGGTGATGACTGCCATATCGTTTCCCTCCATAAAGAGCGTTTTTTCATCTGACAGGGACAGTATACCCCAAACTCCGGCGTTTTTCCGTGAGCAAGTCACATAAAAAGCCCGGGGCAGGCATTTTCTGCTCCGGGCTCTGGAAATTATTTTTGCGATTTCAGGCTCAGATGTCCTTCAGGGCGTTCTTGCCGGCGACGTAGCCGTAGTACATAGCCATGGAGTGGCTGACGCCCTTCAGGCCGATGGGGTACTCGGTGGCAAAGCGGTTGCCCTGGATGTTGCCGGCGACGTACAGGCCGGGGATGACATTGCGGTCGGCGTCGAAGGTGTGGCAGTCCTCGTCGCTCTCGAGGCCTCCGATGCAGACCAGCAGCAGAGCAGTGGTGAACTTGTCGGCGTAGAAGGGGCCGTTCTCGACTGCCCACATACGGGAAGCGGGCTTGTGGAAGTCCTCATCGTAACCGGCCTTTGCCAGCTCGTTGTAGCGCTGGATGGAGTCCAGAGCGGTCTGCTGGGCGGCAGTATCGTCCGGGTAGATCTTTGCCACCAGCTCTTCCAGCGTATCGGCCTTCACAGCACGGCCATCGGCCACAGCAGCTTCCAGCTGATAGGGGCTCTTGTAGTTGCGGTAGGTGGTGTTGTTCTTGGGGCCTTCGTCCTCGCTGGCATAGTCCTCATAGTAGCAGGCACCGCCGTGGGCTGCGGGCATATAGGGCAGCTGCTCAGGCCAGTTGGAGTCGAAGATCTGCCAGCTCTCGCGGTTCTTCTGCAGCTCGATCTGGTTTTCCAGCTGCTGGCCGGGCAGGTCCTCGTTCATGAAGCGCTTGCCGTTGAGGTCGAGGTTCAGGAAGCCTGCATTGCCCATAACGCCTACGCCGGCGAGGTCGGCGCCGCCGCCCATGTGGTGGATCATCGGGGCGTGGCTCTGCTGCACCTGAGCGCCGGCCCACATACCCAGCTGGATGCCGTCGCCCTGGTTGGTGAAGTTGCCCTCCACATCCACATTGGTGAACAGGCACTGGATGTTGTTCTCAATGACCTCGGGGCAGAAGTGCTTGAGCATCTTGGTGTTCTGGGAGTAGTCGCCAGTGGAGAGGATGACGCCCTTGGAGGCGTTGCACTTGATGTACTCGCCGGTAGCGGCATCGCGGGCGTAGAGACCCACGCAGCGGCCATTATCCATGATGAGCTTCTCGACGAAGCAGCCGTAGAAGGTCTGGACATTGCCGGTGTCGATGGCTTTCTGCATATTGGCCTCGACGGTGACGTGCTGGTCGGGCTTGAACTCAACGGAAGTGGGGTAGCAGGGGAAGCGCTCCTGCTTCCAGTCGTAGTGCTCGGGCAGCGGGTAGAAGATGGGGATGATGAAGTTGTCCGCGCTCTCGTCGGGGATAGCGCTGCGGGTGGTCTCGGCGTAGTACAGGTCGGGGTTTGCCTCCACCCACCAGTCGAAGGTCTCGCCGATGTTGTGGGCCCACTTGCTCATGATGCTGCGCTTGCAGCGGTAGGTGCTCTCCACCATGTGGGAGTCGATGATGTCGTCGATCTGCTCACGGGTCCAGGTGTCGCGGCCCCACTTGGCCTGCACCTTGCCGTTGATGACGGCGTACTCGCCGCTGCGGCACTGGGGGCCGTCGGCCTTCTCGAAAGCAGCCACCAGACCGCCGTCCTCAGCGACGCTGCGGCAAGCGGCAACGCCTGCGATGCCGCAGCCCACGACTGCCACATCCACGTCAACGGTCTTGGCGACCTTGCTCTCGTCGATCTCCGGCTCGGTACCCAGCCAGTCCTCATCGGAGGAAGATGCAGCGGTGTCGCCGCCTGCGGTGTGGACGCCCATTGCCTGCTCGATGCAGCTTGCGGCGGCCTTCTTGACGGCGTTGGTGGTGATGGTAGCGCCGGAGATGTTGTCGATCTCAGTGCTCTGAGCAGCCATCAGGGCGTCCTTCAGGGTGGGGGCTGCCACGCCGCCGATGCTCTCGGTCTCGTTGGAGGCGTCAATGACCACGTCGGTGATGGCGGTCTCGCTGAAGGTCATGGTGACCTTCACCTCACCGATGCCGGTGGCGGTGCCGGTGTAAGTGCCGGGGGTGTAGATGGCCTCGCCGGTGGAGGCGGCAGTGCTGCTGGAAGAGCCTGCGTTGCAGGCGGCCAGTGCGCTGGCGGTAACGCCGCTCATAGCGGCAGCGGCGGCAACCTTCAGGAAGCCTTTACGAGAGATCTTTTTCATCTGGAATGCTCCTTACTCTTTCTTCTTTCGACGTTTTCAGGTAGAAAATCGTTCTTTCGAGAGATAGTATAAAATATAACGAAGTAAAAGGGAATTAAAAAATCTTAAGCATTCTGATAAAAAAGCTTTATAAGTGTCCTATTTCCTGCTATACTGAGGCTGTACGGATGTCCCGCCGCCGGAAAGGAGTTTTTTGTCATGAACGAGCACCAGCTTCTCTGCTTTCTCACCGTGAGCCGGACGCTGAATTTCTCCGCCGCCGCGCGGGAACTCTACTGCACCCAGCCCGCCCTGAGCTACCAGATACGCAGCCTCGAAAAGGAGCTGGACGCCGCACTGTTCCGCCGCACGACGACGCAGGTGGCCCTCACCGAGGCAGGCCGCGCCCTGCTGCCCCATGCGGAAGACATCTACCGCGGCATCCTCAACGCCCGCACGGCGCTGAAAGGCTTCGGCACCCACCACACCCTGACTCTCCGCCTGCCACCGGTGCTTTTGCAGCGGGACCCCATCTACCCCATCCTGATGGCGAGGCTCCACGCCGCGCTGCCGGGCTATGAGTTCAAAGTGGACACCACGCCTGTCCCCTCCAGCTACCACCACATGCTCTGCACCGAGGCAGACGCGGCGCTCTACCTTCCCTTCGGCCCGCTGCCGCCAGAGATACGCTGTGAGACCATCATCGGCAACCGGTTTTACCTCATCGCCGCGCCGGAGCACCCATTCTCCGGCCAAAGCAGCGTCGAGCTTTCTGACCTTGCCGGGCAGCAGATATTTTACGAGCCCCTCTATCAGGATATGGTGGATTTCGCCCAGAAGCAGCCGGGGATGCCCTATTCCACACCGGTCTGGCGGATGGTGGAAAACTACGAGTCGGTTTACGCCGAGCTTCTGGCCGGGCGGGGGATGTTCCTCTGCCCGATGATATACCCGGCTTTCCCTGCCGGGTGGCACATCCCGCTGCATCTGTCCATCCCGGACACCCGCCTGCTGACCCTGCGGGATGACCCCCGCCCCGAGATATGCACCCTGCGCAAAGTCTTCGCCGAGGTGTACGCCGAGAGGGAAAGCTGATAAAAGCTCTGTGAGATGTAAAACGCCGCCGTGCAATGCACAGCGGCGTGCGTTATTTCAGAGAAAGAGCTTACTTGCCCAGCATTTCCTTTGCGGTCTTGCAAATGGTGGCAGCGTCCAGACCATACTCCTTCAGCAGGTCCCATGCGGGGCCGGAGCAGCCGAACTTGTCCTGCACGCCGACGCGGCGGACAGGGGTGGGCAGCTTCGCTGAGCAGGAGCAGACAGCCTCGCCCAGACCGCCGATGACGTTGTGCTCCTCGGCGGTGACGATCTTGCCGCACTCCCTGGCAGCCTTGAGGATGATGTCCTCATCCAGAGGCTTGATGGTGTGGATGTTGATGACGCGGGCGTGGATACCCTCGGCGGCCAGGGGCTCGGCGGCCTTGCGGGCCTCGTTGACCATCAGGCCGGTGGCCACGATGGCAATATCATTGCCCTCGGTGAGCTGCTCGCCCTTGCCGATCTCGAAGTGATAGTTGGCCTCGTCGTGGAACACGGGAACAGCCAGACGGCCAAAGCGGAGGTAGACAGGACCCTGCATCTCATAGGCGGCGCGGACAGCAGCGCGTGCTTCCACGTCGTCGGCGGGGCAGATGATGGTCATGCCGGGCAGGCTGCGCATGAGGGCGAAGTCCTCGCAGCACTGGTGAGAAGCGCCGTCCTCACCGACGGAGATACCGCCGTGGGTAGCGCCGATCTTCACGTTCAGGCTGGGGGTAGGCCACGGAGTTCCGGATCTGCTCAAACGCACGGCCCGCAGCAAACATGGCAAAGCTGGACACGAAGGGAACATAGCCCATGGTGGACAGGCCGGCTGCGACGCCCACCATGTTCTGCTCGGCAATGCCGCAGTCAAAGTGGCGCTCGGGGTAAGCCTTGCGGAACATACCGGTCTTGGTAGCGGCAGCAAGGTCGGCGTCCAGGACCACCAGGTCGTCGTGGCCCTCAGCGGCCAGTGCTTTCAGAGTATTGCCGTAGCTCTCGCGGGTAGCGATCATTTTCACATCTGCCATCTTACTTGTCCTCCTTTTCCAGCGCGGCGTAGGCTGCGTTCAGCTCCTGCATGGCCACAGCGTACTCCTCGTCGTTGGGGCCTTTGCCGTGCCAATCCACAGAGTTGGTCATAAAGGAGACGCCAGTACCCTTGACGGTGTCCAGAATGATGCAGGTGGGCTTGTCGTTCTCGGCGTGGAACGCCTTGATGGCAGACTCGATCTGGTCGTAGTCGTGGCCGTTGATGGTCAGGACGTTGAAGTTGAACGCCTTGAGCTTTTCTTCCAGCGGGGCGCTGTTCATGACCGTCTCGGTGGTGCCGTCGATCTGGAGGTGGTTGCGGTCCAGCATGACGCAGAGGTTGGAGAGCTTATAGTGGGCGGCGAACATGAAAGCCTCCCAGCACTCGCCCTCTTCCACCTCACCGTCACCGAGGATGGTGTAGACATTGATGGGCTTGCCGCTGTGCTTTGCGCCCAGAGCCATGCCGCAGGCGGCAGACACGCCCTGACCCAGACTGCCGGTGGACATATCCACGCCCGGCGTCTCATTCATGTTGGGGTGGCCCTGCAGGTAGCTGCCGATCTTGCGCAGGGTCTTGAGGTCTTCCACCGGGAAGAACCCGCGCTCGGCCAGCGTGGCGTAAAGTGCCGGAGCTGCATGGCCCTTTGACAGCACGAAGCGGTCGCGATCCGGTTTTTCGGCTCCTTGGGGTCGATATTCATATCCACGAAGTAGAGGTAAGACAGCACCTCGGCGATGTCCAGACTGCCGCCCGGATGGCCGCACTTGGCGCTGTGAGTTCCCTCGATCACGCCCATGCGGATGTGACAGGCGTGCTTGGCAAGGGTAAGCTTTTCTGCATTTGTCATGATGGTCCTCCCGTATGAACCTCAGAAGTTGCAAGTATACAGCCGCGCAAGGCACAGCTCCCGCCGCCCCATTGCGCTATAATTCAAGTTTATATTATCTATTCTGTGCAAAAAGGTCAAGCTTCTTTCAGCAAAATGTACACAGGCGGTCAAAAACTGCTCCAAACGCTTTCTTTTTTGGTCAATTTGCAGCCCGTCCGGGGCTGTCTTGACAAATCCTGCGGCACTCTGCTATAATTTTCACGATTTCCGGCAGGAAGCCGGGCCTGCGGGCCGAAGCCCGCCTTACACTATTTTCAGCCGCCGCATTTTTGAAACAGACGCCATGAAGGGGTCTGCCGTTGGCTTGCAAGCCGACTGGCAGGCCCCTTTTTTTTGTTTTTCTGCGGCGCAGTCACAGGAGGAAACAGATGAAAACCAAAAACTCTTCTCCGGCCCGCAATGTCGTGCTGGCCGCACTCTTTCTGGCGCTGGCCTTCGTGCTGCCCATGGTGACGGGCCATCTGCCGCAGGTAGGCAATATGCTCTGCCCGATGCATTTCCCCATCCTGCTCTGCGGCTTCGTGCTGGGCGGACCTTGGGGTCTGGCTGTGGGCTTTGCGGCCCCGCTGCTCCGCTCGGTGCTCTTCGGGATGCCCCCGATGTTCCCCATCGCCATTTCGATGGCTTTTGAGCTGGCAGCTTACGGCGCCGTGTCCGGCTGGCTCTACCGCCGGGTGAAGCACACCCTGCCCATGACCTACGCCACCCTCGCGGCGGCCATGGTGGCGGGCCGCCTCGTCTGGGGCGCGGTCCGTTTCGTGCTGGCGGGCCTGTCCGGCTCGAGCTTCCGTTCTCGGCCTTCCTGTCCGGTGCGCTCTTCACCGCTGTGCCGGGCATCATCGCACAGCTGGTGCTCATCCCCCTCATCATCACCGCTCTGCAGAAAGCAAGGCTCGTGGACTGAGCTTATACAGAAAAATGGCTGGGGCCTCGCGGCCCCAGCCATTTTGTTTTGCATATTACTTGCGGAGGAAGTCCGGCAGGAGCTTGCCCTGCTTGAGCCACTGATGATACTCGGCGGTGGCGGCGAACTCCACGTCACCGGCGGAGTTCAGCGCAGTCTCGACGGAGTCCTGAATGACGCCGATGATGAAGCCGACACCGACCATCTGCATGGCCACATCGTTGGAGATGCCAAACAGGGAGCAGGCCATGGGGATGAGCAGCAGAGAGCCGCCGGCCACGCCGGAAGCGCCGCAGGCACCCAGAGCGGACATGGCGCTCAGGACGATGGCGGCAGGCAGGGTCACGGGGATGCCCAGCGTGTTGGCCGCAGCCAGCGTCATGATGGTGATGGTGATAGCCGCACCATCCATATTGATGGTAGCGCCCAGAGGGATGGAAACGGAATACATATCCTTATCGAGGCCCAGCTTCTCGCACAGGGCCATGTTGACGGGGATGTTGGCCGCAGAGCTGCGGGTGAAGAAAGCGGTCAGGCCGGACTCCTTCAGGCAGCGGAACACCAGCGGATACGGGTTGCAGCGCAGATAGATGAACATGATAAAGGGCGAAACGATGAGCGCCATGAAGAGCATGGTACCCACCAGCAGAGCCAGCAGCTTGCCGTACTGGGTAAAGATGGCCAGACCGTTACCGGCCACGTTGGTGTACACCAGACCCATGATGCCGAAGGGAGCCAGATTGATGATCCAGCGCACCACCTGCGACACAGCGTCGGCAGTATCGGCAAGGAACTTCTTGGTGGTGTCAGAGCCGATGTTCTTCATGGCAAGGCCGAACATGCAGGCCCAGAACAGGATGCCGATGTAGTTGCCGCTCATCAGAGAGCTGACAGGGTTGGCGACGAAGTTGGTGAGCAGGGTGCTCAGCACCTCGCCCAGACCCTGCGGCACCACGTCCGACTGAGCAGCGTCTGCCAGAACGACCGACACAGGGAACATGAAGCTGGTGATCGAAGCAATCGCAGCCGCAAGGAAGGTGGTGAGCATGTACAGCCAGATGACCGTGCCGAAGCGGCGGTCCAGCTTTGAGCTGCCCTGTGCCAGCGCGCTCGTCACGATGACGAACACCAGCACCGGAGCAATGCCCTTCAGTGCACCGACGAACAGATTGCCCAGCTCGCCGACCCAGCCTGCACCCGGCACCGCAAGCGCCAGCACCGCGCCGACGACCAGACCGACGACGATGCGAAGGATGAGGCTGACCTCATTGTACTTCTTCGCAATGGCTTTTGCACCATTCATCATATAAAACACTCCTCTGTATTTGTGCGTCCTCGACGCACACTTTTCCTGTCTCTTACCCAAAGACAGTTGTTATTATAGCACACACGGAAGAAAAGTCAAAGGTTTTCAGTGAATTTTTCGGGCTGCTTCGGCAGATTTTTCGTTTTCGGCCTTCCTCCGCGCCGCCTTATGTGCGCCGCAGAAATACACAACTAAAATATTTCACCGCTTAGGGCAGAAAAATCCCCCGGCAGAGTTTGTCTGCCGGAGGATAGTCATTCTTATTTATTTTTTCTGATTTTTCAGTCGTCCAGATAGGTCACTTTGCCGGGGACGAAACCCTGGATGCCCATGCCGGGTGCATCCGAGACGGTGATATTCTTCTCGTCGAAGACCGCGCCGCCGAGGATGTGGTCCTCGCTGCAGAGCACCGGGCCGTCCAGGTCCACTTTGGTGATGATCTTCTTGGCGCAGGCCAGCTCCACGGCTGCGTTGACCGAGATCTTGGCTTCCAGCATACAGCCGATCATGCACTCCACGCCGTAGACCTCTGCCGCCGAGGCGATGCGGAGGGCGTTGGTGATGCCGCCGCACTTCATCAGCTTGATGTTCACAAAGTCGGCTGCACCGGTCTGCATGATGCGCAGGGCGTCCGCCGGGCTGAACACGCTCTCATCGGCCAGTACCGGCACGCTGGCGTGGCGGGTGACGTACTGCATCCCCTCGAGGTCAGCCGCAGGCACAGGCTGCTCGACGAACTCGATGTCCAGGCCCTTCTCCTGCATCTGGTCGAGGATGCGGACAGCCTGCTTTGCATTCCACGCCTGATTGGCGTCGATGCGGAGCTTGACGTCCTTGCCCACGGCCTCGCGGACGGCGGCCAGACGGGCCACGTCCAGCTCCGGGTCGATGCCCACCTTGACCTTCAGGCAGTCATAACCGCGCTGGATGGCGGTGCGGGCGTCCCGGGCCATCTCCTCGGGCGGGTTGACGCTGATGGTGATGTCCGTCACGATATTGCTGCGCGCGCCGCCAGCATCCGGTAGACCGGGGCGCTGTACTTCTGGCCCAGCAGGTCCCACAGGGCCATATCCACGGCAGCCTTGGCGCTGGTGTTGTGGACGAGGGCCTTCTGCACGGCGGCGGTCAGATCCTCGAACTCGTCGAGGCCGCGGCCCAGGATGGCCGGGGCGATGTGGTCGCGGATGGCGCCGATGATGGCACCGGTGGTGTCGCCGGTGATGACGCCGGTGGGAGGTGCCTCACCGTAGCCCACCGCGCCGGTGTCGGTGTGCAGCTCAACGATGACGTCCTCCACGCTGCTCACGGTGCGCAGCGCTGTCTTGAAGGGGACGCGGAGCGGGGTCGAGATGCGGCCCAGCTTTACCTGTGTGATCTTCATGCCAGTCCCTCCTTATTCTTCCTGCATGTGTACGGTGGCCGACAGCTTCTGATAGGCGACGCGGGGCGTGCCGTCTTCCACATGGATGATGCCGCAGCGGGCAAAACCGTTCTTCTCGAGAAGATGCTGCATGATCTTGTTGTCGGCGTGGGTGTCGGCCCGCAGGCTCTCACAGTGCTCGAGGCACCATGCGATGACCTCAGACGCCACGCCCCTGCGGTCACCCGCCGAGGCCAGCCGGTGGATGGTGCCGTAAGGCACCTCATCGTTGAGCCACTGACCGTCTTCGATTTTCGCGTAGGTGGGGTCCGGCCCGAGGATGAAGGCAAACACCGCCTCGAGACGGCCGTTCACCGTATAGACGAACAGCCGGTTGGAGTCGATGTCTTCTTCCAGCATCTCCTGCGGCGGATAGCTGTCGCCCCACTGGGTCGGGTTGCCCGAATCCGCCATTGCTTTCCGGGCATGGGCATAGATCTCTAAAATTTGCTCCAAATCAGAGCGCCGTGCTCCACGAAACATTCCGTTTCCACCTTCTCTTTCCGTGCGCCGCAGCGCACTCCCGCATTTTTGCAGGTCTGGCTTTTATTGTAACACACTCTGCATCGTTTTTCCATCTTAAGACATCAAAAGACGTCCCGCAGACACGGGACGTCTTTTTTCGCAGTGTGTTCAAAGGTCAGGCCGGTGTGCGGGTGCGGGCCGCGCGGCTCTGGCGGTACTCACGGGGGCTCTGGCCGTACCGCTCGTGGAACAGGCGGTAGAAATAGCTGGTGTTCTCGTAGCCGACGTAGGTGATGATCTGCTGGATGTTCCAGTCGCTGCGGCGCAGTAGGCGGGCGGCAGTCTCCATCCGGTGCTTCTGGAGCAGTTCCTTATAAGTACGGCCTGTCTGCGCCCGGACACACTCGCTGACATAGGCCAGGGAGACGCCGTAACTGCGGGCCACATTGGAGAGGCTGGCCTCACGGTAATTCTTGGTGATCTCATCCAAAGCCGCCTGCACCAGCTCTTCGCGGCTGACGGCCGCGCCGTAGGCTTCCAGCGGGAATTTCTTGATGCTCATAGGTATCCTCCGTTGCGGCGCAGCCGGGGACATGGGGGATGTCGGAGCCGGGCCGCGCTCAGGTCTCATAAGCGTCCCTCTGTTGGGAGACTTCTGCTTATAATACGGCGCAGCCGGGCCGGAAATTGCATAAGACAAGAAAAAACTCCAAAATTTTTCAGACGGGGTTTCGACGCACATCAGAGGCCCAGCAGGGAGAGAAGGCTGAATTCCTCGGTCAGGCCAAGGTCGCTGACGCTTGCGTTGTAGTGGATGGTCGCTTTGGTCAGCGCTTCGTTTCCGGTGGATTCGACCTTCATGTTGGCCCAATCGGCTTCACTGCCGCTGTAGTAGATGTCCTGCAGCCCGTCGCATTCATCAAATGCGCTTCGTCCTATGTTTTTTACAGACCTCGGGATATAAATGGCTTTCATCTGGTCCGCATGATAGAAGGTCTCATTGACGATTGACGTCATTCCTTGGGAAAGCGCCACCTTTTTCGTTTTTATATAACAGAAGGCCTTCACGCCGACATTCGTTACAGTATTTGGCAGTCTCAGCTCTTCTCCTACATATCCCCGAAATACTACACCGCCTATATTCTTCAATTTATACGGCAGGTTGATTTTTTTCAGCTTGTAGCAGTAGCAGAACATCAAGTCCGGCAGTTCCTGAATATCGTCATTCAGTTTGACTTCTTCCAGATTCCCACAGTAGCAGAACACACCTCTTCTTATCTGTGAGCCTCGTGGAAAATTGCTGTTACCCTTGATGGTTGCTGTTTTCAACTGGCCGCACCTGTAGAAAGCAGCATCCCCAATTTGTGTCACACTTTCCGGAACAATGAGTTCCCGGAGTCCGCTCTCCTCAAATGCACTTTCTCCAATCGTCCGCAGACCTTCCGGCAGCATGATATTCTGGAGTGCTCTGCATCCATAGAATGCCTGCTTACCGATTGACTCCAACGAGCTTGACAGGGAAGCACTAAACAACCTCTTACATCCGTTAAAGACATTATCGCCGACAACAGTCACACCCTTTGGCAGAGAAATACTGGTGAGTGATGTGCAGTTTCGGAATACGCCGTTCCCGATTCCATCAATATCCTTCGGCAGAGAAATGCTTGGCAGGCTTGTACAGCCATAAAATGCATTGTTTCGGATTGAGGTCACACTTTCTGGCAGAGATACCTTCGTCAGACTCGTGCATCCGCTGAATGCACTCTCTCCGATGGTGGTCACTCCATCCGGGACAACGGCGCTCTTCACCTCCGTGCAGTCTCTCAGTGCATATCCGCTGATCTGCGTCACAGGGAACGTGCCGCTCACGATTTGGATCGTATCCGGGAATACCACATCTCCCGCAGGCGTCTGTCCGGCTTTATCATAGCCGCCCACCGACATTCCCGTTGAGTTTTTTCCGAATTTCCAGATGATCTCGTTCGTATGAGACACGTTCCAAACGGATTCATACTGTTCCGGAGTCACATCATAAAAGATCCATGACTCCTCCCATGCATGGCTTCCGTCCTGCCCACCACCTTCGACGGGGACTTTTTTCCAATCCGCCTCACTTCCAGCATAGTAAACATAGCACGACGCATATCTTCCGAATGCATCGTTTTCGACTCGTTTTATGCTCTTCGGCAGATAGATCGAGCCTGTTGTCGTACTTCCAAATGCACCTTCCTCTACTTCTTCTACACCTTCGGGCAGTTTGACACGCTTCAGCCCATTTGCATCGAATGCTCCGGTTTCGATTTTCCGGAGTCCGGACGGCACAACGATCTCTTCAAAATCAGTGTTCCTAAAGGCATATTGCCCCACACTCGTCACCGTCTGCGGAAGCTCAAGAGTCGGATGCTTTTGGGCATCCTGAAACGCTCCGTAGAATGCATATGTTCCGATCGTTTTGAGTTTAGACGGCAGGGTGAGCTTTGCAGGCTGCTACAACCTCCGAATGCAAAATCCGGTATCTTTGTGATGTTGTCATTCAGCTTTACTTCTTCCAAAGCCTGACAACCATCAAACAAAGACTTGCCCAGTTTGGACGGGCCTTTATCGTCGCTTTTTTCAGTGCCAGCATTCCCGCAAAGGACATTTCATCGATTTTTTCCACACTGGCCGGAACGACGATTTCCTTTACCGTTTCGTCATTTTCAAAAGGATCCGTCTTCCATCGCCGATTGCTGTGATGGTATATTTTCCAAGTTTTTCTGGGAAGTTTATAATTTGAGGAAGAGCCTTCCCGCCCGTTCCCATCTTGTTTTGTTATAGCCGATGATCGTGCCTGTCGTCTTACCGGTCGGCTGCACACGCCAGAATACGCCCGTCTTATCCACCAGCGTTATCAATCCGTCTTCGTCCGGTTCCGGGTCGGGCGCTGGCGTAGGGTCTGGTGCGGGGTCAGGATCAGGAGTCGGAGTCGGGTCTGGCGTGGGATCCGGGTCAGGAGTCGGAGTCGGTTCCGGCACCGGATCGGGGTCAGGAGTGGGAGTAGGCGTAGGATCCGGGTCGGGGGTTGGCGTTGGGTCGGGCTCCGGATCAGGATCTGGCGTCGGCGCAGGCTCCGGCGTCGGAATGGGGTCAGGGTCCGGTGTAGGCGTCGGAGTGGGTGTCGGGGCAGGGTCCACCGTGGACGAACCTCCGCTGGAGCTTCCTCCTCCGCCGCCTCCGCCACCGCCGCAGCTTGTCAGAAGCATCGCCACTATCAGGGCTGCGGCCAGCACAGCCATCATCTTATGAGAGATCTTATTTTTCGACCGCATATCACTTTCTCCTCTCCGATTCTTAACTTTTATCTTACCTCCCCGGCGCTTTTTGTCAATGATTTCCAAATCTTTCTCTGTTTTGCTCAAATGCGTCGCAAAGTTTCGGAAAAACAAGCAAAAACTGCCACCCACGTGGGGCAGCAGCTTTTCAGGAAAAGAAAAAGAGGAAAACAGAACTCAGAACATATTCTCGTGGTGATACCGGCCCGTGCGCAGGAACTCCACCCACTCGGCGATGTTCACGGCGTGGTCGCCGATGCGCTCGAGGTACTTGATGACCATCAGCACGTCGAGGGCGGCGTCCACTTTGCCGGGGTCAGCGGCGATCTCCGCCGCCAGCATCCGCTTGATGGTGTTGAAGTCGTAGTCCACCGCGTCGTCGGCGTCGATGACGGCTTTTGCCGCCGCCTCATCTTCTGCCGCAAAGGCGCTCATGGCGTCCTGCAGCATCTTGTGGGCTTTGCGGCCCATCTCAATGCTCCTGCTCACGGCGGGGTCGCCCGCCTTGCGGACGCCGGCCAGATGGGGGACGATCTCCGCGATGTCGGCGGCATGGTCACCGATGCGTTCCACGTCTGTCACCACTTTCATGGCAGCAGAGATAAAGCGCAGATCACTTGCCACCGGCTGCTGACGCAGCAGCAGGGTCATGCAGCGGTGCTCGATGTCCCGCTCCATCCGGTTGACCTCGGTGTCGCCCTTGACGATGCCCTTTGCTTCCTCGGCGTCCGCCGTGCAGAGGGCTTCCAGCGCATCTTCCACCGCGTCGGCAGAGAGCTGGCTCATCTTGGCCAGCGATCCCTTCAGGGCCGCGAGGTCGGCTTCGTACTGTGTGCGTGTGCTCATATCGCAAACCCTCCTTTTTAACCGAAGCGGCCCGAGATATAGTCCTCGGTGCGCTTATCCTTCGGGGTGCTGAAAATTTCGCTCGTGGGGCCGCACTCCACCAGCTCACCCAGCAGGAAGAAGGCCGTGCGGTCGCTGATACGGGCCGCCTGCTGCATGTTATGGGTGACGATGACGACGGTGTAGTCCTTTTCAGCTCGCTCATCAGCTCTTCCACCTTCATGGTGGAGCCGGGGTCGAGGGCGCTGGTGGGCTCGTCCATCAGCAGGACTTCGGGCTTGACAGCCAGAGCCCGGGCGATGCACAGGCGCTGCTGCTGGCCGCCGGAGAGGCCCAGCGCGCTCTTTTTCAGGCGGTCTTTCACCTCGTCCCAGAGGGCAGCGCCCCGCAGGGAGCTTTCCACCAGCTCATCCAGCTCCGCCTTATTGCGGATGCCGTGGAGCTTGGGGCCGTAAGTAATATTGTCGTAGATGCTCATGGGGAAGGGGTTCGCCTTCTGGAAGACCATGCCCACGCGGCGGCGCAGGTCGGTCAGCTGCATCTCCTTTGAGAAAATATCCTCGCCCCGGAGCCGGACGTCGCCCTCGATGCGGACGTTCGGCACAAGGTCGTTCATCCGGTTCAGGGTCTTGAGAAAGGTGGATTTGCCGCAGCCCGAGGGGCCGATGAGGGCAGTGATCTCCTGTTCGCCCACGTCCAGCGAGATGCCCTTGAGGGCCTTGAAGTCGCCGTACCAGAGGTTCAGATTTTTTGCCGAGATGACCGGCATATTGTTATCCATAAAATACCCCTTACTGTTTCTGTTTGAGCTTTGTTTTTGCCAGACGGGCTGCGAGGTCGATGAGAAGCACCAGAACCAGCAGCACTGCGCCGATGCCCCAGGCGGAGGCGAAGTCGCCGTCCTCGAAGGCCCGCAGATAGAGCAGGACGGAGAGGGTCGCGCCGTTGGATGTGTAAGCCTTGGCGATGCTGCCTGCAATAACTTCCGCCGCACCGGCGGTGAAGAGCAGGGCCGCGCTCTCACCCACGATACGGCCCACGGCCAGGATGCAGCCGGTGACGATGCCGTCGATGCTGCAGGGCAGCACGATGGTGCGGATGATGTGCCACTTGCCCGCGCCGAGGCCCAGAGCGCCCTCCCGGTAGCCCTGCGGCACCGTTTTGAGGGACTCCTGCGTGGTACGGATGATGGTGGGCAGGTTCATGACCACCAGCGTCAGGCTGCCGGAGAGCAGGCAGGTCTTAAAGCCCATTGTCTGGGCGAAGACCAGCATACCCACGAGGCCGTAGATGATGCTGGGGATGCCCGCCAGCGTCTCATTCGTGAACTCGATGACCTCAATGAGCTTCCGGTTGGAGGCGTACTCCGTGAGGTAAACTGCCGCGCCCACGCCCAGCGGAAGGACGATGAGCAAGGTGAGCAGGATGACATATAACGTGTTGAGGATGGCGGGCAGGATGCCGTCAGTGCCTTTCAGGACGCTGGCGGTGGTGGAAAGGAATTCCCAGCTGACGTGGGGGATGCCCCGCACCAGTACCAGCCCGATAACGCCCACCGTGAGGGCGATGACCAGCACTGCCGCCGCCCAGACCAGCGCGGTCATGATGACGTTCAATGCGCGGCGGGAGGGGGAGAAGTCACTTTTCATCCTTGTTTCCTCCCTTCAGCACAGCGTTGAGCAGCACATTGATGACCATGATGAAGACGAACAGCACCAGCGCGATGCTGAACAGCGCCTGCTTCTGCAGGCCGCTGGCGTAGCTCATCTCCTTGGCGATGGCCGTGGTCAGGAAGGTGACGCTGCGGAAGAGGCTGTCCGGCATATTGGGGCTGTTGCCTGCCACCATCATGACGGCCATTGCCTCGCCGATGGCGCGGCCAATGCCCAGAACGATACCGGCTGCAATGCCGCTCCTGGCCGCCGGGATGCTGATCTTGAACCACGTTTCCGTATCGGTCGCACCCAGTGCCAGACTGCCCTGCTCATACTCGGGCGGCACGGCGTTGAGGGCCGTCACCGACACCGACACGATGCTGGGCAGTATCATGATGGACAGCACCACGATGGCCGACAGCAGGCAGGCGCCCGACGCCTTGCCAAACACCTTCGCCACCGCAGGCACCAACACCTGCATGCCCAGCAGACCGAACACCACGCTGGGGATGCCGCTCAGCAGCTCCACCGCCGTGACGACCACATTGCGCACGCCGGGAGCTGCCGCTTTCGAGAGGAACACTGCTGTCAGCAGGCCCACCGGCACGCCGATGAGGGACGCGCCCAGGGTGCCGTAAATACTCGAAAGCACGAAGGGCAGGATGCCATACTTCGGCTCGGACGCCGTGGAGGCCCACTCGGTGCCGAAGAGGAATTTCAGCGGGCCGATCTTTCCGATGGCGGGCAGGCCCGACAGGAACATATAGATGGTAATGACAGCCACGCAGCCCACAGCAAGGATGCCGCAGAGGAAGAAGATGGCGTTCATGACAGCTTCCAGCCATTGGGCCGGGGTGCGGGGCAGCTCGAATTTTTTCATAAAAACACCTGAGGGATTCCTCACAAAGTTACTCGTTCACCGGTACAGCGCCTGCGGTGCGGATGAGGTCGGCAGCGTCGGTGCTGGCAGCAAAGTCGAAGAACGCCTGAGCCTGAGCGGAGAGGGTGACGGAGTCGTTGGTGACGAACACGAAGGGACGCTGCACCTCATAGCTGCCGTCCTTGACGGTCTCCTCGCTGCACTCCACACCGCCGACGGTCACAGCCTTGACGGTGTCGCCGACGGCAGACAGGGAAGCGTAACCAATGGCCAGAGGATTGGCCTCCACAGCGCTGATGACAGCGCCGGTAGCCGTCAGCTCCTGAGCGTACTTGCAGGAATCCTTGACGTCCACGATGCTCTCGAAGCCATCGCGGGTGCCGGAGCCAGCCTCGCGGCCCACCAGAACGATCTCGCCGTCGTCGCCGCCGACCTCGGACCAGTTGGTGATCTCGCCGGTGAACATCTGCTTGAGCTGGTCAACGGTCAGGTACTCGACCTTGCTGTCCTTGTTGACGATGATGGCGATGCCGTCCAGAGCTACGATCGTGCCGGTGACGCCGGTCTCGTCAGCCTTCAGGGCGCGGGAAGAAAGACCGATGTCCAGAGTCTTATCGGTAGCGCCGGTGATGCCTGCGCCGGAACCGGTGGGGTCATAGCTGATGGTGACATCCGGCTCGATCTCAGCGAAGCCCTCGGTCAGGGCGGCGATGACGTTCTTCATAGAGGTGGAACCGCCGGTGGCGACATTGCCGGACAGCGCAGCCGTAGAAGAAGCGGAAGCTGCGGTGCTGGATGCGGCGGCAGAAGAGGCAGCAGTGGAAGAAGCTGCACCGCCGCAGGCGGTCAGGGCAGCAGCAGCGGCAGCAGCGCCGCAGATGGACAGGAACGAACGACGAGTGATCTTTTTCATAAGAATATCTCCTTCAACTGGGCCGGCCCTTTTGTTCTGGCCGGGCTGTTTTCCTTTTCCTTGTTGTGTCTCTCTTGGGACGCCTTTATTGTAGCGCACCGCCCATCCAGCTGCGACCATGGCAGCGCAAAATGCAGGTAAAGCTTTGTGTGGTGTTTTTGCGCTGCTGTCATCTTCTGGTAAAGCCGGTGTGGAAAATAGGACACTTGATTTTACATTCCCGGTCAAACTGTCAAAAATCTGCACGTTCGTTTGTGCATCCCGCCCGCTGAAGGGTGCAAAAAAGGCTGCTTCACAGAACGTAAAGCAGCCTTTCAGACCCTATGATCGAATCAGAATTTCTCTTCCGTGCCGTCCGGGCGGTAGAGCTGGACATATCTGCGCCACTTGTCCACGCCCATCACCCGGCTGTAGCAGTCGGCCAGCTCTTTGTTGGCCGTCTCCGCATCCAACGTCTCACCCTTAGCGGGCAGGACCAGCACCCGGAACCATGCGTCGAAAAGATGCTCCGTCCAGCCGGTGTCAACGGCCCCGCAGCGGGCATAAAAGCCCAGACGCCGGACGGCCATGGCCTCGTCGTCAGCCTTCTCGGACACTCGGCCTCGATGAGGATGGCCTTTGCGCCCTCCTCGTGGGCGGGCAGAGCGGCCAGCAGACGTGCGCCAATGCCGGTGCTGCGGTAGGCGGGCAGGACGGAGAAATAGTCCAGCTGGCTCACTTCACAGCCCATAGGCCGCACCATCAGCAGATAGGACACCAGCGTCTTCCCCTCAAACACGCCCCAGGTGTGGGCCATGCCGACGGCTTCGCTGTTGAGAATCATGCTCAGGGGTTTCAGCTCGCTGGGCGGGAAGTCGCGGCGCATCTCGTCCAGATACACCCGCGTCAACTCGTCAGCGGTGAGTTTCTTCCACGTAAAGGTCTGGGGCTTCATATCAAAATTCCTTTCCGATAAAAATACCGCCGGGCCGGGCGCAGCGGCCCGTTCCCGGCGGTGTTCGAGAAGCTGTTTTCGTGAGAAAACGGCTTCTTAGTTACAGCTGCTTGCGCAGGGCATCGTACACGGCCTGCACATCGCCCTTGATGACCACCTGGCAGGCGTTCTTGGCCGGGCGGATGACGCCCTCTGCGCCTGCGGCCTTGGCAGCGGCCTCGTCCACGGAGGCGTAGCTGTGTACCTCAAAGCGGAGGCGGGTGGCGCAGTAGTCCACCTTGACGATATTATTCTTGCCGCCGAGGGCTTTCAGGATGCCGGAGGCCAGTGCCTCGCTCTCGGCAGAGCTCATGCTGGGCGTCTCGGCCCCGCCGTTCTTATGGTTGTGATAATACTTGCGTCCAAAGTAGAAGCAGGCCATGGCTACCATGGCGAGAACGATCTTGAACGGCAGCGTGATTGGAAGGAATGTGACGATGAGTGCGATGACGATAGCAGCGATCCAGCTGTAAATATCCATTCCCAAAAACATACGATAATTCCTCCTTTGGGGAACGATGCGGCGGGCGCTTCCGGCAGGAAGCCGCCCGGACCCAGTCCGGGTACAACACCATATTAACATACTGCCGGGAAAAAAGAAAGCCTTTTCGGGTATCTTTCGGCCCGAGAGCTTGCATCCCGGGCCGGAATCGGGTACTATAAAGACAGTATATCCCCAATACACGGAAGGAGCATCCTTATGGAATGGACTGATATTCGCCTGACCGTATCCAAAGCCGACGCCGAGGCCGCTGAGGCCGTGGCCACCATGATCGCGGAGGGCGGCATTTATATCGAAGACTACAGCGACATCGAGGAACAGGTGGAGCAGATCGCCCACGTGGACCTCATCGAGCAGGAGCTGCTGGACAAGCCCCGGGACACCGTCATCATCCACATGTACCTCGAGCCGGGCGCTTCGCCGGTGGAGACGCTGGCCCTCATCGCGGCCCGGATGGAGGCCGCAGGCATCCCCTACACCTCCGAGACCGAGGGCGTGGAGCAGGAGGACTGGCAGAACGGCTGGCGCAAGTATTACCACCCGATGGACGTGGGCCAGCGCCTCGCCATCGTGCCGTCCTGGCAGGACTACGACACCGACCGCGTCAAGCTCATCCTCGACCGTGGCCGTTCTGGCCGTCCGCGGGTGGGACCATCATCACAGCCAACGATCGTGGCCAACGCCATCATGTCGCTGGCCCCCGCCGTCCCCGGCCTGATGGCCGACGACGCCGTCTTCATCGCCAGCGGCATCATCGACAGCCGGAAGGATGAGGTCATCGCCGCGTTGGAAGCCGCCGGCCTCGCCGTGCTGGAAGTGAAGGAAAAGCGCGGCTGGGAGTGCATCGTCTGCAAGAAGGCATAAGGCCAACCTCTCAGTCAGTGCCTCGCACTGCCATTGCCGGGTTGCGGCTCCCAGCATTCGCTTCGTGCTTGAAAAGCACTTGCGCCTTGCTGGCCGCGGCCAACAACGACTCCCTGCTTCCGCCACTGGCGGCGGTCGTCGTTATTGCCCCTGTGAGGGGAGCCTAAGATGTAAAGGATCAAAAAATATGCCGCACCGTTATTTTACCACTGAAATTTCCGACGGTACCGCCGTGCTGCGGGGCCGACGCCCACCTCTCCCGCGTGATGCGGGGCAAACTGGGGGACACTGTCATCCTCTGCGACGGCAGCGCCGTCGAGTATACTGCCACCATCACCGGTTTCGGCGACGAGACGGTAGAGTTCAGCGTGGAGCCGGGCTACCCCAGCGCCGCAGAGCCCACCGTAGACGTCACCCTGCTGGTGGGTTATCCCAAGCAGGACAAGCTGGAGCAGGTCATCCGCCATGGCGTCGAACTGGGCTGTGACCACTTCATCCCGTTTTTCAGCCGCTACTGCGTGGCCGCGCCCAAGAAGGAAGAGCAGAAAAACGAGCGCTACAACCGCATCGCCTTTGAAGCCGCCAAGCAGTGCGGCCGGGGCATCCTGCCGGATGTGGCCCTTCCGCTGCCCAACTTCGGGGCCGTCTGCCGCAGCCTCGACCAGTATGACCTCGTGCTCTTCTGCTACGAGTGCGGCGGCGCACCCCTGCGCCAGCTTCTGGCTGAGGCCACGCCCGCCGATGGCGAAAAGCTAAAGATCGCCATCATCACCGGCGCAGAGGGCGGCTTCGCCGCCGAGGAAGCTGAGATGGCCGCAAAAGCCGGCGCAAAGACCGTCGGCCTCGGCCCCCGCATCCTCCGCTGTGAGACGGCCCCGCTGGCCGTTGTCTCTGCCGTCATGACCCTGACGGGGAATCTTGAATAAGTTCTGACATCAGAAACGGCGTCCCGCCGAGGTGGGACGCCGTTTCTCATTTATTCTGCATCTGCATCCCGCAGGGCCTTTTTGATGGTCAGCAGATTCTGCGGGCTCATGGAGAAGCTGCGCAGTCCGAGGCGGAGATACTGGGTCGCGTTGACGGCATTGCCGACGGCGAGGCCGCAGATGGTGACGGGGATGTCCGCTTTCCTGGCGGCGTCCACCACCATGGCGATGAGCTTTTCATGGCCGGGCTGGCGGGACGGTAGTAGTGCTCGGCAATGGCCAGTTCCCGGCTCACCGCGTGGGTGTACTGGGTCAAATCGTTGGTTCCGATGACGAAGAACCGGCAGCCGTGAACCGTGAAGTCCTCTGCCGTCAGGCAGGCGGCGGGGACGCTGAGCATGACGCCGAAGGGGACGTCAGGCTCGAACTCCACGCCCCGCTCGGTGAGCTTGCGGCGGCAGTGGTCTACCACCTGCATGGCGGAATCCCAGTCCTCGATGTCTGTCACCATGGGGAACATGACCCGCAGCGGGCCTTTTGTGGCGGCACGCATGAGGGCGCAGATCTGAACTGCCATCTGGGGCAGATTGCGCAGGCTGCTGCGGATGCCCCGCAGGCCCAGCTTGGAGGACTGGACGCCCTGATAGGCGTCGGCCATGGTGCGGTCAGCACCGAAGTCGAAGGTGCGCACCGTCACCGTCCTGCCCCTGGCGGCGGCGAGGCAGGAGGTGTAAAACAGATACTGCTCCTGCTCGTCCATGGCGTGGCCGGGCATCATCATGTAGCTGCTGCGCAGCAGGCCCACGCCGGACGCGCCGGACTCCATCGCGGTCCCCACGTCCTCGGGGCCGAAGCAGTTGGCCAGAAGCTCGAATTCTTTGCCGTCCCGGGTGCGGTTGGGCAGCTCAAGCTGGGCGTTCAGTTCCTCGTTCTGGCGCTGCATCTCGCAGATGCAGGTGATGGCTCTCTGCCGGGCGGCGGCATCCGGGTCAAGGATGCACTCACCCTCGGTGGCGTTCAGGATGACCTCGCGGCCGTCGCAGTCTTTCAGGAAATCTTCGCCCACCTGGGTGATGCCCGGGATGTTCAGCGAGCGGGCGATGATGGCTGCATGGCTCTGGCCGCTGCCCTCGGCGGTGATGAGGCCGAGGATGCGGCCCGCCGGGACGCTGAACAGATCGGTGGGCATGAGCAGGTCAGACGCAAGGATGACCGGGTGGTCGAGGGCCAGCCAGCTGCGGAGCCGGTGGCAGAAGGATGTTGGTGATGCGCTGGGTCACGTCGAGGATGTCCACGCTCCGCAGCTGCATGTAGGCGTTGTCCTTCATGGCGGCCAGCTGGGCGGCATAGCGGCGGCCCACACGGTCCATCGCCTCGGCGGCACCAACGCCGGCTTTTATCTGGAAAGCCACCTCATTCATGAAGCCCTCGTCTTCCAGCATCATGCTCTGGAACAGGAAGATGGCCTGCTCCGAGGGCGCGGCGCGGCTGGCCATCTCGTCCAGCTCCTGCTGAGCGACCTTGATGGCGTCTTCCAACGCCTGCTTTTCCTGTTCGGGGTGGAAAGGCCCCTCGCCGAACACCAGCGGCGGGCGGTCCAGCCGGCTGACCTGACCCAGCACGAGGCCGGGCGATGCGGTAAAGCCCTTATATACCTTCATGTTTCCATCTCCTCCGGCGGCACTCTGCCGGTCAGCGCCCGGCAGACCAGTGCCTGCAAAAAGGTGTTGGGCAGCAGAGCGGCCCGTGCGGCCTGCGCCGGGCCTGCTTCACCCTCGAACAGCGGCTCGAAGCTCCTGAGGCGCTCGAAGTCGCATTTTGCAAGGAAAGCTTCTCCCAAAGTACGGGTGGTGTAGTAGGGGGCGGGGTCTACGCCCACGTCCTCAGCCACGGCTTCCAGCGGGGCAAGCTCTGCATCCGAGAGCTTTGCCAGCAGGAGAGCAGCGTCTGCCGTCAGGGTGGAGGGGTGCTTTTCCCGCATGTCCTTCTGGACGGCCTCGAAGGCCGCATGGAATGCGGCAGCATCCGCGCTGCTCTCAGCTCCGCTGTCCACAGCGTAGGCGCAGCCCCGCAGCCGCCCGAAGGCCCGCAATGTATCGTGGTAGCCCAGCTCGATGTTCCGCCGGGCGGTGGCGGGCTCGAAGTGGAGGATGTCGCCCAGCTCCCAGTAGCTTCGGATGAGGGTGGTGGGCAGGCCGGTGCGGTTGGGGCGGGTGATGCCCACACCCTCCAGGTCCACACAGACCAGCTCTTCTGCGCCCATCTTCTGAGCCAGCGCGGTGGGCATATTGTCCCGGTAGCCGCCGTCGAGGTAAGACACCCCGTCGATGGTGTGGGCCGCAGGGCGGGGAAGCAGGCTGCAGAGGCCAGCAGGTAGTCTTTCACCTTGCCCTCGGGGATGTCTTCCAGCGGAAGCTCCGGGCCTTGAGGGTCTTCTGCTCCACGGTCACAAGGCCCAGCCGGATGGGGCTTTTGCGGAGTTTATCTTCGTCCAGCACCCGCTCGACGATCTCTTCCAGCGGAGTGACGTCCATGCCGCCCTGAGTCACAGCGTCTTTGAGGAATGCGTGCAGCTCGGAAAGCGGCGCATCCTCGGCGGGCAGCTCCATCACATCCTGGCTGCGGATGGTCAGCCACATGTCTCGGGCCGTCTCGTAGAGGTCGAGGGCGAACATGGCGCCGTTCAGGCTGCCGACGCTGGTACCCGTAATGATTTGGGGCCGCCAGCCCAGCTCGATCAGCGCCCGCCAGACGCCCACCTGATAGCTGCCGCGGGCGCCCCCGCCCGCCAGCACCAGCGCCTTTACGGGGGTGTTGTTCTGCGCCATGTTTTCTGCCTCCTTTGATGTGTTCCGGTTTTGCCTAGATTATAGCATATTTCCCGGGAGATTTCTCTCTGTTTTGTAACAAAAATGTGCTATAATAAATTCACCTTGCCAGAACGATTCAGGAGGACGACAGATGCACCGCAAGCAATGGATTTTCGACATGGACGGCACCCTTACCGACAGTATGACCGTGGTGTGGCAGGGCGCACCGCTGGAGCTGCTGCGCCGCTATGGCCACACCGCAAGACCCGGCATCCACGATGTTCTGCTGAGCATGGGGATGGTGGAGGGCGCGGAGTATCTCATCCGCACCTACGATCTGCCCCTGACCCTGCGGGACTACGAGCCTGCCATGCGGCAGGTCATCCGGGACCTGTACAAAAGTTGAGCTGAAGCCCGGCGTCCGGGAGATGCTGGCCCGGCTGAAAGCCGAGGGCGTGCGGATGTGCATCTGCTCCAACACCTGGGCAGAGCAGTGCGAAGAAGTGCTCACCCGGCTGGGCGTCGCAGACTATTTCGAGTTCTTCTACACCGCGCAGGGCGCAAAGAGCAAGGCCCACCCCGAGGTGTTCCGCGAAGTCCTCGAGCAGCTGGGCGGCAGCGAACCCGCCGACGCCGTTGTCTGCGAGGACGCTGTCTACGCCACCCGTACGGCCAGGCAGTGCGGCTTTACCTCATCGACATCGAGGATGAGACCAGCGCTGCCGATAAGCCCGAATTGCAGCGCCTCGCCGACCAGTACATAACGGATTGGACGCAGCTGGACTGGACAAAATTATAAAGCAATGGGGAGGCTCTTCTGGGCCTCCCCATTGCTTTATCGGAACTGCTTTTCCAGATAATCTTTCAGCGCCGTGCGGGCTGCAGGCTCCCGCCCGCGGGGAACAGGGACCCGTGCGCCGCTCTGCATCCAGAACTCACCCGCCGCCAGCTGGGACACCGCCGCCAGATTGACCACATAGGAGCGATGAAGCTGGACGAAGCGCTCATCCGCCAAAAGCGGCTGGGCCACCTGTGCGAACGGCACCCGGACAGACAGGGACGGCACATCCTCGCCGCTGGCGAGATGGAAATGCACCACATGGTGGGTACACTCGAGGTATTCGATGTCCGCGAAGGGCAGCACCCGCAGACCCGACGCCGTGGCTACCGGGATGGCCGGGCCGTACTCCGGCTCGGTGGCCCGGGCCAGCAGAGCGTCCAGCTGTTCCGGCGGGACAGGCAGCAATAAATACTGCATGGCGTCCACCCGGTAGGCACTGTAGGCGTGGGCGGGCGTGTGGGCCAGAAAAGCCAGCGGGCTGCGCCGCCCGGCTGCGGAGTGCAGCCGCTGCCCGCAGCGACGCGGCGGCTGCCGTGGACGGCAGCTCGATGAGGTACAGCTCGTACCGCTCCCCGGCGTCGTCCCGGGCCAGCAGGGCCTCCGGGCTGTCCAGCTGCTCGATGATGCAGGCGTCGTCCCGCCGGGCATAATAGTCGAGACACTGCCGCTCCACCCGGCTGCGGAGGACGCTGTCCGGGCTGCACACCGCGATATGAAATATCATTCCGAAGCCCCTTTCGGGCCTGCCGCCGGCGCTTGCTTTTCGGCCCGGCGGGAGTATCATTGCTATAAAAACAGAAGGAGAAACTGCTATGGAAATGCCTCTCGTCAGCATCATCGTCCCTGTGTACAATGCCCAGAGCCACCTGAGCCGCTGTCTCGAAAGCATCTGCGGGCAGGAGTACAAGAACCTCGAGCTCATCGTCATCAACGACGGCTCCAAAGATAAGAGCCTGCCCGTCTGCGAGGAGTTCCGCAAAAAGGACAGCCGCATCCTGCTGGTGGACAAGGCAAACTCCGGCGTGTCCGACACCCGGAACCTCGGCCTGAAGCTTGCCGGCGGTAAGTACGTCCAGTTCGTGGACAGCGATGACTACATCGCCCCGGACTACACCGCCCGGCTGGTGGAGGCGGCAGAGAAGACCGGTGCCGACCTCGTCATCTCGCCCTACACCATGGTCATCCCCGCCGGGGCGTCAAAGCCGGAACAGGTGCTGGAAAAGATCCAGGACGACCTCGGCGTCATGCACGTTGCACGCCCGCCGGAGAACCGGGAATACGGTTTCCTGCCCGAGGGCGTCTACGACAAGGACACCTTCGCCCGCCGCCTGATGGACAAGCCTGCCTCTTACTTTTACAGCGTGCTCTGGAACAAGCTCTACCGCCGCGACATCCTCACCCGGCACGACATCCGCTTTACCAGCGAGATGCGCTGGGCCGAAGACCTCGTGTTCAACATGCAGTATATCCAGTACGCCGAAGTCTTTGCGTCCATCCCGCAGCCCGGCTACTACTACGTCCAGAACCCTCAGAGCATCTGCCACACCCAGATAAAGCCTGCCACTCTGGTGCAGAACAAGATCCAGGTGTTCCACTACTACAAGGACCTCTACACCCGGCTTGGGATGTATGAGCAGGTGCGGCCCCAGCTCTACAAATTCCTCATCGACATTGCCGAAAGCACTTACCCCTCCGGCCCCTTCAAGAAGGTCATCGACGAGGCGAAAGCCTACTGGAAAGAGCACAAGGCAGAGCTGGAACAGAAATTATAACGAGAAACAAAAACGGGCTGTTGCACATCCCAACCTCTCAGTCTCGCTGTCGCTCGACAGCTCCTACCGAGGGGAGCCTCTGGCGAAGAGATAAAGCTTTACGAAATGCCCAAGCCTCTCCTCGATAGGAAAGGTGGCATTGCGAAGCAATGACGGAGAGGTTGTCGATATGCCGCAGCCCTTGTTTTATTTGTTACGCTCCGATGGCGGCACACTTCTTAGCCAGCCAGTCGCGCTCGTCCTCGGTCAGGCTGGGAGCCAGCTTCTCGAAGACCTCGCGGTGGTAGGCGTTCAGCCAATCCAGCTCGTCGCGGCTCAGAACACCCGGGACGATGGGGGAGGTAGCGATTGGCACGAACGTGATGGGGCGGAATGCCAGGAACTCGCCGTACTGGTTGGATGCTTTGTGGTAGCACTCCAGCTCATTCTCGATGCGGATGCCCACGACGCCGCCCTCATAGACGCCCGGCTCGTCGGTGACGATCATGCCCGGCTTGAAAACGGTGGTGTTGCGGCCGTTCAGGGCGTGGGGGCCTTCGTGGACGTTGCCCACGTGGCTGACGCTGTGGCCAGTGCCGCAGCGGTAGTTGATGAGGTGGCGCCACAGCGGCTCACGGGCGATGGTGTCCAGCATATGGCCGTCGCAGTAGTCCAGCCAGACAGCCCGGGCGATGTCGATGTGGCACTGTAAAGTCCAGGTGTAGAACAGGCGCTCGTCCTCGGTCAGCTCACCCAGCGGGTAGGTGCGGGTGATGTCGGTGGTGCCGTCCATATAGGTCGCGCCGCTGTCCACCAGCAAGAAGCCCTTCTTCTCGAGCTTTGCGTGGTCTTCCTCGGTGGCGTGGTAGTGCATCATGGCGGCGTTGGGGCCGTAAGCTGCAATGGTGCCGAAGCTCTCGGTCAGGAACTTGTCCTGTGCGCTGCGGTACTTGTGCAGAATTTCGTCGATGGTCAGCTCAGTCAGCTCTTCGCCGGCGGCCAGACGGTTCTCCAGCTCGATCTGGAAGCGCACCATAGCCACGCCGTCGCGGATGTGAGCTTCGCGGGTGTGAGCCAGCTCGACTTCGTTCTTGACGCCCTTCATGGGCAGCAGGGGGTCGGCCTCGTCCTTGACGGTCAGAGCCGGGTTGGCCTGCAGGGTCTGGTAAACAGCGTAGTTGACGGAAACGGGGTCGGCCAGAACGGTCTGTTCTTCGGTCTGGGCGGCGAGGAAGGTAAGCACATCGTCGTACTCAGCCAGCTCCACGCCGTTCTCCTTCAGCTCCGCAGCAGCCTCAGCGCTGACGCGGGCGGTGTTGATGAAGAGCGTCGCCTTATCGGGGGTCACATAGCAGTAAGCCATTGCATAAGGGGTGCATTGAATGTCCATCGCACGCAGATTGAGCAGCCATGCCAGATTGTCCAGCTTGCCTACCAGCTGTGCGGTGCAGCCCAGCTCAGAGAGCTTCGCACGCAGCTGGCCCAGCTTCTCGGCAGGGAGAAGCCTGCGTACTCTTTCGGCAGGAGCCATGCCGGGGTAGCGGGCAGGGCAGGACGGCCCTCCGTCCACAGCTCGTCCTCGAGGTTCAGCAGCTTGATGGTGCCTTTCTTAGCGTCCAGTTCTTTCTGCAGGCTGCGCACCAGACCGCAGGAAGCAGTCAGGCCGCAGAGGCCCAGCTTGCCGCCCTCGGGCAGGACTTTGCCGCAGTACTGCTCGGCGGTCGGCACGCCCGGCTCGCCCATCCGCATCAGCTGGATCTCCGTGCCAGCGATCTCCTTCTCGGCCTGCACGAAGTAACGGCCATCGGCCCAGACAGCGCTCTCGGTCATGGTGACGACGAAGTTGGAGTTCTCGCCGTGGAAGCCGGAGAAGTAGGTCAGGGCAGTGTAGTGGTCGGGCATATACTCGCTGGCGTGCGGGTCTCCCACCGGGATGAGGTAGACGTCCACGCCGTTTGCCTTCATGGCCTCGCGCAGGGCGGCCAGACGCTCGGGAACAGTATTCATGCTCATGTCAAAAAGCCTTCTTTCTTTATTCTGCCGGAAAAACGTCCGGCGGCGATGGTTTGCTGTACCTTATTGTATCATTCCGGGGCGCAGAATGCAATTCATGGGCGATGTTTTGACTTTTCGCGTTTTTCCGTGTATGCTAGGGTCGGAAGCTCTTTATAGAATGGAGGCGTTTTCATGGTATTTTCCATCATCATGCTCGTCTGCCTTATCGTCTGTGTTGGCATCGACTATCTGAGCCTGAAACGCATCGAGCGGAACGGCGCCCTACTGGGCGTCACGCTGCCGCAGAATGCCGCCGAGCTGCCCGAAGTGCAGGACATCGTACAGCGGTATCTGCGCCGGCTGCGCACCATCTGCCTGCTCTGTGCCGCTGTGAGTGTCGGGCTGTTTTTCGCGCCCAATTCGCTGTTTTATGTCACGGTCTGGGTCTATTTCTTTTTCGGAAGTCTGGCCCTGCCGTATCTGCCCTGTCTGTGGGGGAACCGCGCTCTGCAAAAACTGCGGGATGCCCACGGCTGGCCTGCCGCGCCCGAGGACGCCGCATGGAAATACGGTCTGCTCTATTATGACCCCGACGACAAGCGCATCTCCGTTCCCAAACGTATCGGCAAAGGAAGCGCTGTCAATCTCGCCACCCTCCGGGGTAAAATCGCTATGGCGGTCAATGTCATTGCAATCGTCAGCATTCTGCTGGTTGGGCCGGTGCTGGGCGTTCTCGACCACACCCCCGCAAGGCTGGAACTGCAAGTGTCGCCCACGGTAGAGCTGCAATCCTACCATGGAAAGACTCAGAAGTACACGATTCCCATAGACGACATCACCGAGGTTCAGGTTTATTCCTCCCTGCCGGAGGCCGGCCGGATACACGGCCTCGATTTGGAGCACTACTGGCAGGGTTCTTTTGTCATGGTACACGACGGCACCGTGCATCTCTGCCTCGACCCCACCGCCGGGAAGTTCCTCCGGGTGGAGACGGAAGACGGCATTTTCTGGTTCACCGGCGAGACGGACGAAAAGACTGAGAAAATCGCCGAATGGATTATTGAAGAGATGGGGCAGACTGCCGATTGACACCGCATTTTTTGCTCCCTGCCTGCTTGCGGGGAGCTTTTGTTTTGCCCCTGCCGCCCGAAAACGCAAGCAAATTGCAAAATGTTACAAATTTCTCATCAAAAGGCCGGTTTGCCATTGACAGCCTTGTTATAATAGGAGTGTAGGAATTTTACGGGTCAGCACTCAGCGGCCCGGACTGCTTGTAAGGCCCGACGGGCCTGCTGGGCAGCGCCGTTGTGGCGTCTGCATAAAAGAAAGAGGCATTTCAGACTATGACCAAGATCGATATTTTCTCCGGCTTCCTTGGCGCCGGTAAGACCACCCTTATCAAGAAGCTCATCAAAGAGTCCTTTGCAGGCCAGAAGGTCGTGCTCATCGAGAACGAGTTCGGCGAGATCGGCATCGACGGCGGCTTTTTGAAGGAGTCCGGCATCCAGATCAATGAGCTGAACGCCGGCTGCATCTGCTGCTCTCTGGTGGGCGATTTCCGCGCCGCTCTGCAGCAGGTGGTGGAGCAGTACCACCCCGACCGCATCGTTATCGAGCCCTCCGGCGTCGGCAAGCTGTCCGACGTGACCCGCGCTGTCGAGGGCGTGGCCGAGCATCTGGATGTTCAGCTGAGCAGCTTCGTCACCGTGGCCGACGTCAACAAGGTCAAGATGTATATGAAGAACTTCGGTGAGTTCTACGACGACCAGATCAGCCACGCAAGCTGCATCATCCTGAGCCGCACCCAGAACGCCACCGAGGAAAAGATCGCCGCCGCTGTGGCCATGCTGCGCGAGAAGAACCCCACCGCTACCATCGTCACCACCGCCTGGGACGCCCTGACCGGCGAGCAGATCCTGAAGGCCATGTCCACCAAGGACGACTTCAAGGCTGAGCTGATCGCTATGGCTGCCAAGGCCAACGAGGAGCACGCCCACGAGGACGAGGAAGAGGAGCACGAACACCATCATCACCATGACCACGATGATGACCATGATGAGCATTGCTGCTGCGGCCATCATCATGACGACGACGATGATGAAGACGAGCATGAGCATCATCACCACCACGACCATGATGACGATGACCACGACGAGCATTGCTGCTGCGGCCATCATCACCATCATCATGACCACGACGCCGATGAGGTCTTCACCAGCTGGGGCGTCGAGACGGCCAAGAAGTTCTCCAAGGCTGACATTGAGCACGCCCTCACCGAGCTGGACACCGGCAATTACGGCATGATCCTCCGCTCCAAGGGCATCGTGGACGGCGGCGCAGATGGCTGGCTGGAGTTCGACTACGTTCCCGGCGAGTGGGAAGTCCGCGCACGCGGTGCAGACGTCGGCGGCAAGCTGGTGGTCATCGGCTCCAAGCTGGACGAAGCCGCCATTGCGGCACTGTTCGGCTGCTGATCGGCCCCGACCCTGAAAGGATAAAAGATTATGGCAAATGAGATCCCGGTTTACCTGTTTGTGGGCTTCCTCGAGAGCGGCAAGACCAAGTTCATTCAGGAGACCTTTGAAGACCCCAACTTCGACTCCGGCGACAAGACCCTTCTGCTGGTCTGCGAGGAGGGCGAAGAAGAGTACAATGAGAAGAAGTTCGCCTTCCCCGGCGTGACGCTCTACAACCTCGAGGACAAGGCCGAGCTGAACCCCCAGAACCTCGCAAAGCTGGCCAAGGAGGCCGACGCAGGCCGCGTGGTCATCGAGTACAACGGTATGTGGATGCTGCAGGACCTGGCAAACAATCTGCCTGAGAACTGGATCGTCTACCAGTGCATCGCCACCGCCGACGGCACCACCGCGCTGACCTACGCCCGCGACAACTCCATGCGTGCGCTGATGCTGGACAAGATCGCCCGCAGTGAGCTCATCGTCTTCAACCGCGCCGAGGCCGTCAACAACGACGCCGCCCGTCAGGAACTGCACAAGCTGGTGCGTCAGGCATCCCGCAAGTGCGACATCGCCTACGAGTTCAAGGACGGCAGCGTGGCTTACGACGACATCCCCGACCCGCTGCCCTTCGACATCAACGCCCCGGTCATCGACATCCCGGACGACGATTACGGCATCTGGTATATGGACTGTCAGGACGAGCCCCAGAAGTACGCGGGCAAGACCGTCAAGTTCCTCGCACAGGTCTGCCAGACCAACCGCGCCGGCAAGAACAGTTTCGTGCCGGGCCGGTTCGCCATGACCTGCTGCGTGCAGGACATCCAGTTCGTGGGCTTCCCCTGCAGCTACGACGGCTACAAGGCCCTCGAGCAGCGGGCATGGGTCAAAGTGACCGCAAAGGTCGGCTATAAGTTCCATAACATCTACCGCGGCAAAGGCCCGGTGCTCACCGCACTGTCGGTGGAGCCTGCCGAGAAGCCGCTGAACGATGTTGTCACCTTCTCCTAACTGCAACATAACCAAGGAGGTCATGGCATGAAAGCAATCTTCCGCATTCTGGGTACTGCCGCCGCTGTGGCGGCCACCGGTGCCGCCATCGTCATCATGGACAAGTTCCTGAACGAGAAGGCCGCACCCATCATCGAATCCATCGAGTTCCCCGAGGAAGCCGAAAAGGACGACGCAGAGGCCGCCAAGACCGCCGAGGCATACGCCGAGGGTGAGGCCAAGGCAGAGGCCGAAGCCGCCGCACCGGCAGAAGAGACCGCTCCCGCTGAGGCCCGCTGCCCTGAGACGAAGGCAGCGCCCGCTGAGGCCGCAGAGCCTGTGACTCTGCCCGACCTGAGCGAAGAGCGCCCGGTCTGTGACCCCGAGACTCCGAACCCGAACCCCGTGGAGGCCGGCCCCGCCGTCGCCCCCAAGGATGAAAACGGTAAGTTCGACCCGACTAAAATCGCCGACGTCTCTGACTTCGGCGACTGGGAAGAGCAGGGGTGCAAAGGGTAATTCCGCACGATAAAAGGGACGCTGTGTATATGCGCAGCGTCCCTTTTCTGTTTTATTCTCCGTATGCTATCTTCATCAGACGGTCTTTATCCGTCACGGTCACCCCGCCGCGATAGAGCTTCACGATGCCCTCACCGGCGAAGTATTTCAGCAGGCGGCTCACCACCTCGCGGGCAGAACCCATGTACTTTGCCATCTGGTCCTGGGTTAGGCGGACATCGTCGCCGCCGGTCTTGGCAAGCTCGTCCGCAAGGAAGATGGCCAGCCGCCGGTCGGCGCTCATGAAGAGGATCTGCTGCATCGTCCACATGGTGTCGGAGAAGCGCTCAGCGGTCATCTGGTAGGCGAAGCACCGCACCTCCACGTTCTGCTGCATGAGGCTGCGGAAGACGCCTGCGCTGATGCAGTAGGCCTCGGTGTCCTCCTCGGCGTCGATGTAGAGGTCAAAGTTCACCGAGTCCATAACGCAGGAGGCGGAGAGGATGCAGATCTCGCCGCCAAAGAGGCGGTAGAGGGTCACGTCCCGGCCATCGTCGGAGAGAAGATACGCCCGGAACTGGCCGGTGCGCAGCAGCAGGATGCCCACGCAGTTCTCCACCGGGCTGTGGACCCGCTCGCCCTTGCGATAGCGCACCGGGCGGGTGGTTCGGCAGAGTATATCCTGCTGTTCAGCGGTCAGCTTGTCCCAGAAGGGGAAGGCACAGGCGAGACACTGGCGGTGCTCGCTGCATTTAGGGATAGGCAGGATCTCCGGCATTTCAAATCACCCCTTCCGCAGCGCTTTGGCGGCTTCGGTGCCTGCCAGAGCGCCCTCATAGACGGCCTTCGCCACCTGCAAAAGCCCGCCGGTGCAGTCTCCGGCGGCGTAGAGGCCGGGGATGGTGGTCTGCATTTTTCATCTGTCACGATGCGGTCGTTCTCCACGGCGGCACCGATTTTCCGGGCCAGCGCCGTACTGCCCGCAACGCCCAGAGCCACAAACACGCCCGCCAGCTCCACCACATCGCCGCCGGACAGCTGGACGCCGGTGACTTTCTGCTCGCCGAGGATCGCGTCGATTTTTTCAGGCCGGACAGTCACCTCCGGCGGAAACTCTGCCGCCAGCGGCGCACCATTCAGCAGGAGGGTGACGCTGGCCGCCACCGGCAGGAGCGCCTGCACCTCATGCAGGGCGTATTCGCCGCTGCCTACCACGGCCACATCTTTGCCGCGATAGAAAAAGGCATCGCAGGTGGCGCAGTAGCTCACGCCGTGGCCCTCGAGGCCCGCCAGCCCCGGGATGCGGGGCGTCGCCCGCGAAGCACCTGTGGCGAGGACAACAGCGTCCGCTGGGTAATATCCATCGAGGGTTTCTACAGTGAGTTTATCGGTATAGGTCAGACCCACGGCCTCAGTGGTCACAAATTTAACGCCCACAGCCTTGGCCCCCTCGATGCCCTGACGCTCCAATTCCGCACCCGATATGGGGGCGGCGAAGCCGTAGTAGTTCTGGATAAGCTCTGCACGGTCAAGCGCACCCGGCCCCCGAGTGAGGACGGTGGTGTCCACCCCCGCACGGGCAGTGTACAGCGCGGCGGACACCCCCGCCGGGCCGGAGCCGATGATGACGATGTTGGACATAGTGGGCCTCCTTATACTTCTTGTATTATCGTAAAATCAGTTACTTTCTTTGCGCGCCGACGGCGCGGGGCGGGTTTTATTTTATGGCCAAACGGCATTTGCGCTCCGCGCGGGCCAGAGGTAGGGAGGGTGTTCCCTACCTCTGGACTCCACTCTCCCGCAACGAGTTAAGGGCTTCTCGCCCTTAACAATTCCAGAGAAGAAGTCGAAACGGAAAAAAGCTAGCCGCTTCGCTTAACGCTTTTTTCACGTTTCTCCGTTTTACGGCTTCGCCGAGGGTGTCACGTCTTAGCAGAACTTTACGTCCAGCAAAAGCATGAAGTTTGCTGCGGAGCAGCAAATCGGAGAGGTGCAAAAAAATGCGTTTAGCGAAGCGGCTAGCATTTTTGCACCTCGACAACTTCTTTGGGGTTACTAGGGGCGAGCAGCCCCTAGTTCGTGCCTCCCGCGCCTCGAAAGTAGCGGGCACTTTTCTGGTTCTCTTTTGGTGCGCAAAAGAGAACTTAGCTCTGCGCAACAGCGCTCTATACCTCTATTATACACCAAATCCCCCTAATTTCTGTGACCAAGTCCCAAAAGCCTCCATTTTCCGCCCAAGCGCCACTTTGCAAGGGCGGGCGAGTGTGTTATACTTTTTACGAATGCGATTCAATCTTCCTGATGGAGGCTTTTTCTATGTCCACAAAGCAGCGTCTGCTTTTTATCACCACCGGCGGCACCATCGCCAGCGTCCGCACCCAGCAGGGCCTCAAGCCCGTGCTCACCAGCGAAGAGCTTCTGGCTCATCTGCCTGAGCTGAACGAGCTCTGCTGTCCCGACACGCTGGCCCTGTGCAGCATCGACAGCACCGACCTCGGCCCGGAGCACTGGCTGATGATGGCGAAGGCCGTGCAGGAGAACTATGCCCTCTACGACGGCTTCATCATCTGCCACGGCACCGACACGCTGGCCTACTCGGCGGCGGCTCTGTCCTACCTCATCCAGAACGCCGACAAACCCGTCATCCTCACCGGCGCACAGCAGCCCATCTCCAACGAGATCACCGACGCCAAGAAAAACCTTCGCGACAGCGTCATCTGCGCCCTCGACCCCGGCAGCCGGGGCGTCATGGTGGTGTTTGGCGGCCATGTCATCGCAGGCACCCGCGCCAAGAAGAACAAGACCATCAGCTACGACGCCTTTGCCTCGGTGAATTTCCCAGCGCTGGCACTGGTACAGGGCGACCGTCTGGTGCGGTATGTGCCTTCGCCCTGGCCCACCGGCCCTGTGGAGTTTGGACGCTCGCTCAGCCCCCGCGTCTTCCTGCTCAAGCTGACGCCCGGCCTCAGCCCCGATTTGATTCCCGAAATTTTCCGCCTCTACGACTGCGTCATCGTGGAGAGCTTCGGCGTAGGCGGCATCCCCAGCGGCTGATGGACGCCTTCGCCGAGGGCCTCGGCGACTACGACAAGACCCACAAAGTGCTCATCCTCACCACCCAGGTCACTTACGAGGGCAGCGACGTGGGCATCTACGAGGTGGGCAAGCGGGTCAAGAACCGCTTCCGCTTCCTCGAGGCCCACGACATGACCATTGAGGCCGTCGTGACGAAGATCATGTGGCTGCTGGCGCAGGACTGCGACAGCTTCGACCAGCTGCAGCAGCGGTTCTACCGGCAGGTCAATTTTGATACGTTCTACCATTGAGGAGCGTGTAATGAAAAACGAACGTGAAAAAGCCTTATTTTTAGCACAACTAAAAGACTTTGCAAATACTCTGTCCGATAAGATTGCAGTAAACGATGAATGGACCATCAAGGGCTTTATCGATATTTTCAAAAACATTTATACGATTTCTTCCGACACTAAAATCGTCTCCAAAATATTAGAGTTGCACTTATTCCCTCAGTTTCTAGCCTTTGCCGAACAGACTGGATATGACATCGAACTTGCAACTTATCAAAATTACTACCCGGATTTGACTTTTATCTCTAAAACCGACCCTTCCATCAAATTTGCTGTCGATTTGAAAACAACTTACCGAGAAGAGAATCATCCTGATTTCTGCAATGGATTTACACTAGGTTCTCACGGCGAATACTTTATCAATCGCACAAGTACCAAAAACATTCAATATCCCTATGATGATTACAGTGGGCACTTCTGTTTCGGGATCATTTACACCCGTGCAGTGCTGGACAAAAAGAATGAGACGCATACATATTCCATTGATGAGCTGAATGAGATTCCTTCTGTTATCCACGATTTTCTCTTTTTCGCAGAAGAAAAGTGGAAAATAGCAAGTGACAAGGGTGGCAGTGGAAACACGGCAAATATTGGCAGTATCCATAATATTCAAGATATTTTAAATGGTAATGGTGTGTTTGCCAAAGCTGGTGAAGAATTGTTTGATGATTATTGGGCAAACTTTGGCAAAATAGAAATTCTTTCTGCGAACAAGCGAAAAAGCTTTCCTCTTTTTCGGAATATCTGCAATACAGAGGACTGCCTTCCGAGTTGAATAATTGCAGAGCCTCTAAAAGGAGCACAAAATGAGCGAAAAAATATTCGTTCCTCCTCTTAAAATTCAAGGCATTAAAACAAAGCTTGTCCCCCTGATTCGAGAAAATGTGATTCTGGACAAAGAAACTATATGGTATGAGCCATTTATGGGGTCTGGTGTTGTTGGCTTTAATGTTGAGCCGGAACGTGCCGTATTTGCAGACGTCAACCCTCACATCATCAACTTTTATAACAGAATAAAAGATGGCTCTATCACCAGTGGAAAAGTCCGTGCATTTCTCGAAGCGGAAGGGAAGAAACTCGAGAATGGCGATGCCGATTATTACTATGAGGTTCGTGACCGATTCAACCAGCATCACGAACCTCTGGACTTTCTCTTTCTGAACCGTGCCTGCTTTAACGGGATGATGCGCTTCAATAAGGACTACAACTTCAATGTTCCATATGGACACAAACCTCAGCGGTTTGCAAAGGCTTATATCACAAAAATCGTAAACCAGGTCGCCCACATCGAAGAGCTTCTGAAAACCCATGAATGGGAGTTTTTGTGTCAATCCTTTGAGGATACGATAAGTTCAGCGACCCATTCCGATTTCATATACTGCGACCCTCCGTATATTGGCCGTCATGTCGATTACTATGACAGTTGGGATGAAGAACTCGAAGTTGCTCTGCACAGCGCACTCGTTAAATCACAGTCCAATTTTATGCTGTCAACATGGCATCATAATGATTACCGTTCAAACGAATATATCGAGCAGGTGTGGAATGACTGCCAAATCATCACACGGGAACATTTTTATCATGTAGGTGCAAAGGAAAAGAACCGCAATCCTGTCGTAGAGGCACTTCTTACAAACTATGTCATTACCGGCACTCAAAATCAGCTCCGGCTTGAAAACGAACAGTTGTCTCTATTTGGCACTTCCGATACTCTTCCAGAAAAAATAGCAAATTAAAAACGTCCTGTATTGCTGCAAAATCAATACAGGACGTTTTACATTTCTCAAAACACCATTTGCACCAGCAGCACATAGCACAGTGTGCCGCCGGCGATGGAAACCAGCGTCTGATGCTTCCACTTATGGAGGGCGACGGTCACGCCGATGGCGATGGCCTCCGGGATGCCGTGGCTACCCGAGGTGAGGCTGACGCCCTTGAGGCAGTAGACGATGAGCATTCCGAAGATGGCGGCGGGCAGCACATGGCCCAGATACTCCACCACCTCAGGCACCTTGCCGCCCCGGGAGCCGAACACCAAAAAAGGCAGAAAGCGGGTGAGCATGGTCGCCGCCGCGCAGACGGCGATGGTCAGGATGAACTGGATATTGCTCATTTTGCCGCCTCGCTTTCTTTGGCCTCGATGGGACGGCGGAGCAGCAGCAGTGCCACAAGGATGCAGACCATCGAGGGATGAGGAAGCCGCCTGAGCCGAAGATGCGCAGGCAGACCAGCGGCGCGGCAATGCCGATGATGGCGCTGGCGTGCTGTTTTTCCTTTTCCCACTGGTTGAGGAAGATGACCACGAACATGGCCGTCATGACGAAATCGACGCCCTCGGTGCTGAAGGGCAGGACAGCGCCGAGGGCCGCACCCATGGCCGCGCTGGCGACCCAGTAGATCTGGTCCAGCAGGGTGATGAAGAACATGAACCAGCCCTTATCCACGCCCTCGGGCGGCTCTGCCGAGCAGGTGATGGAGAAGGTCTCGTCGCTCATGGCAAAGATCATGTAGGCGCTGCGCAGGCCGTAGCCGCGGTAGCGCTGTAGCATGGTCAGGCCGTAGAAAAGATGCCGTGCCTGGATCATCAGCGCCATCAGAAAGGCCGACACCGGCGCAAAGCTGCCCAGAAGCAGCGACGCCAGCACGAATTCCAGCGAGCCGCCGTACACTACCGTACCCATCAGGGGCGGCAGCCAGACTGGCAGGCCCAGCGACTGCACATAGATGCCGTAGCCGAGGCCCAGCACCAAATATCCGGCAAACACCGGCAGCGTCTGAGGCGCTGCCGCCCGGAACGCGCGCCACGCCGGCGCACGGTTCAAATTTGTTTCGTTTTGTTCCTGCATTTACTTCAACCCTCCAATATAGTAGTATAACAGGTTTATCTGCATTTGCAAGAACTATTTATAAGGCAAAGAGGGTTCTGTGCGGCCGCACAGAACCCTCTTTGCCTTATATCTTTTATTTTTGGGTGAGGTTTTTCGTATAGAGGGCGCGGGTGGCGTTCAGGACAGCGAGGACCATGACGCCAACGTCGGCGAAGATGGCCACCCACATATTGGCGATACCCAGAGCACCCAGCAGCAAGCAGGCCGCCTTGATGGCCAGAGCAAAGACGATGTTCTGGTAGACGATGCTCTTGGTGCGGCGGGCAATGCGCATGGCGAGGGCGATCTTGGCCGGGTCGTCATCCATCAGGACGACGTCGGCGGCCTCAATGGCGGCGTCAGAGCCCAGAGCACCCATGGCGATGCCCACATCCACACGGGAGAGGACAGGGGCGTCGTTGATGCCGTCACCCACGAAGGCCAGCATCTCTTTGGAGTTCTTGGCGGCCAGGAGCTTCTCGATCTGGTCCACCTTATCGCCGGGCAGCAGACCGGCGTGGTACTCGTCGATGCCCAGCTCTGCCGAGACAGCCTTTGCCACCGGCTCTGCGTCACCGGTAAGCATGACGGTCTTGCGGACGCCGGCCTGCTTGAGGCCCTTGATGGCCTGTGCGCTGTGGGGCTTCACCACGTCGGAGATGAGCAGATAGCCCGCATACTTGCCGTCGATGGCCACATGGACGATGGTGCCGGTCTGGGGGACATCGGGGACGGTGAGGCCCAGCTTTGCCATCAGGCGGGCATTACCGGCAGCGACCAGCTTGCCGTCCACCTTGGCGGTGACGCCGTGGCCGCCCAGCTCCTCCACGTCGGTGACGCGGGCAGAGTCGATGTCCTTGCCGTAAGCAGCCTTGATGCTCAGGGAGATGGGGTGCTTCGACCAGCTCTCGGCCAGCGCAGCGGCTTCCACGAGGCTGTCTTCGGTACCGCCCTCCACGGGGCAGACCTTGACGACCTTGAAGGTACCCTGAGTCAGGGTGCCGGTCTTATCGAAGACGACGACGCGGGTATCGGCCAGCTCTTCCAGATAGGTAGAGCCCTTGACGAGGATGCCGCAGGCAGAGGCGCCGCCGATGCCGCCGAAGAAGCTCAGCGGGATAGAGATGACCAGTGCGCAGGGGCAGCTGATGACGAGGAAGGTGAGGGCGCGGTAGACCCAGTCGCCGAAGCGGGCGGGCTGGCCCATCAGCAGCAGAACGATGGGGGGAATGAAGGCCAGCGCCAGCGCACCGTAGCAGACCGCCGGGGTATACACCCGGGCAAAGCGGGTGATAAAGTTCTCGGCGCGGGCCTTCTTCATGCTGGAATTTTCCACAAGGTCGAGAATTTTAGAGACGGTGGATTCGCCAAACTCCTTGGTAGTCCTGACCTTGAGCAGGCCGCTCATGTTGACACAGCCGCTGATGACCTCATCGCCGGACCGGACATCCCGAGGCAGGCTCTCGCCGGTGAGGGCGGCGGTGTTGAGGGTGGAAGAGCCCTCGACGATGACGCCGTCGATCGGCACACGCTCACCGGGCTGGACCACGATGATAGTGCCGATCTCGACCTCATCGGGGTCCACCTGCTCCAGCTTGCCGTCCTCGCCCTCGATGTTGGCGTAGTCGGGCCGAATGTCCATCAGGGCCGAGATGCTGCGGCGGCTCTTGCCGACGGCAACGCCCTGGAACAGCTCGCCGATCTGGTAGAAGATAATAACGGCACAGCCCTCGACGTAATCGCCCAGCGCAAAGGCACCCACGGTGGCGACAGCCATCAGGAAGCATTCATCAAAGGGCTGACGGTTCTTGATGCCCAGAAGGGCCTTGCGGAGCACATCCCAGCCCACCACGAGGTAGGGGATACAGTAGAGCAGCAGCTCCACCGACGCGGGCAGAGGCGGCAGCAGCTTGAGCACCAGCACCAGCGCCAGAGCGGCGATGATGCGGTACAGCATTTTCTTTTTTTTTCGTCACGGGTCCCAGCCTCCTTTGGGGCAGTTTTCTCAGATTCAACAGGTTTTCCCCACAAGGGGCTTGTTTTCCACGCTTTCCCCCGGCTTTTCCACGAGTTTTTCCCGCAAAAAGCCGCAAATGCGCGTTCATTTTTCTATTTTTGCGTCCAGGATGTTGAAAACACCGTGGAAATTGTTGAAAGCTGATTTATTTTTCCACATTTTCCACGCGCATCCCGGCAGTATAAGTCGAAACTCAGATGCCAAAGATCTCGCAGTCGTCCTCGACCTTCTTGCAGGCGGAGAGGACGTTCTGCATGGTAGCCTTGACGTCAGCACCCTCATCGAACTCGACGTTCATCTTCTGGGTCATGAAGCTGACGGTAGCCTTTGCGACGCCGGCGACCGTGTTGGCGGCATCCTCCATCTTCTGGGCGCAGTTTGCGCAGTCAACTTCGATCTTGTAGCTCTTTTTCATAATAAGTACCAGCCTTTCTTTCTATATCCCCGCTCCGCCGCCGGGTGCAGCAGAGCTTACAGCGTTTTCGGGGCATCACTCTTCGATGTGGTCCATGCCCATGGAGAGGATGCTGCGCACATGGTCATCGTCCAGTGCATAGTAAATGGTCTTGCCGTCGCGGCGGAAGCGAACGAGCTTTGAGTCCTTGAGCACCCGCAGCTGATGGCTCACCGCCGACTGGCTGAGCTGGACGGCATTTGCAATGTCCTGCACACACAGCTCATCGTCGTGGAGGGCGTAGAGTATCTTGATGCGGGTGGAATCGCCGAACACCCGGAACAAATCGGCCAGCTCGTAGAGCACCTCATCGTCCGGCAGCACCGGCGGGGCCGTGGGCAGCTTCTGTTCTGGGGCAAGAGCATTCTCAGCCATCGTTGTCATCCTTTCGCTTCAATATATGAACATCTGTTCATGTGTTCATGATAGCACGCTGTATGGCTCCTGTCAAGGGGATTTGCGCAAAAAAACAGCATTCTCTTAAAATTGATAAAACAGACCTCAAAACGCAAGAAATTTGCAGATTTATTTTGCAGGAAGGGTGCAATTTAGGGCAAAAGGAAAAGGCAGTCCTGACCGAACTGCCTTTTTCTAAAGCACTGCATTCATGCCTGCTTCTTCTTTTTATAGTCCGCCGCCCACGGCAGATACATGAGGAACAGCGCCAGCGCGGTGGCAGGCAGGAAGCCCAGGATATAATATTTTTCGCCCAGCAGGGCCGTGAAGGTGCTGGTGATGATGTTCCCGTAGGGATTATTGAGGAAATAGAAGTTGGTGTTAAGGGACTTATTCAGAAAGTAGATGGGCAGGGCAGAGCCGAACAGGAACGCCAGCACCTGCGGCACCCGCCGGGGACTGGGACGGTAGCCGCCCGCCACCAGCAGGACTGGATAGAGTACCAGCAGGGCATGGATACTGACGGAGTGCAGATTGATGAGCGTCCACCAAGAGGGGACATCCAGCCAGCTGGGGCAGAGCAGGGCCAGCATTGCGCCCGGGATACAGAGGGCATACAGCTCCTCTTTGCACCAGTTTCTGTCCGTGATCGTGTTGTACAGACAGACGAAGACATTGATATTGCACAGGTGCAGGGGCAGATAGCTCCAATTCCACTGGCCGGTCAGGGCCATCCCCAGCAGAAGGGCAGCTTCGTCCAGCAGGAGCAAAGCGGTGACTCCGACTAAAATGCGCCGCCGGGTGCGGGCAGAACTGCTGCGATACCACAGGGCCGCCCCACGATAAAGGCAAGCGAAATGGCCAGCTCCATGAGGTGGACAGTGCCATACAGCGGGTAGCATCGGTAATCGGCCCCGTATTCGGCGTGGGTGATGTCGTAGGATTTCCAGAAATTGTTCATCTTCTTTCCCTCCTTGTCCAGCTTATGATACCGCGTTTGGCCTCAGACGGAAAGAGTTTTGAAGGAAAATCCAGAAAACAGGTGCAATGGCGTGGATTTTGTGGTATCCTTACAAATGTGAAATTATCTGCCGCAAACCGCGGCATCACGACAAATTAAGAAAGAGGGAATTTTTATATGTTAGAAACCGGAATCCGCGGCAAGCAGAGCGTCGCCGTGACCCCCGAGAACACCGCCAAGACCATGGGCAGCGGCACGCTGAATGTCTTCGCCACTCCCGCACTGGTGGCGCTGGCCGAAAAGACCTGCTGGATGAGCGTCGCCGACGCTCTGGATGAGGGCTGCGGCTCTGTGGGCACCAAGCTGGAGCTGGAGCACACCGCACCCACCCCCGTGGGCATGACCGTCACCTGCGAGAGCGAGCTGACCGCTGTGGAAGGCCGCAAGCTGGTGTTCAAAGTCTCCCTGTACGACGAGAAAGGCCCCGTGGGCGGCGGCGTCCACGAGCGCTTTGTGGTCAACGACGCAAAGTTTGCCGCCAAGGCCGAGAGCAAGAAGGGCTAAGACTCTTTTTTCTCGGCAAGCTCGATGGGCGGCGGGTCGGCAGCCAGCAGCTGCTGCTCGGCCCGGGCCTGAGCTTCCTGCAAAAGCCGTGCCGCCTGTTCGCTGGCACGGAACAGCTCTAAATACATCGCTTTATAGTCCGGCGCAGCCAACACCCCCTTCCGTGTCCCATCACGTTAGAAGCTGTTTTTGTAAGCAGGGTACATCGAACGACGAGAATTTTTGCTCGCAGACAAGGCGATTTTCCGCAGCAATCCTGAGCGGATTGCAAGGGAAAGCAACGCAGTATGCGGGCAAAAAGGCCGTTCGGGCGGTGTGCAATGCTTATGAAAACGGCTTCTAAAGAGTTAGTCTGCCCGGCAGGCTGCAAAAAAATCAACCGAGGAGTTTATCATGAAAAAAACCAATCTCTCGTGGGTGGGTGCGTTGCTGGTGTTTGCCCTGCTGCTGTGGTGTACCGCCGCAACGCCCGGCAAAATCGACGACCCTTCCACCTACACCTGCGCCGTGTACAGCTCGGCGCTGTCCCTGCTGCCCCCTGTGATAGCCATCGTGCTGGCCCTGAACACCAAAGAGGTCTACACCTCGCTGCTGGTGGGCATCGCCACCGGCGCACTGCTCTACGCCAACGGCAATCTTGAGCTGGCGCTGACCACCCTCTTCTTCAACGAAGACGGCGGCATGGTGTCCAAGCTGTCCGATTCCAGCAACGTCGGCATCCTCGTCTTTCTGGTGATGCTGGGCATTCTGGTGGCCCTGATGAACAAGGCCGGCGGCAGCGCCGCCTTTGGCCGCTGGGCCTCCACCCACATCCACACCCGGGCGGGCGCACAGTTCGCCACCCTGCTGCTGGGCATCCTCATCTTTGTGGACGACTACTTCAACTGCCTGACCGTCGGCTCCGTCATGCGCCCGGTCACTGACCGGCAGAAGGTCTCCCGCGCAAAGCTGGCCTACCTCATCGACGCCACCGCAGCACCCGTCTGCATCATCGCGCCGGTGTCCAGCTGGGCCGCCGCCGTCACGTCCTCTGTGCCGGAAGGCTCGGGCATCAACGGCTTTACCATGTTCCTGCGCACCATCCCTTATAACTACTACGCCATCCTCACCATGGTGATGAGCCTCTTCCTCATCTTCAGCGGCCTCGACTACGGCCCTATGAAGAAGCACGAGGATAACGCCCTGCTGGGCGACCTCTTCACCACCGACGACCGCCCCTACGGCGACGACGCGGACGACGGCAGCGACACCCGCGGCCATGTGGTGGACCTCATTGCGCCGGTGCTGGTGCTCATCGCGGCCTGCATCTTCGGCATGGTGTACACCGGCGGCTTCTTTGAGGGCGTGGACTTCGTCACCGCTTTTGCCAACTGCAGCGCCTCCATGGGCCTCGTGCTGGGCAGCGCCATTGCGCTGATGTTCACCTTCGTGTTTTACCGCGTGCGGGGCGTCATGACCTTTCAGGACTTCGCCGCCTGCATCCCCGAGGGCTTCAAGGCCATGGTCAGCCCCATGCTCATTCTGACGCTGGCATGGACGCTTTCCGGCATGACCGGCCTGCTGGGCGCAAAATACTACGTCGCAAGCCTGCTCAGCGGCTCTGCAGCGGCTCTGCAGTACCTGCTGCCCATCATCATCTTTGTGGTGGCGGTCTTCCTTGCCTTTGCCACCGGCACGTCCTGGGGTACTTTCTCGATTCTGGTCCCCATCGTCTGCCACGCCTTCCCGGATGGTGAGATGCTGGTGGTCTCCATCGCCGCCTGCCTGTCCGGCGCGGTCTGCGGCGACCACTGCTCACCCATCTCCGACACCACCATCATGGCCTCTGCCGGCGCGCATTGCAGCCATGTGAACCATGTCTCCACCCAGCTGCCCTACGCCATGACCGCCGCCGCCATCTCGGCGGGCTGCTATCTGCTCTGCGGCGCAGCACAGGCTGTCCTCGGTGATGCCGCCAACACCCTGACCTCCTTCGTGCTGCTGGCCTGTGCCATCGTCATCGAACTCGTCGTGCTCAGCATCGTCAGGGCGCGGATGGGCCATACTGGGAAGGAAGAAGTCACAAAATCTTAACGGAATCGTAGATTTTTGTCTTCCCCTCCGGCGCAAATCATGGTATACTTATTAAAAGAGTAAATTTTTTGAGCTATTTGCTCACTGGAGGAAACCCCCATGCTGGAAGAAGTCTTTCAGGACGTCTATACAAAATTCAAGCTGCATTTTTATCAGAATGTATTTCAGCGCTTTGCCACCCGCGAAGCCACGCTGACCACGGTGGAGTCCTTCTGCATGGAGGGCATCATGGCGATGGGGGAGCCCACCATTGCAGAGTTTTCCCGCATGATGGGCATCTCCACCCCCAACGCGGCTTATAAAATCGGCAGCCTTGTCAAAAAGGGCTATGTGGAGAAGATCCAGTCCACCACCGACCGCCGCGAATACTTCCTGCGCCCCACCCAGAAATACATCGATTACTACAGCATCAGCTATTCTTACCTGCACACAGTCATCGAGCGTGTGCGCAAGCGCTTCCCGGCTGAGGACTGCGACAAGATGGAGCAGATGCTCTCGGTCATCAGCACCGAGCTGATGCCGGAGCTGGATATGCTGGCCAAGTGCCGCCACCCTGAGGCTCCGGCAGAAGATACCACCCACTGACAAGCACAAAAGGCCCTCCCAGGCAAACCCGGGAGGGCCTTGTTGTTTGCAGGGAGCTTACCCTCTTACAGCACCATAAACAGGGTGCCGGCGGCGACGAGGGCGCAGCCCACCATACTTTTGGCGGTAAAGGGCTCGTGGAGGAACACAAAGGCCAGCACCAGGGTGATCACCACGCTGAGCTTGTCGATGGACACCACCTGAGAGGCCCGGCCAAGCTGCAGGGCCCGGTAGTAGCACAGCCAGGACGCCCCGGTGGCCAGCCCCGATATGATGAGGAAGAGCCAACTCCGGCGGCTGATCTCACCCATGCCCCCCTGGGCCCGGGTGAGGAACACCATGCCCCAGCTCATGGCCAGCACCACCACGGTGCGGATGGCGGTGGCCAGAGTGGAGTTGACCCCTCGATGCCCACCTTGGCCAGGATCGAGGTAAGGGCCGCAAACAGGGCCGAGCCCAGTGCAAATATAAACCACATAAACAGACCTCCGTTTTTGCTGCCCAAAGCGAAGTGCGGCCGCCCCGACGGAACGGGACAGCCGCAGCTTCATGGGAATGTAACAGACAGAGCTTGTCAGGATGTTGAGCTTATGCCTTCTCCTGTGCAGCGTTTGCAGCAGCACGCTTGTTGATCTTGCTCTGGTTATAGACAGAGTAGACGATGACCAGGATAGCGACCGTTGCAAAGACCATTGCGATGGGAGAAGTGGTGATGGCGAAGAAGTTGCCGCGCTGGATGTTCATGTAGCGCACGAAGTTCTTCTCGCACATGGGTCCCAGAATGAGGGCCAGCAGGATGGGAGAAAGCGGGAACTCGTACTTGTTCATCAGCCAGCCGATGATGCCGAAGGCGACACAGACGCCCACATCAAAGGCATTCTTGTTGATGGAGAAAGCACCCAGCAGGGAGATGACGAGGATGATGGGGTAGAGCATCTTCTTCTCGACGGAGACGATCTTTGCAAAGAAGCGGACGCCCAGGCAGCCGACGACCAGCATGCAGAGGTTTGCCAGCATCAGAGCCGCAAAGACGCGGTAGACGGTGGGCAGCTCGGTGACGTACATCATGGGGCCGGGGGTGATGCCCTTCATAATGAAGGCACCCAGCAGGATGGCGGTGACGGAGTCGCCGGGGACGCCCAGAGACAGCAGGGGGATCATAGCGCCGCCGGAGCAGCCGTTGTTGGCGGACTCGGTAGCAGCAACGCCGTTGGGGATGCCGGTGCCGTACAGCTCGGGGTGCTTGCTGGCGGACTTGCTGGCGCCGTAGGAAACGAAGACCGCGATGTCACCGCCTGCGCCGGGGATGGCGCCGATGAAGGTGCCGATGAGGCCGCCGGAGAGGATGTTGGGCCAGATCCGCTTGATGGTCTTCCAATCGGGCAGGACGTTGGTGATCTTCTCGTTGGACTTCTGCTCATGCTCTTCGCCGCGGATGATGCGCTCAACGCCGGCGATGACTTCAGAGACAGCGAACAGACCGATCAGAGTGGGGATGAACTGGAAGCCATCCAGCAGGCCGGTCTGCTTGGTGGTGATGAAACGGGGGATGCCGTTGGTGGGGTCGAGGCCGACGGTGCAGAGCAGCATACCGAAGAAGGCGCTGATGAGGCCCTTGGCCACAGACTTGCCGGAAATTGCGACGATGACCGACAGGCCGAAGACGGCCAGCATGAACATCTCGCCGGGGCCGAAGTTCATGGCCATATCAGCGACCAGCGGAGACAGGAAGGTCATGACCAGTGCGCCGATGACGCCGCCGCAGAAGGAGGCGAACATGGCAACGGACAGTGCCTTGCCAGCCTGACCTTTCTTACACATGGGGTAGCCGTCCAGCAGGGTGGCGGCTGCGGCGGGCGTGCCGGGGGCGTGGATGAGGATAGCGGAAATGGAACCGCCGTACATACCGCCGCAGTAGATGCCCAGCAGCAGGCCGATGGACGGGATGAGGTCCATGCCGAAGGAGAAGGGGATGAGCAGCGCCACGCCCATGGTGGCGGTCATGCCCGGGATAGCGCCCAGCAGAACGCCGCCCAGTGCGCCGATGAAGGTCATCAGAAGGACCTCGGGGTTGGACCAGACAGTAGCATAGCTGGAAAGAAGCAGACTAAAATCCATAACTGTGCTCCCTCCTTATATCATGTCCACGAGGGTGCGCAGGAAGTTCAGCGGACCCAGCGGAATATTGACGGTAAGCACCTTGTAGAACACCAGCCACATCAGCAGCGGCACCAGAACGCTCACAAGGACCATCTGCACCCAGTTGCGCTTGCCGATGAGGAACATGATGATCATCGAGAGCACCACAGCGCACAGGATGTAGCCGCAGCTCTTGAACAGAGCAGCGAACAGCACACAGAGGAGCATAACAAGGTAAGCAGCGGCCACGCCCTTATCCTTGAGGGGATTCAGGGTGCCGACTTCGACAGCAACGGGGTCGGTGGGCTTTATGGTACCCATCAGCTTGAAGATGGACTGGATGAGCAGAACCACCGAGAAGATGAGCATACCCACGATCATGACGCGGGGGAAGGTAGAAGCCTGCACATAGGTGTTGGCCACCTCAGGGAAATTATCGGTCTGGAGCCACGCCCAGATGCCGATCGCGAGGAAAATGATGGAGCCTACCAGATTGGAGAAGGCCATCGTTTTCATTTTGTCTTTGTTCAAAAGGGGTTCCTCCTCTCTATATCTTCTCACAAAAAAGGGCAGGCATGAACTGCCTGCCCCAGCAAATACTCAGAGAGACAAATCAGAGGCCGACAGCGTCCATAGCAGCTGCGACATCGACAGCAGCCTGCTTCAGGTAGTCAGCATAGCCCTGTGCATCCAGATAGGAGATTGCCTGACCGTTGTTGTTCATGAAGGTCACGAAGTCAGGGTCCTCGATGGCAGCGGCGCAGGCCTCTTCCAGACGGGTCATGATGGCATCATCAACGCCCAGAGGAGCGGCCATACCGCGCTGGGTGTAGTAGGTGATGTCGTAGCCCTGCTCCTTACAGGTAGGAACATCGGGGAAGACGGGGTTGCGCTCTTCGTCCATGACGCCCAGGCAGATCAGGTCGCCGGACTCGATGAAGCTGCGAGCTTCGGCCAGAGAGACGGTAACGCCCTGAATGAAGCCGCCGGCTGCGTTCTGGACAGCGGTAGCAGCGCCTTCCTGATAGGTGATCATCTGGATGTCGATGCCGGTAGCGCTCATCAGGTAGCCGCCAGCGATGTGCCAGACAGAAGCGTTGGAAGAACCGCCCATCTGCACCTCACCGGGGTGAGCCTTGCAGTAATCAATGAAACCGGGCAGGTCGGTGATACCGTTGTCAGCAGCCCACTTTGCGCCGACGGTGATGGCAGCTGCGTCGGTGTTGACGCGGCACAGGGGAGCGTAATTCTCCCAGGTCAGTTCACTGGTGCCCAGCTTCTTATAGGTAGCCAGCTCGAAGGTGATCATACCGATGGTGTAGCCGTCGGTGTTGGCATCTGCGATAGCCTGATGGCCCAGGATGCCGCCGCCGCCAGTCTGGTTATCGACAGTCAGGGTGACGCCCAGGTTCTTGCCCATAGCCTCGCAGAATGCGCGCAGGCAGGAGTCCGTGCCGCCGCCTGCAGACCAGGGGCAGATGACGGAAATACCCTTGGTGGGGTAGTCGGTGGACTTGCCGCCGGCAGCGGTGCTGGCAGCAGTGGAAGCTGCAGTAGAGGTGGCAGTGCTGCTGGAAGAACCGCCGCAGGCGGTCAGGACGCCAGCTGCACCCACAGCAGCAGAAGCTGCGAGGAAGTCACGACGAGAGATCTTTTTCATTTCTTGTTACCTCCGATTCACGTTGCGTTTATCCGTATTATGGTAGCGCCGTGCTTTGCTCACGGCAACATTCCTTCCGCATACGGGTCGCCTTTGGATATTATGATAACGCATATTTTCTCATCCCGCAATTAGATTCAAGCACAAATTTTTCAGGCAATGTTTGTACAAAGTGACCCGTTTGATTGGTTTTTGGAGCTTTCTGCAAGCTCGTTTTTCGATTTTTAACTCTTGTATCCAAGATTCTTTGCCGATGTATTTTTGATGCATACAGTCATTCTGAAAATCCATCTGTTCATCGTCCAGATTTCGTTGTATAATATATTTATTGTAATATTATAAAGATATAAAGATACAGCAGCCAGCCGCCCGCGCGGCCCGTTCGGAGGCGACATTTTCATGCTTTACCGCATCTGGCCCCTTCTCAAGGAAGTATATCATTACGAAAAGCATTCTACGCTGGACTCAGACTACCTGCGCCAGGTGCTGACGCTGGCTGTCGTCGTGCTTTTTGCGCTGAATTTCAGCTGCAACGGCCTCGACAAGCCCGTCGTCTTCGTCCTCACCGGGCTCATCAGCCTTGTGCTGCTGATGGTGGAGTGGCTGCTGCCCCGGGCGAAAAACGAAAAGCATCTGGTCATGTTCTCAAACACGGCCCTTATCTTCATAGGCCTGCTGCTTCTGGTCTGGAACGAGAACGACGGCTTCCAGAACCTGTGGTTCTTCCTGATGCCGGCTACTCTTTTCGTACAGTCGGGGCTACCCATCGGCCTGCCGTTCTGCACGGCCTACGGCCTCGCGGCCACCTGTTTTTTGTGGCTGGGTCCCCTCGTCGGCAGCACACTCTACCGCCGGGACTATGCGCTTTTCTACCCCGCAGCCTACTGGTCGTTCTGTCTGCTGATGATAACAGCGGACATCTTTTACAAACACTACCGCATCCAGCAGGAGCAGAGCGAAAAAGAGATGGAACGTGAGGTCCATGCCACCATCTGCGAGGCCCGGCAGCTGATGGTGAGCTCTGTGGCCGCCATCAGCCAGATGATAGACGAAAAAGACCGCTACACCAGCGAGCACTCCCACCGGGTGGCCGAATATGCCCGCCTCATCGGGGCGCATATGGGCTTCGCCGGCAAGGAGCTGGACAGCCTCTACCGGAGCGCCCTGCTCCATGACATCGGAAAGATCGCCGTGCCGGACGCCATCCTCAACAAACCCTCCCGGCTGACGGACGAGGAGTTCGACATCATGAAGCAGCACACCGTCTGGGGCCGAAAAATTCTCGAGGGGCTGGAATTTCTGCCTCAGGCCGACTGCGGTGCCAGCTACCACCACGAGCGGTTCGACGGCAAAGGCTACCCCGCCGGGCTGAAAGGCGGGCAGCTGCCGGAGATGGTCTGGATCATCAGCGTCGCCGATGCGCTGGACGCCATGGGCTCCGACCGGTGCTACCGCGGCCACTGCGACAGGGACTACATCATCGGAGAGTTCCGGAAATTGAGCGGGACGCAGTTCGAGCCTGCGGCGGTCAAGGCCGTGGTGGAGCTGCTGGAAAGCGGAGAGATAGCGGTGCAGTGACGCGCCAAAAGGATGTTTTATGAACAAGGATACGCTTGAACGACTGCGCGAGACGGTACTCGTCCCCCATGGCGACCCGCAGCTGGTCCTCTACACCAAGCTCGTCGTGGGTCTGCTCTGGCTGGTACATCTGCCGCTGGGGTTTCTGTACGGTGCGCCGCTGCCGTTTTATCTTCTGCTGGGCGGCATGATGCTTCTGGACGGCGTCAACCTCTTTCTGTCCCGCCGCAGTGCCAGCCGGGCGCGGGAGCTGGGTGCAGCGCTGGCGTTTCTGGCCGGCAGCGCCTTGCTTTTCCAGAAGGCTTATGTGGGGTATTTCAGCTGGTTTTTCCTGCTGATATTCTCCTTTTCCTGTACCTTCGTGCTGGGCCTCGTGGACGGCACTTTTATCAACCTTCTGAGCTTTCTCTGGGTGATGGCCTGCCTGTACGGCGGACTCATCCCCGACCCCGCCGCCCTCTACGGCGAGAGCTTCGTGCGCCGTTTCCCGTTCCTTTACATCTGCATCCTCGGGGTGGCCTACATCATCATGTTCTCCATCCAGCGCTACTGGGTGGACAAGGCCAAACGCCATCTTTTATTGCAGCAGCGCATCGACGCGGAGAAGGGCAAACTCTCGGAGATGTCGCTGAAGGTCATCACGGCCATGTACAGCGCCCTCAGCTCCAAGATCCCCGAAATCGACCTCCACTGCCAGCAGACTGCGGAGCTGACGCAGGAGATGGCCCGCCGGATGGGTCTGGATGAGGCCGCCTGCCGGGACGGCTACTATGCGGGCCTGCTGCACGAAGTAGGCACCGTGGGCCTGCCCGATGATGTGGTATTGCAGCGGAACATCACCGAGGAGCAGTACCAGCTCTACAAGACCTATGTAGAGCGGGGCTGCCGCATCATTCAGGAACTCCAAATCGTAGACCGGGTGGCCGAGACCGTGCGGTATCACCGCGAAAATTACGACGGCACCGGCTACCTTGAGGGGCTGCAGGGCGAGGCCATCCCGCTGCTGTCCCGCATCCTCGCTGTGGCCGACTTCACTGACCGCCACCGCCGCCGGGGCGAGACGGACGCCCAAATCGCCGCGGCCCTCCGCGAGTGTGCCGGACATGCGTTAGACCCACAGTGCGTGGAAGTCATGTGCGGAATGCTCACTGAAAGGACGTAAAAAGGAGGATGCTCCATGCCGGACGAAAAGATGAAATATCCACTGCTGGAATTCGAATATGATAAAAAACTTTATGAGGAGCTTTTGACGCTGAATCCGCATCCGGAGTTTATGGATAGGGTCAGCATCGTGACAGAGGATTATGAGCACGATGATTTCGGAGTCTTCCCGGTGATGAGAAAAATGCTCTCGGCCACGCAGCAGGTGTTTTATGGAAGATTCAAAAATACGGGCTGTCCTTTTCGGATGAAGAAAGCAAAACCATCCGAACGAGAAAACGCTCACATACAAAAAAGCCAGACCTGTTGTTATTCGTAAACGATTTGGAAAATGATTTTTATAATTACTGTGCTTGCATCAAACATGGCCTCGGAAACAAAGCTGACCTGTGTGCGCTAACGGAGGCTTTGCTCTGCTACGGCTGCGAAGATACTGTATGGGAAGAAGTCACAGAATGGCATACCGCTGTGAGCGAAAATAAAAACTTTGCCAAATCAACATTTCTTCCCAACTTTGACAGACTCTATATCCGACAGGCAGACCGTTTTGTTTCTGGAGCTCAATACTGAGGAAGCCCTGAAGTTTTACGGGCTGGCGGCCCTGTCGTGGAAGATCGACTCTGCCGGAAAGCCGGCGAAAGACTTCAATGACAGCTATTTCATTTCTTTTTCACGCCAGTATGAGCTTTACACCCGTATCCTGAAGGGCGCCCCCTATCCCTACAGCGTTTCTTCCGATTCGCCGACCTATTTTCAACGGTACAATCGTATCATCGACCCGGAAGCTTCGGCTGCTTCCCGCGCGAAAAATCTGGATGCATTTCTTGCGGCCATTAAGGAAGTGCTGGACACACCCAACCCTCGGCGGCTCCACCGGAACCGTCTGGCACTGCTGATGTTCATCGTCATAACGAGAAAGCGTCTCCTCCCTGAGCTTGCCCGTCTTTATGATGACCCTGACAGGGAGCGCTGGGAAGTCGCTATCATGGAAAAATCCCGCCTGCTTGAGGATACCGGTTACTCTATTCTTTCTCGCTATGCAGCGCATATGACATGGAAGTCGGGGATATGGTGCTTCGACTCTTATCTGAGGCTGGCAAAAGCTGCATATCTTTCGGAACTTCTTTTAGATGAACTGAACGCTGAGGAGGATGCGGAGGAAATCGCTTATTATACATCGGCAGAAGTTTTTTCTTATATGCTCCCCGAAAAATGTACCGAAGAGGACGACACCGCTGACCGGCTGGGGAAGCTGACGGTGATGCATCTCTCCTACATGAATGACCCAAACGAAGGTAAAACTCTGCAAAAAGCAATTTACGGCCCATCGTATGGAGCACTTCAAAAAGGCCGCAAACCTCTGGATGTTCCCTTTGTATTTGTAAAATGCTTCAGCCCCCGCATCGACTACCTGCCCATGTGGGAAATGTATGGCGACCACGCCAGAGGCTGCTGTCTTGTCATCGACTGGAAAGCATCAAAATGGATGGAAGAAGAAGCCGAGCCTGTTCTCTATCACGTCTGTTACCTTCGGAAACAGGGAAATTCGTATGTAGTCTTGAACGAAGACAATGAAAAACTTTCCCGCTCCTGCCGCGCCATAAATTCACAGCTCCAGGAACTGCACAATGTCGCCGAGGAAATCGCAGAACAGGACCGCCGTTATCTCGATGATGTCCTAGGGAAAGTCCTCTACCTCTTCAAAGACAGCAGCTACAGCTACGAGCAGGAGCTGCGGGTCATCTACCAGACGGAGGAAAACATCCTGCATACCAAACCGAAGGACCCCAAGGACAAGCCGTGGCTCTTTGTGCAGACGCCTTTTCCCCTCGAACTGGATGAAGTCATCCTCGGGCCGAAGTTCCCGGATGTCAGCACCCGGGTGCCGTATCTGCAAGAGCAAATTTATGAAATGTGCGATGAGACCGACACCACAAGACCCCGCATCACTCTCTCCGAGATAAACTATCGTTGATTCAGGCTACACAAAACTAAAAAACCGGAATCTTTTGAACCATGATGGCTCAGAAACGGTTCCGGATTTTTTGCAGCATTTTTTCAGAGAGCTATTTCCTGCGAATCATACCTTCCCGGCACCCTTGTCCAGTATCTTGTCGAAGCGGGAAAAGAAGGTGATGGCTGTAATGGTCGCTGCCAGAATATCACTGACCGGCTCGGCGAGAAAGACGCCGAGGCACTTATCTGCCGTGAAGCAGGGCAGGATAAAAATCAGCGGGATAAGTAGGATGATCTTCCGCAGACAGGCCAGCAGGAGGCTGACCTTGGCCTGACCCAGCGCCATAAAACTCTGCTGGCAGGCGATCTGAACGCCCATGGCGAGGATGCCCGCCATGTAGATGCGCATGGCCCATGTGGTGTATTCGATGAGGGCGGCATCCGAGGTAAAGATGCCCGCCACCACGCCGGGGACCAGCATCATGAGCAGCCAGAACAGGGTGGTATAACCGAAGCAGAGGGTGAGCTGGAAGCGGAACGCCTCCTTGACGCGGGGCTTTTGCCTGCGCCGAAGTTGAAGCTCATCACCGGCTGGCCGCCCTGACAGATACCCTGAATAGGCATGGTGCAGAGCTGGGACACGCTGGTGATGACGGTCATCGCGCCCACAGCCACATCGCCGCCGTAGCGGGCGAGGCTGGAGCTGAAACTGATGGAGAGCAAACTCTCCGTCGAAAGCATGACGAAGGACGAGATGCCCAGCCCCAGCACCGGCAGGATGATGTTCCGCTCCACTTTGAGGTTTTCTTTCCGCAGCTTGAGGATGGTCTTGGGGCCGGTGAGGAACTTCAATATCCAGCAGGCACCCACGGCCTGACTGAGCACCGTCGCCACTGCCGCACCCCGGACGCCCCAGCCAAGACCAAAAATCAGGATGGGGTCGAGGATGATGTTGATGACTGCGCCGATGACCGTCGTGAGCATACTGATCTTCGCAAAGCCCTGGGTCGTGATGAAGGGGTTCATGCCCATGACCAGCAGCACGAACACCGAGCCGAGGATGTAGATGCGGCCATAGGCCACCGCATAGGGGAGAGTGGCGTCGCTGGCACCGAAGAGCCGCAGCAGAGCGGGCGCACCGGCATAGAAGCCCGCCGTCAGCACCACAGCGAAAAACAGCAGCATGGTAAAGCTGTTGCCGATGATTTTTTCGGCCTCGTCTTTATTGTCCTGTCCCAGCGCGATGGCCGTGCGGGGCGCACCGCCCGCGCCGATGAGCATGGCGAAGGCGTTCAGGAGCATAAGGATCGGCGCAAACAGACCCACGCCCGTCAGCGCCGCCGCACCGATGCCCTCGATGTGGCCGATGTAAATGCGGTCTACGATGTTATAGAGCAGATTGACCACCTGCGCCACCACGGCGGGTATCATCAACTGCAAAAGCAGGGGCTTGACTGGCCCGCTGCCCATATCCTGTCGATTCTGTGCCATAGGTTCTCCTTTGAGTATATACTTCAAATTTGAAATAAATATAGCACACCCCGTTCTGCCTGTCAAGCACACGGGAAAGGGCTTTTTGTATTTCCAGTTGACGGAAAGGCGGGATTTTGCTATAATAATTAAGCTGTATTGTGAATATGGAGCATTACTCAAGTGGTCGTAAGAGGTCGCACTCGAAATGCGATAGGCCGGAGACCGGTGCCAGGGTTCGACTCCTGATGCTCCGCCAAATCGAATGGACAGATGAATTTTATTCGTCTGTCCATTCTTTTTTGCCGAAACATCGTCCATCCCCCCTGTCTTTGGGGCGTATGGCATCATGCTGACGCATTGCCATAGCCCAGCCCCTCCATCATCACCTGTGCAGACGAGAGCTTTCAGAATATCTTATGCACACTGTGCATACCTGCTTGCTTCGGCAGGGTCAGCCTTTTTCTCAGTCTCTTTGTTTAATTGCAGTCATGGGCCTTGGCATCAAGCAGGGCGAAACCATCACCGTTACGGTTGAGGGTGATGATGAAACTGCCCGGAACGATAGAAGAAGGTCGTTCCAGGCAGTTTTTGTGTTATGCAATAAAACGACAGCAACACGCCCGTTGACTCATCTGATTCAAGGCATTATAATCGAAGTATGGCAAAGTTTGTCGAAGAGCAGGAGCGAAAAAAGTATGGATCATAGTCACCACGATCGCACCTACAAAAAGAGCCGCTTTCAGCAGGAGCTGGAGCAGAGCGTCTCCCGTAAGCTGATCTCAAGCCTGCTGCTGGGATGTCTTTTGTTCTGCATTGCAATCGCTGCTGTGAATGCTCTCAACCAGAACGCCCTGCGGGAAGACCATCTGGAGAGTGTCGCCTCCACCTTCCATGAGGTGTACAATAACACGTCAGCCTTTCTGCTGGACTCTGGACACACCGAGCTGTTCCTCTCCGAGCTGCGGAATGATCAGGACAACCTGCGTTATCTTATCAGCCATTACAACGTCTCAGCTCTTGTGGAGATACAGCTCATCCTTACCGACTCCAAGGGAAAGGTTCGGTTCACGACCTTTTCGGAGGGAGAGATGAATCTCCACCGGCAGGAATTTAACGGCATCGCCGTGGACAACGCCTGCCATCTTATGCGGACCGTCTACACCACGGTCTACCACTTCCGAGCCAACAGCTCAGAATACGTTATGATCCATCCGCTCTACCGGGATGGCGAATATCAGGGTGCTGCGGCAGTCTATCTGAATGAGAACGACTGGACAAAACTGTTCAGCCAGTACCAGTACGATGCTATCCTCACCAAATCCAACGGTGATGTCATCACCTGTTCAAACTCTTCCTTCCTCTCCCAGAAAAACGCTAACAAGTATCTGCCCGCCGATGCGGCGCAGTATGTGCGAGTGAACGGGAACCGCTATCTGCGCAGCAGCCGCTCGCTGGAAAACGGCACGGTGTTGGCTTACTCCTTCATCTACTCGCCCACGAATTACAGTTATCTCTTCGTGGGTCTGCTCCTGATCGTACTGCTGGGACTGAGTTGGGCGGCAATGTTCGCCCGTATCATGCACGCTATGACTGAGCAGATGGTAAAGTCGGTGGACACCCTCGTGCGGGAGATCCGCATCATCCGCAAGGAGGACCCTGATCACATCATCGAGATCGACACCGGCGATGAGATCGAGGAGATCGCCCGTCAGGTCAACAAGATGGTTCGCAGCATTCAAGAGCTGAGCCAGCGCAACATCGCTCTTGCCGAAGTGAACAACCGGATGGAGATGCAGAATCTTCAGGCGCAGATCAATCCCCACTTTATTTATAATACGCTGGACAATATCCGCTATCTTATCCCGACAGACCCCCAGCGAGCCCAGCAGCTGATCGGACGGTTTATCGGCATCCTGCGCTACAGCATCAACAACACAAAGCACAATGTCCCTGTTAAAGATGATCTGAAATATCTGCAGGATTACCTTGTGATCCAGTCCACCCGCTTCGGTGCAAATTTCTCCTACGAGATCGACATCGATGACGCCTGCATGGAGTTCATCATCCCGAAGCTGCTTTTACAGCCCTTGCTGGAAAACAGCATCAAATATGGATTCCAGAAGAAGCCACGCATCCATATAAGGGTACGGGGCTGGCTGGGGGAGGATGCGCTCTATTTCACGGTAGAGGATAACGGCGGAGGCGTGGACGAGACAATGCTGGAACAGCTGCGAGACATTCTGCGCTCGGATGAAGTGAACATCGAGCACAATGGTCTGCAGAACATCAACCGTCGCATCTGGCTGGGCTACGGCGGTGACAGCGGACTGACCATCGACAGCACCGAGGGCGAAGGCTTCACGGTGAAACTCAAGCTCCGGCTGGGAGGAATGTAAACCATGTATCGCGTTCTACTGGTAGAAGATGAAGAGATCATCCGCAAGGGCATTCGTTACTCGGTACCGTGGGAGGAGTGCGGCTGCTCGGTGGTGGGCGAGGCAGAGAATGGGGCAGTAGGTGAAGAAAAGATCGCTGAGCTGCAGCCTGACATCGTCATTACCGACATTACCATGCCGGTAAAAAGCGGTCTTGAGATGATCGCCGACACCCGGGAGAAATTCAACTATATTGCCATCATCCTGACAGGCTACTCGGAGTTCGAGTACGCCCAGCAGGCTATCCGGAACGGCGTATCGGATTATGTGCTCAAACCCCTCGACATGGACGAGATGCGTACTGCGCTGGAGAAGGCTGTCCGCCTTGCGGGGGATAACCAGTACCTCCAACAGCGGGAGGACGAGGCAGAGGCCGTCCGCAGCCGGACAGCTCTGCCGCCATTAAACGAAGATAAGGTCACTGACCCGCTGGTGCTACGCATCGTAGCCTATCTGAAAGAGAATTACCAGAGCAAGATAACACTTGCTGACCTTCAGGAACAGTTCCACTACTCGGAACGGTACATCAACCAGAAGTTTCAGAAAGAGCTTGGCACAACGGTCATTGACTACCTCAACCGCTGCCGTATTCAGAACGCTCTGGAACTCATCCGGAAAGGAAAACTGCCCATCTCCCAAATCGGCTGGGAGTGCGGCATTGGTGAGTACAAATATTTTAACCACGTTTTCAAAAAATACATAGGCTGCTCGGTGCGGGAGTACCAGAGCACCTTGAAATAGTGTCTAGGAAAAATACCGAACAGTCGCTGTTCGGTATTTTTTCCATTTGTTCTGCAATTTGAGTATTATTTTTGTGCTAGAAGCATTAAAATGGGACTATCGAAAGGTTTCAGGTAAAAAATGGAGGTTTTTACTATGAAAAAGATTTCTCGTCGTTCGTTCCTGATGGCTACCGGTGTTATCGCAGCTTCTGCTGCTCTGAGCGCTTGCGGCGGCTCCTCCGCCAGCACCTCTTCTGCCGGTTCTACCGCTGCTTCCACTGCCGCTTCTGGTACTGCTGCACAGGGCGGCGGCGACCTCGTGATCTACTCGCCCAACTCTGAGGGCCTGCTGAACGCCACCATTCCTCTGTTTGAGGAGAAATACGGTGTCAACGTCGAGCTGATTCAGGCCGGCACCGGCGAACTGGTCAAGCGTATCCAGTCCGAGAAGAACGATCCCTACGCAGATGTCCTGTTCGGCGGCTCCTGGTCGCTGATGTACACCAACGAGGACCTGTGGGAGCCGTATGTTTCCGCCAATGATGCAAACGTCATCGACGCCTACAAGAACAAGTGCGGCTTCATCACCGGCAACGTGCTGGACGGCAGCGTCCTCATCGTCAACACCGACCTCATCGGTGACATCAAGATCGAGGGCTACGAAGATCTGCTGAACCCGGCCCTGAAGGGCAAAATCGCCACTGCCGATCCCGCCAACTCCTCTTCCGCTTTCGCTCACCTGACCAATATGCTGCTGGCAATGGGCGGCTACGAGGACGATAAGGCATGGCAGTACGTCCACGACCTGTTTGAGAATGTGGACGGCAAGATCTGCGAAAGCTCCAGCGGCGTTTACAAGGGAGTTGCCGATGGCGAGTATGTGGTGGGTCTGTCCTATGAGGATCCCTGTGCTCAGCTGGTTCTGGACGGCGCACCTGTCAAGATCGTTTACATGAAGGAAGGTACTGTCTTCCTTCCTGCTTCCGCCACCATCATCAAGGGCGCAAAGAACATGGACAATGCCAAGCTGTTCATTGACTTCATCCTGAGTGAGGAAGTCCAGAACATCTGGGGCAGCACCCTGACCAACCGTCCTGTTATGAAGGACGCTGCCACCAACGATGCCATGACCCCGATGGCAGACATCAATGTCATCGAAGAGGACATTCCCTACGTCAGCGCCCACAAGTCAGAGCTGGTGGACAAGTACACTGAGATCTTCACCGATCTGCAGAGCAAGTAATTCAAAGGGCAGCAGGAGGCTAGTATGAGCAGAATATCAGTCAAAGACGCAGTAAAGCGCTACGGGAATAATACGGTCATCCCGGACCTGAATCTGGAGATCGGAGATGGTGAGCTGTTCACCCTTCTGGGTCCCTCCGGCTGCGGCAAGACCACCCTTCTCCGTATGATCGCAGGCTTCAACTCCATTGAGGGCGGCGACATCTTCTTCAACGAGAAGCGCATCAACGATATGGACCCCAGCAAGCGCAACATCGGCATGGTGTTCCAGAACTATGCCATCTTCCCGAACCTCTCCGTCCGGGACAATGTGGCATTCGGTCTGAAAAACCGCAAGGTGGACAAGGCCGAGATCAAGAAGCGGACGGATGAGTTTCTGAACCTGATGCAGATCATGCAGTATGCCGACCGTATGCCCAACCAGCTTTCCGGCGGTCAGCAGCAGCGTATCGCACTGGCTCGCGCACTGGTTATCTCGCCGGATGTGCTGCTGATGGACGAGCCGCTTTCCAATCTGGACGCAAAGCTCCGTGTCGAGATGCGCAGCGTCATCCGCCACACCCAGAAGAGCGTTGGCATCACCACCGTGTATGTCACCCACGATCAGGAAGAGGCAATGGCCATCAGCGACCGTATCGCCGTTATGAAGGACGGCGTCATCCAGCACGTTGGCACTCCCCGCGACATCTACCAGCGCCCGAAGAATGTCTTCGTTGCCACCTTTATCGGTCGCACCAACATCGTGAATGCCCACGTCAAGGACGGCATCATCACCTTTGCCGACGGCTACCATGAGCACATCGACGCTCTGGACAAGGCTGCCGAGCAGGATGTGCGCTGTTCCATCCGCCCGGAGGAGTTCATTATCTGCAAGGACGGCACCGATGGCATCCACGGCACCGTGCAGGAGTGCACCTACCTCGGTCTCAACACCCACTACACCATTGACACCGATCAGGGCGACTCGGTGGAGATCGTAGAGGAGTCCTCCATTGGCGAGGGTCTCAAGAAGGGCGAGAAGGTGCTGCTGAAGGTCAAGAAAGAGAAGATCAACGTCTTTACCAAGGACGGCGGTACCAATCTCATCAGGAGCGACGCTTATGAAAAACAATAATAAGTTCCGTCTTGATGTCTGGGGAGCCATTACGCTGGGGACCATCGCACTCTATGCACTGTTCCTGCTTTACCCGATGGCATACCTGATCCGCCAGTCTGTACTGGACCCCGACACCGGCAGCTTCACGCTGGCTTATTTCACGAAGTTCTTTTCCAAGAGCTACTATTTCGATACCCTGATCAACAGCTTCAAGGTGTCCATCACAGCGACGGTGCTCTCCATCGCCATTGGCACCCCACTGGCATACCTGTTCACGATTTTTAAGATCAAGGGCAAGTCGGTGCTGAATATCCTCATTGTGGTGGCATCTATGTCGGCTCCCTTCATCGGTGCCTACTCATGGATTCTGCTGCTGGGTCGCAGCGGTATCATTACCACATTCTTCAAAAACCTCGGCATCGCCATCCCGGACATCTACGGCTTCGGCGGTATCGTGCTGGTCATGACGCTCCAGCTGTTCCCGCTGTTGTTCCTCTACGCCAAGGGTGCACTGAAGAACATCGACAACTCCCTCATCGAGGCGGCTGAAAACCTCGGATGCTCTGGCATTGTCTGCTTCTTCAAAGTGGTCGTGCCCCTAATCATGCCCACCCTGCTGGCTGCGGCTCTGCTGGTGTTCATGCGATCCTTTGCAGACTTCGGCACCCCGATGCTGATCGGTGAGGGCTACCGTACCTTCCCTGTTGTCCTTTACACCGAGTTCATCAACGAGGTGGGTGGCAGCGACGGCTTTGCAGCCGCTATCGCCGTCATCGCTATCGTCATCACCACGCTGGTGTTCCTCGTCCAGAAGTACGTTTCCAACAAGAACGCCTTTGCTCTGAACAGTATGCACCCCGTGGAGGAGCGAGAGGCCCGCAAGGGCATCAACGCTCTGGTTCATCTGGTCGTCTACCTTGTAGTGGGCATCGCCATCATGCCGCAGGCCTACGTTATCTACACCTCGTTCAAGAACACGCAGGGTAAGATCTTTGTGGACGGCTACTCGCTGCAGAGCTACCAGACCGCCATCGGCAAGCTGGGTCGCAGCATTCAGAATACCATCATCATCCCCCTGCTGGCACTGGTCGTCATCGTGCTGCTGGCTGTTCTCATCGCTTATCTGGTGGTGCGCCGCCGCAATGCCCTGACCAACGTGGTGGACATCCTCTCGATGATCCCCTACATCGTGCCCGGCACGGTCCTTGGCATCGCACTGCTCATCGGCTTCAATAAGCCCCCGCTCCTCATCAGCGGCACCATGCTCATCATGGTGGTGGCACTCATCATCCGGCGTCTGCCCTATACCATCCGCTCGTCGGTGGCTATCCTGCAGCAGATCCCCATGAGCATTGAGGAAGCTGCCATCTCGCTGGGCGCTTCCAAGATGAAGGCATTCTTCCGCATCACAGTACCCATGATGGCCTCCGGCATCATCTCTGGTGCCATCCTGAGCTGGGTCACCATGATCAGTGAACTGTCCACCGCAATCATCCTGTATACCGGCAAGACCAAGACCCTGACGGTAGCAATCTATACCGAGGTCATCCGCGGCAACTACGGCACTGCAGCCGCATTATCCACCATTATGACCATCCTCACCGTCATTTCTCTGCTGGCTTTCAGCAAGCTCAATGGCGGAAAGGATATCAGCCTTTAAGTAATCCCCCGTTCTCCTCCGATCACTGAGTTTCCAAACCGGGCTGTTTCTCAGCAACGCAAATAGCCCCAACGGAAAATGAGACAGGCTTCCCGAAAGGTGGGTCGCCTGTCTCATTTTGTTGTAAGTTGGACGCTTGGGGACTTTAGACCTTTGCAGTCCCGAAAAACCGTGCCGATCCTGTACGGTTTAGAACATTTTGATGACCCACAGGATCAGGATAACCGGAACGCTGAACTGCTTTGCGATCTGCAATGTCGTGTCCACCACCGGGCAGCCGTCTGCATCAATCAAAATGGTCATGTGTGTTCCTCCATCGCCCAGCGAAATGCTTTCGCCGTGCGCAGGTCAGCGTCTTTGAAATGACCGCCGCTGTTCCATTCAAGGGTGCAGTCTGTGCTACGCGCTGTAAGCCGGCTGTGCAGGGCGCGGATTCCATCGCCCACCGCAGCCATGACGGTGTTTTCGTGCGCTCTTCCTTGTCACCAAGGCTCAGATAAACGTGCTGTGCCTGTATCGGGTGCTGCTGTTCAAACTCCATCCAACCCGGGAACCACACCGAGGGGGAGGCGGCGGCGATGCCATAAAACAGATCAGTCTGGGTGGATGCCCACAAAGCAAACAATCCCGCCAGCGAGTAGCCGCCCAGAATGATTTTGACGTTTTCCGGGAGACGAAACTGCTGCTTCAGTGTGGGGATGCCCCGCTCTGTCAGAAAGCGCAGGGTGTCCGCAGCATTGCCGCCAAACCCTTGCTTTCCCCACAGCAGGAGACTTCCACGGAGAAAGTGCATCGTTCCAGTTTTCCACCGGAATGGCTGCAAACAGATACTTTCGGTTGCTTTGTGCAATAGCAGCCACTTCGTCATCCATGCTTTGCAACTCGTGTTCGCCGGTCATTTGGAGCAGTAGGTATTCTGCATGAGCTTCGCCGTAAATGCGGCAAGGTCGGTTCCTGATCAGCATTGTCTGTGCAGTCACTGCGGCATCCTCCCGAAAAAAAAAATTTGGTAAGCCCAGTATAGCAACCGAAAAATCATTTTGCAATTCAAAAGGCGTTCATAACAGTGGCAAGCAATGCAGACGTATATACATCTGCTATTTTGCATTGCAAAAATACCTGTTGGGGACACCCAAACCCTTGAACTGCATCCGACGGATGCAGGCTACGCGTTTTTGCAAAACGCTTTTTGGATGCGCCATAGGAGTGCGCAGCCATCACGGAAGCACGATGATTACAGGGTTTGAGGTTCTCCCAGCGCAAGCAGCCCTAGTCGCGGTATCGATATGTACCAAGCCAAAGCGGACCCAGTACCCACAACCAAGGCAATGAAAGCACTCTCGTCACTTTTAATACCGTAAGCACCAGCGTTAAAGCAAACAAGAGGGTCATTGCAATTATTTCGGAACGGTCAAATTTCTTCTCCATACGCAGATCACCTCGAAAGTCCGGTCACATCTGCGAAATAGTATAAAAGTCAGTATGCTTCATCCGGTTCGGTAGGTGCTGCGGTAATATCACGGTAGAAAGTGGCCCATGCAGCTTCCTCATAGGGGCGTACAAAAGAAGCCAATGCTCAATGGAATTGTCAGCAGAAGAACAAGAGAAATCGCCATAGCCTCTGAACCGGTGAAATATTTGAGAACCAGAAAACCCCCGGCATACAGTGGCAACGAACAGAGCAGTTCCCAGCCAATGAAGCTGAAATCCAGACAGAACAGCCGCCATTTGTTGCCATCCATGATTCGCCGGGATTCTGTGATTGCTTCATTTGCAGTCAGCGAAGGATGCTCGGACATGATGTAAGGTGTCATCGCATAGCTATATGTTTTCACGATTCCCGGAATCACCAACAGCAGCGACCAGAGAGCGATGTACAGACCCTGCAGGAATTTCATACAGAAGCCATCCCACAGACGGTCTTTCTGGGAGAACAAGTCCGAGATGGCAGCATCATTTCCATCTACAAGGTTCAGATTAAAATGAGCATATCCCAGTTGAACTGCACCGCCCACGATCAGTTGGAGGATTGCCCACAGACCAATGCCGACAAGCAAAACAGCAAGCAGCCGACCGCCGTTTGGCTGGGCGAACAGGTTAAAATGAATGTCCTTTGCCTGATTGGAATTGGAAACGACACTGTTGGAACTGCTCACAATGGTAGCACCGAGCGCACTGGCGGCAATACCTGTCAGAGCAGCAGTTTTCCATTTTCCGCGCAGAGCATCGAGAGCGAGCATACGATAGTCGGCAGATACTTTCATAAAAGCAACCTCCTGTTTGAAAACGGCAGGGATGTGTGAAAAGGAATATGATATGCCACTTTAATTTAGATACGTTTGAAACGCTGAAAAAATTGCAACATGAATGAAAAAGAGGCTGTTGCACTGGCTTTTATCCGTGTGCAACAGACCCTTCCTTTACTTCAGCAGCTTGTCCAGTTCGTCATAAATGGACTTGACCTTCGTGCCGACAATGACCTGACAAGCATTTTTTCCCGGACGGATGATGCCTGTTGCGCCTGCCGCTTTTACGGCCTGCTCATTGACCTGATTGTAGTTCTTACGCAATCGCAAAGCAGTGCACCCAAGGCGACCAACTGCTTAAAACGGCAGTTTCCTGCGCACACGCTTCTCTGGAATTGCCCGGCACACAAATGTGCATCATGGCAGGCGTGGAAAAAAGATTCCCGCTTACACCTGTTAAGCAGTTCTGTACGTTTTAGTATGGGACAGATTTAATAACGCGGAAAATTGTCAAAGTCCACAGGCTGGTATGTGTGTCCAACCTGTGGGTTTTGCTATACTTGTCAACTGATACCAATTAGTATCAGCTGTTTTTCTGAGTTTCGTCCATGATTTTTTTGGCTCGTCCGCGCGTGGTGTCCTCAAAGGTCTCATCTTCGCTGAATCGCAGCCAATAGGGGTCTTCCATCAGGCAGGCGTTGGTGCGCTTGACGATTTCCCAAGCGTTGTAGTCGGGCAGCCCCATCAATTTCAAAATCTCTTTGCAATCCATCCGATTTTTCGGAAAGATACGCTTCTTTGCCCAAACAACCACATCGACCAATGGGACTTTGCGTTTGTCACCGATGAAAAGGTTCAGGGGCAGATTATACTGCGGCACACCCTCATTTGCGCAAAGAGACTGCCCATCTTCGCTTAGGTGGGCAATTTCTTTTTCATCCATCATCAATTTCAGATAGGCCATTTTATCACCCCATACCATGCTTGAATGGATAGACAAGATGAATCGTGGTTTCGTTCTACATACATGATCTCCCTCACCACCACCTCCTCCGCCTGCGCTTTCAGCCCGTTCATGTGCGCCACCCAGAGAAGCTGTGCGCGCTCTTTGTCCGGCGCGGGGTACTTGTCAATCGCAAGGGAAGTTGGTTGCACATAGATTGACACCATATTTGCGATATACAATTCGCAGTTGTTGCCAACGAATCAAAATGCGATAGGCCGTGAGACCAGTGCCAGGGTTCGACTCCCTGATGCTCCGTCAAAAACGCCGCAGGACGATGAGTTCTGCGGCGTTTTTCATTGCATATTTTACTTTCCGCCAGCAATACCGCCAGCACAGCCTTCTGGACATGCAGTCGATTTTCTGCCTCGGTGAAGATCTCGTCGGCGTGGGCCTCGAAGACGGCAGTAGAGATCTCCTCGCCGCGGTGAGCGGGCAGGCAGTGGAGCACCATGCAGTCCGGCTTTGCGGCTTTCAGGAGGCCGCTGGTGAGCTGGAAGCCTGCAAAGTCCGCAGGCGGCTCTCGCTCTCGGAGGTGCCGGGGGCAGCGGTATTCCAGACAGCCGTCACCACCACATCGGCGTCCTTGACGCCTTCGGCGGGGTCTTCCAGCAGGCGGAACGCACTGCCGTACTTATGGGCGAACATCAGCACATCTGCCGCCGGGCGGTAACCGTGGGGGCAGACGCAGTCTACCTTCATGCCGGAGAGCAGGCCGCCCACGATGAGGCTGTTGGCCATATTGCTGCCGTCGCCGACAAAGCAGAGCTTCTGGCCCGCCAGCGCACCCCGGCGCTCCCGGATGGTCATGAGGTCGGCCAGCACCTGACAGGGGTGAGCATAGTCCGTCAGGCCATTGATGACGGGGACGCCCGCAAACTCAGCGAACTCTTCCAAATCGCTCTGGCGGTAGGTGCGCCAGACAACGCAGTCATAATAGCGGCCCAGCACCCGGGCGGTATCCTTGAGCGGCTCGCCGCGGCCGGACTGCAGCTCGGTGGCGGCATTCATGTAGTTGCCGAGGCCGCCCAGCTGGTAGACACCCACCTCGAAGCTGGTGCGGGTACGGGTGGAATTTTTCGAGAACATTAGCGCGACACTCTTGCCCTTGAGCAGAGGTTCGGTGCCTCCGGCCTTCTGCTGCGCTTTCAGCTCATCGGCCACATCAAGGATGTGGGCCACCTCGTCAGGGGTGAGGTCGCTCATTTTCAGCAGATGCTTCATGCCTGCTCCTCCGTTTTGCTGGGGTCCATCTCCGCGAGGACGCTGCCCAGAATATCCAACGCCATCTCCACATTGTGGGCGGTCAGAGTCAGCGGCGGCAGCAGGCGGAGGCGGGTCTTTGCGGTAAGCACCAGCAGGCCTTTTCGCGGCAGGCCGCCAGCACGTCAGCGGCCTTGATGCCCTCGAGGAACTCGATGCCGACCATCAGGCCGATGCCCGAGAGGCTCCTGACGCGGGGCAGCTTTTCCAGACCGGTGCGCAGCTGGACGGCCCGCTCGTTGACGTTGGCGAGGAAGCTGGCGTCCATCCGGTCCACGACGACATTCGCACCGGCGCAGACCACCGGGTTTCCGCCGAACGTGGAGCCGTGGCTGCTGGGTCCCATACCGGCAGCGACTTTCTCATTCATCAGGACAGCGCCAATCGGCAGGCCGCCGCCCAGACCCTTGGCCAGCGTGACGACGTCGGGCTGGAGGTTGTAGTGCTCACAGCACAGGAAGGTGCCGGTGCGGCCCACGCCGGTCTGCACCTCGTCCACGATGAGGACGAGGTCTTTTTCGTCGCAGAGGGCGCGGACAGCCTGCACATACTCGGGTTCCAGCGCCACAACACCGCCCTCGCCCTGTACCAGTTCCAGCATGACAGCGCAGGTGTGGCGGTCCACCATCTCGGTCAGGGCGTCGATGTCGCCGGCCTTGACGTACTGGAAGCCCTCGTTGAAGGGGCCGAAGTAGTTGTGGAACACGCCCTGTCCGGTGGCGGTCAGGGTAGCAATGGTACGGCCATGGAAGCTGTTGACCAGCGTAATGACATTGTAGCGGTCAGCACCGTATTTGTCGAAGCTGTACTTGCGGGCGGCCTTGATGGCACCCTCATTGGCCTCTGCGCCCGAGTTGCCGAAGAACACCTTGCTCATACCGGTGCGCTTGCAGAGCTTTTTGGCCAGCTTGCCGCAGGGGGCGGTATAGTAGAGGTTAGAGGTGTGCTGCAGCTTGTGTGCCTGCTCGGAGACGGCCTCGGCCCAGGTCATATCGCAGTAGCCCAGGCTGTTGACGCCGATGCCGCTGGTGAAGTCGAGGTACTTCTGTCCCTCGGGGCCTTCGGCATAGAGGCCGTGGCCCTTCTCGAGGGCGATGGGGTTGCGTGCGTAGGTATGCAGGACATACGCGTTGTCCCGCTTGATGACTTTTTCGGAATCCATAATATCTACCTCCTGACGGTGGAGCCACATACTTTCCCTCTTTGCCAAAGGCTCCCCTGCAAGGGGAGCTGGCGCGAAGAGCCTGAGAGGTTGTACGAAGAAGAGCCTAGCCGTGAATCGCAGCGAGGCTAAACCTCTCCGTCACGGCTGGCGGCGGTCATCGCTGTTGCCTATCGAGGGGAGGCCTTGGCATATCGGAAAGTTTTCTTATCAACTATTATAGGGTACTCCGGCGCATCGCGCAACCCTTATTCGTGATGGCTGCGGCGATAGAAGCGGGTACCGGAGCCACGGTCGGAGAACAGCTCCAGCAGGATGGAGTGCGGCACACGGCCATCAATGATGACCGCCTCGTGGACGCCCTGATAGATCGCATCGGCCATGCCCCCGATCTTGGGATCATTCCGCCCGCGATAATGCCGGCGGACTTGTAGACCTCGATCTCGGAGACCTCCACCTCGGGGATGAGGGTGGATTCATCTTCCTTATCCCGCAGCAGGCCCGCAATATCGGTCATGGAGACGAGTTTTTCGGCCTTGAGCGCGATAGCGATCTGTGCGGCGGCGGTGTCAGCGTTGATGTTATAAGCCTGGCCCAGGTCGTCCATGCCCACCGTTGCAATAACGGGGATATAGCCGCTGTCCAGCAGGCTGGAGATCAGCGTCGGGGCAACGTGGACGATCTCTCCCACATGGCCCAGCTGAGGGTCAAGCTCGGTGCAGCGGAGCATCTGGCCGTCCATGCCGCAGAGGCCGACGCCGCGGCCCCGCAGCTTTGCCACGAGGTCTTTGTTCACCTTACCGGCCAGCACCTGCTGGACGATCTCCATGGTGGCGTCGTCGGTGACGCGCAGGCCGCCTGCAAAGTGGCTCTCGACGCCCACTTTTTTGAGCATCTCATTGATGGCAGGGCCGCCGCCGTGTACCAGAACCACCCGCACGCCAAGCAGGGTCAGGGTGACAAGGTCGTTCATGACCGCGTTTTTCAGCGTCTCGTTGATCATGGCGTTGCCGCCGTATTTGATGACCATGGTCTTGCCGTGGTACTTCTGGATATAAGGGGTCGCCTCCGAGAAAAGGAGGGCCATTTCTTCGTTTTTCATTGCTGTTCTCCTTCTCAGGTGCGGTAGTCGCCGTTGATCTTCACATAGTCATAGGTCAAATCGCAGCCCCATGCCTTGGCGCTGGCGTCACCGGTCCCCATATCCACCTTGACCAGAATATCGTGCTCGGCCAGAACCTTTGCGGCCTCGTCCTCGCTGTAGGGGTGGTAGGCGGCATTCTCGCAGACGTAGACCTCACCGGCCTTGCTGGACAGCCAGACGCAGACCTTATCGATCGAGAAGTCACCGGGAGTGTAGCCGATGGCGCAGAGGATGCGGCCCCAGTTGGCGTCGCGGCCAAAGACAGCGGCTTTGAAGAGGTTGGAGCAGACCACGCTGCGGCTGACGGCGCGGGCCGTCTTGAGGTCGGGGGCGTGGGTGACTTCGCAGGTGATGAGATGGGTCGCGCCCTCGCCGTCACCGGCGTGCTCAGCGCACATATGCTCGGCGATGGCGGTCAGTGCGGCCACAAAGGCGTCGTAGTCGGCGTTCTCCTCGGTGATCTCCGGGTTGCCCGCGAGGCCGGAGGCCATGATGATCAGGGTATCGTTGGTGGAAGTGTCCAAATCGACGCTCATCTGGTTGTAGGTCCCGGGGACGACGGTCTTGAGGGCCTTTTCCAGCAGGGCGGGGGAGACGGCGGCGTCGGTGGTGTAGAATGCCAGCATGGTGGCCATGTTGGGGGCGATCATGCCGCTGCCCTTGCCGATAGCGCCCACCGTGCAGGTCTTGCCGCCCAGCTCAAACTGGATGGCATATTCCTTCTTGTGGGTATCGGTGGTCATGATGGCCGTCGCCGCGTCGGTGCTGCCCTGTGCGTCAGCCGCCAGCTTGGCGGCGGCGGCAGGGATGCCACGGGCAAACGGGTCGATGACCATCGGCTGGCCGATAACGCCGGTAGAAGAGGGCAGGACATCCTTTGCGTCGATGTTCAGCGCCTTGCCCACCAGCTCACAGCATTCCTCCGCCAGTGCCACGCCGTTGGCGGCGCAGGTGTTGGCGTTGCCGCTGTTGACCACGATGGCCTGTGCATAGCCGTCCGTCAGGTGGGCACGGTCTACCTTGATGGGTGCGCCGCAGACCTTGTTGGTGGTGTAAACACCGGCGGCGGCGCAGCGGACGTCGGCCTTGATGAGCGCCAGATCGTACTTTTCACTGTGATTTGCCCGGATGCCGCAATGGACACCGGCTGCTGCAAAACCCTTGGGCGCGCAGATGCCGCCCGCAACTTCTTTATACTGCATCTGAAAATCCCCCTAATTTAAAACCTCTCAGTCTCGCTTCGCTCGACAGCTCCCCTACCGAGGGGAGGTGGCAGCGCGCCAGCGCTGACGGAGAGGTTATTCTAATCCTTCCGTTTCGTTCATTCCCAGCATCAGATTCATGCACTGGATGGCTGCACCGGAAGAGCCTTTGCCCAGATTGTCGAACAGGGACACCAGCATCATCTGGTCGCCCGCTGCGTTGACGGTCATGTACAGCTCCATCCTGTCGCTGCCGGACAGGGCGTTGGAGTACAGACCATTCTCGGGAAGCGGCTCGTTGAGGGCGTGGACGGAAACGGTCGCGCCCTCCTTGTAATAGTCTGCAATGCCTGCGGCCACCACCTCGGCGCTGGTGCCAGCCAGCTTGAGGTCCAGCGGAACGAGGACCTGCATTCCGCTGTAATAATCGCACACCACCGGCACAAAGGCAGGGGTGTGGGCGAGGCCGCTGATCTTCTGCATCTCAGGCAGATGCTTATGAGCGAGGCCCAGGCCGTAGCTCTTGGGCGCATCCAGCTTGCTGTGAGCCGGACGGTCGGCGCTCTCGTACTCGGCAATCATCTTCTTGCCGCCGCCGGAGTAGCCCGAAATGCCGGTACAGCTGAACGGATAGTCTACCGGAGCCAGCCCCAGCTCCACCAGAGGCCGCGCGATGCTGATAAAGCCGCTGGCATAGCAGCCGGGGACCGCCACACGATACGAATTTTTGATTTTCTCTTTCTGGCCCTTCAGCTCCGGGAAGCCGTAGTCCCAGGCCGCGTCGGTGCGGAAGGCCGTGGAGGTATCCAGCACCTTGACGTCCGGGCGGAGCAGAGGCATGACCTCTTTGGAGGCCGCATCGGGCAGGCAGAGGAAGGCAAGGTCGGCGGAATTGATGACCTTCGCCCGCTCGTTCACATCCTTGCGGCCCTCAGCCGAGATGCTCAGCAGCTCGATGTCAGGCCGGCGGCCAGACGGTCGGCAATGCGCAGACCGGTGGTGCCGGAAGAACCGTCGATAAAGACTTTTACGCTCATGCGTTTGCCGCCTCCCATGCGCCGAGCTGGGCGCTTGCCAGCTCGATCTGCTTTTTGACGCTGGCCTCGCTGGGACCGCCGTAGCTGGTGCGGCCCTCGCAGCACTTGATGAGGTCGATGGCGTCGTAGATGTCGTTTTCGAACAGAGCGCTGTAGCCCTTGAACTCATCGAGGGTCAGCTCTTCGAGGGTCTTATCCTTGATGATGCAGTCGGAGACCATGCAGCCGGTGAGCTTGTAGGCGTCGCGGAAAGGCATCCCCTTCTTGGTCAGATAGTCGGCGCAGTCGGTGGCGTTGATGAAGCCCTTGGCAGCGGCCCGGCGCATATTGGCGGGCAGGGTCTTCATGGTGTCCAGCATGGGAGTGACCGTTTTCAGGCAGAGTTCCAGCGTATCGACGGCGTCGAAGATGGCCTCTTTGTCCTCCTGCATATCCTTGTTGTAGGCGAGAGGGATGCCCTTCATCATGACCAGCAGGGTGTTCAGATCGCCGTAGACACGGCCCGTCTTGCCGCGGATGAGCTCGGTGACGTCGGGGTTCTTCTTCTGGGGCATGATGGACGAGCCGGTGGTGAAGGCATCATCCAGCTCGATGAACTTGAACTCCCAGCTGCACCAGAGGATGATCTCTTCGGACAGGCGGGACAGGTGCATCATGCAGATGGAGATGGCGTTTGCCAGCTCGATGCAGAAGTCACGGTCAGACACACCGTCAAGGCTGTTGGGGCAGGGCGCCGCAAAGCCCAGCTTCTCGGCGGTGAACTGACGGTCCAGCGGGTAGGTCGTACCGGCCAGAGCGCCGGAGCCCAGCGGGCACTGGGCGTCCATCCGGGCGGTGGCGTCCTCGAAGCGCTGCAGATCGCGCAGCAGCATCCATGCATAGGCCATCAGGGCGTGGCCGAAGGTGATGGGCTGGGCGCGCTGCAGGTGGGTGTAGCCGGGCATGACGGCGGTGGTGTTCTCGGCGGCCTTCTTGCAGATGACCTTGACCAGCTCCACGATGTAAGCCTGCAGGGTGTGGCTGTAGTCCCGCAGAGTCAGGCGGATGTCCAGCGCCACCTGATCGTTCCGGCTGCGGCCGGTGTGCAGGCGCTTGCCGGCGTCGCCGATGCGGGCGGTGAGGGTCTGCTCCACGAAGGTATGGACGTCCTCGGCGTTGGGGTCGATGGTGAGAGCGCCGGAGGCCAGGTCATCCGCGATGGAGGCCAGACCGCTCAGAATATCTTCGCAGTCCTTCTCGGAGATGATGCCCTGCTTGGCCAGCATGGTGGCGTGGACGCCGCTGCCGCGCATATCCTGCGCGATCATCCGCTGGTCGAAGCGGATGGAAGAGTTGAAGTCGTTGACGCGGGAATCGACCGCCTTGGAGAAACGGCCCTTCCAAAGTTGTTCTGCCATAAAGAAACTCCTCTATAGAAACGGCAAAGCCGCCGCAGAAAAGCTCCCGCGGCGGTGCCGCCAGCAATGATGCCGGTAATTTGAGCCTTCAGCGTGAAAGTGTAAAAACACGCCAAAGGGGATGGTAAGCAGGTTATTCCTTGACCTCGGGCCAGTTTTGGACAGCTTTGCGCGCTCCTTGATGGACAGGCCGAAGAGGTTGATGAAGCCGGTAGCATCGGACTGGTCATAGTCCTTATCCACGCCGAAGGAGGCAGTCTGCTCGTCGTACAGGGTGTACGGAGAGGTGACGCCGGCGTTGATCATGTTGCCCTTGTAGAGCTTCAGCTTGACATCGCCGGTGACGGTCTTCTCGAGGCTGTCAGCAAAGGCGTCCAGCGCCTGGCGCAGCGGGCGTGAACCACTGGCCGTTGTAGACGATGTCGGCGTACTTCTGGGCCAGCTGCGCCTTGAAGTGTGCGCTCTCCTTGTCCAGAGTGATGGTCTCCAGCACATTGATGGCCTTGTACAGGATGGCGCCGCCGGGGGTCTCGTAGACGCCGCGGCTCTTCATGCCCACCAGACGGTTCTCGACGATGTCCAGCAGGCCGATGCCGTTCTCGCCGCCGACCTTGTTCAGGTACTCGACCAGCTCGACAGCGCCCATCTCCTTGCCGTCAACGGCAGTGGGGATGCCCTTCTCGAAGTGGAGGGTGATGTAGGTCGGGGTGTCGGGTGCCTGCTCGGGGGAAACGCCCAGCTCGAGGAAGCCGGGCTTATTGTACTGCGGCTCGTTGGCGGGGTTCTCGAGGTCGAGACCCTCGTGGCTCAGGTGCCACAGGTTCTTATCCTTGGAGTAGTTGGTCTCACGGTTGATCTTCAGGGGGAATGTTGTGTGCCTCGGCGTAGTCGATCTCCTCGTCACGGCTCTTGATGTCCCACTCACGCCAGGGGGCGATGATGGCCATATCCGGGCAGAAGGCTTTCAGCGTCAGCTCGAAACGCACCTGGTCGTTGCCCTTGCCGGTGCAGCCGTGGCAGATGGCGTCTGCGCCTTCCTTGATGGCGATGTCGGCCAGAGCCTTTGCGATGCAGGGACGTGCGAAGCTGGTGCCCAGAAGGTAGTCCTCATACTTTGCGCCGAACTTCAGGGTGGGGAAGATGTAGTTCTCGACGAAGTCCTTCTTCAGGTCGAGGACGTACAGCTTGGAAGCGCCGGTAGCCTTAGCCTTCTCTTCCAGACCGTCCAGCTCAGTACCCTGACCCACGTCGCCGGAGACAGCGATGACTTCGCAGTTGTTGTAATTCTCCTTCAGCCAAGGAATGATGATTGAGGTATCCAGACCGCCAGAGTAAGCCAGAACAACTTTCTTAATATCTTCCTTTTTCATGATGATCGCTCCTTTGTTTATTACACTTTTTATACTTTCGTTTGCCGCCCGGGCATCCCTCCCGGGGCGCTCGACGTCTTGTCTTTCTGAGTACGCTTTTATTATACGCCAAGCGGTTTTTCCGTCAATGCAGAAAACCGCCAAACCTTGTGCAGATTTGGCGGTCCTTTTCTGTTATTTTGTATGTTTATGCATTATTTTATAAATATATACAAATTTTATGCATTTTTAGTTTGTATATGCATGGCCGTATACAGTCCGGTTTATACATTCTGTCCGCCGTCGGCACGGGGTTGACGGCCCAGTTCCGGCACGGCGCGGCGTTCGTGTTTTTTTTATTCATTCTTTTTCAGCCGTCCACCCGGCGCAGAGGGCCTCTTTCTGGGCCTTCGTCAGCTTTTTGAGTGCAATTTCCCGCCGGAGGGCGGCGGACTTGTCCGCACACGCTTCCAGGTAGGCAAAGCCCAGCGCGGTATGGGTGCGGGTATACTTTGCGCCTTTGCCGCTCTGATGGGCCTTGAGGCGGGCTTCCGGGTCGTTCGTCCAGCCGGTATAAAGCTGGCCGCCCGCGCAGCGCACCATGTAGACGTAAGCTGTCTTTTCCGGCTTCTCAGATGCGGCCATTGTTCTTCAGCACCTGACGGCAGGCGGCGAGGGCCGTCTCCTTGTCCTTGGCCGTGATAAGGAAGCGGCTGGCGTGGCAGAAGCTGATGCCCTCGATGCCGCTTTTCTGCTCGATGACCTCCTGCGGCTGGCCGGCCCAGCTCTGGGGGAAGGGGAGCTTGGGCTTTTTGGTCTTGTGGTCGGTGACGCACTGGGCGCTCCAGCCGCCCCGCTGGCTGGGATAGATGACGAAAAGGGCGTCGGTCTTGTACAGCCCGTTCTTCCAGGGCAGATAGCAGGGCAGCACCACGATGCCGTCGCGGGAGTTTTTGTACGCCTGCTGGACCTTCTCGTCGGCGCGGTTGACGGCGTTGGCGCTCTCGATCTGGTTCTCCAGGATCTGCTTTGCCACGGCCACCGCCTTGAAGAAGCAGGCGTCCTGGTCCTCTTTCGAGTCCCACACGGGGTTGAAGAAGCCGATGGCGTCACATAGGCTGTTCTGCTCGCCGGTATTGTCGTTCAGATCGAGGGGCTGGATAAAGTTCTCATCAATGAGCCGGGCCTGACGCTCGCCTACAAGGCCGGGGCCGAGTACCCGCCACAGCAGGCCGAAGGCCGCGTAAGGGATGCCATTGGGGCGGGTCTCGCGGGGCTCCTGATGGTGGTCGAACATGCCAAAGCCGATGTCGTACACGATGCCGTCGAAGTCATCCGGCACCACGAAGCCGCGGGTTATTTTAATATCCGGGCGGAGGATCTGGAGCAGGGCAGTTGCGAACACGTCGTCAGCGTGGAACTTGCCTGCGTGGGTAAAGCCGTTTGCGGGTATTTTCATAGGGATTCTCCTCATTCTCTCATGCATTCTGTTGCACACAGTATAGCACATTCCCGGGCGGCGGACAACAAAAAGGAGCCGCCGCATGACGCAGCAGCTCCCATATTCTACAGAAAATTTTCTCAGTGGTTGGCCTGTGCCGCTTCAAACTCTGCCTGCGTCAGGATCTGATAATCCGCAGGGATGTTGAAGAGATTCTGGTCCACAGTGGTGCTCGTGACGCGGTACTCCACGATGGTGCGGCCCTCGGCAGCATCGGTAACGACATACTTGAGATCATCGCCGACCAGGCAGTAGGAAACGGTGGCCGTCTGGCCGTTGGCATCGGTGACAGTGTAGGACAGGGCCTCGCAGTCCTGACCGTTCACATTCACGGTGGTCACGGTGCAGGGGATCTCCTGTGCTTCGCCTTTGTCAGCGGAGACTGCCTCGCTTGTGCTCACAGTGGGTACTTCGCCCTTGACGGCCATCCTGGATGCATCGTCCACCAGATAGCCCTGACCGTCTTTCAGGATATAGACCAGACTGCCGGCGTCGCCCATATCCATCTTGATATAAGCGTTGCCGTTGCTGCGGGCTGCGATCATGGTCTGGGTGGTGCCATCGGGGGCAGTGGTGACGATCTCCTGATACAGCTCTGCGCCGGTGCGCTGTGCGAGTGCGTTGTTGATGCGGGTCTCAACGGAGTCACCGGGAGCAGCCATGCACACCGGCATCAGCACGGCAGCCATCGCTGCAGCCACCAGCAGAGAAGTAAGTTTCTGATACAGCTTCATAGAAAATTCTCCTGTCTTTCAGCTCATTTTGCAAAGGCGTTTTTCCTCTTTTGCATTTGCATTATCTTACAACTTTTTCCGGGGCACTGTCAATCATCACATTTGCCCTCATGCCAAAAAACAGCCGCAGAGGCGTTTATTTCTCTCTGCGGCTGCGGTTTGTAAAGTTTTTGTGGAAATCACTTCCGGCCCTTGCGGCTGGTCTTGGTGACGGCGCGGGTGGGGATCTTGGTCACAGCAGTGGTGGGCTTGACCGCCGGGCTGAGGTTGGGCTTCGGGGTCAGAGCCTTGGTGGGCTCGCCCAGAGCCAGCACCTGGGAAAGCGCGGCCTGTGCGGCGGCAGCATCGCCGTCGGTGACGGCCAGAACATCGGAGTAGAACTGTTCCATCTCCTCGCGGGTGGAGAAGGTGGCGACGTACATCTGGTTGCCCATCGCGCCGGAGAGGGCGTCGGGGATGCGGTCCACCATCTTGATGTTCTTCTGGTACTTCTGCATGATCTGCTCATGGCTGTACACGAAGTTCTTACCGTCGCGGCGGCCGGCGAAGGGGCAGTAGTAGTGCTCGCCCACGGGCATATCGGTGCCGCCGAAGGCGATCATGTCGGCCCATATCTTATAGACGTTGGTGGAGCGGGCGAAGTTTATCATATCGGGAGTGAAGCCGCCGCAGGGGCGCATATTGACTTCGAGGGCCACGATCTGGCCCTTTTCGCCCATGCTGGCCTGGTTCTCGGTCATCCGGAAGAACTCGAAGTGGACGAAGCGGCTCTTGACGCCGAAGCTCTTGACGACGGCACGGCCTGCGGCGCGGGTGTCCTCGGGCAGGTCCTTGATGATGTAATAGATGGAGTTGTCGTTGTCGTTCACGATGTCCATGATGGACATGGGACTGACGTTTCCGGCCTCAAAGATGGGGTTACCGGAGGCGTCGATGATGGCGTCGTAGCTGTTGACCTCGGCGTGGACGAACTCCTCCATGATGTAGGAGACGTCCGGGTGCTTCTCGGCCTTGTAGGCGAGGAAGGTCTTCAGCTCTTCGTCATTGGACAGCTTGTGGGTATCGGAAGCGCCCACGCCGTTGTCGGGCTTGACCACCACAGGGTATCCCACCTGCTTGATGAAAGCCTTGCAGCCGTTGAGATCGTCCACCATGTGGTAGCGGGCGGTGGCGATGCCGGCCTTCTGGTAGTACTCCTTCATCTTGCTCTTGTACTTGATGCGGGGCATATCCTCGGTCTGGAAGCCGGAGGTGATGTGGAAGTCGGTGCGCAGGGCAGCGTCCCGCTCCAGCCAGTATTCGTTGTTGGACTCCAGCCAGTCGATGCGGCCATACTTGAAGATGAAGAAGGCCACAGCGCGGTAGACTTCGTCGTAATTCTCGAGGCTGCCGACCTTGTAGTACTCGTTCAGGCTGTCCTTCAGCTCCGGCTTCAGCTCATCGTAGGGCTGGTCGCCGATGCCCAGCACATTCATGCCGTCGTTCTTCAGCTCCGGCAGAACTGCCAGTAGTTCGTCGGGAAGTTGGGGAGATAAAAATAAAATTCTGCATAATTTCGCGTCTTCTTTCCTTGAATATCCTCTATTTGCTGTAGAGAAACCTCTCAGTCTCGCTAACGCTCGACAGCTCCCCTACCGAGGGGAGCCTCTGGCGAAGAGATGAAGCTTTCCGCTATGCCAAAGCCTCCCCTCATTAGGAGCAACAACGACGACCGCCGCCAGCGGCGGAAACAGGGAGTCGCTGTTGGGGCCGCGGCCAGCAGGATGCGAGGCCCGCACCAAGGGCCGAAGCAGATGCTGGGAGCCGCAACCGGGCAGTGGCACGCCGTAGGCGTGACGGAGAGGTTTTCTTTCACCCTAAAATATACGGCATGTAATAAGCCGTCTGCTTATACCACCAATCCCAGTCGTGCTTGACGTCGTGGCCCCACAGATCCACCCAGACAGGGATGTTCTTTGCCTCAAAGATGCGCTTGAGCATCCAGGTGGTGTCGGGCTGCTCCCATGCGCCCTGACCGCAGCAGATGACAGCCTTCTGGTTCCGGTACAGCTCCATATAGGGGTGATCCTCCGGGAAGTTGTGCATATAGTCCACGGGAGAGTTCATATACACCAGCTCATCCATGTAGTCGCCGAAGCCGTAGTGGGCGGTGTAGATGCCGCTGAGGGCCAGACAGCCGCAGAAGATGTCGGGCCAGCGGAGGTAAAGGTTGACCGCATGGGTCGCGCCGAGGCTGCAGCCGAAGGCGATGACGCCGGGCAGGTCATCCCAGCCGTTGCGCTCCTTGGACAGATAGCGCAGCTTGGGGACAGCCTCATCCACGATATAATGCAGCCACTGCTCATACCGGCGGATGCGCCAGTAAGGGTCGCCATTGGTGTCCGACCAGGTCTCCTTGTCCAGCGTGTCGATGGACATGACCATGAGCTGGCCCGACTCGATCCAGGGTGCAATGGTGTCGGCCATGTGGAAGTCCTCGAAGTCGAAGAAGCGGCCGTCCTGACAGGGGATGTACAGCATGGGCCGTCCCCCGTGTCCGTAGACTTTGCACTCCATCTCCCGGCCCAGCGCCGGGCTATATTCCTTGAAATACTGCATCTCCATATGCTTTCCTCCTCAGTTTGGTTCAATCAAGCTCGTACATCAGGGTGTGGAACACAAAGGGCAGCTGCTTTTCCCAGCTGGCCTCGCTGTGGTTTCCGCCCGGCACGACGCGGGCCGTCAGGTTGATGCCCCGGGCAAAGATCTTGCTGCACATCTCGCCGAAGCCCTTCCGCATCCCGTCGTGGTTGCCCATCTATCTGGAGCCGTAATCCATGTAGAGCACGGTACCCGGGGCCAGCTTGCAGCGGCCCACCAGCGCCGTCAGCGCCTCCGGAGCCACCCACAGCGAGGGCGAGAGCGCCGCCGCACGGCCAAACACATCGCTGTACTGCAAAAGAGCGTACAGGCTCATGAGGCCGCCCATGGAGCTGCCGCCGATGAAGGTATGAGCCCGGTCGGGCTCTGTGCGGTAGTTGGCGTCGATGTAGGGCTTGAACTCGTGGACGAACCAGTTCAGAGTGTCCTTGCCTTTGCCGTCGAAGTGGCCGTACTGCTTATCGTCGAAGCGGTAGGGCGAATACTCCACCAGACGCTCATTATTAGCACCGGCGTTGCACTCCACCGCCGCCACGATGAGGGGCGTATCGGTGTAGTCCAGATAATCCGCCACGCCCCAGCTCTTGCCGTAGGTGGCGTCCTCGTCGAAAAACACGTTCTGCCCATCGAACATATACAGCACCGGATACCGCCGGTCAGGGTCAGCCTCGTACATGGTGGGCAGATAGACATAGGCCCGACGCTCTTCTTCGCCGCCCACAGCGGGGTAGCGGATGCTCCACTTCTTTATCATCTTCTCATTCCCTCTCGTTTTTCAGGTGTACTTTAAGTGTATCACCCGCGGCAGAGAATTGCAATCCGCACAGGATACAGCAAACGCCGCCGGGCGTACAGCCGGGCGGCGTTTATAAGCCTTTCAGCTCTTAGTACTTCTTCTCCACAGGGACGATCCAGCCCTTGGTATCGGGGATCTTGCCCCACTGCATACCGGTCATGGTGTCATAGAGCTTCTGGGTGACAGGGCCGATGTTGCCGTCGCCGATGTAGGCGTGCTCGCCCTTCCAGACCAGCTCCTTGACGGGGGAGACAACAGCGGCGGTGCCGGTGCCGAAGACCTCTTCCAGCTTGCCGTCGCGGGCAGCCTGCATGATGTCGGCGATGGCCAGCTTGCCCTCGACGACCTCATAGCCCCAGTCCTTCAGCAGCTCGATGCAGCTGCGGCGGGTGACGCCGGGCAGGACGGTGCCGACGGTGGCGGCGGTGTAGACCTTGCCGTCGATCTTGAACATGATGTTCATGCTGCCGACTTCCTCGACGTACTTCTTCTCGACACCGTCCAGCCACAGGACCTGGGAGAAGCCGCGCTCCTCAGCCAGCTCACCAGCCTTGATGGAAGCAGCGTAGTTGCCGCCGCACTTGGTAAAGCCGGTCAGGCCCGGGGCGGCGCGGATGTACTCATCCTCGACGTAGATGCGCACGGGGTTGATGCCCTCGGCGTAGTAAGCGCCCGACGGAGCGCAGATGATGCAGAAGATGTAGTGCTTGGAAGCGTGGACGCCCAGGCCCACATCGCTTGCGAACACGAAGGGACGGATATACAGGGAAGCGCCGTCAGAGTGAGGCACCCAGTCACGTTCCACATCCACCAGAGCCTCGACGGCCTGGATGTAATCCTCAACAGGGATCTTGGGGATGCACAGACGGTCAGCAGAGTCCTGCATACGCTTTGCGTTGCACTCGGGGCGGAACAGCTGGATGGTGTCATCCGCAGTGCGGTAAGCCTTCATGCCCTCGAAGATCTCCTGTGCATAGTGGAACACAACCGTAGCAGGGTCCAGCTGGAAGGGTGCGTAGGGGACGATGCGGGCGTCATGCCAGCCCTCGCCCTCGGTGTAGTCCATAACGAACATATGGTCGGTGAACTTCTTGCCAAAACCCAGCTTAGACTCGTCCTGCGGCTTTTCCTTCGGGCAGGTAGTACGAGTGATCTTGATGTCCAACATGATAAATTTCCCTCTTTCTGATCTCAACAGCGCCGCGCGGGCTGCACGCCCTGCGCCAAATATGCCGAATGTTGTTTTCTATTATAATGCCGTGAAACGGATTTGCAAGCAACCGAAAAATGTTTCATCTTTGGGGCAGTCAAGTTGCCACAAATTATGACCTTATCGGTGTTCAAAAGCGGAAAAACATGGTACAATAGAGTATATATGTAGATTTTTCGCCAAAAGGAGCTTGCGTTATGATACAGGGTGTTATTTTTGATATGGACGGGCTGATGTTCGACACCGAGCGCATCTGGAACATCTGCTGGGAGCCGGCACTGGCAAAATTCGGCCTGCCCTACAAGGATGGCCTCTCGCAGGCTGCCCGCGGCACCACCAAGGCCGGCAGCTGCGATGTGCTGCGGCGCTTCTACGGTGAGGACTGCCCCGCCATGGGCATCGTGGAGGAGCTGTACCGGCTGGCCTATGAAGCCTTCAACAAGCCTGTCCCCAAAATGCCCGGCCTCGATGAGCTTCTGGCCTGGCTGGACGAACATCACATTCCCATGGCGGTGGCGTCTTCCAGCCCCATGACCGTCATCGAGGGACATCTGGAACACTGGGGCCTCGGCCATTACTTCAAGGCCGTCATCTCGGGCGAGCACCTAACCCGCTCCAAGCCCGCGCCGGACATCTTCCTGCTGGCGGCGCAGAAACTCGGCACCGAGCCTGCAAAGACGATGGTGCTCGAGGACAGCTACAACGGCGTCCGGGCCGGCGCGGCAGGGGGCTTTGTCACCGTGATGGTCCCCGACCTCTCGCCCGCCACCGACGAGATGCGCAGGATCTATACCTGCGAGTGTGCTTCGCTCCACGAGGTGCGCAGAAAGCTTGAAGACGGAGAACTATGAGCTGCGGCAGACCCGCACCACTTGTGAAATTTCAACATATCATCGGACAAATATCAATAAGCCCCGTCATAACTCGGCTTGATCTCTCAGCCGTTTCCAAACTTGAAGCGCTCTCTGAAATACATTATAATAGTGGGGAAACGACTGATTTCCTGCGCTATGAATGGAGTTTGCATCATGAAGAATGATTCTTCCCGGTTCGGGCATATCATCCAGCTTTTCACCGTCCTTCTCACAGCCATCCTTATCAGCCTGTTTTTCGGTGTCCTCGTGCTGGTGGGCAAGATACAGGGTACGGCCCGCGTCGTCAACTACGCCGGCCTCGTTCGCGGCAAGACCCAGCGCATCGTCAAGCTCGAAATTTCCGGCACACCGGAAGATGATCTCCTCGGCGATGTGGCCTCCTACATCGAAGGCCTCCGCTTCGGCAGCAGCGAGCTGGACCTGGTGCGGCTGGACGACGCGGATTTTCAGACCAAGATGACCGCTCTTTCCAGCGAATTCGACGACCTGAGAAACGAGCTCATCCTTGTCCGTCAGCGCGGCTACACCGAGACAGCCATCATCGCCAAGAGCGAGCATTTCTTCCAGACCTGCGACGAGGCCACCAACCTGGCCGAGGTCTACTCCCAGAAGCGGGCCACGGCCCTTGACTTTCTGGAAAAAGTCGTCCTCGCGGACATCGTGGGGCTGCTGCTTTTGTTCGGTTATCAGATCTTCAAGGCCCTGCGGTACGCGGCCATGAACCGCATTCTGCAGCGCAAAGTCTACCTCGATGAGGCCACCGGCCTGCCCAACAAGAACAAGTGCGAAGAGCTCCTGGACGCGCCCGACCCGCCGGACGGGAACACGGCGCTCTGCGTCTTTGACCTCAACAACCTACGCACCGTCAACAATAACCTCGGCCACGACAAGGGCGACGAGTACATCCGCTCCTTTGCCGAACAGCTGCGTCTGGCCGTGCCATCCCAGCACTTCGTGGGCCGCGACGGCGGCGACGAGTTCATCGCTATCCTCTACGGCGTGGACTGGGACGGCGCACAGGATGTGCTGCACAGCATCCGGGCACAGGCGGCAGAGTATTCCCGCCAGCACCCCGAGATGCCCCTAAGCTATGCGGCAGGCTGCGCCATCGCCAGCGACTTCGAGGGCAGCACCCTGCGGGAGCTGTTCCGCCACGCCGACAAGAATATGTATGTGGACAAAAACCGTGCAAATCGCGAGGAGGCCGAGGCCCGGAAACTGCAGAACCAGCAGCTTCTGCAGTGGGTCAACGCCCATGGGTATCAGTTCTCGAACTGCCTCTACTGCGACGCCCTGCTGGACCAGTACCGCGTCCTGCGCACCTCATCGGGCTTCTTCCTTGCTGACAACGGCAGCTATTCGGGTGCAGTGGAGCAGATCGTGGACGAGTACGCCGCCTCCGCCACCCGCAAGACAATGCGGGAAGCGTTGCAGCTGAGCACGCTGTCTGCTGCCCTCAGTGCTGAGCACCCCAAGCAGGAGCTTGAGCTGGATTTTGAGACCGACGGCGTGACCCAGCGCGGGCGGCTGACCCTCCTGTTCTGCGACGCCGACCTCCATGGGCGGCTGCACCACTTCCTCGTGGGCTTCGAGTATTTCCGGGACAAGAGCACCGCCTTCGACGAGCGCCAGCTCCTGACCCAGTATTACGAGCAGATGAAGCACTCCCTGCTGGAAAACGACAACTATGTGGATGCCCTCATCGACGCAAACGACGCCCTGTTCACTGTGGACCTGACCCACGGCCAGCTCGAGCAGATCTTCTACCGGACTACCGCGCTGCGGCAGTTCGATCTGCAGATGACGCTGCCCTGCTCCTACGACGACTACTGCGCCCAGCGCCGTCACTTCGTCACTCCTGAGACGCTGGAAAACTACCGCATCGTGGACACGGCGTCAAAACTGCTGGAGCGCTTCCACTCGGGCTTCAAGCACGTGACAGTGGAGTACCGGGAGCAGACCTCCTGCGGCGAGCCGGTCTGGCTCCAGAAGACCGTCCTCATGGCGCAGGATACCGTCTTTGATGCGGCCTCCGGGCGGGAGATGCCGGTCATCCACGGTATCATCCTCTTCCGGGATACCTCCATCTTCCATGCACAGGAGCAGGCCGAGAATCAACGCCTGCAAGAAGCTTTTGAAGAAGCCGACTCGGCCAGCAAAGCCAAGACCGCCTTCATGAACCGGATGAGCCACGACATCCGCACCCCCATCAACGGCATTCTCGGTATGCTGGACATCCTCCGCTCCAACCGGGACGATGCCCGGAAGGTGGACAGCTGCCTTGATAAAATAGACCTCTCCGCTCACCATCTTCTGGCACTGATCAACGACGTGCTGGACATGAGCAAACTGGAAGCCGGGCAGATGGTGATGGAACAGGAGCCCTTTGACATCGAGGTGCTGATGCACGATGTCTCGTCGCTGGTGGAGGCACAGATAGAAAAGGGCGGCCTGACCCACCACCGCCACCGGGAGAATGTCCAGCACACCGCCCTCGTGGGCAGCTCTCTCAAGCTGCGGCAGATCATGGTGAACCTGTTCAGCAACGCCATCAAGTACAATAAGCCCGGCGGGTCCATCGACACCTACGCCAAAGAGCTCTCCTGCGACGGCACCACCGTGTGGTACGAGTTCCGCATCACGGACACCGGCATCGGCATGAGCCGGGATTTCCTGGAGAACCAGCTGTTCAAGCCCTTTACCCAGGAGTCCGCCGACGCCCGCACCCAGTACAGGGTACCGGCCTCGGGATGTCCATCGTCAAGGAGCTGGTCAGCCAGATGGGCGGCAGCATCTCTGCCGAGAGCCAGCTGGGGGAGGGGACTGCCTTCACCTTCCAGCTGCCCTTCCTGCTGGACAAGAACGCCGCCGCAAAGCCCCAGCTCAAGCCCACCGACAACGGGCGGCTGGACGGGATGCACATCCTGCTGGTGGAGGACAACGACATCAACATGGAAGTGGCCGAGTTCCAGCTCACCAGTCAGGGCGCAGCGGTGGACAAGGCATGGAACGGCAGGGAAGCCGTGGAGCGCTTTGCCGCCAGTGCGCCGGGCGGGTATCAGGCCATCCTCATGGATGTGATGATGCCGGTGATGGACGGCTTCGAGGCGTCCCGGGCCATCCGCGCCCTCGACCGGCCCGACGCCGCCACCGTTCCCATCCTCGCCATGACGGCACAGGCTTCCGACGAGTGCGCCCAGTCCTGCCATCAGGTCGGTATGAATGGCCGTCTCGTCAAGCCTCTGGACGCCAAAAAGCTAGCAAAGAGCATCCGGGAGGCTGTACAAAACAAGCAGTAAAGGAGACGTTCTCATGAAAATCGCAGTCCCGTTCGAAGACGGTCAGGTGTTCCAGCACTTTGGCCGCTCCGCACAGTTCAAGTTCTATGAGGCCGAAAACGGCCAGCTCCTGCGCACCGAGGTCATCCCGACGAATGGTCAGGGCCACGGCGCACTGGCGGGCTTTCTCGTACAGCATGGCGCAGATGTTGTGCTCTGCGGCGGCATCGGCACCGGTGCGCAGGTAGCACTGATGCAGGCAGGCATCCAGCTGTTCGGCGGCCTTTCCGGCGCCGCAGACGCCGCCGTGGCCGACTATCTTGCCGGGAAGCTGGTCTTCGACCCGGACATCCACTGCACCCACCACGACCACGACGAGGGCCGCAGCTGCGGCTCCCACTGCGGGGGCGGGTGCCACTGATATTCCCGATACTCCATCAGCATCTGCTACAATGTCCCGGCAGCTTATGGCACAGACCGTGAAGCTTCTGCAGGAAAAGGGGTTGGCCGAATCGTCTGTGAATCTTGGCAGGGTGCGTCCGGGTGGCGCACCCTGTTTTTGTTTTGCCTTATTTTCCCTTGTTCCGCAGTTCTTTTTTCGTTGCCCACAGACTGTAAGTGCAGGCGATCGCCTCGGACACCCAGAACGCAAACCACGCTTTTTCGATCCAAAATATCCAACGCACTCATTACGCAGTCATCTCTTCTAGCCCGTAGAGAATTCTTTCGAACGTCACCTCATTACAAATCCGCCCCCATACGCTCGTTTTGTGATTTTGAACAAAGAGCCTCCCCCAAAAACCATCAAAAGGTAGAATTGCACAAAACCTCTTTACAAAGTTGTCGAGTTTTGCTATAGTTCACTTAGCGAACAACTGAACAATCGAGTTGATATTTTCCCGCTGGTCATCAACATTGGTAAGAAGAGGCAGCTGCGCTTAAGCTGTCCTTGACGATAGAAAAAGGAGGCAATTCTATGAAGATTACAAAGGTCGAGGTGTTCCGCCTGCCGACTGCAAACAGCAAGCAGAACAGCCCATCGGATGCCGGATCCATACGGACGTCGGCATCTGTGGTGACGGTGAAGCTGGCATGGCCTACGGCGTTGGTGGTTCCGGCGCATTTGGCATGGTCTGCGATCTGGCAGAGCTGATCATCGGTATGGATCCGCTTCGCACTGAGTTCATCTGGGAGACCATGTACAAGCGGACGTTCTGGGGCCAGAACGGCGGCCCGGTCGTCTTCTCCGGCATCGCGGCCATCGATGTAGCTCTGTGGGACATCAAAGGCAAGTATTTCAATGTTCCCTGCTATCAGCTGCTGGGCGGCAAGGTTCGCGATAAGCTCCGCACCTACGCAAGCCAGCTGCAGTTTGGCTGGGGCCAGGTGGGCGTTTCCGAACACCTGTGGGCTGTAACCCCCGCGGATTACGCACACAACGTCAAGCTGGCACTGGACGAAGGCTTTGACGCGATCAAGATCGATTTCTTTGATCGTGATGAAGAAGGTAAGCCCCTCAACTTCCTGGATACCACCGGCCTGCTGACTCCAAAACAGCTGAAAATGGTAGAATCCCGCATGAAGGCCGCCCGTGAAGCCGCCGGCGACGATGTGGACATCATCATGGAGAACCACTCTACCCGGATGCGCTGGAGCTGTGCAGCTGGCAAAGCTGGCAGAAAAGTATAACATCATGGCCTTTGAGGAGCCCAACACGCCCACCACCCAGACCGTTGAATACATTGCCAAGTACAGCTCCGTGCCCATCGCAAACGGCGAGCGTCTGTACTCTCGCTGGCAATATGCAGAGTATTTCAAGAAGAACCTGCTTCAGCTGGCTCAGCCCGATATCGGCAACTGCGGCGGCATCACCGAGGTCAAGAAGATCTCCGATATGGCCCATGCTTACGATGTGGGCATCCAGGTCCACTGCGCGGGCAGCCCGCTGACCACCAATGCAGCCCTGCATCTTGAGTGCACCCTGCCTAACTTCCTGATCCACGAGCACCATACCTGCAACCGCATGGATACCTCTGTGGGCTTGACCAAGTACAACCTGCAGCCGGAAAACGGCTACTTCACTGTTCCCGATCTGCCCGGCATCGGCAATGAGTTCCTGCAGGAAGCCATTGACCGCGCAACGCTGTACAAGGTGATCGAGTAATCGGTCACTCAATCATACTAAAAAGAAAAGGAGCTGTCACCATGGCGATTCACGTTGTAAAAGAACCCGTCCCAAAACCAGGTACTCTTGGTAGAACCGAACTCTATGCACTGGCCATCGGTCAGGTCATCGGTGCAGGCGTCATCACTCTGATCGTCCCTGCCATCAAAATGACTGGTTACTCCGCATGGCTGGCGTATTTCGTGGCGATCCTGATGGGATTTGTCATGATCCTTCCTTTCGTTTTCATCTCTTCCACCCTGCGTCTGGGCGGAGGCAACTACTCCATGCTGTGTGATCTGTCCAGTCCGCGGACATCCGGTGTTTTCGCCTACATGTATCTTACCCAGTGCCTGTCGCTCTCCTGTTCGGTGCATCCGCTGCCGCTTACCTGGGCGACATCATCCCGGCGCTAAACTCCCATTGGGCAAGGGTCATTGTCGGCGTTACGCTGCTGACCTTCTTCTACGTCGTCAACCTGATGGGCGTTGACATCATGGCAAAAGCACAAAAATGATGACCTGGCTTCTGATCGCAGCCCTCATCCTCTTTGCGATCGTCGGCATCTTCAAGATGAAGCTGCCCATCTTCGATTTCAGCGACCCCAGCTTTGCCATCAATGGCTGGGGCATCACTTTCAACAACGGCCAGATCAGCGGCGGCTTCCTCGGTGCAGTCCTGCTGTTCGTCTACTCCACCCAGGGCTACTACATGACCACTGCTTATGGCCGTGACTCCAAGAATGCCCGCAAGGATATTCCCTTTGTCCTGCTGCTCTGCGTGCCCACCCTGTGCATCCTGTACGTTGGCGTTGCCATGGCAGGCGTTGGCGTAATGAGCGTAGAAGAGTACGGCAACTCTACTACCCTGGTATTCGCTGCTCAGCGCATCTTCCCCACTTGGCTGTTCTACTTCTTCATCATCGGCGGCCCCATCATGGCTCTGCTTTCCACCCTGAACTCCAGCTTTGCCTACAACTCCATCACCATCGGTCAGTCCTGTGATGATGGCTGGCTGCCCAAGAGCTTCGGCAAGAAAAACAAGAGCGGTGCCCGCCCCTACATCCTGACCTTCATGTATGTCGTCGGCATCATCCCCATCGTCTTTGGTCTGTCCATCACCACCATCACCAATATGGTCCAGCTGATCACCTCTGCATTCGCCATCCTGAATTTCACAGCTGAGATCAAGATGCCCAAAAAATATCCCGATGCTTGGAAGCAGTCTCGCTACCATGTGCCCGATGGCTTGTACTACACCATCTGCTGTGTTTCTGTGGCGCTGGCCCTGGTCGTTCTGTGGAAGAGCCTGCTCTCCATGAACATCGGCCTGGCTGTCATCAACGTTGTGGTCATCGTCATCGCCGGCCTCATCGGCTTCTGGCGCTCCAAGACGGGCAACATCGAGATCCACACGTCCGTATGGGCTGAGGATTACCAGGAAGCCGCAGAATCCTGAGTTCTTCTCTTTTACACTTTGTCACTTTTTCCCATCATACCATCTTCCTTAAATCTTATCCGCACCCTCCCAAACAACAGAGGGTGCGGATAAGGGGTGGAAGAGGCTTTTAATTCAGAACCTTTCGGAGCCAAAACTCCGACGGAATAAGTTTAAATCACAACACCATTAGAATGGAGGTTCCACGTATGAAAATCACGAGTGTCGAATGTTATCTGGGCACTGGCGCGATCGGCGGCTTTGTTACCATGAAGATCAACACCGATTCCGGCATTTATGGCTGGGGCGAGGCGGGCCTGGCTTACGGCAAGTCTGCAGAAGCTGCATTTGGCCAGTGCCAGGATTTTGGCAAACTGATCCTCGGTATGGATCCGTTCAACACAGAGGAGATTTGGGAGCACCTGCATCGCCACACCTTCTGGGGTATGGGCGGCGGCGTCGTTATTACCTCCGCCATGGCTGCGATCGATATCGCCTGCTGGGATATCAAGGGTAAGGCTCTCGGTGTTCCCGTTTACAAGCTGCTCGGCGGCAAGACCAACGATAAGCTCCGCGCATACGCTTCTCAGCTGCAGTTCGGCTGGCGAAAGGATATTGAGGCCAAGGACGGCCTGACTTTGCTGTATGACCCGAAGGATTACTACCGTGTCGTCAAAGAAGCGGTTGACGAGGGTTACGACGCGGTCAAGATTGACCCGGTTTTTGCTCCCACCGAGCCTGCCCCCATGGGCGATGTCATGGCCACCCAGGGCACCCAGATCCGTGGCTGCTACCGCGAGCATGACCTGAAGCGTTCTGTTGAGCGCATCGCAGCAGCCCGCGAGGCTGGCGGCCCCGACATGGACATCATTGTTGAGATCCACTCCCTGCTGGATGCCAACACCTCTGCAGAGCTGGGTAAGGCCCTGGAGCCCTACCGCATTATGTACTACGAAGAGCCCACGATGCCCTGCAACGCCGATATGTTCAAGCATATCAAAGAGAAGTCCGGCCTGCCGCTGGCAACGGGCGAGCGCAGCTACACCCGCTGGGGCTTCCGTCAGTTCTTTGAGGATCGCACTCTCAACGTCATCCAGCCCGATCTGGCCAACACCGGCGGCATCACCGAGACCAAGAAGATCTGCGATATGGCGCAGGTTTACGACATCGGCGTCCAGATCCATGTCTGCGGCGGCCCCATCGCTACCGCTGCTGCTCTGCAGCTGGAAGCAACCATTCCCAACTTTGTCATCCACGAAGAGCACAACGCCAATCTGACCAGTGCCTTTGTGAAGGGCGGAAAATATTACTACGCTCCCAAGGACGGCTACTACACCGTTCCCGAGCTGCCCGGCATCGGTCAGGAAATGAGCGAGTTCTACATTGCCAACGCAAAGAAGGTCGTAATCGAATAACCTTTCTCCTCATTCTCACCACAATCCATTATTTGGGAAGGAGCATCTATTATGAAAATCACGAGTGTTGAGTGTTATCTGGGCCAGTTCATCACTATGAAGATCAACACTGACGAAGGCATTTACGGCTGGGGCGAAGCCGGTTTGGCATACGGCAACAGCTTTGAAGCAGCATTTGGTCAGTGCCAGGATTTTGCCAAGCTGATCATCGGCATGGACCCGTTTGATACGGAGAAGATCTGGGAGCACCTGCATCGCCACACTTTCTGGGGCATGGGCGGCGGTGTTGTCATCACCTCTGCTATGGCTGCCATCGATACCGCCTGCTGGGATATAAAAGGCAAAGCCCTCGGCGTTCCCGTCTACAAGCTGCTGGGCGGCAAGACCAATCCGAAGCTCCGCGCATACGCTTCTCAGCTGCAGTTCGGCTGGAGCGACCTGATCCAGAAAGATAACAAGGGCGAGGCTCTCGGCCTGCTGTTCGATCCAAAGGATTACTACGAAGTGACCAAAAACGCCCTCCGCGACGGCTACGATGCCATCAAGGTAGACCCCGTCTTTGCTCCCACCGATCCCGACACCCCGCTCGAAAAGATCTGGGGCAGCCAGGGCACTCAGATTCGCGGCTGCTATCGTCAGCACGACCTGCAGCGCTCGGTAGAGCGCATTGCAGCCTGCCGTGAGGCCGGCGGCCCCGATATGGACATCATCGTTGAGATCCACTCTCTGCTGGACGCCAACACCGCCGCCGAGCTGGGCAAGGCTTTGGAGCCGCTGCACATCATGTACTTTGAGGAACCCACCAGCCCCGAGAACCCCAGCAACTTCCGCCACATCAAGCAGAAATGCGACCTGCCTCTGGCAACGGGTGAGCGCAGCTACACCCGTTGGGGCTTCCGGCAGTTCTTCGAGGACCGCACCCTGTCCGTGATCCAGCCCGATCTGTGCAACACCGGCGGCATCACCGAAACCAAGAAGATCTGTGATATGGCTCAGGTCTACGATATGGGCGTTCAGATCCATGTCTGCGGAGGCCCCATCGCTACCGCCGCTGCTCTGCAGGTCGAAGCCGCGATCCCCAACTTCACCATCCATGAGGAGCACAACGCAAACCTGAAGAACATCTTCATCCAGGCCGGCAAGTACTATTACAAACCCGAGAACGGTTACTACACCGTGCCCGATCTGCCCGGTATCGGCCAGGAAATGACCGACGAGTTCCTGGCAACCTGCCGCAAGGTCGTCATTGGAGGCTAAACCCGTCTCCAACGCCCCAACGCAAAGATAAAATACAGATCCACCAAGTCAGTCATTGGTCATAACCTCTAAACAACGGAAAATGCTGCACAGGGCGTTGCCTTGTGCAGCATTTTTTATTTATGAAAAAACTGTTCATTTTACAAATTTCACTTTAAGTTCTTAGCTTGACGTCCACCCCCAAAAAACTTATACTTAGATTGTGAATGGAAAAAGTTGCATCCACAAAATCTGGCAATTAGTTTCGGGAATTATTTCGCCTGAGGAATATGGTTTTGGATTCTTTGGGACATAAAACGCGAAGCGGAAATGGAGAATAATCATGGCATTACAGAAACTCCGCAACCCAAAGATCCGGCGGCTGTCCGTGGTGGACCAGGTCAGCGACTCTATCAAGCAGAGCCTGCTGGACCAGGTCTGGAAAGAGGGAGACAAGCTTCCGTCCGAAGGAGAACTTGCGGAATATTATGGCGTCAACCGCCTAAGCGTGCGGATGGCCTTGCAAAAACTCAGCACGCTGGGCCTCATTGAGACGCGCGTGGGCGAAGGCTCCTTTGTAGCTCACTTTTCCGTCCAGCCCATTTTCAGTGAATTGGCTCCTCTGTACGACAACAAGGAAGGCCGTCGGGATGTGGAGCAGCTGCGCAACCTGCTGGAAGGGGAGTGCACCAACATTGCCATTATCTCTTCCACAGAAGAGGACCGCCAGAAGCTAAAAGATCGTCTGGATGAATACAACCGCCTGGAAGCAATCTACAACGACGACATTGAAAACCAACAGAAGCTCCATGATGTGGTCCAGGCCGACTTTGCGTTCCATTATGAGATCATCTGCATGAGCCACAACAAGCTTTATATGGATATTTACATGATGGTGCAGCAGCTCATTTCCTCCCACATCCGGCACCTGATTTATACCCGTGTCCATCGCCGTAAAGCGGCCGGGCTTTCACTGGGAAGCATGGATGCAATAACGGAAGCTTCGCATGAGGCAATCTACCAAAGCATCATCAATGGTGACGCAGAAGCGGCCCGCAACGCTCGGGAACAGATACTGGGTATCGTCCCCGCCCACGGCTTGGATTACTTTGAGGACTATGTAGACCCGAAAGATATTCATCTGTAAAAACCTTCTCAGTCCCATAGGCGCAACGTCTGCGTACGCTAACGCCCATCGAATGCGAACGGCTCAACGGCTTCCCGGATGATTGGACAGCCGGGATGCCGGAACGACTGCGCTATTTCACCATTGGGAATATGCTTGTCGTTCCTCTGGTCAAGGCCATGGGCAAGCGGATCAGCGCACTGGCCGAGTATGAGCAGCGCAGTTGATGGGCGTTTCTCTTGTTTTCAGTGGTCGCCAGTGGCGACCCGCACTTTAACAATGACTTTGCAAGCAAAGTCGTGTGTGTTTTACACCTTGGTTCCGGCTGACGCAGAAAAAGGGCACTGATTGCAATGCAATACAGCGCCCTACATCATCGGACATGGATAACACCGACCGTGCAAAAACCGTGCAGAAACCGTGCACCCATGGCTTACAAAACAAAAAAGGCATGAAATCTTCGATTTACAGCTTCCACGGTAGACATTCCTACGCGTTGGAACCCGCGGGCTAAGCAACAGCCCACTGGCTGATTGCTTGCGGCGCTATGCGCCGCCGCCCTGTTCGAGCCCCTTCTATCGCATAAACAAAAAAACCAGCACACAATGTGTACTGGTTTTTCTTGGTGCGATGGAAGGGACTCGAACCCCCGGCCTACTGATTCGTAGTCAGTCACTCTATCCAGCTGAGCTACCAACGCATACGTTCCGTTCGAACATGATGTATTTTATCACCGAACCGGGTTTTGTCAACACTTCTTCGGAAATATTTTTGAGATTCCCGAAAAAGAACGTCTTTTCATCCACTTTTCTTTTATTTTCTATGCATCAGCCCTGCTCTGCGAGAGTCTGGGCGATGCGGACGCCGGTGGGCGTGGCGGCAAGACCGCCCTGACCGGTCTCGCGGAGGTCGGGGGAGAGCAGGCTGCCCACGCGGCCCATGGCGTCGATGACCTCATCACAGGGGATGGCGTAGTCCACCCCGGCAAGGGCCATATTTGCACAGGAGACGGCGTTCACCGCGCCAACGACATTCCGCTTGACGCAGGGAACTTCCACGAGGCCGGCCACGGGGTCGCAGACGAGGCCCAGCAGGTTGCCCAGAGCCATTGCGGCGGCAGCGGCGCACTGCTCAGGCGCGCCGCCCTTGAGGTGGCAGAGAGCGGCGGCGGCCATCGCGCTGGCAGCGCCCACCTCGGCCTGACAGCCGCCCTCCGCGCCCGCGAGAGTGGCGCGGGCCGCGATGACCTGACCGAACCCGGCGGCGACATAGAGGGCGTCGCAAATGGACTCTTCGTCGGCCTCGCCGCTGCGGGCCAGCGGCAGCAGAACAGCGGGCAGGACGCCGCAGCTGCCCGCCGTGGGGGCAGCGACGATGCGCTTCATGCAGGCGTTGCACTCGGCGGTCTTGAGAGCTTCGGCAGTCACTGCGGCGAGGTAATCGCCGCCAAGGCTCTTTCCTTCTTGATGGGCCTGCTCCACCTTGGCCGCATCGCCGCCCGAAAGGCCGCTTCGGCTGCGCTGGGCCGGGTCATAGTCCCGGCTGGTGGCCTGCATCACCTGCCAGAGGTGGTGCATCATCTCCCGGCTGTGGGCCTCGGTGAGGCGGCTCTCGGCTAAATCGCTGCGGAGAATGGCCTCCGAAAGGGAAATATTCTGGCTGCGGGCAGCGGCCAGCATCTCTTCACAGGATAAAAACGACACTTCTCAGCCCTCCTCGCATTCTTCCGGCTCGTCGATGTTCAGGCAGGTAACTTTGCGGATGCCCGGCATCACGGCCATCTGCTGTTCCAGCACGTGGGGGATGTGGGAGTCGCATTCCAGCACCATAACGGCGTAGCCGCCCGTCGCGGCGCGGAACACCTGCATGGACGCGATATTGATGCGGCGCTGGGCCAGCGACATAGTGACCTCGGCGATGCAGCCGGGGGTGTCCTCGTTATGAATGATAAGGGTGTTGCTGTCACCGCCAAAGTCGGCAGGCACACCGTCGATCTCAGTCACGCGGATGCGTCCGCCGCCCACAGAGGCCGCCTTCAGGACGAGGATCCGGCCCGCCTTACTCTTTAAGGTAAGCACCGCCGTATTCGGGTGGGCGGCACGGAGCTCCACCGGATGGATGGTGAACTTCATGCCGGCCTCCTCGGCCAGCGCGAAGCTGTCGGGCAGGCGGGGTCGTCCGAGGCCCAGCAGGCCCGCCACCAGCGCACGGTCGGTGCCGTGGCCCCGGCCTGTGGTGGCAAAGCTGCCGTAGAGTCCAATGTCCGCCTCGGGGGACGTCGCCCAGCAGCTTCTGGGCCGTATATCCAATGCGGGCCGCACCCGCCGTATGGCTGGAGGAGGGGCCGATCATCACCGGCCCGAGAACGTCAAACAGACGCATGAGGTGTACACTTCCTTCCGTTTTGCAGCGCACGGGACTCCATTCGCTGACAAAAGAACAGATTTTCTTTCTTTTTATTATACCGCTTTTGAGCTTATTGTGCTATAATAACTTCATAATGTTTTGAATCTTGCCCTTTCAGGGGGCAGCACGGAGGGTAGAACCTATGAAACTGGTAAGCGTGGAAACTCCCGAAAAGAGTGTCTGCAAAATGACTTTCAGCGCTTCGGCTGAGGAGCTGGAAGCTGCGTCCAACGCCGTGTACGAGCGCACCCGCGCAACGTACACCATCAAGGGCTTTGCCAAGGGCGAGGCTGACCGCGCCCAGATCGAGGCCGACCGCGGCGAGCACACCTTCTGGTACGACGCCATCAACGATTTGATGGACAAGGACGTCCCGGCCCTGTACGACGCAGCGATGGCAGAACATGGCTTCCACGCTGTGGACGAGCCGGTCTACGACCTGGTCAGCGTGAAAAAGGACGAGGGCTTTGTGGCCACTGCCACCACCGCCCTGCAGCCTGAGCTGAGCCTGACCCAGACCACCGGCTTCAAGACCGAGTGCGTCACCCCGGAAGTCACCGACAAGGAGATCGACGCTGTGCTGGAGCGCCGCCGCGCCATGGCCGCTGAGCTGGTGCCTCACAAGGGTCCGGCCGTCAAGGGCAACATCGTCCACATCGACTACGAGGGCCTGCTGGAAGGCAAGCCCTTCAACGGCGGCACCGCCCAGAACCAGACCCTGCAGCTGGGCAGCGGCCGGATGATTCCCGGCTTCGAGGAAGGCATCCTCGGCCACAAGGGCGGCGAGGAGTTTGACATCTTCGTCACCTTCCCGGCACGCTACCACGTCAAGGACCTGGCCGGCAAGCCCGTGGTCTTCAAAATCAAGCTGCACGACGTCTGTGTCCGCCAGCTGCCCGCACTGAACAGCGATTTTGCCAAGAAGGCTGCCAATGTGGACACCATGGACGAGTTCCGCGCCCAGATCCGTCAGCAGCTCCACGACAACAAACACGCCGCCGCGCTCAACCGCGCCAAGGACGCCATCCTCACCCAGCTGGCCGCAGCCGCTGAGGGCGAGCTGCCCAGCGTTCTCGTCGAGAGCGCCTATCAGCAGGAGATGGAGCAGATCCAGCAGCAGCTGCAGATGCAGCGCCTGAGCCTCGACCGCTACCTGAGCCAGATCCATCAGACCCGCGAGAGCTTCACTGCCGCTGTCCACACTGCTGCGGAGAAGAACACCCGCGCCCGGATGGCCCTGCTGCAGATCGCTCAGAACGAGAACCTCGTCCCCACTGAGGAGGACATCGACAAGACCCTGTCCGAGCGCGCTGAGCGCACCAAGAAGACCCTCGAGGAAGTCAAGGCTGCATCCAACGTGGAGGCCATCCGCCGCAACGAGGGCATCCGCCGCGCTGCCGACTATGTCATCGAGCACTCCACCATCGAAGAAAAATAATTTATCCTGCTTTTGCGCCTGCACCACTGTGCAGGCGTTTTTTATTGTTCATTTTTTCTCTCTTGACTTTTTTTCTCTGCTGCGGTATTTTTAAGGTGAGAAATTCTATCCGAGCCGCAGCTGCGGCCCGGACGGATAAAGTAAAATCTTCTGCGGGACATTCCGCTCATCTATTTTATTGCGACAGGAGGTTTTCCTTATGAAAAAGTTTCTTCTCGCTCTTCTGACAGCTGTCACGGCGGCTGCGCTCTTCTGCGGCGCGGCAGCACCTGTGGCCACTTACAGCGCCAGCTATGACGCACCGGCCGGCATCAACGCCATCGTGGTGCAGGACAACAGCGCTGCGGTCATTCTGCAGGCCGCCGACATCGACCACATCCGCGCCGATTACACCTACACCTCGAGCTACGCCTTTGAAAGCTCCAAGCTCTACGACTTCACGGTGGCGGGCAGCACCCTCACCGTGACCAAGACCCGGGAGCCCAACGCTTCCCTCATCATCCAGAGTGAGGACACCCGCAGCTGCACCCTGACGCTGCAGGTACCCCGCCAGACGCTGGCAAACATCACCGTCAGCACCACCAACGACAGCATCACGCTGGCCGGCGTTTCGGCACAGACCGCCAGCCTCACCACTGACAATGGCCGCATCGAGGTATCGAACTTCAACGGCTCCACCCTGAGCGGTACTACCCGCAACGGCAAGATCACCATGAGCGGCGTCGCCTCCCAGAATGTGGCTGCCACCATCCAGAACAGCGGCACCCTCAAGCTGGAAAACATCTCTGCCAACGTCTGCAACGCCAAGGTGCAGAACGGCAGCATCACCGGCTCTGTGATCGGCAGCGGCAGCTCTTACGGCTTTGATCTTGCCGCAGGCGGCGGCAAGATCCGCGTCTCCGACGCCAGCGACAAGAACTTCGTCTTCTTCGGCAAGGACACCCTGCAGCAGAATGCAGATGCCCCCAACAAGCTGAACCTCGCCACCAAGAACGGCGACGTTGAGGTCGAGTTCGTCCGTTAAAAGAACATTAAAAATGCCTGTGCAGCATCTGCCGCACAGGCATTTCTTTTTGTCCGGATACGGTCAGCTGAGCCAGTTGAAGCCCATGACCACCACGCCGAGGATGACGAGGATGATGCCGGTGGCGCGGTTGAGGGTCTTGGCATCGGCCTTATTGGCAAAGACCGCCGCGATGCGCGCCCACAGCAGGGTGAAGACGACGCAGAGCACCCAGACGTGCCAGTCCGGTGCGCCGCCGATGGCAAAGTGGCTGACAGCTCCGGTCAGGGCCGTGAAGGTCATGATGAACACGCTGGTACCCACAGCCGTTTTCAGCTCGTAGCCGAGGACACTGGTGAGGATGAGGAGCATCATCATGCCGCCGCCTGCGCCGATAAAGCCGCAGATGAAGCCGATGAGGATGCCACAGACGATGGACTGGACGGCCCGCTTCTTTGCGCTGACGCCCTGCATGGCCTCTTTGGTGGTCATGACGGGCCGGACGATGAACTTGATGCCCAGCAGGAAGGTCATGAACACCGAGAAACTGCCCATCGTGGCCGAGGGAGCAGGCTGGCCACCCAGCTGCCCACCACCGTGAACACCAGCACGCTCACCATCATGATGAGGCCGTTTCTGATGTCGAGGTTCTTGTTTTTATGGTAGGTGTAGGCCGAGACGGCGCTGGCCAGCACATCCGACGAGAGGGCGATGCCCACGGCCATATAGGGGTCCATGTGCAGGAAGGTGATGAGCATGGGGCTGATGACAGCCGCCGCGCTCAGGCCCGCAAAGCCGGTGCCGAGGCCCGCGCCCATGCCGGCGAAAAAGGTGACTAAGATCGTAAATAAAATGTTCATGCTTCTCCTTCCAGAATGGCGTCCAGATTCTCATTTATGATGTCCATCGTCTCGAAGAACGCCTTTCGCTGTGCTTCGTTGGTGTGTTCCAGCAGACGTGCGCCAAATTCCTCCTGCAAGGCCCGGCCCTGCTCAATGATGGGGCAGGCTTTTTCGGTGCAGCGCAGCAGGGTGCGGCGGCGGTCGCCGGGGTCAGCCTCGCGGACGAGGTAGCCCTCCTGCACCAGACGGTCTACGTTCACCGAGACGAGGTTTGCTTTCAGTTTGCGCACCTCTACCACGTCGCTGGCGGTCTGGTAGCCGGGGTTGTTGGCGAGGAACATCAGGATGTCAAAAGCCGTCTGGGGCAGATGGAGCTTCTGGCACAGGGGCTTGCAGAGGGCGGCGTAAGCCGCCGAGGTCTTCCGCCCGAATTCGATGCCCGGGGTATTCATGGGACGCCTCCTTGTGATTCAAAATTGTATCATTCAAATTTGAAGTAATAATAGCACAAAAACGCAGCGATTGTCAAGAGAAAAGGAGCGGCCCGCATCTTGCAGGCCGCTCCCTGTTTCCGTTTCTTTACAGCATCATGATGAGCCGCGTGCCGAAGGCCGCCAGCCATGCTACGATGCACTGATTTGCCACCATGATAAACGCCCACTTGCCGCCCAGCTCCCGCTTGACCGAGGCCACCGCCGCGATGCAGGGCGTATAGAGCAGGCAGAACACCAGCAGTGCAGCCGCCGCCGGGGACAGCGCGGCGGCAAAGGCCGCAGAGGAGCCATAGAGGATGGTGAGGGTCGAAACGACGCTCTCCTTGGCCATAAAGCCGGTGATCAGGGCCGTAGACACCCGCCAGTCGGCAAAGCCCAGTGGCGCAAACAGCGGCGCGATACCGCTGGCCAGCCATGCAAGGATGCTCTGCTGCGGGTCAGCGGTGAGGCTGAGCCGCAGGTCGAAGCTCTGCAGGAACCAGATGATGATGGTTGCCACAAAGATGACCGTAAAGGCGCGCTGGAGGAAATCGCGGGCCTTTTCCCAGAGCAGCTGGACCACATTCTTGAGGCCGGGCAGGCGGTAGTTGGGCAGCTCCATCACAAAGGGGACGGCCTCGCCCTTAAAGACACTGCTCTTCAGCAGGATGGCCATCAGAATGCCCACCGCAATGCCGAGGAAATAGAGGCTGACCATCACCAGAGCCGCGTGCTCCGGGAAGAAGGCCGCCGCAAACAGGCTGTAGATGGGCAGCTTAGCCGAGCAGCTCATAAAGGGGGTGAGCAGGATGGTCATTTTGCGGTCGCGCTCCGAGGGCAGGGTGCGGCTGGCCATGACGCCGGGGACGGTGCAGCCGAAGCCGATGAGCATTGGCACGATGCTGCGCCCCGAGAGGCCGATGCGGCGGAGAAGCTTATCCATCACGAATGCCACGCGGGCCATGTATCCGGTATCCTCCAGCAGAGAGAGGAAGAAGAACAGGGTCACGATGATGGGCAGGAAGCTCAACACACTGCCCACACCGGTGAAGACGCCGTCGATGACCAGCGAGTGGACGGCTGCGTTGACGTTCCACGCCGTGAGGGTGGAGTCCACCGCGGCGGTCAGGGCATCAATGCCCACTTCCAGCAGGTTCTGGAGCGCCAGACCGATGACGCCGAAGGTGAGGTAGAACACCAGCGCCATGATGCCCACAAAGGCCGGGATGGCGGTATAGCGGCCCGTGAGGAACCGGTCGATCTGGGCCGAGCGGAGCTGCTCCTTGCTCTGGCGGGGCTTCACGACGGTCTGCTCCACCAGCTGGTGGATGAAGTGGAACCGCATATCCGCGATGGCGGCGGCGCGGTCCAAACCCCGCTCCTGCTCCATCTGGACGATGATGTGCTCGATCATCTCTTTTTCGTTCTGGTCGAGCTTCAGGGCCGCCTCAATGCGCTGGTCGCCCTCCACGAGCTTTGTGGCCGCAAAGCGCACCGGAATGCCTGCGGCCTCGGCATGATCCTCGATCAGGTGGATGATGCCGTGGATGCAGCGGTGGACTGCGCCGCCGTGATCCTCCTCGCTGCAGAAATCCATCCGGCCCGGCCGCTCCTGATACTTTGCGACATGGAGCGCATGATCCACCAGCTCGTCCACGCCCTCGTTCTTTGCCGCAGAGATAGGCACGACCGGGATGCCCAGCATGGCCTCCATCTTATTGATGCGGACAGTGCCGCCGTTGCCGCGCATCTCGTCCATCATGTTCAGCGCCAGCACCATCGGCGTATCCAGCTCCATGAGCTGCATGGTGAGGTACAGATTCCTCTCGATGTTGGTGGCGTCCACGATATTGATGATGCCCGTGGGCTTCTCGCCGATGATAAACTGCCGGGTCACGATCTCCTCGCTGGTATAGGGCGACATGGAGTAGATGCCGGGCAGGTCTGTGACCTCCGTATTCGGGTTATTCCGGATCGCACCGCTCTTGCGGTCCACCGTCACACCCGGGAAATTGCCGACGTGCTGGTTGGAGCCGGTGAGCTGGTTGAAGAGGGTCGTCTTGCCGCAGTTCTGGTTGCCCGCCAGCGCAAAGGTAAGGGTCGTGTCGTCATGCAGAGGGTTCTCACCCTTTTTGGTGTGGTAGCGTCCGCCTTCACCGAGGCCCGGGTGCTCCACCGGCTTTTCACTTTCTGCCGCCGCCTTTTTCGCCGCCGGGGCTTTGGCCAGAGTGACCCCGATGCGGGCGGCATCGTCCAGCCGGAGGGTCAGCTCGTAGCCGTGGATGCTCAGCTCCATCGGGTCGCCCATCGGGGCAAATTTGACCAGCGTGACCTCCTCACCGGGGATCAGCCCCATATCCAGAAAATGCTGCCGCAGAGCGCCTTCGCCGCCCACGGTCCCGACCACGGCAGTCTCGCCGATGTTCAAATCTTTCAACGTCATATGGAATGTTCCTCTCGAGCGCGTTTGTTAGTTTGCATTAACAACAGTAATATAGGCTAACTTTCCGGCGTTGTCAAGAGAAACTGAAAAAAACAGCGCCCCACAGTATAAGATGCTGTGAGACGCTGCCGGATGCGGCTATTTGCTTATGGGCATTTTACTTTTTCAGGCCCGCAAGATATTCAGTAGTAACATCCGTCGCGTTATAGCCTGTTTTATTCAATTTTGCAGCATTGAACATCGAAGAATCAAACTCAAATTTGTTGAAGAAAAGTCCCTCAATATCATCATGGTCTACCATAACGATTGCTTTGAGTTCATCGTTGTCATCATACGCATAGGTCTGACTCCACGCAGGGTCAGCCTTGAGGGTAAAGATTTCAGCGTAATACTTCTGTGTAGTTCCCGGAATCGTATAGGTACCCACGGAAGCATCCATCTTTGAAGCATCCAGTTTGGACATTTCCTCTGCCACATCTGTATTGGCTTCTACTTTATCAGGGCTTCCAAAAATCGCTTGCGCATCAATCCAGATATTTTTTCCGTCGATGTTTTTTGCTCCACCCTTTTTTGCGACTTCTGCATATTCGCTATAAGGGCCTTTTCCGCCGTCATTACAATAAGCGACCACCCCACCATTTCCCTGATTATCGATATACGTCATATACAAATCGTTGCCATCATAGAGGTCTGCATAAAAATTTCCATTCAGCGTTCCCTGTTTTGTCAGCAGACTCTTATCCGGCACCAGCGTGCCGCCCTTGTTGTTTTCTGCTCCATAATATTCAGCATACAGGTTCTTGCCTTTTCCGCTCTGTGCAGTCTTATACGTTTTTGTATTGCTGAAAGCAGAAGGAGTAACAGGTGCAACGGGCGTGCCGCCGCCTGCTCCACCACCACCGCCACCACTGCAAGCGGTAAGCATCAACATTGCAAGAGCAGTTGCTACAGCCTTTTTAAGAAGTTTCATTTTTTGTTCCTCCTGTCCTAAACTATGGAAAAGACGAATAGTCCTGCCCTAAAAGTATATCATTAGCAATAGTTTGTCAAGCAAATCTATAAAGACCACCATATTTTCTCCGTTTTTACTATAATCCAAAGCTATACTTTAGCAAATCAGCAAAAAGGAGAGGTCTGTTATGTTCGGCGATATTTTGCGAGAGCTCCGGAAGGACTACAAAATGACCCAGGCAGAGCTGGCGGAACGGCTTTCGCTTTCGCCCCTGACCATCTCTGCCTACGAGTGCGGCCGAAGTGTGCCCGATGACACCACCAAGGTAAAGATCGCCAAAATTTTCAATGTATCTCTGGACTACCTGCTGGGGCTCATCCGGGAGCCTTTCCCTTACCAGCGGTCGGCCAACACCATCCTGCTGCCCCCGGATTTCACCCCCGCCGATACCGAAAAGGTGCAGGAGTACGTTCAGTTTCTGGAATATCAAAAAAAGAGCCTGTCCTCGAAATAAATCGCAGGACAGGCTCTTATCGTTTTTTATTCAGTTCGCGGTGTGGTAGCCGTCAGGGTTCTTCTTCTGCCAGTTCCAGCTGTCGGCGCACATTTCCTCGATGCCGTACTCAGCCACCCAGCCAAGCTCATTCCTGGCCTTGGTGGGGTCAGCATAGCACTCGGCGATGTCGCCAGGGCGGCGGGCCTCGATGACGTAGGGGATGGGCTTGCCGCAGGCCTTCGAAGGCGTGGATGACATCCAGCACGCTGTAACCCTTGCCGGTGCCGAGGTTGCAGATGAAGAGGCCGCAGTTCGTTTCCAGCTTCTTGATAGCGCAGACATGGCCGCGGGCCAGGTCCACGACATGGATGTAGTCGCGGACGCCGGTGCCGTCGGGAGTGGGGTAGTCATTGCCGAAGACATGGACCTTTTCCAGCTTGCCCACAGCCACCTTGGCGATGTAGGGCATGAGGTTGTTGGGGATGCCGTTGGGGTCCTCGCCGATGAGGCCGGACTTGTGGGCGCCGATGGGGTTGAAGTAGCGCAGCAGAGCCACGTTCAGGGTGGGGTCCGCCTTGCAGACATCGGTGAGGATGCGCTCGGTCATGGCCTTGGTGGTGCCGTAGGGGTTGGTGGTGGCACCCACGGGGAAGTCCTCGGTGATCGGCACACTGGCGGGGTCGCCGTAGACGGTGGCGGAAGAGCTGAACACGAAGTTGTGGCAGTTGTGCTTGCGCATCACATCCAGGATGACCAGCGTGCAGTTGAGGTTATTGTAGTAGTATTCGATGGGCTTGGACACGCTCTCGCCAACGGCCTTATAGGCTGCGAACTGGATGACCGCCGTGATGTCGGGACACTCGGCGAAGATCTTCTCCACATCCTCGTGTTTGGTCATATCGGCCTGATAGAAGCGGAAGTCCTTGCCGGTGATCTGCTTGACGCGGTCGAGGACCACAGGGGATGCATTATAGTAATTGTCCGCCACGACGACGTCGTAGCCGGCATTCAGGAGCTCGATGCAGGTGTGGCTGCCGATGTAGCCTGCGCCGCCGGAAACCAAAATAGCCATGTCCAGTACCTCTCTTGTTCCAAATGTTGCTTCGCACAGAGCCCTTGTGCTCTGTCTGCCTAAAGGATACCGCTTTTTGCACAGAGAATCAAGTACCGGCTTTTTTATGAAAATGTATTTTTGTTGCATCTTTTCAGCCAGTCTGATGAACTGCAAAGATTTTTAGTCCGCAAGGCATGGAGAGGACACACAAAAAACAGCAAAGGACAGCTCCCGCAAGAGAGCTGCCCTTTGCTGCGGCTGATATTTGCTTAGAAAACGGATTCTCTTTTATAATCGGCCGCACTGACGGCCGGTGAAGAAGCGGAGCGTAGTGTTGGCTCGGAAGACTTTGCCTGCCCGCAGCACCGTCGTCGGGAACTCCGGGTGAGAGGGGCTGCAGGGGAAGTGCTGGGTCTCAAGAGCAAAGCCGCCGTACTTTTCCAGCGGGACGCCGCCCTTGCCGGGGGAGGGGCAGTTCTGCAGGAAGTTGCCGGTGTAGAGCTGGATGCCCGGCTGGGTGGTGTACATCTTCATGCTGATGCCGGTCTTGTCGCTGGACGCCCAGGCGCAGAGGCTCTGGCTGGCACCCCGGGGCCGGTCGAGGACATAGCAGTGGTCGAAGCCGCCGCCCGCCATGGTGGTCTGGTAGAAGCCGGTGTCGAGGTCGCGTCCCAGAGGCTTTCCGGTGCGGAAATCCATCGGCGTACCGTCCACAGGCAGGATCTTACCCGTGGGGCAGGTCTCGTTGTTGCCCTCGAGGTAGTTGGAAGCGTAAATGCGGAGCTTCTGGCCCAGCACATTGCCGCCGCCGTCGAGGTTGAAGTAGGTGTGGTTGGTCAGGTTGATGATGGTGTCCTCGTCAGTGGACACACGGTAGTCCATCCGCAGGGCGTTGTCCGGCGTGAGGATATACCGCACACTGACCTTCAGATTTCCGGGGAAACCATCTTCGCCCGCCGGGCTTTCGGTCTCCATCAAAAGGGTGTCGCCGAACATCTTCACATCGTAAATTTTGCGGGGGAAGGTGCCGTGCAGGTGATTTTTGCCATTGTTGGCTTCCAGCTTGTAGGTCTTCCCGCTGAGAGAAAATTCCGCATTTTCAATGCGGTTGGCGTACCGGCCCACGAACGCACCGCAGCAGGTGCTGCCGGATGAGTTGAAATCCGCCTCATAGTCGGCGAGGGTGTCGTGTCCGACGACCACATCCACCGGACCCGTTTTTGTAGGGACGAAGAGATTTTTGATCACACAGCCATAGTTCAGCACGCTGATCTAAAGTCCACCGGGATTGGAGATGATGTATTCATCCACCTTATCGCCGTTTTTGGTCACACCAAAGGGCTTGGAGCGGAACTGTGCCATAAGGCTCGCCTCCTTCTTCATTATTTTCGGTCAGGGCAGCGCAGCCCCGACCTCGTCCATAATTATGATTATAGCACAGTTTTCCAGACTTGTGTGAGAATGCTTTTAGATTTATCTTCCAAAATTTCGAGAGATTTTTTGGACATATTGCGAAACAGAAAAGGGAGCTGCTGCAAAATGCAACAGCTCCCTTTTGAATCTGTATAAAATTATGCTTCCGGCTGAGCCTCGGCGGCGTTCGACTGCGCGATATACTCGGCGGCATCATCGGGGATGTCGTCCATTCCGTCGTCACCCACATCGACCACCAGCGGCGGCTTCTTGAAGAGGATGTCGTAGAGGATGGGAACGATGTACAGGGTCATCAGGGTGGCATAGCTCAGGCCGCAGATGATGACGATGGCCATGCCGCTCATGAGCTGGCTCGCCATATCGTTGCTGAACACCATCTGCAGCATGGCCAGAACGGTGGTCAGGGTGGTCATGAGGATAGGACGCATACGGGTCTTGCCAGTGGCGACAAGGGCCGCACGGCGCTCCAGACCGCCCAGACGCAGCTGGTTGGCGTAGTCCACGAAGACAATGCCGTTGTTGACGACGGTACCCATCAGGACGATGAAGCCCATCAGGGAGATCATGGTCAGCTGCTGGCCGGTGACCAGCATACCCAGCAGGCCGCCAGTGAAGGCCAACGGCACCGTGAACAGGACGATGAAGGGGGACAGCAGGCTCTGGAACTGAGCCACCATGACCAGATAGACGAAGGGCAGGGCCAGAGCCATCCACTGCACCATCTCGTCGACCATCTGGTTGATGGTGGAGGACTCGCCGTCCAGCGAGAAGGAGCAGCCCTCGGGCATCTCATCGGAGAGAGCGAAGTCGTCCAGCGTCTTCTGGAGCACACGGGACTGGACCGTGGTGTTGTAGCCGTCCAGCGTGTCGGCAGACACCGTGATGTAGCGGGTCTGGTTCTCGCTGGTGATAGAGTCGGGGGCGGTGCCGGTGAACCAGGTAGCGATGTCACCCAGCGTGCAGGTGCCGGTGGTGATGGCGCCGGTGGCGTCCATGACACTGGTGGTGAAGGTCATGTCCATCATGTTTTCCTTGGTCATAGGGTCAAGGTTGTCGCTGATCTGGACTTTCATGGTGGAGCCGTCTACCGTGACGGGGGTCTCCGCCGTGGTGGTGGTGGTGAGCTTGGCGGCGATCTGCTGGTAGACCTGCGCGACGGTCAGACCGTAGGCGCGGACCTTGTCGCGGTCGATGTCCAGATTGATGGTTGCATCGCCCTGACCGAGGCCGGTGGCGGCATTGGCGAAGCCCTCGGTGTTGTTGACCATCTGGACGACCTTATCGCCCAGTGCGGTAATGGTATCGGCGTCGGGGCCGTAGATCTTGACAGAGAGGCCGCTGCTCAGCTGGCTGGTCAGGTCCTGCATTCCGCTGATCTCTACGGTACCAGTGCAGTTCTCGACGCTGGCCACTGCATCGTTCAGGGCCTGCTCCACAGCGGCGATCTTAGTGGAGGAGAGGGACTCGTCCAGCATGACGTTGAACCGGTAGCTGCCGTAGCTGTTGGCGGCGCTCAGCAGGTCGGTGATGGCGCTGGGCAGACCCAGCTGGCCGATGTCGATGCCGGCCACGGTGGTGTCGGTGGTGACGCCCACCTCTTCCACGCCGTCCACGGCCATGACGGCCTCCACGACCTGTCCGGCCACACCGTAGGATTCCTCTTTGGTCAGGCCGTCGTCGGTGGAGAGGGCGATGGTGGCCTCATTGCTGGAAATTTCGGGCAGGAGGACGACGCCCATGGAGAAGACCTTCCAGCCGCAGAAGACCAGCAGCACGACTGCAGCCACCAGCGGCAGGGCGCGGTGCTTCAGGCACCACTCGAGGCTGTGGGCATACTTATCCTGAATCTTTTCGAACCAGACCAGACGCTTCGGCTCAGCCTTTTTCAGGACGGTGGAAGCAGCGGCAGGCACGACGGTGATGGCCACGATGAGAGAGGCCATCAGGCAGTAGCCGATACACATGGACATGGGCTGCAGCAGGCTGCGCACCGTACCGGAGGCGAACACCACCGGCAGGAAGACACAGACCGAAGTAAGGGTGGAGGCCACGACCGACATGCCTACCTGACGAGCGCCCTGCACGGCGGCGCGGGCCGCCGGTACGCCCCGGCCCCGCAGACGGTAGATGTTCTCGATGACGACGACCGAGTTATCCACCAGCATACCGACACCCAGCGACAGGCCCGCCAGCGTCATGATGTTCATGTCGAGGCCGGTGAAGTACATCAGAACGACGGCGAACAGGACGGACAGCGGGATGCTGACGCCGACCACGAGGGTGGGCTTGATGTCCTTCAGGAAGATGGCCAGCACGATGATGGCCAGCGCAGCGCCCACCAGCATACTGCTGATGATGCTGTTGACGATGATGGTGATGTAGTTGCCCTGATTGGACAGGACGACGACGTGAAGGTCAGAATACTGAGCCTGCAGCTCCTTGAAGGCATTCAGGCAGCCGTCCGAGACGCTGCTGGCGCTGGAATTGGTGTTGCGGAAAATTTTCAGCACCACGGCTCGCTCCCCGTTCAGGCGGGTGTAGCTGGCCTCGGCGTTGTCGATGACGGCCACGTCGGCCACATCGGAGAGGCGGACATCGCCGAAGCCATCGACGTGGAGCAGAAGTGCACCCTCGATGTCCGAAACGCTGTCGTACTCTTCGCCGACCTTCAGCAGCCAGGACTCGCCGCTTTTATCGGCGACGTAGCCGGCAGGCATCGAGAAGTTCTGGGCGTAGATGAGCTGGGCGAGGGTCTTGATGTCCAGCTGCTTGGCCACATCGGCGCTGGCAAGGGCCTTTTCCTTGCTCTCCTCGTAGAGCTGCTTGGCGTCTTCCAGCTGGTTCTCATAGTCCTTGAGCATCTCGCGGGCTTCAGTAAAGCGCATATAGGCGCTGAGCTGCTGGCTGGAATAGCTGCCCAGAGCGACGGAGAACTGGTTCATCAGGCCGGGGACATTGTCCATGGCTTTGATGACCTCGTCCAGAGTCTTATAAATGGTGCTCAGGCTGTTGGAGACTTCCAGCTCGTCGGCAAGGTCGGAGACGGTGCCGTCGCTGGTACCCAGACGGCCCTGCAGCTCTTGCAGAGCGGCGGTGAGCCTATCGGTGATGTCGCGCAGCTCGCCGACGATCTCGATGAGGGAGTCGATGTCCCGCATACCGGTCTGGTTGAACTGGTCCACGACACGCTGCAGGCCGTCGCGGACGTCGATGAGGGCCTGCCGGATCTCCGGTTCATTGACCACGCCGATGAGCTGGTTGACGCTGTTCAGCAAAGCCTGCGCCTGGTCGCGCACGACGGTGACGGCGTCGGCCACCTCCGTACCCATCTCTGCCATGACCGTATCGGAGACGGTGTTGCCGAAGTTTTTCAGCTGTTTTTCGTACTCGGCGCGGCCCTCGGCGATTTGCGCCTCCGCGGCGTCGAGCTTGGCGCGGGCGTCGGCCAGCTGGGTGTCGATGAGTTCCAGCAGGCGGGCGTTCACTTCGTCTATCTTATCCTGATTCAGCTGCACCTGCACCATCTTTTCGATGAGGCCGTTGGCCGACACACTGGAAACGCCGCTGGTGCGGCCCACATAAGGCACGAGGGTGTTATCCACGAAGTCCGACAGATCGTAGACATCGCTGCCCTCCCGGCTGACAGCCACCGTCATAAAGGCGTTCATGTTCAGGCTGTACTCGATGATGGAGGGTCAGACAGGTGCTGGGCAGACCGGTCGCGGTCTGGTCCACCTTGTTGGAGGTCTTGACCATCGCGCTGTTCATGTCGGTGCCTTCGGCGAATTTCATGAGCAGAAGGCTGTAGTTTTCTGCCGAGGTCGCCGTGATGCTCTCGACGCCGGACACTGTACCCAGCGCGTTCTCCATCACATCGGAGACTTCTGACTCCACACGCTCCGGACTGGCACCGGGGTAGACAGTGACCACCATGAGGTATGGCGTGCTGATGTCGGGCAGAAGGTTCGTCTGCAGGTTCGTGATGGACACGAAGCCCAGCAGCAGGACCATGATGACCGCAACAAGGATGGTGAACGGCTTTTTGACACTGAATTTTTCCATGATTTCCTATCCATTTCTTTTTTATGCCGCCGCGCGGCAAGAGGTACGCCGCAACCACAGCAGTACCCTCTGAACGCTTCTTATCATTCCTATTATACACGAGGGAATCCCCCTTGCAATAGTCCTGAAGTCAATCTTTAACAAAACTTTCCTTAAATCACCTTAGTTTAGGAAGTCAATGGGAAGATCCCGGCTACTTTCTTGCCATATTTCGTGGAAATACGGGCCGGATTATGCTATACTAGAATGCAGAATGGAATTTTATCGCAATTTCAGGCACAGCGCCTATTCAGACTGCATAAGGCCCATGTTCCGGGCTTATATACGTTCGATACGACCCCAAAGAGGAATGCTATGAAGAAAGTTATATCCGTCCGTTTCAAGGATAACGGCAAGACCTATTATTTTGACCCCGCAGACACCCCCATCAAGACCGGCGACTATGTTATCGTCGAGACGGCCCGGGGCGTGGAGTGCGGCGAAGTAGTGCAGGGCGTGAAGGAGATCGCCGACTCCGCTGTCCCCAAGGCCCTCAAGCCCATCACCCGGATGGCCGACAGCGTGGATGTGCGCCGGATGCGCCAGAACCGTGAGGATGAGAAGCGCGCCTACCACACCTGCCAGGAGTGCATCGCCCGCCACGGGCTGGAAATGAAGCTGGTGGAGGCCGAATACACCCTCGACCGCTCCAAGATCATGTTCTATTTCACCGCCGATGGCCGCGTGGACTTCCGTGAGCTGGTCAAGGACCTGGCCGGCATCTTCCACACCCGCATCGAGCTGCGCCAGATCGGCGTGCGCGACGAGAGCAAGATGATAGGCGGTCTGGGCATCTGCGGCCAGCCCTTCTGCTGCAGCCGCTTCCTGAAAGACTTTCAGCCCGTCTCCATCAAGATGGCAAAAGAGCAGGGTCTTTCCCTCAACCCGACCAAGATCAGTGGTGCCTGCGGCCGCCTGATGTGCTGCCTGGCCTACGAGGAGAGCGCCTACGAGTACCTGAACAGCATCATGCCCATGGTGGGCAGCACCGTCCGCACACCGGACGGCCTCGGCACTGTGCTCGAGGTCAACCCCATCTCCGGCTATCTGCGGGTGCGCTGCGGCACCGAGGCTTTCGCGCCCCGGTACTATAAGTTGAGCGTCTGCGAGTATATCTCCGGCGGCAAGCGCGCACCCCGCCGCCCCGACCCGGACGACGATTATTCCGGCGTGCGCGACCCTGCCCCGGTGGTGGCTTCGGCCAACGCCGACGGCACCTCGTCCTGCCCCGGCTGCGGCAGAAAAGATAAAAAATAAGAGGCCGGAAATGGCGGGGTCTCTGAACGGTTAGTCTGTTAAAACTAACTTTGCTTCGTGATTTTCGCCAAAAATCCTCTTCAAATTTCTCCAAAAGTTAGCCTGTGCTTTTGTGCAACCCACCAAAAAACGAAAAATTGCTTTTGGGTGGGTACGGTTAGTCTTGCCTTTTTGAAACGGCTTTGTTAGAATGCAGTCAAGGATACGATTTCCGAGGGGTCTGCCAGAGCCGTGCAGGGGCAGATTTCTTCATAAATACTGAGCACGGGGAGATAAAGGAGAGTTCTATTATGGCACACAAGGTTTCTGACGCATGTGTTGGCTGCGGCGTTGCGAGGGCGCTTGCCCCGTTGGTGCAGTCGCTGTTGAGGGCGGCGTTGCAGTTGTGAACGCAGACGCTTGCATCGATTGCGGCGCTTGCGAGGGCGCTTGCCCCACCGGTGCTATCACCGCTGAATAATTTTTAGCAGATAGCGCGCGAATAACGCATCAAAAGCAGCAGACCTGCCAGGCGGGTCTGCTGCTTTTCTTTCTTGCATAATTTTTTCATCTTTCGGGACACAATATTTTGTCGGAGGATTTCGGCTGGGCGTATGGAACATTCTACCGAGATTTTGTATAATAAAACAGAAGTATACTGCTCCGCCGTCCACCGGTTCGGCTCGGACGCGCTTTTGCTGGCCCGTTTCTGCGAGCCGCGGCGCAGCCAGAAGGCGGCAGACCTGTGCTCCGGCTGCGGCATCGTAAGCCTTGAGTGGCACGACCGGGGCCATCGCGGCCTCTGCGCCGCCGTGGAATTGCAGCCCGAGGCCAGTGCGCTCTTACAGGAGGCTGTGGCCGCGCAGGGCATCGAGCACATCACCCCTTATCTCACCGACCTGCGCACCTTCCGGGAAGGGGAGGGCCAGTTCGATGTCTGCGCCTGCAACCCGCCCTACTTTACCGCCGGGCCGCAGAGCACCGACGCGGGCCGTGCCACGGCCCGCCACGAGACGGACTGCACCCTCGAGGATGTCTGCGCCTGTGGTTTCCGCCTGCTGAAGGACGGCGGAAAGCTTTCCCTCTGCCATCGGCCCGAGCGTCTGGCCGAGGTGCTGGCTGTGCTGCGGGCGCACCGCCTCGAGCCGAAGCGTCTGGCCTTTGTGAAGAATAAGCCTGACGCCGCACCGTGGCTTTTCTTGTGGAAGCCCAGAACAGAACCGCCGCACCGGCCTGCGCATCGAACCGGATGTGCTCATCACCGCCAGGGCGGCGATGTACGGAGAAGTAAAATAACAACATCAGGGAGGTCAATCATGGCCGGTATTCTTTATATCGTGGCAACCCCCATCGGCAATCTGGACGACATGCCGCCCCGCGTGGCCGCCACCTTCGGTGCGGCGGACTTCGTGGCCGCCGAGGACACCCGCGTGACCATGCGGCTGCTGAACTATCTGGGCCTGAAAAAGCCGATGGTCAGCTACTACGAGCACGCATTGCAGAAGGGCGAGGGTATCCTGCGCCGCATTGAGGCGGGCGAGAACTGCGCCCTCTGCTCTGACGCCGGAATGCCCTGCGTCTCTGACCCGGGCGAGGTCATCGTGCGGGACGCGCTGGCCCGGGGCATCAAAGTCGTGCCTGTCCCAGCGGCGTCCGCCTGCGTGACGGCGCTGGCCGTCTCGGGCCAGGACACCTCCCGCTGGGTGTTCGAGGGCTTCCTGCCTGTGAACCGGAAGCAGAAGAAAGAGCGTCTTGCTGAGCTTCTGGGTGAAAAGCGGACCGTCATCTTCTACGAAGCACCCCACAAGCTGCGCACGACGCTGGACGACCTCGTGAACGCCTTCGGCCCGGAGCGGAGCATCACCCTCTGCCGTGAGCTGACCAAGCTCCACGAAGAGATTTGGAAGACCACCCTCGGGGAGGCACAGGCCCACTACGCCGCCAACGAGCCGAGAGGTGAGTATGTTCTGGTCATGGCCGGTGCGCCAGCTTCCACAGAGCCGGAAGCAGAAATGACCCTCGAGCAGGCCGCACAGCGCGCCCTCGAGCTGACCGGACAGGGCTTCGGCCCCACTGCCGCCGCCAAGGCCGCAGCCCAGGGGACGCCCTACTCCAAGAGCGAAGTATATAAGGCACTGCTGACCATCCAGCAGCGCGACCCGGAATAAAATTTGAGGAGGATCCTTTTCCCGTGACGAAACTTCTGATCCTGAGCGACAGCCACAACAGCCGTCTGGCCATCGAAAACATTCTGGCCGCCGAGGCGGACAGCATCGACGCGCTCATCTTTCTGGGCGACGGCCTGCGCGACCTCGAGCAGGCACTCACCTTTTACCCCTCTCTGCGGGCCTATGCTGTAGCCGGAAACTGCGATTTCGGTGCGCTGGAGCCGCTGGACGGGCTTGCCGCCTTTGACGGGGTGGTCGTCTTCTACACCCACGGCCATATGTACGGGGTGAAATACGACCTCGACACGCTGGCTGACGCAGCCGCAGCCCGGGCGCGAACGTCGCCCTCTTCGGTCACACCCACATCCCGGTGGCAGAAGAGCGGGGCGGGTGTTCCTGTTCAACCCCGGCTCCTGCGGCCGGTGCTACACCGGCCCCAACACCTACGGCATCCTGACCCTCGCCGACGGCAAGGTGGTCAGCCACGAGCACAAAGAGGTACCCAAAGCATGAGCATCAACGAGGTGCGCTGGCTGTCCGAGTGCGGCAGCACCAACGCTTACGCAAAAGAGCATTTTGAAGAGTTCGGCCCGGTGGGCGCGGTATACACCACCAATCAGACCGCAGGCCGGGGCCGTCTTGGCCGCAGCTGGGTGAACGCCGAGGGCCGCGCCCTCTATTATACGGCGGTCATCCGGGAGCCGCTGGCCCAGCCTGCCACCCTGCCGCTGCTGGCAAGCCTTGCCGTCCGCGATCAGCTGGCCCAGCGCTACGGCGTGGACTGCCAGATAAAATGGCCCAATGACCTGCTGCTGAACGGCAAAAAGATCGTGGGCATCCTCTGCGAGAGCGTCAGCTACGGCTACCAGATGCAGGGCCGGGGCATCGTCTGCGGCATCGGCATCAATCTGGCACAGCCCCAGAGCTATTTCGACGCCGCAAACCTGCCCAACGGCACCTCCCTCGAATTGCAGGGCGCGAAAGTGGACCTTGCCGCCGACCCCCAGTGGCTGGCCGAGGCGCTGACGGACTTCGGCTTTGACCGTCCGCTCTACACCTTCGCGCGGGAGGGCTTCGCTCCCTTCCGGGACGAGTACAAGGCAGCCTGCGTCAACCTGGGCCGCCACGTCACCTTCGATTTGCCGGGCGGCGGCACAGGCAGCGGCACAGCCATCGACGTGGACGCCGACGGCCAGCTCATCGTCCGCACCGACAGCGGCGAGGAGAAGGTCTTCACCGGCGAAGTCTCCGTCCACGGCATCTACGGGGCCGTATAAATTTTTCAGCATTCCAGCGCCTCTGCAGGCCGTCCGGCCCCGGGGGCGCTTTTCTTTCCTCCCTGCAAAGTTTGTGGAAAACTCGGGTTTTCCACGGTTTTCCACACATGGTTTTGCCGGGCAGCGTTTGTGGAAAACTCGGGTATCAAAAATTCCAGAGGGGAGAGGCGCTTTTGCCCCAAGCGCGAAACGCCGCAGAAAATAAATTTTCGGCCTCGACTTTCTTTTCAAAAAAAGGCTCTTCGACCCCTTTTCTCTCCAGATTTTCCCTCTTTTCCCGTTTTGGAATACATCGTGTATAACCCAAAGCTCAATTTTCTGTGGAAAACTCGGTGGAAAAAGTGGAAAACGCTGTGGGAAAACCCGCTTCTTTTTCACAAAATCGGTGGAAAACCCAGTGGAAAAAGTTAAAAAATCATTCCAGATGGGATACTCTTTCGATACCCGCCCCAAAATGGAGCCCCGCACTTCCCACGGATTTTCTTGAATGGGCCGGGCAAACATGATACAATGAAAGACAGAAAATGGCCCCGGACATGGGCCGCAAAAATTTCTTTTCACGGAGGCGTCTGCCTATGAACTGGATCTCCCGCCTTGAGCGGAAATACGGCCGCTTTTGCATCCCCAACCTCATCTCTATCATCGTAGGTGGACAGATTTTAGTCTACGCCATCGAACTGTTCGTCAACCAATTCATCTCAGTCTATCTCGGCCTGAGCCGGAGCCTGCTGCTGATGGGGCAGGTGTGGCGGCTCATCACCTTCGTCTTTATCCCGTTTTCGGGGGGCGGGCCGCTGAGCGTCATCCTCGGCATCTACTTCACATGGTTCATCGGCACGGCGCTGGAAAAGGAGTGGGGCGATTTCCGCTTCAACCTCTACTTCCTGCTGGGGATGATCGGCACCGCGCTGGGCTGTCTCGTCACCGGCATCCCCGCCGACACCTACTGCCTGTCGCTGTCGCTGCTGCTGGCTTTCGCCATGCTCTACCCCGAGGTGCAGGTGCTGCTGTTCTTCGTCATCCCGGTAAGGGTGAAGTATTTCGGCCTCTTCGCCGCTGCCATGTGGCTGTTCAGCTTCCTGACTGCCGGGTGGCTGTATAAGGTGAGCTATCTGCTGAGTATGCTGGGGTTTGTGCTCTTCTTCGGGCCGCAGGCACTGCGCAGCGTCCGGGCGTGGATACGTCGGGAGCAGTGGAAGCGGAAGAACCGGAGGTGAGCCGCACATGATGATAGACCGCCTTGCGGGCAATGCGGCCCTGAAAGACAGCGTCCGCTTGATGCTGGGCAGCAGCCGCCTGACCCACAGCGTGTTATTGGTGGGCGAGACGGGCCTGGGCGCGGGCTACGCGGCCCGGTGCGTGGCGGCAGACTATCTTTACCCGGCAGGCGGCGCACCTGCTGAGGCCCTTCTGCGGGGCGAATGCTGCCGTGCCGTGGGCAAAGCCGGTGACCGCGACAGCGGCCGCATCGAGACCGGCGTGGTACGGGAGGCCATCTCCGTCACCGGCATGGGCTCGGGCGGGCGGTATCTCGTCAGTCAGGTCAAGGCCATGCGCACCGAAATTTTCAATACCAGCCTCTCCGCCGAGGGCCGCGCCGTCCTGCTCTACCATGTGGAGCGGATGAACGAGGAATCCGCCAACGCCCTGCTGAAGGTGATGGAGGAGCCGCCGGAAGGCGTGCTCTTCCTGCTGACGGCAGATTCGCTGGCCGGTGTGCTGCCCACCATCCGCAGCCGCTGCATCAGCTTCGCCGTGGCCCCGGTCAGCCCCGAGGAATGCGCCCAGTGGTGCATCGGGCAGGGCGTGGACAAAAAGCAGGCCCGGCTCTACAGTGAGCTGTTCGACGGCCACATCGGCACAGTGCTTGCCGCCGCCCAGGACGACGCCCGCCGGGAACAGGTGGAAAGCCCTGACGCTGGCCAAGGCCGCGGCGGCTCACGACAGCTATGCCGCCGCCGTCCTGCTGGCCGGGTACGAGAAGGACAAGGCCGCAGCAGCGGCCCTGCTGGGCGATTTCCGGGCCGTGGCCGCCGCCGGACTCCGGGGATGCGCCAGCACCCTCTGACGGCTGACGCCGCCCGCCGCGCCCTCTCGCTGGCCGATACGGCCATTCAGCGGCTCGCCGCGCAGGTGAACCCCAAAATCACGCTTTCCGTTCTTGCAGCGAAGCTTGGATAAAGCAAAAGCTCCCCTTCCGGGGAGCTTTTACTATTGCTATTTGATCCTATTATCTTCTGCGGGACCGACTCCGCCGCCGCAGGTTCAGCGAACCGCCGCCGGCCACCATCGTCAGGAAGCCCAGCACGATGAGGATGCCGATGAGCGCGGCCATGAGAAGAAGGGTCGTTTTGGCGTCGGTGCGAAAGTCCGACACATATTCTTTGTGGGTCACAAGGTCCACCGTTCCCATCTCGTAGCCGTCGAGGTAGACGGTGGCCGTACCAAGCACAGCACCCTCCTTGACGGTGGCCGAAGTGCTCTCCGGCACCGAGAACTCGAAGGTCACTTCATCGTCGGCGTGGCCGTAGCCGCTGAGGTCGTCGGCGGCGTAGAGCTCCACGGCTTCCTCCGTGCGGCACTTGGTCAGCGGGATAGTGGTGAGCACCGTCTCCGTGTCCACGAGCTGACGGTCAGAAAAGCTCGAGAAGGCCCAGTCCAAAATCTCCGCACACTCGCGGTAGATGTTGTTCATATCACTGCCCAGCACCACGAGGCCGTAGGTGTGGCCGTCCTGCTGGGCAAAGGTGACGAAGCACCGGCCTGCGAGGGTAGTAAAGCCGGTCTTCATGCCCCGGACATAGTCGCGGTGATAGGCATACTCCGGGTCCAGCATGAGGTTGGTGGACTTGATGCTCCGCTCGTTCTGGTGCAGGTTCGTGGCGGGCAACGTATAGGTGAGGGTGTTCGCAGCCTGCATGTAGGTCTCGTTAGCGTAGCAGGCAGCGGCAATTTTTGCAAGATCCTCTGCCGTGGAGACGTTGCCGTAGTCGTACAGGCCGTGGACGCAGGTGAAGGTGGTATCCGTGCAGCCCAGCTCCTTAGCGCGGGCGTTCATCTGGGCCACAAAGGCCGTCAGGTCGCCGCCCGAGACGTCGCTGGCGATGACGCTGGCCGCGTCGTTGGCACTGGCCACCAGCAGACCGTAGAGCAGGTCGATGCGGCGCACCGTCTCGCCGATGCGGAGGTTCATGGTGGAGCCGTTGGCGTTCTGGATGTCCTTGAACTCCTGGGTCAGGCTGGTGGGGATGGTGATCTCAGCGTTCATGTCCTTGCCGCTCTCGAGGAAGAGCAGGGCCGTCATCATCTTGGTGAGGCTGGCGATGTAGCGCTGCTGGTCGGAGTTCTGCCTGAGGATGGGCTTGCCGGTATCCAGATTGAAGAGATAGACCGACTCGGTGTCGCTGGCCGTCTGGATGGGCATCTGATAAGCGGCAAACCCGGGCAGGGCGGCGCAGACCATCAGCACCAGCGTAAGCAGCAGCGCCGTGCTCCGGCGCAGGAAGGTGGGTCGATTCATAGGCTTGTCCTCCTTAACATTCAAACATCAGCCAAACACTTTGTGCCAGAATGCACTCAGCCCGTGCTTCTCGGGTTCAACCTCGGGCTCTGCCGGGGCGGGGTGCAGTTCGGGGCTGGTAAAGGCCCAGTCGAACAGCTCTGCCGCCTCCCGGAAGATATTCTGGGAGTTCGAGCCCAGAATGACCAGCCCATAAGTATGGCCGTCCTGCTGGGCAAGGTGACGAAGCACCGCCCGGCCTGGGTGGTGAAGCCGGTCTTCATGCCGTGGGCATAGCTGCGGTAATAGCCGCTGCCGGGCTGCAAAAGCTTGTTGGTGGTCGTGACCGTCCGGGCCGGATGCACGTTGGTGGCGGGCAGTTTATAGGACATTGTGTCCGCTATCTGGCGGTAGGTCGGGTCCGCATAGCAGGCCAGCGCGATCTTCGCCATATCACGGGCCGTGGAGTAGTTGCCGCCGTCGTAGAGGCCGTGGGGGCAGGTGAAATGGGTGGCCGTACAGCCCAGCTGACTGGCCCGGATGTTCATCTGGGCCGCGAAGGCGGCCAGACTGCCGGAGGTATCGACGGCCAGTACGCTGGCTGCGTCGTTGGCGCTGGGCAGGAGCATGGCGTACATCATATCGATGCGGCGCACCGTCTCGCCGGCCTGCAGGCCGATGGTGTGACCCCGGTTGGCCCGGATGGACTGAAGTTCCGGCGCGAGGCTGGCCGGGATGGTGATACTGGCATTGAGGTCGGTGCCGCTTTCCAGCACGAGAAGGGCCGTCATCATCTTGGTCAGGCTGGCAACGCAGCGGGAAGGTCGGGGTTCTGCTCCACAAGAGCTTCGCCGGTGTCGGCATCGAAGAGGTAGATGGATTCCTGCGAGTAGGCGGCCTGAATGGGCATCGCGTAGACGGCGAAACCGGACAGTGCCGCTGTAGTCATGAATGCAGCGGTCAGGACCAGAGCCAGAAACCGCCGCGCAAAGGGATGAAACTGCATAAATTGATACTCCTTCGGAAGCCTGGGGGCTTCCTTGCTCCGACAATAAGAGCTATAATAAAGAATACCATAAATGAAGCAAAAGAGAAAGGTGGTTTTTCAACAATGATGCTCTCCTTTGGTGGAAAAATGCCCCAGGATGAGGGCGCTGTCTTCGTGGCGGCGAATGCGACGGTGCTGGGCGACGTGACACTGGGCAGGGGCGTGAATATCTGGTACGGGGCTGTACTGCGGGCCGACGAGGGCGCACTGATACTGGGCGAGAACAGCAATGTGCAGGACAACGCCGTGCTCCACTGCGACCCCGGCGGACAGGTCGTTCTGGGCAAAAACGTCACCGTAGGCCACAGCGCCATCGTCCACGGCTGCACGGTGGGGACAACAGCCTCATCGGGATGCATGCCACCATCCTCAACCACGCCGTCGTGGGCAGAAACTGCATCATCGGGGCCGGGGCGCTGGTGCCTGAGGGAATGGTCATCCCCGACAACTCGGTGGCGGTAGGCGTGCCTGCCCAGGTCATCAAGACTATCCGGGACGACCAGCTGGCCCACAACATCGAGAACGCAAAAGCTTATGTGGAGATGGGCCGTCAGCACGCGGCGCTGTGAGATATTACGTTGTATATTACGCCGAACCGCTTGTACCGCTGGCTTTTCTATGCTATCATCGAGTCAAAACAGGGCGCGTCCCGCCCGCACGGAGGTATGAAGAATGTCTGAGATGTTTTCCCGCCGAGTATTCATGAGGGGTCTGGGCGTTGTGGCTGCGGCCGCTGCCCTGACGGCCTGCTCTTCCACCAATGAAGCTGTCAATCAGGCTTTGATCGAGGGCGCAGTCGGCGGCATCGTGGCTGCGGATTGCAAAATTGGCAGAATGACATACTGGGCCGCAAATGCCACTGTTCCCGTCTACGAGATCTCTTTCAGAATCGTCATGACTAATGTCAGCTCGAAGCCTGTGACTCTCAGCGGTGATAACTTTGCCACTACGCTGGATGGTACCCCCATCCCCCCGTTCAACTTCAGCGCACGGGATGTGGGAGATGCAGACATCTGGCGCACCTATGACAGTCTCACCATCAGACCCGGCGAGGAGCGCAGTATTGCCTTGGCGTATGAAATCAGCCAGCCAACCTATGACAGCTGGTACAAGTCCAGCCGCACCGTCGCCGTTAGCTTCACCTGCGGCAATCAGCGCGTGACCTACACCAAAAATTCCCGCTCTGACGAAATCACCGTGAGCGACATCGAGACGCTGTAAGCAAAGCGCTGCATTTCCGCTCAAAATTTCACAGGCCGATTAACAAATCTTTCACAGGAAAGACATGATTTTGGCCGGTAATTCGGGTATACTATAGCTCACAAGGGTGCGGGGCCGCAACCGCCCCTTCCACATGATTCCTCCTCACACCAAAGCAATACCCCAAACAGCAAGGCCCCCTCTGGCGTCGCCGCAAGCGCCAGACGGGGGCCTTGTTGTATCTGGGAAACAGAACGCCCCCGCTCAGCACTTCCTGAGCAGGGGCGTTTTTGTGTATTTACATCATGCCGCGGAAGACAGCCTGTGCGATTTGGAAATACAAGATCAAGCTGCAGGCGTCCACGATGGTGGTGATGAAGGGGGTCGCCATGATGGCCGGGTCGGCGCCCAGCTTCTTGGCGGCCAGCGGCAGCATACCGCCCACCAGCTTTGCGAGGATGACGCTGAAGAACAGCGACACGCTGACGACCACTGCGTAGCCGATGACATTGTCATACTGGCCGGCGTAGAGGTACGTGTACATCAGGTAGATGCGCAGACCGTTGACGAGGCCCAGCACCGCGCCGACGATGGCGGAGACCCTCAGTTCCTTGCCCAGAACTTTGAGGAAGTCGCTGGGCTCCACCTCACCCAGAGCGAGGCCGCGGACCATCAGGGTGCTGATCTGGTTGCCGCAGTTGCCGGCGGTATCCATCAGCATGGGCATGAAGGAGACCAGCAGGGGCAGGCTGACGAAAGCCTCTTCGTAGTGGGTCGTGACCATGCCGGTGAAGGTAGCAGAGAGCATCAGGATGAGCAGCCAGGGGATACGCTGCTTGGCGTGGGTCCAGACGCTGGTGCCGAAGTAGGTGGTGGCATCGTCGTCGGGCAGAATAGCTGCCATCTTCTGCATATCCTCGGTGCTCTCATCGGTCAGGACGTCGATAGCGTCGTCGATGGTGATGATACCGACGAACATGCCCTCGTTGTCCAGAACAGGCATCGCGGTGAAGTCGTAGCGCTGCATCTCGCGGGCCACATACTCCTGGTCATCCGTGACCTTCACGGTGACGACATTGTCGTCCATGATGTCCACGATGGGGGTAGAGGGGTCAGACAGCAGCAGGCTGCGGGCCGACACGACGCCCAGCAGGCGGTTGCGCTCCACCACATAGCAGGTGTAGACCGTCTCAGCGTTCTCACCCTGCTTACGGATAGCGGTGAAGGCGTCACTGACGGTCATATCCTGCCGCAGACGGACGTATTCGGGGGTCATCAGGCTGCCGGCAGAGCTCTCGGGGTAGTTCAGCAGCTTGTTCAGGCTCTCACGGGTCTGGCGGGACGACTTTTCCAGCACCCGCTTGACCACGCCTGCGGGCATATCTTCCAGCAGGTCGGCGGCGTCGTCAAGGCTCATATCTTCGATGGCGCTCACCAGCTCGACGTCGGAGAAAGCATTCACGAGGTCGTCGCGGGCCTCATCGGACATATAGGCGAATGCTTCTGTTGCAACGTCCTTTTTCAGCAGACGGAACACCACGAGACGGTTGTTCTCGTCCAGCTCTTCCAGCAGCTCGGCCAGGTCGGCGGGCTGCTCTTCCTCGGTCACTTCGCGCAGCTTGACGTACTGCTTTTTGACGAGCAGCTTGAGCAGACGGCTCTTGGTCAGCATCTCGGGGTTGGCCTTGACTTCTTCGTCGTTGGCCTCCTCTTTTTCGGCCTCGCGGACGTCCTGCTTGAGGTCTTCGGTGGCCTGCTCATTCAGGTCTTCGGCCAGCTTCTGGCGCACCTCAGCGGGAATATCCGTGGGCAGCTCCTGCACCGGAAGAGCCTGTTCCTCTTCGCGCTCCGGGGTCTTCTTTTCTTCTTCCATTTGTGTTCCTCCTCTTTTCTGTCTCAGGAGGACACAGCCGCATCAACGCAAAAAGCGCCGCTCCTGCGCCGCAGATCCCGGGCCGCACTGCCCATCTGCACGCGCAAAGCTGCGCCTCTTTTGTACGGCAGCCGGACAGCGGATACTCCGCTGTTCAGCGTACAAAAAAGGCGAACGCAGCACCTTTCGCGGTCGTTCCGGCCGCATCATTCCATCGTCTTCGACTATGATCCGGGTCCATTGTCCTGCGTTCACCTCCACAAATTCGTTTTACTAAGTTTCTTAGCCTACAGGTTTATTATATCTCCACTCAAATGCCCGGTCAACCCTGTAAGGCGTCCATTTCCGGAATATTGACGCAGAAAAAACGCACAGCGCCCTCCCCGGTGCTTGCGGCTTCACCGGAAAGGGCGCTGTGTTTGGATATTGCTTTGGTGTGAGGAGGAATCATGTACAAGGAATCGGTTGCGGCCCCGAATCCTCATGGCTGTAGTATAGCAGATTCCGCACCGGATTTCATGAAAAACCTATGAAGAAAGTGTAAAAGACACAAAATACGCCCCGGACACTGTTTCCAGTGAGCGGGGCGCTAAAACGGGATCCGTTTTGACTGCGGCAAGATACCTGCAAGCAGGTCTTATGCAGCAGGCGGGGCAAGGTATCTGCGAACAGACCTTATGCTCCTGACACACGCGAAGTATGCTTTCAAGGACCCTCGCGGGCGCTTTGGTATTTCATGCTCTGCCCGCCCCGACGCGTTCGGACGCGGGCAGAGAGTTGAAATCAGTTTGGAGTACAAAGCTCCAGTCTCTGCGTAGAAATAAGCCTGTCATTTCTTCTCTGGCCGGGGCCACAGTTTCGTACTGCTGCGTTGCGCAGTAATCGCCAGCACGGAGCAGCCGCCCTTTCGGGACTAAGGTGCCGCTGCGGCAAAATTCCAGCCAGAGTCAAAAGAACTTTGGTTTACTTGTACAGCTCAACCAGGCGGGTCAGATGCTCGTAACGGTCGTTTGCGACCTGCTCGTTGCGAGCAAACAGCTGCTTTGCACGCTCCGGGAATGCACGAGTCAGGCGGCTGTAACGGGTCTCGTTTGCCAGCAGTGCCTGATACTTCTCGGCATCCACAGCCTTGGAGGTCAGGGTGAAGGGGTTCTTGCCCTGAGCCTTGTTGGCCGGATTGAAGGTGAACAGGTTCCAGTAACCAGCCGCAACAGCCTTCTTCATCTCGTTCTGGCAGTTGGTCATGCCGCCCTTAACACCGTGCAGCTCGCAGGGAGCGTAGCCGATGATGAGGGAGGGACCGGGATATGCCTCAGCCTCTGCGATAGCCTTGACAGCCTGGTTCATGTTAGCGCCCAGAGCGATCTGAGCAACATAGATGTAGCCGTAGGTCATAGCGATCTCAGACAGGCTCTTCTTGCTGATCTCCTTACCGGCAGCAGCGAACTGGCAGACCTCGCCGATGTTGGAGGCCTTGGATGCCTGTCCGCCGGTGTTGGAGTACATCTCAGTATCGAAGACCATGACGTTGACATCCTCGCCGGAAGCCAGGACGTGGTCCAGACCGCCGAAGCCGATGTCGTATGCCCAGCCGTCGCCGCCGAAGATCCAGACGGACTTCTTGGAGATGAACTCCTTGCTCTTCAGGATCTCAGCGGACTCGGTGCAGCCAGCGGCAGCAGCCTTCTCCAGCTCAGCGATCAGAGCCTTAGCGGGGGCATCGTTAGCCTTGGTGTTGTTCTTGGTTGCCATGAACTCGTCAAAGGCAGCCTTCAGCTCAGCAGAAGCCTTGTCAGAACCAGCGACCTCAGCGATGCGCTTGATCAGGTTCTCACGGACGGTCTTCTGGCCCAGATACATGCCCAGGCCGTGCTCGGCGTTGTCCTCAAACAGGGAGTTGCACCATGCAGGACCGTGGCCGCTGTCCTTGTTGACAGTGTACGGAGAGATGGAAGCAGTACCGCCCCAGATAGAGGAGCAGCCGGTAGCGTTGGAGATGCACATCTTCTCGCCGAACAGCTGGGTGATCAGACGTGCGTAAGAGGTCTCAGCACAGCCTGCGCAGGAGCCAGAGAACTCCAGCAGCGGCTGGTTGAACTGAGAGCCGATGACGGTGTCGTCTGCGAACTTAGAGGGCTTCTTGGAGATGTTGGCGACGCAGTAGTCGAAGACTGCCTGCTGATCGGCCTGAGACTCCTGAGGAACCATCTGGATAGCCTTGGTGGGGCAGACGGTGACACACTCGCCGCAGCCCATGCAGTCCAGAGGAGACACAGCCATAACGAACTTGTACTCGTTAGCGGGCTTGTTGTCGCGGCTCTTGGTCTGTGCGGGAGCTGCTGCCAGCTCGTCAGCGGTCAGCTGGAAGGGACGGATGGTTGCGTGAGAGCACACGAATGCGCACTGGTTGCAGCCAACACACTTGGAAGCATCCCACTCGGGGACGTTCACAGCGGTGCCGCGCTTCTCGTAAGCGGAAGCACCCTGCTCCCACTCGCCGTTTGCGTTAGCAACGAAAGCGGAAACAGGCAGGCTGTCGCCGTCCATACGAGCGATGGGCTCCATAACGTCACGGATCTGCTTGACCAGCGCGGGACGGCCAGCCAGCTCCTTCGGAGCGGGATCGGCCTCGGGGTTGGACCAGGAAGCGGGGACGTCCACCTTGTGGATGGCGTCAACACCGGCATCGATGGCCTTCCAGTTCATCTCAACGACGTCCTGACCCTTCTTGCCGTAGCTCTTCTGAGCTGCCTGCTTCATGAAGTTGACGGCGTCCTCGATGGGCATAACGTCAGCCAGCTTGAAGAAAGCGGACTGCAGGATGGTATTGGTGCGCTTGCCCATGCCGATCTCGATAGCCTTATCGATAGCGTTGATGGTGTACAGCTGAATGTTGTTGTCGGCAATGTACTTCTTGTCCTCAGCATTCAGGTGCTGGCCCAGCTCCTCATCGGTCCACTGGCAGTTGATCATGAAGACACCGCCCGGCTTGACGTCCTGGACCATCTTCATGCCCATGTGGATGTAAGCGGGGTTGTGGCAGGCCACGAAGTCAGCCTGGTTGATGTAGTAGGGGCTGCGGATGGGCTTGTCGCCGAAACGCAGGTGGCTGATGGTCACGCCGCCGGTCTTCTTGGAGTCATACTGGAAGTATGCCTGAACATACTTATCAGTGTGGTCGCCGATGATCTTGGTGGAGTTCTTGTTGGCGCCGACGGTACCGTCGCCGCCCAGACCCCAGAACTTGCACTCCTTGGTGCCAGCTGCTGCGGTGATGGGAGCGGGCTTGACCTCAGGCAGGGACAGGCCGGTGACATCATCGGTGATGCCGAGGGTGAAGCGCTCCTTCGGCTGATCCTTCTCCAGCTCCTTGAACAGAGCGAAGATGGAGGACGGGGGAGTGTCCTTGCTGCCCAGACCGTAACGGCCGCCGGTCAGGACGACATCGTTCATGCCAGCCTCACGCAGGGTAGCTGCGACATCCAGGTACAGGGGCTCGCCCAGGGAGCCGGGCTCCTTGGTGCGGTCCAGAACGGCGACCTTCTTAGCGGTAGCAGGCAGGACCTTCAGCAGAGCGGAAGAGACCCAGGGACGATACAGGCGGACCTTGATGATACCGACCTTCGCCCTTAGCGTTCAGGTAATCGATGACCTCGTCAGCAACGTCGCAGACAGAGCCCATAGCGATCATGACGCGATCGGCATCGGGTGCGCCGTAGTAGTTGAACAGGTCGTAGTTGGTGCCCAGCTTCTCGTTGATCTTGGCCATGTACTTCTCGACGACTGCGGGCAGTGCATCGTAGACAGAGTTGCAGGCCTCACGATGCTGGAAGAAGACGTCGCCGTTCTCGTGAGAACCGCGCATCTTGGGGTGCTCGGGGTTCAGGGCCTTGGCACGGAACGCCTCGACAGCCTCCATGTTGCACATTTCCTTCAGGTCCTCGTAGTCCCACTTCTCGATCTTCTGGATCTCGTGAGAAGTACGGAAGCCGTCGAAGAAGTTCAGGAAAGGAACCTTGCCCTCGATAGCTGCCAGATGGGCAACAGGGGACAGGTCCATGACTTCCTGCACGCTGCTCTCGACCAGCATTGCGAAGCCGGTCTGGCGGCATGCCATAACGTCGCTGTGGTCACCGAAGATGTTCAGGGACTGGGTAGCAACGGTACGGGCAGAAACGTCGAACACGCAGGGCAGCTGCTCAGCGGCGATCTTGTACATGTTGGGGATCATCAGCAGCAGACCCTGAGAAGCGGTGAAGGTGGTGGTAATAGCACCTGCACCCAGAGAGCCGTGCACAGCGCCTGCGGCGCCTGCCTCAGACTCCATCTCGACGACCTTGACCTGGTTGCCGAAGATGTTCTTCTGGCCCTGAGCGGACCACTGGTCCACAGAGTCAGCCATCGGAGAAGAGGGGGTAATGGGGTAGATGGCAGCCACGTCCGTGTAGGCATATGCTACATGAGCGGCAGCGGTATTGCCATCCATGGTTTGCTTTGCTCTAGGCATTTTTCTTCCTCCATTCAGAATTTGGTACCTTCTGCGCGGGGCAAACGTCTTTTTACCGGAGCCGGAGAACTCCTTTGAAAAACGTATTGCTCAACTGATAAGCGCCGCACTTCGCCGGAGCCGGAGAACTCCACAAAAGCACACGCTCATCAAGGGCAATAGCCCTGCCCGGGGCCGGAGAACCCCATGAAGGCACTATTGCTCATCTAATATAATAGCAAATTCCGCCGGTAAAGGCAACGCAAACCGACTGTAAAAACACAACAAAAATTCAAGAAATTTTTTAGCGCTTTTTTACAGATGTGTTCTTTGCTGCATCCATGACGGTGTTATGCTCCAAAATCCAGTATCCATGAGGCTTTTTCTTACAAAATTCTAAATTTATAATTGACATTTGTACAGATTCTGCCGTAAACTTTATCTATAGTATCATGCGCTGCACAGCGCAGGGGAGGACAGGCACAAAACGATGGATGCTGCACATTTTGAAAAGACGCTCTCGAGCGAAGTTCTCTTTGAGGGCCGGGTGGTCACGCTGACCAAAGACGTGGCTCTGCTGGAAAACGGTGAGACTTCTGTCCGGGAAGTGGTCCACCACCACGGCGGGGCCTGCATCGTACCGTATTTTGAGGACGGCACCCTCTGCATGGTGCGCCAGTTCCGCTACGCCATGCAGCAGGAGCTGTGGGAGCTGCCCGCCGGCAAGCTGGAAAAGGGCGAAGACCCTTCGAAGCCGCCAAGCGGGAGCTGGGCGAAGAGTGCGGCCTGACCGCCGACCACTACACCCCGCTGGGCGAGTTCTACCCCACGGTGGGCTATGACACCGAGATCATCTATATGTGGGTGGCCACCGGCCTGCACACCACCCAGATGCATCTGGACGACGATGAGTTCCTGACGCCCGACCGCATCCCGCTGGCAAAGCCTACGAGATGGTCATGAGCGGCGAAATAAAGGACGGCAAGACCATCGCGGGCGTGCTCAAGCTCAAGGCGCTGGTGGACGAGGGCAGGCTGTGATACTCTACGAAGATACAGCCCTCGTGGTTCTGGACAAGCCCGCCGGGCTTTCCAGCGAGGACGGCGTACCCGCCGCCCTGCGGAAGCTCTGGGGCAGGCCCGACGCCTATGTGGGCGTCATCCACCGGCTGGACACCGGCGTGTCGGGTCTGATGGTCTATGCGAAGACCCCGCAGGCAGCCGCCGCCCTCAGCCGGCAGGTGACGCAGAGCCAGCAGGTTTATGCCGAACAGGATGGCCGGGCCGAGCCTGACGCCGGCACACCGGACGCGCCGCCTTTCGTGAAACAATACCGCGCCCTCATCGCAGGCGGGCCGGACGAAAAGCTGCCCGCCGAAGGCGTCCTGCGGGACTACTTATTCAAGGACAGCCGGAAAGGCCGTGTTTTTCCGGTGAGCCGTCCGCGCAAGGGCGTGAAGGAGGCTGTGCTGGAATATCGCATTTCTGCCTCCGCCCCGGACGGCAGCACCAGCCTTGCGGACATCACCCTCCACACCGGGCGCACCCACCAGATACGGGTGCAGTTCGCGTCCCGCCGCCACCCGCTCTGGGGCGATGGCAAATACGGCAGCCGCATCAAGGGAGACATTGCGCTTCAGAGCGCACGGCTCCGCTTCATCCATCCCGACACCGGAAAGGTAATGGACTTCCGCCTCCCGGTGCCCGGGACATGGCCCGCTTGGGGCATCAGACAGGAAAACGACAATGGAACAACAGTATAAAACAGATTCTGAAATATACGCCGTCCTCGAGCGGGAGATCATCGATTTGACCCTCCGGCCCGGCTGTTCGCTGAGCGAAAACCCGCTCTGCACCCGCTTCGGCGCGCCCCGCTCCCTCATCCGGGTGGTGCTGCAGCGGTTACAGGAGAACGGGCTGGTGAAGATCGTGCCGTACAAAGGCACTACTGTCACCCGGCTGAACCGGGACATCGTGGACGAGCTGATTTATGAGCGCATCGCAGTAGAGGCCCGGGTCCTGCGAGACTTTGCGCCCCACTGCACACCAGAGCACCGCGCCCTCATCCGCCAGCGTGCCGCCGCCTACGACGAGCTGGCCAAGGCCGAAACGCTGGACTTCAACCGTCTCTACGAGGCTGACACCCGGCTCCACGAGACGTGGTTCTCTGCCATGGGCAAGATGTATCTCTGGCGCACCTTGCAGAACGCCCACGCCGACTACAGCCGGTTCCGGATGCTGGACACTCTGACCACCGGCGGGCTCGCCGAGGTGGTGGCCGACCATCACAACCTCATCGACGCCATCGAGCGGTGTGACCTCGCGGCCTTTGAGCCGCTGGTGGAACGCCATTTGTATGGCGGCATCCGCCGCCTCGGCTCCAAGCTCACAGAGGAATACGCCGATTATTTTGAATGATGTTCCATGGGGAACAAAAAAGCGCCTCTGCACAAATGTGCAGAGGCGCTGCTGTTTTTCTCAGCCCATCATGCCGGAAATGAAGATTTCCAGACCGATGCCGATGAGGATGACGCCGCCAAGGACGGAGTCTTTGCCGGAGAGCTTGGTGCCGAACTTTGCCGATGGCAAGGCCGGCTTCACAGATGAAGAAGGTGACGATCGCCACGATGAGGGAGCAGACCAGTGCCATAAACCAGCCGTACTCCGAGATGGTGAAGCCCACCGACAGCGCGTCGATGCTGGTGGCCACGCCCTGCATGAAGAGTGCGCCCGCGCTCAGCTCAGCGGCTTCCTCGGCCTCTTCGCCCTTGATGCCCTCGATGAGCATTTTACCGCCGATGTAGCCCAGCAGGATGAGGGCGATCCACGGGATGAACTTTTCAAACGAAGAGAACAGCTCCACGATGGTGTGGACGCAGACCCAGCCCGTCATGGGCATGACAGCCTGAAAGACGGCGAAGGTGCCTGCGATCTGGACGCCCCTGCGGCGGGACATCTGCGGGTCATGCAGACCGTTTGCCATCGAGACGGAAAACGCATCCATGGCAAGGCCCACACCCAGCAGGGCGCTGTTGAAGAAAAAAAAACTCCATTCCATAACGATGCCTCCTGATTTGACCGGAATTGGTGGGCAGACAAAAGACCCGGAATCGGCGCGCATTTCGCCAATTCCGGGTCGGATTTTACAAACTGACTCCATGTGGAATGGGCGTGGTACTCGCACCAAAGCACATGAGTCTCGCAAATGAAAGCAAGCCAGACAGCCGCCCTGGCCGTCATTGTGTTGACTTGCTGCGCTGCCTGCAAAACAGCGCCTGCTACTCCCCCATGAGGATTTTTCTTGTTGTCTGGTCATAGTACCACACAAACAGCGGATTTGTCCAGTATAACCGTGATTTTTTGCAAAAACCTGCGGGAGAGCACCGCAGAAAGCGTGTACTCCCCCGCAGGGTCAGTTTATGTGTGGAAATAAGGTTTATTCCTCGTCGCCGGTGTCAGCCTCGGGAGCTTCGGCGGCCGATGCCTCATCGGCTGCTTCCATCTCCGCCAGCTGCTCGGCAGTGGGCTCGTCCTCGGTATCGGCCTCGATGCTCTCGGTCTGTGCCTCGTCGTCGTGGTCGGTGCGGGCCAGCACCATCACCTTATCGTTCTCGCCCAGACGCATGACCCGGACACCGGAGCCGTAGCGGCTCTGGACGGGGATCTCGTTGGCGTGCAGGCGGATGATGATGCCCTCCTGACTGCTCAACAGCACATCGTCGATGTCATCCACGATCTTGACGGCTGCCACCTTGTCCTTGGAGGCGTCGTAGTTGCGGATGCCCTTGCCGCCGCGGGCAGTGATGCGGTAGGTGTCGGTGTCAGAGCGCCGGCCCTTGCCGTTTTCGGTGACGGTGAGCACCGTGCCGCCCTCGCGGCAGATGCAGACGCCGACGACCTCGTCGCCCTCGGCCAGCTTGATCGCGCGGACGCCGTGGCCGCTGCGGCCCATCGGGCGGGCATCGGCCTCGTTGAAGCGGATGGCCTGACCGTTGCGGGTAGCCACGATGAGCATATCATTGCCGGTGGTCAGGCGAGTCCATGCCAGCGCGTCGCCCTCGTTGAGCGCAATGCCGATGAGGCCCGTCTTGCGGATGTTGGCGTACTGCTCCAGCGGGGTGCGTTTGATGAGGCCCTGCTTGGTGACCATGGTGACGAAACCGCCCTTGTTGTCCTCGTCCTTCGGGTAGCAGAGCATGTTGGTGACCTTTTCGCCCTCGGCCAGCTGCAGCAGGTTGACGATGTTGCTGCCCTTGCTGGTGCGGCTGCACTCTGCGATGGTGTAGCCCTTGATGCGGAAGAGGCGGCCCAGGCTGGTAACGAACAGCACATAATCATGGGTAGAGCCCACAAACATTTCCTGCACGATGTCCTCTTCCTTCCGGGTCATGCCGGAGATGCCGCGGCCGCCGCGCTTCTGGGCCTGATAGGTGGCCTTGAGCTGGCGCTTGATATAGCCGGCCTCGGTGAGGGTGTAGACGCACTGCTCCTCGGCGATGAGGTCTTCAATGTCCACTTCGCCGGTGACGGACTGTATCTCGGTGCGGCGCTCGTCGCCGAAGCGCTTCTTCATGTCCAGCAGCTCGTTCTTCACGATCTCCAGAACGCGGGCGTCGTTGGCGAGGATGTCCTCCCAATCCTCGATTTTTGTCTGTAAGCCGGACAGCTCTTCCTCGATCTTGAGGATCTCGAGACCAGCCAGACGGCCCAGCTGCAATTTCACGATAGCGTCGGCCTGCGGGTCGTCGAAGCCGAACTGCTCCATGACAGCCTGGCGTGCCTCGGCCATGCCGCCCTTGCAGGCGCGGATGGTAGCGATGAGCTCATCCACGATGTCGGTGGCCTTCTTCAGACCCTCGAGGATGTGGGCGCGCTCCTTGGCCTTCTTCAAATCATACTGCGTGCGGCGGCGGACGACTTCATCCTGGAACTCGACGTACTTCTGTATCATCTGTTTTAGGGTCATGACCTTCGGCACCTTGTGGTCGATGGCCAGCATGATGACGCCCACGGTATCCTGCAGCTGGGTGTACTGGTACAGCTGGTTCAGGATGACCTGCGCGTTGGCGTCCTTGCGGATGTCCACCACGATGCGCATACCCTTGCGGTTGGTCTCATCGTTCAGGCCGGTGATGCCCTCGATGCGCTTTTCCTTCACGAGGTCGGCCATGTTCTCGATGAGACGGGCCTTGTTGACCATATACGGAATTTCCGTAATGATGATCTGGGTACGGCCATTCTTGGTCTCTTCGATGGTAGCACGGCCCCTCAGAGTAATTTTGCCGCGGCCGGTGGCGTAGGCGGCGCGGATGCCGCTTCGGCCCATGATGATACCGGCAGTGGGGAAGTCCGGTCCCTTGATGTGCTCCATCAGGCCGGGCAGGTCGATGTCAGGGTTCTCGATATAGGCCACGCAGCCGTCGATGACCTCACTGAGGTTGTGGGGCGGGATGTTGGTGGCCATACCGACGGCGATGCCCTGACTGCCGTTGACCAGCAGGTTGGGGAAGCGGCAGGGCAGGACGCTGGGCTCTTTCTTCGTCTCGTCGAAGTTGGGGTCCCAGTTGATGGTGTCCTTGTCGATGTCGGTCAGCATCTCGACCGCCATGCGGCTCATGCGGGCCTCGGTGTAACGGTAAGCAGCCGGGGGGTCGCCGTCCACCGAACCGAAGTTGCCCTGACCATCCACCAGCGGGTAGCGCAGGGAGAAATCCTGTGCCAGACGAACCATGGCGTCGTAGACGGAGGCGTCGCCGTGGGGTGGTAAGAGCCCAGCACCGCACCGACGGTATCCGCCGACTTGCGGTAGGGATGGCTGGGGTCGTTGCCGCGTTCGTGCATGGTGTAGAGGATGCGGCGGTGGACGGGCTTCAGGCCGTCACGCACATCCGGCAGGGCGCGGGCCACGATGACCGACATGGAGTAATCCAGAAACGCCGTTTCGATCTCCTTCTTGACGTCCCGGATGATCATCTTGGTACCGCTGCCCGGTATCATCACATAATCTTCTTCCATTGTTTCCTCCAATTACACGTCGAGCTTTGCGTACTGGGCGTTGGTCTCGATAAAGCGGCGGCGTGGCTCCACCTGATCGCCCATCAGGATGGTGAACGCCTCATCGGCCTTCTCGGCATCCTCGATGGTGATGCGGACGATGACGCGGTTCTCGGGGTTCATGGTGGTCTCCCAGAGCTGCTCCGGGTTCATCTCGCCAAGGCCCTTATAGCGGTTTATCTTCGCGCCGGGCATCTCCTGCGAGAGCAGGGCCATTTCGGCGTCGTTGTAAGCGTATTTGATGGTGCTGCCCTTCTGCACCTTGAACAGCGGGGGCTGTGCCACATAGACATGGCCCTGCTCGATGAGGGGGCGCATATAGCGGAAGAAGAAGGTGAGCATCAGGGTGCAGATGTGAGAACCATCGACATCGGCATCGGCCATGATGAACACTTTGTCATACCGCAGCTTGGAAATATCGAACTCGTCGCCGATGCCGCAGCCCAGTGCCAGCACGACAGGCATCAGCTTGTCGTTGCCGTAGATACGGTCGGCGCGGGCCTTTTCGACGTTGAGCATCTTGCCCCACAGGGGGAGGATGGCCTGAATGGCCGAGTCACGGCCCATCTTGGCCGAGCCGCCTGCAGAATCGCCCTCGACGATGAAGATCTCAGTGCGGGTGGGGTCTTTTTCGCGGCAGTCTGCCAGCTTGCCGGGCATCCGGCTGGTCTCGAGGGCGCTCTTGCGGCGCACCAGCTCACGGGCCTTCTTGGCGGCAGCGCGGGCGCGGGCGGCCTGGGTGGCCTTTTCGAAGATAGCTTTGGCCACGCCGGGGTTCTCCTCGAAGAACTCCATCAGCTTGGAGTAGACCATGTTGGAGACGAGGGTTCGAATTTCCGTATTGCCCAGCTTTGCCTTGGTCTGGCCCTCGAACTCGGCCTCCTGCAGCTTGACGGAGATAACGCAGATGAGGCCCTCACGGACGTCAGCGCCGGAAAGGTTCTCGTCCTTGTCCTTCAGCAGACCGTGGCTGCGGCCATAATCGTTGAATACTCGGGTGAGGCTGCTGCGGAAGCCCTCTTCGTGGGTGCCGCCGTCGGGGGTGTTGACGTTGTTGGCGAAGCTCAGCAGCAGCTCATTGTAGCTGGAATTATACTGCAAGGCGATTTCTGCCATGCCCCGGTCGGTCTGACCCTTGAGATAGATGACGTTGGGGTGGAGCACCTCGAGGTCGCGCTTCTCGCCCAGATAGGTGACGAAGCTCTTGATGCCGCCCTCGTAGCACATGACCTCGGTGCGGTAGGTGGGCTCGCCCTCCTTGCCGTCCTCGAGGACGGGGGTGTAGAGTTCGCGCTCGTCGGTCAAGGTGATCTTGACACCGGCGTTCAGGAAGCTCTCTTCCCGCAGGCGCTTTTCTAGCGTTTCGAAGTTGTAGACGGTGGTGTCCTTGAACATCTCCGGGTCGGGCTTGAAGGTGACGCGGGTGCCGGTGACACTGGGGTCCACGGTGCCGATGCACTTCAGCGGGCCGTCCGGGTCGCCGCGGCGGAAGGTCTGCTGGTACTCGTGGCCGTCCCGGCGGACCTGGACGGTCAGCCACTCCGAGCAGGCGTTGACGACGGACGCGCCGACGCCGTGCAGGCCGCCGGCCACCTTGTAGCCGGAGTTCTCGCCGCCGAACTTGCCGCCGGCGTGGAGGATGGTATAGACGACGGTGACGGCAGGCAGACCGGTATCAGCCTGGATGTCCACAGGGATGCCGCGGCCATTGTCCGTGACCTGAATGATGTCGCCCTTCAGGATCTTGACCTCGATGTGGTCGCAGTAACCGGCCAGAGCCTCGTCGATGGCGTTGTCCACGATCTCGTACACCAGATGGTGCAGGCCGCGCTCGCCGGTGGAGCCGATATACATACCGGGGCGCTTGCGCACTGCCTCCAGACCTTTCAGGACCTGGATCTCGCTGGCGTTGTATTCATGGTCCGTCGCAGTTTCTGCGTTGGTACTGGTAATGATTTCCTCTGCCATTTCCTTTCTCCCTTTTGTTTTGTTTCGTTTTTTCGTTACTATTTGTAAAAGCGATAAATCGCTGGTTGGCTTATTCCAGTTTCATCTCCGTGCGCCGTTTGAGCGCAGCCGGCGACAGCTCCGAGAGATAGATCGTATCCACCGGGGAATCTGCCAGCACATAGCTCTGGGGCAGCTCATCGGACAGGCTCACCACCGCCCCGTTTTTCTGGGCGTAGTTCAGAAACTCCCGCCCTCGGGGTGAGATAGTCGTCGTTTCCAGATTGAAGATGCCGATGATGTCCCGGTCGTTCAGGACATAATCGCGGCCAAGGTGTACATACATTGCATCACACTTTCGTCAGCACGCCGCCGTTCATCCGGTAGACCTCGCCGTCCGTTTTGAGGAAAGCGGTGTCGTCGCAGCTGGTCACGAAGGTCTGCTTTTCCCGCATCCGGGTGAGCAGATACTGCTTGCGGCCATCGTCCAGCTCGCTGAGCACGTCGTCCAGCAGCATCACCGGGTGTTCGCCCGTGATGGAGGCCGCTGCGGCGGCTTCGGCCATTTTAAGGCTGAGCACGACGCTCCGCTGCTGTCCCTGACTCGCATACACTTTTGCAGGCTGACCATCCAGAAGAAGGTCTAAATCTTCCCGGTGAGGGCCGCAGAGGCTCTGCCCGGCCCGCAGCTCTTCGGGCATTTTCTGCCGCAGAAGCTGGGCCAGACCGCCCGGCTCGAACTGGGCCGCATACCGCAGACTCAGTGTTTCCGCCCCGCGGGAAAGCTCCTCATAGTTGGCACAGGCCAGCGGGGAGAGAGCGGCGAGATAGGCTCTGCGCCGCTGCTGGATGGCCTCGCCCTGCTGGGCAAGCTCCACATTCAGCACTTCTAATAAGGCCCGCTTTTCAGCATAAGGCCGCTCAATGCCATTGGAAGAGCGCCGAAGCAGCGCGTTTTTCTGCTGCAAAGCCCGGACATAGCGGCGGTAGAGGGTCAGGTAGCCGGGTAGAGCTGGCAGAGGGCAGCGTCCAGAAATTTCCGCCGCCCTTCCGGCGCGCCCTTCACGAGACTCAGGTGTCCGGGGTCGAAAACCACCGCTGGAAAGCTGCCCGCAAGGCTGGCCGCCCGCTTGACTGCGCCTCCGTTCACCGAGACTGTCCGGCCCGGGCGGGGAGAGTCCGGCGCACCCACCGTCAGGCGGACGCGGTTCGGCTCCTCCTTTTCCTGCTCTTCCTGCTGTGCGCGGAGGGTGGACGCTTTGAGCACGGCGAAGGGTTCGCCCCGGCGCACCAGCTCTGCGTCCTTGCCGCCCCGGAAGCTCTTGCCGCCGGTGAGCAGCCAGATGGCTTCCAGGAGGTTCGTCTTGCCCTGGCCGTTGTTGCCGCAGATGACAGTCAGCTCCCGGCCCGGCGTCAGGCTGGCCGAGGCGATGTTCCGGTAATTTTCGACTTCGAGAGAGAGCAGCCGCATCAGCCGCCCATCCCGATTTCGATGGTCTGGCCGTCCAGCTCCACGGTATCGCCCGGGCGGCACTTCTTGCCGCGCATGGTGCAGACTTCGCCGTTGACCTTCACGGCCCCGCCCTGAACGAGCTCCTTGGCTTCGCCGCCGGTCTCGCACAGGCCCGCATATTTCAGCAGGGCGTCCAGCTTGATGAATTCGGTATGGATGAGGATCTTTTGCATTTTATTACGCCTCTCAGTCGTTTTTGAAGCGGACGGGCAGAACCAGATACAGGAAGTCATTGCCCTCCACCGGCAGCACTTTCACCGGGCTCAGCGGGCCGCTGATCTCCATCCGCACTTTCTCGGTGCGGGCATTGCGCAGCGCATCCAACAGGTAGCGGTTGTTGAAGCCGATCTCCACCTCGTCGCCCTCGCACTCGGCATTGAACTCATCGACGACGCGGCCCAGATTGGTCTGGCAGCGGACGACGACTTTACCCTCTGTAAAAGTGATGCGGAGGGGATTTTTTAAACGCTCTGTAATAATCAGAGAGGCGCGCTCGATGGTCTCGATGAACTCCTTGGTGTCGATGGTCACCCGGGTGCGGCTGCCTGCCGGAATGACATTGTGATAGTTGAGGAACTCGCCCTCAATGAGGCGGCTCATGATGGTGTAGCCGGCGGTCATGAACACGACGTAGCGGCGGTTGGCACAGATGTGGACCGGCTCTTCGTCGTCGTTGGGCAGCAGATGAGATACTTCGGTCATGGTCTTGCTGGGGACGATGATGCGGATGTCCTTGACGGCAGTGACGGGCCGTTCCACGATGGCCAGACGGTAGCCGTCCAGTGCAACGATGGTCATTTTATCCGGCTCTATTTCAAAAAGTTCACCGGTATGCGCAGGTTTTTTCTCATCCTGACTGACGGCGTAGAGGGTGCGGTCGATCATATCGCGGAGCACGCCGGTCTTGATGGTCAGGGTCTCCTCGGCGCCGGTGTTGGGCAGCTCGGGGAAATCGGTGGCCGACATGGACTGGATCTCAAACTGCGCCACGCCGCTCTGGATGGTGGTTTTGCCATTATCGGCAGACTGGATGGTGATCTGGCCTGCCGGCATCCGGCTGATCATGCTGCTGAGGAGCTTGGCATTCAGCACGATCTCACCGGGTTCTTTGACATTGGCTTCGATGGTGGTCACGATGCCCATTTCGAGGTCGTAGCCGGTGAGGGTCAGCTGGAAACCTTCTGCCTTCAGTAAAATGCCCTCCAGTACCGGGATGGTAGAGCGCAGAGTGACTGCTTTGGATACGCCGTCAATGGCTGCACTCAGAAGAGTTTTGTCGCAGATGATGTTCAAATCTTCTTCTCTCCTTTTTTGCGTCTGTTTTGCTGTCGTTTCTCATGGGATCCGATGCAAAAAACTGTTTTCTTTATTGAACTTGTTGTAGTAATCGTAGTAGGGGGTGGGGAAGATGTGGAAAACTCTGCAAACCCTTGCCGGGATGCGGGGATTTGGTTTTCCACGGAGATGTTGAGGAACTGTGAATGGAATGTTGAATCGGGGAAAGCGGTGGTTCTTTCCACATCCGCTGTGAAAAACGGGAGTTGAATGTTGAAAACCATGTGGAAAGAGTGGAAAGTTTCGGCCTTTCACCACAATATCTAGGTCTATTTTCCCCTTTTTGTTCCTCTTTCTCCCCATATTTTGGGGTTTGACCCCTGAATGAGTATGACTTTTACACCGGCTCTGGTGCGTTAAGCCTTCACATTCTTGATGATGTCGCTCACCGTCTCCCGCAGGTGCTGGTCATTCTTCATGTCCCGCTCCATGGTCTTGAGGGAGTAGACGATGGTGGAATGGTCACGACCCGAGAACTCCCGGCCGATCTCCTCCATGCTCATGCCGGTGACCTCGCGCAGGATGTAGATGGCCACACGGCGGGCGGAGGCCACATTGGCGTTCCGCTTGGTGCCGCGGATGTCGGCAGGGGAGACGTTGAAGGTGCGGGAGACCTCGCCCACGATCTTCTCGATGGTGACAGGCACGGGCTGGGTCTCGTTGAGGATGTCCTTGATGGCATTCTGTGCCACGCTGATGACCGGCTGGATGCCCTCGAGCATATAGTAGGCATTGAGCTTTTTGACCGCGCCTTCCAGCTGGCGGATGTTATTTTTCAGATGGTTGGCGATGAACTCGGCCACATCCTCGGGAAGGTCGAGGTGGAGAAGCTCCGCCTTGCGCTTGACGATGGCCACGCGGGTCTCGAAATCCGGCGGCTGTACGTCGGCGGTCAGGCCCCACTCGAAGCGGGTGCGCAGACGCTCTTCCAGACTCTTGATCTCCTTGGCCGGGCGGTCGGATGCGATGACGATCTGCTTGTGGGCATCGTGGAGGGAGTTGAAGGTATGGAAGAATTCTTCCTGGGTGGACTCTTTGCCCGCGATGAACTGGATGTCGTCCACCAGCAGCAGGTCGGCCACGCGGTACTTCATCCGGAAGTCCTCGGTGCTGCCGGCGCGGATGGCCGCGATCAGCTCGTTGGTGAACTGCTCACAGGTGACATACATGATGACGAAGTCGGGGTGGGTGCGCTTGATCTCGGTCTGGATGGCCGTCAGCAGATGGGTCTTGCCGAGGCCCGAGCCGCCGTAGATGAACAACGGGTTGTAAGCACCGGAGGGGTTGGCCGCAACAGCCTGCGCCGCAGCAAACGCAAACTGGTTGGATGGGCCTTTGATGAAGTTCTCGAAGGTAAATTCATAGTTGCCCTGCGGGGAGGCGGGGTTCGCCTCGTACTGCTGGGCCAGCACCACTTCGTGGGGCGGTGTGCTGGGGACGACGAGGGTGATGTCCACGTCAAAGCCCAGCACTGTTTTGAAGGCCTCTTTGAGCAGGCCGAGATAACGGTCCGTCACGATCTTGCAGATGAAGTCGTTGCGCACCGAGAGGGTGATATGGCTGGAGTCCTCAAAGCTGATAGGCTCCAACCCGTCGATATAGAGATTATACGTCGGCTCCGCCATCTGCGCCTTGCAGTAGCTCTGGGCAGCCTCTAAAACGTCCTTGAAAGAATCCATAGTACATCCACTCCATTGAAGTTTTCAACAATGCTGCTGATACCAGGTTAGTATACCACAAAAATCCCCCTGCGTCTATATTATATAAGGTAATTTATAATACATAAAAAAGACATACATGCGTCTGGGAAATGGCCTTGTGTCCAAGGCGGAGAAAAGCCACAAGATATTGTGGATAAAAAGTTTTCCACGGGAAATGGGTGAAAAAGTTGAAAGTTTCTCCACAGAGGTTTTTCAAAAAGTTTGAAGGAAAGCGAAAAAATGCTTGACAGAAGGCCATAGTGTGCGATATACTGTTGAATTGCAAGCCTGTCCCCATTTTGGGACCAGAATAGACCCCATACCGGGGACGAGTTTTTACGGAGGAAATACACCATGAAGAGAACTTTTCAGCCCAAGAAGCGTCAGCGCAAGGAAGTTCATGGCTTCCTGACCCGCATGAGCACCAAGAACGGCCGCAAGGTCATCAACGCACGCCGTGCTAAGGGCCGCAAGAGCCTGACCGTCTGATCCTGAGCAGTATGCATCAGGTACGGCGCAGAATGGAATATGCGCAAAAGGCCGCTGATATTGGATTGGCGGTCTTATTTTTTTACCCGGCATTCGGGAAAAAGGCCGGAAAGCTGCGGTGAATAGTCGCATTGCCTAAAAAAACTGTCAAAGATTTGGCAGAGAAAACGCCCGGATGAGCTTTTCATGTCGGCGTTTTTTTGCTATACTGAACACTGAGCATTGCTTTTTTCCGGGCGGTGCTCCCACATCACCTGAAGGGAGGCGCACAGGATGCGCTATCGTCCCATCCGCCGCAACGGCGAGTTTGGCCGCGTGTATGCCCGCGGCAAGTCCTATGTCAACCAGGCGCTGGTGCTCTACGTGCTCAAAACGCGGAGCAAGCGCACCGGGTGGGCCTGACGGCCACCAAAAAGATCGGCCACGCCGTCAGCGCAACCGCGCCCGCCGCGTTATGAAGGCCGCCATCGACGAACATCTCGACTACAACATCGGCGGCTACGACCTCGTTTTCGTGGCCCGGGGCATGACCCCCCGGCTCAAGAGCTGGCAGCTCAGCGCTATCGTGGCAAAGCTCTTTGCCCAGGCCGGCCTGCCGGATAAGGCAAAACAGCCGGGCGCAAAGCCCCCAGCCACCCTGCCGCCGGTCCGGAAGCCCGAGGCGTGAGCATCTTTCAGAAAGCCCTCTGCGGGCTCATCCGGCTCTACCAGAAGTTCATCAGCCCGGGGCTGGGGAGGAACTGCCGCTTTTCGCCCTCCTGCAGCCAGTACGGCATCGAGGCCATCCGCACCCACGGCTGCGTCAAAGGGCTGCTGCTGACGGCATGGCGCATCGCCCGGTGCAATCCGCTGGGCCGCTGGGGCTACGATCCCGTACCGGAAAAGGGTCGCTGGAAAAATCCGGCCCGGCATCTCTCGGCCTCGGCTCTGTTTTCCACCAGACACGAAAAATAAGTGGAAAACCTCTTCGCCGATGCTCTTTGGAAGAGCGCTGAAGCGGGGAAGACCTCTTTGTCAATGCTCTTTGAAAAAGGGCGGCAGAGGGGAGGAAAACCTCTCCGTCACGCCTGCGGCGTGACACCTCTCCTGATAGGAGAGGCTGAGAGGAAATGCTATTATCATTGCTTCTTGTGACGTGCTGAACTGTGGGCGGCGTGTCCTACGATAAAAATAACCGTCCCGCACCACAGGCGGGGCAGAATGGACAGAGACATGAATATTTTGTACATCCTCGGTGTACCTCTCGGCTATGTGATGGAGTGGATCTACAACCTCATCCCGAACTACGGCTGGGACATCATCATCTTCACCATCGTCATCCGCCTGATCAGCATCCCTCTGCAGCTCAACCAGCAGAAGAGCATGGCCAAGATGTCTGCTTTCCAGCCGATGATCGCCGACATCCAGAAAAAGTACAAGGACAAGCCCGAAAAGCAGCAGGAAGAGCTGCTCAAGCTCCAGCGGGATTACGGCTACAGCCCCACTTCCGGCTGTATGCCCATGCTGGTCAACTTCCTGGTCATGTTCGGCGTCATCGAGGTCGTGTACCGCCCGCTGCAGCGCATCTTCCACATCGGCGCCGACGCCATCACCGCCGCAGGCGATGCCATGACCGCTCTGGGCATCAGCTTCACTCAGGTGACCCGCGACACCAATATCATCGCACAGGTGCTGGCCGGTGAGTCCACCGTCACCTCTGTGTTCACCGCAGACCAGCTGAACACCATCACTGAGTTCGGCCAGCACATGGACTTCTTCGGCATCGACCTGACCCGTGTGCCGCAGTACAGCCTGGCAGCAGACAACCTGCCCCTGCTGATCTTCCCCATCCTGGCGATCGTTACCATGTTCATCTCCACCCACATCAGCATGAAGGCCTCCGGCCAGGAGATGCAGGGCAGCATGAAGCTGACCATGTATATGATGCCTCTGATGTACGTCTTCTTCTGCTTTACCGTTCCCTGCGCATTCTCTCTGTACTACGTCATTTCCAACATCGTGATGACCGTCCAGACTCAGGTCATGCGCAAGATCTATGACCCCGAGAAGATGAAGGAGCAGGTCAAGGCCGAGATCGCTTCCCGCAAGAAGGAAGAGAAGCGCGGCGTGAAGAGCACCACCATCAAGGTCCAGGACGAGAAGACCGGTGAGGTCGTGGAAAAGAACATCTCCGCCAGCGAGATGAACAAGCGCCGCCTCGAGTATGCCCGCCAGCAGGATGCTGAGCGCTACAAGGACGAGCGCACTGTCCCGCTGAGCGAGCTGCAGAACAAAAAGGAGGATTGACGGTTATGATCCGTACGCAGGAAGCGACCGGCAAGACGGTCGATGAAGCACGCACCAACGCCTGCGCTCTGCTGGGCGTGGAAAAGGACGACATCAACGTCAGCTACGAAGTGCTGGAAATGCCCCAGAAGACCGGTTTTCTGGGCCTGAAGCTCACTCCCGCCAAGGTCCGCGTCAGCGTCGAGCTGCCGGACGAGCCTGTGGCAGCTCCTGCTGCCCCCGTTGAGGAGTCCACTCCCGTTGTGGAGGAGAAGGCTGCTCCTGTGGCGGCTGAGCCTGTCGTCGAAGAGACTGCCCCTGAAGCTCCCGCTGCTGTGGAAGAGCCTGCTGCTCCCGCTGAGGAAGCTGCCCCTGCCGAAGAGCAGGCTGCTCCCGCCGCAGAGGGCGAAGAGGTGGAAGTCCCCATCAACATCGAGGAGAACGCCAAGGTCAAGGCCGCTGTGGACTACCTGAAGGATGTCATCGAGAAGATGGGCGTACAGGACGTCAAGTTCAGCGCCGTGCAGAAGGGGGAGGCCACCATCATCCGTCTGGATGGCGAGAAGCTGGGCGCCCTCATCGGCCGCCGCGGCGAGACGATGGAGAGCCTGTCCTATCTGGCAAGCCTCGTGGCAAACCGCCTCGAGGGCGACTACATCAAGCTGGGCCTCGACGTGGCCGGCTACCGCGACAAGCGCGAGAGCGACCTGACCGCACTGGCACAGCGCATCGGTGCCAAGGTGCGCCGCACTGGCCGCAGCTTTGCCATGGAGCCCATGAACCCCTACGAGCGCCGCATCATCCACTCTGCCATCAGCAAGATGGAGGGCGTCCGCAGCGAGAAGGGCGAGGGCCGTGACCGCCGTGTGGTCATCTACTCCACCGACCCCAACGCTGTGGCTGAGAGCGCAAATGCACGTCCCCGCGGACCCCGCGGCGGTCATGACCGCAACGGCAATGGCCGCAGCGGCGGCTATCATCGCGGCGGCGAGCGCCGTGGTGACCGGAATGGCCGTGGCCCGCGCAATGGCGGCGGCCGTGGCGGCTACCGCTCCAATGTGCCTGAGCGCACCTACACCCCGCGCGATGCCGAGAATGCTGCCCCTGTGGCACCCAAGCGCACTGAGCGTGTGGATGACTTCGCTGATCTGAGCTTCGGCAAGATCGAGCTGTAAAAGCTGAATGATAAGACCCTCTCCCGCATGGCGGAAGCCGTGCAGGGGAGGGTCTTTTTTTGTACGAGGAACACTATAAATTTACACATCTTTTGCATGAAGATGGTTTACGATGAAAAGCAAATCTGAAAAAATAATTTAGGAAGAAAAGTCGTTCTTATCGAAAAATTGGAGAATATGTCCAATTCCGGAAGAAATTTTTCTCCTACTTGCACATTGTAAAACAATGTCGACAAGCCTTATACTAGAGCTACAAATGCTTCGGAGTGTATACCAAGCAAAAAAGAGAGGAATTATTATGGAACAGAATAAGATTTCCCGCCGTAATTTCCTGCGCGTGGCCGGTGCATCGGCTACCGCCGCCGCAATGGGTGGTCTGGTCCCGGCTGCTTACGCTGCCGGCATCAAAGACCTGTGGAGCATGGACCTGCAGATCCTTGCCACCAGCGATACCCACGGTAAGTTTGACCCCTGGGATTACGCCGCCAACAAGGCCGACGCCTCCGGCAGCGTGGCCCAGCAGGCAACTGCCATCAAGGAGAACCGCACCAAGACCACGCTGGTCGTGGATGCAGGCGACACCATTCAGGCAAACTCCGCTGAGCTGTTCCTGAACGACGATGTCCACCCCATGATCGCTGCTCAGAACGCCATCGGCTACGATGTCTACGTCACCGGCAACCATGAGTACAACTATGGCATGGCCACGCTGGAAAAGGTGCTCTCCCAGCAGAAGGCCAAGGTGCTGACCGGCAACGTCTACAGCCCCGAAGGCAAGCCTCTGGCTGACGGCTACACCATCATCAAAAAGGGCGGCGTCAAGATCGGCGTCATCGGTATGGTCACTCCCAACATCACCCGCTGGGACGCCAAGAACCTCGAGGGCTGGACTGTTACCAACCCGGTGGACGAGAGCCGCAAGATCATTGATAAGATCAAGAACGATGTGGATGTCATCATCGGCGTTATGCATATGGATGTTGACAATGAGTACGGCGTCTATGGCTCCGGCGTCACCGACCTGGCAAATGCCTGCCCTGAGTTCGATGTTATCGTCGCCGCTCACGGCCACAAGAGCATCCCCAACAAGATGATCAACGGCGTGCTGGTGGTCGAGAACAAGAATGCAGGCGCCACTGTCTCCGACATTCACGTCTATCTGGAGCGCGGCCTGAACGGCAAGTGGAAGGTGAAGGACCGCACCTCTGAGAACCTGACCATCAAGGACTACGCTCCCGACCCCGAGCTGACTGCTCTGCTGGCAGAGTACGACCAGCGCGCTAAGGACGACGCCGTGACCCCCATCGGCCAGCTGGTCGGCGGTGATCTGGCCCCCGAAAACGAGATCGACTGCCTGCCGCAGGCCATGGTGCAGGATACCGCTCTGCTGGACTTCATCAACGAGGTACAGATGTACTACACCGACGCTCAGGTGGCCGCAACGGCTCTGACCTCCATGACTTCCCAGATGCGCGAGGGTACCATCCGCAAGTGCGACATGGCAAGCATCTACACCTACCAGAACACCCTGTACAAGCTGCAGATGAACGGCTGGCAGCTGCGTCAGTTCATGGAGTGGTCTGCTGCCTTCTTCAAGACCTGGGAGCCGGGCGATGTGACCATCGCATTCGACTCTTCCGTCCGCTATTACCTGTACGATGCCTTTGCAGGCGTCAAGTATGACCTCGACATCTCCAAGCAGCCCGGCAACCGCATCCAGAACCTGACCTGGATGGATGGCCGTCCGGTGGAGGACGATGACAGCTTCGTGGTGGCCGTCAACAACTACCGTGCCACCACCCAGCTGCTGGCTTATGCCGACATCTTCAAGGAGGGCGACGAGCTGCCCAAGCTGCTGGAGATCGACGTGCGCGGCGATGTGGGCGGCATCCGCGAACTGCTGGGCGAGTACATCCGCACCGTCAAGGGCGGCACCATCGAGCCGCACGTGGACAACAACTGGAAGCTCGTGGGCGACAACTGGAACGCTGCTGATCACGAGAAGGCCGTCAAGCTGCTGCGCGAGGGCAAGCTGGCTCTGTCGGAGAACGCCGACAGCCGCACTCTGCCCGGCAAGGCCATCACTACGGCCGATATTGCCGCATTCTGATTTTTCTTTCACACGCAACGGGGTGTGCAGTCTTTCAGGGGCTGCACACCCTTTTTTGCTGCACAATAAAGTGAAATATCAATGGGTAATATAGCTAAATTTAATTACCGCTTTTTAGCATATCATAGAAAATAAACGCTGGGATGCGCTGGATATTTTCTTTTTGGGAGCTTCATGATAAAATAGGAAAAACCCGCAGAACAAAGGGGGAAAGTGCGCCCTCGTGCAGTGCGGGGACGAATGCGGTTTGAAAAGAGGATGGCTATGGAAGCATTGCGAAGGCTGCTGTATGCGGAGATGTCACGGGAAGAGTACAAAGCCTGTCTGCCGGATATACAGCGCTCCAACCGCCAACGTGTGACGGCCTACCTGGGGATAGCCTGTGCGTTTCTTACAGTTTTATGGATACTGTCTGGGGCTCTGGAATTTTTGCGGCCCAATATGCTGGCCTATATGATAGCGCTGGCCGTGTGCATGGGCCTGCAGGCGGTCAACCGGGCATTCCCGGGAAAAAACGGCCTGCTGCTGACCTGGCTGATGTACGCCTTTGAGGCTTTGCTCTATGTGTTGGGCATCTATCTGGGCATCCATCCTTCTCCCGATACTCCTACGGTGAGCTTTATTGCGTTCTTGCTGGCAGTGCCGCTGCTCTTTGTCATGCGGCCCATCCAGCATATCTTGAATGTCGTCTTTTTCGATGGTATTTTCATCCTGACCTGCTTTTTGTTCAAGAGTAAAGAGACGCTCCCAGTTGATATTCTGGACGGCGTGGTGTTTGGTGCGGTGTCCTGCATCATATCCACCTTTATCATGCTTTCGATGCACGAAAATTTTTCCATCCGGCACAAGCTGCTGGGCATCGCGGAGACGGACTTGAACGTCGGTCTGAAAAACCGCAACGCCTACGAGAGCCAGATGCGCGACTACCCGATGCACTGCAGCAGCACGCTGAGCTGTGTCTATTTGGACGTGAACGGCCTGCATGAGCTGAACAACACCCGAGGCCACGCGGCAGGCGACGAGATGCTCAAGACCGTGGCAGCCAAGGTGCGGGACATCTTCGGCGAAGAGTACAGCTACCGTGTGGGCGGCGATGAGTTCGTGGCCTTTGCGATGGACAAGAGCGCCGAAGAGATGCGCGCGCTCATCCACAAGCTGGTGCAGGAGGTGGACGAGGCCGGTTACTCGGTGGCCGTGGGTACAGCGACTCACAGCGCGGGCGGCATCGACATGGAAGTCCTCGTCAAATCGGCCGAAACGCGGATGTATCTGGCAAAGGAAGAGCACTATCGCCTTGCCGGGAAGACCCGAGGATAAAATGCAAAAGCGGTACGCTGCCGGACTCTCCGGCGGTGTGCCGCTTTTTTGCGCAGCATATTTCTTTTTTTGGCGGTTCGTGGTAGAATATACTGTATTCATCTGCGCATAAGGAGGGGAGAAGATGCAGCATTCGACCATTGCGGCCATTGCTACCGCTCCGGGTGCGGGCGGCATCGCCATCGTGCGGCTGTCCGGCCCGGAAAGCTATGAAGTGGCAGCGAAGGTGTTCCGTCCGGCCAACCCAGCCAAAAAAGTCGCGGACGCCAAAGGCTATACGGCCATGTTCGGTGCGTTCGTGGAAGGGGAAGAGGCTTTCGATGAGGGCGTGGCGCTGTTTTTCCGCGCGCCCCACAGCTACACCGGCGAGGATGTGGTGGAGCTTTCCTGCCACGGCGGCAGTGCAGTCGCCCGGCGGCTGGTGGAAGCCTGCATTGCGGCGGGCGCGTCGCCTGCCGCTCACGGCGAGTACACCCGCCGTGCTTTCCTGAACGGCAAGCTCAGTCTGACCCAGGCCGAAGCCGTCATGGACATCATCTCCGCCGATGGCCGACAGGGGGCCGCGCTGGCGAATGCCTCCCTGAACGGTGCGCTGGCCCGGAAGATAGCGGCCCAGAAAGATGCTCTGACGGCTTTGCAGGCCCATCTGGCCGCCTGGGTGGATTTCCCTGAGGAAGATGTCCCGGAACTGAGCCAGAGCCATCTCTGCGACGTTTTAGGCGGGGTAGAGCAGGAGCTGGACGCCCTCATCCAGAGCTACGATGCGGGCGCTGTCCTCCGCGAGGGCGTGGACTGTGCCATTGTGGGCAAGCCCAATGCGGGCAAATCCACCCTGCTCAATCTGCTGGCCGGATTCGACCGGGCCATCGTCACGCCGGTGGCCGGAACCACTCGCGACGTGGTGGAGCAGGCTGTTCAGCTGGGCGACGTCCGGCTGAATCTCTTCGATACCGCCGGTCTGCGTCAGACGGAAGACGAGATAGAAGCCGAAGGTATCCGCCGCAGCTGGAAGAAGCTGGACGAGGCGGGCTTATCCTCGCCGTCTTCGACGGCTCGGAGCGCCCGACCCGGGAGGATCTGGAGCTGGCTCAGCGCTGCGCGGGTCGTCCGGCCATCGCGCTGGTCAATAAAGAGGACAAGCCCACCCGGTTTGACGCCGAGCTCATCGCACCCTATTTTGCGATGGTGCTGCCGGTCTGCTGTCAGGAAGAAGGGGCGCGGAAGGTCATCGCGGCGGCGGTAGCCCGCCTGCTGGGGACCAACCAAATCGACCCCCACGCCGCCAGCCTCTCGGGACAGCGGCAGCTTTCCGCTGCCACCCGCGCCCGGGATGCCGTGGGCGGAGCGCTGGACGCCGCGCAGGGGCTCGGGCTGGACGCTGTGTCAGTCTGCGTGGACGACGCGCTGGATGCACTTTGTGAGCTGACAGGGGAGAACGCCTCGGAGGCGGTCATCAATGAGGTGTTTGAGAGATTCTGCGTGGGGAAATAAAAATCAATTTTACGCAGGGCTTAGTTCTCTTTTGCGCACCAAAAGAGAACCAGAAAAGTGCCCGCTACTTTCGAGGCGCGGGAGGCACGAACTAGGGGCTGCTCGCCCCTAGTAACCCCAGAGAGGTGGGCTCCAAGCAAAAATGCTGGAGATTCACGCCATTCGGCGTGAAGATCTCTTAACCGCATTTTAGCTCTCCGCCGTTTTACGGCTTCGCCGAAGATTTCAGGCTTTCGCAGAACTTTACCGTCAGCAGAGAGGTAACACCAGCTGCGAAGCAGCAAATCGGAGAAGTGAGAAAAATGCGTTTAGCGAAGCGGCTAGCATTTTTCCACTTCGACTTCTCCGTTGGGGTCTGAAAGGGGCGAGCAGCCCCTTTCTCGTGGATCCAGCGCGTCGAAATCGCTGGTGGTTTTCTGGTTCTCTTTTGACATCAAAAGAGAACAATTAGCCTTAATGAAAGAGCGCTCTGACCCGCGCACAGGCGCGATATGCACATAAAAACTCAGAGGAAAAAATAGACAACAATGAACCATTTAGGAGACTACGACGTTATCGTCATCGGTGCCGGCCATGCGGGCATTGAGGCGGCCCATGCTGCCGCGATGCTGGGCGCAAAGACGGCGGTGTTCACTATGAGCTTGACGCCATCGGCAATATGCCCTGCAACCCCAGCATCGGAGGCACGGCAAAAGGCACGCTGGTACGCGAATTGATGCACTGGGCGGTGTGATGGGCCTTGCGGCAGATGCCACCTATTTACAGAGCCGGATGCTCAACAAGGGCAAAGGCCCCGCTGTCCACGCTCTGCGCGTCCAGACCGACCGCAAGCGCTATCATGAATATATGAAGCACGCCCTTGAGCTGACGCCGGGGCTGGCTATCCATCAGGCGGAAATCATTTCCATCGAGGTGGAGGACGGCCATGTGAAGGGCGTAGTTACCCAGCTGAACGGGGAGTATGGCGCAAAGTGCGTGGTCATCGCCACCGGCACCAACCTCGGCGGAAAAATTTTTGTGGGCGATGCATGGTACGCCTCCGGCCCCGACGGGATGCACGCGGCCAACGCCCTCACCGAGAGCCTGAAAGCCGCCGGTCTGCCGCTGCGCCGCTTCAAGACCGGTACGCCTGCCCGCGTCCACCGCCGCAGCATCGACTTCTCTAAGCTGGAATGCCAGCCCGGCGACCCGGACAATGAACTTCAGCCTTTCAGCTTCATGACCGATGCCCCTATGCACAACAAGGTGGAGTGCTGGATCGCCTACACCAACCCTGAGACGCACAGAATCATTCTGGACAATATCCAGCGCAGCCCGCTCTACGGCGGCATGATCGAGGGCGTCGGCCCGCGCTACTGCCCGTCGATTGAGGACAAGGTAGTGCGGTTTGCAGGGAAGGACCGGCATCCCATCTTCGTGGAGCCTTGCGGCGAGAACACCGAGGAAATGTATCTGCAGGGTGCGTCCAGCAGCCTGCCGGAAGATGTACAGAATGCATTCTACCGGAGCATCAAGGGCTTCGAGAATATTGAGATCATGCGCCCGGCCTATGCCATCGAGTACGACTGCGTAGACCCCACCAGCCTCGAAGCCACGCTGGAAAGCAAGGTGGTGCGGGGCCTCTACGGTGCGGGACAGTTCAACGGCACCTCGGGCTACGAGGAAGCCGCCGCGCAGGGCCTGTTGGCCGGTCTGAACGCTGCCCGGAACGCATTGGGCGAAAGCCAGCTCATCCTGCCCAGGCAGTCGAGCTATCTCGGCACACTGGTCGATGACCTTGTGACCAAGGGCGTCATGGACCCCTACCGGATGATGACCAGCCGCAGCGAGTACCGCCTGACCCTCCGTCAGGACAACGCCGACACCCGGTTGACGCCCATCGGCAGGGAATACGGCCTCGTGCAGGATGACCGCTGGACAAAGTACCAGCAGACGCAGGCGGTGCTGGACGCAGAGCGCCACCGTCTGCATGACGCCCATCTGCGCACGGCGGACCTGCGCGCCGCGATGGAAGCAGCGGGCCTCGCCCCGGCCGCAGAGGGCGGCGTTGCCGAAGAGCTGCTGCGCCGGCCGGAAATCGACTATCCGCTCATCGCGGGCATGATCGGCTGGGTGAGGGCATCACGCCCATGCTGGCTGAGCGTCTGGAAACTGAAATCAAGTACGCGGGTTACATTGCCCGGCAGGACCGGATGATACACGAGGTGGCCCGCCACGAGAAGACCCTCATCCCGGAGGATTTCTCTTACACAGAGCTCACCGGCCTGACATTGGAAGCCCGCGAGAAGCTGGCCCGCATCCGCCCGAAAAACTTGGGGCAGGCGGGACGCATCCCCGGCGTGTCGCCGTCGGATGTGGCACAGCTGAGTATTGCGCTGGCGGCGAAGAGAGCTAAAGTTCTCTTTGCGCACCAAAAGAGAACCAGAAAGTGCCCGCTACTTTCGAGGCGCGGGAGGCACGAATCAAGGGCTGCTCGCCCTTGATAATCCCAAAGGGGTTGTCGAAACGGAAAAAAGCTAGTCGCTGCGCTTAACGCTTTTTTCTCGTTTCTCCGATTTGCTGCTTCGCAGCTGGTGTTACGCCCTCGCAGGGCGTGAAGTTCAGCAGAAAGGTAAAATCTTCGGCGGAGCCGTAAATGGGAGAAGCACAAAAAAATGCGTTTAGCGAAGCGGCTAGTATTTTTGGGCTTCGACTTCTTCTTTGGAATTGTTAAGGGCGTGCAGCCCTTAACTCGTTGCGGGGAGAGTGGAGTCCAGAGGTAGGGAGGGGGGACTCGAAACACCCCTCCCTGCCTCTGGCCCGCGCGGAGCGCAAAGCCATTTGACCGAAAGAATAAAATCCGCCCCGCGCCACCGGCGCGAGAGACAGCAATATACCTTTTTGATTAATGCTATTTTTGAAAATTGCGATAAGCTTTTGTGAAATGAGGATAAGTTTATGATCGATAAGAACCGGCTGGAACAGAAATGTTCCACATGGAACATCGCGCTCACCGGAACCCAGCTCGACCAGTTGGACGCCTTTGCGGAGATTCTGGTGGATTATAACCAAAAGGTCAACCTGACTGCCATCACCGACCCGGAGGGCATCGAGGACAAGCACTTCCTCGACAGCCTGCTCTTTGCCTCTCAGCCTGAGGTGGCAGGGAAGATGGTGGATGTCGGTGCAGGCGCGGGCTTCCCGGGCATCGTGACGAAGATTTTCAAGCCCGAGTTGGAGCTGACCCTGATGGAACCCACCGGCAAGCGGGTGGAGTTTCTGAAATGCCTGCGGCCAGCTGGGCCTTACCGGTGTGGAGTTCGCCAAGGAGCGCGCCGAGGAAGCTGCTCGCAAGGCGTGGCGTGAACAGTTCGATTTGGCTTCGGCCCGCGCGGTGGCGGCTCTGCCCATGCTGGCAGAATACTGCCTGCCGCTGGTGAAGGTGGGTGGAAACTTCCTTGCCATGAAGGGCGCTTCCGGCGAAGAAGAGCTGGCCGCAGCCCGGGGCGCCATCAAGAAGCTGGGCGGCGAGTACAAAGAGACCCGCACCCTCCATCTTCCGGGCGGCGATACCCGCACTCTCATCCTCTGCAAAAAGATTTCGCAAACCTCCGACTGCCTACCCCAGAACCGGCGGAAAATTGCGAAAAGTCCGCTGAAATAACGGAGCATCGAATAGAAAATGCAAGACCCTGCCGAACGAATCTTCTGGCAGGGTCTTTTATTTTCTGGTAAACTGGGGATGTAAGCAGCTGACTTTTCCACGTTTTCCCGGGAAAGGGTGGAAAACCATGACGATTCCAGACGAAAAGGGCGGTATCATGTTTGAGAGAAAGAAATCTGCCGGAAAAATCTACGCTCTCCCGATTGAGAGCATCCAGCCGTCGCCATTTCAGGCGCGGACGAATTTCAACGAGCAGGAGCTTGCGGGGCTTGCGGCCAGCATCCGGGAGAACGGTTTACTGCAGCCGATCGCCGTGCGCAAAAAAGAAGACGGCTATGAGCTGGTGGGGGGGAGCGAAGATGGCAAAGATGCAGACCATCCCGGCCATCCTTTGCGACTATGCCGACGACAAGACGGCGGCGATGGGGCTTCTGGAAAATCTTCAGCGGGAGAATCTGAACCCCTTCGAGCAGGCGCAGGGCCTGCGGGATGTGATGGTCTTGTGGGACTGTACGCAGGCGGAGGCGGCCAAGCGGCTTGGCATGGCTCAGCCGACACTGGCCAACAAGCTGCGATTATTGCAGCTCACCCAGGATCAGCGGCAGTTCGTGCTGGACAACGGCCTGACGGAACGCCACGCCCGGGCAGTGCTGCGTCTGCCGGAAAACCGCCGCAGTGAAGCGCTCATCACCATCGCCAAGCGGAAGATGAACGCCCGGGCTACAGACTTGTACATCGAGCAGCTGCTGAACGCAGCTGCCCCGGGACGTCACCGCATCTCAATGGTGAAGGACGTCCGCATTTTTGTGAATACCATCGACCACGCCATCCGACTGATGACGGACAACGGTGTACCGGCAACGGCGCACCGGGAAGAGCGGGATGGGTACATTGAGTATACCGTGCGCATCCCGACGGCAGCGGCGCAGAGGTGAGGGAAGAGGGCCAGTGTTCCATGTGGAACATTGGCTCTTTTTCTTTTGAGCGGCTTCACGCGCCTGTGCGCAGGTTTAGAGTGCGGTTACGCGAGGTTAAGTTCTCTTTTGCGTGCCAAAAGAGAACCAGAAAAGCACCAGCGATTTCGACGCGCTGGATCCACGAGAAAGGGGCTGCTCGCCCCTTTCAGACCCAGAAGGGGTTGTCGAAACGGAAAAAAGCTAGTCGCTGCGCTTAACGCTTTTTTCTCGTTTCTCCGATTTACGGCTTCGCCGAAGATTTTATGTTTACGCAAGGCGAAAACTGAATCTGAATGCGAAAAAGAGCTGTGTGGCCATCAAAAGAACGTAAAATTATAAAGAACCAGTTCAAAAAGCCGCGCTGATGTGCTATACTAAGCTGTATAAGGGACCTGCTGAGGGGAAAACGGCGGGCTTCGTCCTCGAAATGTTCCATGTGGAACAAATCTTTTTCCCGGAAGGAAGCAAGTAGCGTGGCAAAATCGTTGCTGTTGCAAACCAGAAGGGCGGCGTGGGCAAGACCACCACAGCCGTCAACCTCTCGTCCTGCGTGGCGGCGCTGGGCAAAAAAGTGCTCATCGTAGACCTCGACCCACAGGGCAACACCACCACCGGTTATGGTATTTCCAAGCGGAGTGTAGATATTGGTACATATGAAATTCTCATTGGCGAGGCCGACGCGCGGCAGGCTGTCCGCAAGACGGAGTTTCGCACCGACGTCATCGGCTCCAACACCCGCCTCGCGGGCGCCAGCCTTGAGATGATCGACCTGCCGGGCCGCGAGAGCCGCCTGCGCAAGGCGCTGGCCCCCATCCAGAAAGATTACGACTTTATCTTCATCGACTGCCCGCCCAGCCTTGACCTGCTGACGCTGAACGGCCTGTGCGCCTGCGACAGCATACTCATCCCGGTGCAGTGCGAGTATTATGCGCTGGAAGGTCTGTCGGAGCTTATCAGCACTCTTAAGACCGTCCGCAAGAAGTACAACCCCTATCTGGACATCGAAGGCGTGGTGTTCACCATGTTCTCTGTCCGCTATAACCTGACACTGCAGGTGGTGGATCAGGTCAAGAAATACTTTGGAAACAAGGTGTATCAGACCACCATCCCTCGCAGCATCCGCATCTCGGAAGCTCCCAGCTATGGCCAGCCCATCAACTTTTATGAGCCGAAGGGCAAGGGCAGCGAGGCGTATATGGACCTTGCCATCGAGTTCGTGAAGAGCAACCGCCCCGCCGAAGCTGCACCCAAGCGCCGCCGCGGAAAAGCTGCAGCGGAACCGGTCGAGACGATGGGGCTGGCCGATGTGAAGATGGACGGCTGAGGGAGAGAGGAGACCAATGGCAAAAGGAAGAGGAGGACTGGGCCGGGGCTGGAAAGTCTGTTTGAGGACGCCGCCCCAGCTTTGAGTCAGATACCAGAATCGAGACGCTGCCCCTGCGGGAGATCGAGCCAGACCCCGGCCAGCCCCGCAAGACCTTCGACGACGAGACGCTGGCAGAGCTTTCGGCCAGCATCGCCGAGCACGGTTTATTGCAGCCCATTGCGGTGCGCCCGAAGCCGTCCGGCGGCTACCTCATCGTGGCAGGCGAGCGCCGCTGGCGGGCCAGCCGGATGGCGGGCCTCACCGAGGTGCCGGTCATCGTCAAGGACGTGACCGATGAGCAGGCCATGGAGCTTGCGCTGGTGGAGAACCTGCAGCGCGAAGACCTTGACCCCGTGGAAGAGGCGGCCGGCATCCGTGAGCTGATGACCCGCTGCGATTTGACCCAGGAGCAGGCCGCCCGCAAGCTGGGCAAGAGCCGGAGCGCACTGGCCAACAGCCTGCGGCTGCTGAGCCTGCCGGAAACAGTGCTGGAACTGCTGAAAAGCGGCTTCATTACGATCGGACACGCAAAGGTCGTTTTGGGCCTGCCTACGCCGGAGCTGCAGGAGGAAGCGGCTCAGATGATAGCGGACAACCAGCTGAACGTCCGTCAGGCCGAAGCTTTGTGCAAAAAGCTGGCAAAGCCCGCAAAAGAGCCTGTGGCCGCGCCGCTGCCGAGTGCGTTGCCGGTGGAGGTGGAAGAAAGCCTCAAGCAGGCGCTGGGCAGCGAAGTCCGCGTGGCCTACCACGACGGCAAAGGCAAGCTGACCGTCCATTTCTATTCGGACGACCAGCTGAAAGCCTTTGCAAATCTGCTGGGGCAGTACAGCGTGGAGTAACCTCTCAGTCTCGCTGTCGCTCGACAGCTCTCCTAATAGGAGAGCCTAAGCAGAAAAGTTATTAGAAATGCGTACCAAGGCGGGTAACACCGCCTTTGAACGGCACAGCGGGGAACGCCCCCTGTGCAAGCAATAGAGTATAAGGAGAGTTATCATGCTTGACATCAAATTTGTCCGCGACAACCCGGATGCGGTCAAGGAAAACATCAAGAAGAAGTTTCAGGATGCAAAGCTCCCCCTCGTTGACGAAGTCATCGAGAAGGACGCCAAGTACCGCGAGTGCCTGAAGGAAGTCGAGTCCCTGAAGGCTGCCCGCAACAAGCTGAGCAAGGCCAACGGTCCTCTGTTCGGCCAGCTGAAGAAGTGCGACGACGAGGCCAAGAAGGCCGAGCTGCAGGCTCAGATCGACGCCAACAACGCCGCTGTCAAGGCTGACGCCGACAAGATGGCAGAGCTGGAAGCCGAGGAGGCAAAGCTGGCTGAACGCATTCAGGAGATCATGTACACCATCCCCCAGATGATCGACCCCAGCGTACCCATCGGCCCGGACGACACCTACAATGTCGAGGCTCAGCGCTTCGGCGAGCCGGTCGTGCCTGATTTCCCCATCCCGTACCACACCGAGATCATGGAGAGCTTCGACGGCATTGATATGGATGCCGCAGGCCGCGTGGCCGGCAATGGCTTCTACTACCTGCTGGGCAACATCGCCCGCCTGCACGAGGCCGTTCTGGCCTATGCCCGCGACTTCATGATCGACAAGGGGTTTACCTATGTCATCCCTCCCTTCATGATGCACGGCAACGTGGTGCAGGGCGTTATGTCCTTCCCTGAGATGGACGCCATGATGTACAAGATCGAGGGCGAGGACCTGTACCTGATCGGCACGTCCGAGCACACCATGATCGGCCGCTTCATCGACCAGACTCTGGATGAGGCTACTCTGCCCCTGACCCTGACTTCCTACAGCCCCTGCTTCCGCAAGGAGAAGGGCGCTCACGGCATCGAGGAGCGCGGCATCTACCGCATCCATCAGTTCGAGAAGCAGGAGATGATCGTGGTCTGCCGCCCGGAGGAGAGCGCAGATTGGTACGAGAAGCTCTGGAAGAACTCCGTCGAGCTGTTCCGCTCCATGGAGATCCCTGTCCGCCAGCTGGAGTGCTGCTCCGGCGATCTGGCCGATCTGAAGGTCAAGAGCTGCGACATCGAGGCATGGAGCCCCGCGCCAGCAGAAATACTTCGAAGTCTGCTCCTGCTCCAACCTGGGCGATGCACAGGCCCGCCGCCTGCACATCCGCGTCAAGGGCAAGGATGGTAAGACCTATCTGGCCCACACTCTGAACAACACCTGCGTGGCTCCTCCGCGTATGCTCATCGCATTCCTCGAGAACCATCTGCAGGCTGACGGCACCGTCACCATCCCCGAGGTCCTGCGCCCCTACATGGGCGGCCTCGAGGTCATGGTGGCTGTCCACAAGAAGTAAGCCTGCTTTCCACCATTCTCCAATAAAATGTTGAAAGTCCCCGCCATTCATACAGGATGGCGGGGTCTTTTTGCGTACAGACGTATAAAATCAGAAAGAATGAAAAAATTGAAGATTTTTTTGAAAAAGTTGTTGACAAAACGGGGGTTGTTGGATATAATAATAAAGCACTGTTCAAGTGCAACAAATAAATATGGCGGTATAGCTCAGTTGGCTAGAGCATTCGGTTCATACCCGAAGTGTCACCGGTTCAAATCCAGTTACCGCTACCACATTACAGAGTTTCGCTAAGATAAGGGGGACGGTCGTCCGCAATAGTGGATGATGAAAGTCGGAGGTTTTAGCGAAGCTCTGTATTTCTAAGGCCCGTTGGTCAAGCGGTTAAGACACGGCCCTTTCACGGCTGTAACATGGGTTCGATTCCCGTACGGGTCATAAAAAAGCTCCTCAATCTTAGGATTGAGGAGCTTTTTTGGGTCCCAATCTTCAGGAATGTCTACCGTGGTTGCTGCCGCTTCGTTTGACCCGAACGGGAATCAGAGCAAAAATCACCCCCGCCTGCACCATCCGGCAGGCGGGGGGTCGTTATGCAAGGAAGCAGATGATGTCGTTTTACGGTCTCTGGCCCATGCCGCCTTCCAGCGTCAGGGTCTCGCCGGACATATACTTGAAATCCGGCATGGCCAGCTGGACGCAGACACGGCCAATCTCCGTCTCAGCGTTGCCGTAGTGGCCCATGGGGGGCATCTTGACGTTGGCCTTGAAAGCGTCAGGGTAGGCGTCCCTGAACTGCTCGAGCTTGGCCGTCCAGGCCAGCGGGCAGACCACGTTGACGTTGATGCCGTCCTTGCCCCACTCGGTGGCGGCGACGCGGGACATACCGCGGATGCCCTCCTTGGCGGCAGCATAGGCCGACTGGCCGAAGTTGCCGAAGAGGCCAGCACCGGAAGCGAAGTTGATGACGCTGCCGTGAGACTCAGCCAGATAGGGGTAGCAGGCTTTCATGTAGTAGAAAGCGGCGTAGAGGCCGGAGTAGATGGCCAAATCGAACTGCTCGGTGGTGTGCTCGGCCAGCGGCACGCCGGAGGCCGAAGCCTGTGCATTGTTGATGAGCACCTGAATGCCGCCGAAGGTATCGACAGCCTGCTTGACCACATTTGCCACAGTGGCCTCGTTGTCGCCGCCCGCGCAGACATCGGCCTGCACGGTCAGCACCTTGATGCCGTAGAGGCTTTCCAGCTCCTGCTTGGCTGCTTCCAGCTTCTTGACATTGCGGCCTGTGATGACGAGGTTCGCGCCCTCCTTGGCGTATGCGGTGGCGATGCCGTAGCCGATGGAGCCGCAGCTTCCATCCTTCAGGATAGCGCGCCCTGCGCCGGTAATGATGGCAGTTTTACCAGTTAAAAAGCCCATAAGTTGTAACCTCCTGTTTCGATGTCCCTCGGTGTTCTGCCGGGGGGTGTTCTATAGCTCGAGTATAGCAGAAAAGCGGAAAATTGTAAAATAGCGCTTTTGAATCGTTTTTTCTTTGCTTGAGGAATGGCTCAGACGCTCACTCGCGGTATTTTTCCATCCCTCCTTTTGCAAAAAACTACGGCCCTGCCAGGATGCATTTCAGCGTCCCGGCAGGGCCGTGCTTTTGTTTTTCAGTGCTGGTGGAGATACGTCAGAATATCTTCCGGCTTTGCGGCCAGAGCATCGGCGCCGACGGCGGTCAGCTCTGCTTCGCCCCGGAAGCCCCAGAGAACGCCCAGAGCGGGCAGACCGGCATTGTGTCCCGTAAGGATGTCTACGTCGCTGTCGCCCACGAAAAGGGTGCTCTGCGGGTCTGCGCCGAGGTCGGCCATCAGGGAGTAGACGCCAGCCGGGTCGGGTTTGGTGGGAACACCGGGGCGGCTGCCCCGCACCAGCGAAAAGCTGTCCGGGCCGAAGTAGTGCTCGATGATCTTTCCACAAAAAGCGTCCGCCTTGTTGGAAAAAACGGCGGTCTGGACGCCCTCGGCCTTCAGCGCGGCCAGCAGTTCCGGGATGCCGGGATAGGGGGCCGTTTTGTCTTCCTTGTGGGCGTCATACCGGACCGAGAACTCGGCCAGCGTGGCGGCAAGCTGTTCGGGCGTCCGGGCGTTTTCCGGGGAAAAGCGCTCCACCAGCTTCGGGATGCCGTTGCCCACGAAGTGCTTGTAGGTCTCTACCGGAAAGGTCGGCCAGCCGTGCTGGGTGCAGACCCAGTTGGCCGCGTCGGCCAGGTCGTCGATGGTGTTCAGTAAGGTGCCGTCCAAATCGAAGAGAATGGTTTTATCATGAGAATCAGACTTCCTTTTGTTTTATGTTTCCTGCTCCAAAGCGTTGAGACAGGGGGCAGCGTCCCGCACGGGGATGCTGCGCACCTTGAGCCGCACCTGCCCAGGCAGAGCCAGCGTCAGCGTCATGCGCTGATAACGTGCCGCCCAGGGCGATTGGAAGGTGCGCAGGCAGACATCCGGGTGGAACACACAGATGCAGTGGAGATAAACACCCTTCTGCCGCCGCAGGGTGAACCGGCCCTCCTGGAGCCAGATGCCCTCTTTCAGCCAGCCCATCAGCCCGCCCGCCAGAAAGATGGCAAATACCGCTGTCGGGATGAGCAATGTCCCCGTGAGGGCAGGCAGAACGCTGCGGGAGACCAGCACCAGCAGCAGGCACAGCCCGAACGGGATGCCGGCAGGCGCAAAGAAAACGGCGCTGCGGTGGGTGAGGTCGTGCCGGGTGTCGGGCGGCATCCGGAACTCGGGCAGCAGCTCCCGGAACAGCTCTTCCTGCCCGGAGCGGTAGACGAAAAGCGGCAGTTCCGGGCGGCAGCTGCCTGCCACCACGAATACCGGCCAGCGCTTCATGAGCCGGGCGATGGGGGAGACGCGGACGTCCGCGTAGCTTATCTCACTGCTCCGCACCCGAAACTCGAACCGGGACAGCCAGCCGCCCCGGCTGCCCAGCTGGTCGGCAGTGTGCCAGACCGTATAATGGACGGTCTGGACAAAACTGCGGGCCAGACTGATGCCGAAGAGCGACCCGGTCAGCACCAGCATCCACGCCGCACCGGCGGGCAGCCAGTGGGCCGCAAACCGGACGAGGACGTTCAGCCGGGAGAGGGCTACCGCCTCGGCGGTGAGGGGAAATGGTCGGCTCTGCCGGATGGCCAAATAGGTCAGCGCCAGCGTGGACAGACCGTTGGCACCCAAAACCACCAGCGCGGCCCGCTCGCCCCCGGCAGGGCGGTGGCAGACCGGGTCCCGGACAGGCATCAGGCGGTCAGCAAGCTCCTGCGCGTCTTCTTTGTGCAAATAAAGGGTGACGGCTCGCTTGGCAGGCTGGCCCACCGGGTAGAGCACCACCCGGCTGGCCCCGAGCAGCCGAAAAAAGCGGCCGCTCGATGGTCAGCGCGGCTAGAGCTTCGCCCCGGATGATGCGCTCCTGCTTGGAGATGAACGCCCACCGCAGCCGGAGCACACCGGCCTCATCCAGCGCCCAGCTGCTGGCTTCCAGCAGGATGGAGCTGGCCCCGCAGAGAAGAGCAGAAGCGCGGCGTCCTGCCGCAGAGCTGTGAGCAGAGCGTTCAGGCTGAACTCCAGCAAGGCATTCGCCAGCGGCAGCAGGCAGACGACGACCGCCTTGCGCAGGAAGTGGAGGGCGGCGAGGGGGTGGTAATGCCGTTGTCGGGTCATGGTGCATCCTCCGCCAGAATGTGGGCCAGAAGCCCGGCCTGCTGGGCCGGGATGGCGGGCAGAAAGAGCTTCGCACCCGGGGCCGCCACGATGAGCAGCGAGACGCCGCCCAGCCGCAGCAGGGGCGTCCGGAGCAGCCGGACGCTGGTAACAGCCCGGCGGGGAAGCACCTGACGCACCGGCAGCGCAACGCCGGAGTAGACCGTCACGGTCCGCTCTCCCAGCACAGCAGCGAAGCTGCAGGCCCGCGCCCAGAGGCAGTAGACCAGAAAGCCCCAGAGCAGGCAGAAACCCGCCCCAGCGACAATGCTCTGACAGAACACGAAAGGCGCAGCGAACAGCCCCGGCACCGCCGCCCAGACGCAGAGGACGGCCCGGCCAGTAGGCGGGATGATGACGGCGGTGCGCCGCAGCTCCTGCTCCGTCACTTACCGCTGAGGCCCCAGGCCTCGGTCAGCTCGTGCAGGCTGTCGTCACGGGTCAGGCAGAGGATGTGGTCCCAGGGCAGCAGGATCGTGCTGCCGTGGGGGATGATGAACTCGGTGTCGCGGGTGATGCTGATCAGGATGGTGTCGCCCGGGATGGGGATGTCCATGATGGCCTTGCCCGCGTAGAGGAAATTCTCGGGCAGCAAAATTTCATTCAGGCTGGCCGTGCCGCCGCCCAGAGAGAGGAGCTGGCGGATGGTATCCGTCTCGATCTCCCGCTCGAGAATGTGGCTCAGGTTGTCGGTGCCGCAGACCACGGTGTCCACGCCGAGAGTGTGGAGCAGTTCGCGGTTCTTGGGGTTGGAGGCCCGGGCCACGGTGCGGTCTACGCCGAACTCCCGCTTGGCGATCTGACAGGCCACAAGGTTGTCTTCGTCAGAGCCGGTCACAGCCACAAAGGCGTCGCAGCTGGCGACGTCGGCGGTGCGCAGAGTGTCCACGCTGATGGAGTCGCCGCAGATGACCGGGATGTCCAGCATATCGGCCAGCATCCGGCACTGGCTCTCCACTGGCTCGATGATGACGATTTCGTGGCGATTGGCCAGCAGGCTCTGGGCCAGATACCGGCCCACACGCCCGCCGCCGGCGATACAAACTTTCATAATGCTACCTCATTATACAAATGGTATCGGTTATTTGGCGAGAGAACGGAACACGGCCTGCTCGGTGAGGACGGTGGGGCAGATGGTGTCCAGTTCGTAAGCCTTGTGGTAGAGTACCTGCAGGTGGGGGTCGGAGACGCGGCAGATGACCTTTTCGCGCTGAAAGAGGCTCTTGGCGATCTGCGCGGCCATCAGGTTGAGGGAGTCGTCCTCGCTGACAGCGGCCACGGCGTCGCAGTTCTCGATGCCGCCCTGACGCAGTACATCGGGGTCGGTGGGGTCGCCCACAAGGGCGTTGCCGCTGAAGGTGTAGTCGTCGAAGGCGTCCAGACGCTTGAGCTGTTCAGAGTCCTTTTCGATGATGGAGATGTCGTGGCCGATGCGCTCCAGGTCCCGCACCAGCGATGCGCCCACCTGGTCGCAGCCGATTACAAGAATGTTCATGAAATTACCTCGCTGTAAAATATATATGGAACTTCGTCTCCGATAAATCTACATCCCAGTATAGCATATTTTCCCCCGCAGATAAATAGAAAAGCTGTAGGGGACTCCAGAGATAAAATTTTTGAATTCCTGGTGCGCAGAGAGTCGGAATATGGTATACTGAAACAGTATGACGATAAGAATCACAAAAGCCCGTGCGCCCGGCGTACGGCAGGAGGAGTGCTTATATGTTTCTTGAGATCATCAAAGCGATCTTGATGGGCATCGTGGAGGGCATCACCGAGTGGCTGCCCATCTCGTCCACAGGCCATATGATCTTGCTGGAACAGGTGGTAAAGTTCAACGCCAGCGAAGAGTTCATGTCCATGTTCCGCGTGGTCATCCAGCTGGGTGCCATCCTTGCGGTGGTGGTGCTGTTCTGGGGCAAGCTGTGGCCCTTCGGCCTGCGGCATGGCCGCGTCATCTCCAAGCCCAGCGTCTGGCAGCTCTGGTTCAAGGTGGTCGCCGCCACCCTGCCGGTGCTGGTCATCAGCCCGCTGGACGACTGGATTGAGGCTCACTTCTACAACTACATCACCGTGGCCGCAATGCTCATCCTCTACGGTGTGCTGTTCCTCGTGGTGGAGAGCCGCCGCACTGCGCCCCACGTCACCCATCTGGAACAGATCACTTACCGTGACGCCCTCATCATCGGCGTCTGGCAGATGCTGGCCATCATCCCCGGCACCTCCCGTTCCGGCGCGACCATCGTGGGCGGCCTGCTGCTGGGCCTCTCCCGTGCCTGCGTGGCGGAGTTCACCTTCTACCTCGCCATCCCGGTCATGGCGGGTGCATCCCTGCTCAAGGTGCTCAAATTCGCCGTCTCCGGTGTCGCCATCACCGGCACCGAGGTGGCTGTGCTGGCGGTGGGCTGCGTGGTGGCCTTCGTGGTCAGCCTGGCGGCTATCCGCTTCCTGATGGATTACGTCAAGCGCCACAATTTCACCTTCTTCGGCATCTACCGCATCGCCCTCGGCCTTGTGGTGCTGGCCGTGGCAGTGGTGTCTGCAATGGTGTAAAATCGAACTCAGATCTTCTGATCCTCTCGCTTCGGCGAGGGGCTTTTCTTGCGCCTGTCCGTTCAGCGTGCTATAATATTTTTTCAGAGAGTATGAGCGCGGCAAACAGGAGCTGCGCACCTGAAATTGTCAAAGAAAACAGGAGGAAAAGCCGATGGAAGCATCGACCGTCTACTATACCGATTTCCGCTGTCCCGTGGGTACCAGCCTCACCGAATAAGCTGCGCCGCCTGTGCATCGCGGCAGGCATCAAGAACATCGACATGGAGGGCAAGTTCGTCGCCATCAAGATGCATTTCGGCGAGCTGGGCAACCTGGCCTATCTGCGCCCCAACTACGCCAAGGTGGTGGCCGACCTGTGCAAGGAGCAGGGCGGGATGCCCTTCCTGACCGACTGCAACACCCTGTACCCTGGCAGCCGCAAGAACGCCCTCGAGCATCTGACCTGCGCCCAGCTGAACGGCTTCTGGCCCATGACCACCGGCTGTCAGGTCATCATCGCCGACGGCCTGCGCGGCACCGATGAGGTGGAGGTGCCTGTGCCGAACGGCGAATACTGCAAGACCGCTAAAATCGGCCGCGCCATCATGGACGCCGACATCTTCATCAGCCTGAGCCACTTCAAGGGCCACGAGTCCACCGGCTTCGGCGGTGCCATCAAGAACATCGGCATGGGCTGCGGCTCCCGCGCCGGCAAGATGGAGCAGCACGCCTCCGGCCACCCGGCAGTGCAGGAAGACCTCTGCCGCGGCTGCCACCGCTGCGCCAAGGAGTGCGGCTCCGACGCCATCAGCTACAACGAGCAGAACAAGGCTGTCATCGACTAGGACAAGTGCAAGGGCTGCGGCCGCTGCATCGGTGCCTGCAACTTCGACGCCATCTATGCCCTGTGCGACAGCGCCAACGAGATGCTGGACCGCAAGATGGCCGAGTATGCCGCTGCCGTCTGCCATGACCGCCCTACCTTCCACATCAGCCTTGTGCAGGACATCAGCCCCAACTGCGACTGCCACGGCGAGAACGACGCGCCCATCCTGCCGGACATCGGCATGTTCGCCTCCTTCGACCCGGTGGCCCTCGACCAGGCGTGTGCTGACGCCTGCCTGAACGCCGCTCCGCTGCCCAACAGCCAGCTGGGCCAGAACCTTGCCACCCCGGGCTGGAACTGCCACCACGACAACTTCAAGGACTCTAACCCCAACATCGAGTGGAAGGCCACCCTCGAGCAGGCCGAGAAGGTAGGCATGGGTACCCGCGCCTACACCCTCAAGAAAGTCTGATCCCGATAAAACAAAGGCCGGACGCCTCCCGCACCAAAGCGGAAAGGTGTCCGGCCTTTCTCTGTGATTTAATACTCGCCCTTTGCCTCCGGCACGAGGGGGTCAACGACATCCTCGAGGGCGTTCCAGTCCTTCTCAGAGAAGGTCAGCTTCTTGGCGTCGAGGCCCACGTCCTCCAGACGGCCTGCCATGGCGTCCTTGTCTTCCAGCAGGGCAGCGGCATCGTCCTTTATCATAGGCCATGCCTCGGCGAAGCCCTCCTGCTCCGAGTCGGAGAGGTTGTCGTACCACTGGGTGTAGGCGTCCTCAATGGCCGTTTCCGTGCGGGCAGAGAGGTTTGCCTCGTCGGCCCAGACCAGCAGGGTGGCTGCGGCCTGCACGCTCTTGAGGGAGCAACCGGACACGCCGGGACCCCAGCCGAGGCTGGGCTCAAAGGCGGCTGCAGTGCCGTCTACGCTGAACAGTGAGTTCTCGTCGAAATCTTTGTTGAACAGCCCGGAGGTGTCGGCCTGCGCGGTGCTGCTGGGGGCGCTCTCGCTGCTGACGCTGGACGGCTCAGAAGCCGAAGAGCTTGCGTGGGAGGCGTCGCCGTTTGTATTGGAGCAGCCTGCCAGCAGGCCGCACAGCAGAGCAGCACTCACAAGGAGCGAAAGGATGTGCTTTTGAGTCATAGGGGATGTCCTCCTTCTATCTGCGCCCGGCCCGCAGGCCGGGGAAAATATCTCTGAGACTAGTATACTGTTCTGCCGCGCGGTTGTCAATCGGCCTTGTCACGAACAAATTTTAAGGGGCCGTGCAGTGGGGCCGGATTGATCTTTCCGGCGCAGCGGGCTATAATAAAGGGTACATGAATCGTTAAAATACCAAGGAGAAAATAACCATGAAGAATGCAGCTTTTTCGATAGAGGAGCTTTTCCGTTTTCTGGACGCCGGCGTCAGTGCTTTCCACTCCACGGCTGCTGCGTCCGCCATTCTGGAAGCCGAGGGCTATGTGAACTGCCCCGAGAGCGCCGCGTGGAGCTGGCCCCGGCGGCAAGTATTACACCACCCGCAACGGCTCTGCCGTGCTGGCATGGCGTATGCCCAAGGGTGAGCTGACCGGCTGGCACGCAGCCGCCAGCCACAGCGACTCGCCCACCTGGCGCATCAAGCAGTTCGACACGGAGGACAAGGTCTTCGCCAAGGCCGAGGTCGAGGGCTACGGCGGCATGATCATGCCCTCCTGGCCCGACCGTCCGCTGACCGTGGCAGGCCGTCTGCTGGTGCGCACCGAGAGCGGCATCGAAAGTCGTCTGGTCTGCCCCGACCGTGCGCTGGCCTGCATCCCCAACCTCTGCATCCACTTCAACCGCGACCTGAACAACGGCATGAAGTATAACCCGCAGGTCGATCTGCAGCCCATCTTCGGCAGCAAGAGCGGAAACCTGAAAGAGGTCCTGGCCGCTGAGGCCGGCGTGAAGGCTGAGGACATCCTCGACGCTGACCTTGTCCTCGCCACCCGTGAGAAGGCTGTCCGCATGGGCCTGAACGGCGAGTATTTCATGTCCGGCCGCATCGACGACCTCGAGTGCGCCTACACCACTCTGTGGGGCTTTCTGCAGGGCCGCGGCGAAGAGGAAGGCCGCGGAGACATCTGGGTCATGTTCGACAACGAAGAGGTCGGCTCTTCCAGCCGTCAGGGCGCGCAGGGTACCCTCATGGCCGACGTGCTGACCCGCATCGAGGAGAGCATGGGCGTCAGCAGGGAGCAGAGCATCCGCGCCCGCACCAACTCTCTGGTGCTGAGTGCCGACAACGGCCACGCCACCCATCCCAACCATCCCGAGAAGAGCGACCCCGCCAACCCCATCGTGATGGGCGGCGGCGTCCTGCTGAAGTATAATGCCCGCCAGACCTACACCACCAGCGGATTCACCGGTGCAGCCTTCACCGCCATCTGCAAGAAGGCCGGTGTGCCGGTGCAGGTGTTCGCGAACCGCGCCGATGTGCCGGGCGGCTCCACGCTGGGCAATCTGCTGGGCCATCAGATCCTGATGCCCATGGTGGACATCGGTCTGGGCCAGCTGGCCATGCACTCCGCCATGGAGACGGCAAGCTGCACCGACGCCGAGTACATGGCAAAGGCCGTGGCAGAGTATTACAACACCCCCATCTTCCAGCCGAAGGACGGGGAGTGGAAGCTGGGCCTGTGAGCGCTGTCGTCGGGCGGTTCGCCCCCAGCCCCAGCGGGCGGCTCCATCTGGGCAACCTCGCGTGCAGCCTCCTTGCATGGCTGAGCGCCAGGAGCCGGGGCGGGCGAATCGTTCTCCGCATCGAGGACCTGGACGCGGAGCGCTGCCCCCGCAAATACGCCGACCAGCTGGAAGAAGACCTTGGGTGGCTGGGCCTTTTCTGGGATGAGGGCGGCAGCAAGGGCGGCCCCCATGAGCCATATTACCAGAGCGAGTGCAGCGGCATCTACACCGAGAGCTACAAAAAGCTGGAAGCCATGGGGCTTGTCTATCCCTGCTTCTGCTCCCGCAGCCAGCTCCATGCCGCCAGTGCGCCCCATACCTCGGACGGCAACGTCGTCTATCCTGGCACCTGCCGGGGGCTGACAGCCGAAGAAATCGCCGAAAAGCGGAAGAAGAAAGCCCCGGCCTACCGGCTCATGGTGCCGGACGAGAACATCACCTTCACCGACGGCTGTATGGGCGAACATACAGAAAACCTTCTGCGCGACTGCGGTGACTTTTACCTCCGCCGCGCCGACGGCGTATTTGCGTATCAGCTGGCCGTCGTGGTGGACGACGCCCGGATGGGCGTCACCGAAGTCGTGCGCGGGGCTGACCTGCTTTCCTCTACGGCGCGGCAGCTCTATCTGTACCGGCTTCTGGGTCTGCCTGCACCGAAGTTCGCCCACTGCCCTCTGCTGCTGGCGTCGGACGGGCGGCGGCTCTCCAAGCGGGACGGCGACCAGAGCCTTGAGAACCTTCGCGCCCGCTATACGGCCGAGGACATTGTGGGCCGTCTGGCCTATGCCTACGGCTTGCAGGAAGAGCCTGCACCTCGGACGCCGGAAAGCCTCATCAAAGACTTTTCGTGGGATAAGGTGCCGAAGAAGGATATTTGTCTGCCGGAAGGGCTGTTTTAGCACAGCGTAACACCCTCGGCGAAGCCGTAAATGGGAGAAACGAGAAAAAAGCGTTTAGCGAAGCGGCTAGCTTTTTTCCGTTTCGACTTCTTCTTTGGGGTCTGAAAGGGGCGAGCAGCCCCTTCGTGGGTCCAGCGCGTCGAAATCGCTGGTGGTTTTCTGGTTCTCTTTTGCCAGCAAAGAGAACATTAGCCTTAATGAAAAAGCGCTTTACCCCACGCCACCAGCGCGCGAAGAACTTCATCTTCAATACACAAAAAGACCTTCAAGTTTTCATGAAGAGAACTTGAAGGTCTTTTCTGCTTTCAGAAAGGGGTACGTTATCAAAGCCGCTGCGGCACTCTCCGCACATCTCCCGAGCGCTCGAGGCTGCTGGCGGCAGCGTCCAGCGCAAAGGCCAGCGCTGCGCCCAGCACCACGTCGATGCAGCTGTGCTGCTTGAGCAGCATGGTGGACAGGATGATGGCCATGCCCAGAACATTCGCGGCAGGCCGCATCCAGCGGCGGCCCGGCTCGTCGAAGCAGCGGCTCCGGCGGTAGCCTATCATCAACGTCACCGTGTTGAGGACGTGGATGGACGGGCAGACATTCTTGGAGCTGTCAACGGCATAGAGCATCCGCACCAGACGGGCGAAGATGTCGCTGCCATACACCCGGTAGGGCCGCAGAGCAAGCCCTGTGGGCAGAAGGACATAACAGCTCAGCGCGATGGTCATACCGGCGAAGAGGCACAGGCAGACCCGCCAGAAGTCGCTGCGCTCGCCGTGCCGCAGCAGATAGAACAGGGTAAAGGGAATCCACGCGAACCATGCAAAATAGGGGACGATGGCGTACTTGCAGAAGGGGATGACATCGTCCAGCTGGCAGTGTACCCAGATGGCAGGGACGGTGATATTCACCTCGAGCCAGTGGAACGCGGTCAGATAAAATACAGTATAAAGAGCCATGAAAGAGATGGGATGGCGTGCGATCCAGCTGCGCATCAGTAACACTTCCTTTTAGGGGCAGTATTCCATTTCGCCCCGGCTTCATAGCATTATACGCCCCAATCATGAACAAAACAAGACAAAATCTGACAATCTTACAAAACAGCCTGCGAAAAACTGTGCAGATAGTCGAGCTGTTTTTGCGCTGCAAACAAAAACAAGCCGCTGCCAACTGGCAGCGGCTTGTTGCTTGAAGTTCAAGCAATGCCGTTCGGAATGGGTAAGTTCAGACGGCGGCGAAACTCAGATGAGTACGCTGGGCTGTTATGCATTCTTTGCAGCGTGCTTCTTGGTCGCATGGAGGAAGATAGCCAGCATTGCGATGGCAAAGATGACGCCGACGGGATATGCAACAGCGGTGTTGTAGATGGTAGCGCCCTCAGCGGTCTTGCTGTTGAGGATGCTGCCAAGGCACTCAGGAGCCAGAATGAAGTAAGTAGAAGAAACTGCGCTCATGAAGGTAGCAGGCACAGCGGTGATCCAGTAGTTCTTCTTCTCCTGGAAGAGGTACATGGAAGCAGCCCACAGAACGATCATAGCGAGCGTCTGGTTGGTCCAGCTGAAGTAGCGCCAGATAACGGTGTAGTTGATGAAGCCCAGTGCATTGCCGATGCCCAGGAAAGCGCCGACGCCCAGAACGGGGATGCACAGCTTCAGGCGGTTTGCGTAGCTGTCCTGATCGATCTGGAACCAGTCGGCCAGGGTCAGACGAGCGGAACGGAATGCGGTATCGCCAGAGGTGATGGGGCAGACGACGACGCCGATCATAGCCAGTGCGATGCCCACACCGCCCATGGTCTTGGAGCAGACGTCGTAGATAGCAGCGGACTGGCCCTCAGCCAGAGCAGCTGCCAGACCGGTGTTCAGACCGCCGGTGATCTCGTACAGGGAGCAGCCGGCTGCCGCCCAGATCAGTGCGATAATGCCTTCGGCTACCATTGCACCGTAGAATACGAAGTGACCCTGCTTCTCGTTCTTCATGCAGCGCGCCATCAACGGGGACTGCGTAGAATGGAATCCGGAAATAGCTCCGCAGGCTACGGTGATAAACATGAAGCTCCAGATAGGAGTTCCGGAGGGATGCATGCTGCCGAAGTGCTCCCAGATCTCGGGGATGGTGTAGGCGGGGTTGGTGAAGATACCGATGATAACGCCGACCGCCATGATGATCAGGCAGATGCCGAAGATGGGGTAGATCTTACCGATGACGGCGTCGATGGAGATGAAGGTCGCAATGAAGTAGTAAACCAGGATGACGATCAGCCAGAACAGCGTGGTCGAAAGCACACCGGACATACCGTTGTTCTTGCACAGTGTAACAATCAGACCGGCCGGACCGACTGCAAATACCGTGCCGACCATAATCAGCAGTACGACCGAGAACACACGCATGACGTTCTGCATCACAGGGCCGAGGTATTTGCCGGTGATCTCTGCGATAGAGCCGCCGTCATTACGCTCGCTCATCATGCCGGAGAAGTAGTCGTGGACGCCACCTGCAAAGATGGTGCCGAAGGTGATCCACAGGAATACCACAGGGCCCCACAGAGCACCCTGCAGTGCGCCGAAGATGGGGCCGAGGCCCGCGATGTTCAGCAGCTGTACCAGAAACAGCTTCCACTGCGGCATCACGACATAGTCAACACCGTCGTTGATGCGGACAGCGGGAGTTTCACGGTCATCGGGTCCGAACGTGTTGTCAACGATCTTGCCGTAGACGAAGTAACCGCCGATCAGGATCGCTAAACAGAGTAAGAAACTAATCATACCAGAAACCTCCTTTTTGATTTCTACAGCCGACCCCATTCTGCCGACTGCCAAAATCATCCTTGGCCTTATGTTAACACATTCTTCATAAAATGAATAATATGCTTCTGGTATGGGTCATATATCAATATATGGCCCGGCACCCTGTTTGTGGGATGCCGGGCCATATTTTAACGAAGATACGATTGAATTTCGAGGCTGTTTCTCTTTGAAACGATTCCGGAAATGTCCGGAGGGCAGTTTGCCGAAAATTCTTGCACGTTTTTGTGCAGAGTGCTGAGACGAGGCACTTTTTTGCCTTTTTCCGTGGCTTTTTCGCATAAAATGGCGAGAACTGAAAAACGTCCTCATTTTACCGTGAGGGCGGCTTCCCGGTGGAGCAGGTCGATGAATGCCTGTTCTTCGGACCGGAGCGCGCCGTGGTCGGGGTAGACCAGCACGTCCCGCATGACCTGACGCTGGGCGGGGCATTTTTTGAGCACCAGATGGAACTGGTCCAGCGCCCGCTGGGGCATGGGGGAGGCCCACATATAAGCTGAGGGCAGCTGCTGCAAGATAGAAAGCTGGCTGCACCGCTCGTAGACATGGATGCGGCGGCTGTCGTTGACGTGCCAGCGCACGCCGTCGCCGCCGTCTTCGCCGGGGAGCTGGAAGTCGTCGTGCATGATCTCCATATAATGGTTCAGCTCCGAGAGGTCTTTCACCTCGTGCTTGGCCAGCGGGCCGTCCCGGTTGGTGAGAAGCTGGTATTCGAACTCCATCACAGGCTCCATTTTCAGGCCCCGGCGGGCGCAGTAGTGGATGTAGTGGTCGTCGTCCTCGGCGGCATACCGCAGCAGCGCCAGGTGATAGCCCCGGCGCAGCACGAAGTCCAGCGCCTCCATGGAGCCGCCCTCCCGGATGTGGATGCGGAGCTGGTCGGCCCCGGCGGCTTCTTTCAGGAAATCCACCGCCGCATAGGAGGCGTAGGTGGCGTGGGGGATCATCACCCGCAGCTCGGCGCAGCGCTCCCGGGCGTGGTGGGCATCTTCGGTCAGGCGGTCTACCTCTTCCAGCACCCGCGCGGCCTGCTCGATGAACCGCCGCCCCTGCTCGGTGGGGATCATGCCGGTGGACGAGCGCTCAAAGATGCGCAGGCCGTATTCCCCTTCCAGATTCTTCAGCGCTTTGCTGACGTTGGGCTGGGCGGCGTAGAGCTGCTTTGCCGCAGCGCTCACCGAGCCCCATTTCTTAATGGCAACGAGATAACGCAGTTCTGTGATGTTCAAAGCTCTTCTCCCCCGGTCAATGCAGATTCTACTTTATTTTATCAGCCCGGCGGCAGGCGTGTCAAGCCGCGGTTGACGCCTCGGAGAGCGGGGCTTATAATAAAGAAAAACGCCCCGCTCAAAAGCAGGGCAGGAGGTGGAAGCTATGGAGCGTTACCGCGTTGTGCGCATCGAAGAGCAGATGTACGGCTGCGAAGAGCTGCCCGAAGGGGCCGAGGTCTGCTGTGATGTGACGGTAGAGGCAGCGGACGGCATCCGGAAGACCCTGTCCTGCCCCGACGCCGAGCTGACACGGCAGGGCATCGACGAGGGAGACACCGTGCTCTGGGACGGTATGGCCCTGCGCAAAGCCTGAATTTGGAAGAGAGCTGGAAAAGGAGAGGAACATCATGAAAAAAATCGAGACTTCTGCCCTCATCGGCCTGGGTGCGCTGGGCATCCTCTTTGGCCGGAAGATGCCCGGCGTGAAGGTCATTGCGGACGCGGAGCGCGTTGCCCGCTACTCGGCCCAGCCGGTGGTCTGCAACGGCAAAGAGTGCCATTTCGACTATGTTACGCCGGAGCAGGGCCAGCCGGTTGACCTGATCCTCGTGGCCGTCAAGGCCACTGTGCTCGAGCAGGCCATCAAGGACATCAAAAAGTTCGTCGGCCCCGACACCATCATCATCAGCGTGCTCAACGGCATCACCAGTGAGAATGACATCGAAGCTGTCTATCCCGGCCGCTGCCTGTGGAGCGTCGCCATCGGGATGGACGCTACCCGCGTGGGCCGCAGCCTGACGTTCGGTGCCGAAGGCCGCATCCAGTTCGGCGAGAAGGGCGGCGAGATGACCGACCGCGTAAAAGCGGTGGACGAATACCTCACCGCCTGCGGTATCGCCAGCGAGCCCTGCAGTGACATCCTCTTCAAGCAGTGGAGCAAGCTGATGGTCAACGACGGCCTCAATCAGGCGGCCGCTGCTTTTGATCTGCCCTACGGTGGCCTGACCAAGCCCGGCCCGGCCTATGATAAGATGCTCGAGGCTATGCAGGAAGTCATTGATTTGTCGGTGCTGGAGGGCGTCAATCTGCCTGCCGACAACCACAGAGCCTTCCTCGAATCCATGGCCCCCACCTTCAAGCCCGACGGAATGCCCAGTATGCGGCAGGACGTCCTCGCCAAGCGCCCCACCGAGGTGGAGCAGTTTGCAGGTGTTGTCCGCCGTCTGGCCCAAAAGCACGGGATGCCCACTCCGGCCAACGATTTCTTCTATGAGAAGATCCGGGAGATCGAGACCAATTACAATAAATAAGGAGACACCATGCACAGCATTTATTTTGCCCGCCACGGCGAGACGGTCTGGAACGTGGAGAATAAGATCTGCGGCATGACCGACAGCCCCCTCACCGAAAAAGGCCGTCAGCAGGCCCGGGAGCTGGGCCAGAAGGTCAAGGAAAGCGGCGTCCACATCGACGAGATATTGTACTCGCCCCTGAGCCGCGCCGCCGACACCGCAAAGGCCGTGGCCGCGGCCACCGGCCTGCCCGCCCGCTGTGAGCCCCGCCTGCGGGAGCAGTGCTTTGGCAAATACGAAGGCACGCCCCGGGACGGCGCAGAGTTCCGCATCTCCAAGACTCATTTTGCCGACCGCTACGACGGCGGCGAGAGCATGATGCAGCTGGCCCAGCGCATTTATAATCTGCTGGACGAGCTGCGGCAGGATGAGAACAAGACCTATCTTCTCGTGGCCCACAACGGCATCGCCCGTGTGGTGGAGTCCTATTTCCACGACATGACCAACGAGGAGTATTCCGCCGCCGGCATCAAAAACTGTGAGTTGGTGGAATACCGGTTCGAATAACAGCAAAAAGGCCATCGGGAGAACCCGATGGCCTTTCTTTTCAACAGGATGCTTTGCGATAGTGGAAAACTTTGTCCTTGGTGATGAACATCAGTACCGTGACGCAGAGCGCACCGGCTTCGGCTGCCGTGACGGCCAGCCAGACGCCCTCGATGCCCAGAACCATGGGCAGGAAGATGAGGGCCAGCAGCTGGAACAGCAAAGTGCGCAGGAAGGAGATGAGCGCACTGGTCACGCCGTCGCCCAGAGCAGTGAAAAAGGACGAGCCGTAGACATTGAAGCCCATGAGGAAGAAGTTCAGGGCGTAGACGCGGAAGGCGTGGCTGGTCAGTGCCAGCAGCTCGGCGTCGTAGCCTACAAAGATGCGGGCCACATAGGGGATGACCAGCATGGAGAGGGCGGTCATAACGACGGCGATGACGCCGATGAGGCGGAGACTCTTCGAGTAAAGGTTGTTCAGCTCGGCGTGGTTGCGTGCGCCGTAGTGGTAACTGACGATGGGGGCGCTGCCGACGGCATAGCCCACGAAGACGGCCACAAACAGGAACGCCGCATACATGATGACGCCATAAGCCGCGACACCGTTTTCACCGGCAAAGCGGAGGAGCTGGTAATTGTAAAGAATGTTGACCAGCGACATGGAAAGGTTGGTCATCAGCTCCGAGGAGCCGTTGATGCAGGCGCTGCGGATGACGCCGCCGTTCCACTGGGCGCGGCCCAGATGGATCGAGCTGGTGGAGCACTTATTAAGAAAGTAGAACACTGGCAGCACGCCGCCCACGGCCTGGCTGATGAAGGTGGCGATGGCTGCGCCCTCCACGCCGCCGTGGAGCATACCCACCAGCACGACGTCCAATACCATGTTGGTGACGCCCGCCGCCACCGTGAAGGCGAAGCCCAGATGGGGCTTTTCGGCGGTGACGAAGAAGCTCTGGAACATATTCTGCAAAATGAAGAAGGGCAGGGACAGCATCAGGAGGCGGCCATAACGGACGGCATAATCCAGCATCTCGCCCTCTGCGCCCAGCAGCGCCGCCGCCGGGCGGACGATGAGAACGCCAACAGCGGAGAGAACGATGCCCGCGAGGAGGCCCGTCCAGACGAAGAGGCTGAAATAGCGGTCGGCCTTTTCCCGGTCGCCCTCGCCCAGCGTGATGCCCACGATGGCGCTGCCGCCGGTGCCAAGCATGAAGCCCACCGAGCCGACCAGCATCGGCACGGGCATGATAAGGTTGACCGCTGCAAAAGCCGTTTTGCCCACAAAGTTCGAGACGCACAGGCCGTCCACGATGCCGTAGATGGAGGTGAACAGCATGGTGCCGACGCAGGGCAGCACGAACCGCAAAAGGCGGCTGTAATCAAAGTGGTCGGATAACTGTATTTTCTGCTTTGACATGGGTACTCCTTGTTACATCCCGGGCCGCCAGCCGGTGCAGTAGCGGGCATAATCCCGGTCTGCCTGCTTGACGTAGAGCACCAGCTCCTCGCCGCCGTCCTTTTTGGTGCGTTGACGCACCTTGGTGGGCAGGTTCTGGCGGTGGAGCAGTTCGATCTCGTCGTTCAGCTCTTCTTCGGTGTCAAAGGTGTCCAGCTCGGTCCAGTGGGTGGCAAAGAGCCAGAATTTTACAAGATGTTCGTTCAAGATCCAATTTCCTCCGATGCATTCAGACGGTAAAAGGGCGCAATGGCGTTCACGTCGCCGTGGCGCACGATGGAATAGGTGATGTCACAGTAGGGCTGGATGGCGGTGCTCTTCTCGACGGTGGAGATGAGCAGGACCTGCAGCTGCATCCGGCGGAACAGCTCCATCATGGGGCGGATGCGGTCGCTGGTCATCTTGCTGAACGCTTCGTCCAGCAGCACCAGACGGATGCTGTTCTCGCTCTTCTGGTAGATCTGGAGCAGCGACGCGCAGATAGCTACATAGAAGGGGGCCTGATTCTCGCCGCCGGAGGAATCGCGGCTGACGCGGGAAAGGAAAGCCTGCTGGCCGGAGACGGTGTTGGTCACTTTGATGTCGTAGTCGAGGTAGGTGCGGTAGTCTACATAATCCGAAAGGGTGACATTCTCGGGGCGGCGGCCCTCCTGCCGGGCGCGGGTGTTCTCGTCCACATCGGCCATGATCTTTTCCATCAGCTCATCCACCTGAGGCTCATAGACGGGGTCGGCGGTGGCGGCGAGGTTGTCCAGCGAGTCGCCGTCGGTCATCTGCTGGTTTCCCTTGTCCACGATGACCTGATAGAATGCGGCCAGCTGGGGGTCGCGGCTGGGACCAAGCTCGAAGCGGTAGACCTCTTCGCCGTAGGTCAGCTGTTCCATTACCTTGTTCAGCTCCCGGAACTGCCGCCGTGCGTTGAAGATGTCATCCTTCATCCGGAAGAGGATGTCCTTGCGGAAGCGGTCCTTGCAGTCGCGTTGTGCCTGCTCGAGGCGGGCGGCGTACCGCTCCAAATCAATGCGCACGAGGCTCTCGTGCTGGGCGCGGTACTGCTCGATGCCTGTAAGGCCCAGCGGATGATCGCAGACGTAGCGGGTGTTGTACTCTTTCTGGGCAGGCTCGAGGGTGCCGGTGAGGTAGACGGCCAGTGCGTCGTCCAGCCGGGCCTGTGCCTTTTCGGCGGACTGGGCCGCATAGCGCGGGCCTTTGTCCTTGCTCAGGGCCGCGAAGCGCTCCCGTGCCAGCGGCTCCAAAAGCGGGTACTGGGCGAAGAACCGGTCGGCGGCGTCTTTTGCCTGCCTGGCGGTCTCTTCTGCCTTGGTCTGCTCAGCCTCGCAGGAGGCCAGCTGCTTTTCGCAGACACGGATGTCGCCGCCGGCTGTCTCCACAGCGGCGCGGGCGGCGTCCCACGCGGCCTCGCGGGCCTCGTCCTCTTTGTAAAGCTGCTGCAGCATCGGGTTCTCGCGGCACTCGGCCAGCTTCTGCTCCTGTGCGGTGCAGTCGGCGCGGGCCGCTTCCAGCGCGGCGCGGGCGTCCCACAGCGCGGCCAGCTCATCCATGACGCTGCTGTGAAGCATCCTGATAGCTGTCCCGTGCGGCTTTGAGGGCGGCGGTAGACTGCGCCGCTTCCTTGCTGCGGGCGGTCAGCTCATCCAGAGCTTTCGTCAGCGCTTCGGCCCGGGCGCGGCGGGCGTCAAGGCCGATATACCGCTGGGGTGTGCGGAGACGCTCGAGGCGGAAGGGGTGGTGGCGCAGCAGGTCGCGGGTAGCGCTGTCGGGATAGTTTTCCAGTGTGTCGGGGGTGTCACAGCAGACGATGCGCCGCAGGATGGTGTCGGCATACTGTGCGGCCAGCGGGTTCTCGCTTCGGACCTGCGCGGCGAGGCTGTCGGCAGGGGCGGCGTCGGCCTTGCGGTTGGCCGTGCGGATGCTGGGGGTGTCCAGCAGGCTGATGGGGCCGACCTTGTCCCGCAGGGCCACAAAGGCGCTCTTGGCGGCGGCGTAGTGGGCAGGCGGCACGAGGATGTCGAACCGGCGGTCGCCGAGGCAGGCTTCCACGCAGTCCTGCCAGCTCTCGTCCTCGACGCTCAGCAGTTCGCAGAAGATTTTGGCGTCCGGCGTCATGCCGCGGCTCTTGAGCTCAGCGTTCACGGTGTCCCGCACTCTGGTGGCGGCGTCGCCATGGGGGTAGACCACCGGCCTCCCGAGACGGAGGCCAGCTCCGCCTGCTTTTCCTGTACTTCGGCGGTGAGGGCGTCGGCGCTCTGCCGTGCGGCGAAATACTGCTCTTCCAGCGGCTTTTCCAGCCCGGCGAGGGCGCTTTGGAGCTGAGGCAGAGTCTCCGCCGTCAGTGAGGCAGGCCAGAGCGATTTTTCGACAGCAAAGCCGCTGCGCTGCAAGCTCTGCAAGAGGCTCTGCACTTTGCCTGCGGCGGTTTCGCTTCTGGAAGCGTCCCGGCCGGCCTTGTCCAGTGCGGTCTTTTTGCGGGCCAGCTCTTCACTCAGGGCGTCCAGCGCCCGGCCCTCGCCGCTGGCGGCGGCACTGTGGGCCGAAAGATAAGCCCGGCGGGCCTCGGCCTCGGCGTCTTTTGCGGCGGCGTAGCGGGCTGTCAGCTCTTCGTGCTGGCGCTTTCCGGCGGCAAGATGCTCCTGCCAGGTGTTCGTCCCGGCGGCGGCTTCCTCAGCACGGGCCAGAAGGGCAGTGCCTCGGTTGACGAGGGCTTCCGTTTCCTTCTGGGCAGCTTCGCGGCCATAGTCCACGATTTGTTCCAGCGCGGCGGCGCGGGTCTGGGCTTCGGCCAGCACGGCGTGGAGATTTTCCAGCTCCACCCGGTCGCCCTGCAAAGCTTCCAAATCAAGCTCGGGCTGAGGCAGGATGTACTGATATAAAAACTCCCGGAAGTTGGGGATCTCGTCCATACTGGTACCCATCTGGAAGACTTCGTTGAACTTCTTGCCCAGCGGGCTTGCGGCGCGGCCGATGCCCAGCGCCCGGCAGATGCGGTCGCGGGCTTCGCCAGGGCTGCGGGTGTAGGAGAGACGGCCCACAGCGGGCTTGAAGTTCTCTTTCGAGCTGGGCGCTCCGGTGCGGGGGTCGATGAAGGGCAGCTGCTCGAGGGTGCAGCCGTCCTCGGAGATATACCAGGTCTGGTCGCCGGGATGGAGCTCCTGCATGGGGCCTTCCGACTCGACCCGGACGGCGATGACGAAGTGGGTGCGCTTGACGCTGTCCCAGAACTCCGCGCCGATGTAGGCCACGGTGCGGCCCGGGCGGCGGTAGGCGTTCTCGCCGCGCTGCTTGGCGTGGACAGAGCCTTGCAGGGTGCGGCCGCTCTTTTTGTTGCCGAGAGCATTGAAGTTGCGGTTGGTGGTCAGGCAGTAGCGGATGGCGTCGAGGATGGTGGTCTTGCCCACGGCGTTGACGCCGATCATGTAGGTCAGCCGGGCGCAGTCGAAGGTGACATTCTCAAAGTTGTGCCAGTTGATGAGCTTCAGGCGTTTCAGTTCTATCATTCTTCCACCTCCACGGCAGCGGTGCCGTCCTCCGGCCGCTCATAAAGCGAAAGCTCACTGCGGGTGCGGGTCACCTCGGCGGCAGCGTCCGCAAGGTCGGAATCCGGCAGAGCGAGCAATACAGTGGGGAATACTTCGATGCAACTATCCAACCCGGAAAGCCGCCCCACCGGCCGGGCCAGATTGTACCGGCGCAGGGTGCGCAGCAGCTTTTCCAGCGTGGGCTGGTCGAGGCGGCGGGGCAGGTTCATCTTTTGGAGTTCGGCCTGTACCTCTTCCACCGTCACCAGAACCTGATCGGCGCTGGCCGAGAGGCTCTCCCGCTTTTGGAGGTAGAGCAGGCGCAGGACTAAGAGCAGGATGCTCTCGTACTTCAGAAGCCGAGCCTGACTGCCCTCATGCTCGTTGACGAGGGCCGCCGCCTGCAGCGGGGCAGGGTAGAGCACCACCGAGTAGCCCAGCGGCGCAAACACGGCCCGCACTTCGTTGAGGTGGTCCTGAACATAAAGATATTTGGCGCGCTGGTCCTCCACGCCGCCCAGCACAAAGCAGTGGTTGAGCAGATAATTTGCGCACTCTTCCAGCATTTTATTCGTTTCGGTCATCTTCGGCGTCCTCCTTGCGGGGTGTCAGAGTAAATTCTTCAAGCCGGAAGCCGCCCGCGTCCACTCACCGGTGAGCTGGATGTCATAACAGCGGCGCGGCGACTGGGAGTAGGTGTGCAGTCCGATGATGCGTGCGAAGTCGTTCGGGTATTCGTCGGCGAGGGTGGACGCCGAGACAGAAGGCCGTGCGGCCAGTGCCTGCCGGGCGAGGATGTCCACGTTCTCCTCGGTGACGGCCATCCGGGCGTAGTCCAGCAGGAGCTTCTGCTCCCGGCGGAGCTGCTCTTCGTCCAGCTGTCCGGCCTGCACCGGGGCCAGCGGCGCGTCGGTGCGGGGTGCGGCCGGAGGATAGAGCGGCTTTTCGCCGAAGACCTGCACCGGCCAGAGCTTGAGCCGCGCGGCCAGCGGGCCGTCGTCTGGCTCAAAGAGCTGGTCGGGCGTTTTGATGTTCTCAGCGTACCGCCGCAGCAGGGCGGTGACGCTGCCCTGGGCCGAGCGGTCGCTTAGCAGCAGGAACTGCGCCCGCTGAACGGCCCGCTTGCGGTAGCGGACGTGGCTGGCGTCGATCTCCCGGATGAGGGTGCTCATCTCTTCGAGGGCGTCCCGCTGTTTCTGGATGAGGGCGCGGACGGCGGGAGCGGCCTCGCTCGGGGCGCAGCGCTCCACCCGGGCGTAATCCAGCGCCAGCTGGGGCAGGTAGTTCGTCTCGCAGTCGTCCAGTCCCTCTTCGAGGAAGGCGCGGTAGTTGAACAGGTTGTCGCTGGTCTTGAAGCGGTGGTAGGCGGCCGCCACCACCTTTTCTTCGTACTGGTCGAAAAGCTCCAAGACTTCCTGCGGGGTGCGGTTGCGGGTGAGGCGGTCGATGTAGTGGCCGATGGAGGCGTTGAGAGCGCGGAGGGACTTGTTCAGCGCCTCAAGGTCGCCGGCTACCTCCGCAGGACGTTCTCGTAGGGGCTTTTCTCTTCGCCCACGTTCTGCAAAGCTGCCATGCCTTGTAGAGCTTGCCGGTGTAGGTGACGACCCGGGGGTTCAGGATCTCTTCCAGCGCTTCGAGAAGCGGCGTCACCTCCGGCACAAAGGCCAGCGCAGGCTCTTCTTCGTAGCTGCCGGGCTGTTCGGCCAGCCAGCCGGTGCGCCGCAGCCGCAGCAGAAAGCCCAGCGCCAGCGTGTGGGGGTCGCGGGTGGGCTGCTCGGCCTCATCGCCCGCGTCGTCGGCGTCCAGTGCCAGAGGCTTTGCCAGCGCGGCGAAGTAATCCTCGGCCCGGGATACGGCCTCGGCCCGCAGGATGCTGTAATCTGCCGTGTGGCGGCACTCCTCCCACAGCAAGAGCAGCAGCTCTGCATAAAATGCCCGGTTCGGCCCCGCCAGCGGCCGGAACAGCCGCGGGCTGACCAGTTCAAACAACTGCATCCGTATGCCCCTTTCAATCGGTAAATATCGACTTCTATTGTACCACAGATGGCACGGTTTTGCACCCCGCCGGAAATAAAACGGGCCGGCAAAGCGGTATAAAACCCCTTTGCCGGCCCGTGCGGCGCTCCCTTATTCCCAAGCCGAGCGGCAGAGCCGCGGAAAGGCTTGACAATGATTGACTCGATGATAGCACAACCTTGGTGCTCTGTCAACCGGAACGTGAAAAAGTAAGATGTGCGGAAGGATTTCTCCAATCTTTTCCTGAAATTACACACATTTTCCACGAATTTGTGATAGCCTTATTTTTAGAAGAACTCCCCGACAATGTACTCGTTCGTAATACAAGGCGGAACTACTCCTGATAGATGCACAACAGCCCCCCGGAATGCAGGACTCCGGGGGGCTTCGTGTTTATAAGAGGCGTTTACCAGCAGCTGCGCACCCGGAAATCCCGCTCCCATGGGTCGGGGGCGAGGTCGCGCTGGCGGAGCGAGGTGATCTGGATATAGTCGCTGCGCTGGATGAGGGCGAACAGCTTGAGGAAGAGGGCCGGGTCGCCCTGCACCTCCAGCGTGACCGAGCCGTCGTCCTCGTTCTCCACCCAGCCGGTGAGGCCAAGGCTCTGGGCGGCGTACCGGGCGCGGTAGCGGAAGCCCACGCCCTGCACCTGCCCTTCGATGGAGTACCGCCGCCGGACGGTGCCCTCGGGCAGGGCGGGGGGCTGGCGGTCCTTTTCATTCAGAAAATCAAACATAAGCGGCTTACAGCTCCTGATATGCGCTCATCAGGGCGGGGATGAACTGCTTTTTGCGGCTGACGACGCCGGGCAGAACCCAGCTGCCATCTTCCTCCGGCTCCTTCTCGAAGCCGCTGCGCAGCATCTCGTCGGCATGACGGCCGGTGCAGATGACGACGCTCTCTTCCTTCGGCACATCGGTCAGCAGCATATAGAGGTCCTCCACGTTCTGCTTGCCGCAGGCTTCGGGCAGATAGGGGGTGAGCAGCTTCTGGGCCGCTTTCAGGTTCTTGCGGGTCATGTAGCTGCCCTGCGCCACGCCGAAGCGGACGTCGCCGCACATGAACACCTTGAAATCCTGCAGGAAGACTTCCTCCGGGGTCTTGCCGTCCAGCTTCTCGCCGGCCTCGAACATCTCGGAGGCAAAGGCGTCGATCTCGACGCCCGCGATTTTGGCGAGGCGATGGGCGGTGGAGACATCGACGGGAGTGCAGGTGGGGCTGCGGAAGACCAGCGTATCCGAGAGGATGGCCGCCAGCAGCAGACCGGCGATCTGAGGGCGTATCTCGACGCCGTTCTCATCGTACATCTGGGTGACGATGGTGGCGGTGCAGCCTACGGGCTGGTTGCGGAAATAGACCGGGCCGCTGGTCTCGAGGCTGCCGATGCGGTGGTGGTCGATGATCTCCAGGATCTCAGCCTGGTCGAAGCCCTCCACGGCCTGGGTGGCCTCGTTGTGGTCCACCAGGATGATGCGGCGCTTGCGCAGGGCAATGATGTTCCGGCGGCTGATCATGCCGCAGTACTTGCCTTCCTCGTCCAGAATGGGGAAGTAGCGGTGGCGCACCCGTGCCATCACGCGGGTGACGTCGGCCACCGGGGTGACGAGGGTGAATTTCATGATGTCGTCGCGGGTCATATAATAGGAGATGGGGGCGCACTGGCTCATGAGCTTGCCGGCGGCGTAGGTGTCGCAGGGGGCGGTCATGATGGCGACGCCGGTCTCCTCGGCGATGCGCTGGATGGTGCGGCCCACCTTGGCGCCGTTGCAGATGATGAGGAGGGATGCTTCCTTCTCAATGGCGCACAGCTGGCTCTCGTAGCGGTTGGTCAGGATGACGATGTCCCCCTTTCGACGTTGTTTTCCAGCATCTCAGGGGTGGCAGTGCCGATTTTGATATGACCGGTGGTGCAGACGGCGTTCTCGTTGCCGACGACCATGGTGCCGCCGAGGGTCTCGAGGATATTTTTATAGGTGGTGCGGCTGGTGGCAAGCACACCGGTGTCGAACACGTCCATGTTGGCCGTGGCGATGTCCTTCACGGTGATGATGCCTTCCAGCTCGTTGTCGGCGCTCGTGATGGGCAGGGTGTCGATCTGCTGGTCGCGCATGATCTCCCATGCCTTGCGCAGACTGGTGGAGCCGGGGATGCCGGGCATCTCGCGGTAGTCCACATCACGGATCTTCGGGTTGACGTCGGTACACATCCGGGCGCGGCGCGACGCCGAACCGCTTGAGCACGAATTCCGTCTCCTGGTTCATCCGTCCGGCCCGGCGGGCCTCGCAGACGAGGGAGCTTGTCTTATTTTTCAGCTCTGCGTACGCAATGGCAGAGCAGATAGAGTCGGTGTCCGGGTTGCGATGTCCGATGACCACGACTTTATGAGCTGTCTTTGGCATAGATTCCTTCCCCCCTTATGGGTCTTGGGTTGTCCTTCTTATCATGATACCGGAGCGCCGTTTTGTCCGCGTCCCTGCACGGCGCAGAAAAGGGAAGCCCTCTGGTAACTTTCATTGTAACACAAGATGGAATGGGGGTAAAGTGGCGCAGAGGAGCAGGATTCTTAAAATTTTGAGAGATTCTTGTATACATCTTCTTGCCTTTTGGGAAAAGGCGCTGTATCATAGGGATAAGTCTGTATACTTTAAGAAAGCCCCTTCGGGGGCGGCGCGGAGGAGCGAATGACGAGCACAAAATTTGAAACGAAGCCTTTGTTTACCCGCCAGCAGCTGACGGCCCTGCTGCTGCCGCTCATTGCGGAGCAGGCCCTGAGCGTGACCATCGGCCTGGCCGATACCCTCATGGTGTCGTCGGTAGGCGAGGCGGCGGTGTCGGGCGTGAGCCTTGTGGACACCTTCAACACCCTGATGATACAGATCATGACGGCGCTGGCCACCGGCGGCGCGGTGGTCGCCAGCCAGTACATCGGCCATCGGGAGGAGAAGCGCGCCCGGGCTGCTGCCGCACAGATCATGTTCATCATGTCCAGCTTCAGCATTCTTGTGGCAGCGGTGGTCGTGGTGGGACGCCACGCCATCCTGCGGGGCATCTTCGGCTCCATCGACGCCGATGTGATGAAGTACGCCGAGACATATTTCCTGCTGTCGGCCCTGAGCTACCCTTTCATCGGCCTGTATAACGCAGGCGCGGCCCTCTTCCGGGCGCAGGGCAACAGCAAGATCAGCATGATGTCCAGCCTCGTGATGAATGTCGTCAACATCGGCGGCAATGCCATCCTCATCTTTGGCTTCAAGATGGGCGTCATGGGCGCGGCGCTGGCCAGCCTCGTCTCCCGCGCGGTGGCCTGCTGTGCCGTCCTCTTCCTGCTCCAGAAGCCGGATTGTATGCTCCGCGTCACCGGCCTGTCGGCCCTGAAGCCGGACGGAAGGCTCATCCGGCGCATCCTGCGGGTGGGCATCCCGGCGGGCATCGAGAACGGGATGTTCCAAATCGGCAAACTGTCGGTGGCCAGCCTCACCAGCACCCTCGGCACCGCCGCCATCGCGGCCAATGCCGTGGCCAACACCACCAGCACCTTCCTGAACATCCCGGCCAGCGCCGTCGGCATGGCGGTGCTCACGGTGGTGGGCCAGTGCCTCGGTGCAGGCGAGAAAGAGCAGGCTGTCTGGTATGCCCGCCGTCTACTGCTGGTGGCCTACTGCGGTGCCTGGGTCATGAATCTGTCGGCCTTCTTCTTCGCCGACCGCTGGGCGCTGTCCTGGTTCAGCCTCTCGCCGGAGGCTTCGGCCATGGCGCTGGAAGTCATGATGTGGTTCAACATCGTCTCCCTCTTCTTCTGGCCCTCCAGCTTCACCCTGCCCAACATCCTCCGCGCCGCCGGCGACGCCAGCTTCACCATGACCGTCAGCATCGTGTCCATGTGGGTGTTCCGCGTGGGCTTCTGCTACCTGTGGGTCCTGAAGATGGGCGGCGGACTGCTCAGCATCTGGATGGGGATGTATCTCGACTGGGCGTTCCGCTCCATCTGCTTTACGGTGCGTTTTGTCCGGGGAAAATGGCTCGAGCAGAAGGTCATCTGAAACTTCCTCTTGCTTTTTTCGGCTCAGAGTGGCAGAATGAGAAAAAGAAATGGAAGAAGGGGATTCTCTATGCTGTTTCATCCTGCACAACTGGGCCTCGCCCATCTGGACAAAGCAACGCTGGAAGCCGATAAGAAAGCCTGCAAAAAGATCGGCCCCTGCGGCGTGGGCAAAAAGGCCCTCTACCTCAACAGCTTCTACATCGACCGCCGGTATTATCTGCCCTATGGCAGCATCAGCCGTGTGTTCAAGCGGGTGGCCATGAGTCAGGGAGGCTTCTCCGGTAAGGGCATGTTTGCCTCGATGGCTTACCTCGTGGTGGAGTACGACGGCGGCAAGCAGAAGCAGTGCAACTTCAAGGACGAGCGGGATGTGGATGCCCTGCTGGAAGTTCTGGCGAAAGAACAGCCCAACATCCCGCGTCTGAGCGCCGCAGGCGAGGCGGAAATTGCCCGCCAGAAGGCCGAGAAAGCCGCCCGCAGGCTGCCCCAGCTCTCGAAAGAGGCAGAGCAGAGCGTGGGCCAGCTCAAGCGCGCATCGGACTACCTCGCCAAGAAACCGGAGCTTGCCAAAGAGCTCAGCGCTGCCGAGCGCCGCAAGCGCGCCCAGCTGCAGAGCAAGCCGGTGTATAAATATGTGGCGCTCATCATCAGTCTGTTCGGCGTGGTGTCTGCGGCCTATGGCATCCAGAGCATCATCAACCACACCGGAAACTACGGTATCTACTTTGCGCTGTTCGGCTTTGCGGCCATCTTCCTCTTCTCCAGCTACAACATGATGCCTACGGCCCACAACAACCATAATGCTATCATGAAGCGTGCCGACAGGGCCGAAGCGGCCATGGCCGAGTACATCAAAGCCTATCCCGGCGGGAACTTCCCGGTGCCGGACATCTACGCTCACCCTGTGGTGCTCAAGCAGATGACCGATGCTCTTCAGGAGGGCCGGGCCGTCACCCTGCCCGAAGCTCTCGAGGCTGTGAAGAACCGCCTCAAAGAGGTCAACGCCGACGTTCAGGTGGAGCAGGAAGAGTACGACGAGATCGTCCAGATCAAGGCCATGTTCCTCAACCACGATTATCAGTAACGAAATAGAAATGCCATCGCCGCGAGGCGATGGCATTTTGTCTTATCAGACTTCTGCGGGCTGGAGCTGAGTGAATATCTTCATGCTGTCCTTGTAGGCGTGGATGAAGTAGACGATCTCTGCGATGGCGGTCAGCGTCCAGGAGCAGGGGTAGAGCAGGTAGAGCGAGGGGATGGTATGGAAGTGGGCGAAGATGGTGTAGACCCAGATGACCCGGAACACGCAGGAGCCGAGGACGACGATGACAGTCGGCACTACTGTCTTGCCCAGGCCGCGGGAGGCCGCGATGGTGCAGTCCATGAAGGCCGAGATGCAGTAGGCAAAGCCCATGACGCCCACACGCTTCATGCCGGCGTCGATGACGGCGCCCTCGGTGGTGAAGAGGGCGAGGAACTGCCGCCCGAAGATGAACAGCGAACCGCCCAGCAAGAGGCCGACGCCGAAGGAGTAGGCGAGGGCGATGAAGTAGCTCTTCTTCACGCGGTCAGGCTTGCCTGCGCCGTAGTTCTGACTCATGAAGCTGGCGCAGGCCATATAGAACGCGGCCATTGCGTCGTATATCATGTTGTCGGCGTTGGCGGCGGCGGAGTTGCCCTTGACCATGAGGGAGTCAAAGGAGTTGACACCGGCCTGAATGAAGAGGTTTGCAATGGCGAAGACGGCGTTCTGGAATCCGGCGGGCAGGCCCAGCGCGAGGATGCGCTGGGTGGTGGCAGGGTCGAGGGCGACCTTGTGGAAGTCCAGGGCGTAGCAGTCCTGCACGTGGGTCAGCGCCCGCAGAACAAGGAAGGCCGAGACGCACTGAGAGATGGCACTTGCCAGCGCGACGCCCACCACGTCCAGATGGCAGACGATGACGAAGAAGAGGTTGAGCAGGATGTTCAGCGCGCCCGCGATGCACAGGTAGTACAGCGGCTTTTTCGTCTCGCCAATGGCGCTGAAGATGGCGTTGCCGTAGTTATAAAGAGCCAGCGCCGGCATACCGAGGAAGTACACCCGCAGGTAGAGCACGGCGCCGGGGTAGAGGTCTTCTTTGGTGTTGAGCAGATGGAGCAGGGCCGGAGAACCCAGCAGGCCGATGAGCAGGAGCAGTACGCCCGCTGCCAGACTGACCAGCAGAGCCGAGTGGACGGTCTTCTCCACATCGTCGGCATGGCGCGCACCGTAGAACCGGGCCACCAGCACGTTGATGCCGTTGCTCAGGCCGATGAGGAAACCGGTGAACAGAGTGACGAAGATGCTGGTGGAGCCTACCGAGCCGAGGGCCGTGGAGCCTGCGAACCGGCCCACCACAGCCACGTCCGACATATTAAAGAGCACCTGCAGCAGATTGGACAGGACCAGCGGCAGGCTGACCAGGAGGATCTGTTTGGCCAGAGGCCCTTCGGTCAGAGACTTTGCGGATGAACTCATAGTTTCTTTTTTCCTTTTCTTATCCCAAAACAGTACCCGCGCACACCGGGGCACAAGCTCTATTATAAAGATGTTTTTGCTTTTTGCAATATGAAAAGATAGCCCTCTGACAATAGAAAAGGGGCTGTTGCAAAATAGCTCCAACAAAATGAGATAGACTTCTCCAACTACCCGGCCATCCTTGCCGGCTGGAACAGCGAGGAAGTCCAAAGAGAATTTGCCGCGTGGCAGGCGGAACAGGCTTATCATACCCCCAGCAAAGAGAAACAGAGCGTTCCCGATGGGGAACGCTCTGTTGTACATATCGTTATCGTCTGTGATCTTTGGCAGGGTGCGTCTGGATGGGCGCACCCTGTTTTTGTTTCATCATGGTTGGGTGTACGTCAAACCGTATCACCGTAACTCCTTATAGGTTTCTTCCGACACCGGCTCGCACCACTCGTTGGAGGTGCCTTCGCCGGGTACTTCCACGGCCAGATGAGAGAACCAGCTGTCCGGTGCAGCACCGTGCCAGTGCTTGACCCCGGGTCGGAATGTTTACCACATCGCCGGTGTGCAGCTCCTGTGCCGGTTTGCCCCATTCCTGATAGTAGCCCCGGCCTGCCACGCAGACAAGGATCTGCCCGCCACCCTTTGCAGCATGGTGGATGTGCCAGTTGTTACGGCAACCAGGTTCAAAGGTCACATTGTAAATGCCAACCTGTGCGGTGGACAGGGGTGTTAGATAGCTTTTTCCGCTGAAATACTGCGCAAAACCGTCGTTGGGTGCGCCGATGGGGAACACCATTTCGCTCTGGTGCTTTGCCTTGGCATCCTCTGCAGCGTCCTCTGCCCATACCTCCTTTGCCATACGAAAGGCCGCCCACGCCTTGGACCAGCCCGCATAAAATGCCGCATGGGTCAGGATCTCCGCAATCTCAGTCCGGGTAATACCGTTGTTTTTCGCTGTCGTCAGGTGATACCGAAACGAGGAGTCCGTCAGTCCCTGCGCCATCAGTGCTACCACCGTCACAAGGCTGCGGTCCCGGAGGGAGAGCTTATCTTCTCGGCTCCACACCTGCCCGAACAGCACCTCATCGTTAAGCTCTGCAAACTTCGGCGCAAATTCGCCCAGAGCATCACGCCCTGCCGTCTGTTTCACTGCCATTATACGTTCCTCCCCATCTCGTAAGCCTGTGCCATTGCAGAGGTGTTTCGCACCGCACCCGGCTCGTAAACGCCACATGCTACAAGGACTCCCTTTTCCACGGCTCCTTCCACGCAGTCTGCATAGCCCCGGAAGCAGGCCAGCGTAGTGTCCGCAGAGGCTTTTTCCTCGTCTGCCATGGTGGTGATGTAGTAAAATTCCTTGTCTTTGACCTCAGGCCACCGTGCCACGGTACGGTCGATTACTGCCTTCAACTGGGCACTGATGGAGTAGAAGTATACCGGGCTTGCCAGCACAATGACATCGGCATCGATCATCTTTTGCAGGATGTCTGCCATATCATCCTTGTGGACGCAGGCTCCGCCGTGGGTGCTGCAGTAGTAGCAGCCGGAACAGGGAGCCACCTTTTTCTCAGCGGCCCGGATCTTTTCTGCTTTATGCCCGGCATCCTGTGCTCCACGCAGAAATTCGTCGCATAGAATATCAGAGTTGCCGCCCTTCCGGGGACTGCCAGACAAAATCAATACCTTCTTGCTCATAGGAGCCTCCTTGACAGCGGGGTGCATCCGCATTATGATGTTGATAAAGTTTGATTTTATCATACAACTTAAAGCGCACTTTAAGTCAAGGGCTTTTTGAAAAAAACGGAGGTTTCAGATGATCTATACCGTAGGTGAAATGGCACAAAAGCTGGGCGTACCTGCCTCCACCCTGCGCTACTACGACAAAGAAGGGTTACTTCCCTTTGTGGAGCGTTCCTCCGGCGGCATTCGGATGTTCCGGGAAAACGACTTCGAGTGGCTGCAGGTCATCCGCTGCATGAAAAAGCCGGAATGTCCATCAAGGACATCCGGCAGTATATCGAGCTTTCCATGCAGGGAGACGACACCATTGACACCCGGCTGGAAATGTTTCGGCATCAGCGGGAGGTGCTCACCCAGCAGATCCAGCAGTTACAGCACACGCTGGAGACCGTGGAGTATAAATGCTGGTTCTATGAAGCCGCCAAAGCCGCTGGGACGGTAGATGTCCCCGGTGCAATGACCGATGCGGATGTGCCGGAGCAGTTCCGTGCCATCCGACAGGAGCTGCGGGGACAGAAGATTCCGAATGGCGAAAGATAAGAAATGCCGTTCCAGTTGCTTTTGGAACGGCATTTCTCTTAATCTTCTAACCCATGGCTCCCAGCCGTATTTTTCAAATATTCTTCCGGCTCGCCGTTCAGAATCAGGTCTGCATACGCCAGCGGGTCATTGTAGATGAGATAATTCAGTAGAAAACAAAAATCCGAACCCTTCTCCCATTGAGAAAAGGTTCGGATTTTCATGTTTGGTGCGACCGGGAGGATTCGAACCTCTGGCCTTCCGGGTCGGAGCCGAACGCTCTATCCAGCTGAGCTACGATCGCGCGATTTGTACTGATGAATCAGTACAATATAGTATAGCACAGCCTCTTGCAAAATGCAAATAAAACTTCAGCGGCGATTCCGCAGCCAGATGCAGTACAGGCCGTCCGTGATGAGCGTCTCACGGTAGAGGATGGGCGTGTGGCAGGCGTCCCGGATGGCCGTGGGCAGATTGCCGGTGGCGTAGAACTTCGTCTCAGGTCCAAGCTCGGCACAGAAATGGTCAGCCAGCCCGTCCAGCATCCCGGCAGTGCCGAGGACAAAGCCGTTCTGCAAGCAGGCGGCGGTATTCTTGCCCAGTACGGAGGCGGGCGCAGGCGCGGAGAGGTCGATTTGAGGCAGCTGGGCGGTGTTCTGCACCAATGCAGCCAGCGAAAGCTGCGGCCCCGGCAGGATGACGCCGCCTACAAGTTCCTGTTTCCCGTTGACGGCCATCAGGGAGATGGCTGTGTCGGCAGAAATGACCACCAGAGGCCCAGAACCCTCAGCCAGTGCGGCCACCGCGCCGCAGAGCAGTTCGGCACCCAGCTGGGCGGGATTGTCCAGCCGGAGGCGGATGCCGCTCTTGAGTCCCGGCCCGACGGTCAGGATGCGCACCGGGCAGAGCATCTGCAAAGCGGCCAGCACCCGTCCGTCAGCGCAGGCACCACACTGCCCAGAATGCCGCCCTCAATTTGTTCTGGCGAAGCGCCGTGGAGCGAAAGCAGATTCAGCAGCCGCAGGCCGTATTCATCGACGGTGGCGGCGGGGTCGGTGTGGAGCCGTCCGCAGAATTTCAGGTCGTCGTGCTCGTAGCCGCCAATGGTGATGTGGGTGTTGCCGAGATTGACGGTAAGTATCATGGTTGGTGCCTCCCTGCTTGCTTATAATGTATATATAATATATAACACCTTCGTCTCCCCTTGGCAAGGGGAGACGCTGCGGCCATGGCCGCAGCGGAGGGGTTGGGGCCTGCCGGAAGATGAATTTTGGAGAAAGAAGAAAAACCTGAAAAACTTGCAAAAAAGTGTTGACATCCGGCCCGGCGTATTGTATTATACTTGAGCGCCAAGCGCTGAGACAAAAGAATGACTTCTGAGCCTCAGCTGGAAGTAAAGCGAAAAGAACCAATAGACGTCCGAAAGTTCCGGCCAGCGCCGAGAAACAGAGAACGCTCAAGTTCGATAAGAAACGAAAACTTCGAAAAAGAGCTTGACAAAAAATCACTTCTGTGATAAAATAATCAAGTCGTCAGCCGCACGGCTGAGACGCTACAGGACCTTGAAAATTGAACAATATCGAAAAACTTGTAACGGAACCTATTTTCGTGTTGGAAAACACGTTAAACAATTCCAAACAAAGTAATTCACACAGGACGCAAGCGATTGCGTGCTGAGCGAAGAGAGATTTAACACTTTTTAAGTGATAAATATCATTTATAAAGAGTTTGATCCTGGCTCAGGACGAACGCTGGCGGCGCGCCTAACACATGCAAGTCGAACGAGAGATGAGGAGCTTGCTCTTCAAATCGAGTGGCGAACGGGTGAGTAACGCGTGAGGAACCTGCCTCAAAGAGGGGGACAACAGTTGGAAACGACTGCTAATACCGCATAAGCCCACGGCTCGGCATCGAGCAGGGGGAAAAGGAGCAATCCGCTTTGAGATGGCCTCGCGTCCGATTAGCTAGTTGGTGAGGTAACGGCCCACCAAGGCGACGATCGGTAGCCGGACTGAGAGGTTGAACGGCCACATTGGGACTGAGACACGGCCCAGACTCCTACGGGAGGCAGCAGTGGGGAATATTGCACAATGGGGGAAACCCTGATGCAGCGACGCCGCGTGGAGGAAGAAGGTCTTCGGATTGTAAACTCCTGTTGTTGAGGAAGATAATGACGGTACTCAACAAGGAAGTGACGGCTAACTACGTGCCAGCAGCCGCGGTAAAACGTAGGTCACAAGCGTTGTCCGGAATTACTGGGTGTAAAGGGAGCGCAGGCGGGAGAACAAGTTGGAAGTGAAATCCATGGGCTCAACCCATGAACTGCTTTCAAAACTGTTTTTCTTGAGTAGTGCAGAGGTAGGCGGAATTCCCGGTGTAGCGGTGGAATGCGTAGATATCGGGAGGAACACCAGTGGCGAAGGCGGCCTACTGGCACCAACTGACGCTGAGGCTCGAAAGTGTGGGTAGCAAACAGGATTAGATACCCTGGTAGTCCACACCGTAAACGATGATTACTAGGTGTTGGAGGATTGACCCCTTCAGTGCCGCAGTTAACACAATAAGTAATCCACCTGGGGAGTACGACCGCAAGGTTGAAACTCAAAGGAATTGACGGGGGCCCGCACAAGCAGTGGAGTATGTGGTTTAATTCGACGCAACGCGAAGAACCTTACCAAGTCTTGACATCCCTTGACGATGCTGGAAACAGCATTTCGAGCAAGGAGACAGGTGGTGCATGGTTGTCGTCAGCTCGTGTCGTGAGATGTTGGGTTAAGTCCCGCAACGAGCGCAACCCTTATGGTCAGTTACTACGCAAGAGGACTCTGGCCAGACTGCCGTTGACAAAACGGAGGAAGGTGGGGATGACGTCAAATCATCATGCCCTTTATGACCTGGGCTACACACGTACTACAATGGCGTTAAACAAAGAGAAGCAAGACCGCGAGGTGGAGCAAAACTCAGAAACAACGTCCCAGTTCGGACTGCAGGCTGCAACTCGCCTGCACGAAGTCGGAATTGCTAGTAATCGTGGATCAGCATGCCACGGTGAATACGTTCCGGCCTTGTACACACCGCCCGTCACACCATGAGAGCCGGGGGGACCCGAAGTCGGTAGTCTAACCGTAAGGAGGACGCCGCCGAAGGTAAAACTGGTGATTGGGGTGAAGTCGTAACAAGGTAGCCGTAGGAGAACCTGCGGCTGGATCACCTCCTTCTAAGGAGTCAGGCAGGAGCAAAACATCGAAGATGAATTGTTCCTGGAACAGGTGATAGATACAAGTTGATTAGATATTGTTCGATTTTGAGGGCCCTGAAAAGGCACTCAAAGACGTACCTTGAAAACTGAATAATAACTGCGAAACAAAGATTATAGTAAGTTCTTTTTTAAAGAAATATTACAATTTCAAAAGGAAGGGTAACATAATCTTCGTTGGCAAGAGAGAACCAAGAGGATACAAGCCAATCTCGAAAGAGATTAGTTTGATATGGTCAAGCGAACAAGGGCGCAGGGCGAATGCCTTGGCACTGAGAGCCGATGAAAGACGTGATAAGCTGCGATAAGCTTCGGGAGCTGCAAATAAGCATTGATCCGGAGATTTCTGAATGAGGAAACTCACCTGGGTTCATACTCAGGTACGTTGTACTGAAATTCAAAATAGGTACATCGGGGGAACCGCCTGAACTGAAACATCTAAGTAGGGCGAGGAAGAGACATCAAACGAGATTCCGTAAGTAGTGGCGAGCGAACGCGGAAGAGGGCAAACCGAAGGTAGAAATACCTCCGGGGTACGGACTGCTTTAGGACTTAATTGTTAACCGAACGGCATGGGAAGGCCGGTCAGAGAGTGTGAGAACCACGTAGGTGAAAACGAAAGAGCTGCGCAGATTCCAGAGTACGGCCAGACACGTGAAACCTGGTCGGAATATGGGGACCACCCTCCAACCCTAAATACTACCCAGTGACCGATAGCGTATAGTACTGTGAAGGAAAGGTGAAAAGCACCCCGAGGAGTGAAAGAACCTGAAACCCTGTGCCTACAAGCACCTAGAGCACGTCAATGTGATAGGGTACTTTTGTAGAACGGTCCGGCGAGCGATTGTATGCAGCAAGGTTAAGTTCCTAAGGAACGGAGCCGAAGCGAAAGCGAGTCTGAACAGGGCGTTAAGTTGCATATAATGGGCCCGAAACCGGGTGACCTACCCATGGTCAGGTTGAAGTGGAAGTAAAATTCCATGGAGGACCGAACCGACCTCCGTTGAAAAGGCGGCGGATGAACTGTGGGTAGCGGAGAAATTCCAATCGAACCCGGAGATAGCTGGTTCTCCCCGAAATAGTTTTAGGACTAGCCTCAACTTAGATATCTGGAGGTAAAGCACTGAATAGCCTAGCGGCCGAGAGGTTAGCGAAGCTTATCAAACTCAGAATGCCAGAATATTGATGGTTGGGAGTCAGACAGTGTCAGATAAATGTCATTGTCAAAGGGAAACAGCCCAGATCTACAGCTAAGGTCCCAAAGTTAGGTTAAGTGGAAAACGATGTGAAGATACGCAGACAACCAGGATGTTGGCTCAGAAGCAGCCACTCATTCAAAGAGTGCGTAATAGCTCACTGGTCGAGCGTCTTTGCGCGGAGAATTTAACGGGCTAAACCTGACACCGAAGCTTAGGCAATCCAGCAATGGATTGGGTAGGGAGCGTTGTATACGCGGAGAAACAGTAGCGTAAGCGGCTGTGGAGTGTATAGAAGTGAGAATGCCGGAATGAGTAGCGCGAATGAAGTGAGAATCTGCATGGCCGAAAGCCTCACGTTTTTGGAGGAAGGTTAGTCCGCTCCAAGTTAGTCGGGAGCTAAGGTGAGGCCGGAAGGCGTAGCCGATGCACAGACGGTAGAGATTCCGTCACCACCGAAAGAGTTAAGCACAGGGACACATTCAAAGTCTCAGAGCCGGGTGTTGGTTCCGGTAGAGATCGAGGGAAAATAGTACCGAAGTCTGGGATGGAGGATGGCGAGAAAAGCTGTGTGTATTTCTGCGGTGCCCGTACCGCAAACCGACACAGGTAGGTAGGAAGAAGATTCTAAGGCCAACGGGAGAAGGGTTGTTAAGGAACTCGGCAAATTGACCCCGTAACTTCGGGATAAGGGTGATCCAGATGGAGCCGCAGAGAATCGGCCCAAGCAACTGTTTACCAAAACACAGGTTTGTGCTAAATCGAAAGATGACGTATACGAGCTGACGCCTGCCCGGTGCTGGAAGGTTAAGAGGAGATGTGCAAGCATTGAATCGAAGCCCCAGTGAACGGCGGCCGTAACTAAAACGGTCCTAAGGTAGCGAAATTCCTTGTCAGGTAAGTTCTGACCCGCATGAAAGGCGTAATGATTTGGGCACTGTCTCAACAGCCCGCCCGGCGAAATTGTAGTACCGGTGAAGATGCCGGTTTCCCGCAACTAGACGGAAAGACCCCATGGAGCTTCACTGTAGCCTAATATTGGGTTTCGATGTTGCATGCACAGGATAGATGGGACACTGGGAAACAATCGCTTTGGCGGTTGCGGAGTGGCCGTTGGGATACCATCCTTGCGATATTGGAATTCTAACCTGCGGCTCTGAATCGAGTCGGGGACATTGTTAGGTGGGCAGTTTGACTGGGGCGGTCGCCTCCTAAAAGTAACGGAGGCGTTCAAAGGTTCGCTCAGCTTGAACGGAAATCAAGCAAAGAGTGCAAACGCAGAAGCGAGCCTAACTGCGAGAATGACGGTTCGAGCAGTAACGAAAGTTGGAGTTAGTGATCCGGTGGTATGTGAGTGGAAATGCCATCGCTCAACGGATAAAAGTTACCCTGGGGATAACAGGCTGATCTCCCCCAAGAGTCCACATCGACGGGGAGGTTTGGCACCTCGATGTCGGCTCATCGCATCCTGGGGCTGTATTCGGTCCCAAGGGTTTGGCTGTTCGCCAATTAAAGCGGTACGCGAGCTGGGTTCAGAACGTCGTGAGACAGTTCGGTCCCTATCTGTCGTGGGCGCAGGATATTTGATGGGAGCTGTCCCTAGTACGAGAGGACCGGGACGGACGTACCTCTGGCGCACCAGTTGTTCCGCCAGGAGCATAGCTGGGCAACTACGTACGGATCGGATAAACGCTGAAAGCATCTAAGCGTGAAGCCGACCCAAAGATAAGATGTCCCATTGTTTTAAACAAGTAAGACCCCTTGAAGACTACAAGGTTGATAGGCACGATGTGTAAGTGGAGTGATCCATTCAGCAAGCGTGTACTAATAGGTCGAGGGCTTGACCACAATTCGCTTGAGTATCTCAAGTCAACGAGAAGTAGCAGTGATTATTCAGTTTTGAAGGCACGTCCTTCTGAAACACTAGACAAAGTAAATCAGAAATGATATACTTAGCTAGTCATATGGTCGGTGACGATGACGGTGAGGTTCCACCTGTTCCCATTCCGAACACAGCAGTTAAGCTCACTCGTGCCCAAGATAGTTAGCTGGAAACGGCTTGTGAAAATAGGTAGCCGCCGACTCATAGTTGTCAGGATGAAGAAACCGCATCTTGACAATATGCACCTCTAGCTCAGTTGGTAGAGCAACTGACTCTTAATCAGTGGGCCCAGGGTTCGAGTCCCTGGAGGTGCACCAGATATTGAACGTCAAATCGAAAGATTTGGCGTTCTTTTTTGTTATGTAACCCCGAAAAATCGGGGTCTGCACGGTCGATGCACGGTTTTTGCACGGTCGGCTTTTTCGTAGGAATCCTCTGCATGGGCTGGAATTGCTTTGAAATGCGTGGTAAATTTTGCATCAGGTCAGCAGTGCCAGACGGAGCTGCGCCTTTACTTCGGGGTCTGCATTCTTCAGAAGTTCCAGCAGAGCAGTCATAGAGATGGTCGGTTCGCCTGCGGCGGGTACAGCCTGCGGGCTAGGGCTTTCCTGTTTGGCGTAGAAACCTTCCTCAAACTTCTTGCCCAGTTCTACACGAGAGGACTGCTGGATATGAGCGTAGGTGTTCACCAGCATATCCGCCGTGGCGTGTCCTGTGGTGCCCTGAACGGCTTTCACATCGCCGCCGGAAATCATCAGCTGGTAGGTCGCACTGGAATGCCGCAGACCGTGGAACACAATACGAGGGAACTCCGGGTGTGCATCCTGCCATTTGAGGAACTTTTTGCGGATGAGCACAGGCTCAACCGCCAGATCGTTGGGTAGACGGAACAGCATTCCGCTGTCATGGTAACGTGCCGGGTCTTTCCTCTCGTCTGCCGCTAACTGATTCAGCCACTTCTTCAATTCCTCTTTCAGAGCAGAGGTCATGAAGATGGTACGGCAGGAGGATGCCGTTTTGGTGCTTTTTCAGGATGAGGGAAGTGGTGCTGCGCTCCAGCTTGTCCGGGAATACCTTGATGATGCAGCCATCGTCCACTTGATTCAGGGCTTCTTTTCGCACCCGCTGCATGGACTTGTTGATACGGAACGTTCCGATGCCATCTGCGGCATCAAAATCGAGATCTTCCGGGGTCAGACCTACGATCTCGCCCTCTCGCAGCGCGCCCACCAGCGTCAGGTGGACTGCCAGATGCAGGATAGGGTCCTCCATGCTGTCCAGAGCCGCCCGCATTTCCTCTACAGTCCAGATGATACGCTCCTGCGTGGACTTCTTGGGGCTGTCCACAGGAACAGGGCCTTTGACAAGGATGCCCCACTCTACGGCATACTGGAAGGCTGTACCCAGCAGCCGATGCACCTCATGGATCGTCGTGCCGGAAAGGAATCGCAGCTTCTGCTTTTCGGTCAATTCCTGCTTCTTTCCCTCGATATACGAACCGCAGGGCGTTTTGCTTAGGGTCGTGTAGAGGTTCTCCATGTGGTAGGGCTTGAGCTTCTGCATCTCCATGCTGCCGATATAGGGGACGATCAGGTTCTGGATGGTGGATAGATTGGATTCGTAGGTCTTGGGTGCCCACTTGTGCTTGCTGCACTGCTTGGGCAGCCAATCCATCAGGAACTCTGCCACCGTCACCGAGGACGGAATCAGAAAAGTGCCAGCCGCCAGTTCATGCTCAATTTGCTTCTTTCGGTTCGTTGCCTCCTCTTTGTGGGAAAGCTCTCCCATTTGTCGCAGCTCTTGCCGTGCTCATCTTCGTAGGTGTAGCGGACGCTGTAAGAGTTGCCGCGCTTCGTAATATATGCCATACTGTTGCCTCCTTATCAAGCTGCCCGGTAGAGCCACGCATCGAAACGGTCTTTCGGGACACGGATGCTTCCGCCTACCCGTAGAACACGGAATTCGGTGGTGCTGTTGCACAGGTTGTAAGCAGAGCGCAGGCTGATGGCCAGCATTCGTGCGATCTCTTCCACCGTGTACACCAGCTTAGTGGTTGCCGGGCTGTCAGTCGGAGACTTGACGGCATTGGTTTGAGTGACCACTTCCATTGTAGTGGGATTCGAGTCCTTTTGCAAGAACTTTTTCGTATAATCGGAAGATTGCACAGGGACGGTCATAGAATTACGGTCAAAATCCATAAGCATTTCTCCTTGTATTGTCATATCATCTAAAAATTCAGCTTAAAGTTCTACATCCTGCCCACGCCTGCGGTTTTGCTGCGGCACATTCATGATGCGCTCCTGCTTGGGGGCAAGAATCTTTTCCAGAAAGCCGCGCACCAGTTCGGGCGCACGGTGGAGAGCATCCAGATAGGGTTTCACGTCGTACCACAGGTCGTGGTACTTGTTGCTCCAACGAACGGCCTCCTTCTTGGCGGTGGAAAGTTCTTCTTTCAAGCGGCGGTTCTCCACGTCCATCATATAGCCGTGGTCGGCTTGCTTTTTCAGCTTGGAAAATTCTTCTTCGGTCAGCGAGTAGTTACCGAGAAAGGTGCGCTTGCCGATATAATCCAGATCGCGCGCATGAATGAGGTCTTCTTTCGTGAGCGTGGCCTTTTTCTGAATGGAGGCAAGTTCTTTCTCCTTTTGGGAGAGGGTCTGACTGGTTTTAGCAAGCGATTGTGCCTGCTGGTCGGCTTGGGTGGTCAGGGTGTCTAGCCGCTCCTGCTCCCGTTGAACTTTGAACTGGGTGACGGTCAGGTGCTCTTCGGTGCTGCCGCGCTCGCCGCGCTCCACATCGGTGTACCCGGCAGTACGCATATAGTTGAAGAAATCGTCTTGCAGGACGCTGTACGACTTCTTCAGGACTGGCTTGCCGTTCTTTTGCAGCACGGGCTTTCCGGCATCGTCCAGCAGGGGCTTGGATGCCCACTTCTTGCTCCGGCTGACCTGCATGACAGTCTCCTTGACGGTGCCGACCAGTGCCTTGTCCTTGCAGCGTTTCGACCAGAGGATTTGCTTTTCCACCACAGGCACATAGACCACATGAAGATGGTAGTGGTAGACCTCCCGACCTAATGCTTCGGTCATGGCGCGGTTGATCTCATCGGCGTGCATGACTGCCGAGAGGATATACTGCTCACCACCCACAATCTGCACAGCAGCTTTGTAGGCATCCTCATAGAACTGCTTGGCGAACTCGTAGCCACCGTGATTGTCAAAATAGGCCGAGTTGACATCAAAGACAAGTTCGCAGTAGTGGGTGGCATCCGGCTTCAGGCCGCGCGTGGAAATCGTACCAGCGGTTTCCAGTTGGGCGAATAGGTCAGTGTAGCTGGCGGTTGGCTTTTTGAAGTGGACGTTCCATGCAGCGCGCTGGGGGATAATATCGGGGTTCCGATAGCTGTCCTTTTCACGCTCATTGTGCTGCTGGGTGTTGCCAACGGCCTTATCCGAAACGGCGAGATTTCGGACACTGGTGCGGTCAACGCCATCGTTTCTTGCCAAAGGGCATCCCTCCTTTCGGGGTTCAGAGGAAGGTGACGGGGACGGAGATGCACTTCTTTGGAAGTGTAATAACCCACTATGACACTTTCATCCCTATGGGCTGCAAAGTGTAGTGGGCTCTTCGAGGACTCTCCGAGGGGGAACGTCTCCTGCGGGAGAGCTACAATCAAGTTCGCACAATGCGAACTTGATTGCTCCGTACGCATCTGAAAAATTGCGTACGGAGTTAAAATAACCTGTACGGTTCGTACGGTGTACAGACAAGCAAAATACAAGCGATAAAACGCTTAATTTTCTTAAAATCTACCGTACAGGTGCGTACAAGTACAGACCGTACAGGTTGTACGAACTTCTTCCGTAAAAAATGCACTTTTTACGGGCAGGGGTGGACAAGCGGCTCAATGCCCACAAAACCCCGCACCCTGCGGCCACCGGGCAGGTAGATGTTGTTGGTGGCTTCAAGGTTGTAGCGGCGGTCATTCTGGCGCAGTTCGGCGCTGAAACGGATCGCCGATACGCTGTGGCAGGCGTTGTCCTCGCACCACTGCTTGTAAATGTCGTAGAACTCCTTGGAGCTGATGGAGTAGTCCGCCTTGAAGCGGAAATAGCCCTCGGACTCCATAAAGTCGATGACATTGTTGCTGCTGCGCTTGATGGTGTCCACATTGGCGGCGGCTCGTTCGCTGACCGTGAAGCGGAAATCGTTCTGCACCAGCCGGTGCAGCCCTTTCAGACACCAGAGCAGGATGCCTTCCAACTCAGCGCACATCTTCTCCACAAGGAAAGGGTCGTCTGTGCGGTCGGCAGGCTTGTCCTTGGTGGTCAGGATAAGTTGGCGGCGAAAGAAACCGTCCGAATGGTCGTACAGCGAGGTCAGCGCACCGTTGCCGAAGCAGAGGAACCGGGCGTAGATGTCCCGCTGGTAGCTCTGGACACCCTTGCGCTCCAAGTCCAGCTTGGCTTCGGCGGTCACGATGGTCTTGATATAGTTGGTCTTGGGCAGGGCGTTCATGTCCATGTCGTCGTCGATCATCAGCAGGCGGCGTTCCAGATCGGCGCGGGCAAAACGGTTATTCTCCACTTTCTGGACGCTGCCGTTGCTGGCGGCATCTCCCATGAGCCGCTTCAGCACCAGCCCGATGCGGGATTTGCCCTCGCCGCCCTTGCCGACAATGAGCATCATCTTCTGCCCTTTGGTGCTGGGGATCAGGCAGTAGCCCAGATACTCCTGTAAGGTGGGAATGTCGGCATCGTCCAGCAGTTCATGCAGGAAGGTCAGCCAGCGTTCCGGGTTGGGTGCTTTCGGGTCGTACTTCACAGGCAGGCGGTTCTGGCAGAACAGCCGACTCTCCTGAAAAGAGCCGTCCGGCAGATGGTACACACCGTTCTGGAGGTGGATGCAGTCCTGTTCGATGGAAAACGGGTCGGAAAAGGCCAGCAGCTTGATGGTCTCCAGAATGTTGGTGACCTTTTTGGACAGGCCGGAGGTGACGTATTCCTCGATGTTCTCCAAGATGCGCTGCTTGATCTCGCTTTCGTCCTCCACCGGGCCGTCCAGCGTGTACAGCGTACCGTTGACGCATTTCAGCGGCCACTGTTCCAGAAAGGCACGGCCAAACTGGACTTCATCGATCTTCTTGCCGTTGTACCAGTCCGGCCATAAGGGGTTGCGGGAAATGTTTTTCTTCATAGGGTGGATCTCCTTTAGAAAAGTGAAGTGGTGGGTCTCACGGTGATACCCACCACTTCATGTGAATAAACCGTCAAGCGCACTTTGCCAGAGCAAGGCGGTCGGTGCGCTCCTCCAGCATCAGCAGGTACGACCCGGACAGCAGTCGTGCAGCGGCAACGGCCTTCTGCTGGGGCGTCCCAAATGCAACGCAGTCCGTCAGGTGCTCGATGGTCTCGGTCATGTGGAGGGCTTCCACGAACCGCTCGTCCAGCGGTTCTTCCGGGGTGGCGGGCTTGAAGCGCTCCTGCCAGTCGTGCAACAGGTCGAGATAATCGGTCAGCACCCGCAGACAGTAGGCGATGTCTGCCCACTGCTCGTCTGTCAGGCCGCGCTTGGGCAGCAGCAGGGCGATAGCATTAGCGGGTGGCTTGTCCGGGTCAAGCCCAAAATCGTGTACGAGCTTTTCGGCGGCTTGCCGGGGATTCAGGCTGAACAGCTTGGCGGTGAGGTCGATCACATCCCCGGTAGCTCCACAGCCGAAGCAGTAATAATAGGTGTCGTTCAGCTTCATGCTGGGGGTGTTGTCGGAATGGAACGGACAGCACACCATACTGCGGCGGTCTGGCTCCATGCCGTAGACCTTGGCAGCTTGCGGAACGGTGATGGCGGATTTGATTTTCTGAAACAGGCTCAAGGGCATTCCTCCTTTGTGTCGTGCGTTGCGCGTTGCACCAGAGATCCCAGAGTGGAAACTCTGGTGTTTTTGCTTCCTGCCTGAATATACGGAAAATTTTGCAGGAAAGGCGAAAAAGTGGCAGAACTGCAACGGAAAAAGAAAAATGCCCTTACTGGTTGCAGGGCTGCAACAGCAAGGGCAGAGAGGAAACCGTATATTGAACAAAACGGCAGAGCGTATTATAATGAGGAAAAAGCTCAAAAAGGAGGGCCGACCACATGGCACAGGAATATCTGCCCGCACCATCCAACATTCGTCTTGCGGACTTGATGAAAGAACGCAACATCAGCCAACCAGAACTTGCCAAGGAACTCGGCTGCTCCAAGAGCACCATCAACTGCTTTATCAGCGGTGCAAAGGGAACCCTGACCCATGAGCAGGTGCTGAAAATTGCAAGGCTGTTCAACGTATCCACGGATTTTCTGCTGGGAGAAACCAACATCCCCGACCGCAAGAACTATGATATTGCTGAACTGGGCTTGTCCGTAGAAGCCGCAAGGAATCTCTACACAGGGCGCGTCAATACAGAGGTAGTCAATCTGCTTCTGGAAAATGCTCGTTTCGCAGAGCTTACTTACCGCATAGCGCAGTATTTTGATGACACCTTTGCGTCTGGCATCGCGGCACAGAATGCCATGCTCACGACATTGAGCACCCTGCTGCGTACAAGGGTCAAGACTCCAGAAGCAGCCAAAGCCGCAAAGGACATCAGCCTTCGGAGAAAGCCAGTGTATCAAGGCGACCTTGATGACATTGAAATGTACTTCATGGCAGCGGTCAAGGAGATCAAAAAGGGTATCGGGAGCCACTACGCCGAACAGGAAGCCATGAGCAAGAAAGTGGCAGAGAAGATGTTCACCGAATTGACCAAAGGGCAGGATGTGCAACACCCAACGATCACGGCAGAACAGCTGACAGATGCAATGTTGGACAGTGTTTCGGGCATGGAAGGAGCTACGCCGGAAGCACTGGAACAGCTGCGGAATGGTCTGCTGGGAATCTTGCAGTCTGCCGCAGAGCAGGAAAACGCCCATGAAGCAGACGAATGAACGGCTTTGTGCGCTGGCACAGAAAGGCGATGCTGCCGCGTTGGACAGCCTGATCGACAACAACAAGTCCTTTATTGGCAAGGTGGCAAATGACCTTTTCCGCAGCATGAATCTGGCACAGTCTGGCCTGAACCTTGACACGGACGATTTGAAACAGGCGGGCAATCTGGGCTTATGGAAAGCTGTGCCGAAGTTCGATGCAGCGCGCGGCATGAAGTTCCTGACCTATGCGGCTCCTGCCATCCGCAACGCCATGATGGACATGGTGCGGGATGCCTTTGCCGCTTTTGAGCAGCGGATGGTGACGGAGGACAAGGACGGCATCTGCTACCAGCGTGTTTCGCTGGATGATGTTCTGCCGGGAGAGGAACAGCTGCGGCGCATTGAAGCCATAGCCGACCCCTACGCCATGCAGCCGCAGAGCATTATGGAGGAGCAGGAATCGCGCCGGGAACTGTACGATGGCCTGAAACGGCTGACCCAACGGGAGCAGACCTATCTGCTGTACCGCTATGGCTTCACCGATGGCGAGGAACATCCGCTGATCGGCACGGCGATATACTTTCACCTGACAAAAGGCCGCGCTAAAAAGACCGAGGAACAGGCCATGGATAACCTGTGGCTGGAACTGCCGTGGTGGTTTGATTAAAGGGAGCGAAGAAAATAGCTTTATACACTAAAGAATGAAATCAAAATGAATGAGAATTTATTTGGAAGTTTTAGGGAAGAATGCACATTCTAATTTTTTTAATATGGAAAGCTTTTTACGGTTGATAGCTTGTCTACTGACACCAGATTTTTCTGCTATATCTGCGATGCTCATTCCTTTAAAAACAAATTGAGATAATAAGGTCAGTTCAGAAGGTTGAAGAACAGAATGTAAATCGGAAATCAATAGTTCAGGATATTCATCGTTTGAGGACAAAGACATCTGATCGAAATCAATTTCATCAACGCTTGCGATGACAGAGTTATCTACGGCGTTTTTTCGGCTGTTAAGCGAAATGTATTGATGCCGGATAGAGGATTCAATATATTTCACTAATGTGCCGTCATCTTTTCTTTGAAGTTTGGTCAATTTTCCGGAATGCAGTAATTTGAGAAGATATAATTGTAAATCTGAATAGGCATCCTCATACTTAAGAAGAACTGCATATTTTTTCAGTAATGGCTGAAAACGTTGGACGATTTGTAGCTGTGCAAAGGAGTTGCCGTTATATGCATTTAGAAAAAGGTCAAAAAGCGTATAATTCAATTTTCTTTCCTCCTTTTAAGAGGAAAGAGAAAAAATGTTAAGATTTGTAAACGGAAAAATAGATTTTTGTGAGCTAATATAAAAAGTTTACAAGAAGGTAATAGAGACTAAACAATATGTTGATAAACTTATAAAAAAGGAGAACATATATGAATTGTGCAAAAAGTGTAAAAATGATAGTGATTCTAGGTTGTATTGTGGTGAATTTGGTGGGATGTGGAATGAATGATACAACAGCATCATCAATGTCCACAGTAGTTTCGTCACAGGATACATCGTCAAGTTCATGCAATTCTGAAGAAAAAAATGATTTGCAAGATTTTTCCCAGACGTTAGTTGATTCGACCTCGGTATTTTTAGATCAAGATCAATATACTGTTTTTGAAAAAGCGCAGAAAATAGACTATGCACTTTGGGGACAATCAAGTAACTTAAAAGGACTGAATTTTAAAATTGAAGATGCTCCGACTTTTGTGCCTATGACGCAAAATGCGCCGACATATGTAAAACTGAACGGACATGATTATGAGGTCTATCAAAATTCTTATAAAGAGTTTGAAGAATATATGAAATCTATTTTTACAAATGATTTCTTGTCACAAGATTCAATTGAGAAAAAGTTTGTGAATTATAATGGAAAACTTGCCGTTTGTGATGACTATGATTTGGCACAAATTCCATATTTTACTGGATATGTGGGAGAATATTATCCGGATGATTTCTGCTCAGTGCGATACTATTTGAAAAATAAAACGGAAGCACAAGTAAATTTTGTAATGATTGCATACTATAATCCCAATGAAACGTATGAGGAACATGATGAGTATTCATATGATGACATGAATAAAGTCGAATATGAAATGCAGTTGGTAAAAGTTGGGGATGTGTGGAGAGTAAATAAATATCACTCGCCTGAGCTTGGATAAGCAGATAGTGAAAAGTGTTGCATATAATAGGCATTGAAAAATCCCCCCCGAAGCCTTTTCGAGAGTTGAGAAAAGACTTTGGGGGGGATATATGTTAAAAATGATGCTTTACAACTTATTGTTGATGAAGAGAGTAGAGATATTTAGGAGCGACGAGCGGTTGCGATATAATCACCGTATACGGTTTCATTGCGTGCAGTTCCCGCTTCCTCAAGAGTTCGAATGACACCACCAGCAGGATCAATGACGGAAATGCTGCTTGCAGAGGAGCAACTGCCAGTATAAGCAATCGCTGTGACAAAATGCGTCTTTTTGCCATCGCTACTGTTGAGCCGAATAATGATGGGAAGGTTATTGTCAATACTTGCTTTGACTGCACTGAATACAGTCGCCTGCTCCTTACCGCCATGAGTGTAGTTGCTCGTGTCGATTTTACCATTGCACTTGCTGGGAAGAGCCCAAGTATTCAGACCGTTTGCACCCCAATTTCCACAGGCAGTCAGGACTTCGTTAGGGGTGAATTCACGAGGCCCATAGATATTAGCGGTATTCAACACGGCAACAAGAGAGCAACCACTATTTCCAACAAGCTTAACAATGTCCGGATTCTTCTGTGCCCAAAGATAGTTTCTATCAGTAGGCAGAGTGATTGAATGAGATTGACCACTTGTACCGCCCGAAGAAGCGTTCAATGCGTTTAGGGTGGCACTGCCGACCATACCATCGGCAGTCAAGCCGGATGCTTTCTGAAAACTGATAACAGCGTTATAAGTGCCTGAACCTGCAAGGCCATCCACTGTACTGGCGTAATAACCTTTGTTCTTCAGGAGCTGCTGGATGGTTTTAATGTCGCTTACCAGTGCGTTCCATGTACCATCGCCAACAATGCCATCTTGGGTAAGACCTTTTTTGCCCTGATACTTCTTAACAGCATTTTCAGTACCAGAGCCAAATTTGCTGTCAAAACTACCCGGAGGGCAGCACATGATATGCAGTCCATACTGCAGGTACATAACATAGTTGCCAGTACTTCCATTTTTGAGTAACATAGTAATAATCTCCTTTTTTAGTAGGACGTTTATGGGGCCCTTCATTTGCGTCCTTACGTAATAGAAAGAGAGAATCACAGATGTTTTGTAAACATAGAGAGATAATTTAGGATATCTGGGTCGGTCACTCAAACCATTGCCGTCAAGTCGGTGGTGGATAGTGTGATTTTTGTTTGTCAGAGAGTAAGTGCACGGTTTCTGCACGGATTTTGCACGGTTTCAAAACGTGCAAAGGGTGCTTTTCGCTGCAAAATTCGACAAAGGGCGCAGAAATTGCCGGGTGAAAAATCACGTCGTCTTGTTCAAAAGCAACGATGACTCGAAACTTTCATGAATTGAGACGAACCGGCGGCTTGCTCTCTTAATCAGTGGGCCCAGGGTTCGAGTCCCTGGAGGTGCACCAAACCATGAAAATCCGAACCTTTTCTCGATAGGAGAAGGGCTCGGATTTTTTGTTTTCTTCGGAAACGAGAACAATGGCTCTTCCCTTACGGCTGTGTGTCCAAAACCTTATCAGAAGAAAGACCGTATCACGAAGGTCACAACAGTAAGAGTGCCGTAAGGCAGAAGGGACGCAAGATTATGAAGTACGATGCAAGAGCCTGTCAGTTTAACATGGGCACCGGCTGTGTGGAGCTGCTGCTCCGGGATGGGCGCAAAATTTCCATCAACTGCACCGGTGTCGAGGATGCACTGGATGTTACCCTGGCGCAGAGGTCTGAACTGGACTACCTCATCTACAATGACCCGCTGGCGTATGCAGAGCTAATTTTGAACGGTGAGCCAGAGGAGTATCTGAGAAATGCGGCTGGAAGTCACGGATTAGAGGACTGAACGCAAAAACAGGGTGCGCCCTGCCGGACGCACCCTGCAAAAATCCACACACGATAAGTAAGGCAGGGAGTTCCCCGACGGGAACTTCCTGTTTTCTTTGGTTGCGATATGAGCCTGTTCCGCCTGCCATGCAGCAAATTCCCGTTGACCTTCCTCGCTGTTCCAGCAGGCAAGGATCGCCGGATAGAATGCCCGTGCCAGTCGTTCGATGGCTTCATCGGGGTAAGGGGAAATATTTGTGGACTTTTTCTTTTTGTTCAAACGCACACTCCTTTGGATTTCTGTTGACAGCATACAATGTGCCTGTTGTTATGCTGTCTGCTCATCCTCTGCGAGCGCAGATTCCAGCGAAGCAAGGTACTCCTTGTGCTTGTGGATGATTTCGAGAATGACTTCTCGCTGTGCTGTGTCTGGCATAGTTCTCAGAAGATAGTCAAACTCTGTGCGGAAACGTGTTGTAACGTGTTCCAGTGCGACATAATCATGCCGCACTTCTTCCGGGTAAGCATCGCTGTCGTAAACCGATTCGATTTTCTGAAACGGCAATACAGGTGCCTTTCCCGGTTCCCGGATGATGCCATCGGCATCCGGTTTCGGTTCAACTTTCAGTTCCGGGTGCAGGATTTCCTGCAAGGTCTGTGCGCGGGCATCATAGTTGGCTCGTGCAAGGCGGTGCATATCAGCCTTGCTGACTTTTACCTGTTTGTTCAGAATCTTCTCCCGCATACCGGGAATCAGGGATTCAGCAATTTCAACACCTTTCATGTACTTCGATGCGCGAAGTACAGTTGCCTTGCTTACACCATTTTCCTCTGCGATTCGTTCGCAGGTTTTCATGGCTTCACCGGAGTTATCAGTTTGAGAACTCCGGTGAAATCGGCCATTTTCATCATGCGATTCTTTGCGGGCTTCGCCATGAGAGGATTTTTCCGCTTCATATTGCTTCCCGATGAGGAACAGCTTCTGCTCCGGGGTGAGGTTGCGCCGCCCCAACTGATTCTTGCAGATCCATGCGAGGACTTCTTCTCTGCTTTCAAATGGGAGCGGCATGGTGGAAAAGCAAATCTCCGGGTGCTTCTGGAGAATTGCATAACGATTGTGACCGTCAACGAGGGTGTTGTTCCAAACGATCAAAGGAGAGAGCAGCTTGCCTTCCTTGAGGATGTTTTCTTCAAGCTGCTTGAATTCATCATCCGTCAGAGGAGGAATCTGAGACTGGAACTCCGGGTCGATTTTCAGGTTGATCATACGCACACTCCTTTATCTCTCCTGCTGCGCCGGTTCTTCCTCCCGGAAAAAGGACGCAACATTCTGCTTTGCGGTTTTCAGCTTGAGCAGCTCGTTCTTGGCTTCCTTGTACTGCTCGTAGAACTGTGCCTTTTCGGATGCCAGCTGCGCATACTCGGCTTCCAGTTTCTTCGGGCTGGGCAGCTTGGTGATATCATTTGCCTTGAAATAGGCTGCTGCCGCCCGGTGCGCTGTCAGCTCTGCACGGTGCTGTTCCTCAAAGGCTGCGGGTCGTTTGGCAGTCTTTAACTGCTGTGCGACATTCTTGGTGCTGGTGTAGGCTGCGACATGATAGCGCAGCTCTTTGTTGGCTTTCATGCGACCTTCGAGATCTTTCACCACTGCCAGCGAATCGTGGAACTTGGTATCAAGCTCTGTAATTCTCTGGTCGAGTGCGTCCTCGTTGAGCAGACCATTTTCCTGCAAGAGGATCAAGGTCTGTGCCATGGCTTTGAGGTTGTGTTTTCGCCCAACGCTCGTAGCCGATGCCCTTACCCTGCTTCAGCTTCGCCTGAATATCGATCAGTTTCCCGATGCGGTCAGACTTGGACTGGATAGTGCGCTTGCGTTCGGTATTGGCTTTCAGAGCGGCAAGCACAAGTTCTTTCTCGAACTTCTCACCGATGCTGCGCGCCCGGATGAACTTTGTCCTTCCAGCAGGCAGATAGCTGAGCCGTCCACGGCTTTCCTTGACGGTAATGCCGTACTGCTGCAAGAGCCTGTCCGAGAGATCTTCAAAACTCGTTGCAACATTGAGAACCTCCGAAATCTGTCTCCGCAAGACTTCTTTTGCGGTTTCAAACTTCGTTTGTGTGGGCTGCTGACCTGTTGCGAGCAGGGCAGCGTTTTCACGGTCGAGTTTCATTTGACTGCGCCGTTTCATCCAGTATTCACGCTCGCTCACACGAACCTTCGAGCCGTTGAGCAGGTCGATCTGGTACAGTCCAGCACCTTCGCACAGCTCCATGACCTCGACACGCAAGTGCCGCATGGTCTGGGCCGTGCTGGAGTGCTTCATACCCTCACACCAGTCGCGGGGCTTTTGCATATAGGGCTTGCGTTCCACTTCTCGCATTCGGATGCTGCCGATCACGATGTGGACATGGATGTTTCCCGAATGGTTGTGCCCATCGGGGTGGGTGCAGACGATGGCAGGATGACCGGGGAAGTTTTCTTCGCAGAATTTCAGGCCAAGTGCCTGTGCCTTTTCCATGGTCAAGCCGTTGTCGGCTGCATCTCTGGGGTCAAAGCTGATGATATACTGGTGGCTTTTGATATCACCATGCTGGGTGTTCTTGCCATACTTGCGGTTTGCCAGCAGACAGGCCGTTGCAAATGAGAAATCACCGCACTCAAGGGTGTCGAGCAGGTAGGATTCCCGCAGCTTCGGCTTGCCCTGTTCATCCAGAAGCTGCTTTCCGGTGAACTCATCGTGTTGGTAGATCAGGTACGCTTCAATGGCGGTGTAGTCCGAGTTCTTAGAGGCGATATGCTTGAGCGTTGCCATACAGTTCACCCAGAACTTTCTCGGCGTGCAGCCGAAATGCGGTCAGGTCTGCAAGTTCGTCAAGGAGTTTCGCCCGGATCTGTTCGGTGTCTGCACCGCCGGAATTGAAGTGCCTTGCAAGCTGGTTCAGGTTGCCGCCCACCTTGCTGCACTGAGCAAGCAGGGTGGAAACAGCATTCAGAGTTTCTTCTCCGCCGCCTGCAACGATGACCGTTTTCTCGATCTTGACGTTGTGAATGGCTCGGCGGATAAAAGTGGAGAGGGAGAGATTCAGGAGTTTGCAAGTGAGTTCCAGTGACGCTTTTTCCTCCGCTGTCACACGGAACTTGATGATGTGCGTTTTGTTGTTCGGCGTGTCGTGGTGCTGGGAATTGCTAGGGGTCGGTTGAACATTCGTTTTGGTCATTGTACCTCCTGTCTGTTCGATAACTCCTCGGTGAAGTTATGTAAGCACGACACGCCGTTCCATTCGTGCCGTAAGGCACGAATGATGAGCAGGGTTTGGGGCAGGCACGCCCCAACAAGATCACATCGGAAATGCAGACGCATTGAAGAAGTGAAGTCCCGGTGGAACACAACATTTTCAAGAATTGAAAATTTGTGGCCACGGGACGGTTCTTGCTCTCCACCGCTGCGCTCAAAACGCATTTCCGAAAGTTGTTTCCGAATTGTTAAGACGCAAAAATAAGTAGAGAGTTCCGCTGCTCGTGTATGTGAATCGCCGTTTGACCCGAACGAAGTTCCTGCCCTTGTTTTGCAGCGGCGTTGGCCGGAAAGCCGGTATCACGCTCGGACGGCTCATGAAATTCTCAAGGTACGGCTTCCCCAAAAAGAAAATACCGCCCACGCAGTACAGGCGAAGGATTTTGTCGGGTGAAACAGACGGCAAAATGATCGGGTGTGTTGCGGGGCGGTAAATCTTCGCAGGAAATAAAACCGCACAGAATCGTTTCTTTACAGAAATCTCTGTGGATTTGTTGGGAATGATAACATAAGTACGAATGCGTGTCAACACTTCAGGATAATGAATACATCAGATGAATGAAACACACAAAGTACAAGCAAAAGCAAAGCAATGTTTTAGGAGAATGTTTTAATTTTCGCAGTTCAGGCGGACTTGGACGGTAAACACACCGTCTTTCTTTTTCGTATAGAAGTCACCATGGTTTTCCTGAACGATACGATTTATATTTTTTAGTCCGTAACCGTGATACTCTCCGATGCGGATTCCGCGAGAAGTATCACTGTATGGGTTTTCCAGCCGATAGAAGAGGCTTCGATACTGCTTGCGCAGCTGTAGATGAATGATTCTCTGTTCCGCTGGCAGGTCGCAACAGGCTTCGATGGCATTGTCAAATGTGTTTCCGATAATGATGCTCAAAGACAGCGATGAGATCGTCAGAACTTCAGGAATCGTCACATCCAGTTTGACCTTGATGTTATTCCTTTCCGCAATTCGTAAGTAATAATTCAAAAGAGCATCAACAACAGGGTTTCCGACCGCAGAAATATTTGTGGAACGCTCGAAAACATCCGTGGCAGCCTGCGCAATCTTGTGAAATTCTTCGGTATCACCGTGTTCTGCAACTGCCTGCATCGCCAGGATGTATTTCTTCACATCATGCCGCAGAGAACGGACTTCTTCCTGGCGTTCTTTGAGCTGCTGGTAGTATTCCATTTGAAGATTGTACTGCTGTTCGTTGAACTTAACTTTGAATTTTTCCAGTTCATTTTCCCGGAGAGCTTCCACATAGAACACGATCAGGATGTTTATAAGGAGAAGCACAGCCATAAGGCCGACCATATAATCCGGGAAATACTCATCCGCAGCATGATACTGTGCCACATAACAGACAGCGATGCTTGCGATTTGAATCGCAATGATCGGCAGCAGCCATAGGATGCGCAGAGCATTTCCCTTTCGACTAGAAAAAATGTGAGATCAGGACTACAAGTGGAACTTGAATCAGGTTTGAAAAAACAACATAAACCAACCGTGCTGCCCCAGCCTGCATCAGAATGTCGGTATCCGGGATGCGCAGCCCAATCAGAAGCATTGCAAACACTTCCACCAAAGCAGCCAGCGTAAAGAAAGCTCCGCTTGCAAAAACCGCCTGCCATGGTCGCACCTCATAGAACAGCAGTGCAAGGAAAAATCCGCCAACTAAAAGATAGATCGTGCGCTGCGTCACCCAATCCGGGAATAAACTCAAAGCACACTGCCCAGCAATCAAGAGTGCAACATAGGCATAGAACCACCTTGAGACGGGCTCCTTTTTGGGAAACAGCCGACCGATAAAAAGCAGCAACAGGGCAATGTTGGCAAAGCTCCCTGCAAACTCAACGAAATAATAAAGTATCATCTTCCCAAATAAGCGTTAAAGTTCTGATTGAACTCCTGACGCTTCCTCCTGCTGATCGGTAGCTGATGTCCGCTGGAAAGAAAAACAGCGGTTCCAGTAGCGTAAACAATGTGTTCCATATTGACAAGATAACTTTTGTGTGGCGACACGAAGCATCGTTTGGGAAGCTGCTCCAAGGCTTCAGGAATGCTCATTCGCAATGTAAGGTCTTGCTCCTTGCAGTGAATCAGAACTTTATGTCCGTGGCTTTCCAGAAAGTAAATGTCCGATGTTTCCAAGGACATGGTAACACCATCGTATTCGATTGTAAAATGTTTGGAGTTCAGTTCCTGAAGGACAGCATCCATTGCCGCAGCGAACAGCGTCTGATCCAAAGGTTTGACAAGGTAGCGGAATGCAATGCCATATCCCTGCACAGCATACTCGTGCCGCTTCGTGACAAATACCACCAAGGGATGCTTCTCCATTTGAATCAGGGATTGTGCCAGCTGAAAACCGTTGGATGGCATCTCAATGTCGAGCAGCAGCAAATCGAAGGATTTCTTCTGCATTTGCAATTCGCTCAGAAGTTCGTTTCCATCCATGTAAGTTTCAATGTCAAAGCAGCCTTGCACATCGTACTGCTGGACGCTTTGAACAATGCCATCAAGGTCTGATTTCTCATCATCGCAGACTGCAACGTGGTACTTCAGCATTTCGACAACCTCCACAAAATAATGTCCTGCTACTATTATAGACTGTGCAAAGGCTCCTTACAAGTAGCCTGACCTACCACTTTTGTCACCAGAACGACCAGTTTTGCCAAACCTCTTGATTTTGCTGAAATTTATGATACAGTGAAGCAAAAATCAGAAGATAAGGTGGCGCAACTGCAATGTGGGAACGCACGCTGTCTCAAAAATTAGTCCGTCTTTTCTGCGAGCAAAAAGTGATAGATGAAGCAAAGGCGGATGCGTATGTCTATGGGTACGAGTTGCTCATATCATCTGTTGTGAGCGTTCTGCTTGTTGTTTTAATCGCTGTTGTGTGTGGTGATGTGCGGTACGCACTTTCATTTTTGATTGGGTTTATCCCACAGCGAATCTACATTGGCGGATACCATGCAACATCGCACACCAGATGCTATTTGGCATTCTCCGGACTGGCACTTATCTGCATTTTGCTAAGTAAGGCAATCGCAGCAAATCACCTTTTCCGTATCCTGACAACAGCAGCTCTTATGGGCATCGCTATCTTTCTCTCTCCTATCGAAGCAAAGAATAAGTCTTTAGGTGAAAAGAAGAGGTCAAGTTACAAGATGGTCGCATCTGTTCTTTCGTCAATAGATTTCCTGCTTGCCATTTTTAATGTGCTTCCGTATACACGTCATGTAGTTTGCTACTATCTCTCCAAATGGGTATTGATTGTATTCTCAACAATTCCTTTGGTTCAACAAAAATTTAATGCCAACTTTTGTAGATAGGGAGGTGATAACATGAAAAAAAACAAATGGGTGCTGCTTCTTATCGCTTTTGTTGCATTTTTGGTATTGGTTTATTTTATTGGTGCTTGCCTTAATGCAACGGCAGAGGCATTGACAATTATTTCGCTCTGCATCGGCATACTGGTCATTTATTTAGTCGTAAAAGCAATCAAATCAAAATAAGGAAAGGAAAATGTGATCATGAGTACAAGAAAATTCATCAAAAAACTTACGGCGATAGAATATGAAAGATGTATCTCGAAGAGAATTCTTGAAAACTTTATGTTTAGGCATAACAGTAGCCGCTTTACAAAATTTGCCAATGACAACGGCTTTTGCAGACAGTGCAATCAGTAAAACAAAAATTATTTCTAAAAGCGACCGTGAAAATTTGGTGGCTACTGTTGCAAGAACTGTGCAAGTGTCCTACAAAATAGATAAAAATACGATCATTGAAGTAACTCGCTTTACTGATATTGATGGACAAAATGTTACCTTGAACCGGAGCGTTAAAGAAGATGGTACAGGTGAACTTGTCTATACGAAAGCCCAAAAAACGAAAAAAAGCAAATTGACCAATCAAAGCTATGATGTCTTTTTGAAATTAGCAACTTCAAAATCTATGCCTCAAACAAGGGGAGCCACTGTTGGAAGTGATGTTACAGGATCACAGTATAAGCATATATTTGTATCAAATCTCAGCTATACAATTGACAATACGGCGATTGCGCAAATTGAGATTGGTGGAGTTGAAACTGCAGCAAGCCTTTTAATTACTGGGTTGCACTTGCCGGGAAGCACTGCTGTTACGGTTGGATCCTTTTTGGTTAGTGTGGTTCTAGCTACTTCTCCATCGAAAGTTGTTATAAATCAATCGCTGTATGAAGTCCATTTCGCATATGATAATAGCTACTATACCCATTGCTATCATGATATTTTGTATTCGTATGATTCCGGTGGACACCTTATGGATACTACAAAATCGTACCATCAAGCTGTGGGAGGCTAAGAATGAAAAAAGGCAAAAGCAACTTTTTTCTTATTGCTCCTTTTGCCCTTTGGGGCTGCATTTCAGTATGGACTAGTAATCTTGTCCGATTGACAGATAAAAGCGCAGTACCTTATGCTTGGGCTTCTTTGTTTTTCTCATATGGAATCGTAGCAGTGCATTATATCCAAGTGGCAGTATCCTCCAAAGGCTGTAACAATGCCGAAAACGAAAAAATTGCATGGGTTCAGCTTGGGCTTTCAACTTTGTTCTTGATAGTAGCTGTTGTTCTAGCTATTCAATGAAGGAAAGCAAAGTAATCACCCAAAGCAGTGTAAGGTCACAATATTTTCTATTCCAGCAGTATTCTAGTAGTTTCAGCATTTGTATGGTTCACATTTATTTGCCGAGGAGTATACACCTGAAGGGGAAAATTTAATGAAGGTGATTCCAATGGAGCTTTAGTGTATTGAGTGAAGAAAAAAAATAAATTAGGAGGCAGTATACTATGACTAACAAAATCAAACGGCTGATTTCCATTCTATTGGTCACGGTTTTATTTCTCCTGACCATTCAGCCAGCATTTGCAACTGGAAATAAGAGAAAGATCGATGATTATTCGATAGAAGAACTTCTCAATCTTTCTGTGCAAGAACAAGAGAATCTCGGATTTTATGTTTTGGCCGAGGTTCCAATGCGCGTTCCTGTTTCTAATACAGACGGCTCAAGAGTTGTATCGTATATTGATGGAACATGGAGAGTTCTTTATACAAAGGCCAATGGATTGGGCTTTTATATGAGTGGAACTACCGTCGGTATTGGCCCGGATTTAATAAAAAATGTTTCAGGAACGGATTACTACACGAGCTATTCCGATAACATCGAACGAAGCTGCCCATTTTCAACGACAGCACTAGTTCCAGAACAAAGTATATATAATACAACCTATACATATGACTTCTATGATGCTGGAACTTATCTTGATTGCAGCGTTGGGTGTTATTTTGGAGTGGTTGGCTCAAGCAAACCAATCTATTGGAGTGCAACTACACAAGTTACCATCCCGAAATTATGATTTTGACCAGCTATGGATGAAATTGTTTTTGAACCCAGTGATGTCAATATGTTAGCAGCTTTAGGCATCGTCGAAAGTGTAAAGTTGTTTCCGTTTATGTTATCAATGGGAGAACTTCAATATGCTTGCGATTCAGAATATCGTTGCAAACAATTCGTGAATTGCCTTTCAGAATATTATCTGACAGCCAAATTGAAGCTAGACAACTGTGGTCGAAATATCATGGTACAGCGAATGCGGTTCAATGTGATATGATAAATCATAAGCCACTGCGTGTTTGGGTCAGGAGTTCTGCCGATTGTTGGTGCGGCATTTATTATATTTGTTACTATGCAGCAAAGTATGGTACAAATAGAATTTTGCTTGCATCCAGAGAAGGTCTGAAAGAATTTATGGAAGGGAAAACCGATAAGATCTCACAAAAGTATTTGACGGAAGAAACTATTACTGAGTATGCCAAAAGATGGGGAAAGCTATTAAACGAAAACACCTCCATGCGTATTTGGCATGCGAACGATGTTAAAAGCGTTAACATAGATTATTTCGACCAGAGAATTATTAGTTTAGTATCGAGAATTCCTATTTCGGTTGGTGAACTTACCGCAGACGTATTAAAAGCGATTTCTGCTCCGGTAAGTGACTGGTATGTCATGAAACGCATAGAAGCACTTTTGAAAAAGGGTGTTCTTCAAGCCGTTATTCCAAACAAAATCTTTTATAATACCATCGTCCAGCTAAACGAAGAATAAAGGAATCCGAGCAAGTCGGCCCAACAGTCACCTCATTTCAACGAGAGGGGTGGCTGTTGGGTCAATTGTTCAAAAAGAAAAACTGAAGATAATAAAAAGTCTTGATTTCTCCATCAAAACATGGTATATACATTATACGAAACAGTGCTTTGAAAGAACGCTCCACCGTTCAATGACGTGTAAAGAGAGGTGCTTGCCATGACCGCTGTGATCTACGCCCGCTATTCCAGTGATAACCAGCGCGAAGAATCCATCGAAGGCCAGATCCGTGAATGCACGGCCTATGCCGAAAAGAATGACATCACTATCGTCAAGCACTACATTGACCGCGCCATCTCTGCCAAGACGGATAATCGCCCTCAATTCCAACAGATGATAAAGGACAGCGACAAGAAGCTGTTTGATATTGTTCTGGTCTGGAAACTTGACCGCTTTGCCCGGAATCGCTACGACAGTGCCCGGTATAAGACCCAGCTGAAGAAGAACGGTGTCAAGCTCATGTCGGCTACGGAGATCATCTCCGAGGGGCCAGAGGGTATCATTCTGGAATCGGTTCTGGAGGGCTATGCAGAATACTACTCTGCCGACCTTGCCGAAAAGGTTGTCCGTGGACAGACAGAGAACATCCTGAAAGGCCGCTGCAACGGTGGTCGTGGAACGTTTGGATATACGCTGGATTCCGAGCGGAAATTTCACATCGACCCGCTTGCCTCCCCTTTCGTGCTGGAATCGTTCACGAAGTATCGGGATGGCCTTACGATGAAAGAGATTCGGGACTGGTTGAATGAAAACGGCATCAAGAACCCGGTCGGAGGCGAATTTACTTACAACAGCGTGGAGCACATGCTCAAAAACCGGCGTTATATCGGAGAACTGAAATTCCGGGATGTGGTCGTGCCGGATGCGATTCCGCCCATCGTGCCGCTGGAACTGTTCGATGATGTGCAGGAAAAGATTGCCAAAAACAAGAAAGCCCCTGCCCGGAGAAAGGCAGAGGACGATTACCTGCTGACAACCAAGCTGCACTGTGGCTGCTGCGGTGCGCTGATGTTTGGCGAAAGCGGCACGAGCCGGACGGGAGAAGTCCACCGCTACTATAAATGTGCCACGGCCAAAAAGAAGAAGGGCTGCAAGAAGAAAACTGTCCGCAAACAGTGGCTGGAAGATCTGGTGGTGAACCAGACCATGCAGCTTGTCCGGGACGATGCCGCCATGGAATCCATTATCGCCAAGGTCATGGAGCTGCAAGACCGGGAGAACACCAACCTTCCCCTCTCTATGAGAAACAGCTCCGGGATGCAGAATCGGGTATCCAGAATATGCTCAACGCAATTCAAGCCGGAATCCTCACCAGTTCCACCAAGGAACGGTTGGAACAGCTCGAAGAAACCAAGCGTGAGCTTGAAGCCCGCATTGCGGAAGAAAAGCTGGCAAAGCCCAAGGTCACGGAGGAGTTCATTCGCTTTGGCTGCTGCGGTTCCGTAAACTCAACATGAATCAGAAAGACCAGCGGCAGGCACTGGTGGACACGTTCATCAATTCGATTTACCTGTACGATGATAAGGTTTTGATAACCTTCAACTATAAAGAAGGAACACAGACCGTGACTTTTGGAGAAGCGACGGAAGTTGCATCCGAGGGAAATGGTTCGGAGTTGGATTGCTTTACTGCACCAAATTTTGAACGTCAAATCGTAAGATTTGGCGTTCTTTCTTTATGTAGGAAAGCGGCTGCACACTTTCTGCACACCGTTTGCACAGCCTGCTTCCCTTTTCATAAAAAGAAGAGATGTTTAAGTGAACAAGGCTCTCGTCAACTCTCTGCGTTCGTCTGCGTCCATCAGCCGGATGGCTTCAAGAATCGCCTTGCCCGTGATTTTTGTTGCCGCCGGCTGTTTGCTTTCCGGGGGCTGCTGCGGTGCTGCCGGGGTCAGGTCTTGGGAATAGAAGTTCGCTTCGATCTTCTCGGTCAACTCCAGCCGGGGTTTGTCGAAACTCTACTTGTTCACACGGAAACTTTAGCAAAAAGAGAGAGGGCTGGACGGTGCCAGCCCTCTTGACAGAACCTAATATCAAAGGTTCAGAGATATTTTCAAAAAATTGAAATTCCGAATCGTTTTTACGGTTCAATGACATTGAAGGTTTTTTCAAACTTGGACGCATATGCCAGCAGGCGTTTCAGGACAGTGGGATCTCCGCTGATCTGTATCTGCCCGGCCTTTTGACCCTGCATTAGGGCAAAGAGCTGCAGACGCTTGCAGGTGACGGAAGCCTGTGCATCCGGATGGTTCTCGCCGGGGTAAGACAGCAGGATGCCATTCTTACGGGTTACATAGAACTGTTCATTCACATCTGTCACCGTCAGATTCAGAGTCAGATCATCGTTCTGGGCGGCATTGGCATCACTCATGATACCGATGTAATCCAGCAGCATGGCGATGGTCATCTCGCCCATTGTCGCGGTCAGTCCATTGGCTGAGCGTGCCAGTTTGGACAGGTTGCCTCTGCGGAGTTCTGCAGCGCCCATCAGGTAGGCGTTGCGCCACGCGCCGGACTCTGCCTGATAGCCAAGTTGTTCCAGTGCATCTGCACACAGATTGCGTGCCTTCTGGTTGGACGGGTCGGCGTAGACCAGTTCTTTGGTGATCTGCGCCACCCATTGATACTCGCCCTTTTCAAAATCCTTCTGCGCTTTGCGGAGGACTGCATCGGCACTGCCCAGATATTCTACCAGCTTCTTGGCGGTATCGCTGGGCGGGAGCGGATTCAGGTTGACCGGGTTTGCGTCATACCAGCCCAGATATTTCTGATAAACGGCCTTGGAATTGTGCGCCAGCGTACCGTAGTACGGACGGGTATACCAGACCTTTTCCAGTTTTTTGGGCAGGGTCAGCATCGCCGAGATCTCATTTGAGGTATATCCCTGATTCATGTAATGCAGGGTCTGGTCGTGGATGAACTTGTAGATCGCTGCCGTGTTCAACAGATACTCATGGATCTCCTCACCCCAATGCGGCCAGTTGTGGCTCTGGAACACCACATCAGTCTTGCTGCAGAAGCGCTGATCTGCCTCGATGATATACTTCGCCCAGTCGTTGGCATCGCGCACCTCTGCGCCGCGCAGGTGTACAGATTATGCAGCGTACCGGTGCAGTTTTCCGCCATCCAGAGGGCGCGGTATTTCGGGAAATAGGCGTTCATCTCAGCAGGGGCTTCGGTGCCGGGGGTCAGCTGGAATTCGATCTCCATCCCGTCGATGGTCAGCTTCGGAACATCTTCCCCGATCTCGTAGGTGGGAGCGATGAGGGACACCGTACCGGTGGACTGTACCATGCCGATGCCACGCTCAGCGCACCCTTTTCGCCCTTGTCAAGCACCGTGCCGTACTGGAACTGTGCGCGCCGCGCCATGGCGATGCCCGCATAGACATTCTCGCTGATGGCGTGCTTCAGAAAGCCCGCCGGCGCAAGCACAGGGGTCTTGCCGGAAGCCAGCTGCTTTTAAGCGAAAGCGTTGCATCCGCTACCTGCTCCGGGTGATAATGCCCTCCACGCCGCCGAAGTGATCCACATGAGAGTGGCTGTACAGCACCGCCTTGATGTCCAGCGGACCGAAGCGCTCCTCCATCAGCTCCTTGGCTGCCTTCATGTTTTCCTTGCACATTAGCACATCAAACACGATCCAACCGTGGTCGGTGCGGATAAAGGTCGTATTGGCCATATCAAAGCCGCGCACCTGATAGATGCCGTCACATACTTCAAACAGACCGGCTTTGGCGTTGAGTTGGGTATTCCGCCACAGACTGGGGTTTACAGTGTCCGGAGCATCCCGGTTCAAATCGCCGTAGCTTTGCAGATCCCATGCGGATCTGTTATCCTCACCATCGATGATCCTGCCTTCCGCATTGTCCAGCCAGCCGCGTTCTGCGTTGGCAAACTCCCGCCGATCGGAAAAATCCAGCTTTTCATACCATTCGGCGTTCTTTTCTGCCGTGATAGCCGTTGCCTCTTCGATCTCGCCCGGTTGGGTGGAGTCCTTGAAAATGTCTGTGATAAAGTTCAGACTGTTTTCATCGGTACTGCCTGCTGCGTGTGCGGTCAGGGATGCGCCGCAGGCTAACGCCGCAACCGCTGAAGTGGAAAGAAAGTTTCTGCGGGTCATCTTCATGGTGGTTTGCCTCCTTTATAGCTGGGTTTATTTCACACAGACCGTGGGCGGCTTCCAGCCGCTCAGGGCATTCATCTTGCGAAAAAACCATTTGACCTTCTATGTTACAGAATACATAGAAAATGCCTGAAAGTCAACGACTTCTGCACTTTCGACATTGAAAACGTGAATATTGACAAAAATGTTCGATGCAAATTGGTGAAAACTCCGTTGAAATGAATTTTAATCAAGCTGTTCTTGTGCGCTGCACGGAGGTATGCTATACTAAACATATCCAACTGACAAAGGAGTATGGCGATGAATGATCTGCATGAGTGGTTTCAGAAAAATGACCTTTGCCCAGAAAACATCTTGTATCTTTACCGTAACGACCGCAAAACGGTCGTTCACCGCATGGATGGGGAAGAAGTTGCGCTGTATGCTCCGTTGCACAGCGTCTTGTCTGCTTTGCCGGAAGATATGTTTCTGAACATCAGTAAGGGAATCGTAGTGTGCCGCAGCCAGATCGTAGATATTAGCAATGACGGTATTTATACAATGTCAGATGGCCGCAGTTTTCAGGGACGTAGACGTGGTCTGAGCGACCATCGCCGCTTGCGCGCAGAAATCAGGCGGGTGGACGCACAGCTACGCCCAATGAGTATGAGCCTGCTGGAAAAATGCAGTCTGCTGGACGATATGCCGCTGGCATTCTGCATTATTGAGCTGGTGTTCAATGAGGACGGACACGGGGTGGATTTTATTTTCCGCTACTGCAATGCCGAAATGGCAACGATCGAAGGCGTGCCGGTGGAAGAAATGCTTGGCCGTTCGTTTTACGAAGTGTTCCCCAATGGTGATAAGAAGTGGCTTGTATCGTATGCGGATGTGGCGTTGAACGGAACAAAGCACATCCTTCACGACTACAGCCCGGAGGTGGACAAATGCCTTACGATCCATTGCTACCAGCCGGAACCGGGGTATTGTGCCTGCGTATTGCAGGCAACAGATCCGTGACAGTGACACATTGAAAAGAACCACACATCAGGGAGCAGCTGTGACCTATGCTGCTCCCTGATGTGTTTTGAAATGTCCAAATCCCTGCCATGAATCGTAGTCGGGGTCTTATTTCTGACTGTATCCCAAAAGCCGCTGCACGAAGGGCCGGAGCGAGTGGATGAACTCTTCATCCGAAAGCTCTGTCTGATGTTCCAGCTCCAGACACAGAGATGATGGAAAAATTTTCAAAAAGTTGCAGATTGTGCAGGAAAAATTTCTTGTAGTCCGTTTTGTTAGGTGGTATCATTATAATGGTTTGTGCCGCTAACCCGGGGCAGTATCTCGCAGACAGGTCATTTTGGCTGACGCTGTGGGGAAAGCGCAGAACGAATGAAAACAGGCAGAAAGAACTTTTCTTTTCATGAAACACAGGAGGTCAGGCTTTTCATGCTAGGTTTCAACAAGAAGACACAGGACGCCTCTCCGCAGGAGAATACCGGCGGAGAAAATAAGGTGTTCCACTTTATCAAGACCCACAAAAAGCGCTGCATCGCGGTGGTCGCAGCCGCAGCGGTGCTGGTGGCGGTCATCGTGCCGCGCAAGAGCCGCAGTGCGTCGGCAGACCTTGCCTACACGCAGGAGAAGCTGGGACGCCGCGACATCGTGAACGTCTACGACGGCAGCGGCACCATCAACGCCGCCGATTCCTACACCGTCAAGTCCCTCGTCACCGGCACGGTGCTCACCGCCGATTTTGAGCTGGGCGACAGCATCGAGAAGGGCGATATTCTTTACACCATCGACATTTCGGATGTGGAAAACAACCTCGCGAGCGCACAGCTCTCGGTGGAGCAGGCACAGCGCAATTACGATGACATTGCGGATATGCATAACGTCCGCACCAAGATCAGCGGCGAGGTCAGCTCCTTTGCAGTCGCCGCAGGCGACGCCGTGCAGGCTGGTCAGGCTGTGGCCACCATCCGCGACACCTCCGTGATGCTGCTGGCCGTGGATTTCCCTGCCGCAGAGGCCCAGAGCTTTGTCGCCGGTCAGGCCGCACAGGTCATGCCGGACACCACTTTTGAGACGCTGAACGGCACCATCCGCTCCGTTTCCGGTGCAGACCCTGCCGGCGACGCCAGCCTGATGACCTGCACCGTCACCATCGCTGTTCCCAACGCGGGCAGCCTGACCACTGCACAGGCCGCTGTGGCACAGGTGAACGGCGTCAGCTCCTCAACTCTGCACACTTTACTTACCAGCGTGAGGAGACTGTCGTGGCAGCTGCCTCTGGTACCGTGTCTGAACTCTGCGTCAAGGAGGGCAGCACCGTCCGTCAGGATGACGTTATCCTCCGCATTACCGGCAAAGATCTGGACAAGCAGACCAGGAACGCCGCTGACAGCCTGCGCGCTGCCGAGCTGCAGATGTCTTCTGCCGAGAAGACCATCAGCCACTATACCATCGACGCCCCGATCAGCGGCACCATCGTGGATAAGAAGGTCAAGGCCGGCGACAAGCTCAGCGCCAACGACACCGCCATGCAGAACCTCTGCACCATCTACGATATGAGCTATCTGGAAATGAAGCTCAACGTGGACGAGCTGAAGATCCGCTCCCTCGAGGTCGGCCAGGAGGTGGACATCACCGCCGACGCCGTCCCGGGTGAGACTTACAAGGGCGTCATCAGCAGTATCCTCGTGGCAGGCACTACCGCCAACGGCTCCACCAGCTACCCCGTCACCGTCCGCATCGACGACATGGGCGAGCTGCTGCCCGGAATGAACGCCACTGCGAAGATCACCACCGCCAGCGTCAAGAATGTTCTGGCCCTGCCCAACGCCGCCCTCGTCCGGGGCAGCTATGTGCTGGTGACCAAGGATTCGCCCAGCGCTGCCAATGCTGAGACATCCATGACCGCTCCCGACGGCTACGTCTACGTCAAGGTGACCACCGGCATCAGCGATGACGATTACATCGAAGTGAAGAGCGGCCTGCAGGAGGGCGATACCATCGCTTACGACAACTCCAGCGTCAGTGCGACCGACTTCTACAGTAACATGATGGCCTCCGCCGAAGGAGATGACGAATGAGCACGCTGATAGAATTTGATGGGGTCTGCAAGTATTACCAGATGGGTGATACCCTCGTAAAGGCCGCCGACCACGTCTCTTTCAAAATCAACAAAGGCGAGTTCGTGGCCATTGTCGGCCAGTCCGGTTCTGGTAAATCCACTTGTATGAACATCATCGGCTGTCTGGACGTGCCTACCGAAGGCACTTATCTGCTGGACGGCAGGGATGTCGGCAGGATGAGCCGCCGCGAGCTGGCAAGCATCCGGAACGAGAAGCTGGGCTTCATCTTCCAGCAGTACAACCTGCTGCCGAAGCTGACGCTTCTGGAGAATGTGGAAGTTCCCCTTGTGTATGCGGGCATCCCCGCCGCACAGCGCCACGCGACGGCAAAGGCTGCCCTTGAGCGGGTGGGTCTGGGCAATAAGCTCAAAAACCTGCCCAACCAGCTTTCCGGCGGTCAGCAGCAGCGTGTGTCCATTGCCCGTGCGCTGGCTCGCGGCCCGGCGGTCATCCTGGCCGACGAGCCGACCGGTGCATTGGACTCCCACACCAGCCGCGAAGTTCTGGGAATGCTGCAGGATCTGCACAAGCAGGGCAATACGGTCGTCCTCATCACCCACGACAACTCCATTGCTGTGCAGGCCGAGCGCATCATTCGCCTTGAAGATGGCCGCGTCGTCTACGATGGCGATGCCCACGCACCCGAGGCAGTCGTTCAGCCGAACTTCATGATGGCGGAGCCGAAAGCCGGAGAGGAGGGGACGCAGGCATGATAAAGGAGACCTTCAAACAGGCCGTCCAGAACGTCTTGAGCAACAAAGTCCGCACCTTCCTCACCATGCTGGGCATCATCATTGGCGTCATGGCCGTCATCGTCATCGTCGGTCTCGGCAACGGCATGACCAACATGATGCAGGACTTCTACTCCGACATGGGCAGCGATATTCTGAGCGTCAACGTCATGACCGCCAGCACCCGCTCAGTGGAAGTGAACGATGTGTACAGGATCATCAATGAAAAGCCCGAGTATTATAAGGGCCTTTCGCCTATTGCCAGTGCCGGCGGCGACACGCTGCGGGTGGCGGGCGAGAAGTACCGCCGCACCTACATCAGCGGCGTCAACGAAGATTACATGACCATCAACAACTACAAGGTGGCCAAGGGCCGCGGCATCCAGTACGCCGATTTGATAGACAACAAGAATATCTGTGTCATCGGCGACTATGTGGACCGCAAGATCTTCGGCGGCAACTGTCTCGGCAGCACCCTCAAGGTAGGCGCCAGCGAGTACCGCATCGTGGGCGTGCTGGAGGGCCGCTCCAAACCCGCCTCTCAGTACGAGGGCGGCAACGACGACATTGTTCTTATCCCCTATACCACCCTGATGAGCGTCAACAACACCAGCAGTGTCAGCCAGTATTACGTGGTCCTGCAGGACGCGGACCACTCGGATGAGGCACAGGAGTTTTTGCAGTCGCGGCTCAAGAAGCTGGTCAGCAAGGACGACTATGTCTACGTCATGAGCCTGAGTGCGGCAATGTCGCAGATGTCCTCTATGATCAATATTATGGTGGGCGTCCTGACGGCCATTGCAGGCATCTCGCTGCTGGTCGGCGGCATCGGCATCATGAACATCATGCTGGTGTCCGTCACCGAACGCACCCGTGAGATCGGTATCCGCAAGGCACTGGGCGCACAGGAGAGCACCATCCTGACCCAGTTCGTCGTGGAGGCCGGCGTCACGTCGGCGCTGGGCGGCTGCCTCGGCATCGTGCTGGGCTACGTCGTGTCGGCCATTATCAACCAGATCCTTCCGTATATCCTGACGGATATTACCCTGAATGTCACCCCCTCGGCGGACGCAGCAGCCATCGCCGTGGGCATCTCCTGCGGCATCGGTGTCCTGTTCGGCTTCCTGCCGGCCCGCCGTGCCGCCAGCCTGAACCCCATCGAAGCGCTCAGATATGATTAAGGAGTTTACCATGAAAAAACGATTCCTCGCATTCCTGCTGGCTGTCTGCGTGGCTGTTTCCATGCTGGTGCTGCCCGCTTCTGCGGTCGGCTCCAACGCGGCAGTCCAGACGGCGACGGCACTGGGCGGTCTGACCGCCGAGCAGGCCGGTTCTCTGGGTGCGCCCCTCACTCGTGGGCAGGCGGCCCGCCTCCTCACCGCATTCTCTGCTTACCGCGATACCACCACGGCACAGGGCCGCACCGGCCGCCTTTACAGCGACGTGGACAGCGACTCTCCCTATGCGGTCTACATCCGCACTGCCGTCCAGAACGGCTGGATGACCGGCTACTCCGACGGCAGCTTCCGCCCGGACAACACCGTCACGCTGGAAGAAGCCTGCACCATGGCACTGCGCCTGCTGGGCTATGATGTGGCAAAGCTGGGCGGTACCTTCCCCACGGCTCAGCTCAGCAAGGCCAGCGCACTGGGCCTGCGCAATGAGATCAATGCCCGTCAGGGCGAGACTCTGACCCTCGAGCAGGGTACCATGCTCTTCTACAACGCCCTCACCGCTATGAACGGCAGCGGTCAGGTCTACGCTTCCACCCTGGGCTTTGCCGTGAGCAACGGCCAGGTGGACATCTCTTCTGTCCTGCTGGACAACGTCAAGGGTCCCTTCGTGGCAGATGCTTCCACCGTCCTGCCTTTCGCCCCGGCGGCCATCTACCGCAACGACGAAGTCACCACCTCTGCGGCCCTCTCTCCCTATGATGTCTACTATTATAACGAGAGCGCCCGCACCGTCTGGATCTACAATAAGCGTGCCGCAGGCCGCGTGACGGCTGTCTCGCCCTCGGCCAGCGCTCCGACCTCTGTGACCGTGGCCGGCGTCACCTACGCCATCGCTTCGCCCTCTGTGGCCTATCAGCTGTCTTCTCTGTCCGGCGGCGGCGTGGGTCAGGTGGTCACTCTGTTGCTGGGCATGAACGATGCAGCTGTCTCCGTCCTCACCGGCGACGCGGCAGACGCTGTGTTCTACGGCGTGGTCCAGTCCTCATCCCGCACCCTCGTGGAGACGAACAGCGCTGAGGTGCAGCAGGCTGTCTCGGTCATGTGTACCGACGGCACCGCCCGCACCGTCAATGTGGACAATAAGCTCAATTTCCCGGCCGGCAAGCTGGTGGAGATCAGCGTGGACGGTGACGGCGAAAGCGTCCAGTCCATCTCGCCCCGCTCGACCAGCGGCATCGTCAGCGCCGACGGCACCGCGCTGGGCGACACCCCGTTTGCAGACAACGTGCAGATCATTGATACGACGTCGGAGGGTGTGGCTGGGGCAGTTCGCCCCAGCCGCCTATCGGGGGTAACTCTGAGTGAAAGCGACATTCGCTACTACACCACCAATTCCGCAGGCCAGATCGACCGGGTCATCCTCGACGATGTGACCGGTGACCTGTGGGAGTACGCTGCGCTGGATTCTGTCCGCCGCCTGACGGACGAAGCCGCCAAGAAGATCGACAAAAAAATCAGCGACAAGGCACAGGACGCCGCAAGAGAGGCCGCGGGCCTCCCCGCTGCGACCACCACCAAGGTAGACAAGACCGATGAGGAGACCTTCCAGGATGTGAAGAACATCCTTGTCCCCAGCACCAGCGATGTGCTCTACGGTCTCATCGACGGCAGTGTCGTCAGCTCTACCTGGAACACCCTTACCGGCAAGACGGACCAGCTGTTCAGCTATGTGCTCCGCCGCACCGGCGACAGCGTGGGCGGTACGCTGGGCGACTTCCTCAACTATCTGGGCGAGGGTGCGACCTACGTCTGCTACTCCGGCGGCAAGCAGGTGGCCTACAGCACCGCCACCAAGTACCCCGTTATCGCAGGAGGCATCGCCATCGGCCGTTCTGCTGACGGCAAGGCCATCAACCGGATGCTCCAGCTCTCGCCGGTAGTCATCGATAAGCTGGGCGCCGCTTCGGTCATGAGCGGCGACAAGCGCTATGAGACCGCCGACGATATGCAGGTGTATCTGTGGTCGAACGGCCAGTATTTCGCGACCTCGCTGCCCAAGATCAACACCGAGGATTATAAACTCATCGGCTGGTACGACAACTTCGGCTGCTCCGGCGGCAGGAAGATCCGTATCCTTGTGGCCGTCAAGACGAACTGAGCCTGAAATTTTCCAATCACAGAACAGCAGCCTCGCGGCAGATGAAGCGGGGCTGCTGTTTTATTCTCCTATTTGCCACACGCCCTATTTCGTGTTACAATAAAAACTAGAAAAATTGCGGAAAAAGGAGGTGCGGCAATGATACGCATCGCTCTGGTCGAGGACGAGGCAGAGGTGCGGCGCAGCTGCAGGGCTATGTGCAGCGGCACACCCGGCAGTACGGCACCGAGTTCGCGGTGACGGAGTTCGCTGACGGCATGGAGCTGCTGGATGATTACCGCCCGGTGTACGACATCCTGTTTCTGGACGTGGAGATGAAGCATCTGGACGGCATGGAGACGGCCCGGCGGGTGCGGGAGCTGGACAAGGACGTCATCATCGTTTTCATCACGAATATGGCGCAGTATGCCATCGGCGGGTACGCGGTGGGCGCGCTGGACTATGTGCTCAAGCCGGTGCCTTATTTTGCGTTTTCGCAGCAGCTGCGCAAGGCCGAAGAGCAGCTGCGCCGCCGCGCACGGCATTATCTGGCCCTGCCGGTGGAGGGCGGGATGCGGCGGCTGGATTCGTCCCTCATCTATTATCTGGAAAGCGAGGGACACCGCGTCCATTTTATACCGAAGAGGGCGATTTCGTGGCGGCAGGCACCCTGAAAGCCTTTGAGGAAAAGCTGGCCGAGCGGCCCTTTGCCCGCTGCAACAGCGGCTACCTTGTCAATCTGGCACAGGTGAAGAGCGTGCAGCAGGGGATGGTGCAGGTGGGACCCTACGAATTGCAGGTCAGCCGCCCCCGGCGGAAAGCCTTCCTCGCGGCGCTGGCCGACCACATCGGGGGTGAGGGTGCATGACGGCACTGCCCAGCATCCCGCGCCTGTATACGGCGCTGGCCGAGTGTCTGGCCGTGGGCATCTACGCCCTGCCGCTGGGCATCCGCTTCGGCAAAACGGCTACCATCGCTGCCAGTGCGGCATGGGCGCTGGCCTTGAGCGTCTTTTTGCAGGCCACGGGCAGCATCCCGCTGGCGTGGTGGATCCCCTGCATGGCGGCAGCTGTGGGGATACAGTATTTATACTTCTGGGTCACCCGCACCATCTCCCTGCTGGAAGCGGGCTATGTCTGCGCCCGGGCCTTCGTTCTGGCAGAGCTGGCGGCCAGCGCCGAGTGGCAGCTGCACTGCTTCCTTTGGCCTCAGCGCAGCGGGGCCGACGGCCTGTCACTGCTGCTTCTGGTGGTGGTCTATGGCGGCGTTTTCGGCTGCATCTGGGTGCTGGAGCATAAGCACAAAAGTCCCAAGGGCCATATCGTCATCAGCGGAAAAGCGGGCCTTGTGGCCGTCGTCATGGCGGTGATGGCCTTTGCGGTGAGCAATCTGCTCTTTCTCGGTGACCGTGAGGTGGACATGAGCGTCTATTGCATCCGTACGCTGGTGGATTTCTGCGGCGTGCTCATCCTGACGGTCCAGCACGAGCAGCTGCGAGAGGCGGCGCTCCACAGCGAGCTTGCCACCATGGACGAGGTGCTCCACCGCCAGTACGAGCAGTACAAGCGGAGCAAGGAGGGCATCCGGCTCATCAACAGCCGCTATCACGAGCTGAAGATCCAGATCGCGGACATCCGCGCCGAGCGCGACCGGGCCAAGCAGGACGCGGCTCTGGCCCGGATGGAGAGCGGCATCCGGCAGTATGAGGCCGAGAACAAGACCGGCAACCCGGTATTGGATACCCTATTGACCGCCAAAAGCATGGACTGCCAGCAGCGCGGCATCAACATGACCAGCGTGGCCGACGGCAGCCAGCTGGGCTTTTTGAGCACGCGGGAGCTGTGTACCCTCGTGGGTGCGCCGCTGGACAACGCCATCGAGAGCGTGCTGGCAGAGCCCGACCCCGAAAAGCGTCTGCTGCGGGTGGCCATCTACAACCAGAGCGGCTGCGTGATGCTCCGCTTCGAGAACTACTGCGCCCAGCCCGTGGAGCTGGGCGCGGACGGCCTGCCCGTCCACAACGCCCACGGCGGCTATGACTTACAGGGCGTGCGTGCGGCCGCCCAGCACCACGACGGCACCATGACCCTTCATTGGGCCGACGGCTGGTTCACCCTGCGGATCTTGCTGCCGGTCCCGGAAAAGTAAAATATAATAGGAATAACCTCTCAGTCTCGCTGCCGCTCGACAAGGCCGGGTTGCGGCACCCAGCATCCGCTGCGCATTGCACACGTCTTGCTGGCCGCTGCCCCAACAACGACTCCCTGTTTCCGCCACTGGCGGCGGTCGTCGTTGTTGCCCCTGGCGAGGGGAGCCTCTGGCGAAGAGAAAAAGCTTTGCGTTATGCCAAGGCCTCTCCTCGATAGGAGAGGTGGCACGCCGCAGGCGTGACGGAGAGGTTTTTCTATTTTGCACAATAAAGCCGGGGATTCATTTGTGAATAAGCACAATAGAAATTGAAACCAAATTGAAACTTCTGCAAAATGTGCCTCCAAAATGACAGATTGTGAAGATGTTTGTGAATTTTCTTTGAATCCAGTTATAATAGTGGCAATGCTCCGGGAGCTGTACCCGGAAAATATGGATTCAGAATAAGGAGGAAGAAAATTATGTTGTCCATCAATATGGATGATGTAATGCAGGTAGTTTCGAACATTCAGAACTATCTGATTGCATTCGGCGTCGTCCTCGTACTCGCGCTCCTCGTGATGTTCGCGGTGCGGAAGATGCCCAAAGCGAAAAAGAAGATGATTCGTGCGCAGTCCGGCCTCGCCATTCTGCTGGCGCTGGCGATTGTCGTCAACCTCATCTGCACCGGCCCCATGTCCACCATGCTGGATCTGGTCTCCGGCGAAGGTTCCATCAGTGAGGAGACTTCCGCAGAGGCCACCGAGCTGGTCAATGAGATCACCCAGGAAGGCATCGTTCTGGCTCAGAACGACGACAACATCCTGCCTGTGGCTTCTGGCTCCAAGCTGAACGTCTTCGGCTGGGCTTCCACCAGCCCCTGCTATGGCGGCACCGGTTCCGGCGCTCTGAACGACGCTTACCCTGTCACCGACCTGCTCACCGGTCTGCATGATGCAGGCATCGAGACCAACGACGAGCTGAGCAAGTTCTACACCGATTACTGCTCCACCCGCCCCAGCGTCGGCATGGCACAGCAGGACTGGACCCTGCCCGAGCCGAATGTCAGCCTGTACACCGACGAGATGATGGCAAACGCCAAGGCATACTCTGACACCGCTATGGTCGTCATCACCCGCGTCGGCGGCGAGGGCGCAGACCTTCCCACCGACATGTCTGCTGTCGTGGACGGCAGCTGGATCCGCCGTGTGGCTGAGTATCGCGGCAGTGAAAAGGGTGCCGGCTACTACAACGGCACTTACGATGACACCCTGAACGAGGGCAATGACTGGGATAAGGGCGACCACTTCCTGCAGCTGTCCAACCGCGAGGAAGAGCTCATCGACCTCGTCACTTCCAACTTCGACAACGTCATCGTCGTTTACAACGGCGCAAACGCTTTCGAGATGGACTGGGTCAAGGATTACCCCCAGATCAAGGGCGTCCTGCTCTGCCCCGGCACCGGCCAGTCCGGCTTTGAGGGCTTTGGCCGCGTGGTCGCCGGTGAGGTCAACCCCTCCGGCCGTACCGCTGACACCTATGTTGCTGACCTGACCGCTTCTCCGTGGTGGAACAACTTCGGCGACTTCAAGTACACCAATACTTCCGAGTTCAATTCCAACGCCAGTGGCTTTGACCCCGAGGGTACCACTCCCTCCTTCGTCAACTACGTTGAGGGCATCTACGTCGGCTACAAGTTCTATGAGACTGCCGCCGATGAGGGCCTCATCGACTACGACAAGGAAGTTGTCTATCCCTTCGGCTACGGCCTGAGCTACACCACCTTCACCCAGAAGATGAGCGACATCACCAGCGACGGCAGCAGCCTGAAGTTCTCTGTCACCGTCACCAATACCGGCTCTGCTGCCGGCAAGGATGTCGTAGAGATCTATAATGATCCTCCGTACACCAACGGCGGCATTGAGAAGGCTTCCGCAAATCTGCTGGACTTCGCCAAGACCAGCGAGCTTGCCCCCGGCGAGAGCGAGACCATCGACTTCACCATCCCGGTCGAGGATCTGGCTTCCTACGATTACAAGAACAACGGCTGCTATGTGCTGGAGGCTGGCGATTACATCATCAGCACCAACGCTGACTCCCACAATGTTCTGGATTCCAAGACCTACACTGTCGCCTCCGACATCGTTTACAACGAGTCCAACAAGCGCGAGAGCGACGAGGTCGTGGCGACCAACCAGTTCGATTTCGCCGAGGGCGAGATCACCTATCTGTCCCGTGCAGACGGCTTTGCAAACTACGACGAGGCCATTGCCGCTCCCGCTACCTATGAGATGAGCGACGAGATCAAGGCTGGCTTCGAGAACTGCTTCACCTACACGGAGTCCGGCTACGAGAAGGACGATGATGCCAACGCAGAGGACATTACCACCGGCGCAAAGAACGGCCTCAAGCTGGCTGACCTGCGCGGCGTGGATTACAACGATTCCAAGTGGGATGACCTGCTGGATGAGATGAGCATCGACGACCTGCAGCAGACCATCGGCTTCGGCGGCTATCAGACCGCAGCCGTGGACAGCATCGGCAAGGTGCGCACCAACGACTGTGACGGCCCTGCATCCATCAACAACAACTTCACAGGCGTCGGTTCTGTCGGTTTCCCGGCTGCTACCCTCATCGGTATGACCTGGAGCAAGGATCTGGCCCACGACTTCGGCGACAGCATCGGCAAGATGGCCAATGAGATGAACACTTCCGGCTGGTATGGCCCGGCTATGAACATCCACCGAACCGCATTCTCTGGCCGTAACTTCGAGTACTACTCTGAGGACGGTGTCCTGTCCGGTGCTATGGCCGCAAATGCCATCGCAGGCGCACAGGAGCACGGCGTCTACGCTTACATGAAGCACTTTGCCCTGAACGATCAGGAAGGCAACCGTAACTGCATGGTGGCTACCTGGTCCAACGAGCAGGCTATCCGCGAGATCTACCTCAAGCCCTTCGAGATGTCTGTCAAGGATGCTGACTGCCACGCTGTCATGTCTTCCTTCAACTACATCGGCAATCGCTGGGCTGGCGGCTGCTCTGAGCTGCTGCAGAATGTCCTGCGCGGCGAGTGGGGCTTCCTCGGCTTCGTCGAGACCGACTACTTCGGTGTCTACGGCTACATGACCGCCGATCAGGCTGTCCGCAACGGCGGCGACCTGATGCTCTGCACCACCGGCAACGATTACAACAATGTGACCGTTCTGACCAACAGCAGCAAGCAGGCAATGCGCACCTCTGCCAAGAACATCCTCTACACCGTGGTCAACAGCCGCGCTTATGAGGCTGAGAACCTGAACCCCGGCATGGCAAAGTGGAAGATCGTCCTGATCGGTGCAGACGTCGTGGCCGCACTGCTCATCGTAGGTCTGGAGTACACCGCCATCAAGAACTACAAGAAGCGCAAGGAAGAGGAAGAAGAAGTCTAAACCGGACCCTCTCTCCATGCAGCACCTGAACTGAACCAACGGCAAAGGCCCGCTGCACCAGACAGCGGGCCTTTGCCCTGCTCAGGATAAAATGAGGAAAATGCGATGAAGCATACCGACATCATCCAGAAACTGAACTTAGAGCAAAAATGCGCCCTGCTCTCGGGTGAGACTGTCTTTACCACCCGCGCTCTGCCGGGCAAGGGCATCCCGGCCATCACCCTTTCGGACGGCCCCAACGGCGTGCGCAAGCAGGCCGGGGCGGCGGATCACCTGGGGCTGAACCCCAGCGTGCCGGCCACCTGCTTCCCGACCTCTTCCGCTACGGCGTGCAGCTGGGATGAGAAGCTGGGCGAAGCCGTCGGCGAGGCACTGGGCGAGGAAGCCGCTGCACAGGAAGTGGCTGTCCTGCTCGGCCCTGGCCTGAACATCCAGCGCAGCCCCCTTTGCGGCCGCGACTTCGAGTATTTCTCGGAAGACCCCATCCTCGCGGGCAGGATGGCCGCTGCCTATGTGCGCGGCATCCAGAAAAATGGCATCTCTGCCTGCCCCAAGCACTTTGCGGTCAACAGTCAGGAGCTGCGCCGCATGGCCAGCGACTCGGTGCTCGATGAGCGCCCTGCGGGAGCTGTATCTGACCGGTTTCGAGATCGTGGTGAAAGAGGTAAAGCCCAAGACCATCATGACCTCCTACAACCTCATCAACGGCACCTATGCCAACGAGAATGCCCACCTGCTGCAGGACATTCTGCGGAAGGACTGGGGCTTCGACGGGGCCGTCGTCACCGACTGGGGCGGCTCCAATGACCACGCCCTCGGCGTGAAGAACGGCTCCACCCTCGAAATGCCCTGTCCCGGCGGCGACTCCATCCGGGAGCTGATGAAGGCCGTACAGGACGGCAAAATTTCCGAGGCCGACGTGGACGCCCGCCTCGACGAGATGCTGGAACTGGTGCTCTCCACCCACGCTGCGGTGGAAAAAGCGCCCCGCACCTTCGACGCTGCCGCGCACCATAAGCTTGCCCGCCGCGCGGCCGCAGAGAGTATCGTCCTGCTCAGGAACGAGGGCGGCATCCTGCCGCTCAAGCCCAATGAGAAGCTGGCCGTCATCGGCGACTTTGCCGAGACGCCCCGCTATCAGGGCGCAGGTTCCAGCGCCGTCAACGCCCTGCAGGTGGACACCCTGCTGGACAGCATCAAGGCCGACGACAGCGGCATCACCTTCGTGGGCTATGCCTCCGGTTTCGAGCGTCAGGGTGCAGCTGACGCCGAGAAGCTGGAAGAGGCTGTGGCCCTCGCAAAGAAGGCTGACACTGTTCTGCTCTGCCTTGGCCTCGATGAGCTGCGGGAGAGCGAAGGCCTCGACCGCGCAGACATGAAGCTGGCCGAGAACCAGCAGCAGCTTCTGGCCGCTGTGGCTGCCGTCAACCCGAACGTCGTCGTTCTGCTGAGCGCCGGTGCGCCGGTAGAGACGCCGTGGGTCGGCCAGTGCAGGGCGCTGGTCTACGGCGCACTGGGCGGACAGGCAGGCGCCGGCGCGGCCGCAGACATCCTCACCGGCAGGCTCTGCCCCTGCGGCAAGCTGTCCCAGACCTGGGCGCAGGCTCACGACGACACCCCCGCCAAGGCGAACTTCGGCGGCGAGGGCCGGAACGTGGAGTACCGCGAGGGCCTGTATGTGGGCTACCGGTACTATCAGACCGCCGGTGTGCCGGTGGCGTTCCCCTTCGGCTACGGCCTGAGCTACACCACCTTCGAGTACAGTGATTTGAAGGCAGACGAGAAGGGCGTGACCCTCACTGTCACCAACACCGGCAGCTGTGCCGGTGCCGAGATCGTCCAGCTCTACGTCGCAAAGCCGGACGCCAAAATCTTCCGCCCGGCGCAGGAGCTGAAGGGCTTTGCAAAAATCTTCCTCGCCCCCGGCGAGAGCAGGACGGTGAGCATCGCTCTGGACGACAAGGCGTTCCGCTACTGGAACGTCAAGACTGACCGCTGGGAAGTCGAAGGCGGAAGCTATCAGCTCCGCGTGGGTGCATCCAGCGCAGACATCCGCCTGACGGCGGAAGTCTCCATCAAGGGGACCAACGCTCCCGACCCCTACAAGGGTCTCGACCTGCTCCACTACGTCTCCGGTCAGATCACCTATGTGACCGACGCCGAGTTCGAGGCTCTGCTGGGCCACCCTGTGCCGGAGGATGTCGTCCGCATCGACCGGAACATGACGCTGGGCGAGATGGACCATGGCCGCAGTCCGCTGGGCTGGGTGGCACAGAAGGTGCTGCGCTACCGTCTGGACAGCAGCTTTGCAAAAGGCACCCCCGACCTGAACACCGTGTTCCAGTATAATATGCCGCTGCGCTGGCCAAGATGACCAACGGCATGGTGAGCATGGGCATGGTGGACGGCCTCGTCTGGGAGCTGAAAGGCTTCTGGCTCGTGGGCATCCTCCGGGTCATCTATGAGTTCGTCAAGAATCTCATCCTGAACAGCCAGATGGAAAACCGGCTCAAAACAGCTGAAAGGAATAAGGTCATGAATTTCTGGAATAACTTTGCCGCAAAGCATCCGGCCGCGGCCAAATGGGTGCGGGAGGGTGGACTGTTCGTCATCGTGTCCAACCTCATCACCGTGTTCAAATATCTGCTTCTGCAGTTCCTGCCCAAGGCGTTTGCAAGCCTGCCGGTGGTGGACTTCGGCTGGCCGGGCATCGACATCACTCTGTTCGGCGAGACCTTCAAGTGGAACATCCTCGGCTACGACGCCGCCCACGGCGGCCTGCCCTACTTCTGCGCCTACATGGTGGCCATGGTCATCGGCGAGTGCATCAATTTCCCCATCCAGCGCAATTTTGTCTTCCGCAGCAAGGGCAACCTCGCCAAGCAGATCGGCTGGTATCTGCTGGCTTTCTGCCTCATCACCTGCATCGTCAACTCCATCAACTGCATCTGGGTGGCTGTGGCCGGTCTGTTGGTGCCTGATTTCATCTACAACATCGGCACCACGGTGCTCAACGGCGGCATCTCGATGGTCATCTTCTTCTTCGTGAACAAGATCATCTTCCCCGAAGGCGAAGCCGCAAAATAATCTGTCATCTTCTTTATTTTCATCATTTTCTTCATCCGAACCAACAGGCCGTCCTCCTCCAGAGGACGGCCTGTTGGCATATTGAGCGGTTTTGGACGCTGCAAAGGACGAAATTTCGGTCATAGGGTAAGAATCTGCCCAGGAGTCTTGCACTTTGATACTTTACTGTGGTAAAATCATGTCATGCTTTTATCATAGAGGAAAAAGCACCAAAGGGGGAACGTGTATGAGTGAGATCTGTATCATCGTCACCATCGTCGTCTATCTTGCGGCCATGCTGCTGGTGGGTTTCGCCTATAGCAAGACCAACAACGACAGCGCCGACTTCTACCTCGGCGGCCGGAAGATGGGGCCGCTGGTCACGGCTATGAGCGCCGAGGCCAGCGATATGTCCAGCTGGCTGCTGATGGGGATGCCGGGTCTGGCCTATCTGACAGGCATTGCCTCGCCGGGCTGGACGGCCATCGGCCTTGCGCTGGGTACCTGGCTCAACTGGCTCATCGTGGCCCGGCGGCTCCGCCGCTATTCGGCCAACCTCGACGCCATCACGGTACCGCAGTTCTTGTCGCTTCGCTTCCATGACCAGCGCAATCTGCTCAACGCACTGGGCGCGGTGATCATCATCGTCTTCTTTGTGCCGTATACGGCCTCGGGCTTTGCGGCCTGCGGCAAGCTGTTCCACAGCCTCTTCGGCGTAGATTACATGGCGGCAATGCTGGTGTCGGCCCTCGTCATCGTGGGCTATACCATTCTGGGCGGCTTCCGCGCTGTCACCACCACCGACCTTATCCAGTCGGTGGTCATGTCGCTGGCCCTCATCGCGGTGCTGGGCTACGGTATCGTCGTGGCCGGCGGCTGGGGCGCTGTTGTCGAGAACGCCCAGAGCCTTTCCGGCTACCTGACCATGACGGCCAGCCACGACGCTGTGACCGGCGGGGCCACGTCCTACAGCCTGCTGGACATCGTCTCCACCATGGCGTGGGGTCTCGGCTACTTCGGTATGCCCCACATCCTGCTCCGCTTCATGGCCATCGAGGACGAGAAGAAGCTGGTGCTCAGCCGCCGCATCGCCACCGTCTGGGTGGTCATCGCCATGACGGCGTCCATCGTCATCGGCATGGTGGGCCTCGGCATGACCAGGGTTGGTGCGCTGGAATTCCTCAGCGGCTCGTCCAGTGAGACCCTTATCGTCCGCATCGCCAGCCTCATCAGCCAGCACGGTGTGCTGGCGGCAGTCCTCGCCGGACTCATCCTTGCAGGCATCCTGGCGGCTACGATGTCCACGGCGGACAGCCAGATGCTGGCCGCTGCGTCCAGCGTGTCCCAGAACATTTTGCAGGAGTTCGGCCACCTCAAACTGAGCGAGAAGCAGAGCCTCTTCGCAGCCCGCCTGACCATCATCTGCGTCAGCGTGGTGGGCGTGGTGCTGGCCCGCGACCCGGATTCCAGTGTTTTGGCATCGTCAGCTTTGCGTGGGCCGGTTTCGGCGGCTCCTTCGGCGCTGTCGTCCTCTGCGCCCTGTTCTGGAAGCGCTGCAACTGGCAGGGCGCGCTGGCCGGTATGCTCTGCGGCGGCCTGATGGTCTTCGTCTGGAAGTACATTGTCAGCCCGCTGGGCGGCGTCTTCGGCATCTATGAGCTTCTGCCCGCCTTCCTCGTCTCGCTGGCCGTCTGCGCGGTGGTCAGCCTCGTGACCCCGGTTCCCACGGAGGATATTCTGGCCGAGTTCGACGCGGCAAAATAACCGGTAAAATACAGAGAGCGCCTGTGTTGATTTCCAGCACAGGCGCTCTTTCATGCTTGCGAGACCTGCCCGTGCTCCACCCGGTATACCTTGTCAAACTGTTTCATGAACGCCCCGAGACGTCGTGGGTGATGGCCACCACCATGCAGGGGAGAGCGAGCAGATTTTCCATGACCTGTCCGCTGGTGTCGGGGTCGAGGCTGGCAGTAATTTCATCGGCAATGATGAGGTCATACCGGCGGAGCACCAGCCGTGCGATGCCGATGCGCTGGCGCTGCCCGCCGGAGAGGTTCTTGCCGTTCTCGCTGATGAGGGTGTCGAGGCCGTCGGGCAGGGTGCTTACCCAGTCGGAAAGGCCCGCCGTCTCCACGGCGTGGGTCAGCTGCTCTTCGGGGAAATCCTCACCCAGGCAGATGTTGCTGCGGAGGGTGTCGTTGAAGAGATAGGTGGTCTGGGCGATGTAGCCCACCCGCTGGTAGAGGCTCTGACGGTCGATGCCGCGCAACTGCTGGCCGTTGAAGAGGATGCTGCCGGTATAGTCTGGGTAGTACTGGAACAGCAGCTTTGCCAGTGTAGACTTGCCGCAGCCGCTCTCGCCCACGAGAACGGCCTTTTCCTGCCCGGAAACGGTCAGCCGGACACCGCTCAGCACCGGCGCGGCAGCACCCGGATAAGTAAAGCCGGTGTCTTGGCACTCGATGTGCTCAAGCCTGCCGATGGGCTGACCTTTGGGCGTTTCTTCCGGGCCGGATATGGCGTCTTCTAACCGCTGGCGGATGCCTTTGGAGGACCTGACCTTGGCCCAGCACTGAGCGATCTGGCTGCAGGGCGTGATGACGAAATTCGCCATGCTGGCGGCGGTGGAGACGGTGCCGATCGTCGGACGGCCATCAAAGGCGAGGAACAGGCCCACCAGCATGACGATGGGGAAGATGAGGTTGCTGATGAGAGAGGTGTTGACCACCATTGCATTGAGGCTCTGCTGATAGCCCAGCTCGCTGGTGCGGGCCTGCCGAGCCGCGTCCCGGTGGCGGGCGGCGTAGGCGTCCTCCCGCAGAAAGCCCCGGATGACCTCAAACCCGCCCAGAAGCTCTTTGAGCTGTTGGGTGTAGCCCGCCATCTGGAGCGAGAAGGCGTCGCGGGCAGCTTTGAGCCGCTCGTTCATCTTGCGGGGCAGCACCAGCGGCGGCACGGTCACGAGCAAAATCGCCGCCAGCATCACCGGGCTGATGTAGAGGTACATTCCCAGAGCGCAGAGCATGATGCCGCCCCAGAACACGATATTGAAGATGGACATATAATAGTCGTCGTAGAGGGTGCGCAGGTCGGTAGTCAGCAGGGAGAGATAGGCTGCGTCGCCCTCCCGCTGATATTGGGACACCGGGCGGCGCAGCACCCGCTCCATGACCTGCCCCGTACCTGCTCCACGGCACCGCAGGCGAGTTTTGTAAAGGAGCGGCGGCTCAGCCGTTCGAAAAACCAGCTGGTGAAGGTGATGAGGAACACCAGCCCCATATAGCCCAGCGCCTCCTGCTTGCTCTTGGAGTCGATGAGCCACTTGAGCTGGAAGCTTTTCTGCGGTGCGAAAAAGGACACCACCGCCGTAAAGAGCACAAAGACGATGAGCTTCGCCCAGTGGTGCTTGAAGTAGTCGTTGACCGTCTGATTATTCATAAGCAATACCCTTATATGTCCCGAAAGGCTTCCTGCCGCGGTGCAGAATTTGGACTAAGTATAACATGGTTCCGCAAAAAATAGGTTTCGCCATTTTTCGGGACATAAAATCCCCCTGCCCGGTGGACAGGGGATAAAGCTCTTTATGTAAGAGGTGCTGTCAGCTTACAGCTGGGGGCCGGCGGAGACCAGAGCCTTGCCTGCTGCGTTGCCCTCGTACTTTGCGAAGTTCTTGATGAAGCGGCCAGCCAGATCCTTGGCCTTCTCTTCCCACTGAGCGGCATCTGCGTAGGTGTCGCGGGGGTCGAGGATAGCGGGGTCAACACCGGGCAGTGCAGTGGGGACCTCGAAATCGAAGTAGGGGATCTTCTTGGTGGGAGCCTCGTTGATGGCACCGCTCAGGATAGCGTCGATGATGCCGCGGGTATCCTTGATGGAGATGCGCTTGCCGGTGCCGTTCCAGCCGGTGTTGACCAGATAAGCCTTGGCGCCGCTCTTCTGCATCTTCTTGACCAGCTCCTCAGCGTACTTGGTGGGGTGCAGCTCCAGGAAGGCCTGACCGAAGCAGGCGGAGAAGGTGGGGGTGGGCTCGGTGATGCCGCGCTCGGTGCCGGCCAGCTTGGCGGTGAAGCCGGACAGGAAGTAGTACTGGGTCTGCTCCGGAGTCAGGATGGAGACCGGGGGCAGGACGCCGAATGCATCAGCAGACAGGAAGATGACATTCTTGGCTGCGGGTGCAGAAGAGATGGGGCGGACGATGTTCTGGATGTGGTCGATGGGGTAGGAGACGCGGGTGTTCTCGGTCACGCTCTTGTCGGCGAAATCGATGTGGCCCTCAGCGTCCAGAGTGACGTTCTCCAGCAGAGCGTTGCGCTTGATGGCGTTGTAGATGTCGGGCTCAGAGTCCTTGTCCAGGTTGATGACCTTTGCGTAGCAGCCGCCCTCGAAGTTGAAGACGCCGTTGTCGTCCCAGCCGTGCTCGTCATCGCCGATGAGCAGACGCTTCGGGTCGGTGGACAGGGTGGTCTTGCCGGTGCCGGACAGACCGAAGAAGATGGCAGTGTTCTTGCCCTCCTTATCGGTGTTGGCAGAGCAGTGCATGGAAGCGATGCCCTTCAGCGGCAGGAAGTAGTTCATCATGGAGAACATACCCTTCTTCATCTCGCCGCCATACCAGGTGTTGACGATGACCTGCTCCTTGCTGGTGATGTTGAACAGCACAGCAGTCTCAGAGTTCAGGCCCAGCTCCTTGTAGTTCTCGACCTTAGCCTTGGAAGCGTTGTAGACAACGAAATCAGGCTCGAAGTTTGCCAGCTCCTCAGCGGTGGGCTTGATGAACATATTGGTGACGAAATGTGCCTGCCAGGCCACTTCCATGATGAAGCGGATGGCCATGCGGGTGTCCTTGTTGGCGCCGCAGAAAGCATCCACGACGTACAGGCGCTTGTTGGAGAGCTCCTTCTTGGCGATCTCCTTCACAGCTTCCCAGGCTTTCTGAGATGCGGGGTGGTTGTCGTTCTTGTACTCGTCGCTGGTCCACCACACGGTGTCCTTGGAGTTCTCATCCATGACGATGAACTTATCCTTGGGGGAGCGGCCGGTGTAGATGCCGGTCATGACGTTGACAGCGCCCAGCTCGCTGACCTGGCCCTTCTCGTAGCCTTCCAGCTCGGGCTTGGTCTCCTCGTCGAACAGCTGCTCGTAAGAGGGATTGTACACGATCTCGGTCGTGCCGGTGATACCATACTTGCTCAGATCCAACTTTGCCATGATACTTATACCTCTTCTTTCGTTCAGGTCATCGCCCAGACACCAGCGGTAAGCTGCCCTCAGCCAAAAGGACACCGCAAAAGGACGATGAAAAGAAATACAGATGCGTATTCTCCTGTATATCATTATACATAAATCGGGGCTGAAATCAACCGGCGGAGCGGTTTTCTTCGGGTAAAAGCAACAAATCTTATTAAGAATCTGGGGTATTTGAGACAGTTTCGTAAAAATCTTGGCCCGTTTGCCTGTACAAATTAAAGATTTTATGCCAAAACAAATCTTTGATAAAATTTTGTCGATTTGGGATACAAGGAGCGGAAAACAGGAGAGAAGAGTCTGCAATTAAAGGAAGAGAAAAACGTATTATAAGTAGAGACACAAAATGTTTGTGGATATTTTGCGATTTATCTGGAAAAAACGCACAACTTATGATATACTGAATCAGTTTGACCCGCGGCCATGAGCCGCCAGCATGGAGAAACAACGACGATGAAGACGCTTTACATATTTCTTACCCGCTCCGGCACCCTGCTCTCGAACCTCGTGTACAGCCTGACCGGTGCGCAGTACACCCACGTCTCCCTCGCCTTCGACGAGGACCTGAGCACTCTCTACAGCTCTACCCGCAAGAATGGTTATACCATGTTCCCCGCAGGTCCCAGCCGGGAGTACCTGAACCGGGGCGTGTTCCTCATGCGGGAGAACATCCCTGCGCCCTCTACGCGCTGGAAGTGACGGACGAAGTCTACACCCGCGCCAAGCGCCGCACCCAGCACATGATGCACCACGGGGAGCTCTACCGCTTCAATTCGCTGGGTCTGCTGCTCTGCTGGATGCATATCCGCTGGCAGCGCCGCCGGCATTATTTCTGCTCCCAGTTCGTCAGTGAGGTGCTCCAGAAGAGCGGTGCGCTGGAGCTGCCAAAGCCCAGCACCCTCATGCACCCCAGCGATTACGCCGAGCTGCCCGAGCTGCGCTGCCTCTACCGCGGTACGCTGGCCGGCCTGCCCCAGCGCCAGAGCATGGAGCTGGGCGAGGTGGAGAGCGTCATGGGCCTTTACCTGAACGTCCTTCTGGGAGCTGTGAAGGGCAGAGTGCGTCGGCTGTTCTGATTTTTCGAAATTTTGCCGAAAAATTGAAAATGCCTGTTGACAAAGCGGGTGCGCTGTGCTAAAATAATCGAGTCGGGAACAGCACCCGATGCAATGGTAGTATGGCCCGTTGGTCAAGCGGTTAAGACAGAGGCCTCTCACGCCTTTAACATCGGTTCGATTCCGGTACGGGTCACCATTTTAGTAGTAAAACGGCTCTGCGCCGTTTTATATAGATGCCTCTTTAGCTCAGTCGGTTAGAGCACCTGACTGTTAATCAGGGTGTCGCCTGTTCGAGTCAGGCAAGAGGCGCCAGTAAAGCGATGGAAGTTTTCCATCGCTTTTTCTTTTTTATCCGTTCCGGTGCGGCTTTTGTTGACAGGGAAAGCGGCGGGGGATATACTTATAAAAAATGAACCTCTCAGGCCGCCTGCGGCGTCCAGCTCTCCGGATAGGAGGCCCTTGGCAAAACCGAAAACTTACCCTTTTCGCCAGAGCCTCCCCTATCAGGGGAGGTGGCACAGCGTCAGCTGTGACGGAGAGGTTGAGGAAAAATGCGCCTGATGAAAAGGAGAAAAAAATGAAACAGATCATTCTGACGGGCGACCGCCCGACGGGCCGGCTCCATGTCGGCCACTATGTCGGCTCTCTGAAGGAGCGTGTCCGGCTGCAGAACTCGGGCAAGTTCGACGAGATCTATATCATGATCGCTGACGCACAGGCCCTCACCGACAACGCCGACAACCCGGAGAAGGTGCGCCAGAACGTCCTGCAGGTCGCTCTTGACTATCTGGCCGTGGGCATCGACCCCGCCAAGGCACACATCTTCATCCAGTCCATGGTGCCGGAGCTGACCGAGCTGAGCTTCTATTATATGAACCTCGTCACCGTCTCCCGCCTGCAGCGCAACCCCACCGTCAAGGCCGAGATCCAGCAGAAGAACTTCGAGTCCAGCATCCCGGTGGGCTTCTTCACTTACCCCATCAGCCAGGCTGCGGACATCACCGCCTTCAAGGCCACTACCGTCCCCGCAGGCGAGGACCAGCGCCCCATGATCGAGCAGTGCTGCGAGATCGTCCATAAGTTCAACGCCGTCTACGGTGAGACTCTGGTGGAGCCTGAGATCGTTCTGCCCCAGAACAGCGCCTGCCTGCGCCTGCCCGGCACCGACGGCAAGGCGAAGATGAGCAAGAGCCTCGGCAACTGCATCTACCTCTCCGATGAGCCCGAGGACATCAAGAAGAAGATCATGTCCATGTACACCGACCCGAACCACCTGCGCGTGCAGGACCCCGGCAAGGTGGAGGGCAACCCCGTCTTCATCTATCTGGATGCATTCAGCCGCCCGGAGCACTTTGCCGAGTTCCTGCCCGAGTACCAGAACCTTGACGAGCTGAAAGCGCACTACCAGCGCGGCGGACTCGGCGATGTGAAGGTAAAGAAGTTCCTGAACAACGTCATGCAGGCTGAGCTGGAGCCCATCCGCAACCGCCGCAAGGAGTGGGAGCAGCGCCTGCCCGAGGTCGTGGAAATTCTGAAGGAAGGCAGCGCTGTGGCCGAAAAGACCGCCGCCGCCACCCTCGCCGAAGTGCGTAAGTCCATGAAAATTGATTACTTCACGGATGGTAATCTGCTGAAATAACAAGGCGTAAATAAAACCCCTCTGCCAGACGGCGGAGGGGATTTTTTGTATCTTACGTTACAGCTTACAGGCTGCGGTTCTTGATCTCAGAAGTGACCTTTGCGATGAACTCATCCACTTCCATCGTGGTGGTCTCGCCCTTGCGGTCACGGACAGAGACGTTGCCGGCCTCGGCTTCCTTGGCGCCCAGGACCAGCATATAAGGCACACGGTCCACCTGCTGTGCAGCGCGGATCTTGTAGCCGATCTTCTGGTTGTCGTCGTCCAGAGCCACACGGATACCGGCCTCCACCAGCTTCTCGGTGATGGCCTCGGAATACTCGAGGGTCTTCTCGGAGACGGGAAGCACCTTGACCTGAACAGGAGCCAGCCAGGTGGGGAACTTGCCCTTGGTCTCCTCGATGAGGTAGGCCATGAAGCGGTCGAGAGAGCCCAGGATCGCACGGTGCAGGACAACGGGGGTCTTCGGTGCCATCCTTGTCCACATAGGTCAGGTGGAACTTTGCGGGCAGGCAGAAGTCCAGCTGGCAGGTGGACAGGGTGTACTCAGCGCCGACAGCGGGCTTGACGTTGACGTCCAGCTTCGGGCCGTAGAAAGCAGCCTCGCCGATCTCCTCGGTGAAGTGGATGCCCAGCTCAGTCAGGACTTCACGCAGAGCGTTCTCGGCGTGGTTCCACATCGCGTCGTCGTCGTGATACTTCTTCTTGTCGGCAGGGTCACGCAGGGACAGAACGCAGCGATAATCCGTGATGTTGAAGTCCTTGTAGACGTCGAAAATCAGGGCGCAGACATTGGCAACTTCGCTCTTGATCTGCTCCGGAGTGCAGAACAGGTGAGCGTCGTTCTGGCAGAAGTGACGGCCGCGCTCGATGCCCTTCAGGGTGCCGGAGGACTCATAGCGGAAGTCGTGTGCGATCTCGCCGATGCTCATGGGCAGGTCGCGGTAGGAGTGGGGACGGTTTGCGTAGATCATCATGTGATGGGGGCAGTTCATCGGGCGCAGGACGTAGCTTTCGCCCTCCATCTCCATGGCGGGGAACATATTCTCGCGGTAGTGGTCCCAGTGGCCGGAAGTCTTGTACAGATTCACGGTGCCGATGCAGGGAGTCATAACGTGCAGGTAGCCGCGGGCGCGCTCCTTTTCCTTGATATAGTTCTCCAGCTCCTGCCAGACCGTGTAGCCTGCGGGCAGGAACATGGGCAGACCGCGGCCAACCAGATCATCGGTCATAAACAGGCCCATCTCCTTGCCGATCTTGCGATGGTCGCGCTCACGGGCCTCCTGCTGCTCCTTCTCCCAGGCGTCCAGCTCCTCCTGATTGTGGAAAGCCACGCCGTTGATACGGGTCAGCATCTTGTTCTCTTTGTCGTTCTTCCAGTATGCGCCGGACTGCTGGGTGATCTTGAAAGCCTTCAGAGCCTTGGTGTAGGTCAGGTGAGGTCCGATGCACATATCGACGTACTCGCCCTGCTGGAAGAAGCTGAACTCGGTCTCGTCGGCCAGGTCAGCCATATGCTCGACCTTATAGTTCTCGTGGCGCTCTTCCATCAGCTTGACGGCCTCTGCGCGGGGCAGGATGAAGGGCTTGATGGCCAGATTCTCTTTGGTGATCTTGCGCATCTCCTTCTCGATGTTGGCCAGATCCTCGTCGGTCAGCTTGGTGTCGCCGAGGTCAACGTCGTAGTAGAAGCCGTTCTCGGTGGCGGGGCCGAAGGCGAAGTCAGCCTCCGGGTAGAGGCGCTTGATGGCCTGAGCCATGACGTGGGCTGCGGTGTGACGGATAACGTGCAGTTCCTGGTCCTGCGGGCACTCGTCCACATGACCGTCCTTATAGATGATCTTCATGGTGTTACTCCTTCTTGACATGAAAAATGCGTTTGGTATAACAAAAAAGACGCTTCACCCCGCATTTGCTTTACGGGATGAAGCGCCTTTGAAAATCCAACTGCGTTCCACGGTTCCACCCGAATTGCGTGCTGCTGCACGCCACTCGCTGTGCTGTAACGGGCGCACCCGGCAGAGGTTCGCCTCTGCACTCTGCGGTGGTAGAAGTCCGGCACATGGCAGGCTGCTTGCAGCGCGTCCTTCCGGACGGCAGCCCTCTCTGCGGCATGGAGAACGGGACTTCGGTTTGTCCGCATCATCGTTTTGGGACATTTGATTTTGACGCACCGGCGGCAGAAAACCTGCGCACACTGCGCATCACAGGATGAAACTACAGATGATTGTAGCACGGGAAACGGAAAAAATCAAGGGCTGTGCGCTGGAAAATGAAAAGGATCAGTGGTGCAGCCGCTTCCCCCAGCTCTCCGTATACTCCGACAGCAGCTTCTCCGTCACAAAGAGCTGGCTGCTGTAGAGGCCGTGGGTGCCGGAGAGCATATAACAGACGCCGCAGCCCAGCGCGATCAGCTCCAGCCCCACGCCGCCGAACAGCTCATAGGCCAGCAGGATGGAGGGGATAAGGGTGTTCGTCGCGCCGCAGAACACCGAGACGAGGCCCACGGCGGCGGAGAACCCGGCGGGCAGGCCCAGCAGCGGGCCGAATGCACAGCCGAAGGTCGCACCGATGTAGAAGCTGGGGACGACCTCGCCGCCCTTGAAGCCCGCCGAGAGGGTCAGGGCGGTCAGCAGTATCTTGCAGATAAAGTCCCACGGCAGGGCCTGCCCCTGCTCCACGGCGGCAGTGATGACGTCCATGCCCGCGCCGTTGTAGCGGCCCACGCCCATCAGGTAGGAGAGGGCCACCACGGCAGCACCGCCCACGACGGCGCGCACCCAGGGGTTCGGCAGGCGGCGGGGCATTTCGTGCTCCATGGTGTGGAGAAGCCAGCAGAATGCCCGGGCCACCAGCGCACAGGCCACGCCCAGCACAGCCACCAGCAGAGTAGAATCAATGGAAAGCGCCGGTGCGGTCAGCTCAAAATGGGTAGGAGAGATGCCGCAGGCCAGCGAGACGCCGTAGGCGATGAGGGCGGCGGCGAAGCCGGGGACAAAGGCCACCGAGAACGCGAGGCCCACGTCCTCCACCATGATGCCGAAGAGGGTCGCCGACAGCGGCGTGCCGAACAGTGCCGAGAAAAACGCCGCCATGCCGCAGGCTGTGGCCGTGCGGCGGTCGTGGTCGGAGAAGCGGAAGAGCTTTGCGATGTTGTAGCCGATGCTTCCGCCCATCTGCAAAGCCGCGCCCTCGCGTCCGGCCGAGCCGCCGCAGAGGTGGGTGAGCACCGTGCCGAAGAAGATGGCCGGCACCAGCAGCGGGCTGACGCTCGCCGCTGTGGACGGCGCGGATGACGTTGTTCGTCCCCATCCCTTCGCAGCCCGTCACCTTATAAAGTGCCACGATGGCAAGACCTGCCACCGGCAGAAGCCAGAGCAGCCAGATGTGCTCGGCCCGCCATTCGGTGACATGCTCCACGGCCAGGTGGAACGCTGTGCCGACGGCACCGCAGACGAGGCCGGCGGGAACGGCCAACAGCAGCCAGCGGGCCAGAATGGCCGCGACGGCCCGGAAGGAATAAAGCTCCTTTTTCAAAAATTCTTTCATGATAACACTCCTGTGTTTTTTATATCCTGCCCACAAAGATAGCACGACGGACGGGTGCTGTCAAGAAACGCCAAAGCCCCGCTCCCTTGTGCGAAGGAGCGGGGCTTTGAGCTGTGTTTGGAATTATCAGAAAAAGGAAAAAGGAGAACAATATATCCACGCCGTCTCGGCGGGATAGCGATGAAATCAGGGGGACGCTTACTCGACGTCCTGCAGGGCGGCAAAGTCCTCTTCGCCGGTGCGGATCTTGACCACGCGGGTCACGTTGTAGACGAAGATCTTGCCGTCGCCGATGTGGCCGGTGTAAAGCGCCTTCTTGGCGGCCTCCACCACGGAATCGACCGAGATCTTGGAGACGATGACCTCGACCTTGATCTTCGGCAGGAGGGTGCTGTCCACAGGCACACCACGGTATTTTTCAGTGGTGCCTTTCTGGATGCCGCAGCCCATGACCTGCGTGACCGTCATGCCGGTGACGCCCAGATCGTTGAGGGCGCTCTTGAGCTGGTCGAACTTGGAGAGCTTTGCAATGATGGACACTTTGTGCATCCCGGTGTCGTAGATGCCGTCGTGGATGACAGCAGGCTCACGCACCACAGGCACAGCGGCGTCCATCTGCTTTGCAGAAGCTTTGGAAACGTTGTCCTCGCCGAGGTCGGTGTTCTCGTTGGGGACCATGGCGGCAGAGTTTGCATCGGAGATGGCGAAACCGGCGTAAGCGGAAGCCAGACCGTGCTCGTGGATGTCCAGACCGTCGATCTCCAACTCAGCGGGAACGCGGAGGCCGATGGTTTTGTCGATGACTTTGAAGACAACGAACATCACGATGAGAACGTAGGCATCGACCACGATGAGGCCCAGCAGCTGGATGCCCAGCTGGCTCAGACCGCCGCCGTAGAACAGGCCCTTACCGACACCGTTGCCGCCGTCGGAGAAGAGGCCCACGGCAATGGTACCCCAGACGCCGTTTGCAAAGTGGACGGAGACAGCGCCCACGGGGTCATCGATCTTCGCAATGTTATCGAAGAACTCGACGCTCAGCACCACGAGGATGCCGGCGACGAAGCCGATGATGAAAGCACCAAAGGGCGAAACGGTGTCGCAGCCTGCGGTGATGGCCACCAGACCAGCCAGAGAGCCGTTGAGCGTCATGGAGACGTCGGGCTTGCCGTAGCGCTTCCAGGTAAAGAGCATGGTCACGCAGGTAGAAACTGCTGCCGCAAGGTTGGTGTTGAAGCAGACCAGACCGGTCAGGGTCATGGTCTCATCGGTGGAAAGGCTCAGGGAAGAGCCGCCGTTGAAGCCGAACCAGCAGAACCAGAGGATGAACACGCCCAGCGCACCGGCGGTCAGGTTGTGGCCGGGGATGGCGTGGGGCTTGCCGTCCTTGTCGTACTTGCCGATGCGGGGACCCAGCAGGGCCGCGCCCAGCATGGCGATGACGCCGCCGACGTTGTGGACTGCTGCAGAACCGGCAAAGTCGTGGAAGCCCATGCTCTGGAGCCAGCCGCCGCCCCACATCCAGTGGCCGCAGATGGGGTAGACCACCAGCGAAATGGCTGCGGAGTAGACGCAGTAGGCTTTGAAGTTGGTGCGCTCGGCCATAGAGCCGGAGACGATGGTGGCTGCCGTTGCGCAGAAGACAGTCTGGAACACGATGTACACCCACAGCGGGATGTCGAGGCCCAGATGAGAATAATCACCCTGAATGAAGGGGTCGAACCCGCCGATGAGAGCGCCGGTGCCGCCGAACATCAGGCCGAAGCCGATGAGCCAGTAGCAGGGCGTGCCGATACAAAAATCCATCATGTTTTTCATGAGGATATTGCCGGTGTTCTTGGCGCGGGTGAAGCCTGCCTCGCAGAGCGCGAAGCCGGCCTGCATGAAGTAGACGAGGAACGCTCCTACGAGCGTCCAACAGGTGTTGACGGAGCTGAACATGACGCAGATACCTCCCCAATGATCTGGCTGCCGGGTGCCAGCCCGGCAGCGCGTACACTCCGGCTGCTGCACCTCTATCTGCGCAGCAGCGCGGAAAATCCGGAAAAGGAAGCCCTATTTCTCCCTTGGCCGCAGGGGATACACTTCCCCCGGAAACACAAAAGGCGCTGGCGGATCTTTCATCCGTCAGCGCCTTTGCTTCGATGGCAAGAGTATAAGGCGGTTTGGTCAAAGTGTCAAGAGCTGGATGCTATTTTTGACGTTCTGCACAAACCGGAAAAGAATGGGCAAAGAAAACTTTGGTAGGCATCATTTTTCCTCTGTGTGGTCTGCCCGCATTTCGACATGGAGCAGCAGGCTCATCAGAGCGCGCAGCGCGAAAGTCGCCGCCAGCGGGATGACCGACTCGAGGTTCTGCAGAAGGAAGGTCTTGGCGATCTCTGCCGACATGAGAAATTCCAATGCCGTCGTCAGGCCGGTGCTCATTTCGTGGTGGAAGTCGTACCGGTCGTGGAAAAAGGTCGTCCGCACATAGTGGTAGGTGGCCTTGACAAGGCTCGTCACGATGATAAACAGGCCGATGACCTCCGCCAGCCCCGCGATGAGGGGGACTGCCGATTCCAGAAAGCCCTCCAGCAGGTGGGCGATGTTCTCGTTCAGGTGATACAAGGCCGTCATGCTCTGGTCACCGCTCAAGCCAGCAGGCTCTTGATATAAGCGGCCAGCTCCTCGTCCTTGCAGGAGGCGAAGAACAGCTCGCTGAACTTCTCACCGGCGATGGCACCCTTCAGCAGGTCCTGATCGATGCTCTTGAGGCACTCGATGAGGGGCTTGAAAGTGGCGGCGCGGACGCCGTCGAGGATCTTCTTGTTGCGCTGCTCGGGTTCGACGCGCTCCTTGGGGTAGCCCTGACCGTGGCCGAAGCCGAACAGCTTCTCAAAGCTGTACTCGAGGTTCAGCTCGCCGCCCCAGCCAAAGCCCTTGGCGAAAGGCATGGCCACGGCGTTGCCGTCGTTGACGTGGGCGAAAGTGTAGGCGTCCACGGGGTCCTCCACATGGCCGCAGATGACGCCGGGAAAGCTGTTCAGGGCCAGCATGGCGCCCTCGCCGGTGCCGCAGCCGGTGATGACGTAGTCGGCAGCGCCGCTGTTGAGCAGGATGGCGGCGAGGATGCCGCACTGCACATAGGTCAGCTGGGCGGCATCATCGGCGGCATACATGCCGTAGTTGACGACCTCGTGGCCCATCGGCTCTACGACCTTCTTCAGGGCGGCCTCGATGATGCCGTTCTTTGCGGCCTGACTGTTCTCGTTGATAAGTGCGATCTTCATGGGAAAGTCCTCCTGTTTTTATTATTATGACCAGTGTAGCAGATTCCGGAAAAAAAGTCGATATGGGAAACAAAAGAGCGCCGTGCCCGGCACCCGGAAGGCAGCGGACACGGCGCAAAAAATGCCGGATATGGAAAAACTTACTGCGGCTGCTTGCCGATGTAAGCCAGGATACCGCCGTCAACGTACAGGATGAGGCCGTTGACGAAGTCGGAAGCGGCAGAAGCCAGGAAGACAGCGGGTCCGCCCAGATCCTCAGCCTCGCCCCAGCGGCCTGCGGGGGTCTTGGCGACGATGAAGCTGTCAAAGGGATGACGGCTGCCGTCGGGCTGACGCTCGCGCAGAGGTGCGGTCTGCGGGGTAGCGATGTAGCCGGGTCCGATGCCGTTGCACTGGATGTTGTACTCGCCATACTCGGAGGCGATGTTCTTGGTCAGCATCTTCAGGCCGCCCTTGGCTGCAGCGTAGGCGGAGACGGTCTCACGGCCAAGCTCGCTCATCATGGAGCAGATGTTGATGATCTTGCCGCCGCCCTGCTCGATCATATCGGGGATAACGGCCTTGGCAACGATGAAGGGAGCGTTCAGGTCAACGTCGATGACCTGACGGAACTGAGCAGCGGTCATCTCGGTCATCGGGATGCGCTTGATGATGCCGGCGTTGTTGACCAGAATGTTGATATGGCCGACTTCCTCGGTGATCTTTGCGACCATGGCGTTCACGGCGTCCTCATCGGTGACGTCGCAGACATAGCCGTGAGCCTTGATGCCAGCTTCTTCATAAGCGGCGAGGCCCTTATCGACCAGCTCCTGCTTGATGTCGTTGAAGACGATGGTAGCGCCGTTTGCGGCCATTGCCTTTGCGATAGCCATGCCGATGCCGTAGGAAGCGCCGGTGATGAGCGCGACCTTGCCGGTCAGGTCAAAGGATTTGGGAGTACACTGTGCCATAATTAAGTCCTCCAATCAGAATTTTGCTTTGCGGGGCGCTGCGCTGCCGGACTATACCTGTAGTCTAACTGCCGCCACGGGAAGCAGCAATTTGGACTGTCCGGCCCTGCACCCTCTTGTATACTAGAGTAGCATTCTTTATTCCGACTGTCAAGGTGTTTTCTTGGCACAATTACTGCAAATTTTTTCTCATTTTGCTGCGCTTTCGTGAAATCGTCATAAAAACGGACTCTGCAAAGGCCGGGATTGCTGCTTGTTGCACACAATAGCCCTTCAGCCCAGTTTTTTCTTCTGCTGGTGGGCCATGATGGGCATTAAGATCGCCATCGGCATGAACCGCTGAGCCGTCGTTGCCGCCCGCATGAGGGCCGATGGGACGATGATGGTCTTGTGGCGGAGCATCCCCCGCATGGCCTCCTCGACGCAGAGTTCCGGGCTGATGCCCCTCAGTGCGAACACCACATCGGCCCGCTCGTTGAACTCGGTGTCCACCGGGCCGGGGCAGAGGGCGCAGACGTAGACCGGGCTGTGCTGCTCCCGCAGTTCTTCGGCCACGCCCCGGGTCAGGCTGACAACATACGCTTTGGTGGCGTAGTAGCCCGCCATATAGGGTCCGCCCGGCAGCAGCCCGGCGGAAGACGCCACGTTGAGCACGGTGCCGAAGCCCTGAGCCTCCATCTTTTTCACGGCGAACTTGAATAGCTGGTGCATGGCCAGCACGTTGACCTTCGCCATGGAGAGCTCTTTCTCGCCGCTGGTCTCAAGAAAGCTGCCGCAGACGCCGAAGCCGGCGTTGTTGATGAAAATATCGATGCGCTCGTCAGTCAGCGCCTCGCAGAGACGGGCGCACTCGCTCTCCTGCTCCAAATCAGCAGGCAGGATGCGGCAGAAGGTGCTGTGCTTCGCGGTGAGCTCTGCGGCCAGAGCTTCGAGTCGGTCAGTGCGGCGGGCGGTGAGGATGAGTCGGAAGCCGAGGCGGGCATACCGGCGGGCAAACTCCCGGCCAATGCCGGAAGAAGCTCCGGTTATCCATACAGTTTTGGACATAAATTACTCCTTGTAAAATCCGGAAGCCTTGTCGATGGCTTCCAGCTCGTCAGCGGTGAAGGTGGTGTTGTTCAGGGCAGCGATGTTGTCGAGAATCTGCTGGGGCTTGGACGCGCCGATGAGGACGCTCGTCACCTTGCCGTCCCGCAGTATCCACGCCAGCGCCATCTCGGCCAGCGTCTGGCCGCGGGCGGCGGCGATTTCGTTCAGGGCGCGTATCTGTGCAAGCTTTTCCTCGGTGATGACGCTCTCTTTCAAAAAGCGGCCATCGGTGCGGATGCGGCTGTCCTCCGGGATGCCGTTGAGGTAGCGGTTGGTCAGCAGACCCTGCGCCAGCGGGCTGAAGGCGATAATGCCCTTGTTCAGCCGGACAGCAGTCTCTTTCAGGCCGTTCTGCTCGATGGTGCGGTCAAAGATGGAGTAGCGGTTCTGGTTGATGACGAAGGGGACGTGGAGCTCGTCGAGAATGGCGCAGGCTTTTTCCAGCGTCTCACCGTTGTAGTTGGACAGGCCGGCATAAAGCGCCTTGCCGCTGCGCACCGCCTGCGCCAGAGCACCCATGGTCTCTTCCAGCGGGGTGTTGGGGTCCATCCGGTGGTGGTAGAAGATGTCCACGTACTCGAGACCCATCCGCTTCAGGCTCTGGTCGAGGCTGGCCAGCAGGTATTTCCGGCTTCCCAGTCACCGTAAGGCCCTTCCCACATGGTGTAGCCCGCCTTGGTGCTGATGAGGAGCTCATCGCGGTAGGGGCAAGATCTTCCTTGAGGATGCGGCCGAAGTTCTTCTCGGCGCTGCCCGGCTCGGGGCCGTAGTTGTTGGCGAGGTCGAAGTGGGTGATGCCGTTGTCGAACGCCGTGCGGCAGAGCAGGCGCATGTTCTCGAAGTTCGCGGTATCGCCGAAGTTGTGCCACAGGCCCAGCGAGACGGCGGGCAGCATCAGGCCGCTTTTGCCGCAGCGGTGGTAGGGCAGGGTGGAGTAGCGTGCAGGAGATGCAGCATACATGGAGGGAAACTTCCTTTCGTTCAGTTTACCCCATTGTAGCACGGAAAAACGGCAGAATCCACATAAAAGTGCAGCGCCCCGGCATTTTTGCTGCCGGGGCGCTGTGAGAAGAAGAAAGACGAGAAACTCAGATTCAGGCGTCAGCCTTGACGTCGTTCTTGACGCTCCGGGCGGCCAGATAACGGGCCGGCTTCATGAGCAGTACGCAGCCGCCGTTGAAGACCAGAGAGCCGACGATGTACACCCCGAAGAAAAGAGGCAGATTCGCTGCAAAAGTTGCGCTGTCGATGCAGGCGACGGTCAGGTAGGCAAAGCCCACATTGTTCAGCACCTTGGGGGCGTAGGGGTGCAGGATGATGAGGATGAAGAGCACCACGCCCAGCGGCAGCAGCAGGCCCAGCATCCCGCCCAGAACAGGCGTCAGCGCACCGATGGCCAGCATCGCCAGCACCGTGAGCACCATGCCCACGAGGCCGCCCAGCTCCACGCTGATAAAGCGGTCTTTGATGTCGCACTCCATCGTAAAGAGCATGATGTTGCTCAAAAGACGAGCCAGCTGTACTCAAACTCGATGGCGTGGAAAAGGCGTTGGCGATCAGGATCCACGCCACCATCATCAGGCGGAAGTAGAGCAGGAAACGCTTGGTCACAGTTTCGTTCATGGAAAAACTCACTTTCTTGCTTCGGCCTGCAAAAGCGGCTGGCCGGTCGTTTTTGTGTCGGATGAAGTTATTATACTCGGTCTGGAAACAAAAGGCAATATTTACTTGCCGATATATGCAATAAAAACTTGCCAAGTTTCAAAAAACAGCTTCGTCTTGTTGCCCGGCGTGGTTTGGAGTATAATAAAACCGTAAAAGAGAAACACCCTTTTCAAGGAGGAGATAAAACATGAACAAACCGGTCCTGGTGGTCATGGCTGCCGGCATGGGCAGCCGCTACGGCGGCATGAAGCAGATCGACCCGGTGGGTCCCTGCGGTCAGGTCATCGTGGATTATTCCCTGTACGACGCCCGCCGCGCAGGCTTCGAGACGGTCATCTTCGTCATCAAGCACGAGATCGAAGAGGCTTTCAAAGCTGCCATCGGCAACCGCGTGTCAGGGTGATGGACGTGAAGTACGCCTTCCAGCAGCTGGATGAGCTGCCCGAGGGCTACACCATCCCCGAGGGCCGCGTGAAGCCCTGGGGTACCTGCCACGCGGTGCTGGCCGCAAAGCCCTACATCCACGGCCCCTTCGCCGTCATCAATGCCGACGACTACTACGGCCCTGAGGCGTTCAAGGTCATCTACGATTACCTCTCCACTCACACCGACGGCGAGGTCTACGACTACTGCATGGTGAGCTATCTGCTCAAGAACACCGTTTCCGAAAATGGCAGCGTCGCCCGCGGCGTCTGCGCCCTCAACGAGGACAGCACCCTCCACAGCGTCACCGAGCGCACCCGCATCGAGACCTATGAGGGTGGCATCCACTACACCGAGGACGGCGGCGGGAGCTGGACGGACCTGCCCGGCGAGACGCCCGTGAGCATGAACCTCTGGGGCTTCGGCGAGCTTCGTGAAGGAAGCCGACCGGCGTTTTGCCCGCTGGCTGGACGAGAATCTGGAAAAGAACCCGCTCAAGTGCGGTATTTCCTGCCGCTGGTGGTCAGTGAGCTCATCGGCGAAAAGAAAGCCGCCGTCAAGGTGCTGCGCAGCACCGATAAGTGGTATGGCGTCACCTACCGCGAGGATAAACCCGTGGTGGTGGAAGCCATCGCCAAAAAGACGGCCGACGGCCTTTACCCGGAAAATCTCTGGGCTTAATCTGCATAAAAATACGGCTGGGACGCTGTCCCAGCCGTATTTTTATCTTTACTGGATGCCGAATCCGTTGAAGGAGTCGGGATATTCGTCCTCGAGCTGCTCAAGCAGGCTGCTGAGGGAGCGGTTGTTCTGACCGTGCTTCAGCTTGGGGTAGGCGCGGAGCATACGGCCCTGCCCAGCAGATGGGTGCCGCGGCGGGTGCGGGCCTGCATGACCTGCGCACGGGCTGCCAGCTCTTCCTTGAGCTGTTCCAGCTGCAGGAATGCGGTGGTCTGCTCGGCTTTGCCCTGCGCGGCCAGCTTGCCGGCCTTGGCCGCTTCGGCGGCGTTGAGGCGGGCAGTCTGGGAGGCGCGGCGTGCGGCCTCCATGGCCTCGTCGGCGCGGGTGCGCATGGTGGAAGCGGCCTCACGGGGCGACAGCTTGTCGTAGCTGTCCCGGGCCTCGGCGGCGGCCAGCTTGAGCTGCAGGCGGCTCTCGTCCATTTTCTGGTCCATGTCCAGCGCGGTGGTGCCAAGGAGCTCGGTCATGGCGTCGCTGACAGCATGCATACTGTCGGCCACCTTCTCGAGAGCGTCCAGCTCCCGGGCGAGGTCGGAGGCGGCGATGGCGGTAGCCACCACGTCAGCGGCATACACCGCGTAAAGCAGACACATCAGCACAAAGCCCACCAGCGGCGGAATGAGGTTCACCAGCGCGGCAATGGTGGGATGGATGACCTTGACCATCACCATGGCACCCACGCCCCACATCAGCGAGAACTCAAGGCAGACATAGCCGCCGATGTTGAAGGGTTTGTCGGTGTAGTCCCACCAGCGGGTGCGGTAGAGCTTATACAGCGCCCATCCGCCCACCAGCTCCAAGGCACTGGGCAGGATGACGCCGCCGAGATACAGGAGCAACAGGTTATCTTCCAGCGGTGTGAGGAAGAAGAGCACCAGGATCATGCCGAAGCCGTAGATAGGGCAGACCGGGCCGTTCAGGAAGCCCCGGTTCACCAGCTGGCCGGTGGTGGCGGCGGCATACACCACCTCGACGCACCAGCCCAGACAGGAGTAGATGAGGAAAAACGCAAGGATATGATAAAGCGAGAAACCGCAGACTGTCGTATTGAGAAAAAACGACAAGGGGACACCTCCGATCAGTTCTGTTTGCGGACGATCTTATATTCATCGCCCGGCTCAAAGTAAGGGCAGGCCGAAGTGGTATGGGAGAGATAGCGGGCCATCTCGTCCTCATCCAGCGCGCCGCCCTCGGCGCAGTACCAGCTGCCATATTCGTCCTGCTGGTTGTTCAGGCAGTATTCACAAGGGTCAGACATTGCCTTCACCCTCGGCCTTGGCCGAAGCTTCGGCCTCCGCCTGCGCGGCCAGCTTCTTGAGCACCTTCGGCTCCACCCAGGTCACCGTGTCGGCGCCGGGCTTTTTGCGGGCGATGAGGGCCTTGATCTTAATGCCCATCTCGGTGAACATCCCCTCATGCTCGGTGCGGATGTTCCACTCCGGCTCGTTCTCGTGGAGGTCGTAAGTCTGCCAGATGATGTCGTAGCCGGAAGCGGGGAAGTAGGTCAGGCTGTCGCGGAACAGGTCATCGTCATCGGTCTTGAAATAGATCTCGCCGCCGTCCTTGAGGAAATCGCGGTACTGGATGAGCTGACGGGGGTAGGTGAGGCGGTGCTTGTTGGAGGAAGCGTTCTTGCTCCACGGGTTGCAGAAGTTGATGTAGATGCGGCTGACGGTGTCCTCCGGGGTGATGACGCCTTTGATGCGCTCGATGTCGGTGCTCATGATCTTGACATTGTCGATGGGGCGGCCTGCCTCGGCGTAAGCGGCTTCGATTTTGCGCTTTGCGAGGATGAGCACCTTGTCGGTGATGTCGATGCCCAGATAGTTATTCTCGGGGTGGGCAGAGGCCAGCTGGGAGATGAAGCCGCCCTTGCCACAGCCCAGCTCCAGCACGAAAGGCTGCTCCGGGCGGGCATACTGGCTGTGCCACTTGCCGCCCCAGATAAGGGGCTCGTGGACGTGGAAATCAGCGGCCATCAGTTCGTCGTGGGCGTAGGGCTTGAAACGCATTCTCATAAGATAGTATTCTCCTTGTGACGTGAAAAGTTTGTACTTACAGATTTTTCTTCAAAAATTCCTCTACCTGCTCCGGCGTGGCGGCGCAGCTGCCCTGGCAGATCCCGGGCTTGCCGCCGCCGCGTCCGTTCAGGGCGGCGTTGAGGGCTTTGGTCAGGGCGCGGACGTCGCCGCCGGCCTGCGCGATGCAGTAGCCGGTGCCCTTCTCGCTGGGCGTCAGAGCGGCGCAGAGACCGGTGGTGGCCTCGCTCAACCGTGCGGCCAGACGGTGCAGGCCGTCCGGGTCGAGGCCGGGAACGGTGCGGATGGCCGTTTCGTCGGGGCCAAGCTGTGCGGCCAGTGCATCGAAGAGCTGACTGCACAGGCCGAAGTGGGCGAATTTCAGGGCCGTGTACTCGTCATACACCCGGTGGACCGCCACGGCGATCTGGTCGGCCTTAGCCGAGAGCAGTGCGCCGATGTCGGCGACGCTCCGCATGGCCTGCGCTTCCCGCAGGGCGCGTCCGCCGCAGACGACGCTGAGCCGGACACCGCCCTTGTAGTTCTCAGAGGTGAGGATCTTGATCTGTCCCACCTGTCCGGTGGCGGCGGTGTGAGTGCCGCAGCAGGCGCAGACGTCCGCGCCCGGGATGGTCACGATGCGCACCTGCCCGGCGATCTCTTTTTTGCTGCGGTAGGTCAGCGCCGCCAGCTCTTCGGGGGTGGGGTAGGTGATGAGCACCGGCACATTCTCCCAGATGATGCGGTTGGCGGCAAGTTCTGCCTCCCGCAGGCCCTCGGCGGAGATGGGGACACTGGTGTCCATCCGCACGGCGTCGGAGCCGATATGGAAGCCCACGTTCTCCGCCCCGAACATCTGGTGCAGGATGCCGGAGAGGATGTGCTCGCCGGTGTGCTGCTGCATCTTGTCGAAGCGCCACTCCCAGTCGATGGTGCCGGTGACGGCGGCACCGGGCTGTGCGGTCTCGGGCAGGGCATCCACCGTGTGCCAGATGATGCCGTTCGTCTCGTGGACGTCGGTGACATGGAGCACCGTGCCGTCGGCGAGGGTCAGCGTGCCTCTGTCGGCAGGCTGACCGCCCCCTTCGGGGTAGAACACCGTGCCGTCCAGCGCGATGCGCCCGCCGCCCGTCTTTGCGTCCGCCTCTGCGGCCAGGATGACCCGGCGGCAGTCTTGAGGAATGCGTCGTTCTCAAAATATTTTTCCGTGCGCTGCATGGCACGATACCTCCTGTAATAAAAACGATATTATCCCACTATAAAACTAAGTATACCACGTTTTTTGCCTGTGGAAAATAGTCTTCGCTTATGTTATGATAGGAAACAGCATAAACCCAAACGGAATATAAAGCGAGGAAGGTATCATCATGCGTGAAAGTGGAATCCTGATGCCGGTGTCCAGCCTGCCCGGCCCCTATGGTATTGGCTGCTTTGGCGCCGAAGCGCTCAAGTTCGTGGATTTTCTGGCCGCTGCTGGCCAGCATCTGGCAGCTGCTGCCCCTCAGCCACCGGCTACGGCGACAGCCCCTACCAGAGCTGCTCTGCCTTTGCGGGCAACCCTTACTTCATCGACCTCGACGCTCTCAAGGCCGACGGCCTGCTGACCGCCGCCCAGCTCAAGGCGGAAAAGTGGGGGGATGACCCGCTTTCGGTGGACTACGGCACTCTCTACACCAGCCGCTATAAGGTGCTGCGCACCGCTTACGCCATGGCGCGAGAAGTACGCCGGTCTCCACGGCTGCGCCCACTACTACCCCGACGACTACTACGCTTTCGCCCTTGCCAACGACAGCTGGCTGAATGATTACGCCCTCTACATGGCCCTCAAGACCGCCAACGGCATGAAGAGCTGGATTGAGTGGCCCCGGGAGTACCGCCTGCGGGACGCCGCCGCGCTGGCAAAGTTCGCAGCAGAGCAGGAAGAGGAGATCGGCTTCTGGAAGTTCCTGCAGTACGAGTTTGCCACCCAGTGGAAAAAGGTCAAGGACTACGCCAACGCCAAGGGCGTGAAAATTCTGGGCGACATCCCTATCTACGTCTCTGCCGACTCGGTGGATGCATGGGTGGGAGGCGAGCTCTTCGAGCTGGACGCGCAGGGAGGCTTTGCCCGCGTGGCCGGCTGTCCGCCGGATTACTTCTCCGCAGACGGCCAGCTCTGGGGCAACCCACTGTATAACTGGCCGTATCATAAACAGACGGGATACGTCTGGTGGATCAGGCGTGTCCGCCACGCCCTCGGCATCTACGACCTGCTTCGCATCGACCACTTCCGCGGCTTCGACACCTACTGGGCCATCCCGGCGGGCAGCCCTACCGCTTGCACCGGCAAGTGGGAGATCGGCCCCCGGATGGACTTGTTCCACGCACTGGAAGCTGCCCTCGGTAAGCTGCCCATCATCGCGGAAGATCTGGGCGAGCTGTTCCCCAGCGTCCGCGAGCTGCTGGCCGACAGCACCTTCCCGGGCATGAAAGTTTTGCAGTTCGCTTTCGGCGGCGGAGACAACGAGTATCTGCCCCACAACCACGTCAAGAACAGCGTGGTCTACCCGGGTACCCACGACAACACCACCCTCACCGACTGGTGGAAGAACGCCGCCACCGGGAAGGAAAAGGCCAACGCCGCCGCTTACCTCCACCTGACTCCTGCAAGCCCACCGCGAAGGAAGTGGCCGCCGTCAAGTCGGACGCTGCCCGCATCGCGCTGCTGCGTGCGGCCCTCGGCTCTGTGGCTGACCGGGCCATCATCCCCATGCCCGACTGGCTGGGTCTGGGCGCAGAGGCCCACCTGAACACCCCCGGCAAGCTGGGCGGCAACTGGACCTGGCGCGCTGCGGAGGGCTTCGACGCAGAGCCTCTGGCCAGCCGTATCCAGGCCGAGTGCGAGGTCTACTGCCGCGCCAAGGAGCCGGTCGAAAGAGGCAAAAACCTCAATTTGACGGGAATGTAAAAATCTTTTTGAAAATTGTGCGTTTTGCTGGTAAGCGCCCCGCCATCGTGGTATAATCGCATAAGATGCAGTCAGATATAAGACTTATTTTCACAGCTATACACTGGCCATGAAAACAGGCTCGGCTGTGAAAAGGCAGAGCACCGGGAAGGAAGACCCGGTGTATAAAATGGGGAAAAACGCATGAAAAATGAATGGACTGAGCAGGACTTGCGGCAATTCGTCGAAGTTCGCGGCCTGTGTTTCAGGATGTGAGGCCTGACGCAGGTGGACGGGACGCCGACCGCTGCTGGCAGGACGACGGCCTGATGGTGGACTACGAGCTGCGCGGCGGTCAGGTGGACTGTGTGCTGCGCCGCTGTGTCGTGGCCGACGGCAAGGTGTGGCAGCTGCAGATGACGGCTCCTCTGGCAGGCAATGATCTGCCCGAAGACCGGATGACCCGCGGGAGCGGGTGCCGCGACGACATGAACCACGACTTTGTGACGGGGTGTTCAACCGCCGCTACTACGAGACGGAATTCTGCACGAAACTCGATGAGTGGAACGACTGCTGCGCTGCGCTGCGCTGGTGTCCATCGACGGCGCAGAGAAGCTTTCCGCGCGGGAGAGCGACGCCGTCATGGGCCAGCTGGTCTGCTGTGGCAAACCAGTGGAAAAAGCTTTGACCAGCCTGCTGAGCGGGTGGTCTGCCGCCTGAGCGATACCCTGTTCGCCATCGGCTGCGCCGACCGCACCCGCCGTGAGCTGGAAGAGGAGCTGAAAGCCATCTACGCCGAGATGCCCAAGGAGTGTGTGGCCTCGGTGGGCCTGATGCGCCGGGTGCCGTTCACCCAGTCCATCGGCTGCGCCTGCACCGGCGAGGTGCGCTGCAAGAACTGGGATGCCCTCTATGACCTGTGCGAGAAGCGGCTGGCCGCTGCACAGACCGCAGGCGGCGACCGCATCTACGACGGCGAATAATGCATAAGAGCTCCCCCTTTTGAGAGAAACTACCCTCAAAGGATTTTTGTATGGACCAGAAAAACGACAATCTCAATATGCTGGAAGCCATCGTGCAGAATACCGAGATGGGGAAGAACACCCTCGACCAGCTCGTGCCGATGGCGGAGGATGAGCAGTTCAAGGCGGAGCTTCTGCGCCAGCGCAATATCTACCGCCAGCTCAATCAGGAGGCCCACGCCGCCATCGACGCCTGCGGCGGCTCGGCCCAGGGCCAGAGCGCCATGGCGAAGCTCAACACCAAGGTGAGCATCGGCATGAAGACCATCACCGACAAATCCACCCGCAACCTCGCCGAGATGCTCACTCAGGGCAGCGGCATGGGCGTGGTGGACTGCATCAAATCCCAGAAGGACTACCCCGACGCCGCGCCGGGGTCGAAGAGCTGATGCAGAAGCTGCAGGATTTTGAGGAGGATAACAGGCTGAAGCTGGAGCAGTACCTGTAAACAGACAGAAGCCGGTCTTGTGACCGGCTTCTATTGCTGTCTGTTACAGAGACTCTACCATCGCGGCGACGATTTTGGTCGCGGTGGCGACGTACTCGGTGATGCTGAACTTTTGACCACCAGCACCTCATGGCCGTCCTCGTCGGCGTTATCGCTCATGGCGCGGAGGATGACGCAAGGCACATCGTTCTTGGCGGCGATCTGACTCACGGCCGCGCCCTCCATCTCCACGCAGTCGGGGGCGCATTTGGCCTCGATGGCGGCTTTGGTGGCGCTGTCGCCCACGAACATATCGCCGGTGGCGATCTTGCCTGCCAGAGCCTTGACGCCTGCGTCGGCGCAGGCTTTCTCGGCGGCGGCGATAAGGGCCGGGTCGCCGGTGTACTCCTTCAGGAAAGGCGGATTCTGGCAGATCATATCCAGCTGGGCGTCGTGGTAAAGCACCGTCTTGCCGATGACTACGTCGCCAATGCCGATCTTGCTTGTCATGTTGCCTGCGATGCCGGAGAAGATGATCTTCTCAGCACCGAACTTGGTGATGAGCACCTGGGTGGTGGCAGCGGCGTTGGCCTTGCCCATGCCTGCACAGCAGACGACCACCTGCTTGCCGGCCAGTGTGCCTTTGTGATATTCCACGCCGCCGTAGGGCTCGACCGTGACATTTTCCAGCTTGGCGCAGAGCTGGTCTACTTCGTCGGGCATTGCGCCCATGATACCTAAAATCATAAACTCTCCTTACACATTGAACAGGAACTCGATGACATCGCCGTCCTGCACCACATATTCCTTGCCCTCGGTGCGCTGCAGGCCCTTGGACTTGACGGCAGCGTAATCGAAATCGTGGGCCTCGAGGTCGCTGTAGGCGATGACGCTGGCGCGGATGAAGCCGCGCTCAAAGTCGCTGTGGATCTTGCCGGCAGCCTGCGGAGCCTTGGTACCCTTGCGGATGGTCCAGGCGCGGCACTCCTTCTTGCCGTCGGTCAGGAAGGAGATGAGGCCCAGCAGGTCGTAGCTGGCGGTGATGAGGTTGTCGAGGCCGCTTGCTTCGATCCCCATCTCGGCGAGGAAGGCTTTCTTTTCCTCGGGGCTGTAGTCGGCGATGTCCTCCTCGGTCTTGGCGCAGATAGGAATGTAGCGTGCGCCCTCTTCCTTGGCGCGTGCAGCCACCAGCGGGACGTACTTGTTGTTCTCGATGCCCTCCATCAGGTCGTCCTCGCCCACATTGCAAGCGTAGAGGACGGGCTTTGCGCTCAGCAGGCCCATCTCGTGGAGCACGGTCTGCTGCTCGGCGTCGTTCTCGTCGAAGTCGAAGCTGCGGGCGGGCTTGCCGGATTCCAGATGGGCGGCCAGCTGCTGCAGCCATGCGGCCTCGGCGGCAGCACCCTTGTTGTTGCCGCTCTTTGCGGCCTTGGCCATGCGGCCTGCGCGGTTCTGGACGACTTCGAGGTCGGAGAGGATGAGCTCGTAGTCGATGGCGTCGATGTCGGCGATGGGGTCCACGGCCTCGGCCTTGGTCACGTCCTCCACGACATGGATGATGTTGTCGTCGTCGAAGCAGCGCACGACGTGGACGATGGCATCGCACTCGCGGATGTGGCCGAGGAACTTGTTGCCGAGGCCGGCACCCTGGCTTGCGCGCCTTGACGAGGCCGGCGATGTCTACGAACTCCACGATAGCGGGGGTCTTCTTGTTGGTCTGCCAGATCTCAGCCAGCTTATCCAGCCGCTTGTCCGGCACGGCCACGATGCCGCTGTTGGGCTCGATGGTGCAGAAGGGGTAGTTTGCAGCCTCCGCGTTCTTGGTGGAGGTGATGGCGTTGAACAGAGTGGACTTGCCGACGTTGGGCAGGCCGACGATACCGAGTTTCATTTCAGATTTCTCCTTTTATAGTCATGGATGACAGAGCATTTTACAGAATGACTCCGGGTCATTTTTATATACACATCTATTTTATCATGCCTGCGGCGGCTCTTCAAGACCTTTCCGGAAGCAGAAGAAGGGGCAGATGGGCGATATGTGATTGATTTTTCACTTTCGAATCGGTTGAAAGCGCCTTCAAACTATGATATAATGCATGGAAGAGCGTGCTTTGAAGGGGAAAGTCTGCCCTTTTGCGCTCGGGAAGCATTGGAATCGTGTAAAATAGAGGGACTAGATCCGAGAAAGGAAAACAAAATGAATTATCCTGTCGAATATACTGTGATTGCGGAAAATGAAAAAATCTATATTGAGGGCGGCGCCGATTATTGGGGGCTGTTCAACTACCTCATCGGTGACTATCTGCGGGACGCGGTCCTGAGTGAGACTCGCTCGGCTGTCTGGAGCAGCGCCAAGAAGGGTTCTACTGAGCCGCTGCAGAACTGGTTCAAGAACTTCAAGAGCATGGGGATCATGGGTATGATCGGCTACATCTATGGTATCTACCACCTGGGCGAGAAGATTGATACTTACCTGACCAAGAAGTAATAAAAGTGGAAGAAAGAAAATTCAAAAAATGGGGCTGGAAGGCTTTGCTGGCGCTGCTGGGCCTGGCAGCGGCTGGCGCATTCGGCTTTTTCAGCATCTTCAATACGGTAAGAGTGGCAGCGGCTGAACCCTCCCTCTCGGAGAACGAAGCGAATGAAGCGGCATCTGTCACCATCACAGATGCGGAACTGGAACAGCTGCTCAGCGGCGAGCTCACGCTGGACAGCCTGACTCGGACCGGTACGGATGAAGCGCCTGCAGCCTCCGAGGCGCAGGGGACCGCCGCCGGTGAGCAGCCGGCCAGAACGGAGTCTGAGGCGGCAGCACCCAGCGAGCCGGAAGACTCTGCATCCGGCACGGAGCAGAGCGCAGCCTCGTCGTCCGAGGCTCCGGCGGAAAAAAAGCAGCAGGAGGCAGCCTGTGAGGCCGAAGTCAAGGCTCTCATCCAGCAGACCTACGCGCTGAAAGCCATTGCAGAAAAGGGACTCAAATCCAGCATCTCTGCGGCAAAGGCTGAGTACAAAGACGCTGCCTGCAGAGCAGCAGACCAAAACCAAAAGATCATGATCTGCCTGTCCAAGACAGGTGAGCTCACCTCGCTGCAGTCGTACTGCGACAAGGAGATGGGCCGCATCGTGAGCCAGCTGCGCACGGTCCTGAAAGAAAATGGACAGAGCACAGAACTGGCCGATCAGGTCATGAGCACCTACAAAGCCGAAAAGAGCCAGCGATATGCAGAGCTGAAAAACAAGCTGTATAACGGCTGACTGTTCTGAAAGAGCAAGGAAGGCTGAAAAGCAGAAGCACAGGAGAGGAATCACAAAGTATGGACAATTACAAGGCAGAAAATCAGGAGCAGGAGATCGATCTGGTCTCGCTGTTCTTTGCGGTCGCCCATAGGTACAAGCAGATGGCCGCCGCAGCGGTGATCTGCGCTGTGCTGTTCGGCGGCTTCAGCGTGGTGAAGGGAATGCTGAACCAGCGCGCCATCGATGAGGCCATCGCCAACGGCGAGGAAGTCCCCCGCACCAGCGCAGAGCAGCAGTACGAAGAGGACATGGTCGAGTACCGTGAGGCCCAGACGAAGCACGACACGGATGTCACCAGCTATAAGCAGCAGTTGAACCAGAACGAGGCGGATCAGGTGCGCGCCCAGTTCGACATCGACAATGCACAGGAGTATATCGACAAGTCGGTGCGCCAGAAGCTCGACCCGTACAATGTCTATACCTCGGAGACCCGCTTCTATATCACCACCGATTATAAGATCATGCCCGGTATGGACTACCAGAACCCGGACTACACCAGCGCCGTCCTCAGTGCTTACAACAGCCTGCTGACCAGCCATGAGTCCATCATCACCATTGCGGACCAGTTCAGCATGGAAGAACGCTATATGCGCGAACTTATCAGTGTTTCTGTGGACAACGATACCCGTCTGCTGACCATCACGACTTATGGTGAAGATGCTGATGAGGCGGGCCGCATCATGGATTTGATGCTCAAGCGGATGGAGGCAGTCCGCGAAAACATCGAGACGACCGTGGGCAACCATAATACCAAGCAGGTCTCCCGCAGTGACAGCACCACTGTGCTGACCTGGCTGCGCGACAGCCAGCAGGATACCCGTGATAACATGATCAGCCTGCAGAACAATCTGACAGACCTGCAGAACAATCATGAGCTGCTGGAAAAGAGCATCGAGACTGCAGATCAGGACCTCGCCGCACAGGAAAAGCCCGAGGAGCCCAAGCAGAGCAGCGGTGCCAAGAAGTTCGTTCTTACCGGCTTCCTGCTGGGCATCGTGGCTGTGGCAGGCGTGGCAGTCGTCCGCTTCCTGATGGAGGACAAGGTCTGTGTCAGCGAGGACCTCCAGAGCAGCTGCGGCGTGGGCGTGCTGGGTACGCTGGCCAACGCAGCGTCCAAGTCCGCCAAGGGCATGGATGCCTCTCTCAACAAGATGGAGAAGCGGCCGGACGGCAGTGCCGATGCTGAGATGACCCGCCTCATCGCGGCGACCATCCGCAACCGTGTGCCGGAGGCGGAGAACATCCTGCTGACCGGCGACATCGCCGGGGATCAGCTGACTGCTCTGGGCGAGGCTCTGAAGGCTTCCGGCGAGCTGGACGGCAAGAATATCCTTGTTTCCGGCAGCATCCTGCAGTCTTCGGCAACGGTCTCTGAGGCTGCCAAAGTGGATGTCGTTGTCCTTGCAGCAGACTGCGCTGTTTCTACTCACGCTTCGCTCCGCTCACAGAAGGCAAAGCTCGAGAGCTTCGGCAAGAAGGTCCTCGGCTGCGTCCTGTACGCATAATCACCAGTATATCAAAACGAGGGATGGCTTCAGGGCCACCCCTCGTTGTTGTATGTATCAGTCTTTCAGCTTGCTCAGATAGCGGTAGATGGTCGCTTCCGAGGAGCCCAGCTGTGTCGCCACCTCGCTGACCGCGCCTTTCATGTAGAAGATGCCCGCCTGCTGCAGGTCTTCCACGATGCGGATCTTCTCGTCCATCGTCAGCCGGTCGGGCGGCAGAGCGCTGCCGGTCACGTCAGTGATGGCGGCCTGCACTGCGTCGGGCAGGCTGCTGACGAAGTTTTCCACCCCAACGCTGGGGCCGGGCTCCTGATGGGCCCCGCAGAGCGACAGAAGCTCCTGCGCCATCCGGCTGTACTTGGCGGCGTCAAAGTTGATGCAGAGCATCCCAATAAGCTCGCTGCCGTCCTTGATGAACATGGTGGAGGAGCGCAGCCGCCCCTTGGCCTGCGACGCGCCCTGATAGCCTGCCACATAGGGCTGCGTTTCGTAGACTTTGCCGTGGATGAACCGCAGGGCCATATTGGACAGCGGTGCGCCCTCGGTGCGGCCGCTGATGTTGTTGTTCACGATGGCTGCGATGGTGCCTTCCTCGCTGGTCAGGTCGTGCAGCACCACTTCATAGTCCGGCCCCAGCGCCTCGCCCAGAAACGAAACGAGTGTCCGATAGGGTTCCAGCCGTGCATCCATGTATGTCACCACTTTCCACGTTGTTTCATGAGGGAAATGATGAGAATTTATTCTCATCCTGCTGCCTATATCATATCACGTTCGTGTGTTGTTGACAATGAGAAATGGAAAACTTAATGCATTTTCGTGAAAGTGCTTCAAAATATCCGCGGGATTTGTCACAAGTGATAATAATTTCTCATCGAGAGAGAAAATTGTTGACTTTTGCCGCCCGCCGCGTTAGGATAGGGTCAGGACAAGGGGCATCAAGGCAAGCGATGCCCCTGCAATTCGGAAAAGGAGAGATTATGAAACAGGCACTCGCCACTGCACAGGCGCCCGCCGCCATCGGGCCGTATTCGCAGGGTATCGCAGCAGGCCAGACGGCCTACGTCTCCGGCCAGCTCCCCATCGACCCCGCCACCGGGGCCATCCCCGAGGGCATCGCGGCCCAGACCGCACAGTCCCTCAAGAACATCCAGGCCATCCTTGCCGAGCAGGGCATGACCCTGGCCGATGTGGTCAAGACCACGGTCTTTCTGGCCGACATGAACGACTTTGCTGAGATGAACAAAGTCTACGGCGAATACTTCGCCCAGCCCTTCCCCGCGCGGAGCGCCGTGCAGGTGGCGAAACTGCCGAAAGGCGCACCGCTGGAGATCGAATGCATCGCCGTGAAGTAACAGAGCATCCTATAAGAGAAAGAGACGGTGCAACACTATGGAACAGAACATGTTCATTCGCATCCTGAACAGTGAGATGGAGCTGGCTACCGGCTGCACCGAGCCGGGCGCTGTGGCGCTGACTGCCGCCGAGGCGGGTCAGGCCCTGCGGAAGGCCGGTGTGGATAAGGCCGAAGAGATCACGGTCAACGCCAGCATCAACATCATCAAGAACGCCATGTCGGCGGGCATCCCCGGCACCGATTACGAGGGCATGGACTATGCCGCCGCCATCGGTGCGCTGGGCGGCGACCCGGTCTATCTGCTGGAAGTCATGAACCACGTTCCCCGCGAGACGGTGGAATCTGCCGCCGCGCTGGTCAAAGCCGGCAAGGTCAGGGTGAATGTGGCGCAGGTGCCGCAGAAGCTTTACATCGAGGTCATTGCCAAGGGCGGCGGCCATACGGGTCGTGCCATCGTCCGCGACCTGCACACCAACGTCGTGCTGGTGGAGCAGGACGGTGTGGCCACCCTCGACAAGCGGGACACGGACACCGCCGCCGCAGGCGACAGCGATGTGGTCTCCCCGGAGCAGATCGCGTCCTTCCTGACCGTCCGCTCCATCTGGGACTACTGCACCAAAGAGCTCGACCCGATGAACGACCCCATCGACATCATCCGCAGTGCCGTGAAGGTGAACTCCGTCATCAGCAATGAGGGCCTCTCAAAGGAGTACGGCCTCGCCATCGGCCGCAACCTCGACCTCAACTGCCGCAAGGGCCTCATGACCCGCGATCTGACCACCAACTCCATGATAGCCGCCGCTGCGGGCGCAGACGCCCGTATGGCAGGCGCTCCGGTGTCGGTGGTGGCAAACTCCGGCAGCGGCAATCAGGGCATCACTGCGACGATGCCCGTCGTGGCTGCTGCCCACTGGCTGGACATCGACGAGCCCACCATGCTGCGTGCCGTCACCCTGTCGAACCTCATCGCCATCCGCATCAAGTCGAAGTTTGGCCGTCTGAGCAACCTGTGCGGCGCCACCGTCGCCGGCACCGGCGCGGCCTGCGGCATTACATACCTGCTGGGCGGCGGCTACCATGAGATATGCTGCGCTATCCAGAACATGGTGGGCAATGTCACCGGCATGGTGTGCGACGGCGCAAAGGCCGACTGCGCCCTGAAAATTTCCACCTGCGTCAATGCCGCCTGTCAGGCAGCGGCCATGGGTACCCGCGGCGTCCGCGTCCAGAGCACCGACGGCATCGTGGAAGAGAACGTGGAGCGCACGCTGGACAACTTCGCCATCCTCAGCACCCACGGCACCAGCGACAGCGTTATCCTCGATCTGATGCTCAATAAAGAACATGCTCCGGACGCCGAATAAGCGTCCTCGAAAACCCTGGCAAGCCTGCATCCGCATCCTGCAAACACACCTGCGCCCGAAGCGCAGGAGAATTAGGGGTAAATTATTATGAAAAGCTATTCGATAACCTGCCGTTCCGGCTGCTTCTCGGTATCATCATCGGCGTCATCCTGGGCCAGGTCTTCCCGGAGAGCGTCATGAAGGTGGTCGTCACCTTACAGTATATCATGGGCCAGCTCATCACCTTCTGTGTGCCGCTCATCATCATCGGCTTCATCGCCCCGTCCATCACCAAGCTGGGCAAGAACGCTTCCCGCCTGTTGGGCGTGGCGATCGTGATCGCTTACGTTTCCTCTGTCTGCGCAGCCCTCATGAGCACCGGCGCAGGCTACGCCCTCATCCCGCACCTGTCCATCGACACTGAGGTGGCCGGTCTGCGGACCCTGCCCGACGTCGTGTTCGAGCTGAACATCCCCAGATCATGAGCGTCATGAGCGCCCTCGTGCTCAGCGTTCTGATGGGTCTGGCCGCTACCTGGACCAACAGCAAGCTCACCTGTGACTTCCTCGGCGAGTTCCAGAACATCGTGCTGGACATCGTCGGCAAGATCATCATCCCCATGCTGCCCTTCTATATCGCCGCTACCTTCTGCAACCTGAGCTATGAGGGCATGATCACCCACCAGCTGCCCGCCTTCATCCAGATCATCCTCATCGTCATGGCAGGCCACTATATCTGGCTGGCTGTCCTGTATCTGCTGGCCGGTGCATACTCCGGCAAGAACCCGGGAAGTCCTCCGCCACTACGGCCCCGCTTACCTGACCGCTGTCGGCACCATGTCCAGCGCCGCCACCCTGGCTGTCGCTCTGGACTGCGCCCGCAAGAGCAAGGTCCTGCGCAAGGATATGGTCAGCTTCGGCATCCCCCTGTTCGCCAACATCCACCTCTGCGGCTCTGTCCTGACTGAGGTCTTCTTCTGCATGACCATCTCCAAGATCCTCTACGGCCACCTGCCCAGCATCGGCACCATGCTCCTCTTCTGCGCCCTGCTCGGCATCTTCGCCATCGGCGCTCCCGGTGTCCCCGGCGGTACCGTTATGGCTTCTCTGGGCCTCATCACCGGCGTTCTGATGTTCGATGACGCCGGCACCGCTCTGATGCTCGCCATCTTCGCCCTGCAGGACAGCTTCGGCACCGCCTGCAACGTCACCGGCGACGGCGCCCTCACCCTGATGCTCACCGGCTACGCCGAGAAGCACGGCATCCAGAACAACGACAACATCCAGAGCCCCATCCTGTAAAGACCGCTTCAAAGGATTTGAGCGCATTTCCCTGAAAATACCAGAAACCGGGCTGCGTCCCCCATTCTGACCAGCCCGTGATATGCAAAGGGGCCTCCTGCAAAGGCCAATGCGTTATAGGGAGACAGGCGGCTTGGGGAATGGCCGGAGGGTGTCGCTTACGCCGGTGATATAGTTCATATCGACGTCGTAGAATTTCGCCAGCTGGATGAGGCACTCGACCGGGATGCGCACTTTGCCCTTTTCGTAGTCGGAGTAGGTGGTCTGGGCAACATGGATAGCCCGCGCGACCTGCGTCTGGTTGAGGTCATGGTCGCTGCGCAGTGCCTTGATGCGTTCTGTGTATAGCATAGGATTCACCTCTTTGTAGAAAGTCTACAAAGGATGGCCCGAATATCTTGATTTTTAACGGATAATCCGTTAAAATAAGAGCCAAGACAGAGACTTGGGCGGAAGGACTTGAACTACTGACGGAAAGGATGGGCGAGATGAACATATGCTCTGAAGCGGTGATAGATTCAATTCGACAGGGAGTTTCAAATATTCCACCAGAGAGCGGGGAATATTAGGCGGAAGAAATGACGTGGTTACAAATATCTGCTTGGATAAAGGAATATTGGGTAAACATCCTTGCAGTTATACACCTGATACACGCTTCCTGAATCAGAAAATCAACCAATGGGCTGAAACTGGGATACAGTTTATGGGAATGTTTCATGTGCATTTCGGCGGCACAGAAAGCCTTTCCGAAGGAGATAAAGAATATATCGTTCGCATTATGGAAGTAATGCCGAAAAAAATTGGTTGTCTGTACTTTCCTGTTGTTGTAATGCCGGAGCGTAAGGTGGTGGCATATAAGGCAGTACGCAACAATGAGAAAGTCGTAATAAAAAGAGATTGTATCAAATGTCAAGGAGGAACTTAACATGAAGAACGTGAAAAACAAGAAAATGATGGCTGTTGTTCTGCCGGAGGGATGCTTCTACGGAAATTGCAGCGACTGCGTCTATGCTGACCGGAGTGACTGGAGAGACGGCGAGGTGTACTGCCTTTGCGAGAAAGGCTGGACACACGGCTATAATCGCCCGAGTGACCGGAACGGCTGTGCCTACTATGAGGAACGCTGATAACGAAAAAAGGGAGAAAGAACTATGACGGTTGCATTGTGCATGTTTGCCCTTTGGGCATGGGGCGGATGGATCTCGTGGAAGGGCATTGAAAACGGAAATGGCTGGATCGGTGTTATCCTTTCCGAGAAAATACGCAAAAGTCTGAACAAAAAGAAAACTGGTGGAAAAAGGCGCTTCTTTCGGTGGCATTCGGCTATGTTGCAATGGGTGCAAAGGTGATAGAGTGGATCCTTACTTTTGTCATGCGCATGGTGGACGGCTCGCTTTTTAGATGAGCTGCCTTAGAAGGAGACAGTCAAAATGAAAAATATCACGCGACGTGGATTCTTACAGCTTACGGCGGCGACGGCTCTGGTGTGTGCGGCAGCACCGCTGACGGGATGCGGAAGAAAAAAAAAGGAACTCATTATCGGTACATGGTACCGTCAGGGTTCGGATGACTTGGCGTTCACGATTTATGATGACGGAACCTGCATGATTGATAATGACTACGGAAAAGGAACATGGTCGATTGCGAACGAAGACCAGTTTACGCTTACCGGATTCTATGGAAATAGCGAGATTTTCACGATAATCGCTATCGATAAAAATCAGTGACCTTTGGCCCGCCGAATGCGGATAAGAATACCGACCAGACAATCGTATTCTGGCATACGGCTGAGGATGCAAAAAAGAATGCTGGGTAAATGAGGAAGGACAGAAAGAGGTGAAATCTATGAGAACCGCTCAGAGACTGGCTGCACTCGGAGTTGTGGCAGCGATTGTTCTTTCGGGATGTTCTAATGGAAAAGACAGTTACTCATCTGCGGAAAAAGAGGAAAGCGGCCAGCCACTTCAGTCGGCTTCGATAAGTGCGAGTTCTAGTGTGGAGTCTGCGGAGCTTGCCGAAAGTGCGAATGCAGGGTATCCAACATTGAAGGAAATAGCGCAAAATTATAATGGTTGTGCGCTTGAATACCCGAATATGGAAGAGCTCGGTCGGAATGCTCTATGGCGATAGTGGGAACAGATACTGTCTGTTTGACGTGGACGGAAGAGTTCATCATGTCTTTGAAAGCGATACTTACATTGCTTCTGGTTTTTATAACGGGATGTGTATGACAAGTACCCGTGTGATGGCAAAAGAGGATGGAACGCTTTTCAGGCCGTCTTATCTATCGAATGATGAAATTATCATCCGGTATGCGAAGGATGACGATGGTACGCTGCTCTGGACAGTAAGAAGAGAGGACTCGATTGAAGGAACAAAGGCAATGATAACCGCTTGGGATACGAACGGTGAAATTCGTTTTCAATGTGATACTACACGTGATGAGTTTTCGAAAATGAATTCTGATACCGTATATAAAGACCTTGCGAATAATGACTACGATTCGATTGGAATCTCACAGGCATTTGCATACTGTGGAGGAAGCGTATATCGCATCCGTAGTGATTTTTATTATGTGTTTATGAACATTGATACCGAAAAATTTTTCTCGGTACGGGAACCCAATGCGTATCTGATACAGGCAGAAGGGAACCTGATGATTCGAACAATGCCGGGGCTGAGAGCACTCGATGATGATTTTAATGAGCTTCCGGAATGGGAGGCCATAAAGTCAAGACGAAGCGAAACGCCAGTATTAAGCGAAGGGCTGATTTATTTGGATGTCAGGAGAGATGCAGGTGATTTTGAGGATTATCCATCGGGGTTTTATGATGTCCATTTGAATCAAGTAATCGACCTGAGCCAATATAATATTCAATCGATTTATGAGGATGAACCCCGGTTTATCAACGGCTATGCAGTCTTACAGATGAAAAATCCAGAGGGTGTTCCATTTTGGGGCGTTATAAAGAGAGACGGAACATGGGCGGCGGAACCGCAAAAAGGTTCAGTCAGATATGTATACCAGACAGCTGATGGTGTTCTTATTACTACCTGCGAAGAAAATACGGAGCAGTGGTATACATATGACCAAACCGGGACGAAGCTTGATGAATGGGATAGAATAAAATTTGACGGTTCTTATGGATATGCACAGGATAGTTCGTCAGGACACAGGGGAATCTGTGAAGTCTATAACGGGTATACATATGCTAGTTTGAATAGCCATGTTGCAAAAATCAGCAGTGACGGTTCTTACGAATATCTGTCTTGACGCCCAAGGCAAAAGCTAACAGTGACATTTGACTGGAAAAGGATTCGTGGCAAGTGAAAATCGGACGAGTAACAAACGGATAGAGAAAGGTGTAAAGTTATGTCCAAGAAGGAGAAGACGATTTTATACGCAATATGTGCCGTTATTGTGTGTGCTGTAGTTGCAGTATGTGTGACTCAGAATACTACCGGCAGCCGCGAAAAAGAGATGAAAAAGCTTCTGGCAAACAACTTGTATCGGCAGTGGTCGGAGAGTGTGAGCTTTACGCTTTACGACGATGGAACGGTTACGATTCCAGGTTCTTACGGTCAGGGAAAATGGTCACTTGTAAATGATGATGTTTTGAAAATCTCGGATTTCTATGGTGAAACTATGACACTGAAAATTGACGACCTCGATGACCAATGGCTTGTGGTCTATGAAATGGAAAACGGACAGCAGAGTGAAGAAAAAATTACATTCTGGAACACAGCGGAAGGCGCACAGACGCCCGTGCAAAATTTTGAAGTTAGGAGACGAAACTATGTCTGACAAAATGAATCGTCGCAAATTCCTGAAGCTTACTGGCACCGTGGTGCTGGCGACATCTGTTGCGGGAGCACTGGGCGGATGTAGTGGTGGCGGTAGCAGCGCACCTACACCGCCCTCTCCTGAAGAAGAGGGAATAGCGCAAATTATCCTGGATTCGATCAATGCTGCACGCAAAGAAGTTGGATTGGACGGCACAGTTCAAGAAGTGGATAAAATAAGCCAGCTTTCAGCACAGCGTGCGCTGGAAATGATGAACGGAAAAAAGCACGACGAGCTTTCACCAGTTCCGCAGGAGTTCAAAGACGGCGGAAAGGGCTACAAGTATGGTGGAAGGGAAAATTGGACAGTAACAGGACTTCCGCGAGACCACTTCACGAAAAATCAGCTGACAGAATACTTCCGAAACAATTTTCAGACGGAACTGAATACACCCGGTAAGACGACGATTCGGGAAGATGTATATGTAGGAATCAGTGTGCAGGAACAGGGTGACTATGTGTGGTATGATATAATCTTTGCACACGAGGGATGACCAAAGGTGCGGCTTTGCAACAGGCAGACCGAGCACAGAAATAAGATAAGGCCGCAGGAAAAGTGCCGCTTCCTGCGGCCTTTTGCTTGCCAAAGATTCAAAAATCATACAAAACCTTCTTTATTTTGTCATAACTGTCCCGTATAATAAAATATAGGTCAACATCAAAATTGCGGCCAGCGCCCGGCGGGGGCTGGCTTTGGACTGGATAGAGGAGGAACACTCACATGGCAAACGAAAAGATACTCGTTGTGGACGACGATACCAACATCTGCGAGCTGCTGCGGCTCTACCTGACCAAGGAGGGCTATCAGGTCACGACGGCCAACGACGGCGAAGAGGGCCTTGAAAAGTTCAACCAGCTCAAGCCCGACATGGTGCTGCTGGACGTCATGATGCCCAGGATGGACGGCCTCGAGGTCTGCCGCCGCATCCGCAAGCTGGGCAACACCCCGGTCATGATGCTGACGGCCAAGGGCGAGACCTTTGACAAGGTGCTGGGCCTGGAGCTGGGCGCTGATGACTATATCGTCAAGCCCTTCGACACCAAAGAGGTCGTGGCCCGCATCAAGGCGGTGCTGCGCCGCTGCACCGTCACCACGTCCCAGACCGAGAGCTCCGAGGGCGTCATCGAGTTCGACAACCTCCGTCTTGATATGAACAGCTACGAGCTGCGGGTCAAGGGAAAGGTGGTGGAAGCTCCCCCGAAGGAGCTGGAACTGCTGAACTGCCTCGCCTCTCACCCCAACCGGGTCTACACCCGCGACCAGCTGCTGGACGAGGTGTGGGGCTTCGAATACTACGGCGACAGCCGCACCATCGACGTCCATGTCAAGCGCCTGCGCGAGAAGCTGGCCGGTGCTTCCGATAAATGGGAGCTGAAGACCGTCTGGGGCGTGGGCTATAAATTCGAGGTGCGTCAGTAATGCGCAAAAGTGTTTCCGTTGCGTTCTTCTCGCTCATGAGCACCCTGCTCATCTTTGGCACGGTGATCATGGGCGGCTCGGAGCTGGTGCTGTTCAGCAACTACTTCGCGCAGGAGCGGTACGACGTGTTGGACGAAGTGGTCAATGTGGCCCAGCGCACGGCGTCCCATCTGGTGCAGGAAGCCGCTCTGCCGGAAGGCGAAGAACTGGAAGCCCTGAACACCAAGCTCGAGCTCATCGGCGAGAGCGCGGAAGTGTATCTGTTCTTCACCGACTGCGACGGCAACGTGGTGCTGGCCTCAGACCCGGACGATCTGGCCGGGGATGTGGTAGAGGCGTCTGTGCTGGAAAAGTCGGCCAAGGCCAAGGAGAATTATCACATCTTCGGTACGCTGGACGGCGTACTGACCGAGAAGAGCTACATCTCGGTGCGTGAGATGCGCAGGGAGAGCGGCGAGTGTACCGGCTACCTTTTCCTCTGCTCGTCGGGCGACCGGCTGGTGGAGTTCCGCAATGAGTTCTTCTCGAACTTCTTCCTCTCGGCCTGTCTGATGCTGCTGGTGGCCAGCGTCCTCACCAAGGTGATGATGCATAAGCTCACCGACCCCATCCAGAAGGTGACGGATGCGGCCCAGCGCTTCGGCGGCGGCGACCTGTCCGTCCGGGTCGAGGGCGTGGACGGCGAAGGCGAAGTGGCCGATCTGGCCCGCACCTTCAACAAGATGGCGGACAATATCCAGTCCAACGACAACTCCGGGGCCAGTTCATGGGCAACATTGCCCACGAGCTGCGCACCCCCGATGACGACCATCAAGGGCTTCATCGACGGCATTCTGACGGCACCATCCCGCCCGATATGCAGAACCACTACTTACAGCTGGTCAGTGAGGAGACGGGCCGTCTGGCGCGCCTCATCCAGAATATGCTGGACCTCTCGAAGCTGGAAAGCGGCGAATATCAGGTGAACGCCCGGATGTTCAACATCTGGGAGACGCTGACCGGCGTGGCCCTCTCGGCGGAGCAGCGCATCAACGACGGCATGATAGACATTGACGGCCTGACCATGGATGAGAAGGTGCTGGTCTATGCCGACCCTGACCTCATCCATCAGGTGGCCTACAATCTGCTGGACAACGCCATCAAGTTCACCCCGGCAGGCGGCACCATCCGCTTCGGGTGGAGAGGCTGGGCCCGGAGGTGGAAGTCTCCATCTGGAACTCCGGCCAGGGCATCAGCCCCGAGGCGCTGCCCTACGTCTTCCAGCGCTTCTACAAAGAAGACCAGTCCCGGGGTCTCCACGCCCGGGGCGCAGGTCTCGGCCTGAACATCTGCAAGGTGCTGGTCAACCTCTCCGGCGGCCAGATACGGGTGGAGAGCAAGCAGGGCGAGTGGTGCAGGTTCGTCTTCACCCTGCCCGTCCAGCCCCCCAACCCCGGCGGCATGAAGCGTCTGCCTGACGAGAGCGGCCGCCCCGGTGCGGTGGAAGACCCGGCCAGCATGAAGCCGGTAGACTAACTTCACAGCGGTCAGACTGCCCCTCAAAGGAGCGGTCTGGCTGCTTTTTGCATTGTGGAAGAGGGAGATACGCAGAACTTTACGTCTTTTCCGTGAAAACACGGCGGCGGGTTTGATTTTTTCGCTGTTTTCATGTAAACTATAATCGACTATGCCGACTGCTCCTGTGGGAGATGCCGCAGGGACGGCGGCAGAGCAAAATTACAAAAATTCTCTAAAAAATAACGGGGAGTAAAATAAAATGACAACGATCAGTCCTTCTATCCTTTCGGCTGACTTCAGCCATCTCGGCGCAGACTGCCGTATGGTGCTGGATGCCGGTGCGCAGATGCTGCATTATGACGTGATGGACGGCCACTTCGTGCCGAACATCAGCTTTGGCGTCCCGGTGCTCAAGAGCCTGCACAAGGCCCTGCCGGACGCTTTCTATGACGTCCACCTGATGATCAGCCACCCCGCTGGCTTATGCGGAGGCCTTTGCCAAGGCCGGCGCCAGCCTGCTCAACTTCCACCTCGAGTGCGACGACGACATTCAGGAGACCATCGACGCCATCAAGGCCCAGGGCTGCAAGGTGGGCATGACCATCAAGCCCGGCACCCCGGTGGAAGAGCTGGGCTACTACCTCGACCAGCTGGACCTCGTGCTGGTCATGAGCGTGGAGCCTGGCTTCGGCGGCCAGAAGTTCATGCCCTCGGCCCTCGACAAGCTCCGCTGGCTCAAGGCGGAAAAAGACCGCCGTGGCCTGAAATTCCTGCTGGAAGTGGACGGCGGCGTGGATGCCGCCACCGCCCGCAGTGCGTCGCCGCCGGTGCGGACGTGCTGGTGGCGGGCAGCGCCATCTTTGGCGCCGCCGACCCCGCCGCGGCCGTCCGTGCGATGGCAGCTCTCTGAGAGGGGACCGCCCATGGATGAAGCATTGATCCGGCTGCAGGAGGAAGAACTCCAGCGTACCGGCAGATACTATAAGCACATCTGCTTTCTCTGTGTGCCGCTGCTCTGCGTCTCCTGCTACCTCTACGGCCTGCGCCCGCTGCTGCTCTGCGGCTTTGCGGTGCTGATGGGCAACCTGTGCGACCGGCTCATCTCTCTGCTGCGCCGCCGCGTCTATCAGGCCGGGGATTATTCCAACGAGAGCTTTGCCCTCGTCATCACCCTGCTGATGCCCGCGACGGTGGACTGGTATGTCCTCGCCGCCGCCATTCTGGCCGGTGCTCTCATCGGCAAAGAGGTCTTCGGCGGCTATGGCAGCTACCCTTCCACCCCGCCGCCGTGGGCTACGCGGTGGCGGCAGTGTCCTGGCCGGAGAAGGTCTTCCGCTATCCGGCCCCATACGCCAATATCCCGTCTGGGACGCCTCCGGCGTGGCAACATCCAGCACCATCTCGGACACCCTGCGCAGCGGCGGCCTCATCAACATCAGCGCCCTGTCGCTGGTGCTGGGCGAGTATGCCGCCCCGATGGGGACCGGTGCAGCCATCGTGCTGGTGGCCTGCGGCCTCTTCCTCTGGATGCAGAAGGATGTGCGGCTGAGCGCCTCCCTGAGCTTCCTCATCACGGCGGGCCTCATCGTCTTCTTCTTCCCGCGCCAGCTGGGTCTGACGGAGGGACCGCCTTTACGGCGGGCCTTGTGTTCCGCCTGCGCTGTGTGCGCGACGAGATGCTGACGGGCGCGATGCTCTTCAGCGCCGTCTTCCTGCTCAATGAGCCCTACACCTGCGCCCACCACCGGCGGGGCCGCATCCTCTACGGCGCCATGGTGGGAGCCTTTACGATGGGCTTCCGCTACTTCGGCGTCTACGAGACGGGCGTCTGCTTCGCCATTCTGGCGGTCAACAGCATCTCCGGCTGGCTCGACCGCACCGAAGTCCGCCTCCATGAGCTGATAAAGAGCGGCAGATACTTCAAAGAGAAGAAGACCGGAAAGGGGGATGCGGAATGAAACGTCATGCTGCAGAACTCATCACCCGGGACCCGGAAAGATTCTTCCACCATGACCGCGTCTTTCTGAATAACCCCGTGGTCATGCAGGGCATGGGCCTTGCGCCGCTGGTCGTCCTTGCGACGAGCGGCCAGAACGCCCTGATGCTGGCCGTGGCCGTGGCGCTGCTGCTGACGCCCTCCCGGATGCTGGCCTGCCTGGTGAGCCGCCTGTTCCTGCGGGAGGAGCATCCGGCCAACGCAGAGCTGGAAAAGAAGCTGCTGCCCCGCAGCATCCTCTATTCGGGCAGCGCGGCGGTGGTCTATCTGGCGGCGTACCCCATCCTGAATCGGCTGTTCGGCGTGAGCCTGCTGGTGCTGGGCATCTATCTGCCCATGCTGGTGGTGGAGCCGCTGCTGACCTATCGCTTCGGCCGCGTGCAGGAGACGATGAAAAAGGCCGTCTCCAAGGGCATCCGCATCACCATCGGCTACGGCCTGCTGCTGCTTTTGCTGGGCTGTGTGCGCGAGTGGCTGAGCGCCGGCACGGTGTTCGGCCATGTGCTGAGCCGTCCCGTCCTGCCTATGGCCAGTATGCCGGCTGGCGGCTTCATCGTGCTGGGCGTGCTGTGTGCCGTCTGGCGCACGCTGGCCAGGAAGTACAAAAACTATCTGACATCGGAGGCCCGCGGCCTCATGGCGGTCTACCGCCAGAAAGAAGGGGAGCCTGAGGATGAATGATGTGATGCAGGCCGTCGGCGTATTTTTCAGCTACGCTGTGCTGGCCGTCTTTGCACAGAACGCGGTGTTCACCCGGGGCCTCGGCGTGTCCCGCCTCGTCCAGCTGGTGGGCGACGAGCGCACCAGCAGCGGGTGGTTCGCCCTGCTGCTCTGTGTCACGCAGGTGCTGGTGGCTCCGCTGGCGTTCTATGCGGGCGGCTTCATCGCCGCCCAGTCCAACCCCGCCCAGCTCCGTCCGCTGGTCTATCTGGCCTGCGTGGCGGTGGTGAGCCTGTTTGAATTTATCGTGCTCTGGGCCGCACGGGGCAAGCGCCACGGCGGCCAGCTGCTCCGCATCCTGCCGCTGGCGGCGGTCAACAGCGGCGTGCTGGGTACGGTGCTGGTGGAGCGCACCCAGAGCTTTACGCTGGAGCAGAGCATGGGCTTCGGCCTCGGCAGCGGCCTGGGCTATCTGCTGGCCGTCATGCTGGTGACGGAGGCTGACCGCCGTCTGCGCAGCGAGGCCATCCCGGAGGCGTTCCGGGGTCTGCCCATCACGCTCATCTACATCGGCGTGCTGGCGCTGGCCATCTATGGTTTTACGGGCCACTCGGTGATCCTGTGAGGAGTGCAGGAGAAAGGGACGATCATGGCAAAGTATAAAAAGGTCAAGCGGTATCACCGCAGTTTTTACAGCCCCGGCATGTGGGTGAAGAAGGCCGTCGGCATCATCGTGCTGGTGGCCGTGGTGCTGGTCGTGGGCTGGCTGGCCGCGCCCCATGTGCTGGACTGGGCCACCCACACCTGGTACACCGTGGTGCGCAACCGTGACCTCTCGGCTTCGTCTGAGACGACAGCGTCCAGTGCGGCCGCTTCGTCGGAAGTGACGGCAGAGCCTGCCGCTTCCTCGGAGGTGCGGGCGGACTCGGAGCCGGAATCGGAACCGGCTGCACCCGCAGGCGTCATCATCGAGGGCAGCTGGGGCGTTCTGGACACGGCTGCGGCAAAGGATGAAGCTTCCCTGCGTGCCGCCGCCCAGCAGCTGGCCCAGCAGGGCGCGGTCTACGCCGTCGTCACCCTGAAGGACAGTGCCGGAAACATCCTGTATCCCTCTCAGGTGGCTGCTGCGGCAGGCAGCATCGAGGGGGCGTCCCTTGACCCGGCCCTCATCGCCTCGGTGCTCAAGGAGAACAGCCTTGTGCCGGTGGCAAAGCTGGCGGCCTTCCGCGACCCCATCGCGGCCCGCACCGACCGCAATATGGCCATCGGCTACACCGGGCAGGCTTACCTCTGGCTGGATAATAAGGCGTCCGCCGGCGGCAACCCCTGGCTCAACCCCTATTCCGACGAGGCCGTCCAGTTCATCGGCGACCTCATCGGCGAGGTGCAGAGCATGGGCTTTGACCATGTGCTGCTGGAGAACGTCCAGTTCCCTCTGCCCAGAACGGCAAGCAGGACTTCGGCTCCACCGGCGGGCGCGACCGCAGCGCCCAGCTGGCTGCGGACATCGCCGCATGGGATGCCCGCTTTGAGGGCAGCGTGACCCTGTGGTACGGTTACTCGTTGGGTCAGGTGACGGACGACGCTTCCACCGTGGGCGGCTCCGCGACGGCGCTGGGCGTCAGGAACCTCGTGGTCGAAGTCCCCGCAAAGCAGACCATGGACGACACCGCCCGCAACGAGCTGCGGGACACCCTGTCGGCTTCCGGCGTGGAGCATGCCGTGTTCTGGGACGATGCAGCGGGCATTTTCCAGTGAGAGCGCTCCATTTGCTGTTGGTGATTTATGTGAGAGTGAGGAATGTGTTATGAAAACTGCATCCTGCTTTGGTCCGGCCCACATCCTGCTGCCCGGGGAGAACATCCCTCTGGAAAAGTGGGGCTGCGTGGCCTGTGACCAGTTTACCAGCGACCGCGCCTACTGGGAGCAGGCAGACGCCGCTGTGGGCGGCTGCCCCAGCACCCTGCGGCTCATCCTGCCGGAAGTCTACCTCGAGGATGAAGACGCGGCCCAGCGGGTGGAGAACATCCATGCCGCGATGGACGAGTACAGCCGCGACGTGCTGACCCGCGCCGTGGACGGCTTTGTCTACGTCGAGCGCACCGAGCAGAGCGGCCGGGTGCGTCAGGGCCTCGTGGGCAAGATAGACCTCGAGGCTTACAGCTACGAGAAGGGCGCCCAGCCGGCCATCCGGCCCAGCGAGCGCACCGTCACTGAGCGCATCCCGCCCCGCATGGCCGTGCGCCGGGGTGCGGCGCTGGAAACGCCCCATGTCATGATGCTGGCCGACGACCCCGGCTGCACTCTCGTCGAGCCCATCGGCGCGCACAAGAGCGAGCTGAAAAAGCTGTACGAGGGCGAGCTGATGCAGGGCGGCGGCCACATTGCAGGCTGGGCCGTGGAAGATCCTGCGATGCTGGCACAGATCGATGCTGCACTGGCTGCACTGGGCAGCCAGGAGGCTTTCGACGCCAAGTATCCCCAGGCCAGGGGCGCAAAGCCCCTGACGCTGGCTGTGGGCGACGGCAACCATTCGCTGGCCGCAGCCAAAGCCTGCTGGGAGGAGCTGAAAGCCACCCTGACCCCTGAGGAGCGGGAAAGCCATCCCGCCCGCTGGTGTCTGGCTGAGGTGTGCAACGTCCATTCGCCTGCCATCGAGATCGAGCCCATCCACCGCGTCCTCTTCAATGTGGACTGCGGCGCGGTGCTGCTGGCCCTCATCGCGTGGAGCGACTCCAACATGGCCGGCATCTGCTTCGGCGACTCGAAGCAGCAGGCCTTCACGCTGGCCGGCCCCCATGTGTCCAACGTCCTCAGCTTCGAGGACCCCGTCGCCCCGCTGACCGTCGGCACGGTGGACGAATTTATCGAATACTTTATGGCCCGCCACAGCGAGGCCCGGGTGGATTACGTCCACGACGAGCCCGCCGTCCGTGCTCTGACCAGACAGGGCGGCGTGGCCTTCCTGCTGCCGCCCTTCGAGAAGAGCGATCTGTTCAAAGGTATCGTGATGGGCGGCGTGCTGCCCCGCAAGACCTTCAGCATGGGCCATGCGGAGGAAAAGCGGTATTACATCGAGTGCCGCAGAATCAAAGAATGACCAAGGAGAACCATGACTTTTAACGATTTGAAACTGTCCGCCCCCCTGCTCAAGGCTGTAAGCGAGGCAGGCTATGAGACCCCCTCGCCCATTCAGGCTTCGGCCATCCCGCCGGTGCTGGAAGGGCGCGATCTGATGGGCTGCGCCCAGACCGGCACCGGCAAGACAGCTGCCTTTGCGCTGCCCATGCTCGACCGGCTGAGCGCCGCCGCCCCCCGCAAGAAGGGCGCTGTCCGCGCCCTCATCCTCACCCCCACCCGTGAGCTGGCTCTCCAGATCGGCGAGAGCTTCGACGCCTACGGCAAGTACCTCAAACTGCGCAGCACCGTCATCTTCGGCGGCGTGGGTCAGGCCCCGCAGGTGGAGGCCATCCGAAAGGGCGTGGACATCCTCATCGCCTGCCCGGGCCGTCTGAACGACCTTATCGGACAGGGCCATATCGACCTGTCGAACCTCGAGGTCTTTGTGCTGGACGAGGCCGACCGGATGCTGGACATGGGCTTTGTGCATGACGTGAAGAAGGTCATCGCAAAGCTGCCCGCAAAGCGCCAGAACCTGATGTTCAGCGCCACGATGCCCAAAGAGATCGAGCAGCTGGCCGCAGGCATCCTGCACGACCCTGCCTTCGTGAAGGTGGACCCCGTGTCCAGCACGGTGGAGCGCATCGACCAGAGCCTGTATTTCGTCGAGAAGGGCAACAAGAAGTTCCTGCTGCCCTGGCTCATCAAGAACCTGACCCCGCCGGTGCAGAATGCGCTGGTGTTCAGCCGCACCAAGCACGGCGCGGATAAGATCGCCCGAGATCTGACCAAGCAGGGCATCACCGCCGCTGCGATCCACGGCAACAAGAGCCAGACCGCCCGTGTGGCGGCGCTGGAAGGCTTCAAGGAGGGCAAGACCAGGGTGCTGGTGGCCACAGACATCGCCGCCCGCGGCATCGACATCAGCGAGCTCTCCCATGTGTTCAACTACGACCTGCCCGAGGTGCCGGAGACCTACGTCCACCGCATCGGCCGCACCGCCCGCGCGGGCGCAGATGGCACGGCAGTGAGCTTCTGCGCACCCGAGGAGATGGAATATCTGGCCGGCATCGAAAAGCTCAACCGCCGGAAGATACCGGTGGTGTCCGGCCACCCGTGGGATGGCGTACCCGCCCCCGTAAAAGCAGCCCCGCCGGTGCGGGGCCGCAAGCCCAAGGCCGAACAGCCTGCCCCTGAAAAGGCCGAAACTCCCAAGGCGGAAAAAGCCGCCAAACCCGCTGCGCCCGAAAAAAAGAGTGCGGCCAAGCCCTCTGCGGCAAAAAAGCAGAAGGCTCCCAAAATCGAAGCAAAAGAGGAACAACTCATGGATGATAACAAGCGCACCCCCGGCGGACGCGACAACAGCCGCCGTAACAATAATAACCGCCCCCGCCGCGAGGGCAATGCCCCCGCACAGGGCGCAGGCCGCGGCAGCAATGCCCAGCCGAAGTTCGACCCCCACTTTGTGAGCGCCCCGGAGGCCACCCCGCTCCGTTCTGCCAAGAAAAACGCTGCCATCCCCGCCGTTCCGGCCCAGACCATTCCTACCGCGATGCAGAACCGCCAGCCTGCCCAGCGAAGCGAGAACAATGGCCGCAATGGTGCAGGCCGCAGCCCCCGCAATGAGCGGAACGACCGCAGCGCCCGCCCGGCTCAGCCTGCCCAGCAGAACAGCCAGCGCAATGAGAACCGCAGTGGCCGCAGCAACAACCGCAATGAGCAGAGCGGCGCAGGCCGTGCGCCCCGCGCCCCCAAGGCAGAGCAGTCCGGCCGCAATAACCGCAGCCGCAGCAATAATGTCCCGACGAAGGACGAAGACCCGGGCCTCGTGCTCATCAGCCGCCGTCCGCCGCAGCAGAAGTTCACCAGCTTTGAGGAGTATATGAACGCCCACGGCGGCGCGACGGCTCCCATCGAGGACCACAGCGAGGAAGTGTGATGGCAGAGGGATTCGCCCCGTGGTGCTGCCCGCTGTGCGGCGCACCGCTTGCCGGGGATAACGCACTGAAATGTCCCTCTGGCCACAGCTTCGACCGGGCCAAAGAGGGCTACTGGCATCTGCTGCCGGTGCAGAACACCCGTACCAAGGCCCCCGGCGACAGCAGGGAAATGGTCGCTGCCCGCCGCGCGTTCCTGAGCGCGGGCTACTACGGCATCTTCGGGCAGGCGCTGGGAGAACTCTGCCTCGAGTACGGTCAGCCGAAAGCCGGAAAGCCGCTCCGCCTGTTGGACGCAGGCTGCGGCGAGGGCTGGTATGACCGGTGCATCGCAAAACAGTTCGAAGAGGCGGGCCTCCCGCTGGAATTGGCCGGTTTTGACATCGCAAAGCCAGCCGTGCGTCTGGCTGCGAAGGCCCTGCCCTCGGCCCGGTACGCCGTGGCGTCCAGTTTCCATCAGCCGGTGCGCACAGGCTGGGCGGATGTGCTGCTCAACTGCTTCTCGCCCTTCGCGCAGGAGGAGTTTCTCCGCGTCCTGCGCCCCGGCGGACGGCTCATCTACGCCGTGCCGGGTGCAGAGCATCTCTTCCAGATGAAGGCCGTCCTCTACGAAAAGCCTTACAAGAACCCGGTGCAGGAAGTGGAGTATCCGGGCTTTGAAGCCATCGGAGAGCGGGAAGTCTCCGACAGCATCACGGTGCCTGCCGGGCAGCTGGAAGCTCTCTTCGCCATGACGCCCTACTACTGGAAAACGCCCCGGGACGGCGCAGCCCGTCTCGCGGCACTGCCGGAATTGACAACGGACATCTCGTTCCGGTTCCTCGTATTTGAAAGAATAACGAAAAGGCATCTGCCATGTGGCAGATGCCTTTTTCGCTTTATGAGTACATCAGACAGGAATGGAAGTTGGTTACTTGTCGGCCCTCGGTTCAGATGCTTTTTGGGCCTTGGGCAGCAGGTTTGCACGCTCGAGGGCCGGGCGCAGGGCCAGATAGAGGATGACGACGCAGACGGTGGAGGCCACGCTGTTCACGAAGGTGACGCCGCCGGTGATCTTGGTCAGAGCCTTGGCGATGGTGTACTCCTGGCCGAAGATGTAGACGTTGCGGAAGTAGCCGAGGAACGGGTCGGTGAAGACATTCAGCAGCAGGCCGGAGGCCGCAGCGACGATCACCTTGGCCAGATAGCCGGGGGCGTGCTTGTCCAGCTCACGGAGCTTGAACACCTTGTGAGCGACCGCACCGCAGGTGATGCCGATGATGAACTTCAGGACGAAGGTGGTGACGGCATAGCCCGGGTCACCGGCCAGGATGTCGGCCAGAGCCAGACCGATGGCACCGGCCAGACCGCCGGATACGCCGTCCAGCAGCAGGGCGGTCAGGGCGGTGAAGGTGTTGCCCAGATGGAACGAAGAGCCGCCGTAGAACGGCACACGGAAGAACAGGTAGGCCACGAGGCTCAGCGCGGCCATGACGCCGGTGAGCGCCAGCTCGTGGACGGTGAAGGTGCGCTTATACAGCACACTTGCAAAGACGATAACGATGACGACGACTGCCAGCAGCAGCCACATTGCAGTTGTTGACATGATTTTCCCTCCCAGTTTTACGAAATACCCACAAAACCGATTGACTTTTTTGGTTCTTGCGGGTATGCTCCTATTATACGCAAAACTGGCACTGTGCAAATACCCAGAATAAAGATTTTTATGGGTCCAGTTTGGCGCACTGCCCGAAAAGGAGGGGCTTTTATGGTCCATTTGACGACAGCACTGGACGCGGCGTCCGGTGTGCAGCTCTACGAACAGCTCTACCGCAGTCTCGCCGCCGAGATGCGGACGGGGCGATTTCGGCCGGGACCCGGATGCCCGGCAAGCGGCGGCTGGCGGCAGAGCTTTCCGTCTCGGTGAACACGGTGGACGCGGCCTACCAGATGCTGGCGGCGGAGGGCTATTTGGAGGCGCGGGAGCGCAGCGGCTTTTATGTACAGGAATATCTGGCCCTGCCCGAGCGGACAGAGTCCGCCGCGCCGCCCCAGCCCGAGGCAGCGCCAGCACCGGAGCAGCCCGTCCGCTACGACCTCTCCACCCGGGCGTAGACCCGGGGCTGTTTCCGTTCCGCACATGGGCGCGGCTGCAAAAAGAGCTGCTGTACTCTTCGCCGGAGCTGCTGACCCACGGTGACGCGCAGGGCGACCTCTCGCTGCGGCAGGCGCTGGCCGAGTACCTTGAGGAGTACCGCGGTGTGCGGTGCGGCCCGCACCAGCTCGTCGTTGGCGCGGGCCTCGAATATCTGCTGGGTCTGCTGGCACCGCTCCTGCCCGGGCCGGCGGCAGTGGAAAATCCCGGCTACCCCCGCGCCCGGCAGGTGCTGGAAAACAACGGCATCTCCTGCTGTTGTCTGCCGGTGGACGAGGACGGGCTTTCCATCCGGGCGCTGTCGGAGTCGGGGGCGGCGGTGTGCTATGTCACCCCCAGCCACCAGTTCCCCACGGGCGTCACCATGCCCGCCGGACGCCGGGCAGAACTGCTCCACTGGGCGGCACGGCGTCCCGGACAGCGGTACATCATCGAGGACGACTACGATTCTGAGTTCCGTTTCGACACCCGGCCCCTGCCCAGCCTGCAGGGGATGGCGGGGGCCGACGGGCCGGTGGTCTACCTCTCCACCTGCTCCCGCAGCCTCGCACCCAGCATCCGCATCGCCTACATGGTGCTGCCGGAGCAGCTTCTGCCCGCATGGCATGCGAAATACGCCCTCTACTCCGGCACGGTGAGCCGTTTTGAGCAGCAGACACTGGCGCGGTTCATCACCGGCGGCTACTTCACCCGCCATCTGGCCCGGGAGCGGGTGGCCTATAAGGCCCGGCGGGACGCCCTGACAAAAGCCCTGCGGGAAGCCTTTGCGCCGGAAGAACTGCACCTCACCGGCCTGCACACCGGCCTGCACTTGCTGGCCGAACTGCGCGACCCGCCGCCGGACGATGCTCTCCGGGCCGCCGCTGAGGCCGAAGGCGTCCGGCTCAGCCTCCTGAGTGACTATGACCTCACCGGCGGCGGGACCGCTCTGGGCGGGACGCTGGTGCTGGGTTACGGCTCGCTGGCCGACGAGAGCTGTGCCTCGGTGGGTGAGACGTTGAAGAGGGTCTGCACGGCGGCGTGGGAGTCGTCGGTGAGGGTGTAGTGTTCGCCGTCCCACTCGCCGGGCAGGGCCTCGGTGTGGATGGCGGCAGAGCGGTCGGCGAGAAATTCCAGCGTATCTTCTAAAATGAGCAGGTCCTGCGCCGTCAAATCGGTGAGCAGGCTCGAGCTGTGGGCGCGCAGAGCGTCCGGCAGGGCAGCAGGCAGAAGTTCCAGCTCCTGCCGGAAAAAGGCGTCCCACACCGCCGCCCGGGCGGCGGCTTTGTGGGCGGGCGGGACAGTGTCCTCCATCCCGTTGAGCAGTTCTTCTGCCTCCCGGGCCGAGACGGCCTGCACATTGGAACTGCACCCGGTGAGGGCCAGCTCCTCGGCGGTCAGCGCTCCCGAAAAGCCCACCCGAAGCATCCCGTACCGGTCGGCGATGGCTTGCAGAACGGACGGCGCAAGGGCGAGATAGTGGGTGTCCTCGGGCAGGGAGAGAGCTGAGAAAAGTGCTTCCCGGCAGCGGGCCGGCCGGCGGCGCGGTAGCAGTCGGAGAGGGCGGTTTCGTCCGCTCCGAAGGGTACGGTCAGCTCTCCGGGCAGAGCCAGCGCATGGATGCAGTTCTGACTGGCATTCAGGTAGAGCAGCAGAAAGCCGGGTGCTGTCGTCTCGGTGGGGGCGATGCAGACCAGCAGACTCAGGCGGTTCTCTTCCTTCGGCTGACGGATGGCGACGCCGCTCTGAGGCCGGGAGGCCAGTCTTGTCCGCAGAGAGCGGCGGGTGAGCAGCACGGTGCCGCCCACCAGCGGCAGCAGCACCAGCAGCGCCGCCAGCAGTGCGGCCCAGAAGGGTCTCCAGCCTTTTTCTTTCATCTCGTTCCTCCCTGAGAAGCCGTTTTCGTAAGCATTGTACACCGCCTGAGCGGTCTTTTTATCCGTATACTGCGTTGCTTCCCTTGCAATCCACCAAGGATTGCTGCGGGAAATCGCCTTGTCTGCGGGTAAAATCCTCGCCATTCGGCGAATCCCGCTCACGAAAACAGCTTCTAAAAAACTGCATAAAGCATGGCCTGATGGGGGAACCTTTATGCAGAAAAGGAGGGAAATGCTATGAAATTCGATGATACCCCCAGCAGGGAAGAGCGGGAGGACTTCTGGCTCGACCTCGGCCCGGCCAGTGCCTACGAGGGGCTGGACTGCTGTGAGACAGCCCGCCGCGACGGCGACGCCAGTCCGGACGGCCTTGCCCATGGTTTTGAAGGGGCCGAAAGCCCGAAAGACCTCGTGGCCCCGCCCGACGACGACCCGGACAGCGAACCGGTGCCGCATCTGCCGCCCCAGCTGAAAGCGCTGGAGTGGCTGGACACGATGGGCAGCCCCGATGATGTACCGCCCATCGACCGATAAAGGACGAAAAAAGTCATACCATAACAAAATTCACCTTCTGGTATGAAAGATGAAACTCGGGAATAAAATGCGGTAAAAGGCTTGCCAAGAAGCCGGAAATGTGATAAAGTGTTCCATTGTGTACAGTTGTGCATGTGGTGAGAACCGAATCGCAAGATGTGCCGCCCGGTGAGCCGGGTGTGCCGCACTCTGGAGAAGCCTGCAGGAGGCGGGTGCCGAAGGTGTAAGGCCGTTTGGGCCGATCTCTCAGGCAAAAGGACAGAGCAAACGTCTTTTGTACAGGAAAGGTGTCCTGTGCGGGGTCATACGCTGAGTTTTTTGCGGGCAGAGCCTTTGAAAAGAGGTTCTGCCCGCATTTTGTTTGGGATGATCAGAGGGGATTTCATATGGTAGACATCGTCACGCGCGTCAACAATGTGGTCAACGGCTTCGTCTGGGGGCCGTTCGGTCTGGCACTGCTGCTCTGCACCGGCCTGTGGCTCAGCGTCCGCACCGGCTTTTTCCAGTTTCGGCGGATGGGCTACTGGCTCAAGCATACCATCGGTGCTATTTTTACCAATAAGGACGTCACTGCCCACACCAGCAAGGAAGACATGGCCATCAGCCAGTTCCAGAGCATGTGTACGGCGCTGGCAGGCACCATCGGCACCGGCAACATCGTGGGCGTGGCCACGGCCATCGTCTCCGGCGGTCCGGGTGCCATCTTCTGGATGTGGGTCATGGCCCTGCTGGGCATGATGACCAGCTTTGCTGAGAACGTGCTGGGCGTCTACTATCGCCGCAAGAACGAAAAAGGCGAGTGGAGCGGCGGCGCGATGTATTATCTGACCGACGGTCTGGGCGCAAAGCCCGGCTGTAAGGCAGCGGGCAGGGTGCTGGCTGTCCTGTTTGCCTGCTTCTGCATCCTCGCGTCTTTCGGTATCGGCAACATGAGCCAGATAAACTCCATCGCCGGCAACATGAACGCGGCCTTCCATGTGCCTTACCTCGCCACCGGCCTTGCGCTGATGGTGGTGACGGCCCTCATCGTCATCGGCGGACTCAAGCGGGTGGCCGCTGTCACGGAAAAGCTGGTGCCGCTGATGGCACTGTTCTATGTTGCAGGTGCGCTCATCATCGTGGTCATGCACGCGGGCAATATCCCGGCGGCACTGGCGGCTATCTTCAAGGGTGCATTCAATCTCAACGCTGCAGGCGGCGGCGCGCTGGGCTACGGCATCAGCCAGACCATCACCTGGGGATTCAAGCGCGGCGCGTTCTCCAACGAAGCCGGCCTCGGTTCTGCGGTCATGGTCAACTCGGCCTCTAACGTCAAGGAGCCGGTGCATCAGGGCATGTGGGGCGTGTTTGAGGTCTTCGCCGATACCATTGTGGTCTGCACCCTGACGGCCCTCGTCATCCTGACCACCGGCGTGGTAGACCTCGAGAGCGGCGCTGTCCTCGCAGGTGTGCAGGACAATGCGCTGGTGGGCCAGGCGTTCACGGCGGCTTTCGGCAGTTTCGGCCCGAAGTTCATCGCCGTGTCCATCCTGCTATTCGCCTACTCCACCACCCTCGGCTGGAGCCACTACGGCACCAAGGCCGTGGAGTATCTCTTCGGCACGGCGGGAAGCCGCATCTATAAGGTCGTCTTTGTCTGCATGACCGTTGTGGGCGCGACCATGAAGCTGGGCCTCGCGTGGGACCTCTCCGACACCTTCAACGGCCTGATGATGATACCGAACCTCATCGGCGTGCTGGCATTGTCCGGCACTGTGGTGGACATCACCAGGAACTACTTTGCCCGCCGCGTCCGGGGCGAGGACATCGAGCCCATGTGGTCGGCCTTTGAAGAGTATCAGAAGGAAGAAGAGGCCGAGGCTGCCGCCGAGGAGGCGGAGCTGGATAAGGCCGCAAACAAATAACAAAGCAAGCCCCGGAAGACGACCTTCCGGGGCTTGCTGGTTTACTTCTTCTTTTGCGAAGCTTTGCCGCCGCCCGCCCGGCGATGATGCCGCTGCCGAAGGCCCAGTGGAGATTGTAGCCGCCGCAGCTGCCGGCGCAGTCCAGCGTCTCGCCCACGAAGTAGAGTCCCGGACAGCCCTTGAACTGGAAATCGTCCTCTACCTCGTCCAGAAGCAGGCCGCCGCCGGTGGTCTGAGCCTGCTTCCAGCCGCAGGGCGTCAAGCCCTCGAACCGCCAGCACTTGGCCGTGGCGGCGAGTTTCGGCCACGCGGAGGCGGGCAGGGCGCGGGCGTTTTCAGGTAAACCGGCATCGGCCCAGAGAGCGCGGCCCAGCTTTGCGGGCAGCAAGCCCAGCCAGAACTCTGCCGCCTCGCTGCCCAGCAGTCCGACCCGCTGGGCGAACAGCGCGGCCAGCTCGGTTTCACTCAGAGCAGGGAAGAGGTCTAGGGCCACGACAGGCCGCTTCGGCCCGCGCCCCGGGGCCAACAGACCCGAAAGCTGCATGATGCAGATGCCCGAAAGCCCGTACTCGGTGAACTGCACCTCGCCCGTTTCCCGGGCAAGCACGCGGCCATCTGCGCCGTCCAGCAGGCTGGCGCAGCCCTTGGCCCGGATGCCGGCCAGCGACTTGCGGGGATGAGCACACTGCAGGGATGTCAGGCAGGGATAGAGGGGGGCCATTCGTCCGCCGCACTGGGCGGCGAACCGGGTGCCGAAGCCATCGGTGCCGAACTGAGGGCCGGCATCACCGCCCATGGCGCAGATGACGGCGTCGGCCCGCAGGGTCTCGCGGCCTGCCTCTGTCTCGATTTGACGGCATAGCCGCCCCGGCTCTGGCTCAGGTTCTGGACGGTACAGCCGGTGCGCACCTCGACGCCCAGTCTCGACAGATGGTGCTCCAGCAGGGCCAGTACGTCCGCTGCCTGATTGGAATACGGGTACACCCGCCCGGCCTCGTCGGCGCGGGGGTAGAGGCCGAGGCTCTCGAACCATGCCAGCGGCGCAGCCTCGTCCACGGCGCTCAGCAGGCGGCGCAGGGCTTTGGGACTGCTGGTGAAATACCGCTCCGGCGTGATGTCCCGGTTGTCGAGATTGCAGCGCCCGTTGCCGGTGGCCAGAAGCTTTTTGCCCACCTTCGCGTTTTTGTCCAGCACGGTGATGTGTGCGCGGCCCTCTGCGGTCTGTGCTGCCGCCAGCGCAGCGGCCAGACCGGCTGCGCCGCCGCCCAAAATCAAAATTTGCTGCATCCTCTGCCCATCCTTTCTGTAGTAAATTTATTGTATCATAGCCGCCCCTGTTTGGCAAACACAGGACGGGCAGGTGTATATTTCCCTGCCGCTTCCACATAATAACTACACAGCATGGGAAAATGCAGAATGGGAAGGATGGTACACAGATGAAAGCAACCGGAATCGTCCGCCGCATCGATGAGCTGGGCCGGGTGGTCATCCCGAAGGAGATACGCCGCACCCAGCGTATCCGCCGCGGCGACCCCCTCGAGATCTTCACCACCGGCGACGGCGAGGTCATCTTTAAGAAGTATTCCCCGGTGGGGGAGCTGCAGGGGGTGGCGGTGCAGTACGCCGAGGTGCTGAGCCGAAGCTTCGCCCTGACGGCCTTCGTGGCTGACCGTGACCGCATCCTCGCCGCAGCCGGGTCGGGGAGGCGCGACCTTGCCGACCGCAGCGTCAGCCAGCCGCTGGAAAAGGTGATGGAGTCCCGCAAGCCCTACCTCAGCGAGGGCGACCCCGAGCATGTCCTGCTGCCCTGCGAGGGTTCGCTGCGGCCATTGCTCTGTGCGTGGCCCATCATCGCGGCAGGGGATGTCACCGGGGCCGTGGGTCTGCTGGCCGAGGACCGCACCCAGCAGCCCGACCCTGCCCAGCAGAAGGCTGTGGCTGTGGCGGCAGCGTTCCTGGCAAAGCAGATGGAAGAGTGAACATTATTATAATAGAGGGAGCGTCTGCGTTTCTGGCAGGCGCTCCCTTTTTTTGTTTATGACAGAATTATGAATCTTTATAAACTTTTCTTAGAAGCTATTGACAGGCAAAATTGGCTATAATGGTCTTAGCACTCAGGAAGATGGAGTGCTAAAGAAACGAAAGCCAAAAAGGAGGCAGGCGCTATGACGATGGATGCACGCAAGCAGCGAGTCTTGCAGGCGATCGTGGCGCTGTATGGCCTCGAGGGCGAGCCTGTGGGCAGCAGTGTGCTGGCAAACTATTTTGATATGGCCGTGTCCAGCGCCACGCTGCGCAACGAAATGGCGGCGCTGACCAAGCTGGGTCTGCTGGAGCAGCCCCACACCAGCGCGGGCCGTGTCCCCAGTGCCAAAGGCTACCGTTATTATCTCGACAATCTGCTGACGGACGACCAGCCGCTGGACCGCGTGACCCGCGCCCGCGTCGAAGCCGTTTTCGCCAGCCTCGATCATGAGCCGGAAAAGCTCGCACAGGGCGCTGCAAAGGCGCTGGCCGCCATCAGCGGCTGCACCGCAGCCGTCAGCACCCCTTGTGCCGAAGATCTCTGCGTCGCCCACTACGAAGTCGTTCAGGTGGGCCGCAGCGCGGCGGCTGTGTTGGCCGTCACGACGGCGGGCTACGTTCGCACCCGTGTGGCGCGGGTCCGCACAGGCCTCTCCCGCGAGAACGCCGCTGCGCTGGCCGCGCTGCTCAACCGCAACCTGACCTTCGTTGCGCCGGTGGACCTGTCCAACCGGCTGCTGGCAGAGCTGTGCAGCCAAATCGACCCGGAGCTGGTTCCGGTCGTCAGCGCAGCCGCTGCGATTTTGCAGGATTCCGCACAGCCCCACGTATTTCTGGGCGGTGAGCAGTACCTGCTCAACTGGCCGCAGCTCGAAGGCAAGGTGGGCGACATCCTCACCCTGCTGAACGACGAAGAGCAGGCGGCCCACATCATCGCACCCCCGGCAGACCGCAGTGAGAGCGTGCTGCTGGGTGAGGATCTGGAACCTCAGATCCCCGGCTTGTGCATCGTCAGCGACCGCTACCTGGTAGGCGGCGGGCTGTGGGGTACGGTGGCCCTGATCGGGCCGACCCGGATGCCCTTCCAGAAGCTGATGCCGCTGCTCCACCTCCTCGCCGACGAGCTTGGCGAGGGCATGAGCGGTAAACGAAAAGACACCCCGCAGATGGCCGCACCCCGGCGGACTGTGATATATAAGGAGGATCTGGAATGAGCGAAGAGACCAAAAGACGGCAGAAGCTCCCGAGCAGGAAGCAAAGGAGACCGAAGCCGCACCTCAGGAAGCGCCCGAGACCGCCGCAGCCCCCGAGAAGGAGGCCGAGGCAGAACCCGCAGACGCCAAGAAGAAAGATGGCTGGTTCAATAAGAAGGCACGCGAGATGGACGCCGTAAAGGCAAAGCTCGACGCAGCCGAGAAGAACGCCGCACAGGCCAAAGACCAGCTGCTCCGGATGGCAGCGGAGTACGAGAACTACCGCAAGCGCTCCACCCGTGAGGCTGACCAGAAGTTCAACGATGGCGTGTCCTTCGCCGTGAACCAGATCATCCCCATCCTGGACACGCTGGAAATGGCAGCCAACGCCCCCACCACCGACGAGAACTACAAAAGGGCGTGACTATGACGCTGGACAAAGCCGCCAAGGCACTGGATGCCCTCCATGTGGAGGAGATCGAGGCGCTGGGCAAGCCTTTTGACCCCAACTTCATGAACGCCGTCCATCAGATCCCCTCCCCGGACGGGCAGGAGAGCGGCACCGTCATCACGGTGTACCAGAAAGGCTACAAGCTGGGCGACAAGATCGTCCGCCACGCGACCGTCGTGGTGGCCGAGTAAATCCGCAAAGACCCGCAGGGGTTTTGAATATAGACATCCGCTTCACATCTAAGCATGAGATAAACAAGTTCTTTTGAGAGGAGACTTCATTTATGAGCAAAATCATTGGTATTGACCTTGGTACTACGAATAGCTGCGTGGCTGTCATGGAGGGCGGCGAGCCCGTCGTCATCGCAAACTCCGAGGGCGCCCGCACCACCCCGTCTGTTGTTGGCTTCACCAAGACCGGTGACCGTCTGGTCGGTCAGGTCGCAAAGCGTCAGGCCATCACCAACCCCGAGAACACCGTTTCTTCCATCAAGCGTCAGATGGGTACCGACCACAAGGTGACCCTGAACGGCAAGGAGTACACTCCCCAGCAGGTCAGCGCTATGATCCTGCAGAAGCTGAAGGCTGATGCGGAGGCTTATCTGGGCGAGCCTGTCACCGAGGCCGTCATCACCGTTCCTGCTTACTTCAACGACAGCCAGCGTCAGGCTACCAAGGACGCCGGCACCATCGCCGGCCTGAACGTCAAGCGTATCATCAACGAGCCTACTGCCGCTTCTCTGGCATACGGCATCGACAAGGAGGATGACCAGAAGATCATGGTCTACGACCTGGGCGGCGGCACCTTCGACGTGTCCATCATCGAGATGGGCGACGGCGTCACCGAAGTTCTGGCAACCAACGGCGACACCCATCTGGGCGGCGACGACTTCGACCAGCGCATCATCGACTGGATGGCTGACGCCTTCCAGACCGAGAACGGCATCGACCTGCGCAAGGATAAGATGGCTGCTCAGCGCCTGAAGGAAGCTGCTGAGAAGGCAAAGATCGAGCTGTCCAGCGCTATGAGCAGCCAGATCAACCTGCCCTTCATCACGGCTGACGCTACCGGCCCGAAGCACCTCGAGCTGACCCTGACCCGTGCAAAGTTCAACGAGCTGACCGCAGATCTGGTCGACCGCACCATGACCCCTGTCCGCAAGGCTCTGCAGGATGCCGGCCTGCGCGCATCTGACCTGAAGAAGGTCCTGATGGTCGGTGGTTCCACCCGTATCCCCGCTGTCTACGATGCAGTCAAGAAAGAGCTGAACTGCGAGCCCTTCAAGGGCATCAACCCCGATGAGTGCGTGGCCGTCGGTGCTGCTATCCAGGGCGGCGTCCTGCAGGGCGACGTCAAGGGTCTGCTGCTGCTGGATGTCACCCCGCTGAGCCTCGGCATTGAGACTCTGGGCGGCGTCTGCACCAAGATCATTGAGCGCAACACCACCATTCCTACCCACAAGAGCCAGGTCTTCTCCACTGCTGCGGATAACCAGCCCTCTGTTGAGATCAATGTCCTGCAGGGCGAGCGTGAGTTTGCCCGCGACAACAAGAGCCTCGGCGTCTTCCATCTGGACGGCATCGCTCCGGCTCCCCGTGGTGTGCCTCAGATCGAAGTTACCTTCGATATTGATGCAAACGGCATCGTGAAGGTCAGCGCGAAGGACCTGGGTACCGGCAAGGAGCAGAACATCACCATCACCGCTTCCACCAACATGTCCAAGGACGACATCGACAAGGCCGTCAAGGAGGCCGAGCAGTTTGCTGCCGACGATAAGAAGAAGCGCGTGAGGAAGTGGACATCCGCAACGGCGCCGACCAGATGGTCTTCCAGACTGAGAAGATGCTGAAGGAGAACGGCGACAAGATGCCCGCCGACGTCAAGAGCGAGGCTGAGGCAAAGCTGGCCGACCTGAAGACCGCTGTCCAGTCCGGCTCCATCGACGACATCAAGGCAAAGCAGGAGGCTCTGAGCCAGGTCTTCGAGAAGATGTATCAGGCTGCCGCTGCTGCCCAGCAGCAGGCCGCAGGCGCACAGCCCGAGCCCCGATACTGGCGCAAACGGCCAGCAGAAGCCCAACGATGACGGCGTTGTGGACGCAGACTTCAAGGAAGTCTGATTTGAGACACAGCAGTGCGTATCCGGCCAAACCGGCGGGTATGCGCGTAGAATAGCAAAAGCCGCTCCGGTTTTGCCGGGGCGGCTCTTGCTGGTTATAGAGAAAACCTCTCAGTCTCGCTGACGCCCGCCAGCTCCCCTGATAGGGGAGCCATTGGCAGGCCGGTCAGGCTTGTACAGATTTGCTTGAGGCTGTCTGTACTGGAAGCGGCAGTGCGCTGCTATATAGGGGAGGTTGCTGCTTATACGAGAGGTGATTGGATTATGGCACAGGAGAAACGTGATTACTACGAAGTGCTGGGTGTATCCAAGACGGCTACCGACGCGGAGATCAAAAAGGCTTACCGCAAGCTGGCCATGAAGTACCACCCGGACTATAACCCCGGCGACAAGGAAGCCGAGGAAAAGTTCAAGGAGATCAACGAGGCAAACGAGGTGCTTTCGGACCCGAAGAAGCGCCAGCTCTACGACCAGTACGGCTTTGCCGGTGTTGACCCCAACTACGCTGCCCAGAACGGCGGCGGCCCCGGCGGCCCCGGCGGCTTTGGCGGTTTCAGCGGTTTTGGCGGCGACGGTGTTGACCTTGGCGATATTTTCGGCGACATCTTTGGCGGCGGCTTCGGCGGTTTTGGCGGCTCGAGCCGTTCGGCGAATCCCAACGCCCCCCGCAAGGGCCAGGACATCCGGGTGCGCATCACCCTGACGTTTGACGAGGCGGTGCATGGCTGCAAGAAGAACATCACCATTACCCGTCAGCAGGAGTGTACCGAGTGCCACGGCAGCGGCTGCGCCGCCGGTTCCAGCCCGGAGACCTGCCCTGACTGCGGCGGCAGAGGCTTTGTCATTCGTCAGCAGCGTACGCCCTTCGGCGTCATGCAGACCCAGCAGCCCTGCTCCCGCTGCGGCGGCAAGGGCAAGCTCATCAAGAACCCCTGCAAGAGCTGCCACGGCAGCGGCACCATCGCGGTCAAGAAGACTCTGGAGGCCAATGTCCCTGCGGGCATCGACGACGATCAGGGCTTCCGCCTCTCGGGCATGGGCAATGCCGGCACCAACGGCGGCCCCGCAGGTGACGTCATCGTGGCGGTGACTGTCCAGCCCAGCGAGGTGTTCCAGCGCGACGAGAACAACATCTACGTCGTCTTCCCCATCACCTACAGTCAGGCTGTCCTGGGCGATACCATCACGGTGCCTTCCATCGACGGCAAGGTCGAGGTCAATGTGCCGGAAGGCACCCAGAGCGGCACCACCTTCCGCCTGCGCGGCAAGGGCGTCCAGTATGTGAATGGCAGAGGCCGCGGTGATATGTACGTCAAGTGCGAGGTCGAGATCCCGAAGAAGCTCAGCCGTACCCAGCGTGAGGCCCTGAAGAAGTTCGAGGGGACCCTGAAAGAGGATAACTACGAAAAGCGCAAGGGCTTCTTCAAAAAGCTGAAGGATATGTTCAATAACTAAATCAGCACGTCTATAAACAGGCAGAGGCATCCGGTTTGGGTGCCTCTGCTTTTGTATGGACAGATAAAAAGAGGGCGGCGGCCCTTCCCTTACGGGAAGAGCCGCCGCCTTTGTTGTTCTTTGGAGTCTCCTGATTTATTAAAGCAGGATAAGAGCTGCGTTAATCACAAGGCCAATTCCGGTAGCGGAGGTACCCAGAACCCAACTGGCACACGCAAGGTCATAGAGGAAATTAGACACACTCTTCCCCATATCATTTGCGAAATAGTCCAGACCATCCTGAGTCCAAGTATTAGGGTTCTTCTTGCGGTAATCACGGATAGCGGTGACGCCCGCAAGCCATGCATAAGGAGGGAAGACCCATGCAGCGATAGCCTGAATAGCACTGGCACCACCGGTGGTATAGGTCATTTCCTCTTCGTTCATCACGCAGTAGGAAGCGGGCAGCATCATGATGTTTTCCATAGTAGCACTCCTTTACGAACAATATCCCAAAACAGCGCGGTGTGCGCCGGTTTGACGAAAGATAGAAGTTCCCGAAAAGCCACAGGGGAACTTACAGGATGAGCAGCAGCGCGCTCAGGGGAGCGAGAGCCACCACCGTACCGGTGGAAACAACGTCACGCAGGAAGTTGGAAGGCGATTTGGACATATCGTCGCTGATGGCGTCCATTGCACGGCCCATAACGGTGAGAGGATTGCCCCTGCGGTTGCTGTCAACGCTCAGCCAGTCTCTGGCCTGCGAGATGCCCCAGACATAGCTGGATGCCAGAACGGCCACGCCCACGATGGTGACGACGCCGCCAACAGCGCTGCCGCCGGTGGTGTAGGTCATCTCATCGTCAGAAAGCACTGCGTAATCAGCAGGCAACTCCATATATTTCTTCATAAAGAATCACTCCTTCATATCAGCAGACGGCGCACCGCACCGCGCTGCAAAGATCCCTCTTGCAGAGCTAACTTCTCTGACAGCATCATTCTACTACAACGCTGGATTTTGTGCAAGGGTTTTGGACAGAAACCACAAAAACCCGGGAAAATGCATGAAAAACACCTCGGAAGTTTGTGGAAAAATACTGCAATAATTCCCAGTATCAGCCCGCTACGCCGGCCCGGTAGAGGTAGGGGTCGCTCTTGAAGCTGTCGAAACTGTAGAGCACGAGGAGCTGGTCGTAATCGTTGTCCGCGATGAGCTTGTCCAGACCGTAGTTATAATTGCGGAAATCCACCACGTCGATGTCGGCGTAGTTGGCCGTCAGGTAAGGCACGAAGCAGTTGGCGTAACTGTCCTTGATGACGAGAATGCGCCCGGTGCCGTCGCCCTTGATGCGGCTCAGGCCATTGTTGCCGTGGAGGAACATGGCATACTTGTCGTAAACGTCCAGCTTGGCCGTGTCGTAAAGGCCGGTCGTCTCGCCGTCGGCGGGCTGGCCGGGGCCGCTGACCGAGTAGATGGTCAGCGCGTTCGGCAGGTCATAATAAGTGATGGTGTCCGGTTCTGCGTCCGGCGTCCGCGCCTTGGAGTAGTGGGTGCCGTAGAAGCCGTCTGCCGTCAGCACGGTGTGGGCCGAGGGGTCAAAAGGCGTGAGGCTCAGAGCGTCACAGAGCTGCTTGTAGGCATAATAAGCGCCGGTGCTTGTCCAGTGGTGGTCGGTGCGGTAGTAGATATATTCGTCCTTGTGCGCGGTGAGGGTCTGCCGCACGTCCACAAAGCGGCCTCCGGCGGCCTGTACGGCATCGGAAAGCGAGTCGAGATAACGGTCCTCGTCCAGCAGCGGAGCGCCCGCAGGGACGTTTTCCGGGTAGATAGCGGACGCCGCAGGCACCAGCATCACGTTGACCTTGCCCGGGTACCGCTGACAGAGCGCTTCCAGGGCGGCAGTGTTCTTGGGCAGGGTGCGCGTCTCGCTGGAAACGAGGCCGTAGGTGCGGGGGAACATCATGTGCTGTTTGCCCAGCAGGATGCCGCCGCTCTGCTCCTTCTGCATCACCTTCGTTTCCACGGTGCTCTGCAGGGCGATCCAGTTGTCACGGCCCGCCACCTGGTCTTTGACGTATTTCGTGTAGGCCGTGAAGAACTTGTTCAGCCCATCAGCCGAGACGCTGGACAGGCTGGGCCGCTGGGAGAGGGTGGTGTTTTCCAGTTCACTGTAGGCCCGGTCCGGCGTGACAAGGTCCAGCAGGAACAGCCCGGCAAAAAACAGGGTGAATGCGATAAGGACCGGATAGCGGAAAATCGAAGCGGAGCGCTTTGAATGTTTGTCCATCGTTCACGCCTCCTCTTAAAAGTTGAAATACAGGAACGGGCTGTTGGTGCTGCCCACGACGTAAGCCATCGAGACCGTCAGCAGCACCAGAATGGTCAGCGCCTTGGTGATGGCATTGCGGGAAAGCAGCTTCCACAGCTTTTCGATGAGCGGGGTGCAGCAGACGACGGAGACCGCCAGCAGTACGCCGTAGTTGCGCAGGAAGTAAAGGGGCATCACGCCGCCGGAAGGGATGAAAAGCTTGCGGAACAGCAGGCCGAACTCCACGCCTGCGTCGTTGCCCACGAACATGGCCCAGCCCACGACCACGAGGAAGAGGGTGTAGATATGGGGCCAGACCCTGCCCTTTTTGAGGTAGGGCAGGAGGAAGAGCTTTTCCAGAGCCAGCAGCACGAAATAGTACAGGCCCCAGCAGATGAAGTTCCAGTTCGCGCCGTGCCAGATGCCGGTGAGCAGTTCGACGACGAACAGGTTGAAGATCTGTCGCTTGAGGCCCTTGCGGTTGCCGCCGAGGGGAATATACACATACTCCCGGAACCAGCCGGACAGCGTCATGTGCCAGCGCCGCCAGAACTCGGTGATGGACGCGGAGATATAGGGGTAGTTGAAGTTCTGGGGGAAGTCGAAGCCCAGCATCTTGCCCATGCCGATGCCCATCAGGGAGTAGCCGGAAAAGTCGAAATAGAGCTGGAGCGAGTAGGCGATGACGCCCAGCCAGACCAGCGGGGTCGAGGCGTTGGCGAGGCCCACGAAGGAGACGGAGGGGCTGTCCGCTACGCCGATGATGTCCGTCCAGAGCGCACCGATGGCGTCGGCCAGCAGGACTTTCTTTGCCAGGCCGAAAGTGAAGAGCGTCATGCCGTCCTCGATCTGCTTGAGCTCATAGCGGCCTTTGTAGACATGGAGACGGTCGGAGACGTCCCGGTACTTGACGATGGGGCCGGCGATGAGCTGGGGGAACATGACGACGTAAGCACCGAAATCAATGATGTTATGCTCCGTTTCCACATCCCGGCGGTAGACGTCGATGGTGTAGGAAAGTGTCTGGAAGGTGTAGAAGCTGATGCCCAGCGGCAGTACGCTGATGCCCTGAATGGGCGCAAAACCGGTGCCGAAGATGGCATTGATGCTGCTGAGCACGAAATTTGCATACTTGAAGTAGAAGAGCATCCCGAGACTGCCCGCCAGCGCGATGAGCAGCAGGATGAGACGGGCGGTCTTGTTCTGCTCGAAGCGCTCAAGCCCCAGGCCGCAGAGGTAGTTGATGAGGATGAGCGCCAGCATGACGGGGAAAAAACGTACCTCGCCCCAGCAGTAGAACACGAGGCTGCACAGGAACAGAACGGTATTTTTGAGTTTCGGGGGCGCGAGATAGTACAGCGCCAGTGTGATGGGCAGAAAGCGTAGCAGAAAGATGATGGTGCTGAAGACCACGGCGTCAGCCTCCTTTAACATTGTGATAAAGCTGAAAGGCCGATGCCGCCACGGCACCGGCCCGAGAGAGTCTGTTTATTTGCCCAGAACGTCCTTCACGGCGCTGGTCAAATCAGAAGAGCAGTCGTTGGAAGCAATGACCATCACCACGAGGTCGTCGCCGCCGTCGATGATGGCGTTCTCCACATTGGACTGTGCCTGTGCAAACTCAGCATAGTTGCCGTAGAAAGCCACCTGGTCCTGCTGGTAGGTCTTGAGGGTGTCCATGACGTCCTGTGCCTTGCCAGCGGCGGGCTGGATGGCCAGCACCAGACCGGCGTCGCCGTTGTCGTTGCTCTTGAGGCCCTTGTAGCTGGTCACATCGTCGGCTTTCAGGCCAAAGTCGTACTCGATGTTCATGGCCGTTATCTCAAACTGGTTGGAGATGGGGTCAGCCTCGAGCAGGGCGTCTACGGCAGAAGCTACGGCGTCGGAAGCGCCGTTCTCCTCGGCGGAGACGGAAGCAGCAGGCTCAGAGGCGCTCTGGCTGGCAGCCCCGGAGGAGGCTGCGCTCGAAGCGGCAGAGGATGCCGAAGAGGCAGAGCCGCCGCAGCCTGCCAGCAGGACACAGCCCGCAGCCAGCGCAGCAGCAGAAAGGACGAGTTTCAGACGAATATTCATAAAAGATTTCCCTCTTTTGTCGTTAAAATTCTGAGGCCTGGCCGCCCCGAAAACTGTCGGCCCAAAACCCCAAGATAGTCTACCATATCGACGGCAGAATTGCAAACGAAGCGTGAAATTTTAACCTTTTCTTCACCAGTGGATTCAGCCCTCGGCGGCGATGCTCTGCAGAGTCTCGATATACTCCTCAAAGCACAGGCCGCTGGCGTTGATCTTAGCGGCGTTCTCCACGCCCACATACCGCCAGTGCCAGGGCTCGTAGATGATCTCCGTCTTGTCCTCAGCGTCCTTGGGGTAGCGGAGGATGAAGCCGTAGTCGCCCGCGTGCTCACAGAGCCAGCGGAAGGCGGCGGTCTTCTCGAAGCCCTCGTCCAGACCGGTGTGCTCCGGGCTGTTCAGGTCGGCGGCGAGGCCGCAGTTGTGCTCGGAGTATCCCGGAGGGTTGACGACGGCAGCGGCCTTTCCTTGGCAGTGGCGTTGTCGTAGCCCTTGTCGAGGTAGTATTTGGTCTTCCGCTCGTAGAGGCTGGTCTGGTACTTGACGCTGCGGTAGCCGCTCTGCATCCAGACGGTCACGCCGTCGTCGGCAGCGGCTTTCTGCATGGAGAGGAAGGCATCGCAGGCCACGGTCTGCAGCGTCTTGTTGACGGCGGTGGCAGAGCCGCACTCCTTGGTATCGAAAGTATAGTCGTCCGGCATCTGCTGGTCGTGATTCACCAGCACCATCAGCGGGTCGGCCAGCATGGCGCGGGCCTCGTCGGCGGTCAGTCCAAGGGCGTTGGCAGGCGAAGCGGTCTTCTCGGCAGAGCTTACAGTGGAATCGGCGATGCTCTGGGCCGGCATGGAGATGGCGGACGCCGCCGAAGCGCTGGGGACGACGGCATGACGGGTGAGCAGGAAGGAGACGCCTACGGCGACGCAGAGCATCACGGTAAGGCCGGCCACCCGGCGGATGGCGCGGTTACGTCTGCGGCGGCGCACCTCGGCGCGGGTAAGGCGTCGGCGGTGAGGATGAGGAGCAGAGGAATTCATAATGGACCTTCTTTCTTGTTGAGGGTGTGTATATTTTTGCACACGGGCGGACATCCTATTCCCGGGAGGCGAACAGGATGAAAATGTCGGCTGAGGAATACGGGCGCAGGGTGCGCCGGGTCGGCCCGCCCTCGCCGCTGGGCGGGGACTGCCTCTGGGCGTTTGGCGTGGGCGGCGGCATCTGCCTGCTGGGCGAGGTGCTGCGCGGGTGGTATCTGACCATGGGGCTCGACAAAGAGCTGGCCGGGACGCTCACCAGCTGCACGCTGGTGGCGCTGTCGGCATTGCTGACGACGCTGGGCCTCTACCAGAAGCTGGCCGCGAAAGCGGGCGCAGGCACCCTCGTACCCATCACGGGCTTTGCCAATGCGGTGGTCAGTGCGGCCATCGAGTTCAAGACCGAGGGCCGTGTGCTGGGGACCGGCGCGAAGATGTTCATCATCGCCGGGCCGGTCATCGTATACGGTACGCTGGCGGCGGTTCTCTACGGCAGCGTCTACTGGCTGCTGCAGTAAAAGCTCCCCTGCCAAGGATACGCATAAGGAAGTGCGGAAATTGCACTTTCACACTAAAATTCAGTATACCACAAAAAACAGATAAAATCAGCCCCATAAAGGAGGAAACTGTGATGGCTGCACGACGCGGAGACACTCTTTTGTTCCCGACGCCGCCCGTCGTGGCGGCTCATGCGGCCATCGGCGGCAAAAAGGAGGGCGAAGGCCCCCTTGCCGCCTGTTTCGACGAGCTGAGTGCCGACAACTTTTTCGGCCAGTCCAACTGGGAGGCCGCCGAGAAAGAAATGGCCCTGCGGGCGGCGCGGCTCTGCCTCAAAAGGCTGAGACGACGCCGGATAAAGTCAGCCTCGCGCTGGCGGGCGACTTACAGGCCCAGTGTACCGCGTCCAGCTACGCCCTGCGGGAGCTGGGCATCCCCTTTGTCGGCCTCTTCGGGGCCTGCAGCACGATGGCCGAAGCGCTGGGCCTCGGCGCGGCGCTGTGCAGTGCAGGCATGGCCGACGGCCTGCTGGCGATGACGTCCGGCCATTTCTGTGCGGCAGAACGTCAGTTCCGCACGCCGCTGAGCTACGGCGCTGTCCGCACGCCTACCGCCCAGTGGACGGCTACGGCGGCGGGTGCCTGCCTGCTGCGGCCCGCCGGTGAGGGTGTGCAGCTCTGCGCCGCCACCTTCGGACGGGTGCAGGACTATAAAATAAAAGACATCAACAACATGGGTGCGGCTATGGCCCCCGCTGCCGCCGCGACCCTTTTGCGCTATCTGAAGGACACCGGCAGCGCCCCGGCGGACTTCGACCGCATCTACACCGGCGACCTCGGCCATGTGGGCAGCCAGCTCCTGCGCGACCTGCTGACGGCAGAAGGACTTCTGCTCAAGAACCATGTGGACTGCGGCTGCATCCTCTACGATGCCGCCGAGCAGACTGTGAAGAGCGGCGGCTCCGGCCCGGGCTGCTGCGCCTCCGTCCTCTGCGGGCATATCCTGCCGCGCCTCGAGAAGGGAACGCAGAAGCGGGTGCTCTTTATCGCCACCGGCGCGCTGATGAGCCAGACGACCTTTTTGCAGAAGGAGAGCATCCCGGCCATCGCCCATCTCGTGGAGCTGCGCAGCCCGCAGCAGAAGGAGGAAAACGGATGAATTACTTCTGGGCCTTCGTGGTGGGCGGCGGCATCTGCGTCATCGGCCAGCTGCTCATCGACCTCACCGGCCTGACCCCGGCCCGCATCCTGACGGGCTATGTGGTGGCGGGCGTCATTCTCTCGGCGGTGGGATGGTATGCGCCGCTGGCGGAGTTCGCAGGCTGCGGCGCTACCGTGCCGCTGCTGGGCTTCGGCCATCTACTGGCGAAAGGCGTGCGGACGGCCATCGAAGAGGAAGGAGCCATCGGCATCCTCACCGGCGGGCTGACTGCCGCTGCGGCAGGTATTACCACCAGCCTTGTGTGCGGAGTCGTCTGCTCGTGGGTAGGGAAGAGTCATGACCAGAATTAGAAAAACATCCCGGCTCAAACCGGGATGTTTTTGTGTGTAAGGCGGGCCGTTTCGCCTCATTTTTCGCCCGGAGTGCGTTATATTGGGGCCAGAAGGAGGCGAAAAGCCATGCGACAGGAAACACAATGGACGACGATCTTCTGGGAGGGCTGGACGGCGCTGGCGCTCTGCGCAGCGGCGGTGTTCTGGCCCGGCAGTGCGGCGCTGGGCTATCCGGCTGTGCTCTGGCCGGGGCTGGCCCTTGCGGCGGCAGTCCCCGTCCTCTGGGCCGGGTGGTGGCTCTGGGCGGAGAAGGCCCCGCCGCTGCCAGAGGAGGAGTTGATGGGGCGGCAAGGGAAAGTACATATTGTTACGGATGAAGTTTTTCTATGACAAAAGTTAAGTTCTCTTTTGCGCACCAAAAGAGAACCAGAAAAGTGCCCGCTACTTTCGAGGCGCGGGAGGCACGAATCAAGGGCTGCTCGCCCTTGATAATTCCGGAGGAGTTGTCGAAACGGAAAAAAGCTAGTCGCTGCGCTAAGACGGGTTGCGGTGCCCAGCGTCCACTTCGTGCCTTGGGCGGCACTCGTGTCCTGCTGACCGCGGCCCCAACAGCTCCTCCCTGTATCCGCCGCAGGCGGCGGTCGTCGCTGTTGCACATTTTTCTCGTATCTCCGATTTGCTGCTTCGCAGCTGGTGTTACCTCTCTGCTGACGGTAACGTCCAACAGAAACGTGAAATCTTCGGCGGAGCCGTAAATGGGAGAAGCACAAAAAATGCGTTTAGCGCAGCGGCTAGCATTTTTGGGCTTCGACTTCTTCTTTGGAATCGTTAAGGGCGAGCAGCCCTTAACTCGTTGCGGGGAGAGTGGAGTCCAGAGGTAGGGAGGGGGGATTCGAAACACCCTCCCTACCTCTGGCCCGCGCGGAGCGCAAAGCCATTTGACCGAAAGAAAAACCAGCCCCGCGCCACCAGCGCGAGAACCAGCTTAAAGAAAAAACCAGCTCTGCCTCTGGCCCGCGCGGAGCGCATAGCCATTTGACCATAAAATAAAACTCACCCCGCGCCAAAAGCGCGCAAGCTCACTTTACCGTCCCGAAAAATAAAAAACAAAAACCCCCGCACCGGGGTCCCGGTACAGGGGTTTTGTTCGTCAATCAAACTGCGATCAAGCGTTCTTGTTAGCACGCTTTGCCATACGGCTGATCTTGCGGCTAGCGGTGTTCTTCTTGATGACACCCTTAGCGCGAGCCTTGTCGATCGCGGAAACAGCAGCCAGGACGGTTGCGTCCTTGTCAGCGGCATTCGCATCGATGGCAGCGTCTGCCTTCTTGACGACTGTTTTCAGGTTGGTCTTAATGGCCTTGTTGTGAGCCTGCTCTGCAACAGCCTGCACGACACGGTCCTTCTGAGATTTGATGTTAGGCATTCGTTCCACCTCCTTGGCTACCTATAACAGCGCACCTTATGATACCATATTTGCCGTTCCAGCGCAAGCATTTTTCAATTTTGTTTCAAAAGTTTTGATTTTCACATACTTTTTGTGCCGCGAGGCCCCAAAACCGGCTTTTGGCGGCAAACAGAGCAGAAAGAGGGAAAATCATGCGCTTGACAGATATGGCGGACGAGCTCTACACGGCCGCGACTGACCTGCCCGGCGGAGTCCGCGCGGCCACGGCAAAACGGGGCGGCGTGACGGTGACGCGGGTGGAGATCGCCCGGGAGGGCCTCGAAAAGCCCCGGGGGCGGTACGTCACGCTGGAAGTCCCCAGCGTCAGTGTGCTGGACGAGCGGGACGCCGAGGTCATCGAGCAGGCAGCGGACGAGCTGCGGGCGCTTCTGCCGCCGGAGGGGCCGGTGCTGGTGTTGGGCGTGGGCAACCGCCGGGTCACCGCCGACGCCCTCGGCCCCCGCACCGTTCAGAAAATTTTTGTCACGATGGGCGCAGGCCGTCCGCCGGTGAAGGGCATCCGCCCGGTGGCGGCGGTGGCCCCGGGCGTCTCGGCGTCCACCGGTCTGAGCCTGCAGCAGCTGGCCGGTGCGCTGGTGCGGGAACTGCGGCCCACGGCCCTCATCTGTGTGGACAGCCTCTGCTCGTCGGAACCCCAGCGTCTGGGCCGGACGCTGCAGTTCTCCGACACCGGCCTCTGCCCGGCCCAGCCCGGCAGCAGCAAGCATCTGGACGCGGCCCGTCTGGGCCTGCCAGTGATCGCGGCGGGCATCCCCACCCTGATGATGGCGCAGGAGGGCAAAGACCTCGTGGTGACGCCCCGGGAACTGGACAGCGTCATCGCCCACGGGGCCGCCCTGCTGGGCGCGGCCATTAACCGCGCCTTGCAGCCGAGGCTCAGCATCGCCCAGCTCTGCTGGCTGGTGGGATAAAACCAGGCCGTCCATCATATTGTATGGATAAAACAAAAGGGGAGGGGGCAGTCTATGCGCTATGGCGAGGCCGGGCAGAGCCATCTGCTGCCCTTTCTGGGCGCAGCGGCCCTTTGCGGCTCTGACCATCACGGCCCACAGCCTTGTGCTGGGGCTGGCTGCGGTCATCGCCGGGCCTGTCCGGCGGCGCAGACGGCGCTCTCCCTGAGCCGAAAGGCCGTCTCCGGCGCGGCACAGGAGGAGGCCGCATCCGTGGCCGAAGCCGCCCCTGAAAGCACCGGGACTGCCGCCTCTCCGCCCGAAGCCGCCGCCCCGACAGGCGGCATCGAAAGCTATCTTGTGGAGCTTCTGGGTGACGACGCTCGGCCCGAAGGCGCGGGCGCAGTGATTGAAAAAAATTACCCGCAAGGCAGCGGTGAAAAGTACATTGCCTGCGGCGCGGGCAGCATCAAGAACAACACCCGACAGACTGCGGCGGACATCGCAGCAGAGATACAGGACCCACTGCCCTTTGGCGTCGAAAAGGACAGCCCTGACCCGCAGATCCTCATCATGCACACCCACGCCACTGAGGACTACCGCCTTTCGGCGGGGCTGTGGTATTCGCCCGGCGACGGCGCCCGTACCACCGACACGAACCTGAATATGTGTGCCGTGGGCCGGGTGATGGCCGACACCCTCAACGCCGCCGGGCTGAACACCCTCCACGACGAGACCCTGAACGACTACCCCAGCTACACCGGCAGCTACGAGAACAGCCGGGCCGTCGTCCAGCGGTACTTGGCCCAGTACCCCAGCATCAAGGTGGTGCTGGACGTCCACCGGGACGCCATCGAGACAGAGGGAGGTTCCCGGATGGCCCCGGTCTGCACCGTGGACGGGCGGCAGGCCGCGCAGGTCATGATCATCTGCGGGTGCGACAACGGCGGCAGCGTCCGGCTGCCGGGCTGGCGGCAGAACCTCCGTTTCGCCGCCGCATGGGAGCGGAGCATGGAGGGAATGTACCCCGGTTTCACCCGGCCTGTGCTGTTCAGCTACCGCTTTTATAATCAGGACCTCACCACCGGCAGTCTGCTCATCGAGATAGGAGGCCACGGCAATAACCTCAACGAGGCCCTCTACGCCGGGCAGCTGGCGGCCAACGGCCTTGTGCAGGCCCTGCTTGGCCCGGATGCTTGACGAAACGGCGGCAAAGTGCTATATTTTACTGGTAAATGCAGTGATTGGGAAAAGTAGCGCATCACAACGCCACAGAGAGCGCGGCAGAGCTGGGAGCCGTGCGCGGACGGTGCGTGAACGAACACCCGGGAGCAGCAAACTGAACAGGGCGCAGTGATAAAAATGCGCCGCCAGTAGGTGCGCCGCAGGCTCAGCGTTAACGGAGCAGCGCTTTTACTTGAGCGCGTGAGCGACCGGACACTTCCGGTAATTCAGGTGGCACCGCGGACATTACAAGACAGCTTGTTCGCCCTGAACTTTCAGGGAGAAAAGCTGTCTTTTTACTTTATATCGGAGGTAATCTGAAAATGGAACGCACTGAGATCGTTTCGCTGTACAAGAACACCCCGCCGATGGTACGGTCGTCACCGTATGCGGCTGGGCAAAGAACATCCGCGACTCCAAGAACATCGGCTTCATCGCCCTGTCTGACGGCGGCTGCTTCAAGACCCTGCAGGTCGTGCTGGAAGCCGGCAAGCTGGCAAACTACGATGAGGTCGTCCACACCGGCCTGTACAGCAGCCTGCGTGTCGTGGGCCGCATCGTGCTGACTCCGCAGGCAAAGCAGCCTTTCGAGCTGAATGCTGACAGCGTGGAAATACTGGGCGACTGCCCCGCCGACGAGTATCCGCTGCAGAAAAAGAAGATGAGCATGGAGTATCTGCGCACCATGCCCACCCTGCGCCCCCGCACCAACACCTTCAACGCCGCTTTCCGCGTCCGCAGCGTGGCCGCTTACGCCATCCACAAGTTCTTCCAGGAGAACGGCTTCGTCTACGCCCACTCTCCGCTGCTGACCGCTTCCGACTGTGAGGGTGCCGGCGAGATGTTCCGCGTCACCACCCTCGACCTCGACAATGTTCCCAAGAACGAGGACGGCACCGTCGATTACACCAAGGACTTCTTCGAGAAGCCCGTCAACCTGACCGTTTCCGGCCAGCTGGAAGCCGAGGCCATGGCAATGGCGTTCGGCAAGGTGTACACCTTTGGTCCCACCTTCCGCGCGGAGAAGAGCTTTACCACCCGCCACGCCGCCGAGTTCTGGATGATCGAGCCGGAGATGGCGTTCTGTGATTTGAATGGCTACATGGACACCGCCGAGGCCATGACCAAGTACGTTATCCGCTATGTTCTGGACAACTGCCCCGATGAGATGGCTTTCTTCAACCAGTTCATCGACAAGGGCCTCATCGAGCGCCTTGAGCTGGTGGCAAACAGCGAGTTTGGCCGCATCAGCTACACTGACGCCATCGAGATCCTGAAGAAGAACAACAAGAAGTTCCAGTTCCCCGTGGAGTGGGGCGTGGACATCCAGACCGAGCACGAGCGCTACCTGACCGAGGTGGTGTTCAAGAAGCCCGTCTTCGTCACCGACTACCCGAAGGAGATCAAGAGCTTCTACATGAAGCAGAATGCCGACGGCAAGACCGTCGCCGCAGCCGATATGCTGGTCCCCGGCATCGGCGAGCTCATCGGCGGCAGCCAGCGTGAGGAGGACTACGACAAGCTCGTGACCCGTATGGACGAGCTGGGTCTGGACAAGTCCAGCTACGACTGGTACCTGAACCTCCGTAAGTTCGGCAGCGTGGAGCACGCAGGCTATGGTCTGGGCTTCGAGCGCATGATCATGTACCTCACGGGCATCCAGAACATCCGTGACGTGCTGCCCTTCCCCCGCACGGCTTACGGCTTCTAATCAGTGAGTCAACCTCTCCGTCATTGCTTCGCAATGCCACCTCTCCTGACGAGGAGAGGCTTTGGCAGAACGGGAAACTTTTCCTTTTCGCCAGAGGCTTCCCTCGGTAGGGGAGCTGGCAAAGCCGCAGGCTTTGACTGAGAGGTTTTCTTTTATTTTCAACAAGGAGAGCAAAACAAGTGGAAAACATCGCCCCGGCATTGCTGGAATGGTTCTACAAGAACCAGCGCATCCTGCCTTTCCGCACCGACCCCAGCCCCTACCACGTCTGGCTCAGCGAGATCATGCTGCAGCAGACCCGCGTCTCGGCGGCGCTGCCCTATTATGAGCGCTTCCTCGCCGCCCTGCCGGACATTCCCGCGCTGGCGGCGTGCGAAGAAGAAAAGCTCCACAAGCTCTGGGAGGGGCTGGGCTACTACAGCCGGGTGCGCAACCTGCAAAAGGCGGCCCGCATCGTCTGTGAGCAGTACGGCGGGCAGCTGCCAGCCGACTACGACGCCCTCCGCGCTCTGCCCGGTATCGGGGACTACACAGCGGGAGCCATCGCATCCATCAGCTTCGGGCTGGATGTCCCGGCGGTAGACGGAAATGTGCTGCGGGTGTTTTCCAGACTGTATAATGACCCTGGCGTTATTACAGAACCGGCGGTAAAACGAGCTTTTACGGCCCGGGTCATGGAGCATCAGCCCCCCGAGAAGGCGGGCGACTACAACCAGGCTCTGATGGAGCTGGGCGCACTGGTCTGTGTGCCGAACGGCGCACCGCTCTGTGAGCAGTGTCCGCTGGCCTCTCTGTGTGAAGCCCGCAGGGCCGGTACGGCGCTGGAACTGCCCCATAAGGCTGCGCCCAAAGCACGGCGCATCGAGCCGGTGACGGTAGTGCTGGCCGAAGATGCCGAAGAGCGCTTCCTGTTGCAGCAGCGGCCCGAAAAAGGTCTGCTGGCCGGTCTGTGGCAGCCGCTTCTGTGGGAGGGCGAAGCCCTCAGCGCCGAAGAAGTCTGCGCCCGGCTGGAAGCGCTGGGCCTTGCCTGTGAGGGCATCGAACCTCTGCCGGCGGCAAAACATATTTTCAGCCACATCGAGTGGCGGATGAGCGGCTATTCTGTCTGCGCCGGCAGTGCGGAAGCTCCGGCGGGCTGTGTCTGGGCCAGCCGCGAACAGCTGCAGAACGAATACACTCTGCCCGGCGCATTCAAGGCGTATAAGAAAAAGCTGGGACTCTGAAAAAAGCAAAATTTTGCCTTTTTGGTTGTAATTTTCGTGAAGTCCGGGTATAATAGTTTCAGAATAGACCGAGCCTGTGCCGCGGAACGACCGCTGAAAATAGCTGGACCGCTGGTTCGACCAAAAAGGAGTGTGCTGAACCTATGAAGAAATCCTGTCTGATCGCTGTTATCGCAACGCTGGCTGCTGTGGCTGGTGCGCTGGCTGCTGTGGCTGTTTATCTGCGCCGCCGTGAGAAGGAGCTGGACGAGTACGAGCGTCTGCTGTTCGGCGAGGATACCGCCGCCCCCGCTGAGGAAGAGCCTGCTGAGGCCGAAGACGAGGCCGAAGACGAGGCCGCTCCCGCTGAGGATACTGCCGAATAACGCGGGCCGAAACAGAACAAAATGACGAAGGGCGCACCGGCAGTCTGTAACAGGGCTGTGCCGGTGCGCCTTTTTATACCCTCTCAGGCGCTTGCGCCCAAACTTTAGGAGGAGAGTACATATGAAGCGGCTTTTGTTATGGCTCATCGGCGTCGCGCTGGGCGTCGTGGTGCTGCTTGCGGCGGTGCTGGGCGTGAGTTATTCGTTCACCTCGGAGGGCGCGAAGCCCGCGTCTGAGGTGCAGTTCGCCGGGCAGGAGCTGGAGCCCAACGGCTGGTGCTGGCAGGTGCCGCTGCTGGGCGGGCAGGTGGATAAAGTCTTCGCCAGCCCCCGCACCCTTACGGTGCAGAAGCTTGGCGCCCTCTACGACGCCCACCCGGCCTTCGTTCTGCCCGAGTGGTACAGCTACGGCCCGCTGACCATCACCGACAACGCGGGCAATGTGGTCTTCGAGGGGACTGCGGCCACCTACGACGATTTTTTGTTCCCGGCCAACGGCGACTATAAGGCCGAGCTGACCGTCTGGCGTCTGCCGGAAAATATGCTGGCCACCCAGTTCGAGGGCGGCAGCACCGGCGAGCTGCGGCAGGACGTCCGGCTCGAAAAGCCCGCGAAGCCCATCGGTTGGTATTATTACTCCTTCCGCTTTACGCTGCAGGCAAGCGCCGAGGTGGAGCTTTCCGCCGAACGGATGGAGCAGGGCGGCACGGTGGCCGCAGCCTTTACCGGCATGGTGGGTGAGACGGCCCCTACGGTGGAAACAGACCTCGGCAATGTGCAGGCTGTCCGTCTGGGCAGCGGGTGGCGCGCCTATATCCCGGCGGCTTACAATGCCGCTGCCGGTGCGCATGAAGTGACCTTTACTGTGGGCGGCGAGACGGTGGTGAAGAACATCACCGTCATCCCGAAGGACTTCGGCACGGTTGAAATCGAAGCCGAACCGGAAGCCTCCGAAGCTGCCAACACCGAGTTCCGCAACGCCGTCTGGCCCCTCTATGAGCAGCCCGCCCGCGAAAAGCTGTGGAGCGGCGGCTTTGCCTGCCCTGCGGAGAATTACATGACTCTGGTGGACTTCGGCCAGACCAAAGTCACCGACGGCAAGCAGGGCAGCAGATCGAACTCCACGAAACTCTACACCATCCCGGGCGACCCCTGCCGCGCCCCGGCCAACGGCGTCGTGGTGCTGGCCCGGAACCTCGACCTCACCGGCAACACCGTCGTCATCGACCACGGCTGCGGGATGCGCAGCTACCTCTACGGGCTGGATGCTCTCTCGGTGAGCGAGGGCCAGAGCGTGGAACGCGGGCAGGCCGTTGGCGCATTGGGCGAAGACCTGACCATGGACTTCAAGCTCGGCAGCAAGAGCATCAATCCGTGGCTGCTCTTCCAGGCCAGCGGCGGGCTGTTCTGGAAAGAAAATGGATAAACAAAAGGGACTGTTGCCGTGCAACAGTCCCTTTTGTTATAGAAAGCCTCAGGAGATCGCGTCCACGTCCCACTTCATCTGGACGGCGTCGGCGCCTTCCAGTGCGATGTGGAGTGCACCGGCGTTGTCGATGGCCTGCTCCGGCGTCCGTGCGCCGCACAACACGTGCAGGCCGGGGATCATCCGGGCCGTCAGGGCGATGACCAGCTGCGCCTTGGTGCAGTGGTACTTCTCGCAGAGGTCAGACCAGCTGTCCAGCAGCCGGATGGCCTGCACCCGGCGGGCGGGCTGGAAGCAGGGGTTCGTGTTCCGGGTGCTGCCCTCGGGGTAGGTGGTGTCCATGGTCACCTTGCCGGTGAGCAGGCCCTGCTCCAAGGGAGAATAAGCCTGAATGGATACGCCCAGCTCCTTGCAGGTGGGCAGCAGCTGCTTCTCGATGCGGCGGGTCAGCAGGCTGTACTTTTCCTGAATGACATCCAGCTGGCCGTATTTGCAGTAGCCGCGGATGAACTCAGCGGTGGTGTTGGACGCGCCGATGGCACGGATCTTGCCCTGCTCCTTGAGCTTCATCATGGCTTCGACGGTCTCTTCCAGCGGGAAGATGTTCAGGTCGGGCGTCTGCCAGTGGGTGTAGAGCACGTCCAGATGGTCTGTGCCGAGACGGCGCAGGCTGTCTTCCACATCCTCGATGATGCTCTTGGCCGACAGGTCGCGGTAGGTCTGCACGCCGTCCACCACCTTGTGGAGAACGGGGCTTTCGTGCCGCCACTCGAGGCCGCACTTGGTGGAGAGGATGACCTTGTCCCGGTCGATGTGGCGCAAAGCTTCGCCCACCACCTCTTCGCTGTGGTAAAGGCCGTAGATGGGGGCGGTGTCTATCCAGGTGATGCCCTGCTCTACAGCAGTCTCGATGGCTTTTACCGACAGGGCGTCGTCGTTGTCGCCCCACCAGCTGCCGCCGCCGATGGCCCAGGTGCCAAGCCCCAGAAATGGTGCGGAGAGGCCGCTTTTGCCAATGTTACGTTTTTCCATAAATCGTTACCTTCTTTTCCGGCAGCGCCCCGCGAAGGGGGGTGTTGTCGCTGACTGGTATATATTGTTGCATTTTAGATTTATTCCAAAAAGAGCTGCCATGCAGGTCTTCTGCACAGCAGCTCTTGGGAACCTGTAACTTAAATATTGCCAAATTCGCTCAGCTTTAACGTCTCATTGTGCGTTTCAGCCCAGCGGATAGCCCAATCGGAGGTAAACAGGAGCAGGCGGTTGCCCTTCATGTCCTCGACGGCCTTGGTGTCGCTGGTGAGGTCGAGGTCACGCAGGACGTAAGTGTCGGGGTCGTTCTGGATCCAGCGCAGCTGCTCGAAGGGGAGCTGCTGCATCCGGATCTCGACGTTGTACTCGGTGTTCAGACGGTACTCCAGCACTTCCAGCTGCAGCACGCCGACGACGCCGACCACGACTTCTTCCATGCCGCCGCCCACTTCGCGGAAGATCTGGATAGCGCCCTCCTGGGCGATCTGCTCCATGCCCTTCACGAACTGCTTGCGCTTCATGGTGTCCTTCTGCTCGATGCGGGCAAAGTGCTCGGGGGAGAAGGTGGGGATGCCGGCGAACTCGACCTTCTTCTTGCCGGTACACAGGGTGTCGCCGATGGAGAAGATGCCCGGGTCGAACAGGCCGATGATGTCGCCTGCGTAGGCTTCATCGACGATGGCGCGGTCCTGCGCCATCAGCTGAGTGCCGGTGGCCAGCTTGATGTTCTTGCCCTCCTGCACGTGGTAGGCTTCCATGCCGCGCTCGAACTTGCCCGAGCAGATGCGCATGAAGGCGATACGGTCGCGGTGGGCCTTGTTCATGTTGGCCTGAATTTTGAAGATGAAGGCAGAGAACTCATCGCGGCAGGGGTCAACAGCCTCGCCGGTCAGGCTATCCACGCGGGCCAGCGGGGTGGGGGTGAGGCGCAGGAAGTTCTCGAGGAAGGGCTCGACGCCGAAGTTGGTCAGCGCAGAGCCGAAGAACACGGGGCTCAGCTCGCCGCGCAGCACGCGGTCGAGGTCAAATTCCTCGGCAGCACCGTCCAGAAGCTCAATTTCGTCCACCAGCTGCTGGTGCAGGTAGGGGGTCAGCAGTTCGTCCAGTGCGGCATCGCCCAGCTCAGCCTCGGTCTCCTCGACCTTCTTGACGCCGTTGGCGCGGCCGTCGCTGGAGAAAGCCAGCACCTTGCGCTCGTTGCGGTCGAACACGCCCTTGAACTCCTTGCCGCAGCCGATGGGCCAGTTCATGGGGTAGGTCTTGATGCCCAGAATTTCTTCGATGTTCTCCATCAGCTCGAAGGGGTCGCGGGCCTCGCGGTCCATCTTGTTGATGAAGGTGAAGATGGGGATATGGCGCAGGGTGCAGACCTTGAACAGCTTGATGGTCTGGGCCTCGACGCCCTTTGCGGCGTCGATGACCATGACAGCCGAGTCGGCTGCCATCAGGGTGCGGTAGGTGTCCTCCGAGAAGTCCTGATGGCCCGGGGTGTCCAGAATGTTCACGCACTTGCCTGCGTAGTTGAACTGCAGCACAGAGGAAGTGACGGAGATGCCGCGCTGCTTCTCGATGTCCATCCAGTCGGACACGGCGTGCTTTGCGCTCTGCTTGCCCTTGACAGAGCCTGCCTGATTGATGGCTCCGCCGTACAGCAGCAGCTTTTCGGTCAGCGTCGTTTTGCCGGCGTCGGGGTGGCTGATGATAGCAAACGTCCGGCGGCGCTCGATTTCTTCACGATTTGTCATAAAAGTTTCGTTCTCCTGAGATGCGGCCCCGCGAAGGGCCGGGTGGATGTATCAGCAAACAATAGGGTCTGTTTACATGGGAAACTCTCCTATAAAATTACATACAACGCTTATTTTAACAGAAAATCCACATGGATGCAAGAGTTTTTGCTATTTTTTCAGAACAAGGCAGGGCAGGGGCGCGGTGTCGGCCCAGTTGGCAAAATCGCACACCAGTACGGTATATTTTTCCAGCGGGAGAGCCCGCAGCCAGCCGAGGATGCTCTGCTTTTCGTCCGTGCCGATGACGCGCCCGCTGTAGAGGATGGCGCTGAGCACGCCGCCGGCGCGCGAGGGCGGCTTCCAGCGCAGGGATGCTGCTGTCTGCTGTGGAGAAGACGCTGTGGTCGGCCCCGGGCAACCAGCCGAAGTTGAACATCACGATGTCCGCCGTGCCGGGCCGGACATACTGTAAGAGGTTCGCGTGGCTGTCGCAGATAAGCTCTGCCGTGAGGCCCTGCTTTTTGAGCCGGGCGCGGGTGGAAGTGATGGCCTCGGGCTGGATGTCGAAGCCCAGCACCCGGCCTTCCGGGCCGGCAAGGCGGCAGAGGAACGCCGTGTCGCCGCCGTTGCCGCAGGGGGCGTCGGTGCAGAGCTCCGGGTGGGGAGATGGGCGGCAAGATAGTCCTGCACAAAGCGCACCGCCGTCAAAGCGGTGCGGCGGCGGACGAGCCGCCCATCCTCAGGCGCAAAGCCGAATTTCTGCCAGAACAGCCCTTCGCCCTCGTCGGCGGGCAGGGGCGAGGTGAACACCGTCGCAGCCTCCCGGTCATAACCGCCGAACCGGCGCAATATCTCTTTTAACAGGTAGGAGCCGTAGCCTTTCCGCCGCCACTGGGGCAGGACGGACAGGGCCGTGATGTCCGCGCCTTTTGGGGTGGGGGTGACGTCGCACCGGCCGATGACGTCGGCCTCTTTATAAAGGGCAAAGCCCGTTTGAGTGGCGCTGATTTTCATAGAAACTCCTTAGGACTTGGAAGCTGTTTCCATAACCATTGCACACCGTCTGAACGGCTTTTTTGACCGCATTCTGCGTTGCTTTCCCTTGCAATCCGTCAGGATTGCTGCGGAAAATCGCCTTGCCTGCTGGCAAAAAATCTCGTTTATCCGGCGCACTCTGGCTATGGAAACAACTTCTGATTTCACACATTCTTCACTAGGGAAACGATTGATTTTCACAATTAGCAGATAGAATAAAACCGTGCCGGAGAGGAGCGGAAAAGCTCTTCTCCCGACCATATCCCTTAGAAAGGAAGTAATCACGATGGATGAAAACAAATGGGAATATGACTATTCCTCTTCCAATAATCCTGCCGGTGATACCGGCTACCCCAATGTGGGTTCCAGCGGCATGAACACCGCAAACACTGCTTCTACCTTCAGCGAGAACACCCAGCCTTCCGGCGGCGCAACGCCGCCCCCCGCAGGCCCGCAGAACACAGCCCCTGCCGCGCCGAAGAAGCCTAAGAAGAATGCAGGCAAGGCTGTAAAGAGCATCGTCGCTCTGGTGCTGGCCGCAGCCATGGGCTTTATGGGCGGCTTTGTGGGCGCACGCTTCGGCGGCAATAACAAAGTCATCATCCAGCAGGTGGAGCGGTCTAGCAGCTCTTCGGCAGACTCTGAGAGCGCCGCCGAAGGCGACTGTTTCCAGCGGCATGACCACCGCACAGGTGGCCAAGACCGTCAGCCCCAGCGTGGTTGTCATTACCACTGAGCAGGTGGTCTACTCCCAGTGGTCCTGGTACGGCCAGAGCCAGGTGGAGAGCGGCGCCGGCAGCGGCATCATCATCAGCTCGGATGGCTACATCCTCACCTGTGACCATGTCGTGAGCGGCGCGTCCAACATCACCGTCACCATCGGCGACAAGGACTACACCGCCACCGTCGTGGGCGAGGATTCCACCAGCGACATCGCCGTCATCAAGATCGATGCCGACGGCCTGACCCCCGCCATCGTGGGCGACAGCGACAAGCTGGCCGTGGGCGACAACGTGCTGGCCGTGGGCAACCCGCTGGGTGAGCTGGGCGGCACCGTCACCAGCGGCATCGTCAGCGCCCTGAACCGCAGTGTCTCCATCCAGAGTTCCAGCTCTGTCAACACCATGTCCCTCATTCAGATGGATGCTTCTGTCAGCCCCGGCAACTCCGGCGGCGGCCTGTTCAACATGAACGGCGAGCTGATCGGCATCGTCAACGCAAAGTCTTCCAGCTCTGACGCCGAAGGTCTGGGCTTCGCCATCCCCATCAACGACGCCATCAAGGTGGCGCAGGACCTGCTGGAGAACGGCTACGTCACGGGCCGTCCCTACATGGGAATCACCTATCTGGCTGTCAACGACGCACAGACGGCGGCACAGTTGGGCGTCAACGCCTACGGCATCTACGTCGTGGATGTCGTCTCCGGCGGCCCTGCCGATAAGGCGGGCCTCAAGGCCGGCGACCGCATCGTCAGCATCGACAACACCGAGGTAGCCCAGAAGACCGACCTTGGCACCCTGATGCAGGAGCACTCTGCCGGTGATACCCTGTCCATCACCGTCGCCCGCGACGGTCAGATGCAGACTGTCAGCCTGACGCTGGGCGAAAAGAACGCCGCCAACAGCGGCAATGGCACCAACGGCGCATCTCGTCAGGAGAAGTCTGCCGAGTCTGCACCTCAGCAGAACCCGCAGGGCTAAATCAGAACATGATTGGGTGGCTCGCCGCGCAAAGCGGCGGGCCGCTTTTTTTATTATACCTGGCCGAAAATCGTTGCACTGTATGGCAGCAGTGTCACTTCGCCGCCGCAGACCCGGCTGGGGCCTTTCCAGAGCGCAGACGATACGCCGTCGCTCAGCAATTTCCACTGGCCGTCGGGCAGGCGGACCCGTTTTTCTTCTTCCGTGGGATTGTAAAAGACGCAGAGCGCCCGCCATGCCGCGCCGTCGCCGGGCGCGGCGGGCAAAGTCCAGCCCACGAGGGGCTGTTCCAGCGAGAAAACTTGATGGCCGCCGGGCTGGCCGTGTCCGAGGCGCTCAGTCGGGGGAACTGCGCCCGCAGGCCCAGCAGGCCCCGGTAATAGTCCACCAGTCCGTGGAACTGCGCGGCCCGCTTCCAGTCCAGACGGTTGAGGGAGGGCGAAGAGCGGTAGGTGTTGCCCTGACCTTTTTTGGTGCGGGCGAACTCCTCGCCGGCCTGCATGAAGGGCATCCCCATGCAGGTGAGATAGATGCCCGCCGCCAGCCGGTTCTGGGCCAGCGCCGCCGAGTCGGCGGCAGTGTACTCGGGACGGGCGTACCGGACGAGCATCAGCTTGTCCCAGAGAGTGAAATTGTCGTGGGCAGAGACATAGCTGACGATTTGGGAGGGCGAATGGGCGGGCAGCTTGTCGCTGCGGCACCACGCGGCCACGGCCCCGCCGATGTCCCAGAAGCTGCCCGGTTTGCCCTCGACGTAACCCGGCTCTCGGGCGTCAAAACAGCCGCCCTTGATGACGTCGCGGGTGTTGTCGCAGAAGACGCCGATGCGCTCGGACAGCATGGCGAGGTTCGCCTTGTTGGCCTCGTACCGGTGGAGCTGGCTCCCGCCACCCTGCCACGGCTCACCGTACATCAGGATGCTTCTGCCGCCCGGAAGAGCGTCCAGCGTGGCCCGCAGTTCGTTCATGGTGTCCACGTCATAGAGGCCCATGAGGTCGAAGCGGAAGCCGTCGATATGATATTCCTGCGCCCAGTAGAGCACCGAGTCGATGAGGTATTTCCGGGCCATGGGCCGCTCACTGGCAAACTCGTTGCCGCAGCCGCTGCCGTTGGAGAAGCTGCCGTCCGGGTTCTGCCGGAAGAAATAATAAGGCACCGTGCTGTTCAGCGGGTTCTCGCTGCGGTACATATGATTGTACACCACGTCCATGATGACGCCGATGCCCGCCGCGTGGAGAGAAGCTATCATCTCCTTGCACTCCCGCACCCGGACTTCGCCTTTCGTGGGGTCGGTGGAGTAGCTGCCCTCGGGGACGTTGTAGTTGGTGGGGTCGTAGCCCCAGTTGTACTGCCGGGTGAGGGGGCGGCTCTCGTCCACACTGCCGAAGTCGAAGATGGGCATCAGCTGCACATAGCCCACTCCCAGCCGCTTGAGGTAGTCGAGGCAGGTGGGGAAGGTGCCGGCGGAAGAAAGGGTGGTTCCCTTCTGGGTAAAGGCCATGAATTTGCCCCGCCATGCATTCCGAACGCCGCAGGCCGGGTCTTGCGAGAAGTCACGGACGCTGACCTCCCACACCGTCCGGCGGGAGGCTGGGACGATGACCCGGTGGTCATGGTTCCAGTCGGGCGGGTCGATGCGGGCGCGTCTAAAATCATGCTCCGCAGGCCGTTGACGCCTGCCGTCCGGGCGTAGGGGTCGCCCGTCTCGTATGCTGTGCCGTCCACCTCGACGGTAAAGGTATAGTAATGTCCGTGCTGGTCGCCGGGCAGATAGACCGACCAGACGCCCTGCCCGTGCTGTTCCAGCGGCAGGGTCCCCATGCAGGCCCCGCCGTCGCCCCGGCGGTAGAGATTGACTGATACCTTCTGCGCCGTGGGCGCCCAGAGCCGGAGCCGGGTGCCGGAGGGTTATATTCCGGCCCCAGAAGGCCGCTGTAGTTTGTCTGCCGTGCAAAGGCGCTGCTCTCGAACAGCGTTTTCCACTCTGCGGGCGTTTTCATTTCGTTCCATTCCCTTCGCATATCAAATCAATATAAAATTAGTGTACCCGCCTGCCCGTGGATTTTCAAGACTTTTCTTGCAAAAGGGGGCAAAGTACACTATACTGGGAAAAAACGCAGGACGGAGGCAGGCAGATGGCATACACCGACGATTGGGAGAACTTGATGAACGGAGTGTTCGGCCCGGGAGGAAAACTGCGCTTTGATACGCAGAAAACGTCGCCGGAAAAGCCCGGTCTGCCCGATATGAACGCAGCCCTGCTCGAGCAGCAGAAAAAGCTGGACGAAATGCTGAAAAAACAGAACGCCGAGCTGCGCAGAGACACCACACAGGAGGCGCTGGCCCAGAGCCGGAAGATGCTTGAGGATATGGAGGCCGACGGCCTGCTGGCCAAAGGAACCACCGAAGTCAAACAGGAGCATCTGGGCAGCTTCGAAGGGCTGCCCGCTGAGGTGAAAAAGACAGTGCTGGGGCAGGACGCCTTCGTGGACGGCGTCGTGCGGGCGATGCGCCGGCCTTTCGTGCTGGGGACGGAGGCCCCACGGCCCGGAACGTCATCCTGCTCTGCGGTGCGCCCGGCACGGGCGGCATTTCACTCTGACGGAGACGGCCCGCTGCATGGCCGTCCGGGGTCTTTTGCAGAGCGATAAGCTGGCCGTCATGGAGCTGGCGCTTTACCCCAACTCGGGGGCTGAAAAGCTCTTTTTGCAGGATCTGTACGCCGCCCTCCATGCGCCGGGCGAGATCCTGGTCTTTGAGCACTACGAGAGCTGCTACCCGGGCTTTTTGAAGACGCTGGCAGACCTCGCCGTCAAGGGCAGTGCGCCCCTGTCCAGCCGGTATCTTGTCAACAAGGAGGGCATCCTCGTGGACGCCGGAACGGCGCTTGCCCCGGGGCTGTGAGCCGCATCACCCCCTGCGGCAAGTACCTCGTCTTCTTCTCCCAGAAGGGCCGGGAGGCGCTGGCTGACAAGTTCGGTGCGGCCTTCGTCTCGGCGCTGGGCGATGTCTGTGAGACCAGCGCCTTTGCGCGGGAAGCTCTCGCCGCGCTGGCAGCCCAGCAGCTCAACGCGCTGGCCGCAAAAGTGAAGACCCGCCTCGGCCTGACCCTGTCGGCGGGCGCGGATGTGCGGGACTATGTGGCGGCCCAGTGCAGCCCGAAGCAGGGTGCGGCGGGGCTTTCGGCCTGCTGCGATAAGATATTCCGCGCTCTGAGCGAATACTGTCTGCAAACAGATGCCACGCTTACCGGAACGATTACACTGACTGCCCGGGAGGACGGCCTCGACTTTGCCCTCAACGACGCCGGACCCCAGAAGCTCTTCGACCTGCTGCCCGCCGCTTATACCGGCGCAGTGGAAGAAATCAGGAAAGAGCTGAACGACCTCGTGGGTCTTGCACCGGTGAAGGAATACGTCTTCGGTCTTGCCGATAACATTCAGGTGCAGCAGCGCCGTGCGGCGGCGGGCCTCAAGACCGCCAGCCTCTCGATGCACATGATCTTCACCGGCAACCCCGGCACCGGCAAGACCACCATTGCCCGGCTCGTGGCAAAGTACCTCAAGGCCATCGGCGCCCTCAAGGGCGGGCAGCTGGTGGAGGTGAGCCGGGGAGACCTCGTGGGCCGCTACACCGGCCACACCGCCCCCCTGACCAACAGCGTCATCCAGAGCGCGCTGGGCGGCGTCCTTTTCATCGACGAGGCCTACAGCCTCTACCGGGGCGAGCAGGACAGCTTCGGCCTTGAGGCCATCGACACGCTGGTGAAGGGGATAGAAGACCACCGCGACGAGCTGGTGGTCATCCTTGCGGGCTACACCAGGGAGATGGAGACGTTCCTGACCGCCAACAGCGGCCTTGCCAGCCGCTTCCCGAACAAGATAGAGTTCCCGGACTACACCGCCGATGAGCTGCTGGACATCACGAATGTGCTGGCGAGGGGCAAGGGCTACAGGCTGGCCGAGAGCTGCACGGAACCGCTGCGAGGCTACTACGAGCGCCGGCAGGCAGAGGATGCCCGCACGGCGGGCAACGGACGCCTCGCCCGCAACACGCTGGAAAAGGCCATCTTCAACCAGAGCCGCCGCCTCGTGGCAGAGCCTGCGGCGGAGCTGGATGTCATCCTGCCCAGTGATTTAGAGCTCAATGATAAAACAAACGCTGGCACGAACGTGCCAGCGTTTGTTTTTTACAGATTTTCCATCCGCAGCAGGTAGTAAAGCACCTCGATAAGGACGTTCGGCGAGAGCAGCGATGCCGCATGGCTGCCCTCGATGAGCCGCTGTTCGCGGTTGGAAGCCGTCATCACATAGTCGGCCAGCTGGGCCAGCGGGCCGTGGCTGTCACAGGTGATGACCAGCACCGGTACATCCCGCCCTTTGGCGGCAGCGGACACCTCTTCCAGCCTGGCGCTCTGCCCGGAGGCCGAGAGCACGATGAGGATGTCTTTGGGGTCAGCGTCTGAGCAAAGGCAAGGTTCTTCTCGTGGACTGCGCTGGAAACGCACCGCTTGCCCAGGTGGCTGAACCGGATGGAGGCATCGAAGGCCACCGGCAGGCCGCCGCCCTCAGAGACCACCTCCATGACCTCGCAGCTGCGCAGCAGAGAGAGGATCTGCCGCAGCTGGCGGGTGTCAATGGCCTGAATGGTGGCCCGCAGCTCCTCTTCGCGGTTTGCCAGAATGTTCAGAAGTGCCTGATGCAGCTCGTCCTGCCCTTCGTCCCGCATACGCTGGGCTTCCTGCTGCTCCATGGCGTCCCGTGCCAGCGCCAGCTGGAATTTGCGGTAGTTCTCGAACCCCAGTTTGTGGCACAGCCGGGTGACGGTGGCCTCGGACGAACAGCTCAGCCGGGCCAGTTCTGCTGACGTACACATCGACGCCCGCTTTACATCTGCAAGGATGCAGTCCGCAATGCGCCTCTCGGCGCTGTAAAGCTGGATGCCGGAACATAGCAGCGTTACTACGCTTCCGGGGGCTTCGCACATAAGTGATCCCTCCTCGCATTATGCGCAAGACACAATTCCTTCTTGAGTTCTACTTGAGATTGTAGCAGTTTTAACGAAGAAAATCAATTCAAATTTCCATAAATTTTCAGGGTTGACGAAAATTGACTTTTTCTGCCGATTTTTGTATCCTGCACGGTTTTCCCGCAGGAAGCGCAAAAAATGCCCCTCCGCGGAGTGCGGAGAGGCATCGGGAACCAAATATTCAGCGCAGCTTAGTACAGAAAGGCGTTTCAGCAGCCTTCCTTCTCAGCCAGCTTGCGGCCCATCAGCACGCCCATGACGGAGGCCATCATCAGGCCGCGGGTCCAGCCGGAAGAGTCGCCGAGGCAGTGCAGGCCCTTGATGTTGGTGTCGAAGTTCGAGTCCATCTTGACCTTGTTGGAGTAGAACTTCAGCTCAGGGCTGTACAGCAGGGTCTCGTTGGCGGCGAAGCCGGGGACGACCATGTCCAGCATCTTGATGAACTCGATGATGTTGGTCATGGCGCGGTAGGGCATGGCGGCGGTGATGTCGCCGGCCACGGCGTCCTTCAGGGTGGGCTTGACGTTGGACTGGGCCAGCTCCTTCGCCCAGGTGCGCTTGCCGTCGAGGATGTCGCCGTAGCGCTGCACCATGATGTGGCCTGCGCCCAGCATATTGGTCAGCTCGCCCACCTTCTGGGCGTAGGCGATGGGCTGGTTGAAGGGCTCGGTGAAGTTGTGGGAGACGAGGATGGCGAGGTTGGTGTTCTCGCTCTTTTTCTCCTTGAAGCTGTGGCCATTGACCACGGCCAGGTCGTTGTCATAGTTCTCCTGTGCCACGAAGCCGCCGGGGTTCTGGCAGAAGGTACGGACCTTGTTCTTCCAGGGCTTCGGGTAGCCGATGAGCTTGGACTCATACAGCACCTTGTTCACCTTTTCCATGACTTCGTTGCGGCACTCGACGCGGACACCGATGTCCACGGTGCCGGGCTTGTGGGCGATATGGTGCTCTGCACAAATTTTCTCAAGCCAGTCTGCGCCGCGGCGGCCGGTGCCGATGACCACGGTGTCGCCGTAGACGGCGCGGGGCTCTCCGTTGCCCTGACGCAGCAGCACGCCCTTGCACTCCTCGTTTTCGAGGATGATGTTCTCGCACTCGGTGGAGAAGAGCATCTCCACGCCGTTGTCAGCCAGATAGTTCTGGATGGCGAGATAGAGCTGCTGTGCCTTCTCGGTGCCGAGGTGGCGGATGGGGCAGTCCACCAGCTTCAGACCGGCGTGGATGGCGTTCTTGCGGATCTCCTTGATGTCCTCGCCGGTGTAGATGCCCTCCACATGGGGGTCAGCGCCGAACTCGAGGTAGATCTTGTCGGTGTAGTCGATGAGCTCCTGTGCAAACTCTTCGCCGATGAGGCTGGGCAGGTCGCCGCCGACCTCATAGGAGAGGCTCAGCTTGCCGTCGGAGAAGGCGCCTGCACCGGAGAAGCCGGTGGTGATGGCGCAGGTGGGGCGGCAGTTGACGCAGTGTCCGAGCTCTGCCTTCGGGCAGTGGCGCTTTCCACCGGCTTGCCTTTTTCCACCAGCAGGATGTGTTTTTTGCTGCCGCAGCGCAGCAGCTCCACAGCGGTGAAGATGCCGGCAGGGCCGGCACCAACGATGATGAGATCGTACTTTTCCATAACTCTTTTTATCCTTTATGTTGAATTGATAAAACCTCTCAGTCTCGCTAACGCTCGACAAGGCCGGGTTGCGGCACCCAGCATCCGCTGCGCATTGCGCGCGTCTTGCTGGCCGCTGCCCCAACAACGACTCCCTGTTTCCGCCACTGGCGGCGGTCGTCGTTGTTGCCCCTGCCGAGGGAGCCTTTGGCAAAGAGGTCAGTCTTACGATGTTTTATGAGAAGCGCAGCGGAACGCCAGGGCCTCTCGATAGAAGAGGTGGCATCGCGCAGCGATGACGGAGAGGTTATTCCTCCTCCTGCTCCACCTCGGCGCTCTCATCCACATAGTCGAGCTCCACAGCGGTGGACTCCACATCTGCGTGGGAGACATCTGGGGCGATGACGCCGTCGCCGTTCAGATCTTGGCCGGTAATGGCTTCCAGCATGGACTGGGTCTCCGGATGCAGCTTCATAAAGCGCCGGATGGCCAGCATGGTGTACAGGGCGCTCAGCAGGTTCAGCGCACCTTCCAGGATGAGGATGAGGCCGATGGCCATCACCAGCGTCTCCATGGTGCCGAAGGGGTCCACCACCATCACGATGCCCAGCACGACGCTGAGCACGGCCAGCAGCAGAAAGACCTTCCAGCTCGAATACTCGCACCGGCGCAGTTCGAGAGCGTTCTGGATGCGGCCCAGACTGTCAAAGATGACGAACAGGCCGAACACGATGGGCAGCACCCGCACCACCACATCGCTGCGGATGATGAGGAATGCGCCCAGCGCCAGACAGACAAGCCCCGAGATGAGGGTGAGCTGGCTCTGGAACACGCCGCGCTCTACGACAAAATACCGCACCAGCTGCACTGCCGCGCAGGCCAGCACCACGCCGCCCAGCGCGTAGCAGACCACGTTGAGGGCCGTGCCAGGCACCATCAGCAGGAAGATGCCCAGCGCCAGATAGAGCAGGCTCATGAGGATAAGGTTCCACTTCAGCTTTTTTGCCATAGAGTTCACGTTCCTTTCAGGTTATACGGCCGCGTCCTGCTTTTCGGAGAGCGGGACGATGACGGTACGGTTGATGCGGGCCATGAAAACGAGGCTCAGCGCAAGGCTGACCACCTCCGCGATGATGAAGGCCCACCAGACCATGTTCACCTCGCCGGTGCGGCTCAGCAGCCATGCAGCGGGGATGAGCACCACCAGCTGACGGCAGATGGAGACGGTCAGGCTGAACACGCCGTTGCCCAGCGCCTGGAACACCGAGCTCAGCACGATGCCGGCACCCGCCAGCAGGAAGTGGGGGCAGATGATGCGCAGCGCCGGGACGCCGATGGCCAGCATGGCGTCGCTGGCGGCAAAGAGGCCCAGCAGCTTATCCGGCAGGAACTGGAAGATGCAGAAGCCCACCAGCATGATGCACTCGGCGTAGAAGACTGAGAGGCGGATGGTCTTTTTGACCCGCTCCGGCTTCCGTGCGCCGTAGTTGTAGCTGATGATGGGGACCATGCCGTTGTTCATACCGAAGATGGGCATGAACACGAAGCTCTGCAGCTTGAAGTAGACGCCGAAGACGGCGACAGCCGTGGCCGAGAAGGCCATCAGGATCTGGTTCATGAAGAAGGTCATCACGCTGCCCACGCACTGCATGGCGATGCTGGGCAGGCCGACGGTGTAGATGCGGCCGATGGCCTTTGCGCTGGGCCGGAAGCCCCGGAAGCTGATCTGGATGTCGGGGTTCTTATTGAGGTTGAAGTACAGCGTCATGCCCGCGCCGCAGAACTGGCCGATGACGGTGGCCGCGGCAGCGCCGGTGGTGCCGGACAGGGCCTCGCCGCAGTAGCCGAAGATGAAGATGGGGTCGAGAACGATGTTCACGACAGCGCCCACCAGCTGGCTTATCATGCTCAGATGGGTGCGGCCGGTGGCGGCCAGCAGCTTCTCGCCCATGGTCTGGGTAAAGAGGCCGAGGCTGAGCACGCAGCAGAGCTGCAGATACTGGATGCCCTGCCGGGCGATGTCCATGTCCGAAGTCTGTGCGTAGAAGTAGGGTTTCATACAGGTGAGGCCGATGACGAGGAAGACGGCGTAGCTGCACAGGGACAGGAAGATGCCGTTCTCGGCGGTCTTATTGGCCCGTTCCTGGTTCTTTTCGCCGAGGCTCTTGGACAGCAGGGCGTTGACGCCCACGCCGGTGCCGACGCCCACGGCGATCATGACGTTCTGCAAAGAGAACGCCAGCGAAACGGCGGTCAGGGCGCTCTCGCTGACGTGGGACACGAAAATCGAGTCCACCACGTTGTAGAGGGCCTGCACCAGCATGGACACCATCATCGGCACGCTGAGCTTGATGAGCAGAGGATTGATGTCCATGGTACCCATGATGTTTTCCCGCTCACCGGCGGGAGAGGATAAGGACTGCTTGTTTTCCACGATTTCTCCTTTTGATGTTGATGACTTGGGGGATGCAAAGTTCTTCTATGCCGCAAACGTGGGCAGAGCGCAAAGCACCCCACCCACGCAGCATCATTATTTATTTTGCCCCTTCCGGGGCGGCGGGCATCAGCCCTCCATGGCCTTCTCCTTGGCCTCTGCGGCGGCAAGGATCATCTGCACACAGGCGTCATGGCCCAGTGCAGCGTTGATGGCAAGGTCATAGTTGTGGGCGTCGCCCAGCGGTTCTGGGTGTAGTAGTTGTAGTAGGCGGCACGGTTGCGGTCGGTCTTGTCGATCTCGTCCTTGATGCCCTTTTCGTCCTTGGCCTGCAGCATGTTGTTCTCCTTGCCGTAAGCCAGACGCCACTCCTTGGGGGCGTAGACGAAGACGCGCAGCACGTCTTTGCGGTCGCGCAGGACGTAGTCGCCGCAGCGGCCCACGATGACGCAGGGGCCTTCGTCGGCCAGCTGCTTGATGATGCGGCTCTGCAGGATGAAGACCTGATCGCCCAGCGGAAGGTCATTGCCCATCGTATACAGGCTGTACAGCAGGCTGTGGGTGTGCCGCTTTTCGCTGGCGGCCACGGCCTCCTCGGACAGTCCGGAATTCTTGGCGGCCATCGTGATCAGTTCCTTGTCGTAGAGCTTGATGCCCAGTGCGCGTGCCACGTCCTTGGCGATGTAGCGTCCGCCGGTGCAGTACTCGCGGCCCAAAGTGATGATCGTCTTTGCCATAATATGTTCCTCCCATGTTGATGATTTATCCCAAAAAGCTCTTGGCGGTGCTGCCTCTCAGGAGACAGAAGGCTCGGTGCTTTGGTTTGCTTCCGATAGCGGCAGCGTGGGCGGCGGAGGGGCTGGCAGACGTACCTCTGCAAACTGCATGGTGCCGGTCTGGTCCACGATGTAAACGCTGCACCGCCCGCCTGCGTCGGTCTGCTCGGGCGGGAAGCGGAAGCCGCCTGTCCGTGTCCGCTCCATCCGCCGGAAGGTGCGGTGGGCTGTGGTGGCGTGGGCTACTCCGTCGTGAGGGCTGCAGGCCGCCCAGCCGGAAAATTCTGCCGGGAGCAGCTGCCGCTGGCCCTTCTGGGCCAGATACCAGCAGTCATCCTCGGCGCTGTACACAAAGTCGCAGGAGACCCGCCGGGGGCGGTTGGCCTCGGTGTTCCGGGGCTTGGGGCGGAGGGCGATGGCCCGCCCGGTGAAGTAGCGGGCAAAATCCGTCACCGCCATCGTGCAGTTCACGGCCCCGTCGCTGTCGGCGGTGGGGTCGTTGAGCAGGACATAATCGGCGAGGACCGCGTCATCGTGGCCGAAGCCCCGCAGACCCATCCAGACTCCAATGGGGTCCCGCTGGCCCCGGATGCGGCGCTCGATGCGCACGGCTACGGAACAGCCGTCGTATCTGCTCCCGCAGGTCCTGCAGGTCCATCCACGCCTGCCAGCAGGGAAAACCGCAGCAGCCTGCTGCCGCGGCGGCGAAAGCGCCGTTGCTGGTGCTGCCGGTGGTCTTGTCCTCCATGACGTAGGCCACCTCTTCGGGCAGGATGTCCTCGCCCCAGCGGTTCATCAGGGCCGCCATCACCAGCGGCAGGTCCATGTCCCGGCCAAAGCTGGGGTCATGGGCCGAGAGGCAGTATTCCGGTAAGTACAGGCGGCGGTTGATGGGGTGGCCGCTCTGCTTATCCCACGCAGGGCGGACCGCCGCCGCCAGCAGCCGGAGCGCCGGGGTGACTTTATCGTTGTTGGTCGAAAGATTGACCTGAAGCTGGACGCCGGTGCCGCCGCCGGGCAGCGCCACCGTCACGGTGTCGCCCATCAGGAAGATGAGGCCGTCGTCGCTGTGGGTGCTGATGCTGGCCCGGGGGTAATCCGGCGCCCACTTGCCAAAGCTCATCCAGCCCGTCCAGCTGCCGCCTGCGTAGACGCGGCAGCGCACCTCTACCATCGTGTTCTGGGGCGCGTGGGCGTTCCAGCTGACGTTCAGGTTGCAGAAGGCCGGTATGGCGAACTCGGGCGTCGTGTAGCTGCCGTATTGCAGGTACCGCCCGGCCACGCTGTCCAGCACGACGCTGCCGTTGTCCAGCGCTACATTATCGAGCTGTCCGCGGGAAAATGTCTCCGTGCCCTGCAGCACCAGATTATTCCGCTGTTCCATTGCACGCATCCCCTTTCCGCGTCGGTGTGTCGTTTAGTCCTCGTCGTCGCTGCGCTCCTCGGCCATCTCGGCTTCATACTCGGCGTCGTGGAGCTTGCGGATATTCTCCTCGATGTGGAACACCCGGTCGAGGTCGCCGTAGACGATCTGGCTGGTGATCTCCACCAGGAACCAGAAGCCGAACACCAGCATGAGCAGCAGGCCCAGCGGCATACAGAGGATGACGAGGCCCCAGAACAGTACCGTCACGAGAGACGCGGCCAGTGCGTGGGGCAGGAAAGCAATCATGCAGTTGACGCTGTTCTTGAGCGTCTGGCCGAGAGGCTGGTCCAGCAGGACCACCTGGGGCCACATGTAGGAGAACAGCATGTGGAAGATGACGAGGTTGAGCACCGTGGCCACCCACATGCCTACGCCGACGTTGGTGCCGTGGTAGAGCAGGTTGAAGCAGAAGTACACGAGGAAGATCTGCACCGTGACCACGACGCAGTAGAGCACGCCCGGCAGGATGCTGGCTTTGAAGTTCTGCTTGAAAGCCTTGCGGTAGGTGGTCCACCAGTAACCGGCCTCATCGCGCAGAGCGCGCAGGACAGTGTCGTACATGCCTGCCAGCACCGGACCGGCCAGGATGCCGCCCACGGCGGCGCTGAGCACCATGACGGGCAGGCTGTTCATCAGAAAGCCGATGTACACCAGACAGATGACGGGCAGAAAGCCCAGACAGGTGAGCAGGTTTGCAAGGAACATCCCGCTCATATCCCGGCCCACCAGCTCGAAGAAGCGGCCTACGCCGGTCTTGCGGGGGGCGTCCTTTTCGACGCCCGGCCCGGACTTGAAATCGTTTGCAGAAGGGAACAGACTCATGTTGTGTGAATATCCTCTCTCGCTGTCCCGAAAGACGGCTTACATTGCACAGCACGGTTTTGGCAGGAAACGCCATTGTGCTGGCTTTCTGATTATAAATATACCCGGATTTTGTGGATTTTGCAAGCCGCAAAGCCCTCTAAATGTAAAAAAAGTATTTCCTCTCCCTTTTGGGGCGGAGTGTGATACAATAGAAACGGCTTTTTGAGCCAGAAGGAGGTATCGCTCTGTGAGCATTTTCCGCACCATTGCGTTATTCGTTTATCTGTTCGGGTACATGATCGTCCATTACAGTGTGCTGTGCAAAGCCGAGCGTGCGCTGGCCGCAGGCGACACCGAGACGGTGCGCCAGCTGGTAAAAAAGCACATCCCCCATTGGAGCAAAGGCATCCTGAACGTCACCGGCGTCCGGCTCAGCGTCGAGGGACTGGACAACATCCCGAAGGGTGGCCCCTGCGTCTTTGTGGCGAACCACCGCAGTTATTATGACATCCCGCTGCTGCTGGCCGGCCTCGATGAGCCCTACGGCATCCTCGCCAAGGAAGAGCTGGGAAAAATTCCTCTGCTCAACCGCTGGATGAAGCTGCTGGGCTGCGTTTTCGTCCAGCGCGACGATGTCCGCGCCTCGGTGCGCGCGTTGAACGACGCCACCGCCATCGTGGAGAGCGGCAGGAGCTTCATCATCTTCCCTGAAGGCACCCGCTACAAGGGCGAAGAGGGCGGCGCCGGTGAGTTCAAGGCCGGTGCCTTCCGCATCGCGGTCAAGACCGGCGCGCCGGTGGTGCCGGTGGCCATCTCCGGCGCACGGGGCCTGTTCGAGGCCCGCGGCAACCGGGCCACCCCCGGCACGGTATACGTCCGGGTGCTGCCGCCCATCCAGACGGCAGGCATGAGCCGGGCCGAGCAGAAGCAGCTGCCCGACGCCGTCCGCCAGACCATTCTGGCAGAGTTATAACTTTTTTGGAGGACACTGCCTCATGGCAAGCTACCGTTACGAGCGCGACATCGACCCGAAAGACATTGCCCCTCGCAAGGAAAGACAGTACACCCGCAAGGAGCGCTGGGCCAACTGGTGGGACTATAACCTGAAATGGGTCATCATCATCGGCATCGCTGCGGCTTTTGTGGCCTACAACTTCATCGGACAGTATTTCTTTGTCACCAAGCCCGATTATAACGTGGCCGTGGTGGCCCCTACTATCTGCCCGAGGACACCGTGAACGCTTTGCAGGATGCACTGGCCGCTTACGGCGAAGACCGCAACGGCGACGGCAAGGTGGTCGTGACCCTCAACGTCTACACCCTCGACTACTCCGACACTGAGACCCAGACCGAGAGCGCTGCCTATCTGACCATGGCTGGAACTACCAAGCTGGCCACCGACGTACAGGGCGGCCTCAGCTCTGTTTTCCTGCTCTGGGACCCGGCGGGCTTTGAAGAAAGCACCGGCTCACTGCGGTATCTTGACGGCACTTTGCCCGCCGCCGACAGCGACGAGGACTGGTGGAACATGGTGTACAAGTGGGACGACTGCCCGGTCCTGGCTGGCCTCGACCTCGGTGACTACGGTCCCGACACCACCCAGAGCAGGAGTGGTTCCAGTCAGGAGTATATGTCCCAGTTCTATGTGGGAATGCGGGGCGCGTGGAACAGCGGCACTGCTGATAACCTCGCAGGAGGCGAAGAATTCTGGCAGAAGCTGACCGAAGGCGCTGTCTCCACGGCAGCTCCGGAGGGCTGAGCCATGCGGTACCGTGTTCTCTCCAAGGGGAAGGCAAAGCATCTCAGCATCCCTGAAAAGCCTGCCGAAAAAACTGCATCTCTGAAGGCTGCCGACCTTGACAACCCCTATGGCCGGGTGTTCGGCACCCCCCGCAGCAGGGAAGACCTGCGCAAATAAGCAAGAACGCCCTCTCCGGCAATGTCGGAGGGGGCGTTTTGGTTGCAATCTCTTCGCGTTGACGGCCCTGGATTTGAAATATTATCTACCCTCAAAGAGAGCCGGGCTTGTTGTTTCCTCATCCGGGTTATGGTATACTTACTAGGTATCATCGCTGTAAGAACTGAAACTTTACCCAAAGGATGTGGAAAGATGGACACACTGGAACAAGCCCGCGCCGAGATCGACGCGGTGGACGCGCAGCTTGCCGCCCTGTTTGAGCGGCGGATGGCCGCTGTGCTCAGCGTCGCCCAATACAAACAGGCCCACGGCCTGCCGATTTTTGACGCCGCGCGGGAGGCGGTGGTGCTGGAAAAGGCTGCGGCCCGCATCCAGAACGCCGCCCTCCTGCCTTACTATAAAGACCATGTCCAGAACATGATGGATGTCGCCAAGCAGTACGAAGCTGAGGTGCTGGGCCGGAACCGCGCCGCCTATCAGGGCGTGGAAGGCGCTTTCGCCCACATCGCGCTGCGGGCGCTCTTCCCCCACGCGGAGGCCGTCAGCTGCCCGACGTGGGACGAGGTGTTCGATGCCGTCAGCCGGGGCGACACCGCCCACGGCGTTGTGCCGTTTGAAAACAGCCACGCAGGCGATGTCTCCGCTGTCCTCGACTTGTGCTACAACCACCCCGAGCTGTGGGTGGTGGACGTCTACGACCTGCCCATCTCCCAGAACCTGCTCGTCCTGCCCGGCACCCAGCTGGCCCAGCTCAAGCACGTTTACAGCCATCAGCAGGCCATCGCCCAGAGTGAGACGTTCTTAAAGCAGTTCCGTCTGCCCGCCACGGCCATGCCCAACACGGCCATGGCCGCAAAGTTCGTGGCCGAGTCGGGCGACCCGTCCAAAGCCGCCATCGCCAGCGCCGAGACAGCCGCCCTCTACGGGCTGGAAGTCCTCGTCCCCAGCATCAACACCGACGGCGACAACACCACCCGCTTCATCGTCCTCAGCCGCGAAAAGCCCACCGCGGGCAACCGCTTCTCGCTGCTGTTCACACTGGACAACAAACCCGGCAAGCTGGCTGAGGTCATCCAGGTCATTGGCCGCTTCGGCTACGACATGGAGTCCATCAAGAGCCGTCCGCTTCCCCATGTCCCCTTTGATTATTATTTTTACGTCGAGCTGGTGGGCGACCCCTCCGCCGACGAGACCGCCGCGCTGCTGCGTGAGCTGGACCATACCTGCCGCACGGTGCGGCTGTTAGGAGTGTATACAAAATGAGTGGATTTATCGGCACCAAGCTCACCATGAATCTGGGTGAGCGCAGCTATGACATCATCCTGAAAAACGGCGCACTGGAAAATCTGTACCAGTTTGCCCGCCTCGACCGCCGGGTGGCTGTGGTGACGGACGCAGGCGTTCCCGCCGAGTACGCACAGCGTGTGGCCGACCAGTGCCGCGACGCAAAAATTATTACTGTCCCGCAGGGCGAGGCCAGCAAGAGCATGAAGATCCTCGAAAGCGTCCTGCGCCAGATGCTCGAGTTCAACATGGGCCGCGGCGACCTCGTCATCGCCGTCGGCGGCGGCGTCGTGGGCGATCTGGCGGGTTTTGCCGCTTCCATCTATATGCGCGGCATCGACTTCATCAACTGCCCCACCACCACCCTCTCGATGATCGATTCCTCTATCGGCGGCAAGACTGCTGTGGATCTGGGGGAGACGAAGAACATCGTCGGTTCCTTCTGGCAGCCCAAGCTGGTCATCGTAGACCCCAGCACCCTCGCCACCCTGCCCCGCCGCCAGTACATCAACGGTCTGGCCGAGTCGGTGAAGGCCAGTCTGCTGGCCGACCCGGAACTGTTCGCCATCTTCGAAAAGGGCGACATCGACGAGCAGATCGGCGAGATCATCTACCGCAGCCTCCGTTTCAAAAAGAGCATCGTCGAGCAGGACGAGACGGAGCATGGAATGCGCAAGGCCCTCAATTTCGGCCACACCATCGGCCACGGCATCGAGGCCGTCAAGGGCGTCAAGGGACGCCGCACCGTGGGCCTCTACCACGGCGAGTGCGTGGCGCTGGGGATGCTGCCGATGATCGAGTCCAAGGCACTGCAGAAGCGCGTCCGTGCGGTCTACCGCCGTCTGGGCCTGCCCCTGCGTACCGCCTACAACAAGGACAAGGTCTACGCCGAGATGCTCCACGACAAAAAGGCACAGGGCGGCCAGATCACCATCATCAAGGTGCCGGGTCTGGGCTGCTGGCGCGCGGAGACCATCCCGGTGGAGGGTCTGCGCCCCCTGCTGGGCATGGAGGACTAAAGCCATGAAAACACCTTTGGCAGCGCATTGGCGCTGACCATCTTCGGCGAGAGCCACGGCAGGGCCATCGGCGGTGTGCTGGACGGCATGGCCGCTGGTGTGCCGGTGGATGAGGAATTCATTGCCGCCTGCATGGATAAGCGCCGCGCCCGGGGCGACGGGCTTTCGACGCCCCGCGTGGAGGCCGATAACGTACAGCTGCTCTCCGGCGTCGTGAACGGCCACACCACCGGCACGGCCATCGCCCTGATGATCGAGAACCAGAACACCCGCAGCGGCGACTACGCCAAGACGGCTGACCTTCTCCGCCCCGGCCACGCGGACTATACTGCCTACGCCAAATACCACGGCTTTCAGGACGCCCGGGGCGGTGGACACTTTTCGGGCCGCATCACTGCCGCGCTGGTGGCAGGCGGTGCCATCGTGCTGGGTGCGCTGAACCGCGCCGGCATCGACATCACCACCCACATCGCCCGCTGTGCCGGCATTTCCGATACGCCCTTTGCGCTGGACGATGCCGCCGCACTGGCCGCTCAGGTGAGCGTGCTGGAAAGCAGGGACGAGGGCTTCGCCCTGCTGGATGCTTCCGTCGAAGAGCCGATGAAAACGGCCATCCGTGCCGCCGGTTCGGAGGGCGACAGCGTGGGCGGCATCCTTGAAACAGCCATTCTCGGCCTGCCCGCCGGTGTGGGCGAGCCGTATTTTGACAGCGTGGAGAGCCTTATTTCCCACATGGCGTTTTCGGTGCCTGCTGTGAAGGGCATTGAGTTCGGCACCGGCTTCGGCTTCGCCGACCTGAAAGGCTCTGAGGCCAACGATGCCTTCCGCATGAAGGGCGATTCGGTGGTCACGGCCACCAACCACAACGCGGGCATCAACGGCGGCATCACCAACGGAATGCCTGTCGTCTTCCGCACCGCTGTCAAGCCGACGCCCAGCATCTACAAAGAGCAGGAGACGGTGGATTACATTGCAAAGCAGGACGCGCCCCTCTCCATTCAGGGCCGTCATGACCCCTGCATCGTGCCTCGCGCCGCTATCGTCCAGACCTGCGCCGCCGCGCTGGCTGTGGGCGATTTGATGACCGCCCGCTACGGCACCGCATGGATGGAGCGGCCCACCAGCTACCGCAGGGAGGGACTGTGATGGAATACGGACTCATCGGCTCGAAACTGGGCCATTCCTACTCGAAGATCATCCGTGAAATGCTCTGCGGCTACCACTACGACCTCTGCCCGCTTCCCACCGAAGAGGAGGCCCGGGCTTTCCTGACTAGGCGGCAGTTCAAGGCCATCAATGTCACCATCCCCTATAAGCGGCTGGTGATGGAATACTGCACCTACATCGACCCCCGTGCCAAGGCCATCGGCGCGGTGAACACTGTGGTCAACAAGAACGGCCTGCTCTACGGCTACAACACCGATTATCTCGGCTTTGCCCACCTGTGCGACGCCCACGGCGTCGATTTTGCGGGCAAAACCGTCCTCATCCTCGGCACCGGCGGCACCCACAACACCACCAGCGCCGTCGCCCGCGACAAGGGTGCGGCCAGAGTGCTCACCGTCAGCCGGACGCCGGACGCCGCCAAAGGCCAGCTCTCCTATGAAGAGGCTGTGTTCAGCGGCGCACAAATCGTCATCAACACCACCCCCGCCGGAATGTACCCCAACGTGGGCGTGTGCAGTTTGGACGTGGCAAAAATGCCCGGGCTGGAAGCTGTACTGGACGTGGTGTACAACCCCGATAGGACGGAACTCATCCTCCGGGCCGAAGAGGCCGGGGTCCCGGTGGCTGTGGGCGGCCTCGAGATGCTGGTGGCGCAGGCCGTGTACGCCGCCGAATACTTCCTCAGCCGAAAGTTCGACGACGCAGCAGGGGAGATCGGCCGCATCACTGCCGCACTCCGCCGCGATATGCTCAACGTGGCCCTCATCGGAATGCCCTCCAGCGGAAAATCTACCGTGGGCCGTGCATTGGCCGAAAAGCTGGGCAAAAAGTTCATCGACCTCGACGAGGAGATCGTCAAGGCCGACGGCCGCAGCATCCCCGACATCTTCGCCGCCGAGGGCGAGGACGGCTTCCGCGCGAAGGAATCCGCCCAGACCGCCCGCTTTGCCAAAGAGGGACGACAGCTGCTCTCCTGCGGCGGCGGCATCATCAAGCGGGGCGAGAATCTGCGGGCGCTGCATCAGAACGGCGTCGTGCTCTTCCTCGACCGGCCCCTGGATGCGCTGACGGTGGGCGGCGGACGTCCGCTCTCGTCCAGCACCGAGGCGCTGAAAAAGATGGAGGCGGAGCGCCGCCCCCTGTATCTCGCGGCGGCAGACGCCGTTATCCCGAACAGCGGCACGGTGGAAGACGCCGTGACCGCCGCAATGGAGGCACTGGATGAAATTTTTAGTCATTAACGGCCCCAACCTCAACATGATGCACTTCACCGAGCCGGGCGTGGCCGGTCAGCTGGATTATAACGGTCTGCTGGATTACCTCGAGCTGTGCTGCACCCAGATGGGCATGGAAGTGGAATTTTTCCAGTCCAACCACGAGGGCGACCTCATCGACGAGATCCAGTCTGCCGCAGGCCGGGCCGACGGCATCATCCTGAATCCCGGCGGCTACGCCCACTACAGCGTCGCTATCCTCGACGCGCTGCGTCTCTGCGGCGTGCCTGCCGTGGAAGTGCTGCTCAGCGAGCCCGACGAGCACGAGCCCTTCCGCAAGACGGACATCGTCTCGTTCGGCTGTCAGGGCCACTTCATCGGCGAGGGCATCAGCGGCTATCTCCACGCTGCCGCCTATCTGGCCCAGCTGCTGCGGCTGGACGGCAGTGCGCACACCCATTTAGTGATGTAAAAATCGACTCTCTTCTGCTGGAAAGCGGAGCAAAGAGGGCGTGGAAAAGAAGGATAGAAAGGAAAAATCTTATGATCATCTCCACCAAAAAGGGTACCCCGAAGGAAGAACTCGAGAAAATCGTTGACCGCTTCGAAAAGCAGGGCCTCGACGTCACCCTCATCACCGGCAAGGACTACAATGTCTTCGGCCTCGTGGGCGATACCACCAAGATCGACGAGCGCGACGTCCTCGACAACCCCTGGATCGACAACGTGACCCGTGTTTCCGCCCCTATAAGCGTGCCAACCGCCTGTTCCACCCGGCAGATTCCGTCATCGACTGCGGCGGCGTGAAGATCGGCGGCAAGGGAAGATCGCTGTCATGGCCGGCCCCTGCAGCATCGAGAGCGAAGAGCAGGCCCTCCGCATCGCACAGGGCGTCAAGGCCGGCGGTGCGACCCTCTTCCGCGGCGGCGCTTACAAGCCCCGCACCTCTCCTACTCCTTCCAGGGCCTCGAGACTGAGGGTATCCTTGACATGGTAAAGGCCCGCGAGGCCACCGGTATGCCCATCGTCTCCGAGCTGATGAGCGAGGAACGCATCCCCGAGTTCGAGGAATATGTGGACGTGGTGCAGATCGGCGCCCGCAATATGCAGAACTTCCAGCTGCTCAAGGCTGTGGGCAAGATGCACAAGCCCGTTCTGCTCAAGCGCGGCCTCTGCAACACCATCGAAGAGTGGATCATGAGCGCCGAGTACATCATGGCGGGCGGCAACGAGAACGTTATCCTCTGCGAGCGCGGCATCCGCACCTTCGAGAAGTACACCCGCAACACACTCGACCTCTCCGCTGTGCCTATCATCCACGAGAGACCCATCTGCCCGTCATCGTGGACCCCAGCCACGCCACCGGCAAGGCAAACCTTGTGGAGCCCATGATGATCGCCGCTGTCGCCGCCGGTGCCGACGGCCTTGAGGTGGAAGTCCACTACGACCCCCGCCACGCATGGAGCGACGGCGCACAGTGCCTGACCCCCGACGCCTTTGCGCAGGCTATGGCAAAGTGCCGTCAGGTCGCATGGGCTATTGGCCGGGATATGTGATATGAATGCTACGATAAAACGCGCCCCCGGCGGCATCGGAGGCACCATCACCGCGCCGCCCAGCAAGAGCATGGCGCACCGTGCGGTGCTCTGCTCGGCGCTGGCCGAGGGTGCTTCCCACATCGAAAACCTTGAATTCAGCAAGGATATTTCTGCCACCCTCTCCGCCGCCGGGCAGCTCTGCGCCAAAGTGCGCACCGGTGCGGATCGTGCCGTCGTGGAGGGTCTGGGGAGCTTTCTGCCCGTCAGCGCTCCGGTGGATTGCTGTGAGAGTGGAAGCACCCTGCGCTTTCTCATCCCCATTGCCAGCCTCACCGGGCAGAAAGTGACCTTTGTTGGCCGCGGACGGCTGATGGAACGCCCTCAGACAGTATACGAAAAGTTGTATCAGGAGCAGTCTCTCCGATTTGAACAGTCTTCGGCGGGCCTGACCGTCGAAGGAACTCTGAAAAGCAGCGAATACGAGCTGGCGGGCAACGTGTCCAGCCAGTTCATCAGCGGATTGCTGTTTGCCCTGCCGCTGCTGGCAGGCGACAGCACCCTCCACCTTATCCCGCCGGTAGAGAGCCGCAGTTATATCGAGATGACCCGGGCGGCCCAGCGCCGTTTCGGCGTCAAGAGCCGCTGGCAGGACGAAAACACCCTCTTTATCCCGGGCGGGCAGAAATACCGGCCTTGCGATTACACCGTGGAGGGCGATTACAGCCAGGCGGCATTCCCGGCGGTGCTGGGAGCGGTGCAGGGCGGCGTGACCCTCAAAGGATTATCCGCCGACACCCTGCAGGGCGATGCCGCGATCCTCGACATTCTGCGCCGCTGTGGTGCAAGCTTCCGCACCACCGATGCAGGCATCGTGTTCGAGAAAGCACCTCTCCACGGTGTGGACATTGACCTTGCCGACTGCCCCGACCTCGGCCCCGTGCTGATGGTCCTGGGCCTGCTTTGCGAAGGACCACCATCCGCAACGCGGAACGTCTCCGTATCAAGGAGAGCGACCGCATTGCAGCCATGGAAGCCGAACTGCGGGCCTGCGGCGGCGTTCTCGAGAGCGAGGGCGGCACCATCACCATCCACGGCTGTGCAGACAGGCTCCACGCCCCCGCCGCGCCGCTCCATGGCCACAACGACCACCGTGTGGTGATGAGCCTTGCGGTGCTGGCGCTGGCCGCCGGGCTGGAACTCTCCATCGACGACGCCGAGGCCGTGCAGAAGAGCTGGCCCCATTTCTTTGAAGCCATCAAGCCGTTAGGCGCGGAGGTAGAATATGCTGGATAAAACAAAGCGTTATCTTATCGTGGGCCTCGGACTGCTGGGCGGCAAATACGCCCTCGAGCTTTCAAAGCCGGATTCCATGTGGACGGCATCAACCGCAGCGAGGGCCACTTACAGTACGCTCTCGACCACGGCTATATCGAGACCGGCAAGACCCACGATTTCGAGGACCTCGTCTCGCAGGCCGACCACATCATCTTCGGCCTCTACCCCACGGCCCTCATCGACTGGTTCAAGACCTACGGCCATCTCATCAAGTCCGGCTGCATCTTTACCGATGTCTCCGGCGTCAAGACCGGCCTTGTGGAGCCGGTGCAGGCCATGTGTCCGGAGGGTGTGGAGTTCATCGCCAGCCACCCGATGGCAGGCCGTGAGACTTCCAGCGTCGAGCACGCCGCCGAGGTCAGCTTTGCCCCGCCAACTTCATCATCACCCCACCGAGAAGAACACCCCGAGGCCGTCCAGTGGGCAAAGAGCTGGCCGAGGTGCTGGGCTTCCGCCACATCTGCACCCTGACGGTGCAGGAGCACGACAAGATGATCGGCTACGTCAGCCAGCTCTGCCACGCCATCGCCGTCAGCCTCATGTGTGCAAACGACAACTCTTCTCTCTGCGAGTACACGGGCGACTCTTTCCGCGATTTGACCCGCATCGCTCGCATCAACGAGAAGATGTGGGCGGAGCTGTTCCTCTGGAACAAGGAGAACCTCATCGCCGAGATCGACCAGTTCGATTCCGCTCTGGACCAGCTGCGGGACGCCCTCGTGGCCGATGACCGGGACAAGCTGGAAGAGATGTTCCGTCTGTCCACCCAGCGCCGCGCCGCATTCGACAAAAAGGACTCGTGACCGTAAAGGAGGCCGCCCATGCCCAAGCAGGAGGGACAAAAATCCAAACTGTTGGCGCTGCTGCATATCTTTGAGCAGCAGACCGACGAGGGCATCTGCTGAATGTGCCTCAGCTGGTGGAGCTGCTGGCCCGGCAGGGCATCACTCTGCGAGCGAAAGAGCGTCTACAGCGACATCGACGCGCTGAACGCTGGGCTATGACATCCGGCTGCGCCGGGGGCGCAGCGGCGGCTATTGGATGGCGACGCGGCCTTTCGAGCTGGCGGAGCTGAAGCTTCTGGTGGACGCTGTCCAGTCCAGCCGGGTCATCTCGAAAGCGTCCAGTGATAAGCTCATCCATAAGCTGGAAGGGCTGGCCTCCCAGTATGAGGGCAGTCAGCTCCAGCGTCAGGTCTATGTCGATGGCCGCCCCAAGAGCGCCAACAAAGACCTGCCCTACAGCGTGGACGCCCTCTTTACGGCCATCAACACCGGCAGGATGGTGCGCTTCCGCTACAAAAAGGCGGGACGCCCCGCGCCTTACACCATCAGCCCCTGGCAGATGGCGTGGGAGAACGGCTGCTACTACCTCATCGCCTATCAGGACGAGAAGGAACCGGTGGGCATCCGCCATTACCGGGTGGATAAAATGGCCGGCGTCACGGTGCTGGACGAGCCCCGCCGCGGCAAAGAGCAGTTCGCGGATCTCGACCTGCCCGCCTACCTGAAAAGCATTTCCAGATGTTCGGCGGGCCGGAGTATAGAGTCACCCTGCGGTGTACTTCCGACCTTGAATCAGCCATGCGGGAGCGCTTCGGCGCTTCGCCCATCTTCGTGCCGGAAGGGAAGGAGCACTTCCATTTCGACGTCCCCGTCTGTGTCAGCGACCAGTTCTACGGCTGGGTCTGCGGCTTCGGCGGCAAGATAGAAGTCGTCTCGCCCGCCGAGGTGCGGGACGGCCTGCGGGCGCTGAACGAGCGGCTGGTAAAAATGCATCAATAAAAAATAAAGAGGCTGTTGTTCTAACCTCTCCGTCACGGCTGCGCCGTGCCATTGTCCGGGTTGCGGTACCCAGCATCCGCTTCGCTTTGCTTGCGTATTGCTGACCGCGGCCCCAACAACTCCTCCCTGTTTCCGCCACCGGCGGCGGTCGTCGTCGTTGCCCTACCGAGGGGAGGCTTTGGCCATGGCGGAAAGCCTTCTCTCTTCGCCAGAGGCTCCCCTACTAGGGGAGCTGTCGAGCGTATGCGAGACTGAGAGGTTGAGTCAACAGCCTCTTTTGCTGTATAAATATTATTTGAAATTACTTTGCGTTGAACACATACTTGTCCATCCGGTGGAACCCCTCTTCAATGCGGGCGCGGGGCGAGGCCAGATTGATGCGCAGATGGCAGGGGCCGTGGAACATCACGCCGTCCTGCACGGCAGCACCGACGGCCCAGCAGGCTTTCTCCACGTCCTGAATGGTCTTGCCGTGGGCGGCGCACCAGTCGGTGCAGTCCACAAAGAGCATATAGGTGCCTTCGGGCTTTGTCACATGGACACCCTCGAAGTGTTTTGCGATGTAGTCGCAGGCGAAATCCACATTGCCGGTCAGCGTCTCACAGAGCTCGTCGGCCCACTCATAGCCCTCGGGGCGGTAGGCACCGATAAGGGCGTGCATCGAGAGGACGTTCATGGAGTTATAGTGGCAGAGGGAGGATTCCTTCTTGATGCGGTCACGCCACCACGGGTTATAAACGATGTGATAGCTGCCGATGAGACCGGCGAGGTTGAAGGTCTTGGAGGGGGCGTACAGGGCAGCGGTGCGCATCCGGGCGTCCTCGCTGACCGACTGGGTGGGGATGTGCTTGCGGCCGGAGAGGATGATGTCCGACCAGATCTCGTCGGATACGACGTAGACATTATACTTTTTGTACAACTCCATGGCCTTTTCCAGCTCCCACCGCTCCCAGACGCGGCCGCAGGGGTTGTGGGGGCTACACAGGATGGCGGCGTGGATGTGCTCTTCGGCGAGGTGCTTTTCCATGTCGGCGTAGTCCATCCGCCAGATGCCATTCTCGTCCTGCACCAGCGGGGAGTGGACGATGTCATAGCCGTTGTCGGTCAGGCAGCGGGTGAAGCCGATGTAGGTGGGGCTGTGGACCAGCACCTTGTCGCCACCGGGAGCAGACGCAGTTCAGTGCGCTGATGACGCCGCCCAGCACACCGTTCTCGTAACCGATGGCCTCGGCGGTCAGACCCGTGACGTCGTTGCGAGTCTCCTGCCAGCGGATGATGGAGCCGTAGTATTCGGGCGTCGGGTCAAAATAGCCGAAAGCCGGGTGCTGGACCCGCTCGATGACGGCCTGCTGGATGGTGGGCAGGCAGACGAAGTTCATGTCTGCCACCCACATGGGGATGGCATCGAAGCCGGGCTGCGGTGCGTCGGGCGCAAAGCCTTTGCCCAGCCCGTCCACGGCGATGGCGTCCCGGCCATGGCGGTCGGGCAGGGTGGTGAAATCGTACTTCATGGAAGTTCCTCCTGTGGATGCAAAAAAGGCTTTCCCCAAAGGGAAAGCCATAGGTGCAGAAAATCAGCCCTCGATGAGCTCGACGGTCTTCATCTTGACGGGGTCTTGGGCTTGTCGTTCCAGTCGGTGGGGACGGATGCGATCTTGTCCACGACGTCCATGCCGGCGACGACCTTGCCGAAAGCGGCGTACTGGCCGTCCAGATGGGGTGCGTCCTTATGCATGATGAAGAACTGGCTGCCGGCGCTGTTGGGGTTCATGCTGCGGGCCATGCTGATGACGCCGCGGGTGTGCTTGATGGGGTTGTTTACGCCGTTGGAGGCAAACTCGCCTTTGATGTTCCAGCCGGGGCCGCCGGTGCCGTTGCCCAGCGGGCAGCCGCCCTGGATCATGAAGTTGGGGATGACGCGGTGGAAGGTCAGGCCGTTGTAGAAGCCCTGACCGACCAGCTTCTTGAAATTCTCACAGGTGATGGGGCAGCTTCCTCGTTCAGCTCGATGTCGATGATGCCGCCGTCTTCCATAGTAATGCGAACCATAGTTTTAACAATGCTCCTTTTATCATAGCCCGTTTCGGGGTGGGTGCGGCAGATGCTCTGCCGAAGCTCCCCTTTAGTATACCATACCTTTTGCAGAGCGCAACGGCGCAGATGCAACCTTTTTGTAAAGAATCACCGCATTTCTACCATATCCTGCCAGAAACGCTTGGGACAGTGGGTCATCCGGCCCTTTTCGTTGTGGCGGGCCTTGATCTCCAGCGTGTCGTAGAACTGCTTCCAGAGAGCCTGAAACTCCTGTTCCCGGGCGCTGGGCGGGGGCAGCTCCAGCGGCGCGGCCAGCTCCAGAAGCTGGGCCTTGTGCTCCTGATAAAGCAATACCGCCTGATGGACTACGTCGTATATCATGAAGTTCTCTTCCGGAAAGCGGGAGCAGAAATGCCCCCGCAGCAGAGGCAGGATATAGTTTTTGGGGTGGATGACCGCACCCAGCATCCCGTCGTGCTCCTCGAAGCGGACGAAGCCCTGAAACTTGTCCACCTCCCAGTCGAGACTCTTTTTCATCTCGTAGAGCGGGGCCACATCCGGGTGGCCCATCCGCTTGACCGTGCCGGGGCCGAGGGCGAAGGCCAGATGCAGGAAGCGGATGAGAAGCAATTCCTTATCTTCCTGCCCGGAGAGAAAATCCCGGCTGACGAGATATTCCGTCTCCCGGCCCAGTTTCCGGCCAAGGGCCGAAAAGACCCGCTGCGCTTTGGCAGAGTCCGTCTCGATGTCCCGGACGGGGTAGAGGGTGGCCGTCTCCCGCTGGGGCGTCCAGACGGCGAAGGGAATCTCATGCTGGGCGAAACTCTCGAATACACAGCACAGGAAGCCCTCAAAGCTGCCATCGTAGAGGTAGACCACATCGGCGTCGTGGAGCTTCCGGGGCGGCATCACAGTGCTCTCGCCAGACATTGCACCGCCTCCTCCCGCACCATCCGCTGGGCCGCCCGGGGCGGCACGCCCTGCTCCACCAGCCGGTCAACGGCGGGCGGTGCGAACATACTCAGCTGCTCGGCTCCGGCGCTGAAGACGTTGGGGTCGATGAGCGCCCGGGTGATGCGCTCCCGTCCGGCGCTGCCCCGGCCCGGGTGCGCCCCGGAAAAGCCCCGGCAGGTGATGAAATACTGCGCCCGCTTGAGCACGACGCCCATCCGCTTGAGCTCGTCGAGGCCGAGGGCCGACAGCCGCCGGGCGTCCCGGATGCGGCGGGCGCTCTTGGGGCCGATGCCCGGCACCCGCAGCAGCATCTCGAAGGGGGCGCGGTTCACGTCCACCGGGAACAGCCCGTAGTGCTGGACGGCCCAGTTGCATTTCGGGTCGAGATAGGGGTTGAAGCTCTGGTTGTCCTTATCCAGTATCTCGTCGGCCTTGAACTGGTAGAACCGCAGCAGCCAGTCGGCCTGATAGAGCCGGTGTTCCCGCAGGAGCGGCGGCTTCGTGTCCAGCGCGGGCAGGCGGGTGTCGTCCGATACCGGGATATAAGCCGAGTAGAACACCCGCTTGAGGCCGTATTTCTGGTACATCCCCTCGGACAGCTGCAAAATGTGGTAGTCCGTCTCGGGCGACGCACCGACGATCATCTGGGTGCTCTGGCCGGCGGGAGCGAACTTGGGCGCGTGGCGGTAGAGGGTCAGCTCCTGCCTGCTCTCTTCACCTGCCACCGAGATCTGCTTCATGGGCCGGAAGATGGAGTGGCGGCCCTTGTCGGGGGCGAGAAGATGGAGGCTCTGCTCGCTGGGCAGCTCGACGTTGACGCTGAGGCGGTCGGCGAGGTAGCCCATCTGCTGGATGAGCTCGGGGCTGGTGCCGGGGATGGTCTTGGCATGGATGTAGCCGCCGAAGTGATATTCGTTCCGCAGCAGCCGCAGAACGGTGAGCATCCGCTCGGTGGTGTAGTCGGGGGTCCCCAGCACAGCGCTGGACAGGAAAAGTCCCTCGATGTAGTTGCGGCGGTAGAACTCGATGGTCAGTTCTGCCAGCTCCCGGGGCGAAAAAGTGGCCCGGGGAACGTCGTTGGACTTCCGATTGACGCAGTAGCTGCAGTCGAAGGCGCAGCAGTTGCTCATCAGGACCTTCAACAGGCTGACGCAGCGGCCATCAGCGGTAAAGGCGTGGCAGCAGCCCGGCGCATAGCAGCTGCCGATGGTGCCGCGCTTCGCCGGATGGGACGCGCCGCTGGACGTACAGGCCACGTCATATTTTGCGCTGTCGGCCAAGATGGTGAGCTTGTCCATCAGGGACTGTTCCATAGAAAGATACCTCCCAGAAGGGTATATCCCCCTTACCCCCACAGCTGCTGATCGGAAGCGCCGTGGGGCAGGGGAGAGACTCACCACTTGGCCTTCGTCTCGACCACGCGGCCCGCGATGTGCAGGCGGTTCAGATCCTCACCCTTGATGACCAGCTCGTTGTAAGCGGGGTTGAAGGGCTGCAGAACGACGCAGTTGCCCCGCTGGATATACCGCTTGAGGGTGCCTTCGCCCTCGTCGCCGTAGACCAGCACACCCAGGTCGCCGTTTTCCAGCGTGTCCTGCTTGTGGACAAGGGCGAGGTCGCCGTCCTGGATGCGGGGCTCCATGCTGTCGCCGCGCACGACGAGGTAGAAGTAGTTGGAGGGGTCCTTGACGCGGGCATACTCCTGCCCATAATCCTCCTCAAAGGCCAGTGCGCCGTACCCGGCCTTCACGGTGCCGATGACCGGGATGAGGCTCTCGGCGTAGTTGCCGAAGAAACGCTCCTCGGGGTGGTCACGTTGGACACCGGACGGTAGAGCCCCAGCAGGAAATCGGCTGTGGTGCTCAGAATCTCAGCGATGCGGGCCACCGTGGCGGGATCGGGGGAGGATTTGCCGCTTTCCCACTTGCCGACGGCCTGCTGGGTTACCCCAGTTTGGATGCCAGCTCAGCCTGACTGATCCCCTTCTGCTTGCGGCACTGCTTCAAAAGCTCTGAAAACGACATGGTCGTACACTCCTTTACTCCGAGGTCAATATTTTATGCTTTTATTATACAACAAAAGATGTTTTTGTAAAGAGAAAAGTGAGCGGCCAGCCAAAAAAAGGTTGTCGCATGAGAGAGCTTTGCAGGACTGGACGAAAAACTTTCAATTTGGGCTTGACAGAAGGCCGGAAATCTGGTAAATTAAATAGGCATTCGGTACGGCGTGTGCGAGTGCCCACGAGGAGAGATGTCCGAGTGGTTTAAGGAAGCAGTCTTGAAAACTGCCGTACGGCAACGTACCGTGGGTTCGAATCCCACTCTCCGCCATTTTTGAATAAGTGTAACGCACTTTGCTCTGGAGTAGTACTCAAGAGGCCGAAGAGGCGCCCTGCTAAGGGCGTAGGTCGTCTAAACAACGGCGCGAGGGTTCAAATCCCTCCTACTCCGCCAAGAAAAGCTCGATGGTTCGTTGAAACCACCGGGCTTTTTCCGTTGTTGCACACTTTTGTGAATTTTCGGGGCGGATGATTTACTTTTGCACCCGGATTTCTTATAATGGTATAAAACGGAAATGCCGGAACAGGAGGAAACGAGCAATGGCACTCAAAAAATTTGCCCGCAGGGACGTCATCCTGCCCGCAGTGGTCTTCCTGCTCACATTTGTGGTGGCGCTGTTTTCGCTCCGGCTTCTCTCGCTCAATCAGGAAAAAGACGAGCGGCTGCGGGCTGTCTATGCGGCCGAGTCCACCATCAGCCGTGTGTCTTCCCAGCTGAACCGCTATCTGGCAGAATCGGACTTCATCAAAAAATATATCGAGTCGGGCCGTGTGCTCCGTGAAGCGGAGTTTGCAGCTATATCCAGCAATATGCAGGATGGCAGCAACGTCATCAAGACCCACGAGCTGGCGAAAGACGGCGTCATCTCTCAGGTGTACCCGATAGCGGGCAATGAGGCGGCCATCGGGCTCGATGTGCTGCATAACCCCGCCCGCAAAAGGAAGCAAACCTTGCCAAGAACAGCGGGATGTACACCATCGCTGGTCCCTTCGAGCTGGTGCAGGGCGGCACGGGCGCGCTGCTGTTTGACCCCATCTATACCTATAGTAAAAAGGGGGAGCGCTCGTTCTGGGGCTTCTCCATCCTTGTTTTACAGTGGGACAACTTCATTGATGAAGTCGAGCTGGACAAGATGGAGGATGCTGGCTACCAGTATCAAATCTGGAAAAAAGACCCCTATACCGGCGAAAAGATCGTCATTGCGGAGAGCGAAGAGGATTTCCCCGGCAATGCGCTGGAAGTTGCGTGCAGCGTCCCCAACGATACATGGTATTTTGAAATCATCCCGAAAGCCGGGTGGTTCTCGGACCAGCAGCTCTCGCTGGGCATCGCCATCGCCACCATCATTGGCATAATGGCGGCCTATGCCTGCTGGGAGCTCATGAACCGGCACCAGAAGGACCTGCAGCACGAAGCGGCCCTTGAAAAGTCTGCACAGGAGGCCCGGGCAGCCAACGAGGCAAAGACCCGCTTCCTGTTCAATATGAGCCATGACATCCGCACCCCGATGAACGCCATCATCGGCTTCTCGGAGCTTCTGGAAAAGCACATCGACGAGAAGGACAAGGTGCTGGATTACACCGAGAAGATACGCTCGTCCAGCGCATTTCTGCTCTCGCTCATCAACTATGTGCTGGAAATGGCCCGCATCGAGAGCGGCAAGGCTGTGCTGAAAGAAGAAACTGGCGACCTGTGCGCGCTGATGCAGACGCTCTCAGACGTATTTGAGCCCTCTGTCCAGCAGAAAAAGCTGACCTGCACCTACCATACGGATGTCGAACATCCCTATATTGTGAGCGACCGCACCAAAGTGCGGGAGATATTGCTGAATGTCATCAGCAACGCCATCAAGTATACGCCCGAGGGCGGACATATTGCGGTGTCGGTGAAAGAACTGCCGGCTGAGAAGCCGAAGACGGGCCGCTATACCTTTACTGTTCAGGACGACGGCATCGGCATGAGCGAGGAGTATCTGCCCCATATCTTCGAGGAGTTCACCCGTGAGCATACCAGCACCGAGAGCAAAGTCATCGGCACCGGCCTCGGCCTGCCCATCGTGAAGGCTCTCGTGGAGTGGATGCACGGCAGCATCGACGTGCAGAGCAAGCTGGGCGCAGGAACCACTGTGACCATCACCCTTGGGTTCCCACTGGCGGATGAGGCCCAGAAGAGCGTAGAGGAGCAGGACGCAGAGGGCGACGCGGCCCAGCTCAAGGGCTGCCGCATCCTGCTGGCCGAGGACAACGACCTCAACGCTGAGATCGTCGTGACCATTCTGGAAGAGAGCGGCCTTACCGTGGAGCGCACTGCCGACGGTGAACTCTGCATCGAGGCACTCAAAGCCCACCCGGCTGGCTATTATGATGCCATCCTCATGGACATCCAGATGCCCAACATGGACGGCTATCAGGCGGCGAAGCTCATCCGCAATTTGTCGGATGGCCGCCGTGCCATCCCCATTATCGCCATGACGGCCAACGCCTTCGACGAAGACCGCCAGAAAGCCCTCTCCGTCGGCATGGACGCCCATCTGGCAAAGCCTGTTGATGTGAAGCGGCTGTTTGGGACGCTGCGGAAAGTGATAAGATAAGCATATCATTTCATCAATAACAAAAAGAACCCCAGCCTAAGCCGGGGTTCTTTTTGTTATGGGCCAGGCAGGACTTGAACCCGCGACCAAGCGGTTATGAGCCGCCAGCTCTGACCAACTGAGCTACTGGCCCACGAAGACGGCGGTCTGCCGCACATGGACTACCTATAAGTATACCAAAAAATCAGAAAAAAGCAAATCCTTTTGCCGGAATTATTTTGTGCGGCGGGCGTCGAACTTGCGCAGCATGAACTCGTCCAGCATCGCGGGCTGGAACAGCGGCTCTTTGTAGCCAAAAGCTTCCCGGATGAAGATGAGGGTCACGATGGTCTGGCGGCCCGGGTCGAACCGGAGGGTGTAGAGGGTGTCCAGCGGCTGCTGGGTGGGCTGATGGAGCGTCAGGTGGAGGGTGAAGCCGCCGTCGTTCTCCCGGCGGCACTCGTAGGCGAAGACATCGTCCGGGCTGTGCTGGTCCAGCCGGTCGAAGCAGTCGTCCAGCGGCAGGTCGGTGCGGAACTCGGACAGGCCGCTGGGGCCGTACTGGCTGCGGCGATTCTGGTCTTTCTTAGACAGCAGAAATACGATAAAGCCCAGAATGGCCGCGAGAAGAAGGATGGAAAAAACAGCGTTCATGTGCGCCTCCCGATGGAATTTGTGTCGAGTTTTCCTTATTGTAACACAACACGCCCCAAAATGTGTTATAATATTTGAAAAATTCCAAAACTGATGGGGAGCCTGCGCCCTTTCTGCGGGCGGGAGGGACGATATGAAACTCAAATTCACGCGAAAGACCTGGTATTTCCTGCTGCTGGCTTCCGCAGCGGCCTCCATGCTCAACGGCTTTGCCGTCCTGAGCGGCACCAGCTTCGGCCTCATCGAGCAGATCGCATTCGCCGCGGCGGGCATCGCGGCCCTTTTCCTCGCGGCGGAAAAAGGCTCGGCAAGCTGGGAAAACGCAACTTCACCGGCGTGTTCGTGCTGCTGATGGTGAGCTACATGGTCAACGGCTGGGCGGGCTACCTCTGCTCTGCGCTGGCGTGGCCGCTGCTGCTCAGTACTGAGTACAAGCGCGGCATGGCCATCCAGCGCCAGCTGCAGCTGGTGGGTGCCGCCGAAGCGCTCCACCTGTTCTTCCTGCTGATGGCGAAATACGGCGGCATGGCCACGCTGGGTTTCTGGACGAACCTGCTCTGGGTGCTGCTGGCCTGCGCTCGGGGCTGGGCGGCACTGAGTCTTTATAAGATGCAGGAGGACGCATGACCCAGCGGCGGAGAAGACGCCGCGCCCGGCGGGGCCGGTTCGGGCGGCGGGCGTTCCTGGCCGGGGCCGGCTGTGCCGCGCTGGCCGGGGCAGCGGTGCTGCTGGGCCGGGGCCAGACGGCCTCGGAGTCGTCGGTGCCGCCGACGGACGAAGCAGAGCCCAACGCCGCCCTGCCCACGGGTGAATGGCGGGCCGTCTGGGTGAGCTATCTGGAATGGGCCGGGATGGACTTTTCCTCCGAAGCAGCCTTCCGTGCCGGTGCGGCGGAGCTGATGGACAACTGTCTGTCCATCGGGCTGAACACCGTCATCGCGCAGGTGCGGCCTTTCGGGGACGCGCTTTACAGGAGCACCCTGTTCCCGTGGAGCCATCTCTGCACCGGCGAGCAGGGGCAGGACCCCGGCTTCGACCCGCTGGACGTCCTCATCACCGAAGCACACAGCCGGGGCCTTTCGCTGGAAGCGTGGGTGAACCCCTACCGCCTCCGCTCCTCGGCGAAGATGCCGCCCGCGCTGGCGGAAAACAACCTTGCCAATGTACATCCCGAGTGGGTCTGCGCCGTGGGTGAGGGGCTGTACCTGAACCCGGCTATCCCGGAAGCCGCAGACTATGTGGTGCAGGGCGTGGCCGAACTGGTGCAGAACTACGCTGTGGACGGCATCCACTTCGACGACTATTTTACCCCACGACAGACGCTGCGCTGGACGCGGCCCAGTTCGCCGCCAGCGGCGCGGGGGATCTGGCCGCATGGCGGCGGCAGAACGTCACCGCGCTGGTGAAAGCGGCCCACGACGCCGTCAAAGCCGCCGACGCTACCCTCCGTTTCGGCGTCAGCCCGCAGGGCAACCCCGACAACGACCTTGGACAGCAGTACAGCGACGTGAAAGCATGGCTGGCCGCCGAGGGCGAAAACGCCGTGGTGGACTACCTCTGCCCGCAGATATACTGGGGCTGCGGCTATACCCTCCAGTCGGGCAGCACCCGCTTCGCCTTCGAGAACATCGTGCCGGAGTGGCTGGCCATGCCCAGGGCGGCATCCACGGCCCTCTACTTCGGGCTGGGGCCTATCGCATCGGCGATGGCGACGGCGGTGCCAACGAGGACAGCCAGAGCCAGTGGTGTACGGGCAGCGCTCTTGCCCGTCAGGTGGAAAGTCTGCATAGCCTCGGCGCGGGCGGCTGGGCGCTCTACCGGTACGATTCGCTGTTCCGGTCGGCTCAGCCGGAGCTTGCCGACGCCGAACGTGCGGCGCTGGCCGCTCTGACTACAGCCTGAACTCTTGTATGGAAAAGCAAAATGCGGTATACTATATAAATCGTGTAAAACCTCGTGTTAAAACAAAATTTGAGGATAAAAGATCATGAAAAAGATAAAGCGAATCGTCCTGCTCGTCGTGGCGGTGCTGGTACTGCTTGTGGCTGCGTCCGGCGTCAAGACTGTGCTGGACATGAAGAACAGCGCGGACAATGAGGTGCAGGAAGAGGACAGCACCCGCTGGGCCGAACCGACCAGCGACCCGCTGAACATCGAGGGCATTGCTGACGCCTCGGCCAAGTATGCCTCGGCGGCGGTGAACGGGAGCCTGAACCTCGTGTTCAACGGCATCTGGAGCCGCCAGACCGATTACTTCACCGTCCCGGGCGGCAGCCTGACCATCACCGGCTACGGCACCGCCGAGGGTACCCAGCGGTACAAGGTGTCCGTCTGGCAGAAGGTGGCCGGCGGCGCACAGTACGTCAACGGAAGCACCTATTATATCAAGACCGATGGTCAGAACTACCGCTGCGTCATCTCCGGGCTGGACCCGGCGGCCAGCTACCGCCTGACCATCTCCTACGATTCCAGCCGCTACTACCTCTACGGCGGACTCAAAGTGGAGGGCATTGCAGGATGAAGACACAGACCAAACATTCGCTCATGCTGATGCTCTGTGCCTTTATCTGGGGCACGGCGTTCGTGGCCCAGAGCGCAGGCTCCGGCATGGGGGCTTATTCCTTCCTCGCAGGGCGCAGCTGGCTGGCTGTCCTCGTGCTGATCCCCACCGTGTTCGCTTTCGACGCCGTGCGCAAAAAACAGGGCCAGCCCTACGGCTGGCCGAAGGAGAAGTCGGAGCGCAAGACCCTGCTGGTGGCGGGCCTCGTCTGCGGCACCTTCCTGTTCGCGGCCTCTGCGGCTCAGCAGATCGGCATCACCATCAACCCGTCCACGGCCAAGGCCGCGTTCCTGACGGCCATGTACGTTGTGATGGTGCCGGTGTTCGGCCTCTTTCTGGGCCGGAAGGGCAGCGCTCAGCTCTGGGTCAGCATGGTCATCGCCGTGGCGGGCCTGTATATGCTCTGCATGAAGAACGGCTTCGGCGGCATTGAGACCAGCGACTGGATACTTCTCAGCTGCGCCGTGCTGTTCAGCTTCCAGATCATGTCCATCGACCACTTTTCGCCGCTTGTGGACGGTGTGCGGCTGAGCCTCATCCAGTTCATCGTGGTGGCTGTGGAGAGCTCTGCGGCGGCGCTGATCTTCGAGACGCCCACGCTGGCGGAGTACGGCGCAAACTTTCTGCCTGTGGTCTACTGCGGCGTCATGTCCAGCGGCGCGGGCTATACGCTTCAAATCCTGGGCCAGAAAGATTTGAACCCCGCCATCGCCAGCCTTATCATGTGCTTGGAAAGCGTATTCAGTGCGCTGGGCGGCTGGCTGCTGCTGGGCCAGAACCTTTCGATGCGGGAGAGCGCAGGCTGCACCCTCATCTTCGCCGCCGTTGTGCTGTCTCAGCTGCCCCTTGCGGAGCTGCGCAGATGCAAAAAGGGCGCGTGATGCTGCGAGTGGCCGGGGGCATCCCCTATGAGCTGACGCGGGGGCGGGTCAAGCGGCTCAACCTCCACGTCCGACGGGACGGCACCGTGGCTCTCAGCATCCCCCTGCGCACGACGCTGGAAGCGGCTGACGCCTACGTCATCGCCGAGGCGGAGTGGATACGGGCCGCACAGGCCCGGCAGGCCGCCCGCGAAAAGCGGCAGGAGGAACTGCCCGACAAGGCGGCCGCCCTGGCCCACTTCACGGCCATGAGCGACAAGGTCTACCCGGCCTTTGCCGGGGTACTGGGCGGGCAGAAGCCCACCATCAAAGTGCGCAGCATGACCAGCCGCTGGGGCGTCTGCCATATGGCGAAGCGCCAGATCACCTTCGCGCTCCAGCTCTACAATATGCCCGAGGCGGCACAGATCTATGTAGTAGTGCATGAGTACTGCCACTTTTTGCAGCCCAACCACAGCCCGGCTTTCTGGGCCGAAGTGGCGAAGCTGATGCCGGACTGGAAAGCCCGGCGGGATTTATTAAAATAGGAGAGAAAATCTTTTGGAAAGCGAAAAGACCTCCGGCGGCGATAAATATTCGAAGCTCGCCGGCAATACCATCATCTTTGCCATCAGCAGCTTTTCGTCCAAGCTGCTGACGCTCATCGTTCAGCCGTTCCTGACGTACGCGATGGCCGAGATCTCCGATCTCGGCCTGTCGAAGATTTTGAGCCAGTACGCCAACCTGCTCATCCCCTTTGTGTCGATGGGCATGTCCAACGCCATCATCCGCTTCGGCCTCGACAAGTGCAACAGCGAAAAGCAGGTGTTCACCAACGGCCTGCTCACCATCCTCGGCGGCTTCGGCATCCTCGTGCTCTGCTGGCCGGTGGCGCAGTTTTTGCCCGATATGGCCCAGTACGGCCTGCTCATTTATATTTACGTCCTGATGAGCTGCCTGCGCACCCTCTGCACCCAGTTCGTGCGCAGCCGCCAGTGGAACAAGCTGGTGGCCGTGGACGGCGTGCTCTGCACCGTGGCGACCATGGCGTTTTATGTGCTCTATCTGGTGGGCTTCAAGTGGGGGGCCAACGGCTATCTGCTGGCCATCATCAGCGGCGACCTCGTGAGCGTGCTCTTCCTGATGTTCACCGGCAAGCTCTGGGATTTCATCGAGCTGAAGGGCATCAACAAGACCCTCTGGAAGCAGATGCTCCACTTCTCGCTGCCCATGATACCGGCCCAGATAAGCTTCTGGATCATCAACGCATCCGATTTGTTCTTTGTGCGTGAGATGTGCGACGGCCTCGACGGCCACAGCGGCGACGCATGGAGCGGCCTGCTCTCCACCGGCTATTTCCTGCCCACCATCCTCACGACGCTGGGCCTTATCTTCTACGACGCATGGCAGCTGTCGGCTGTCACCGAGGAAGAGGGGAGAGCCAAGTTCTTTACCCAGATCTTCCGCACCTATTCCAGCGTGCTGTTCTGCTGTGCAGCGGGCATCATCTGGCTCTGCCGCCCGGTCATGCACGTCATGAAGTCCAACTACTATTACGCATGGCACTTCGTGCCGTTCCTCGTGCTGGCGTCTACCTGCAGCTGCTTCAACCAGTTCATGAACAGCGTCTATGTCGTGAATAAGAAGTCCCAGCGCAGCATGGTCACCATGATGGCCGGTGCCATCAGCAACTGCCTCATGAACTACTTCTTCATCAAGTGGTGGGGTCCTGTGGGTGCGACCTATGCGTCCTTCCTCGGCCTCGGGCTGGTGTTCACTCTCCGCGCTATGGATGCCCACGGCATGATCGGGATGCATGTCCACCCGGGCCGTGTCCTCGTCAACGCCGCCGCGCTGGTGTTCGAGGCTTTCGTGCTGCTGGCCGAGACGCCGCTGTACGGCCTCTGGACGGGCATCATTACCGCCCTCATCATCCTGTACAACTTCTCCGGTGTCTGGGCCATGGCCCGCATCCTGCTGCCTAAAATTCTGGGCCGCCGGGGCAAGGCCCTTGTGGCTGTCGTGGACGGCTGGGCAGCCAAAAAGTAAAAATGAATCTATAAGCGCTCTGTCAGGCGGCTTTCGGGCCGCAATACCGGCGGGCGCTTTTTGCATCAGTGTGTCTTTTCGTGATTTTGTGCAGAAGAAAACGCCGTTTTTCGTCAAAACTCCAAGAATTGTGAAAAGAATTGACTTCTGTCAGATGCAAAGACTACAATAAAATTGCCCGGTGGGTGTCCGGGTACTTGCGGAAAATAAAAAAACGGGAGGAACATCAACATGAAAAATCTGAGCAGAAGAGACTTCCTGCGGCTTTCCGGCGCGGCAGTGCTTGCCGTGGGCATGACGGGCGCACTGAGCGGATGCGACAGCAGCCATGTCAATACCGTGACGGTACAGACTGTCGAGCTCAACGAAGAGGTCAAGACCGCATACGGAAAGATAAGGTTCACGAGTTACAGAATCCAGACTCCGAGTAAGAATGAATATCTCATTACCTGCAGTATCGAAGTGATGGCAGCACCGGATATACGCTGGAACTGGACAACACCAATTTCTGGATGGAACTGGACGGAAAGCGTCCGACGGTGTCCAGCTCAATGTAAATGGCAACTATATAAATGGCAACAAGATCATGGTGCCGAGCAAATCTGTGCCGATCACGGCAACGACGACGGTCACAGGAAGAGCTCCTCAGCAGCTCGTCGGCCGCTTCGAGTATAAGGGAATCCGTATCAAGACAAAGCCACAAGAACTGCAAAGGGCTGATACAATAACAGCAAAAGGCTCTATCTGAAAATTTTATCAGCGCCCCGCCAGCGGCTATCCAGCCCCCGGCGGGCGCTTTCCATATTCCAGAAGAAAACCCCCGCATCGTCAGTCCGATGAAGGAGCTTTGGATTCAAAGATGCAGTTGTTTTTCGAGCCAGCCGGCGATGTCCGCAAACACCTCGGCTTTGTTCGTCTCCACCAGCAGCTCGTGGCGGGCGCCGGGGTAGAATTTCGACTCGATGTTCCCGACACCGGCGTCCCGGAGGCTCTGGATGGCCCGCCGGACTCCGGCGGTGCGCTCGCCCACAGGGTCGGCGTCACCGGCGAGGAAGAGAGGGGCAGGTCCTTCGGCACCCCGGCCAGAACGGCGGGGTCGTACAGCCGCAGGATGCCTGTGAACATGCTGTAGTAGGCGTTCAGGGTGAAGGTGAACATGCAGCGCTCGTCGGCGCGGTACTTGTCCACTTCGGCCTGGTCACGGTTGAGCCAGTCCTGAGGCGTGCGGCCCTCGAGACCCCTGTTGTAGCCGAGGAAGGAGAGGTTCGCCACCAGCTTGCTGCGGTGCTCCCAGCCGAAAAAGACGGCCAGCACCCGGCAGAGCGCCCGGGCCGTGGCGACCAGCGCTTTGGGCTGGAAGCCGGTACCCATGATGATGGCTCCGTCAAGCTCATCGCCCCACTCGCAAAGGTACTGCCGGGCGTAGAACGAGCCCATGCTGTGGCCCAGCAGAAAATAGGGGACGCCGGGATAGAGCTGCTTCGTCAGCGCAGTGACAGCGTGGAGATCGTCGAGGACGGCGCGGTTGCCGTCGGGCTGGGCGAAATAGCCGTAATCCGCCTTGGTGCGGATGGAGCCGCCGTGGCCCAGATGGTCGTGGCCGGTGACGAGGATGCCCCGGGCGGCCAGATACTCGGCCAGAGGCTTGTACCGGTCGATGAACTCCACCATGCCGTGGAGAGCTGCAGGATGGCCCGCACCTCGCCCTCCGGCACACAGCGGAATGCATGGAGCGTCCGGCCCGGTACGCAGGAGGGCAGGGTGAAATCGGTCATCTGACTCATGTGATTCTCCTTTTCCGTTTACAGGGCAGCGATCTTGGCCCGGCAGGCGGGGCAGATGCAGTAACCCTCATACTGGGCCATGTCAGCCGCCAGCTCACCGCAGAAATCGCAGCTTCCGGCGGGACGGTGCTTTTTGAGGATGATCTGATCGCCCTCCACGAAGATCTCGAGCTTCGAGTCCTTGTCGATGTGCATATTGGTGCGCAGCTCCTTGGGGAGGACGATGCGGCCCAGAGAATCAATGCCCCGAACGATGCCAGTTGTTTTCATATTCATTTCTCCTTTTCAGTGTGTCCGGAAAGATGGCAGAATGAGCGTCGTTTACACCGACACAACGCAAAAATGTTCCTGTGCAGGAAAAACAGGAAAATTCTGTCAACTCCGTGCCTGTTCAGTATACAAAAGTTGAGTCATTCGTCAATCTAAACGGGCGGATTCGACAAAAACTTCTCAAAGAAGCAAAGAGGGGCCGCTTTCCAGCAGTCCCGTCTCGTTTTTCTGATTCACTTTCCAGTAGCAGGCGTCTGGCGATAGATGCCCAGGCTGTTGTCCGGCATTGGCATCTCCACCCGGGAGGCACGGTCGTTCACGGCCACCATCATCGCGGCCATTGCGGCCAGCACCACGGCAATGATGAGCCACTTTACAAAATTTGGCAGTTTTTCATTTGTTACATCCTCAGTTGGTTTTCGGTCGGCAGAGGGTGCGGGCGTGGGCCAGCAGTTCCGCCGCCTCCGGCCCGGAAAGCTGTTTCACCCACGCCGGGCGCTCTGCTGCGCCCGGGCCGGTGTTGTCAGCTTCCGCAAAGCTGGCAAGGCCGGTATCGGTGCGGTCATTCCATGCGATAAAACCTTCCGGCGCGATGTGGGCGCCGAGACGGCAGTTCAGCACCGCCGTCTTGCCCTCGGGACGCCACGGACGCCCCAGATAGACGCTGCCCGGCGGGCAGTCGGAGACGAAATCGCAGTTCCAGAACACAAAGCCCAGTCCATTGGCTTTGCCCGAAGGAGCTGTGACATAGCTGTGGGGGATGTGGTTGTCCACCGTGCGGATGACACAGTTTTCGAAGAGGGCGTCGCCGCCGCCGAAGATGAAATCAATGTCGCCCGCGATCTCACAGTCGGTGTAGTACTGGGCGGTCGGTTTGCGGGGCGCAAGACTGCGCGGGCCGAGAAAGCCGTCCTTCTCCCGCTCCTTTTCGGGCAGCGGGGCGCAGAAAAGCGTGTCCTGACTGCCCAGCAGCTTGACCCGGCGGAACACCGCCCGGGTGCTGTCCACATAGGCCGCGACGGCCTGCCCGGCTTTCGCGCCCGGGCCGGCGTCGTTTTCAATCGTCATGTCCTCCACGCAGAGCGTTTCGCCGCTGAAAAAGGCGGTGTAGCTGCGGAAGGTATGGGTGGGCCGCCCGTCCTTGTGGGGCAGCTTGCCGCCGTCGCCCCACACGAGTTTTGTCTTATCTGCACCCACCCCTCGCAGGGTGATGCAGCGCTTTTCGCAGACCAGCTTTTCCCGGTAAATGCCGGGACCGACCTGCACCAGTGCTTCCTCCTCATAAGGTACGGCCAGCACCGCCTCCGCGATGGACGCGAAGTCGCCGCTGCCGTCCTGTGCAACTGTAACTGTCAGCATATATGTCTCTCCTATGATCGATTCAGATACTGATAAGTATACCCCCTCGCCGCCCAAAAAGCAACTCAGCTGTTTTCGAGCCGGAGGACAGCGGCGGTAATGTCGTCGGGACGGCCCCGCTGGACGGCGCGGGCGCGGGCGGCTTCCACCAACTTTTTCGCCAGAACGTCGGGCTGTTCTGCCTTGGCAGCGGAGAGTTCCAGCTGCTGCATCACCCAGCCGGGACCGTCCACCAAGAGGCCGTCCGACACCAGCACCACATAGTCCCCCGCCGCCAGATGCACCACCCGGCTCTGCCCGCTGACGCCGCCGAGGATGCCCATCGGCAGGCTGGCTTCGCCCACAGCCCGGGCCTTGCCCCCATGAACGAGGAAGCCCGGGGCCGCACCGGCCTTGAAGAGCCGGGCTGTGCCGGTATAGAGGTCTACGCTCACGAGGTCGAGGGTCGCGCCGCTCTCCTCGTCGCTCTTGAGCGCCAGCGCTACATTCACGAGCCGGGCCGCAAGCTCTGCGGTAAAGCCCGCTTTGAGCAGGCGTGCCGTCAGCTCTGCGGCGAGGTTGCCGTCTACTGCCGCCGGACGTCCCGTTCCCATGCCGTCGCAGAGTATCATCTGGGCCGCTGCCGCACTGCAGAACTGCTGGACTGCGTCGCCGGAGATCTCGCCCCGCGCCGCCGCGCCCGCCGTCCCGAATACGGCCCGGAGCAGGGGCTTTTCGGCAAAGAGCAGGGTGGTCATCCCCTTGCAGGAGAGCACCTGCGGCGGCTCGAGGCTGCGGCGGCAGATATGCCCCACCTCTCCGGCCAGAGCGGCCAGCTCTTTTTCATTGAAGCGGGTGCGGGGCAGCGTCACTGCCGCCCGGGTGCGGCCCAAATCGTCCAGCGTCACAGCACATTCCAGCGGCGGCGTCCCCAGCTGAGCGAACAGCGCCGACACCCGGCCAGACTTGTAGGGCTCCGGGCTGGACGGCCCAGCTGTTCGCTGAGGACGCCCAGTGCATCGGCCACGGCGCTGTACTGTTCAGTAAGGGCCGTCCGCATGGCCTCGGAGTGGACGCGGGCCTCCCGGCGGCTGCGGTAGAGTGCAAACGCCTTGTCCCCCGCCGCGCAGAGCGCCGCCGGGTGGATGCATCGCGCCAGCTGACCGGGCAGAAGTGCCGCTTCCAGATGGCCTTTCTTCCAGAATGGGGCGCAGGGCCTCCATTCCTTCCAGCGTGGAGGCGTGCTCCTGCTTCCAGCAGACTTCCCGCCGTCCGCAGTTGGCGCAAAGGCCGTCGTGGATGTTGTCGATGACCCATCGGAAACCCTCGCACCGGCGTGGAAAAGCGTCGTATACCTCGTTCACCGTCTCCGCCAGCGAGGAGAGGCTTTCGGCCACCGCTTCCAGCCGGGTCGCGGCGGCAGAGAGGCGCGGCCGCTCGTCGCCGGGCCGGTCGTCCTCTTTGAGGGCAGGCATCAGCCAGCCCGCGGGCAGCAGGGTGCAAAGCCCCGCACCCGCCCCGGCACTGAGCAGAAAGCTGAACGCCCCCGCCAGCGGCTGGATGCAGAGCACCCCCGCCACACAGCCGCCCGCATAGGCCGCAAGCCCCTCCACCCGTCGCGCCGGGGCAAGCACTGCCGCAGCGGCACACCCACAGGCAAGCCCGGCGGCGGCAGGCGCAAGGGCAGGGTCTGACGCGGCCAGAGCCGCACCCGTCACCCCGCTGAAAGCCAATGCCTCCAGCGGCAGGCCCTTGCAGCAGAGGGCCAGCTCTGCCGCCGCACAGGCCATCACCCCGGGCAGGAAGAAGCCAAAGCTCATCCCGCCCAGTGCGGCGGCCACAGCGGCAGACAAGATCAGACTGCCCATGCCCGGTTTTTCGGGCGGGAAGCGCCGCAGGCCGTACCCCGCCGCCGCTGCCAACAGGGCGTCGCCGCCGCAGAACAGGATGGTCTGAACGCCGTTTTCCTCCCCCGCTGCGAAGCAGACTGCGCTTCCCACCAGTGTGCCGCAGCCAGCCGCCACCGCCGGGACGAATCGGCCGGGCCAGAGCCACCGTGCCGCTACCGCCGCACCCAGTGCGCAGAGCAGGCAGACGCTCTCCACGGTCAGCGTTCCGAAACTCCGGGCCAGCACCCCCAGTGCGGCCCCAGCGGCTCCCACAGCGAAGCAGTCCTCCGCAAAGCCCAGCGTCAGCCCCAGCCCGAAAGGCATCAGCGCACCGTACAGCACGGCCCAGCCTCCGGCCAGCCCCAGCAGGAACGCGCTCCCCTGCCGCAGGGCAGGCCGCACTGCCGCCCGCGCCCGGAGCGCACCGTTCACCCGCTTTTTACCGTCTGTGAGCTGTATCGTCCGAAAAGACACCTGCATGAAAAAATCCCCGCTTTCCGGCGGGGATCTTTTGCAATATCACGCTGTGCTGTTCTGTTTCCCGCGCCTTCTGCGTATACTGTAGCGCAGAGTGCGCGCAGTTTTTGGCGGGGTGATGGGATGGGATAAAATCTCAGCAGAAGTAGTGCGCTTCGCCAAAAGCGGCTCAGCCATTCAGCTTCTCGATAGCGGCCTTCACCCGCTCGAGGGTCTTTTCGCGGCCCATCATGCAGGCAAGGTCGGTGCCGCCGCCGGGGGTGCGCTGCTTGCCGGAGAGGGCGATGCCCAGCGGGTAGAGCAGCCAGCCATTCTTCTTGCCCAGCTCCTCGGCCTTGGCCTTGCAGGCGTCGAAGACGGTGTCACGGTCATTGAAGTCCAGTGCCTCGTCGCTCAGCACGGGCAGCAGGGCTTCCAGTGCCTCCTTTGCGGACTCAGGGGTGGTCTTCTGCTTCTTGTTGGCGTAGAGGCTCACGTCATACTCGGGCATGGCGTCGAAGAAATCCAGCTGCTCGGGGATCTCGCCCAGGACCTCGCAGCGGGGCTGCAGGTTCGCACAGAGCAGCTTCTTGTTGATGGGGTATGGACGGCACTGTCGATCCAGGGCTCAGCCTTGGCGAGGAACTCCTCGGGGGACAGGCGGCGGATATACTCGGCGTTGATGGCCCGCAGCTTGAGGGGGTCGAAGATGGCAGGAGACTTGGAGATGCCGTCCGGCGTCCAGATCTTGACCAGATCAGCCAGAGAGAAGATCTCCTGCTCGGCGTACTCGCCCTTGGGGCTCCAGCCCAGCAGGCAGATGTAGTTCAGGATAGCCTCGGTCAGGTAGCCCTTTGCAACAAGATCCTGATAGCTAGCGTCGCCGTTGCGCTTGGACAGCTTGTTCTGAGCGTCCTTCATGACCGGCGGGCAGTGGATATAGTTGGGGATGTTCCAGCCGAAAGCCTGGTACAGCAGGTTGTACTTGGGCGTGCTGGAAAGATACTCGCTGCCGCGGATGACGTGGGTGATGCCCATGAGGTGGTCGTCCACGACATTGGCGAAGTTGTAGGTGGGCATACCGTCGGTCTTGATGAGGATCTGGTCGTCCATCTCGCTGTTGTTGACCTCGATGTGGCCGTAGACCATATCGTCGAAGCCGGTCACGCCCTCGCGGGGGATCTTCTGGCGGATGACGTAAGGCTCACCGGCGGCGAGGCGCTTTTCCACCTCTTCCTTGGGCAGGTCGCGGCAGCAGCCATCGTAGTGGGTTATCTCACTGTGGGCGCGCTGCTCGGCGTGGAGGGCTTCCAGACGCTCCTCGGTGCAGAAGCAGTAATAGGCCTTGCCCTCAGCCACCAGCTGCTCGGCATACTGCTTGAACATGCCCATGCGCTCGCTCTGGACGTAGGGGCCGACGGGGCCGCCGATGTCCGGGCCTTCGTCCCACAGCAGGCCGGTCTCCCGCAGGGTGTTGTAGATGACATCCACAGCGCCCTCCACGTAGCGGCCCTGGTCGGTGTCCTCGATGCGGAGGATGAAGGTGCCGTCATCGTGCTTGGCCATCAGGTAGGTGTACAGGGCCGTGCGCAGGTTGCCAACGTGCATATAACCCGTAGGCGAGGGAGCAAAACGGGTGCGGATATTATTGTTCGGCATAATGATTTCTCCTTTTAATCTATCATAGGCAAATGAATTGCAAATATCTCTGCCTAAGTTTACCCTCTCCGGCCCTGTTTGTCAACGGAGACAGCAAAGAGAAGCGGCCTTGGCTGGAAAGCGGCCCCGTTTTTGCATGATACCGCCGCCTCCCGCATATGCTGTACGGACAAATCTGAATGGGTGGGAGGCAAGGGTATGTTTGTGGTCACACTGAGTAAGGCAAGCGTCAAGAAGCTGGGCGTGGGGGCGATGTGCTGTGCGCTGGTGGTGTTCAGCGCCATGCTGGGGCGGTACATCAGTACCCGCTCGGTGGCTGTCGCGGCGGCAAGTAATAAAATCGAGAGTGCGCAGGACATCCAGACCTGGTTCACGGGCTACGGGCTGGACGTGGACGGCGCGTCCATCACCGCCGACAAGGTGAAGATCCCCCGCAAGTGGGACGACAGCTTTTCGGCCTTTAACGGGGTGGTGCAGCAGAGCGGCATGGACCTGGCCCGCTACAAGGGCAAGACGGTGGAGAAGTGGACAGCGCTCATCCCGGCGGCCAGCCGGGGCGATGTGAGCAGCTACGGCGTGCTGCTGGTCTACAAGAAAAAGGCCGTGGGTGCGTATCTGTTGGAAAAGCCCTCCGGCACCGTCACCGGGCTGAAAGACGCCCAGACCGCGATGGCCCTGCAGGAGGCCGAACAGGTGTCCGGCGAGGACTTCAGCGGGGACTGGGGCGAACGGCACGAGGATGAACTGACCGACGGGCAGGCCCAGCAGACCTCGGGCGAAGATTTCAGCGGCGACTGGGGAGAGCGCCATGACGGCGAGCTGGGCGCAGAGGGTCAGGCCCAGCAGACTTCCGGCGAGCCGGACGCTGCACAGGAGCAGCCCGTGCAGTACACCGATCTGCCGCTGGACGCCGAGGGATACCCCGTCGAATAACCGTCATTCTGTACAAAAAAGTGCGATGAAACAGAAAAATTGTGCAGTAGTGGTATTTCTGTAGAAAGATTCTGTTCAATGTTACTAAAATTTTTGATAAAAATCGGCAATATGAAAGGGTGAAAAAGAACGACTAAGGTTTATAATAAAGATAAACATCCAGCAGCCAGAAGGTTCGAGTGCTGCGTCCCGAGGGGTAGGGTGAGCTGCCCAGGAGGACCGGATGAAGTAAGGAGAAAATGATCATGAAGGAATTCCAGTACACCGTTAAGGATGCCTGCGGCATCCACGCCCGTCCCGCCGGTCTGCTCGTCAAGGTGGCCAAGGGCTTTGCCAGCACTGCCACCCTCGAGAAGGGCGGCAAGACCTGCGACCTGCGCAAGCTGATGGCCCTGATGGGAATGGGCGTCAAGCAGGGCGACACCGTTACCATCAAGGTGGAGGGCGACGATGAAGCCGCCTGCGCCGAAGCTATCCAGAAATTCCTGAGCGAGAACGTCTGATCGCCCAGCGTGATGAGAAGCCCTTGCGGGGAATGTCCTGCGGGGGCTTTTTGTTACGGAACACAAAACAGCAAGAATAAGGAGAAATTGCAATGCAGGTAGGTACCGGTAAAAGCATCCTGAATGGCATTGCGATCGGAAAGCTGAAGATCTATAAAAAAAAGATACCGTCATCTCTGCCGCCGAAGTGGCCGACACTGCCGCTGAAGTGGCCCGTTTTGAGGACGCCCGCGCCAAGGCCATCGACCAGCAGACCGCTCTGTACGAGAAGGCTCTGGCCGAGGCCGGCGAGGACATCGCCGAGGTGTTCAACATCCACGCCATGATGCTGGATGACGACGACTTCGTGGACGCCATCAAGGAGATCATCAACGGCCAGCACAAGTGCGCTGAGTACGCCGTCAAGACCGCCGGCGACAATCAGGCCGCCGTATTCGCCGCCATGGATGACCCCTATTTGCAGGCCCGCAGCGCCGACGTCATCGACATTGCACAGGCCATCCTCGACATTTTGCAGGGCGTGGACAATGCTACTTTGCAGGGGACTGAGCCCAGCATCCTCGTGGCTGAGGACTTGGCCCCGTCCGAGACGGTCCGCATGGACAAGAGCCTGCTGCTGGGCTTCATCACCCGGGAGGGCAGCTCCAACAGCCACACCGCCATCCTCGCCCGCAGCATGAACATCCCCGCCCTTATCCAGTGCAAGGACATTCAGGACGACTGGGATGGCAAGATGGCGGTCGTGGACGGCTACAACGCCTGTGTCTACGTTGACCCCACCCCCGACCTGCTCAAGAGCCTGAAAAAGCGCCAGCAGGAAGACCAGAAAAAGCAGGCACTGCTGCAGGAGCTGAAGGGTAAGCCCAACACCACCCTCGACGGCAAGACCATCAACGTCTTTGCCAACATCGGCGGCATGAGCGACGTGGGCGCTGTGCAGCAGAACGACGCCGGCGGCGTCGGCCTCTTCCGCACCGAGTTCGTCTACCTCAACTGCAAGGACTTCCCGACGGAGGACTACCAGTTCGAGGCATACAAGCAGGTGCTCGAGAGCCTTGCACCCCGCAAGGTGGTCGTCCGCACCTGCGACATCGGCGCAGACAAGACTGTGGACTACATGAAGCTCGACCACGAGGATAACCCCGCTCTGGGCTACCGCGCCATCCGCATCTGCCTGACCCGGAAGGACTTCTTCAAGACCCAGCTGCGCGCCCTGCTCCGCGCTTCCGCTTACGGCAACATGAGCATTATGTTCCCCATGATCACCAGCCTGCGGAGCTGCAGGACGCCAAGGCCGTGCTGGACGAGTGCCGCGCGGAACTGCGGGCTGAGGGCAAGAAGTTCGACGAGAAGCTGGAGGTCGGCACCATGATCGAGACGCCCGCCGCTGTCCTCATCGCCGACGAGCTGGCCGAGGAGTGCGACTTCTTCTCCATCGGCACCAACGATTTGACCCAGTACACCTGCGCTCTGGACCGCCAGAACGCAAAGCTGGAGCCTTTCTTCAACCCGCACCACCCCGCTGTGCTCCGGGCCATCAAGATGACCATCGACGCGGGCCACCGCCACGGCATCTGGGTGGGCATCTGCGGCGAGCTGGGCGCAGACACCGCCCTGACCGAGACGTTCCTGCGGATGGGCGTGGACGAGCTGTCCATGAACGCCAAGAGCGTGCTGCCCGTGCGCAAGATCATCCGCAGCATCGACTTGAGCAAGCCTTCCGATAAGTAAGGAGCGCTTGATTCCAAACTCCGCCCCGGCAGGAACTTCGCCGGGGCTTTGCATACCCGAAAAATTTTACCGAAATACTTCAAAACCATAAAGTGCAGTGCTATACTGGTAGCATCGAAATACCTGCTGAGAGGGAATTTTATGACACAACTGCTCATCCGCCTGTTCGTCCGGCACCCGGACGATACCAAGAACGCCGCCGTCCGCACGGCCTACGGCAATCTGGCCAGCCTCGTGGGCATGGCCTGCAATCTCCTGCTCTGTCTGGGCAAGCTGGCGGCGGGGACGCTGTTCGGCTCCATCGCCATCATGGCCGACGCCCTGAACAACCTCTCGGACGCCTCGTCCAACGTGGTGAGCCTCGTGGGCTTCCGTCTGGCGGCCAAAGGCCCGGACGAAAAGCACCCCTACGGCCACGCCCGGTATGAGTATCTGGCGGGCCTCGTGGTCTGCGTCACCATCCTCGCCATCGGGCTTTCGCTGCTGAAAGAATCCGCGCTCAAAGTGCTGCATCCGACGGCAGTGGTGTTCAGCTGGCTCAGTGTGGGGGTGCTGGCGGCGTCCATCGGCGTCAAGCTCTGGATGAGCCGCTTCAACAAGACCATCGGACAGCGCATCAACTCCGAGACTCTGATGGCCACCGCCGCCGACAGCCGGAACGACGTGCTGACCACCAGCGCCGTGCTCCTGTCCACCGTCCTCTCCCACCTGACGGGCTGGGACGTGCTGGACGGCCTCATGGGCGTGGCAGTGGCGGCGTTCATCCTCTGGTCGGGCTGGGGGCTTATGATGGACACCCTCAGCCCCCTGTTGGGCGAAAGCCCCTCGCCGGAGCTGGTGGAGCACATCGAGCACACCGTCATGAGCTACCCGGGGGTGCTGGGCGTCCACGATCTGATGGTCCACGACTACGGCCCGGGGCATCAGTTCGCCTCGCTCCACATCGAGTTCCCCGCCGAGGCCGACCCGCTGGAAGCCCACGACATCATCGACAACATCGAGCGGGATTTTCTGAAAAAAGACCACTTACAGGTCACCATCCACTACGACCCCATCGTGACGTCGGACGCCGCCGTAGGCATCCTGCGGAGCCGTTTGATGGAAAAAGCCCGCCAGATGGACCCTCGTCTGTCCATCCATGACCTGCGCATCGTGCCGGGGACAGCCACACCAACGTGCTGTTCGACCTCGTGTTCCCGGCGGGCTACACCGGCGACAAGGACGCGCGGCTGGCCGAGATGTGCAATTTCGTCAAGGAGCAGGACCCGAGATACTGCTGTATGGTGAAGGTGGAGCAGAGCTATGCCTCCGCTCTGCCGGAAGAGGATCAATAAGAAAAAGAGGGAAAGTATTATGCTGAACGAGACTTACCGCGCCATGCTGGGCCACAAGAGCGTCATCCGCGAGACTTTCATGTACGGCAAACAGCGCGCCGCCGAGATAGGCTATGAGAACGTGTTCGACTACTCGCTGGGCAACCCCAGCGTCCCCTGCCCGGACAAGTTCACCAAAGCCATGCAAACCCTGCTGGCCGAGGAAGAGCCTGTCGCCCTTCACGGCTACTGCCCCAGTCAGGGCGACCCGGGCTTCCGCACCGCCGTTGCGGCCCATCTGGCAAAGACCTTCGGCCTGCCTTATGAGCAGAAGGATATTTTCCCCACCACCGGTGCGGCGGGCGCGATCGCCCACGCCATCCGCGCTGTGACAAAGCCCGGCGACGAGGTGCTGACCTTCGCCCCCTACTTCCCCGAGTACGGCCCTTATGTGGAGGGGACCGGCGCTGTGCTCAAGGTCGTGCCGCCTCAGGCGCCGGCGTTCCAGCCGAATCTCGACGCCTTTGAAGAGATGCTGACCGAGAACGTCACCTGCGTCCTCATCAACACCCCGAACAACCCCACCGGCGTCGTCTACTCCGCTGAGACCCTGAGCCGTCTGGCTGACATCCTGACCGAAAAGAGCAAAGTTTTCGGCCACAACATCTTCCTCGTCAGCGACGAGCCCTACCGTGACATCGCCTTCGACGGCAAAAAGGTGCCTTACCCGGCAGCGTTCTACCCCCACACCCTGACCTGCTTCTCCTTCTCCAAGAGCCTGAGCCTGCCCGGCGAACGTCTGGGCTATGTGGCCGTCCGGCCCGGCTGCGAGGGCGAAGACGTGCTGGTGGACATGATGGCTCAGATCTCCCGCTTCACCGGCCACAACTGCCCGCCCAGCATCATCCAGAAAGCCACTGCTGAGTGCCTCGACGTCACCAGCGATCTGTCCGTCTACGAGACGAACATGAACCTGCTGTACGATAAGCTCACCGAGCTGGGCTTTGAGGTGGAGCGCCCCGGCGGCACATTTTATATCTTCCCGAAGGCGCTGGAAGAGGACGCCAACGCCTTCTGCCTCAAGGCCCGGGAGTTCGATCTGCTGCTGGTCCCCAGCGACACCTTCGGCGTCAAGGGCTATGTCCGCTTTGCCTACTGCATCGACACCGAGAAGGTGAAGCGCAGTCTGCCCGCACTGGAAAAGCTGGCCGCAGCCTATAAAACCTCTCAGTCTCGCTGACGCTCGCCAAGACCGGGTTACGGCTCCCAGCATTCGCTTCGTGCTTGAAAAGCACTTGCGCCTTGCTGGCCGCGGCCCCAACAACGACTCCCTGTTTCCGCCACTGGCGGCGGTCGTCGTTGTTGCCCCTGAAAAGGAGAGCCAAATCGGATATATTTATTAAGGGAGGTACTAAAATGCATCCGCTCCCCGAATATCCCCGCCCGAGTATGCGCCGGGACAGCTACGTCAACCTGAACGGCCCGTGGGACTACGCCATCACCCAGAGCTCGGAGTTCCCGGCAAAGTGGGACGGCGCTATCCTCGTACCCTATTCGCCCGAGGCAAAGCCTCCGGCGTGGGCCGGACGTTGCAGCCCGGCCAGTGGCTCCACTACCACCGCACCTTTACGCCCCCGGCGGGCGAGGGCGGGCGCGTCCTGCTCCACTTCGGGGCTGTGGACTACGCCTGCGCGGTGGAGGTCAACGGCCGTCTGGCCGGGGGACACCGGGGCGGCTACTGGCCCTTTACGCTGGACGTCACCGACCTGCTCCGCCCGCAGGGCCGCAACACCCTCTGGGTGGCGGTACAGGACCCCACCGGCACGGGAACGCAGGCGAGAGGCAAGCAGACCCTCCGGCCCGGCGGGATGTTCTACCCGGCCCAGAGCGGCATCTGGCAGACGGTCTGGCTGGAGCGGGTTCCGGAAAATTACATTGATACGTTGACCGTCACCCCGGACTACGACGCCCAGACCGTGACCGTGAAAGTCCATACCTCGAAGCCCGGCGGCGCGGCGAACCTCTGGGCCGTGGTTCGGGCCGGCGGCGTGACCATCGCCGAGGACTGGGGCAGCGACGAGGCCGACCGGGACGGCGAAGTGACCCTGAACATCGCCGAAGAGCATTTCTTCCCGTGGAGCCCCGACAGCCCCTTCCTCTATGATTTGACCGTCGGCACGACCCAGGGCGAAGAAGAGGGCTTCGACACCGTCCACAGCTATTTTGCCCTCCGCAAGTGGAGTGCAAAGAGGATGCAAAGGGCATCCGGCGGTTTTTCCTGAACGGCAGGCCCATCCTGCTCAACGGCCTGCTGGACCAGGGCTATTGGCCCGACGGCCTCTACACCCCGCCCTCCGACGCGGCTGTGGAGCACGAACTGCACACCGTGCGGGAGCTGGGCTTCAACCTGCTGCGCAAGCACGCCAAAATCGAGCCGGAGCGCTGGTACTACCACTGCGATAAACTGGGCATCATCGTCTGGCAGGATATGGTCAACGGCGGCGGAGCCTACCCGATGTGGTACGTCACCTACCTGACCAACGCCTTACAGCCCCTGATGCGCCGCGCCCCGGACGGGAAGCTGCTGTGGGGTTTTCTGGGCCGGGGCAGCGCCCACAGCCGGGAGGAGTACGCCCGGGAGCTGGCCGACACGGTAGCCGCGCTGGGTCGGCACCCCTGCATCGGGTGCTGGGTGCCGTTCAACGAGGGGTGGGGGCAGTTCGATGCGCGGAAAGCCACCGAGACCCTCCGCGCCCTCGACCCGTCCCGTCCGGTGGACGAGGCCAGCGGCTGGTTCGACCGGGGCGGGGGAGATGTGCATTCCATCCACAACTACTTCTATCCGCTCCGCATCCGCCCGAACATGCGCACGGTGGCCCTCAGCGAGTACGGCGGCATTGCATGGCCCATGCCCGGCCATGAGCCGCCCCGGAAGACCTACGGCTACGGCACGGCCAGAAGCCGGGCAGAGCTGACGGAGCGCTACTGCGATCTGCAGCGCAAGACGGTGCTCCCGCAGCTGAAAAAGGGCCTCTCGGTGCTGGTGTACACCCAGCTGACCGATGTGGAGGACGAGGTGAACGGCCTGTTCACCTACGACCGCACGGCCATCAAACCCGATGCCGCCGCCGTCCGCGCCGTCAACGAGGCGCTGGAAGCGGAGTTTGAAAAGGCAGTAAAAGCATGAACGGGCTTTCGGCCATTTTCCCCTGTGCAGGTAGAGCTTTTGTCCTTGTTATAAAGGTAAAGCAAAGGGCGGCTTTTGAGGATCTTTGGCACAAATTTTGGCACGGATGCATATTTAACGGGCAGTTTGCTATTTTTCACGGCTTCTGATTGGACAAAATGCCGAAAACAATACCGTATCTTGACAATCTTGTGAAAATGCACTATACTGAACCCATCGAGACAGACCACGAAGTTCTTGTAGTGGTTTGCCGAAATAAAAAATATTTTTTATTGGAGGAATATCACTATGAAAATGTTCAAGAAGATCATGGCTGTTGCTCTCGTGGGCGTCATGGCTCTGTCTATGCTGACTGGCTGTGCTGTCACCAATACCATCGCTGAGGACAAGGCTGAGAAAGCTCTGGAGAATGCTTGCAAGACTGTGACGGGTGAGACTGTCAACTTCAAGTCCCTCAGCGTTGGCAGCAGCGTGACTGGCCCTGTTAAGGCTGACATCAAGAATGGCACCATTCTGCTTAAGGACGGCGAAACTCATGCAAAAACCGTAAAGAGTGGCGATAAGGTCTACACTGTCGTTGTTGTTACCGAGCCCAAGAACGCTACCAAGATTGAGAACTGGAAGCATACTGCTCTTGATGTCATGATGGCAGCTATTGGACAGGGTAAGATTGATCGGACTGAGGGTATCAAAATTGAGGGTACCAACGATAAGACCGCTAAGGTCAATGTCATTGTTGACCTCGATGGCAAGGATAAAACCGATAACAGCAAGAAGGACACCTACGCTATGTTCGTCTTCGCTGCAAACGACAAGGCTTACAACAACAAGTAATCTGTCGGTCTAAAACAAAAGTAATTACAGGCACACGGCCTGTAATGATAAACATTATATGTTCGCGCATGTAGTGATTTATCTCACATAGTCTAAGGGCGAGGTTCCGCAAGGGCCTCGCCCTTAGGCTTTTTATAGGTGCTGGGCTATTGACATTGGAGAACGATTCCTCTATAATCAAGGTGCAGACCAGTTAAAGATGCATGAACTGGAAAATCATGGAAACTCAAAAATGCAAAAACTGCCCGTTTTGAGATGCCGCAGAAGGCGAAAATGACGCCGGAATATAAGAAAAATGATGCATCTGCATTGTTTTTAAGAGAGCGGATAAAAGCGTCGGATTACATCAGAATGCGTTAGAAAGTGTCGGGCCGCCCGCTTCGGCCTTTTCAGGCTGGGGCGGGCGGTCCATTTTTATCTTTTGTATTCTGGAAGTTCTGGCGCTTGACAATCCACGTACGACTGTCTATAATAAAGATAAGGAAAGGCGCTATCCGTGCAAACGGCTAGCTCCTCACCAGTCAAGTATTACAAAAGTAATGACCGCCACCGAGTTGGGGAACTGTGGGCGGTCATTTCTTTTTGTGCTTTTTCCTTTTGCTGCCATAAGAATCATCCTTTTTCCGGTCGTCCATCAGATGTACAACACTTACGAGAAGTGCCAACAGAGCGATGATCGTCTGGAAAAGCAATAGAATTTCCGATGTAGTCATAAGGCATCCCTCCCTTCGCTGTGAGCGTCGGGAGCGGAACTCCAAAAAGTTGCCCTCCCGCGCTTGCTTTGCTCCGAAGAGCAAGACAGCGAGACCGGTGAGGAGCAATAGCCGCCTGCGTTTGGTTGGACAGCGCCTTTCTGCTAAGAGAATACCATAAAAACCGACAAAAAGCAACGCCGCACGATGCATATCCGCGCGCGGCGCTGGAAGCGGAATTTGAAAAGCAGTATGATAACAGAAAAGCTCCGGGAACCAATAGTTTCCCGGAGCTTTTGTATTATTTTTGAGGAAAATTACTTCTCGTTCTTGATTTTGGAAGCCGGCATCTTCTTCATGGCGGCAGAATCCAGAGCGTGGGACAGCTGGGCGCCATAGGACTGAATGCTGTCCTGCAGCTCGCCGCTCTTCATGTCGGAGAGGGCCTGTGCGCGGAGGCTGTCCAGCGTGTCAGCGTCCAGCGGGTCGAGACGGACGAGCATCATCAGCGCATAGCTGGAATACTGCACGGCAGCGGCCTCGCCGGGCTTGAGGGCGCGGACAGCGTCGGCGGTGCCTTCCTCGGAGAAGGTGGCATCGATGTTGTCAGAACCCAGCAGAGCAGTGGAGAGAGAAGAAGCGTCGGAAGAGGGCTCGCTATCCAGCACCGCGTAGATGTCGGGCAGGGCAGCGGCGACGGCGGCGCTGAAAGCGGAGGTCTGGGCGCTGGCTCCATCGGGGTGGCAGCGTTGCAGCTCTCGGCGGCGGTCTGGGCCAGCTCAAGCATCTGGGCGCTCTGGTCGTTATCAGCAAAAGCGAAGGTGCTGGTGTTGTAGAGCGGCACGACCACATAGCGGATGTAGACCATCTCGTCCTCGAGGTGGCTGGTCAGCTCTGCGTCGGAGACGGGGGCCTCGCCGTCGGTGCCGTAGCACATCTCGAGCAGGTCGTTGCTCTTGATGAGGATGCGCTCGAACCGCTTGAGGGTGTCGAGGCCGATGCCGTTGGCCTTATAGAGGTCGCCGTTCTGCTCCATCAGCTGGGAGGCGTAGCTGTCGGCCTGCGTCTCCTCGTCGGGGGTCAGCACGCCGCCCAGCTCATCGAAACGGGTCTCGATGGCGGCGTAGGACTCGAGGTTCTCGAGGGTCTTCTGGGCCACATAGTCGCTGACCACGGCGGTCTCGCCGGTGACGTCATCGACGGTGATGGTGGCCTTGAGGAAGCTGGACACCTTGGTGGCGTCCTGGTCGTCGGAAGCGAGGTCGGCGGCGGTCTGGTAGGCATCGAACTGGGCTAGCAGATAGAGGCCGGAAGAGATGTCCACCTCACCGATGGTGCCTACGGAATCCGGGGTGGAGAGGCTGCAGCCCACGAGGCCGACGGCCAGAGCGAGGGCGCAGACGAGCGCGATGAGTTTCTTTTTCATAAGTGTACTCCTAGTGAATTTATTTTTTGCCGGTGTTTTCCTCCGGCGGGGCGGCAAGGATGTCTGCCATCGCCTTGAGGATGCTTTGCAGCAGTTCCAGCGGCTTTTCGTCGGGTTGGAGAGTCACCGAGAGGTAGGGCTTGGTGCCGGCTCCTGCCGTCACCCGGCCATTGAAAGCGATGAGCAGGCCGCGAATCATGGCCACATCCAGCGTCTCCACCTGTAACAGCAGGGTGTCCTTTTTCTGGGTGACTTCGTAGACGCCCACAGCGGTGGCCTGTACGCGCACCAGCGAGACGTTTACGAGGTCGCTGACAGAGGGCGGCGGGTCGCCGTAGCGGTCGATGAGTTCGTCCAGCACGTCGGCAGCGTCCTCCGGGGTCTGGATGGCGGCGATGCGCTTGTAGGCCTCGATGCGGCCCGGGCCGTCGGCAATATACTTTTCCGGGATGAAGGCGTCCACCCGCAGGTCCACGAGGCATTCGCTCTTGTCGCGCTGGATGGGCTCACCCTTGGCCCGGGCGATGGCCTGACCCAGCATCTTGACGTAAAGGTCATAGCCGACAGCCTCCATGTGGCCGTGCTGGCTGTGGCCCAGCAGACTGCCTGCGCCGCGAATTTGTAAGTCGCGCATGGCAATGCGGAAGCCGGAGCCGAAGGCCGTGAACTCCCGGATGGCGGAAAGCCGCTTCTGGGCGATGTCGGTGAGGGTCTTGTCCCGCCGGAAGGTGAAGTAGGCGTAGGCTTTCCGGCCCGAGCGGCCTACGCGGCCCCGGATCTGGTACAGCTGGGCCAGACCCATCCGGTCGGCGTCCTCGATGATGAGGGTGTTGCAGTTGCGCACGTCAATGCCCGTCTCGATGAGGGTGGTGCAGACGAGGATGTCGATCTCGCCGTTGAGCAGGTGCTGCCAGACAGGGTTCAGCTCTTCCTCGGTCATCTTGCCGTGGGCGATGCCCACCCGCGCTCCCGGCACCATCTGGCTGACATGGGCGGCGCAGGACTCGATGTTGTCCACCCGGTTGTGCAGGTAATAGACCTGCCCGCCCCGGGCAAGCTCCTTTTTGATGGCTTCGGCGAGGATGACGTCATTGTATTCCAACACGAACGTCTCCACCGGCTGGCGCTCGATGGGCGGCTGCTCGATGGTGGAGATATCCCGGATGCCGCTCATGGCCATATTCAGGGTGCGGGGGATGGGGGTGGCCGAGAGGGTCAGCATATCCACGCCGATGAAGTTCTCTTTCAGCTTCTCCTTGTGCTTGACGCCGAAGCGCTGCTCCTCGTCGATGATGACAAGGCCCAGGTCGTGGAACCGGACGTCCTTGGAGAGCAGGCGGTGAGTGCCGATGACGATGTCCACGCTGCCGGCCTGCAGGCCCCTCAGGGTCTCTTTCTGCTGTTTGGCGGTGCGGAAGCGGGAGAGCAGCCCGACTTTCACCGGGAACGCCTCCATGCGGGAGATGATGCTGTTGTAGTGCTGCCACGCCAGCAGGGTGGTGGGGCCAGAATGGCGCACTGCTTGCCGCCCATGACGCACTTGAAGGCCGCGCGGAAGGCGACCTCTGTTTTGCCGACGCCCACGTCGCCGCAGAGCAGGCGGTCCATAGGCCAGCCCTTTTCCATGTCCTTCTTGATCTCGGCGGTGGCGGTGAGCTGGTCGTCCGTCTCGTCGTATTCGAAGCGGGACTCGAAATCGCTCTGCCAATCACCGTCGGCGGGGAAGGCGTAGCCCGTGGCCTGACGGCGGCGGGCGTAGAGCTCGATAAGCTCCTGGGCCATCTCTTCGGTGGCCTTTTTGACCTTGGCGCGGGTGCGCTGCCACTCGGTGCCGCCCAGTTTTGCAAGCTTCACCTTTTCCTCGTCGCCGGGGGCGGTGTAGCGGCTCAGCAAATCGAGCTGAGTGACCGGCACATACAGCACGTCCGCGCCGGAATACTGGATTTTCAGATAGTCTTTGATGGCGCCCTGCACCTCGAGACGCTGGATGCCCGCATACATACCGATGCCGTGGCTCTGGTGAACCACATAGTCGCCGGGCTTGATGTCCGAGAGGCTGGACAGGGCGTTTTGTTCTTCTTGCGCTTTTGTTTTCGGCGGCCTCGTCGTCCAGACCGTGACGCCGGGACGAGATGACAGCCACGCGGGCGAACGGGAAGGTGCAGCCCGCCGTGAGGTGGCCGGGCAGTACCTGAACCAGACCTTTCGCGGGCCGGACGTCCCGGCTCATGCTGACGGCATAGCCCTTGTCAGCCAAATCGCGGGTGAGGGCCGCTGCACCCTGGGCGTGCCGGCGAAAGGGCCACGGCGTACCCCTGCTGGACCAGCGGGTCGAGGTCTTCCCGCAGGGAAGCGAGGTCACCGCCCCAGTTGGGGGCCGCGAACGCCTCGGCGTTGATGAGGTCTTTCAGTTTGAACTCGTTCATGCCGCGCAGGAAGTTCTCGCAGAGCAGGGTGCTCTGGTCCTGCGCCGCAATGGCGAGGTCGTCCATCGTCTGGTAGAGCACATCGAGGCCGGGGCAGATGACGCCCTCCTCGAGCAGGCCGGTCAGCTCTTCGCAGCGGCGGAACTCGGTGGCCTTCTGGGCGTCCCGGATGCCGCCCACCTCGTCGAGGATGAAGATGGGGCTGCTCAGGTGGTCGAGCAATGTGGCGGGCGTCTTGTACCGCAGACCGTAGTATTTGTCCATAGCCTCGGGCATGACGCCGCTGTCCAGCTGGGCGAGGTCGGACTCCATGGCCTTTTCGAGGGCGGTGCGGCGCTTGCCGCGGGCTTTCTTCTGGGCGGCGCGGAGGGCCTCCGCCGTGTCGGCGGTGCTGCCGAACAGCACCTCACGGGCGGGGAAAGATAGATTTTTTCCAGCGCACCGTCCCGCCGCTGGGTGAGCAGGTCGAAGGAGGCGAGAGAGTCTATCTCGTCGTCCCAGTACTCCACACGGGCGGGCTGGCGCATATCGGGGGCGTAGATGTCCACGATGTCGCCCCGGACGCTGAACTGTCCCGGGCCGTCCACCTGACTTCGCCGCACGTATCCGGCGGCGAAGAGCCGCTCCACCAGCGCTTCGCGGTTGTAGACCATGCCGGGCTTGAGGGTGAGGGTGTTCTTCTGGAACTCATCCTGCGGCACAGTGTATTGGAGCAGGGCTTCAGCGGGGACGCAGACGGCGTTCAGCCGTCCGCCCGCCAGTGCGCCCAGCACCGACAGACGCCGGTACTCGTACTCGCGGCCCGCGCCCTCGACGGGGCGGAGCATGAAGTCCCGGGGCGGGAACACCGCCGCCGAGAGCCCCAGCGTCTTGAGGTCGTCGGCAAAATGGGTGGCTTCGGCCTCGCCGGGCGTGACGACGCAGAGGATGCGGCTCGTGTCCTTCTGGAGCGCGGCGTAGAGCAATACCCGGCCTGCCGGAGGCAGGCCGAACAGCGCCGCCGGGCCGGGGGAGGCAAGGCTGGCCGCTATCTTCTGGTATTCAGGGGTGTTTTTCAGGAGCGCTTCGTACATGGTGGACCTCCTTTCAGAAAAAATACAGTAAAACCTTACCCGTTATACTTGCTCTGCGCCAGACCCAGCTTGCCGTCCATGATGAGCTTTGCGGCGGCTGCGATGTCGGGGCAGCGGTCGGCGAGGGCCTTGGCGTCGTCGGGCGGGAACTGCCCAGCACCCAGTCGGCCAAATCGTAGTCCGGGCGGGGTTTTGCGCCCACGCCGATGCGGATGCGGGGGAAGTTCTCGCCGCCGAGGCGGGCGATGATGCTCTTGAGGCCGTTGTGGCCGCCCGCAGACCGGAGGGCCGGATGCGCAGTTTGCCGGGGTTCTGGGTGATGTCGTCGCACAGGACGATGACGTGGTCAGCAGGGATCTTGAAGAAGCCCGCCAGCGGGCCGATGGAGTCGCCCGAGAGGTTCATATAAGTCAGGGGCTTCAGGAGCACGACCTTGTGGTCGTCCACCTCGCCCTGCCCCCACAGACCCTGAAACTTGGTCTTGGAGACGGAGATGCCCCACTTGCCGGCCAGATAGTCCAGCGCGGCAAAGCCTGCGTTGTGACGGGTGCCGTCGTATTTCGGCTCCGGATTGCCGAGGCCGGCAATGAGCCAGATGTCATTGGTGTTCATATGATATATTCTGCCTTTTTTACGTTGGATCTGTTTTCGAACAATATGTTATTATAACATACGCGCGCGCAAAAAGATACACAAAAAACATAAAATGCCCCGGCGCACGGATGCGGAACGTGCGCCGGGGCAGAAGGAAAGCGCTGGATGCGGAACCGGCGCTCTGGGCAGAGTCGGAGGGAGCAAAACGGAAAACTTAACCCTGCTCTTTTCGAGTTTCTGCTTCTTTATAATGTATGCCTCCATTTTCGGCTCAGCCCAGCCGTCGAGGTTGGTCTGACGCTCCCGGGCGATGCCAAGAGCCTGCGGGGGGACGTCCTTGGTGATGGTGCTGCCGGCGGCGGTGTAGGCCCCGTCGCCGATGGTGACGGGGGCGACAAGGTTGGTGTTGCAGCCGATGAAGCAGTAGTCGCCGATCTGAGTGCGGAACTTGTCCTTGCCGTCGTAGTTGCAGGTGACGGTGCCGCAGCCGAAGTTGCAGTACTTGCCCACGTCGCTGTCGCCGATGTAGGTCAGGTGGCTGACGGTGTTGCCCCGGGCGAAGTTGGAGTTCTTCGTCTCGACATAAGCGCCCAGATGCACACCGTAGCCGGTGACTGTGTTGATGCGCACATGGGTGAAGGGACCGATGTTGTTGTGAGGGCCGAGGTGGCTGCTGTAGACCTGACTGGCGTTGACGGTGGTGTCTTCGTCCACGGTGCTGTCCTCGATAAGAGTGTTGGGGCCGATGACGCAGCCTGCGCCGATGGTGGTCTTGCCGCGCAGGATGGTGCCTGCGAGGATGACGGCTCCGGGGCAATGACTACTTCAGAGCCGATCTCCACATTGCGGCTGCGGATGTCCACGCCGTTTGCGATGTGGCGCAGCAGCACCTCTTCGCGCTGGGCCTCGGAAGCGTCGAGCTTTGCCTTTGCGGCAGCCAGTGCGGATGCATCAATATTCTGCATAGAGAAAAACCTCCTCCAAAACCGCCTCTCGCAGAAGCTGTGCAGACCCCTGCGGAAGAGGAAATGTTGTATCCAAGATAGAAGAAATTCGGAAAGACGGAAGACAAACAAGAACGGCAATAAGTTTAATGGATGGAAAGTTGTATCCAACTGCCCAAAAACGGCGTCAGAACTCAAAAATCCTCTTCAAATCTTTCCCATTTTATATTACCCAAAAAGTGAGTAAAATGCAAGGGTTTGCACAAAAAATATCAAACAAATTCGGTGATTTGTCCGATGGAATAGACGTGAAATTCTGGTATAATAGTTTAGCATTCACAGAGAAATGTTTATCGTATGACAAGACAGAGCAACGATAAGACCGCCGTGCTTCGCACCAGCGGCCATCATTTGGGAGGTTAAAACACGCATGAGCAAAAAGTATCTGTACTACTTCAGCGAAGGCAACGATGCCTTTGGCGGCGACAAGGTCACCATGAAGAACATTCTGGGTGGCAAGGGCGCTGGTCTGGCTGAGATGACTGCAGCCGGTATGCCGGTGCCGCAGGGCTTCACCATCACCACCGAGGCCTGCACAGATCAGATCGACGAGATCACCGCTGACATCTTCGAGCACGTCAAGGGCCTCGAGAAGATCACCGGCAAGACCTTCGGCGACAACGAGAATCCGCTGCTGGTCTCCGTCCGTTCCGGCGCACGTCAGTCCATGCCCGGCATGATGGACACCATCCTGAACCTCGGCCTGAACGACGAGGCTGTCGAGGGTCTGGCCAAGAAGACCAACAACCCCCGCTTCGCATATGACTGCTACCGCCGCTTCGTGCAGATGTTCGCCGACGTCGTCATGATGGTCCCGAAGAGCCTGTTCGAGGTCGAGATCGATAAGCTGAAGGAAGCCAAGGGCGTCAAGAATGACGTTGACCTGACTGCTGACGACCTGAAGGAACTGGTCGGCACCTTCAAGAAGATCTATGAGGACAACGAGGGCAAGCCGTTCCCCCAGGACCCCAAGGACCAGCTCATCGAGGCTGTCAAGGCCGTCTTCCGCAGCTGGGACAACCCCCGTGCAAACGTCTATCGTAAGATGAACGAGATCCCCTACGAGTGGGGCACCGCTGTCAACGTCCAGCAGATGGCTTTCGGTAACTCCGGCGACCGCTCCGGCACCGGCGTTGCATTCACCCGTGACCCCGCCACCGGCGCTAAGAAGCTGATGGGCGAGTACCTGATCAATGCCCAGGGCGAGGACGTCGTTGCTGGTGTCCGCACTCCGTCTCCCATCAGCCACCTGCACGAGCAGATGCCTGAGGTCTACGACCAGTTCGTTGAGATCGCTACCCGTCTGGAGAACTACTTCCGCGATATGCAGGATATGGAGTTCACCATTGAGGACGGCCACCTGTATATGCTGCAGACCCGTAACGGCAAGCGTACCGCACAGGCTGCTCTGCAGATCGCCTGCGACCTGGTGGACGAGGGCATGATCACCGAGCAGGAGGCTGTCCTGCGCGTGGAGCCCAAGCAGCTGGATACCCTGCTGCATCCCCAGTTCGACGCAGCTGCCCTGAAGGCTGCTGAGGTCGTCGGCAAGGGTCTGGCAGCTTCTCCCGGTTCTGCCTGCGGCCAGATCGTCTTCACCGCAGAAGAGGCGGAGGAGATGGTCAAGTCCGGCAAGATGCCCAAGGTCGTCCTGGTCCGTCTGGAGACCTCTCCCGAGGACATCGTCGGTATGCAGGTGTCTCAGGGCATCCTGACCGTCCGCGGCGGCATGACCAGCCACGCAGCCGTTGTTGCTCGTGGTATGGGTACCTGCTGTGTCTCCGGTTGCGGCAACGACAACGACGTGAAGATCGACGAAGAGGCTAAGACCTTCGAGCTCAATGGCCACAAGTTCGTCGAGGGCGACTGGATCTCCATCGACGGCTCCACTGGTAACATCTACGGTGAGCAGGTCGCTACCGTCGCCGCCACCGGCAACAAGAACTTCAACCGCTTCATGGGCTGGGCAGACGCCGCTCGTCAGCTGCTGGTCATGACCAACGCTGATAACCCGCGCGACGCACAGCAGGCAGTTGACCTGGGTGCTGAGGGCATCGGCCTCTGCCGTACTGAGCATATGTTCTTTGCTGAGGACCGCATCAAGGCTGTCCGTGAGATGATCTGCGCACGTACCGTGGAAGAGCGCGAGGCTGCTCTGGCCAAGGTCGAGCCGTTCCAGCAGGGTGACTTCGAGGCGATGTACCGCATCATGGGTGAGCGCCCGATGACCATCCGTTATCTGGACCCGCCTCTCCACGAGTTCCTGCCCAGCAAGGACGAGGACATCAAGGAACTGGCTGCCGACATGGGCATGACCTTCGATGACCTGAAGAATGTCGTTGCTTCTCTGCACGAGTTCAACCCCATGATGGGCCATCGTGGCTGCCGTCTGGCTGTCACCTACCCCGAGATCGCAGCAATGCAGACCCGCGCTGTTATCAAGGCAGCTCTGAACGTCTCTGCTGAGACCGGTTACGTCATCACGCCGCACATCATGATCCCGCTGGTCGGCGAGGTCAAGGAGCTGAAGTTCGTCAAGGACGTTGTCGTCAAGGTCGCAGACGAGCTCATCAAGGCTTCCGGCGTTGACATGAAGTATCTGGTCGGTACCATGATCGAGATCCCCCGTGCAGCTCTGACTGCCGGCGAGATCGCCAAGGAAGCTGACTTCTTCAGCTTCGGCACCAACGACCTGACTCAGATGACCTTCGGCTTCAGCCGTGACGATGCTGCCAAGTTCCTGGGCGCTTACTACGAGAACAAGATCTACGAGAGCGATCCGTTCCAGCATCTGGACCAGGTCGGCGTCGGCAAGCTGGTCAAGATGGCTGCACATGATGGCCGTGAGACCCGTCCCGACCTGGGTCTGGGCATCTGCGGCGAGCACGGCGGCGATCCTTCCAGCGTCGAGTTCTGCCACAATGTCGGTCTGGACTACGTCAGCTGCTCTCCCTTCCGTGTGCCCATCGCACGTCTGGCTGCTGCCCAGGCTGCTATCAAGAACCCCCGCAAGTAATCGCGTGAGGGCTTGAGAAAGCACGAATAAAGCATAATGAACCGCCTCGGTTTCCGAAAGAGGAAGCCGGGGCGGTTTTTTGCGCTCACGGAGGGGCAGATGAAAAACGCAGCATGAATATATACCGTATAAAAATGAATATATGCTAAAATTTCGGGAAAATACTTGCATTTTCATGAAAATGGGTGTATGATAACACCTGCCGACGAAATGCCGACAATCAACAAGAGAGGGAGAGATACTATTATGTCTTTGAAGAAGAAAATTGCTGCGGCTTTCATCGCCTGTGCGATGACGCTTGCCGTGGTTCCTTCCGCCTTCGCCTGCACGGCACTCTATGTTGGCAGCGACCTCACCGAGGATGGCACCACCATGTTTGGCCGGATCGAGGATCTGGGCACCAACGATTACAACAAGCTGTTCAACATCAGCCCCGCCGGGAAGCACACCGCGGGCGAGGTGTACGAGGGCTGCTACGGCTTTACCTACACCTTCACCCACGACAGCTACCGCTACACCGCCCGCCGGGACGACAACGGTCTGGGTGTCTGCCCGGACTGCGACAGCACCCACGAGCACACCCCCTATGAGGAGGCTGGCACCAACGAAAAGGGCGTCATGGTCTCTGCCACCGAGTCTCTCTACGGCACCGACGCCGTGCTGAGCGTAGACCCCTATGTGGACAACGGCATTGAGGAAGCCGAGATCACCACGGTGCTGCTGAGCGAAGCTTCCACGGCCCGCGAGGGTGTTGCCCTGCTGACCTCCATCTACGACAACGCCGGTGCAGCCGGCGGCTCCGGCGTGTTCATTGCCGACCAGAACGAGACCTGGTTCGTGGAGAACCTGACGGGCCACACCTACCTTGCCCTGAAGCTCTCCTCCAGCGTGGTCTTCATGCAGCCCAACATCGCCGCTATGGGCAAGATCGATCTGGATGACACCGACCATGTGGTGGCCTCTGCCAACCTGATCTCCGTGGCCCAGAAGGCCGGTACCTTTGTGGGCGACGCCGCTGCCAATGTCATCGATCTGGAATGCCTCCTATAACGGCGACATCGCATCGGACCGCATGGCAGCCGGCCTGAACTACCTGTACGGTACCGACACCTTTACGAAGGACAACTACAGCGAGACCGACTTTGCTATCAGCAACGTCGGCGAGAACGGTGCCATCGTCCCGGTCTACTCCAACATCCAGCTGACCAAGAAGTTCTCGGTGGAGGATTCCATCCACTTCTTTCAGACCGAGCCCATCGGCAAGACGGGCAATGTGGAGACTCATCTGTTCCAGGTGAGCGACACCGGCGATCTGAACACCGCCATTACCGAGTGGACCGCTTTTGACGACGACGTGTACAACGCCTTCGTCCCTTACTATCCGATGCTGACCACCGACACCGCAGACGTCTACAAGGTCTCGGTCCATAAGGTCACCCGCTCCGACGAGCAGCCCACCGAGGGCGTCTGGTATCAGGATGCCAAGGGCCGCTACTATACCTACCCGGACGACTGGACCGACTCCTTCTACGGCGTGCGTGACGCCCTCTCCAACCTGCTGACCTACGGCAGCAATGGCAATCAGGTCACCGCAAAGGATCGGGCAGCAGCCAAGGCCAGCTATGCCGCGCTCCAGCAGGAGATCATGGCCGACTACGCCGATATGAAGGCCGCCGTTGCCGCCGCCGACACGCTTGAGGCCAAGCAGGCTGCCGCCACCAACGCCAGCAATGCCATGAGCCAGAAGGTGTACAACACCACCCTGAAGATGTACAATAAGCTCCAGGCCAAGACGGCCGCCCGGGCATGGGTCAGCTCTCTGCTGCACTGAGGCTTTGCAGCGCCTGAGGCGTTTCCCATAAAACCGCAGCGCCCCCGGTTTCCATGACAGGAAGCCGGGGGCGTTTTACTTTTGGCAGTACATGGAAAAGAACTTTTTACAGCATTTTCACGGTCATAGCCTCGCTGGTGAGGTCCTGTGCTGTGTTGCTATGGGCAGGGTCATCCAGCATATACCGCAGCTCCAGAACTTCGCCTACATAGAGGAATGCTGCCTTGATGGGGATGCTGCCGGAGTCCAGCGGGCTTTCCTGTGCGCCGCAGAGAAGGACGACATCTGCGAGCAATGCGCCGGGGGAGTCCTCGTAATGGGTCAACAGGATGATTTTTGCCCCGGCGGCCTTGGCGGTGCGCAGTGTCTCCATCATGTCGCGGGTCGCGCCGGAGTAGGAAACGAAGAGCACAACGTCGGCCTCGTTCATCAGACTAGCAGTCAGCAGCTGTAAATGGCTGTCGCCTGCGGTGCGGAACTTGGTGGAAAGGCTGGCGAAGCGGGCGCAGATGTCGTTTGCCAGGAGCATACTGCCGCCCTGTCCGAGGCAGAACACCTGCCTGGCCTCCTGCATCAGGTGTACGGCCTCGTCCACGGCCTCGGTAGAGAGGGCGTTCTGGGTGCCGTTGATGGCGGTGAGAAAGCGGGCGTATGCGTGCTCGCAAAGTTCTGCGGTGGTAGCACCGGGCTGAAGCCCTCTGGCTGGATGGTGTGCCGGTGGCGTTGGCCTGCGCCAGCGCAATGCGCATCTCATGGTAGCCGTCGAACCCCAAAGCCCGGCAGAACCGGAACACTGTCGCCTCGGCGACATTGCACTCCCGGTGCCAGCGAGGAAATGGAGAGATACTGCGCTTCGTCCGCATGCTGCAGCAGGTAGTCGGCGACCGCGTGGCCGGATCTGGTCAGCTGGTCCTGTCGTTGATGCAGCAATTCCCAAAAATTTGTACCCATGGTCAAGCTCCTTCGAGCGGGCCGCAATGCCCGCACTATTCCTGATACCTTCTTTTGCCCCTTCCGCTGCACAGGGAAGGGGGCATCTTTATAAAAGTATAAAAGAAGTTTGGCCGCTTGACAAGTGTGCTTTTCGCCATAATTCGGAAGAAAAAGCTGTGCAGAGCATCTAAAAAACGAGGAAAAGCAGGACTTATTGCTGAAAATAAATTTCAAAACTGCGGAAGAAGAACGAAAATGATTTTCAAACCGAAAATGACAAACTGCGCAGAAATGGTTACAAAACGGCTACAACTGGCAATGAAACTGGTGAAAGCGACCAAAAACTGGCTGGTATCCCAGATATTTGTGCGGAATGGACAAGAAAACTTTCTGAAAATTGTGTATGCGACCGATGGACAAAATGAAAGAAGTTTTCTATAATAAGGCCAACAAGAGCGGTCAGGGATGAAGGACCGCCGATATGATGATAGGTAAGGAGAACTTATTATGAAGAATGCCATTTCTCGTCGCTCCTTCTTGAAGGCCGTTGGTATTATGAGCGCAGCGGGTGCGCTGGCTGCCTGCGGCGGCAAGTCCGCTTCTACCAGCACGGCAGCTTCTACTGCTGCTTCCACTGCCGCTTCCGGCTCTGCATCCGGCGCAAGCATCAAGCTGTGGACATACCCCATTGGCGGCTGGGGCAAGGACGAGACCGTGCAGGAGCTCATCGCCAGCTTCAACGCAAAGTATCCTGACATTAAAGTGGCCGTTGAGTATCTGGACTACACCAACGGCGACGACCAGGTGAACACCGCCATCGAGGGCGGCAGCGCACCCGACCTTATCATGGAAGGCCCCGAGCGTCTGGTGGCCAACTGGGGCGCAAAGGGTGTCATGGCTCCGCTGAACGATTTGTGGACCGACGACGCCAAGAAGGACATTTACGAGTCCGTCAACTCCGCCTGCCACAACGACAAGGGCGACTACTACGAGTACCCCCTGTGCATGACCGCACACTGCATGGCCGTCAACATGACCAAGGTCAAGGAAGTGGGCGCTGACAAGTATCTCGACACTGATAAGCACACCTGGAGCACCGAAGGCTTCCTGAACACCGTTGACGCTCTCTACAAGGGCGGCTACGAGAATGTGGCAGCCGTCTACTGCGGCGGTCAGGGCGGCGACCAGGGTACCCGTGCTATTATCAATAATATGTACGGCGGCACCTTCACCGACGACGCTCACACCAAGTACACTGCAGACTCTGCCGAGAACATCAAGGCCATCCAGACCCTGTACGACACCGACGGCATCAACTTCGACGCTTCCATCGCCGGCGGCGACGAGATCACTCTGTTCCGCAACGGCACGCTGCAGATGGCATTCTGCTGGAACATCGCTCAGCAGCTGAACGCCGACAACAACGACGCCGGCCTGACCAACGACGGCGACGAGATCATGCCCATGGCATTCCCGACTGCAAGCGGCGACCCGAAGCTCTGCGGCGGCATCTGGGGCTTTGGCGTCTTCGATAATGGCGATGAGGCCAAGGTCAAGGCAGCCAAGACCTTCATTGAGTTCATCGCTGCTGACCCTGACCAGGTGAAGGACAGCGTTCTGGCTTCCACCTACTTCCCGGTCCGCGCCAGCGTGGGCGACATCTACGCCGACAACGCCATCATGAGCGAGTACACCAAGTTCATGGCCTATCTGGGCGACTACTACCAGATCACTCCGGGCTGGGCAACTGCCCGCACCGAGTGGTGGAACATGCTGCAGCGTGTGGGCACTGGCGAAGACGTTGCCACTTCCGTTGCAACCTTTGTCCAGAACGCCAACGCAGCCGCAGCCGCCGAAGCCTGAGCTTTTCCGCCTGAGGGCAAATAAGTAATGACTGCCCCTCCCTCGAACATCCCGGCGAGGGAGGGGCATTTTAATAAGACAAGCGCAATCGGAACGAAAGGTCTGGTGATTTCTTTGGCTGCAAAGACTGCAAGCATCAAAGAGCCGAAGCGCAGCAGCGCACTGGTTTGGCGGGAGACCGTCGCCTCGTACCTGTTCTTGCTGCCCAGCCTCATCTTTTTCTCGGCTTCGTCATTTACCCCATGATACTCTGCGTGGTCACGAGCTTTTTTGACTCGACCATGAACCGTGCCGACGTCTTTGTGGGTTTTGCCAACTACGCAGAGCTGTTCGCAGACCCCATCTTCATCGGCGCTTTGCGCAACACCTTCATCATCGTGGTCGTCTCGGTGCCTGTGACCTGTGCGTTCTCGCTGTGGGTCAGCTCGGCCATCGTCGATTTGCCCGAGTGGGCCACCAGCCTCTTCCGCTGTGTGTTCTACCTGCCGGTCGTCACCGGCTCGGTGGCTGTCACCGTGGTGTGGAAGTGGATGTACAACAACTACTACGGCATCTTCAACTATCTGGGCAAGGCTGTGGGCCTCATCGACAAGAACATCAACTGGCTGGGCGATGAAAAATACGCTCTGGGCTGCATCATCCTTATTCTGCTCACTACTTCTGTCGGCCAGCCCATCGTGCTGTACGTTTCCGCACTGGGCAACGTAGACCAGTCCATCGTGGAAGCCGCTGAAGTGGACGGTGCCACCGATTTCCAGTGCTTCTGGCGCATCAAGTGGCCCGCCATCATGCCCACCACCCTGTACATCCTGGTCATCACTACCATCAACTCCTTCCAGTGCTTCGCACTGATCCAGCTGCTGACCTCCGGCGGCCCCAACCACAGCACCGATACCATCATGTACTACATCTACTACACTGCATTCAAGCTCTACCGCTATGGTTACGGCAACGCAATGGGCGTTGTGCTGGCCGTTATCATCGCCATCCTGTCGGCTGTCCAGTTCAAGTTTGGCAGTCAGGATAATTAAAGGAGGTGCCGGGCAATGACTGCAACTGCAAAAAAACAGAAACCGTTGAAGCGTCACCCAGCAAGCTGAAAAGATGAGCGCTTACATGATACTGACCCTCATCCTTATCAGCATCGTGGCCGTGCTGTTCGCGTTCCCGCTGTACTGGATCATCACCGGTTCCTTCAAGACCGGCGCGGCCATCAACTCCACTACCCCCGAGTGGTGGCCCAGCCAGTGGGTGCTGACCAACTACCAGAAACTTTTCGCAGGCAAGAGCGCACCCCTGTGGCAGCTGGCCGTGCCGTTCAGCCACTCTTTCAGCGCAGATGGAGAGCCGATCTATTTCTCCGTCGGCCCAACTGCTCCGGCCGCGCTGCGCTGGATGATAAACACCGTGTTCATGGCCGTCATGTCCATGATCCTCACCTGCATCACCGCCGCAATGGCAGGCTATGCGCTGGCAAAAAAGCGCTTCGTCGGCCGCAAGCTGCTCTTCACCCTCATCGTCTGCGCAATGGCCCTGCCCAAGCAGGTCATCCTCATCCCGCTGCTGCGTGAGATGAGCGCACTGAACCTTTACAATACCATCTGGGCCGTCATTTTCCCCATCGTGGGCTGGCCCTTCGGCGTCTTTTTGATGAAGCAGTTCAGTGAGGGCATCCCCACTGAGATGCTGGAAGCGGCCCGTATCGACGGTGCCAGCGAGGCGCGCACCTTCGTCAGCATCGTGCTCCCGATGGTCAAGCCGGGCATCGGCGCGCTGGCCATCTTCACCTTCATCAACAGCTGGAACGATTACTTCATGCAGCTCATCATGCTGTCCAGCACCAGCAACCTGACGATCTCGCTGGGCATCGCAAAGCTGCAGGCGGAGAACAGCACCGACTTCGGCCTTATCATGGCAGGCGCCGCTCTGGCCGCTGTGCCGATCATCATCATCTTCCTTATCTTCCAGAAGTACTTCACCAAGGGCATCGCAATGGGTGCGGTCAAGGGCTAAAATCCCGACCGCCGCCTGCGGCGGAAACAGGGAGAAATTTTTGGCGCCGCGGTCAGCAGGACGCGAGTGCCGCACCAAGGCACGAAGCGGACGCTGGGAACCGCAAGAGGGCGCTGCTGCCGTTTCCCGAACGGAGCGTGTAGGGCTTGAAGATTCAGGAAACAGGGAGAAATTTTTGGCGCCGCGGTCAGCAGGACGCGAGTGCCGCACCAAGGCACGAAGCGGACGCTGGGAACCGCAAGAGGGCGCTGCTGCCGTTTCCCGAACGGAGAGCGTGTAGGGCTTGAAGATTCAGGAAACAGGGAGGTTTTTGGCGCCGCGGTCAGCGGGACGCGAGTGCCGCACCAAGGCACGAAGCGGACGCTGGGAACCGCAAGAGGGCGCTGCTGCCGTTTCCCGAACGAAAAGCGTGTAGGGCTTGAATTATCAGAAAGGACATGGACAAATGAAAGACATTACCAAGTATCAGGGCGTTATCCCGGCCTTCTATGCCTGCTACGACGCAGAGGGCAATATCTCCACCGAGGGCGTCAAGGCACTGACCCGCCATCTGATTGCAAAGGGCGTCAAGGGCGTGTATGTGGGCGGCTCCTCCGGTGAGTGCATCTATCAGCACGTCGATGAGCGCAAGGCCGTGCTGGAAGCCGTCATGCGTGAAGCCAAAGGCAAACTGACCGTCATCGCACACGTCGGCTGCAACAACACCGCCGACAGCGTCGAGCTGGCCCGCCACGCCGAGAGCGTGGGCGTGGATGCCATTGCATCGATCCCGCCCATCTACTTCCATCTGCCGGAGTATGCCATCGCCAAATATTGGAACGATATGTCGGCGGCGGCTCCCAACACCGAGTTCGTCATCTACAACATCCCCCAGCTGGCCGGCACCGGCCTGACCATGAGCCTGCTGCGCGAGATGCTCAAGAACCCCAACGTCGTTGCCGTCAAGAACAGCTCTATGCCCACCCAGGACATCCAGATGTTCAAGGATGCAGGCATTGCCGCCCGTGGCGAGGGCAATTTCGTGGTCTTCAACGGCCCGGATGAGCAGTTCGTCTCCGGCCGCGTCATCGGCGCGGACGGCGGCATCGGCGGCACCTATGCCGTTATGCCGGAGCTGTATCTTGCCATGAACGAGCACATCAACAAGGGTGAGATCGAAGCTGCCCGCGCCATTCAGTACGACGCCGACCGCATCATTTATAAGATGTGCGAAGCCCACGGCAACCTCTACGCAGTGCAGAAGGAGATCCTGCGCCGGATGTACGGCCTTGAGCTGGGCGGCGTCCGCGAGCCGATGCCCGGCCTCATCCCGGAAGATGAGCCCATCGTCGCCGAAGCACAGGCCATGATCGAAGCCGCCATCGCAAAACTCTGAAAAATCAAAAAGCGCCCCCTCTCCGTCTCTCAATGAGGGGGAGAGGGCAGGCGCTCTTTGTGCTTCTGTTAAAAAACACGTAGTTGGGAGAAAATCATTATGATCTGCGACGCACTGGAGCACCTGAACCGTTATCGCGGGCTTCACCGGAATCTTGACACCGCCATCGACTATCTTACCGCCTACCATGTGGCCCACGATTTGTACGATTTGCCGCTGGGCCGCACCGAGGTGGACGGCGAGAACGTCTTCATCAACGTGATGGAGGCCGATTTGAGCCCCGACAGCACCCGCCTCGAATACCACAAAAAGTATGCTGACCTTCAAATCGATTTGACCGGCGGCGAGGGCTGGGGTTATACGAATCTGCCCGGCGAAGAGGCAGGGGAGTTTACGGGAGATATTGGTTTCAGGACCAGTCCGGATGCCGTCAGCGGCACGCTGGGCGAGGGGCGGTTCGTCCTGTTTTTCCCCGGCGAGCTGCACAAGCCCGGCGTGGCACGCCCCGGCTGTGCTCATGTGCGCAAAGTGGTCATCAAAATCAGGATGGAGGATTGATGGATATGGAGAAAGAAAAACTGTTTGAGCAAATCAAAGGCGGCCTCATCGTCTCCTGTCAGGCACTTGAGACGGAGCCTCTTTACACCAAAGAGGGCGGCGTCATGCCCCTGATGGCGAAAGCCGCCGCCATGAGCGGAGCCGTGGGCATCCGCGCCAACACCGTCCGCGACATCACCCAGATCAAACAGGTCGTGGACCTGCCCGTCATCGGCATCATCAAAAAGGATTACCCCGGCACCCCCATGTACATCACCGTCACCATGAAAGAGGTAGACGAGCTGGTGGCCTGCGGCGTGGACATCCTCGCCGTGCAGGGTACTGCCGCCATCCGCCCCGACGGCTCTACTTCGGCCCAGTTCATTCGCGCCATCAAGGCGAAATATCCCGACCAGCTGCTCATGGCTGACTGCGACAATTTCGAGAATGCTATGCTCTGCGCCGAGGCCGGTGCTGATTTTGTGGGCACCACCATGCGCGGCTACACCCCGAGACGAAGGGAATCAACGATATTGATTTTGAGTTTGTCCACAAGCTGGCCGCGGAATGCCCGGCGAAGATCATTGCCGAAGGTCATATCCATTACCCTGAGCAGGCTGTCAAGGCGCTGGAAGCCGGAGCTTTTGCCCTCGTCGTCGGCGGTGCCATCACCCGCCCGGCGGAGATCACCGCCCGCTTTACCGGTGCAATCAACGCCATGCACAAATAATACGGAGATACGACTATGAAACAGTATCTTGCCATTGATATTGGCGGCACTGCCGTCAAACTGGGCATCGTGGACGAAGAGGGCCGTGTGCTCTCCAAAACGGAGCAGAGCGTCTGCTTCGACAACTACGAGACGCCCATCCTCACCACGGTGCTGTCTGCTGCCGAACAGTTCCTCAAGGAGCAGGCTGTTGAACCGCAGGGCCTTGCGGGCATCGGCGTTTCCGCCGCAGGACAAATCGACACCAGAAAGGGCATCGTGGCCGGGACCTGCGGCAGCCTGCCCAACTACATCGGAAGCCCCATTAAAGCAGAGCTGGAAGCGAAGTTCGGCCTGCCGACCACTGTCGCCAACGACGCCAACTGCATGACGCTGGGTGAAGTCTGGGTCGGCGGCGCGAAGGGTTACACGGACGTCATCGGTGTCACGCTGGGGACCGGCGTCGGCGGCGGCATCCTCACCGGAGGCCGCCTGCTGGAAGGTGCGCGGGGTCTCGGCGGTGAGCTGGGACACTTCCGCACCCACGCGCTGGATGGCGTGTTCTGCACCTGCGGCGCGTCGGGCTGCTGGGAGCGGTACGCCGCAACCACCGCTCTGGTGCGGGGCGCACAGCCCCGGAATCCGAAGTGGAAGGATGGCCGCGCTATCTTTGAATCGGCTCATGCAGGCGACCCCATCATCCTGGCGCTTCTGGACGACTGGACGGATGAGATCGCTCAGGGCCTTGCGGGCATGGTGCATATCTTCAACCCGCAGCTCATCCTCATCGGCGGCGGCGTCAGCGCACAGCAGGAGCTGCTGATAGACCCCGTCGCCAAGAAAGTGCGTGCCTCCGTGATGCCCGCTTTTGCGGAAGGACTGGAGATCCGCGCCGCCCAGCTCCACAACGACGCCGGCATGGTGGGCGCAGTCTACTATTTCCGCCAGTCGCGGGGCGAGATTTGAAAGGGGAAGAGACGATGAAAAAACATATCCTTTGTCTGGGCGACTCCAACACCCACGGCTACTGCGCCGACCCGGCGGACTGTGCCGACCACGGCATCCGCTTCAACGAGGACGAGCGCTGGACCTGCCGCCTGCAAACGGCGCTTGGCAGCGACTATCTCGTGACGGAAGAGGGCCTTTCGGGCCGGACGACCGTTTTCGTGGACCCCATCCATGAGTCAATGGACGCTCTGAGCGTGGCTTATTCGCTCCTCAAGAGCCATGAAGTCATCGACCTGCTCATCATCATGCTGGGTACCAACGACGTCAAAGAGCGGTTCAACGCCAATGCCGCCTGCATCGGCGCGGGTATGGAACGGCTGATCCTCAAGGCCAAGAGCGTGGACTGCTGGGGACCAAGGCTCCCAATATCCTCGTCGTGGCCCCGCCCCGCATCGGCGATGGCTTCCATGATGCCGTCATGGGCGAGGGCTGTGTGAAAAGTCGAAGGGCGTGGCTGAGCAGTTCCGTATCGTTGCGGAACGTCAGAACGTCCATTTCCTCAATGCTGCCGACTGCGAGTTCAATCAGGTGGACTTCATGCATCTGACCCGTAAGGGCCACGCACAGCTGGCTGATCTGCTGGCAAAGGAAGTGCCGACGCTTTTATAATAGCATAACGAGCCGCCCCGGCTTCCTGTTACGGAAACCGGGGCGGTTTTGCGTACAAAATAGCAGAAAGCCCGCTTCTTCGGAAACGGGCCTTCTGCTGTTTTGCATCTGAGTCGGAGTGGAAAATCAGCCTTTCACGCCGCCAAGAGCTATGCCGCGGACAATGAACTTGCTCAGCAGCAGATAGACGACGATGACGGGCAGGATGGCGATGGCTACCATCATGTAGACTTTGCCCATATCGAACTTGAGGAAGTCTGCACTGCGCAGCTGGGCAATGAGGATGGGCAGGGTCTTTTTGTCGGCGCTGTCCAGTACCAGAGCAGGAATGAAGTAGTTGTTCCAGCTGGCCACGAAGGAGAAAATGGCCTGTACAGCCAGTGCCGGCTTCATGATGGGAAGTACGATATGGTTGAAGGTGTAGAACTCGCCGGCCCCGTCGATGCGGGCCGCCTCCACGATCTCCATGGGGAGGGAAGCGTCCAGATACTGCTTCATGAAGAAGAACACGGTGGGTGCCGCGATGCTGGGGACGATCAGCGGGATAAAGCTGTTCTTCAGGCCCATCTTGGTGATCAGCTGCAGAAAGCCCAGTGCGGACACCTGTGTGGGCATGGTCATGATGAGCAGGATGATGGCGAAAGCGGCCTTTTTGAAGCGGAAGTTGTAGGCATAGATGCCGTAGGCCGTCAGGGCCGAGAAGTAGACGCTGAGGGCTGCAGAGCAGGCCGACACGATAAGACTGTTGCGGATGCCGCTGCCCACCGGGATGTTGGCGTCGGCCAGCACATTCTTGAAGTTGGTGAGCATCGACTTGCCGGGCAGCAGAGAGAAGCCCTTCTGGATCTCAAAGTGGGTGCGGGTGGAGTTGACGATCAGAATATAGAAGAAGAACAGGCACAGAAAGCTGATGAGCACCAGCACCAGATAACACCACGCACGGCGCGCGGACAGGACTGCTTTTCGGATCGTGTTTTCGGGCGTGTGCCATATTCACTTACCCCTTTGCTGCCTTGGCAGCAACCTTTTGCAGCTTTCAGCTCGTTGTGCTGGGCTTTGGTCAGGCCGTCATCCTCCTTGGTGAGGGAGAAGTAGACCACGACGCACAGCACGGCTCACACCAGGAACAGGACCACGGAAACGGCACCGGCCATGCCATAGTTCTTGCTGAACAGGTGATTGTTCAGATACATGATCATGGTGGTGGAGGTGCGGTCCGGTCCACCCTTGCCGTTGGTCAAAATCTGCGGCACATCAAACATCTGCAGGCCGCCGATCATGGAGGTGATCATCACATACACCAGAATGGGGCGGATCAGCGGGATGGTGATCTTCCAGAACATCTGGTTCGGGGTGCAGCCGTCCAGTTCGGCGGCTTCGTACAGGGTGGGGTCCACACCCATAATGGCGGCCATCAGCATGATGGTGGTGTTGCCGAACCACATCAGGAAGTTCATCAGGCCGACCAGTGCGCGGTTGCCCCACACCGTGTTCAGAAAGCTGATGGGCTCCGTTGTCCAGCCCATGCTCATGAGCACGGCGTTCACCGGGCCATTGTCGGAGAACAGGGCAAAGAAGAGCATGGCGAAAGCCGAGGCCATGATGAGGTTTGGCATATAGATAACGGTCTTGAAAAAGGTCTGGCCCTTCAGCTTCAGCCGCAGGTCGGTGAACCATGCTGCCAGCAGCAGGGAGATGGCGATCTGCGGGATGAAGCCGATGATCCACAGGATCAGGGTGTTGCTGAAATACTTGGGCAGATCGGTTGCGAACAGGGTAATGTAGTTTTTCAGGCCTACAAAGTTCGGGCCAATGATCTTCAGGCCGCTGCGGTAATATTCAAAAAAGCTGTAGTAAATGGTGGATGCCAGAGGGATCAGCTGGAATACCGCGAAGATGATGAAGAACGGCGCAATGAAGATGTAGCCCCATTTCGCGTAGCTGATCGACCCTTTCTTTTTCTTTTCTCCCATAGGATCGCCTCCTGATAAATTTGCGGAAAGAACAGGGGCGGGCGGGAACAGCGTCCGGCCCGCCCCTGCGTATTCACTTTTCCGTTTTAGGGTCGGCTGCTATTATGCGGGCCACACCACGTCGGTCAGCTCAGGATACTTCTCCTTGATAGAGGTCTCGAAGTTTGCCTTTGCGGTATCTTCGTCCACATTGCCGGTGAAGTAATCCTTGAACGCATTCTGGAAGCTCTCATTCATGCCCTGATCGTACGGACCGGCGTTGGACATATCGATCTTGGCTGCAGCCTCTGCAAACAGAGCGATGTGGTTCTGGCCGCCCAGGAAAGCGGAGCTGTAATCGCTGTTTGCGATCTCGTTCATAGCCTTCTCGTTGTTGGTGTAGTCCTGCGTATCCATGGTGATCTGCTTCATGATGGCTTCATCGCAGGTCAGCTTCTGCATAACATCCTTAATGGTCTCGATGTTGTCGCTGCCGGCTGCGCCGCAGATCCAGGTGCCGCCCCAGTAGTAGGGCTGAGGGCCTTCGCACACAGCGTAATCGCCGTAGATACCGTTGCCAACTTCTTCCTTGCCGCCCTCAGCGACAGGAGTCTCCAGCGAGTTGCCCAGCAGGGTGAAGTTGATGCCCCAAGTGGAGTAGAAGAAGCCGAACACCTTACCGGTGGGACCCTGATCGGCTGCCCACTGGCTGTCCCACAGGCTGGACTTGTTGTTATAGCCCTTATCGGTGTACTCCTTGGTCTGATCGACCCACTTCATAATGTTCTCATCAACGGTAACGGTAGTGCCGGTGACCCACGGAGCTGCTACGTTGTTGGAGAAGGTGCGGTATGCATCATCAAAGCCGGACAGCATCTTGTAGCCCTTGGCGGCTGCCTGTGTAGCTACATCATTGAACTTATCCCAGTCGGACAGGTAGGTCTGCACTTCGGCGGGATCATCGGTGCCCAGAACATCCTTGGCAATGCTGCGGCGGTATGCAAACAGACCGGGAGTTGCCTGCCAGGTGGTGCCGCGCTGGCTGCCGTCCACACTAACGATGTCCTTGGTGTACTGGTACTGGCCAGCCAGATCGTCATCGGTCAGGCCGATGTCTGCCTTGACATCCAGAACATAATCGGAATCCACATACTTCAGAGCATAGTCAGCCTCGATCAGGAAGATGTCGATCTTGTCGTCATCAGCAGCAGATTCCTGATTCAGAAGGGCTTCGTCCAGTTTGTTCTGATAGTTGTTGTTCTCGTTGGCATTGATGGTCCACTTCACAACGGTGCCATCTTTCAGGGTGGTGGTGGACTTATCGGCTGCGATTTCGGCAACTTCAGGATAGTAATCGTTGAAGCGGCTCTGGAACTCATCGTTCCAGCACCAGATGTTCAGGGTCTTGCCGCCTGCTGCGGGAGCCTCGGATGCGGCTGCGGAAGAAGCGGTGGAAGATGCTGCTGTGCTGGTGGAAGAAGAGCCGCCGCATGCTGTGAGGGCTGCGCCAATGGTCACGACACCGGAAGCGAGCAGAAAATTACGACGAGAGATCTTTTTCATAAGGGTAAACCTCCTTCATGGTTTTCCATTTTCTTCAAAAAACTCCGCCATAGGAGTTCTGGTCCAAAATCAAAGGCTGCGGACTGACCCGCCTGACAGCAGCCTGCCGGAGACTCGGAGCTGCTCCGGCAGTGTGACCCGCGGGTGCTCGATGAGTTCGATGAGCTTGTCCGCTGCGGTCTGGCCGAGAGCGGCTGTGTTCTGCTGGTAGGTCACCAGCGAGGGGTTGACCACCCGGAAAGGTAGATGCCGTCGTATCCCATCACTGAGATGTCATCCGGGATGCTCAGCCCCGCTTCTGCCAGAGCGTTATAGCCGCCCAGTGCGGAGAAATCATCCGGGAAGATGATGCAGGTGGGCCGCTGCGGCAGTGCCAGCAGCGCCCGGTCTCTTCTGCACAGCGCTCGACATCGTGATACACGCCGTCGCGGACGTACTCTTCCGGTATCTCCAGCCCCAGTTCTTCACAGGCCTGATAAAAGCCGGCGATGCGGTTTTCAGTGACCGAGGTCTTTTCGCCGTGGATAAAAGCGATGCGCCGGTGTCCGCAGGCCCATGCCTGCTTGACCAGAGCTTTGAGACCTGCCACGTTGTCCGACAGGACTGCCATGCGGTTGTTGAACACATGGTCGATGGTCACCACCGGAACATCACTGTTGACCAGCTCCACTACCTGTGGGTCGTAAAAGTTCACGCAGGCGATCACAACACCGTCCACACTGCGGTAATGGCAGTGCTCCAGGTAGGTCATGCTCCTGCCGCTGATGTTATGGTTGATAAAGGTGATGTCGTAGCCGCGTTTTTCTGCTTCTACCTTGAAGCTGTCCAGCACGGCGGAGAAGTATTCGTGAGTCAGGCCGCTTTGCCGTTCGTCAACGAACAGGACCCCCAAATTATAAGTACGGTTGGTTTTGAGGGCCCGGGCCGCTGCGTTGGGCAGATACCCCATGCGGCGAGCCGCTGCGCGGATGCGCTCTCTTGTTGCGGCGGCAATGTCAGGCTGATCGTTCAGAGCCTTGCTGACGGTTGCGACGGATACGCCGCATTCTTTTGCCAAATCTTTCAGAGATGGCATCGGCTGGCCTCCTTTCCGGGAAAGGATTCTTGGAATCGCTTCCCGCAAAGTCCTTAATCGTTTTCGCAAATTCAATATAGCGCATTCTGTACCAAAAATCAAGCGAAAAAGAAAAAGTTTTAACCATAACGCATCGATTTCAGCAGCTTGCCTGCTTTTTGAAGACCAAAATTGTGCATCTCGATTGAATTTCGTTACATTTCGGTTAAAATCGAAAAAGTTTCGCTGCTTTTTTCGGAGCCGGAAAGAACAGGACAGGCGGGAGAGGGAGACGGATGCGGACCGGAAAGGTGTGCGGCACTGCGGATGTTTGTGATGAAATAATGCATATTTTTGGGAGAACTTTGGGAGAAATCTTGAAAAAGTACTTGCAATTTTTACACGGATAGGCTATGCTAAAAACAAAGAGACCGCTTCTTTCAAAAGCCCTCAATCGTTTTCGTGAGCAGGTTTTAAGGAGGAAGCGTTATGAGATTCGGACATTTTGACGACCAGAACAAAGAGTACGTCATCACCACCCCGCAGACCCCGCTGCCCTGGATCAACTACCTTGGCAGTGAGGATTTTTCAGTCTGGTTTCCAACACAGCCGGCGGCTACAGCTTTACCGCGATGCGCGCTGCGCCGGCTGACCCGTTACCGCTACAACAGCTCCCCGCTGGATATGGACGGCCACCATATCTATATCAAGGATGGCGATACGGTGTGGAACCCCGGCTGGCAGCCAACAAAGACCGAACTGGACAGTTACACCTGCCGCCATGGTCTGGGCTACACGATACTGGAGGGCAGAAAGAACGGCGTGACGGCACAGCAGGAGCTGTTTGTGCCCAAAGGCGATGCCTGTGAGCTGGACCGCCTGACCCTGCGCAACGACAGCGGCACGGAAAAAGAGCTGGATGTGTTCAGCTATGTGGAGTTCTGCCTGTGGGACGCTGTGGACGACAGCTCCAACTTCCAGCGCAATTTCTCCACCGGTGAAGTCGAGGTGGAGGGCAGCGCTGTCTATCATAAGACCGAATACCGTGAGCGCCGTGACCATTACGCTGTTTTCTGGGCCAACTGCCCCATCAGCAGCTTTGACACCTCCCGTGATGCATTCTGCGGCGTATATGGCGGCCCGGCAGACCCGCAGGCCGTTCGGGCAGGCCATTGCTCCGGCAGCATCGCCCATGGCTGGGCTCCTGTTGGTGCGCTGCACATCCATGTAAAGCTGGCCCCGGGAGAGTGCCGCAGCATCCTGTTCGGTCTGGGTTACATCGAGAACCCGCAGGAGGAAAAATTCGTCGCGCCGGGCGTCATCAACAAAGCCCGCGCCCACGCCATGATGGAGCGCTATGCCACCGACGCGCAGGTCGATGCGGCCCGCGCTGCGCTGGCCGCCCACTGGAAAGACCTGCTCTCTACCTATCAGCTGCACTCCGGAGAGGAAAAGCTGGACCGCATGGTGAACATCTGGCACCAGTACCAGTGCATGGTCACCTTCAATATGAGCCGGAGCGCCAGCTATTACGAGAGCGGCATGGGCCGTGGCATGGGCTTCCGCGACAGCTGCCAGGATCTGCTGGGCTTTGTGCATATCATCCCCTCCCGTGCAAGGGAGCGCATTCTGGACATTGCGGCCACCCAGTTTGAGGATGGCAGTGCTTACCATCAGTATCAGCCGCTGACCAAAGGGAAACCGCGACATCGGCACTGGCCTCAACGACGACCCGCTGTGGCTCATCGCCGGCGCTGCCGCCTACCTGCGGGAGACCGGAGACTGGAGCATCCTGGATGAGCAGGTGCCGTTCGATAATGACGAGTCAAGGCCCAGCCGCTGATGGAACATCTGCGCCGCAGCTTCAACTTCACCGTTACGCACCTTGGCCCCCACGGCCTGCCGCTCATCGGCCGCGCCGACTGGAACGACTGCCTGAACCTGAACTGCTTCTCCGAGCACCCGGGTGAGAGCAGATCACCGGCCCCAGCGAGGGTCCGGTAGCCGAGAGCGTGTTCATCGCCGGTATGTTCGTCAAGTATGGCCGGGAGTACGCCGAACTGTGCGACCACCTGCATCTGGATGAGGAAGCGGCCGCTGCCCGCAAGAGCATTGAGGCCGTGGAGCAGGCCGCGCTGACGGCTGGCTGGGACGGAGCATGGTTCCGCCGCGCCTACGATGCCTTTGGCAAGCCGGTGGGCAGCAAAGAGTGTACGGAGGGCCAAATCTTTATCGAACCGCAGGGTATGTGTGTTATGGCCGGCATTGGCCGGGAGAGCGGTCAGGCTGCGCAGGCGTTGAAGAGCGTGGAAGAGCGGCTGGATACGAAATATGGCGTGGTGCTGCATCAGCCGGCCTACACCAGCTATCAGCTCAATCTGGGCGAGATCTCCAGCTATCCTCCGGGATACAAAGAGAACGCCGGCATTTTCTGCCACAATAACCCGTGGATCAGCTGCGCTGAGGCCGTTTTGGGTCACGGCGACCGTGCCTTTGAGGTCTACCGCAAGACCTGCCCGGCCTACATTGAGGATATTTCGGAGATACACCGCACAGAGCCCTATGTCTACAGCCAGATGGTAGCCGGCAGGGATGCGCCCACCTTTGGCGAGGCCAAGAACAGCTGGCTGACCGGCACGGCGGCGTGGACGTTCTTCAATGTGAGCCAGTATATTCTGGGCATCCAGCCCACGCTGGACGGACTGAAGGTGGACCCCTGCATCCCGCACACCCTGTCCGGCTTCACTGTGACCCGCCGATTCCGTGGGGCGACCTATCACATCACGGTGGACAATGCCGCCGTAGTGCAGCATGGCGTCAAGAGCGTGACCGTGGACGGCAAGCCTCTGCAAGGCAGCGTTCTGCCGCTGGCAGCGGAGGGTGCCGAGGTGAACGTGCAGGTCGTCATGGGTTGAAAGCGATTTCGAACTTCTCCGTTGCATTTCGCACCAAAGTATGTTTCAATAAAAAGTAGCAAATGGAATGGAACGGAGAAGGGAGAGACTGCGGGATGCTGAAAATTGCTGTCGTCGAAGACCAGCAGGAAGTGCGGGACGAGCTGTGCCGGTTCATCCGGCAGTACGCCGCCGAGAACAGCCTGCAGGTCGAGGTGCTGTCCATCGAGGATGGAGCTGTCATCGCGGAGCACTACGAGCCGGGGTATGACATCATCTTTATGGATGTGGAGATGCCGGGACTGGACGGCTTCGGCGCGGCGGAGAAGATACGGGCCGTGGACGTAGACGCCGTGCTGGTGTTCGTGACCAACATGGCACAGTACGCTATCAAAGGGCTACGAGGTGGACGCACTGGACTATGTCCTCAAGCCGGTGAACTACTACCAGTTCTGCACCAAGCTCTCACGGGCTGTTCAGCGGGTGCAGCGCCGCCGGGGCGGGCAGGTCGTTTTACAGCTGGCCGGAGGCGGGATGCAGGTGCTCTCTACTGGCGACATCTACTATCTCGAGACCCATGACCGGCTGCTCTGGTATCACACCACCAAGGGTGAGTTTTCCGTCCGTGCCAGCCTTGCCAGCGCCGAAAGCAGCTGGCGCAGTACCATTTCTCCCGCTGTAACCAGTGTTATCTGGTCAACCTGAAATATGTAAAGGCTGTGGAGAACGACTTTGTCCACGTCAACACCGACCACCTGGAGATCAGCCGCCGCCAGCGTGCGGCTTTCCTGACGGCGGTGGCGTCCTACATTGGAGGTGTGCTGTGAATCTTCTTGCACGCCATGTCATCCTCCGGGCATTGCTGCGGTGGACTGCTGCGGTGGCGTTCTGCATTCCGCTCAAGCACCGGCCTCACGCCCGCCTGCGGGCGCTGGGGATGCTGCTGCCGCTGCTGGGGCTGACCTATGTGCTCGACCCCTCGGCCCAGAGCACCAGCCTCCACGAACTTCAATTCTCTCTGCTGACACTCTATGTCGCGTTTTTCGTTCTGCTGGGCATGATGATATACGCCTGCGTTGAGATAGACAAAAGAGTGCGCTCTACTGTGCCGTATGGAGCCTGCTTGCCTCCCAGACCGCTTACGAGTGCTGGCATCTGGTGGAAGTATTCTTCGAGTGGCGGGGAACGCCCCTTGACCTCAGAAGCCTGCCGGTCATGCTGGTACAACTGGCCGCTGGTGCATTCTTTTATTTTGTTATCTGCACCACCCTCTCCCGGAAGATGTCTTATAAAGGAGCGTATAACATCGGCCCGCGCCAGCTGACCAGCGCCTTTTTCATCGGGATCCTCTTCATGTTCCAGGCTGCGCTGCTGAGCGGCGGGCAGGTGGTGGTGCTGGATCGCAGTCTCGTCATGACGATGTTTGTCGGGCAGTTTTACTTCCTGACCCTGCTCTACTTCCAGACCGAGGTGTTCAAGCTCTCGTCCATGCAGAAGGAGATGGACACCCTCAACCTATTATATGAGCGCCAGCGGGAGCAGTACCAGGTGGCGCGGCAGAACGTCCAGATCATCAACAAGCGCTGCCACGAGTTGAAGCTTCAAATCGCCGCGCTTCGCCAGATGTCGAGCGCCCCGGCAGATCCGGAGCTGAAAGCCCACATCGACGAGGCCGAAAAGGCCGCTCAGCTCTACGACGCCAGCCGAAACACCGGCAATGAGGTGCTGGACGTGGTGCTCACGGAAAAGAGCCTGCTCTGCGAGTCCCGCCGCATCCAGCTCAACGCGGTGACGGACGGCAGCTGTCTGAACTTTTTTGAGGCCAGCGACCTCTACGCCCTTTTTGCCAATATGCTGGACCACGCCATTGAAAGTGCAGTGAAGGTGCCGGAACCGGAGCGCCGCTGCATCGACCTGCTGGTCTGTACCCGGCAGAGCTTCGTGGTGGTGAACGTCATCTGCCCCGACCGCCCGGCGGAGTCTGCCGACACCCGTGCCGCCCATTACGCCGTCAAAGTGACCAACCGCATCGTTCAGAAGTATAAAGGTACCCTGACCACAGAGAGCCAGAACGGGTTCTTTGCGGTGAAGATCATTTTTCCGCAGGGGAAGTAACCTCTCCGTCAGCGCTTACGCGCTGCCACTGCCCGGGTTGCGGCACCCAGCATCCGCAGCGCTTTGCTTGCGTCTTGCTGGTCGCGGCCCCAACAGCGACTCCCTGTTTCCGCCACTGGCGGCGGTCGTCGTTGTTGCTCCTATCGAGGAGAGGCCTTGGCATTTCGTAAAGCCTGCCCTCTTCGCCAGAGGCTCCCCTCGGTAGGGGAGCTGTCTGCGAAGCAGACTGAGAGGTTGTATGAGGGAGAGCCTGCCCCACGCCGCAGGCGTAACGAAGAGGTTTAAGACCGTCTCACAAAATAAATGTGGGACGGTCTCTTTTCTTTTTGCATTTTTCTTGTTGTATCCATCTATTTGTAAGAGATGCACAAATATATCAGCTTCGATTTGTGAGAGCAAAACCGAATATCCACACCATTCGACCGATTATCGCAACGGTCTTGCGAAAGAAAAAGTCTTTGATAAAATAATAGCGAAAGACAGAAAAACGACCGCACAACAGAGAAAACGCTACAGATACACGGGAGGAAAACGAATGCGAAGCATCGCCAAGCTCATGCAGGACTGGCAGTTCACCGGGCCGGACGGCAAGACCACTCTGGTGGAGCTGCCCCACACTTGGAACGCAAAAGACGGCCAGGACGGCGGCAACGATTACTGGCGCGGCACCTGCACCTACAGCACCACCTTTGCCGCTCCGGCGTTCGATGCAGCTTCGCAGGAAGTCTGGCTGCAGTTCGAGGGCGTCAATTCCAGCGCCAAAGTTCTGCTGAACGGCAGGAACATCTGCACCCACGACGGCGGCTACTCCACCTTCCGTGTCCATGTCTCCGACCTGCTGGCAAAAGACAACCAGCTCACCGTCGAGGTGGACAACAGCATCAACGACCACGTCTACCCCCAGAAGGCCGACTTTACATTCTACGGCGGCATCTACCGCGACATCAGCCTGATGGTGGTCAGCAAGAACCACATCGCTCTGGGCCACTTCGGCGACACCGGCGTCAAGATCACCCCCGTCCTCAAGGACGGCAAGGCTGACATCCGGGTCGAGACTATCGTGGAAGGCGAGGGCACTGTCTCCGTCGAGCTGCAGGACGCAGCCGGCAGCATCGTGGCCAGGGCTGAGGGCGCAGACGCTCAGCTCCACCTCGACGCTCCCCACCTCTGGGACGGCGTGAAGGACCCCTATCTCTACACCTGTGTCGTCCGCCTGAGCAGCGACAGCACCGTGGTGGACGAAGTCTCCACCCGCGTGGGTCTGCGCACCTTCTCGGTGGACTCCAAGAACGGCTTCTTCCTCAATAGCCGTCCCTATCCGCTCCACGGCGTCTCCCGCCATCAGGACCGCAAGGGTGTGGGCAACGCCATCACTCGCGAGATGCACGATGAGGACATGGCGCTGATCCGGGAGCTGGGTGCAAACACCGTCCGGCTGGCGCACTACCAGCACGACCAGTATTTCTACGACCTGTGCGACCAGTACGGCATGGTGGTCTGGGCTGAGATCCCCTACATCTCCGAGCACCTGCCCAATGGCCGCGCCAACACCATCAGCCAGATGAAGGAGCTGATCGTCCAGAACTACAACCACGCCTCCATCGTCTGCTGGGGCGTTTCCAACGAGATCACCATCTCCACCAAGGACAAGGCGGATATGCTGGACAATCACCGCGAGCTGAACGAACTGTGCCACAAGATGGATTCCACCCGCCTGACCACGCTGGCCTGCTACGCCATGTGCGGCCCCTTCAACCCGGTGGCTCACATCACCGACCTCGTCAGCTGGAACCTCTACCTCGGCTGGTATGTGCCGGGCCTGTTCCTGAACGACCTGTGGATGGACTTCTTCCATCTGGTCTACCCGGGCCGTCCTCTGGGCTTCTCCGAGTACGGTGCCGAGGGTATGCCGAACCTCCACAGCTCGAAGCCCCGCCGCGGCGACCACACCGAAGAGTATCAGGCAAAGTATCACGAGTACATGCTCCGCTGCTTCGACCGGCATCAGTGGATGTGGGCGACCCACGTCTGGAATATGTTCGACTTTGCAGCCGACGCCCGCGACCAGGGCGGCGAGCCGGGCATGAACCATAAGGGCCTCGTCACCTTCGACCGGAAGACCCGGAAGGACAGCTTCTACCTCTACAAGGCATGGTGGAGCGACGAGAACTTTGTCCACATCTGCTCCAAGCGGTTCACCGACCGCACGGAGAGCGAGATGGAAGTGAAGGTCTACTCCAACCAGAAGTCCGTCGCCCTCTACGTCAACGGCGAGAAGGTCGGCGAGCAGACCGGCGAGCACGTCTTCAGCTTCCGTGTGCCGCTGACCGGCGAAATCGAAGTCAAGGCTGTGGCCGGTGACTGCACCGACACCGCTTCCTTCCGTCATGTGGACACCCCGAATCCCAGCTACAAGCTGGTCAAGACCAAGTCCAAGAGTGCAAACTGGGTCTGATTTGTGAAACATTCCGCCGACCGGCGGTTGTTATAGAAAAAAGGAGGAGAATCCGTGAAAAACACCAAACCGAAAGTACGGCTGTGGTCTGTTCTCACCGGCCTGACGGCTATCCTGACCGTCGCTGCCATCGTGGGCAACATCATCGCAAACCAGTACGCTACCACCATCAACGTCGCTCTGAATGCATCTACCTATAAGATCATCCACGGCGAGAATACCGGCGATACCGAATACTTCAAGAAGGGCTTTGCTTCCGATGAGGAGCGTGAGGCTTACGAGGCCGAACTGTGCGCGACGGTCGAGGCCGAGGGCGCAGCTCTGCTGAAGAACGAGAACAATGCCCTGCCTCTGGCCAGCGGCGCTAAGGTCAGCCTGTTCGGCCACGGCTCTGTGGACCTGATGTACGGCGGCACCGGCTCCGGCTCCGTGGATACCAGCAAGGCCCCCAACCTCAAGCAAGCTCTGGAAGCTCAGGGCATCACCATCAACCAGACCCTGTGGGACCTGTACAGCTCTGACTCCATGATGAGCAAGTACAGCCGCCTGACCCTGCTTCCATCTCGGATACGCTGGAAGCAAACACCCAGTACGCTGTCAACGAAGCTCCCTGGAGCGCACTGTCCAGCGCCGAGAGCAGCTTTGCCGAGTACGGCGATGCTGCCATCGTGGTGTTCTCCCGCTCCGGCGGTGAGGGTGCAGACCTGCCCAGCGGCACCAACGGCACCAACGACAGCTGGATCTCCGGTTCCGAGGGCGACGGCAACTACCTCGCTCTGTCTGCTGAAGAGATCGAGCTGCTGAAGAACCTGAAGGCACTGAAGGACAACGGCACCTTCAAGTCCATCGTCGTCCTGATCAACAGCTCCAACGCCATTGAGCTGGACTTCCTCAACCCCGAGATCTGCGGCGAGGACTACGGCATTGATGCCGCCATGTGGATCGGTGATGTGGGCCAGACCGGCATCAACGGTGTGGGCCAGCTGCTGTCCGGCGCTGTCACCCCCTCCGGTTCTCTGGTGGACACCTACCTGTACGACAACATGGCAAACCCCGCCATGTACAACTTCTACACCCAGGCTTACCCCAACGCAGCAGAGTACAACCTGCTGACCGAGGGTGCTGACGTGCAGGGCATGTACAGTGTCTATCAGGAAGGCATCTATCTGGGCTACCGCTACTTCGAGACCCGTTACGAGGATGTCGTCATGGGCACCGCCAAGGCTGGCGATTACAACTGGGCAACCACCGTTGCTTACCCCTTCGGTTACGGCGACAGCTACACCACCTTCGCATACAGCAACTTCAATGTGACCGAGTCTGACGACGCCTTCACCGTCACCCTGAAGGTCACCAACACCGGCAAGACCTATTCCGGCAAGGAGACCGTCCAGATCTACTTCCAGTCTCCCTACACCGCTTACGACAAGGCAAACGGCATCGAGAAGGCTGCTGCTGAGCTGTGCGGCTTCGCAAAGACCGACGTGCTGGCTCCCGGCGCTTCTGAGGACGTGAGCATCACTGTCCCGAAGAGCGAGCTGCGCACCTACGACGCGAACAATGCCAAGACCTACATCGTGGATGCCGGTGACTACTACTTCACCGCCGCCACCGATTCTCACAACGCAGTCAACAACATTCTGACTGCCAAGGGCTACACCGTCGAGAACACCAATGGCCGCATGACCGAGGACGGCAACACCGACCTCGTCTGGAAGTGGACCAACGACACCCTCGACACCACCACCTTCTCCACCGGCGCAAATGGCACCGCCATCACCAACCTGTTTGACGAGTCCGACCCCAACAAGAGCAGCGATGCGCCCGGCAGTGTGACCTGGATGAGCCGCTCCGATTGGACCGGCACCATCCCCACCGCTCCCGCACAGCTGACCGCCAACGAGACTCTGGCTGCAAGCCTCGCCTTCACCAAGTACGACGGCTCTGAGGCCAACAGCGTCGAGATGCCCACTCTGGGCGCCAAGAACGGCCTGACCCTCGCTTCCATGATCGGCAAGGACTTCGATGATCCCGAGTGGGATACCCTGCTGGACCAGCTGACCTACAGCGAGATGGTCAACACCATCACCCTCGGCTTCCACAACACCGCAGCCGCTGCCTCCATCGGCAAGACTGCTACCAAGGACGAGAACGGCCCTCAGGGCCTGACCGCTGCCCTGACCGGTGGTGCATCCGCCATGTGCTACACCTCCGAGGATGTCATGGCTGCCACCTTCAATGTTGACCTCATCAACGAGGTCGGCAGGTGCATCGGCGAGGACTGCCTGGCCATGGGTTACTCCGGCCTGTACGGCCCCGGCATCAATATGCACCGCACCGCTTACTCCGGCCGTAACTTCGAGTACTACTCTGAGGACCCGTTCGTGGCTGGCACCATCTGCGCTGCTGAGGTGCAGGGCATCCAGTCCAAGGGTGTCTACGTCTACCTGAAGCACGTCGCCCTGAACGACTCCGAGACCAGCCGCCGCGGTGTCAACACCTGGCTGAACGAGCAGACCGCTCGTGAGATCTATCTGGAAGTCGCTGACAAGGCCATCACCGATGGCGGCGCCTGGAGCGTCATGACCGGCTTCAACCGCTGGGGTGCTACCTGGTGCGGCGCGAACGCCAACCTGCTGACCGGCTTCCTGCGCGGCGAGCTGGGTATGCGCGGCATGTGCATCACCGACTTCTCCGGTTCCAGCCAGTACATGGACCTGGTGGACGGCCTCATCGCCGGCTCCGACATCTGGGACAGCCCGATGCCCAAGATCCACACCACCAAGGCTGCAAACTATGAGAACGATGCCTACATCGTGACCCAGATGCGCAATGAAATGCATCACATCCTGTACACCGTGGTCAACTCCAACGCCATGAACGGCTGGGCTTCCACCGATACCCTGAAGACCATCACCCCGTGGTGGCAGACCGCCATCTATGCTCTCATCGCAGTGCTGGCCGTCCTGACCATCCTGTGCGCATGGCAGCTGAGCAAGGCCCTCAAGGCTAAGAAGAGCATGGTCGATACCGCTCCCGCAGCTGACCAGAAGTAATTCCGGCGCAGATTTCCGCAACTGTTAAGAACAAATGGCAGCCTGTCCCCCAGAACGGCGGGCAGGCTGTCGTTTTTTATAAGAAAAAAGGAGACACCGCAAATGGGTGAACAAACCGCAAAGGCGCCGGGCCTGAACCGCGCCAAGACCTACCAGCTGGTGCTGTTCCCGCTGAACAACGGCGCTACGAACGTGTACTATGTGCTGGTGCTTTCCTACATCGCGACCTTCGGCAGCAAGGTGCTGGCCCTGTCCATGATCTTCGCTTCGGTCATGGTCACCGGCATGCGCCTGTTCGATGCTGTCACCGACCCCATCATCGGCGCCCTGATGGACCGCACGAACGGCAAGTTCGGCAAGTTCCGCCCGTTCATGGTCATCGGCAACCTCATCATGGCTGTCAGCATTCTGGTGCTGTACTGCCTGACCCCGCTCATCCCCGCCAGCTCGATGTTCCTGCGCTATGCGGCTTTCGTGGCTCTGTACGCAGTCTGGGTCATCGGCTACACCTTCCAGACCAGCTGCACCCGTTCCGGCCAGACCGTTCTGACCAACGACCCCAAGCAGCGCCCCGCTGTTCACCATCTTCAACACCGTCGGCTCTCTGCTGGGCATGGGTGCGATGCAGTTCTTCGCCCCCATCCTCGCTAAAACTATGAGGGCGGCTACGGCTCCGCCGGCTTCTTCCGCACGCTGGCTCCCGTGGGCATCGTCATCTCCATCCTGCTCACCCTGCTGGCCATCATCGGCATCTGGGAGAAGGACCAGCCCAAGTACTTCGGCATCGGCGGCGAGGTCAGCGAGAAGGTCAAGCTGCACGAGTACGTCCAGATCATCAAGAACAATAACCCCATGCAGCGCCTGATGGTTGCCGGTGCCGGCTGCAAGCTGGCTCTCTCCATCGCCACCAACACCACCGTGCTGTGCATGCTGTACGGCTGCATGATGGGCAACTACGACGGCCTGTACCTGCCTATGATGGTGCTGGGCTACGTCTTCAGCGTGCCCTTCTTCCTGCTCACCGTCCGCACCAGCCAGAAGGAGGGCCAGAAGGCCAGCCTGATGAAGTACGTCAGTGTGGCATTTATCTGCTACATCGGCGTGCTGGTGCTGCTGCTGCTCTGGGGCCGCGGCGATGCCTTCACCCTGTCCATTCTGGGCGAGAACGGCCTTTCCATCAATCTGTACACCATCCTGTTCATCGCTTTCTTCGGCATCGGCTATGGTGCATACTACGCCACCGCCGATATGCCCATCCCCATGGTCGCCGACTGCTCCGACTACGAGACTTACCGCAGCGGCAACTACATCCCCGGCATCATGGGTACGCTGTTCAGCCTGGTGGACAAGCTGGTGTCCAGCCTGTCCGCTACCGTCGTCGGCATCGCTGTGAGCTTCATCGGTCTTGAGAGCCTGCCCACCCAATACGACCTCTACACCCCGGTATGAATTGGGTGGTCATCGTGCTGTTCTGCATCATCCCGATGGTGGCATGGGCCGCTACCCTTATCGCCATGAAGGGCTACACCCTGACCGGCGAGAAGATGAAGGAGATCCAGGCGGTCAACGCCTGCCGCCGCGACGCTGTGGCCAACGGCATGAAGCTGGAAGAGGCCATGACCAAGTGGCAGAGCATGGACCAGCTGCCCGCCGAGTACCGCAGCTGAGCCTGTAAAGAGGAAGAACATGGAACAGAATGTACTGAACACTGACCTGACCGGCAAGGTGGCCGTCGTCACGGGCGCAAGCGGCACCTTGTGCTCCATCTTCGCCAAGGCTCTGGCCCGGGCAGGCGCAAAAGTCGCCCTGTTGGGCCGCAATATGGAGAAGCTCAAGGCTCTGGCCGACGAGATCGAGGCCGAAGGCGGCATCGCCAGGGACTACACCTGCAACGTCATGAACAAGGCCAACTGCCTGCAGGTGGCTGAGGACGTGATGGCAGAGCTTGGCCCCTGCGATATTCTGGTGAACGGTGCCGGCGGCAACAACGCCCGCGCCAACACCGACAAAGAGTATTTCGAGATGGCCGACCTCGAGGACGATACCGTGACCTTCTTCGACCTCGACGAGAGTGGTGTAGAGATGGTGTTCAACCTGAACTTCATCGGCACCCTGCTGCCCACCCAGGCCTTCGCCCGCCAGATGGTGGGCCGCCCGGGCTGCAACATCCTCAACATCTCCAGCATGAACGCTTACCTGCCCCTGACCAAGATACCGGCCTACTCCGGCTCCAAGGCTGCTGTGACCAACTTCACCCAGTGGCTGGCCGTCCATTTCAGCAAGGTCGGCATCCGGGTGAACGCCATCGCCCCGGGCTTCTTCGCCAGCGAGCAGAACGCCAGCCTCCTCTACAATGAGGACGGCACCCCGACGGCCCGTACGAATAAGATCCTCGCTGCGACCCCCATGGGCCGCTTCGGCGACAGCGAAAAGGACCTTGTGGGCGCACTGCTGTTCCTGCTGAACAATGACGCTGCCGGTTTCATCACCGGCATCTGCCTGCCCATCGACGGCGGCTTCTCCGCCTATTCGGGCGTGTAAAAACACAAAAAAGCTCCGGCTTTCGTACGAAAGCCGGAGCTTTTTTGTGCTTTTCAGGACTCTTTTTCTACATTCTGTTGTTTCTGCTCGATTTTTTCCATATAGCGCCAGAGGGTCGTGCGGCTGATGCCCAGCTGACGGGCAGCGGCGGCGCGGTTTCCGCCGTGGGCGGCGACGGTCTGTTGGACGACATCGCGGATGACCTCTTCGAGGGTCTGCTCACTGGGCTTGCGGGCAGAAGCCGGCTGCGGCACGGCCCGCAGAGTCCGCTCTTTGAGAGCATATCGGCCACCGTCCCGGCCCGGATGTAGGGGCCGTCCGACAGGGCGGCGAGGGCGCGCAGGACGTTCTTGAACTGGGTGTAATTGTTGGGCCAGGGGTACTGGCGGAGCATCTCGATGGCCCGGGGCTCGAAGCCCGAGAGCTGCTTGCCCAGCTCGAGGTTCAGGCTGTTGAGGTAGAGGCTGGACAGAGATGGGATCTCGTCGGAGCGGCTGCGCAGGGAGGGCAGGGGAAGGGCCAGTGAACCCAGCCGCTCACTGAAATGCCGCAGCACCTCCGGCACCGGCTCCCCTCGACGATGGAGCAGGAGAAGATGAGCCGCACCCGGCGGGCAAGACCGGTTTCTTCAATGGCGGCAAGAAGCTCTGAACTCCACTGGGGCGAGATGGACTCAAAATTCTGGAAGTAGATGGTGTTTCCGGTGGCGCTGAGAGGGGAGTTGTAGTGTTTGAGCAGGAAATCCCAGGTCTTCTCATTCAGCAGCGCACAGTTCACCACGATGAAGGGGTGGTTTGCAAGGGAGCTGTGCAGATAGAGGTAGCGTGCGATCTGCTCTTTGCCGGTGCCGGGCTCGCCGTAGATGAATACCGGCTGGCGCAGCAGGGCGAGGAGCGTATCTCGGCCGCCTGGGTACCCATCGCGCCGCTGAGGCTGTAGAAGCTGTTGGCGAAGAGGTATTCGCACTCGCCCTTGTTCAGGGTGCGCAGGCCGGGACGGCTGGAATGGAGCGGGATGCGGGCCGGAACACAGTAGAACAGATACCGCTGGACGTTGTTCATCAGCAGCTGCTGGGCGGTGATGCTGTAGAGCTGGTCCCGCTCGGTGTAGTAAAAGCGGAGGTTGCCGCTGGCCGGTATCTCCCGGATGTGGGACTGAAGGACGCTGCTCAGCTCCGCCGGGACTTCGGAGATGCTGCTGTAGAAGAGGTCGCCGTTGGACTCCATGACGATGACGCGGCCATTCTGGCCCTGAGTGATGCTGCGGAGGAACAGGTTCTCCTGCCGCAGATAGCCGAACCAGGAGCTGATGTTCACGGCCTGGTCGATGGCGGCGTGGAGGCTTTCGACGCCGGAGGTGATGAGGAAAGCGTCGAAGCCCATCTCCCGGGCGATGGTGTGGGTGACCATGTCACAGACCACCATCCGGTAGCCGCCCTGCTGCAGGCGCTCCAGAGTGTGGCGCACCTCAGCAGCGTTGTTCACGGTGAGGATGTCGAGGTTGAAGTCCAGCAGACTGCACAGGGTGTGGGCCGGCTCGGTGATGGAGGGGAAGCCCACGATGGCGTAGAGGCTGGAATAATTCTCGGCCAGCTTCATGGTGCGCAGCACGTCGTACACCGAGATGTGGATGTCCACCACCGGCAGGTCGGTCACCTGCCGGATGAGGGCGGCGGTGCCGCCGCGGGAGATGATGCAGTCGTAGGAGTTGGGGGGCATCTGCTGCACGATGGCCTGCCCGTCTTCCAGGTCGCCGGTGTAAATGTCCATTTCGACATTGGGATAAGCCTGTGCCGCCTGCTCCATTGCAGTGCGCATTCCGTCGTAGGGGGCGATGCCCAGAATACGGGTGTGAGTCTCTATCACAACAGACACCTCCGTTCATATTTGCTACTATTCTAGCAAATAAACGCCCGAAAATCAAACAAAGACTGTTCTGATTTGAAACGGTTTAAGACTTTATAACCAAAAAACTTAATCGATGTTTCAAATTAAAACGGAAAAGACCGCTCGTTTCCATGCACGCCGTGTCAAAATAAGGCATAATGGTATCACGAGAATAAATCATGAGAGGAGGAGCAACCTATGCTGCTTCTGCTGATCCTTGCAGATGACTTTACAGGCGCGCTGGATACGGGCGTCCAGTTTGCCGCCTGCGGCATCCCCACCCGCGTCGTGGTCGGAGAGCAGGTGGATTTTGCAGCCAATGACGCCGCTGTGCTGGTGGTGGACACCGAGACGCGCCATCTGCCCGCTGCAGAGGCCTACGCAGTCATCGCAAAACTGACCCGGGAGGCGATGAGTGCGGGCGTTTTCAGCATCTATAAAAAGACAGACTCCGCTCTGCGCGGAAACATCGGCGCAGAGCTTTCGGCCCTGCTCAAAACCAGCGGGGAGCGCCAGCTGCCGTTCCTGCCGGCCTTCCCCAGATCGACCGTGTGACCCGGGACGGAGTACATTATATCAGCGGCGTGCCTGTGACTGAGAGCCCCTTCGGCATCGACCCCTTCGAGCCGGTGCGCCACGCCAGGGTGACGGAGCTCATCGGGGAGCAGACCGATGTGCCTGCCCACAGCTTTCCAACTCTGAAAGAGGGTGAGGCCGTGCCGGAGCAGGAGGGCATCCTGGTCTTTGACGCCGGGAGCCTTGACGACCTTGCGTCCACGGGCCGCGCCCTGTTCCAGAATGGCAAGCCCCGCCTGATGGCAGGCTGTGCCGGCTTTGCAGCGCTGCTGCCCGACCTGATGAAGATGACCGAGCGCAGGGCGGTCACCATGCCGAAGCTGGACCCCCGTCTGCTGGTGGTCTGCGGAAGCGTCAACTCCATCACCCTGCGCCAGCTGGATGTGGCCGAACAGAACGGCTTCTCCCGCCTGCGCCTGACCCCGCGCCAGAAGCTCGACCCCGGCTATTGGGAGAGCGAGAACGGCAAAGAGGCCCTGCAGGGCATCAACGAGATGCTGGCCGCGAATCCCCGTTGCATCATCGAGACCAATGACGAGGGCGGCAACCAGCCCACGGCGGATTACGCCGCCGCCCGGGGCCTCGACCTTGAGGGTATGCGGGTCGGCATTGCCAGCAGCATCGGCCATATGCTGGGCAAACTGTTCACCAGCCCCGCGCTTGGGACCCTGCTGCTCACCGGCGGCGACACGCTGTTACAGTGCATGAACTGCGTGGGCATCAAGGAGCTTGAGCCGGTGTGCGAGGTGGAAAAGGGCGTCGTGCTGGCCCGCTTCACCTACCGAGGCTGCACCCGCTACGTTATCACCAAGTCGGGCGGCTTCGGCCACGAAAACTGCTGCTCGACCTTGCAGACCGCATTGCAGCCGAGCAAACTTGAGATAGACGATGGATTCGGAGAAAACCATGGCCTATCAGAAACTTCCCGGCCTGCCCTGAGACGGTACGATCTACGAAAACGAAGAGATGGATACTCTGGAAGCTCTGCTGCCCACCGGTGTCCAGACCCGCTGATTTTTTTGAAGGAGGAAATTTGTTATGCTGACCCAGTACAATCTGAAGATGCCGCACGCAGTTTACGGCGGCGAGAACGCAATGGACAACATCACCGCCATCATCAAGGCCCGTGGTGCAAAGAAGGTGGCAATGTTCACCGACAAGGGCATTGAGGGCGCTGGCCTGTTCGCCCTGCCCGAGGAGGCTGTGAAGGCTTCCGGCGCAGAGTATTATGTTCTGGACGAGCTGCCTCCCGAACCCAGCTACATGGCTGTCCAAAAGCTGGTGGATGAGTTCAAGACTTCCGGCGCCGACCTCATCGTGGCCTGCGGCGGCGGCTCCGTCATGGACGCAGCCAAGCTGGCAAGCGTGCTGGTGACCGATGACTACGGAGTCAAGGAGCTGCTGGACAACCCCGGTATGGCTCAGAAGTGCGTCCCCATCGTCCTCATCCCCACCACCGCCGGCACCGGCGCTGAGGTCACTCCCAACGCCATCGTCGCTGTCCCCGAGAAGGAGCTGAAGGTCGGCATCGTCAACGAGAACATGATCGCGGACTACGTTATTCTCGACGCCCGCATGATCAAGAACCTGCCCCGCAAGATCGCAGCTGCTACCGGCGTTGATGCTCTGGCACACTGCATCGAGTGCTTCACCAGCAACAAGGCCAACCCCTTCAGCGACCTGTACGCTCTGGAGGGCCTCGACCTCATCCTGAACAACATTGAGAAAGCCTGCGATGACCCCGATGCCATGGCCGAGAAGAACCGGATGCAGATCGCAGCTTACTACGGCGGTCTGGCCATCACCGCTTCCGGCACCACCGCAGTCCACGCTCTGAGCTATCCTCTGGGCGGCAAGTACCACATCGCACACGGTGTCTCCAACGCCATCCTGCTGGCTCCTGTCATGCGCTTCAACAGCGAGCATCCGGCTGTTAAGGAGCGTCTGGCTGTGGCTTATGACCGCTGCTGCCACGAGAACAAGACCTGCACCACCGTGGACGAGAAGGCTGCATGGATGATCGCCCGCCTCGAAGCGATCGTCAAGCATCTGGACATCCCTACCAGTCTGAAGGAGTTCGGCGTCCCCGCTGAGGACCTCGAGGGTCTGGTCGAGTCCGGTATGCAGGTGCAGCGTCTGCTGGTGAACAATATGCGCCCCGTCACCGCTGACGACGCCCGCAAACTGTATCAGGAGATCATGTAATAGAAAAGGAGAACACGTTATGAAGACCAGCGACATCAAAGGCATTATCCCTCCGGTAATTACCCCGATGAACAACGATGACGAGCAGACCGTCAACCACGAGGCTCTGCGTCAGCAGGTCGAGCGTCTGCTGGCAGGCGGCGTCCACGGCATGTTCCCTCTGGGCACCAACGGCGAGGCTTACGCCCTCTCTTTTAAGGAGAAGGAAGAGATCCTGGCTACCGTCATCGACCAGGTCAAGGGCCGCGTCCCCGTTTACGCAGGCACCGGCTGCATCACCACCGCCGAGACCATCCGCATGAGCAAGCGCGCCGAGGAGATGGGCGCAGATGCACTGTCCATCATCACCCCCAGCTTCGCGCTGGCTTCCCAGAAAGAGCTGTACGACCACTATGTGGCCGTGGCAAAGCAGGTCAACATCCCCATCATCCTCTACAACATCCCGCCCCGCACCGGCAACAAGCTCCTGCCCGAGACCGTGCAGGCCCTCTGTCGTGACGTGGACGTCATCGTCGGCGCAAAGGATTCCAGCGGCGACATCGAGAACCTGAAAGCTTACATCCGCCTGACCCGTGAGCTGGACAAGGATGTGGCTATCCTCGCCGGCAACGACGGCGCTATCCTGACCTGCCTGAAAGAGGGCGGCGCAGGCGGCATTGCAGGCCGCGCCAACATCTGGCCGGCCACTGTTGCAAAGATCTACGACTGCTTCAAGACTGGCGACCTCGAGGGCGCACAGGCCGCTCAGGACGCTATCGCCATCCTGCAGCAGACCTTCAAGTACGGCAATCCCAACACCATCATCAAGACTGCTGTCGCCCTGCAGGGCTACAACATCGGCAAGTGCCGCGCCCCCTTCAACTACGTCCCCGAAGAGGGTTTGGAAGCCATCAAGAAGGTCCTGGCCGAGAACGCTGCCAAGGGCCTGAACTGAGAAGAGCAAGGAGAGCACTGTTATGAATAAACCTATCGTTGGCATTACGATGGGCGATCCCGCCGGCTCCGGCCCGGAGATCACCATCAAGGCTCTGGCAGATCCGGAGCAGTATACCTACTGCCGCCCCATCGTTGTGGGCGACGTGAAGGTGTTCGAGCAGGCCAGGAAGTTCGTTGGCCGTGAGGACATCGTCATCCACCGCTGCGACAAGGTGTCGGATGCTCTGTTCACCCCGGAACCATCGACGTGCTGCACCTCGACCTCATCGAGGACATCAACAAGTTCGAGATGGCAAAGGTGAGCGTGGAGGGCGGCAATGCAGCCTTCCAGTGCGTCAAGAAGGTCATCGAGCTGGCCATGGCCGGTGAGGTGGATGCTACCTGCACCAACGCCCTGAACAAGGAAGCCATGAACAAGGCTCTGGAATACTATCACGGCGAGAAGTCGGACGGCTACACCCATTTCGACGGCCACACCGAGATTTACGCCACCTACACCCACACCAAGAAGTACACCATGATGCTGGCCCACCACGACCTGCGCGTGGTCCACGTCTCCACCCACGTCTCCCTGCGCGAAGCCTGCGACCGGGTCAAGAAAGAGCGTGTGCTGGAAGTCATCGAGATCGCCAATAAAGCCTGCAAGGATATGGGCATCGAGAACCCCCGCATCGCGGTGGCCGGCCTGAACCCCCACTGCGGCGAGAACGGCCTGTTCGGCCGCGAGGAGATCGAGGAGATCACCCCGGCCATCGAGGCTGCTAAGGCCGAGGGCATCACCGGCGTTGTCGGCCCCTGCCCGCCGGACAGCGTTTTCTCTCAGGCCATCGGCGGCTGGTACGACATCGTGGTCTGCATGTATCACGATCAGGGCCATATCCCCCTCAAGACCGTCGGCTTCGTCTACGACCGTGAGAAGCAGGAGTGGAAGGCTGTGGAGGGCGTCAATGTCACGCTGGTCCTGCCCATCATCCGCGCCAGCGTGGACCATGGCACCGACTTCTACCATGCAGGCAAGGGCAACGGCAATGAGCTGAGCCTTGTCAACGCCATCAAGTATGCCGTCAAGATGACCGGCCGCGAGGCGTAAATTTTCCAATAGCTCCCTGCACACCCGCTTTTGCAGCTTTGCTGCGAGGCGGGTGTTTTTTTGCTTAACAGGCTGAAAGAAAAGTTCTATCCTGAAACGGATAAATTCGGGAGAGGCTGCTGAAATGTTCTAAAATGTTACACTTTTAATAGAACATTCATGAAATATCCTGGAAATGTTTCAGAATGAAACGGAAACAAGGCGATTTAGCCGTTGTAAGGGCCTGCTATTTTGAATATAATTTAGACAACAAAAACGAACAAAGACTGTGAAAAGCGGCGACGCCGCAGAAGAAGGCATGAAGTACACAGTCCGGTTCGCTACACGAGAACCCCAAGAGAAAAGGAGAACAAGATTATGAAAAAGATTTCTCGTCGCAGCTTTCTGAAGGTTTCTGGTACTATGGCAGCGGCTGGTGCTCTGGCAGCCTGCGGCGGCTCTTCCTCCACCAGCACCGCAGCTTCCAGTGAGGCAGCTCCTTCCGTTGAGGCAAAGGCTGTGGACGGTCTGCCCGATATGAGCAAAGAGACTCTGAACTTCAGCTCCGATAAGGTCGGTTCTGGCTCTTACAATATGATCGTTGCAATGTCCAAGGTGCTGGAGAAGGCTGGCGGTTTCCAGACTGTCAACGTCAACCCTGACTCTCCGGGCGGTATGGGCGCTCCTTATCTGTTTGCTTCCGGCAACACCGATCTGGCCTTCATCAACGGTGCTCCTGCAAAGTGGGCAATGGAGGAAGGCACTCTGGGCAAGCCTGCTACCAGCGGCTATGCAGCGGTCATCGGCGGCCTGACTGCTGTCTGCTACATCAACTGCGTGTCCAACGCATTCCTGCAGAAGTACAATGTCTCCACCATCGAGGAGATCTTCGAGCAGAAGCTGCCCCTGCGCATCGGCTGCTCCGCAAAGGGCTCCATGGATGCTGAGGGCGCTTACCTGCTGCTCGAGTACTTCGGCGTGACCGAGGACGACCTGAAGAGCTGGGGCGGCTCCATCACCAACCAGGGCGGCGATGCCAACGCAGACGCTATCGCGGACGGCCAGATCGACTTCTACATCGACCACACCTCTTCTGCTTCTTCCACCATGGCTCAGATCGCTACCAGCGTGGATGTCACCTTCCTGCAGTGGGGCGATGACCTGTGCAGCTGGTTCGTCAGCGAAAAGGGCTTCGACCTCATCACCATCCCGGCCAACTCCTTCAAGGGTCAGGATAAGGAGCTGACGCTGCCCGGCACTCCCGACTGCGTCTTCTGCAAAGAGAGCCTGAGCGAGGATGTCGTCTACGCCATCACCAAGAGCCTGAGCGAGAACCGCGACGCTCTGGTGGCCGAGTACAATTCCCTGTCTCCGTGGGAGCCTGAGACCGCTTGGGAAGAGATGAAGCGCGGCGGCTGCCCGCTGCATCCCGGTGCTGAGAAGTACTACAAGGAAGCAGGCTACATGAAGTAAGTTCCGGCTTTGAAAGCTTTCGGCGGAGGCGCTCCGCACGACATCAGATCTATCCTTTGACCGTAGGCAGAGGCCGGACGCTTTGCGGTGTCCGGCCTCTGCTTTCACAAGGGATAATACGGAGGGAAATATGAGCAACGAAAAAGAAACCAAGGTATCGGCTCTCGACGCCAAGGCCAAGGCTCTGGCAAACGAAGAGGACGAAGATACCAAAATCGCCAAGCTGCTGAAGAATATGCCGAAATGGCGCTTCTATTCGCTGGCAGTTCTTACCGTTATCTGGACGGTGTTCCAGCTCTACATCAAGCTGGTCAAGCCCCTTGACCCGTGGTTCCAGCTGCCGCTCCATATGTGCCTTGCACTGGTCGTGGTGTGGCTGTACAATCCGATGGTCGAGAAATCCAAGAGCCACAATAAGCTGTGGTGGATTTACGACATCTTCCTCATCGCGTCCAGCTGCTTTATCTGCTGGTTCTTCCTGAGCCACGCAGAACAGCTCAACTACCGCATCTTCAATGTTGACGTTATGACCACCACCGAGGTCATCGTGGCGGTGCTTCTGGTCATCAATGTCATGGAGGCCGTCCGCCGCGTGGTCAGTATGTCCCTGTTCTGGGTCATCTGCTTCTTCCTTGCTTATGCATGGTTCGGCCAGTATATCCCCGGCCTGTTCCGCTTCTCCGGCATCAGCTTCCCCAAACTGATGGAAGTCCTGATGTACGGCGAGAATGGCATCTTCGGCTCTCCGCTGGTCACTTCTCTGGGCACCCTGTTCTACTTCCTCGTTTTCGGCACCTTCTTCTCCAACTGCGGCGGCGGCGGTGTCCTGATCGACGGCGGCATGAAGCTCAGCGATAAGACGGTCGGCGGCCCCGCAAAGGCAGCTGTCATCTCTTCCGGCCTGCTGGGAATGGTTTCTGGTTCTGCAATCGCAAATGTTTCCACCACCGGCGTTCTGACCATCCCCTGATGAAAAGACCGGTTATGACCCCGAAGAGGCGGCAGCAGTCGAGTCTGTTGCTTCCACCGGCGGCCAGATCATGCCCCCCATCATGGGCGCTGGCGCATTCATCATGGCTGAAATCATCGGTGTGCAGTATGCGCAGATCGCAGCAGCAGCCGTCCTGCCCGCTGTGGCCTACTTCCTCGCCGTGTTCATCCTTGTCCACATGATCGCAAAGAAGAAGGGTCTGGGCAAAGACTCCGGCGTACATTACGAAGGCAAGCCCATCCTGCCCCGCGTGTACCGTCTGCTGCCCATCATCGTTCTGGTCATCATGATCATCATGGGCTACTCTCTGCCCCGTTCCGCGATCTACTGCACCATCTTCTCCATCATCATCGCAGCGATCTCTCCTGAGACCCGCATGGGTCCCCGCAAGCTGCTCCAGACTCTGATGGACGGCGTCCGTCAGGCCGCAAACATTGCGATCCCCACCGCTGCCTGCGGCATCATGATCGGCATCGTGGTCAACTCCGGCGTTGCCGTCAAGATCGCAAAGCTCATCGGTACCTCTGGTGAGGGCAGCCTGTTCATCGCACTGCTCATCGCCGCTCTGGGCTGCCTGCTGTTGGGCATGGCACTGCCTACCGTGGCCGCTTACCTGATCGCTGTCACTCTGTTCGCATCGGCTATCCAGGGTCTGGGCATCTCCGCTCTGGTCACCAATATGTTCATCTTCTACTTCGGTGTCGTGGCTCATATCACTCCTCCCGTCTGTCTGGCATCCTTTACTGCAGCAGGCATCGCGGGTGCAAGCGCATGGAAGACCGGCTGGAAGGCATTCTCCTTCGCCATCACCGCTTTCATCGTCCCCTTTGCATTCGTGTATCGTCCCGCTATCCTGCTGGAAGGCACGATGGTGGAGATCATCATTGCATACTGCATCGTCATTGCAGCCACCTATCTGCTGGCCTGCGGCATCGCTGGCTACCTGTTCCGTCCCCTGAAGATGTGGGAGCGCATCGCCTGCTATGTCGTGGCCTTCATCTTCATCCTGCCCAGCTCCATGTCTGATATTATCGGCATTGCTGGATGCGCACTCATCATGGCTTACTGCTTCATGACGGGCAAGAAGAACGCCAACAAGGCACAGCCTGCCTGATAAGCGGTCCTTCCGAAAAACTTCTTCATAAATCACAGTTCGGTGAAACCCCCGCCTCCGGTACTCCCGGAGGCGGGGGTTTCTTGTTTGTCCTTTTTGGGGCGGGAAGAAAAGAAAAACGGGCAGTTCGGATGTGAAAGATGACGGAACAGTTGTGTTTGGGGACGATTTGAGCTAAGATTCTTAGCCGCCAGACATAGCAATTCAACTTTTTAATGCAACAGCAACAGCGTTGAATTGCATATCGCAAATATGCTGTTATCCTATTGCGTTATTTTCTTGACTTGCGCCAGACATGAAAAAAACTCCCCTCTGGGCGGGAGGGGAGCGGAAAAATCAATATCAATCGTCGTCGCTGTCGAGCTTGAGCACGGCGGTGAACGCCTCGCTGGGCAGGGAGACGCTGCCGAGCTGGCGCATCTTCTTTTTGCCCTCTTTCTGCTTTTCCAGCAGTTTTTTCTTGCGGGAGATGTCGCCGCCGTAGCACTTGGCCAGCACATCCTTGCGCATGGCCTTGACCGTCTCGCGGGCGATGATCTTGCCGCCGATGGCCGCCTGAACGGGGCTCTCGAAGAGGTTGCGCGGGATGTTGTCCCGCAGCTTCTCGCAGATGCGGCGGCCCTTGGCGTAGGCGTTGTCGCGGAAGACGATCATGGACAGAGCATCCACGGGGTCGCCGTTGAGCAGGAAGTCCAGCTTGACGAGGTCGCTTTCGCGGTACTCCTTGAACTCGTAGTCGTAGCTGGCGTAGCCGCGGCTCCGGCTCTTGATGGCGTCGAAGAAGTCGTAGACGATCTCACCCAGCGGCAGGGCGTAGTGCAGGTCCACACGCACATCATCCATATACTTCATGTCGATGAGGACGCCGCGCTTGTTCTGGCACAGGTCCATCAGGCTGCCGACGTATTCGTTGGGGGTGTAGAGGTGGACGTCCACGAAGGGCTCCTCCTGCTTGACGATGTTGGAGGGGTCGGGGTAGCTGGACGGGTTGTCTATCATCTCCACGGTGCCGTCGGTCAGGGTCAGACGATAGCGGACGCTGGGTGTGGTGGTGATGAGGTCGAGGTCGAACTCGCGTTCCAGACGCTCGGTGATGATCTCCATGTGGAGCAGGCCAAGGAAGCCGCAGCGGAAGCCGAAGCCCAGCGCGGCACTGGTTTCCAGCTCAAAGGTCAGGGAGGCGTCGTTGAGCTGCAGCTTTTCCAGCGCGTCCTTCAAATCGGGGTACTTTGCGCCGTCGGCGGGGTAGATGCCGCAGAAGACCATGGGCTTGACCTGACGGTAGCCGGGCAGAGCCTCGGGGGTGGGATCGTTGGCCAGGGTGACGGTATCGCCGACGCGGGTGTCCCGCACGGTCTTGATGCTGGCGGTCAGGTAGCCGACCTCACCGGCCTCCAGCTGGTCGCAGGGGGTCAGGCTGGTAGCGCCCATGTGGCCCACTTCCACCAGCGTGAACTGTGCGCCGGTGGCCATCAGGCGGATGGTGTCGCCGGGCTTGACCGTGCCTTCAAAGACGCGGATATAGACGATGACGCCCTTGTAGCTGTCGTAGATGCTGTCGAAGATGAGGGCCTTGCGAGGGGGGCGTCCGGGTCGCCGGTGGGGGCGGGAATGTCGCTGACCACACGCTCCAGCACCTGGTCGATGTTCAGGCCGGTCTTGGCCGAGACGCGGGGCGCGTCGAGGCAGGGCAGGCCGATGACGTCCTCCACTTCCTGTGCTACTTCATCCGGGTGGGCAGAGGGCAGGTCGATCTTGTTCAGGATAGGCACCAGCTCGAGGTCGTGTTCCAGCGCCATATAGGTATTGGCGAGGGTCTGGGCCTCCACGCCCTGAGTGGCGTCCACCACGAGGATAGCGCCCTCGCAGGCGGCGAGGCTGCGGCTGACTTCGTAAGCGAAGTCCACGTGGCCCGGGGTGTCGATGAGGTTGAACTCGTACACCTTGCCATCCTTGGCGGTGTAGTTCATGGTGACGGCGCGGGCCTTGATGGTGATGCCGCGTTCCCGCTCGATGTCCATGTTGTCGAGGATCTGGTCCTCCATCGTCCGCTCGTCCACGCTCTTGGTCAGCTCGAGGATGCGGTCGGAGAGGGTGGATTTGCCGTGGTCGATGTGCGCGATGATGCAGAAGTTGCGGATGTTGTCTCTTGCCATGTAGTTCCTCCGAAATTTATAGGATCCAGTCCTCGACGGCTTTGATGCCGCCGTTTTCCAGGTAAACGCGGGGTACCCGGCGGGAAACGCCGCAGAGCACCTCGTAAGAAATGGTATCGGTCTTGTGGGCGATGGTCTCGGCGCTGTCGCTCACTTCGCCGCCCCACAGGATGGCTTCGTCCCCTTCCTGCACGTCGGGCAGAGCGGAGACATCCACCATGATCTGGTCCATGCAGACCCGGCCCAGAACCGGGCAGGGCATACCCTTTATCTCCACGATGCCCTTGCCGCAGCTCAAAAGGCGGGGGTAACCGTCGGCGTAACCGGCACAGAGGGTGGCGACCTTGGTGGGCTTTTCCGCGGTGAAGCGGCGTCCGTAACTGGCCGACTGACCGGGCTGCATCTCCTTGACCATACTGACGATGGTCTTGAGCTTCATCACTGGGCGGAAGATGCCGAAGCGGACTTCATCGCTGGGGTCGAAGCCGTAGAGGATGATGCCGGGGCGTGCCATGCAGTGGGTGCGGGGCAGTCCGGCGGGCCAGTCGGGGTGGAGCATCACCCCGGCGGAGTTGTCGCAGTGGACGACGGCAGGCTCGAAACCGGCCTCGGCAAGGCCCTGACAGGCCCGGACGAAGAGCTCGTGCTGTTGGCTGGTATAAGCCACGCTGTCGGCGCTGTCGTCGTCGGCCACAGCGAAGTGCTGGAACAGGCCGGTCACGTCCAGACCCGGCAGGCGGCAGGCATCCAGCATCTCGGCCAGCGCCGCGTCAAAGTCGGTGCGGAGCGCAAAACCGATGCGGCCCATGCCGGTGTCGGCCTTGAGGTGGACTTTGACCTTCCCGCCGGCGGCACAGGCGGCCTCGCTGAGGGCCTTGGCCTGGGGCAGGGAGTAACAGGCTGCGGTGATGTCCTTCTGGATGAGGACGGGCGTGCAGCCCGGCTCCACATGGCCCAGAATGAGGATGGGAAGCGTCAGCCCGGCTTTGCGCAGCTGACGGGCTTCCGCCAGACAGCTCACAGCCAGCCACGCGGCCCCCTCTTCGGCAAAGACCTTGGCGCACTCTACGGCACCGTGGCCGTAGCTGTCGGCTTTGACGACAGCGCACAGGGGCATCTCCCCGGCCCGGGCCTTCACGGCGCGGAAATTGTGGCGCAGGGCGTCAAGGTCTATCTCAGCCCAGACGTGTTTTTCAAATGCGGGCATCTGCATGGGCTGTGTCCTCCTTTTTTGATGTACGGGCCGGGTGCAAAGGACGCCAGCCGTCGATGTCGCTCTCCTGCAGAGCGTGAAGGGTCTTCTGCCGGAAAGCCCGGTCGGTGCGGCACCGCTCCCGGACAAAGTTTTTTGTGTCCTCCCGGGTGGTCACGCCGTCGGCCGGGCAGCGGCTCTTGACGATGGGAAAACCTTCTTCCTTCACCGCACAGCGCACCTCCTGCTCTGTGGCGAGCAGGAGAGGCCGGATGAGGGTCAGCCCCCGGTCGGACAGCTCTGTCACCGGCGAGAAACAGCCGATGCGGCCCTCCCGCCAGAGGTTCATGTAAAATGTCTCGATGGCGTCGTCCAGATGATGCCCCAGCGCCACCTTGTTGCAGTCCAGCTCTTCGGCAGCGGCGTGGAGCGCGCCCCGCGCATCTTGGCGCAGAGGGAGCAGGGATTCTTCTCGTTCCGGTAGTCGAAGACGATGGGGCCGATGAGGGTGCGGCGCACCTCATAAGGCACATCGTACCGCCGGAACAGCGCTTCCAGCGCGGAGTAATCCACCGGCTTGCCGCCAAACTGGGGGTCGAGGGTGACGGCCACGACTTCGAACGGGAAGCCGAGGTACTGCCGCAGCCGCGCGAGACCGATGGTCAAAGCTACGCTGTCCTTACCGCCCGAAACGCCCACCAGAACGCGGTCGCCGGGGGCCAGCATCTCGTACTGCTGGACGGCTTTGCGCATCAGGCCGCAGAGCCGCTGCATCGCTTTCGTGTCGCTCATGACAGGCTCACGCTCTCCACGAGGTTGACGATGTCGCTGATGGAGGCCAGCTTGGTCAGGCCGGAGACATAGATGATGTCGCCGTTGTCGTACTCGATGGTGGCCAGCACGGCGTAGTAAGCCTGAATATCACAGCGCACGGCAGTGACGGCGGCACCGTCGATGCTCAGATTGACTTTTCGGGGGCTGATGACGCCGTAAGCCTGCTTGAGCTCTTTTTCCGACTGGCCGATGAAGTCCTCATAGGTGTCTTTCGTGCCTTTCTGGAAGAGCACGACCTGATAGTTGGCGTCGTCGCTGCTCTGGGCAGAGGCCAGTTCCAGCGCACGGCCAAGGGTGGCGTCCTCTGTCATCTCGCACACCGGCCAGACGGCGGACTCGTAGTAGACGGAGATGCCGTTCTCGGCGGTGTAGCGGGTGTCAGGCGAAGCGGGGGTGCGGCGGTTGACCACGAGGGTCAGTACAAAATAGGCCAGTGCGCCCAGCAGGACGATGATGCCCATGGCCAGCAGCAGGCGGGAAGAGCGCTGCTGCGCGGTGTCGCGCTGGTGGATGTCTTTCGGCATGAAGGAAGGTCCTCCTTATAAATGTAAGGCTCAGCCCCGGGGGTGGGGCTGCATTTTTATTAGTATAACATACTCGGGACTGAAATTGTAGCGCTCTGCCGCAAAAACAGAAACGAAAATTCGATTTAAGAAAACACGAGATTTCAAGAGAAAACAGGAGAAAACGAGAGGTTCAAAAAACTGAGCCGAAAAAATCGAAAAATGATGTTGACAGGGGCGTTCTTGTGATGTATACTGACACTCGCGCCCCAAAAGGTGCATTGAACCGTTGAAACACTTATCAGGAGGAAATAGATATGAGCACTACTCTCGTCAAGCCCGCTGAAGTCGAGCGCAAGTGGTATCTGCTCGACGCTGCCGGCAAGAGCCTGGGCCACGTCGCTGCTGAGGCTGCTGTCCTGCTGCGCGGCAAGCAGAAGGTCGATTATACCCCCAATGTTGACTGCGGCGATTTCGTCGTCGTCATCAACTGCGACAAGGCTGTTCTGACCGGCAAGAAGGCCGAGCAGAAGTTCCACATCACCCACAGCAAGTTCATCGGCGGCCTGAAGAAGGTCCAGTACAGCAAGCTGATGGCTGAGAACAGCGACCTGGCTATGACCTACGCTGTCAAGGGCATGATCCCTTCCAACACCATCGGTGCTAAGGCTCTGACCCGCCTGCACTGCTACCAGGGTGCCGAGCACGCTCACGCAGCTCAGAAGCCCGAGAAGATCGAGTTCTAAGAAGGAGGCAATCGAACATGTACGAAACCAAACCTTATTTCTACGGCACTGGTCGTCGTAAGGATTCCGTTGCCCGCGTGCGCGTCTACCAGGGCACTGGCAAGGTCACCATCAACGACCGTGACATCGACAACTACTTCGGTCTGGAGACCCTGAAGCTGATCGTCCGCTCTCCGCTGGTCCTGCTGGGCCTCGAGGGCAAGTATGACGTCGTCGTCCGCGTTTCCGGCGGCGGTGTTTCCGGCCAGGCTGGCGCTATCCGCCACGGCCTGAGCCGCGCTCTGCTGCAGCAGAGCGATGAGAACCGCGCTGCTCTGAAGAAGGCAGGCTTCCTGACCCGCGATCCTCGTATGAAGGAGCGCAAGAAGTACGGCCTGAAGGCTGCACGTCGTGCTCCCCAGTTCAGCAAGCGCTGATTTTACCGTATTACGGCTTTTACGGCTCTGCTTCGGCAGAGCCGTTTTGTGTTTAACAGAAGTTTCCCAGCGAACTGGGGAGCACGACTGCGCATATCCGGCGGTTGCCCCGGAGGGGCGAGCCGGATGCGCATTTCGAATAATTGCTCAAGCATCGCGTGGGCGGCGGAGCCGCCCCAGCGATGCTCCCCAGTTTAGCAAGTGCAACAGCGACGACCGCCGCCAGCGGCGGAAACAGGGAGGAGCTGTTGGGGCCGCGGCCAGCAGGATATGAAGCCCGCCCAAGGGCTGAAATAGACGCTGGGAGCCGCAACCCGGGGAAGTTGGCCGTACGATGCCGCTTCGGCAGAGCCGTTTTGTTTAACAGAAGTTTCCCAGCGAACTGGGGAGCATGACTGCGCATATCCGGCGGTTGAGATTCCCTCATCTCCCTCTTGACAAAAACTGCAAAAGAGACTATTATACTAAGCAGACAGACAATGGAGCCTGGGGTGTGTTTACCCTAGGCTTTTTTCTTTGGAATGTCTTGGAAAACGCATCGCTGCGGGCCGATAGAGGGGGTCCGCAGCGGAAAATTAGGCTGCGGGCTGCGGCAGAATGGTGTCTGCCGGGCCGCAAAGAGGAAAAGGAGAAGGTATCATGAACGAGAATGTTGACGGTATGATGATTCGTCTGGTCGGCCTTGCACTGGCTGTCCTGTTGATGGCTGGCATGACCATCTACACGGGCCTTTTCAAAAAGACATCCGGCATGGATGCCCGCGCCACTGTTATCAGTGTGCAGGACGGCCATGTGGCCGCAGAGGACGTTCAGTGGAACGCCTGAGATAAACTTTTCTTCAAACACAACACAGCGCCCCGGGGCCGACCGCTCCGGGGCGCTGTGTTCGCTTATGCGTTTATCGCTTCTGCTGCTTCAGGCGGGTCATGAAGTCGTCAGCCTCGATGGCCTCAGGGGTGAAGCTGTTGTTGTTCCACCAGCTGGCGAGGGCGGCGGCAACGGTCAGGCCGCTGGAAATGAGCTGTTCCAGCTGGGCGCTCTCGATGGGCAGCATGGGCTTGCCCACGGCGCTGAGCACCTGATTGGTCAGGGCCAGCGCCAGCGCAGCGGTGCGGGCCAGAGTGGATGCGGAAATTTTGTGATGGGTCATAGTCAGTACCTCTCTTTCTGTTTCAAGATATGTGTTTGGTGTGGTTCAGGTCTCCTGCAGCACAACGGTACTGCACCATAGTAGGCGCTGCCGTGTGCGATGTCGATGCAGTCGTTTGCGGCGACCCAGGAGGAATCGACAGAGGGCGGATAGAAGTTGTTGGCGGCGGCGAAATAGAGCTGGTATTCGACGCCCTTTTCCAGCGCGATGCTGCCCATGTCCAGCACTACATCGTTGTAGCCGCGGACAAGGTCGATGGACTTGTCCGCCAGGGCGGTCGTGGTGCCGTACTTGCGCAGGACGGTGCGCATTTTGCCCGGCATATAGCCCTTGACGCGGAATTCCAGCGAGCGGAGCAGCAGGCCCGCTTTCTTAGCAGTCAATGGCATGAAGAACTCGGACTTGGCGGGATAAGTGTCCCACGCGGGGATGTCGCCGCTGTCGGTGTGGGCCGTCTCGATGCGGTAGACGGCGGGAGTCACTGTGACGGTGCATCTGTCGCTCTTGCTGTCGGAGGTGGCAGTGACGACGGCAGAACCCTTCTTGAGGGCAGTGACGCGGCCCGCATCCACCGAGACGATGTCCGTCGGCGAAACGCTCCACAATACCGTCTGGTCGGTGGCGTCCGGGGGCGCGATGGAGGCGCTGAGGTCGGAAGTGCTGCCCCGGCTCAGTTCCAGCGTGTGCTGGCTCAGAGTCACCTTCTCCACCGGGATGATGTCCGGGTCGGGCAGGGGAGTGGGCGGCGTGGTGTCCCACAGTTTTTTGAGGGCCTCAAGGGCATTTTTGGCGCTGCTGTCGGTGTAGCTGGCAGAACCCAGCAGCTTGAGCAGAAGCTCTTTTCTTCGCTGCCCAGCCCGCTGAGGCTGTCGGTGCTGATGGTGTCGACGGTCAGTGCGCCGGTGGAGGCATCGACCTTCACCACCCGCACCAGCTGACCGACTTTCGGTGAGACAGGGCGGGGCAAGGCCCAGACGTCCAGTGCGTTCAGCCGGACAGCACCGCTCTTGCCGTTGACGCTCAGCACAGCGCCCTCCGAGGGGGCATAGGAGGCGGCACGGTCGGCAGCGGCTTCGGCCTGCTCGGCATAGCCTGCGGCCAGGGTGGCGCTGGCGGCGGTCTGCTGGGCGGAAACTGCGGCCTCGCTGGCGCTCTGTTTGGCGTTTGCCTCGCCGGAGGCGGCACGTTTGGCGGCCTCTGCGGCGGCATTGGCGCTGTCCACCACCCGGGCGATGAACTGTTCGTAGATCGAGGGCGTCAGCTCCTCACCGCCGCCCTCGGTGGGGAGGATGCCGTGGACGTCGTACTGGCCGGGACGGGTGTAGGCGGTGTAGCCATTGCCGTTGGCAGCGGCCAGCATCCATTCGCCGCTGGCCCAGCCGGTAAAGCTCCGGCCCACGCCGACGCAGCCTGCTTCGTCCAGCGCCAGCGGCTCGGCCAGCGTGCCGTCCGCGTGCCGGATGTGGAGGGTGACGACACACCCGTTCCACTGCTCCGGCAGGCTGAATTCCAGCTGGTCCACACCCTCGGCTTTCTGTGCGCCCAGATGCAGCCGGTGGGGCTGAGCGAGGAATTCTGTGCCGCCGAAGTCCCGGGCTGTGATGTTGATCTGCATGGTAAAAACTCCTTTCATTTGGTTTTGCGTTTGCATCGGCCCGATTGTAGCGCAGAACGGCAGTGGGCGGAAGTACATACTTTTTTATTGAGAATTTGGCGGGTTAGGCATTTTGCCAAACGGCCTTTTTCGGAGAGAAATAGACCCCGTTTTTTCTCTTGAAAACAGTCAGAAAACAGTCCATGATTTGTGTCGAAAATAAGCCGGTTATGGCCGGTTTGACGCCGCAAAGCGGGCTGGAAATACTGCAAAAAACACCCCGGAAATGTTAATTCAAATGTTAAAAATATATGAACAAGTATGACTTTATTTTTGCGAAAAAATCGGAGAGAAATCATTGAATTTCATGAAATCGAGAGAAAACTATGTACAGAATGCACAAAAACTATGTGAAGGAATTGACGAGCGCCTGACCTTCGATTTGACAAAACGGCCTCAGTCTGCTAAAATAACGTCCGCTCAACACACGTTGCAGCGCATAAAATTCATCACGGTGAAGTGAAAGCCGCTTTTGAGGCGCCCGCTGTGCGGGGCATTTACGCACAGTCTGACGGGCCTTGAGATACAGGCCCGCTGTCCATTCCAAAATCTGAAAAGAGAGGAGTTGTCTCGTATCGCTTCCGTCAAATTTAAGAAAGCATTGCCCGGCTGCACCCGTGCAGCCTCATCCCGTGTGCTGGCGTTCTGCGTCATGGCTGCGTGTCTCGTGTTCACGCTGGCTGTGACCGCCGCGAATCTGCGGCTGACCTACGTCACAGACTCCACGGTGCGCGGCAGGTGGTCCTCACTTCTGAGAGCGACCCCGCCCGCGTTATGAGCCTTTCCGGCATCGAGGCCGAGGAGGGAGACGAAGTCTATTACACTGCCTTTGCCGGCAGTCTGGCATCCCTGAACATCGAGCGCGCCTTCAGCGTCACCATTGAGGCTGAAGGCCAGGAGTACCCCGTCAAGATGGTGGTGGGTACCGTCGCCGAGGCTCTGGAACGTGCCGGCATCACTCTGGAGGGGGACGACTATACCGAACCCGCCCTCAGCGCGATGGTCACGGCTGGCAGCAAGATCGAAGTCCACCGCGTCGAGTATCAGGACAAGGTGGAGACGCAGGCTGTCCCCTACGACACGGAGTACGTCTATACCAGCCTCTACTTCCGCAACACCAACCGTGCTACCACCCTGCAGCATGGCTCTGAGGGCCAGCAGACCGTCACCACCCGGGAGCGCTGGGTGGACGGCGAGCTGGAAAACAGCGTCGTCACCGATGTGACCACCACCGTGGAGCCTACCGACCATGTGGTCAAGACCTATGGCGCCGGTGCGCCCGTCTCGCCCCTGACCGGCCCGGACGGCACCACCAACGCCCCCGCCAGCTACAGCAAGGTCCTTACCGGCAAGGCCACCGGCTATTATTCCAAGTCGGGCAAGGGCTCTTCCGGTCTGGGTCTGGGTTACGGCACCGTGGCCGTTGACCCCGATGTCATCCCCTACGGCACCCTGCTGTATATCACCTCCACCGACGGCAGCTTCGTCTATGGCTACGCGGTAGCCACCGACACTGGCATCGCTGTGCAGGATGGCCGCATCCTCGTGGACCTGTTCTATGAGACTTATGCGGAGTCTGTCATCAACGGCGCTATCAACGTCAACGTCTACGTCGTGGGCTGATGCGCCTTTGAAAAACTGAAGTAAAATAGTGGAAAACATCCGCTCTGATTTTTTGCCAAATGTGCAAAATTCGGGGCGGATGTTTCTTTTTTGCCTTTATTCTGTTAAGTCTGCCGATATTTCTTGTCTAAAATTAGGGATGTTGTATATATAAGAAAAATATCGACGAAAAGATTATGGTATATTCTACAAGAAAACTCTTGAAAAATCCGACGAAATTCTTTAATATAAGAGAGTAAAAGGCACAGGACTGCCCATGCGGCCTGTGCGGGGAGGAGCTGTTTATGAAACCGACTGAGGAAAAGAACCGCAGCAATCCATCGGACCTTCCGGTGTATTTGTTCAAGCAGGGCAATAACTGTGAAGCGTACCGCTATTTTGGCGCACACATCGAGCAGCGGGCCGGGGAGACAGGCGTGGTGTTCCGCGTCTGGGCACCGCACGCGACGGCCATCAGCGTAGTAGGCGATTTCAATAGCTGGAAACCGGGCAGCCACCCGATGCGCAAGGTGGACAATGACTCTGTGTGGGAACTGTTCATCCCGGGCATGAAGGAATACGACGTTTACAAATATTGCGTGACCACCCGGGCGGGCGACCTTGTCTACAAGGCTGACCCCTATCGAGAACCCGCCCCTCGAACGGCAGCAAAGTCTACGATTTGAACGGCTTTGTCACGACGGCCCCATGTCATCAACGGCCCCATGAACATCTACGAGATGCACGCCGGCAGCTGGAAGATGAAAGAGGGCGGTCTGCCCTACAATTACTCTGAGCTGGCCGACGAGCTCATCCCGTACATCACCGAGATGGGCTACACCCACGTGGAGCTGCTACCCGTCATGGAGTACCCTTCGATGGCAGCTGGGGCTATCAGGTGACGGGCTATTTCGCCCCCACCAGCCGCTACGGCACCCCGAAGGATCTGATGGCTTTCGTGGACAAGATGCATGAGGCAGGCATCGGCGTCATCATGGACTGGGTTCCGGCTCACTTCCCGAAAGACCAGTTCGGCCTGTACAACTTCGATGGCGAAGCCTGCTACGAAGACCCGAACCCCAAGCGCGGCGAGCACAAAGAGTGGGGCACGATGGTGTTCGACTTTGGCCGCAGCGAGGTGCAGAGCTTCCTCATCTCCAGCGCGCTCTACTGGCTGGAGCAGTACCACATGGACGGCCTGCGTGTGGACGCAGTCGCTTCCATGCTGTATCTGGACTACAACCGTAAGCAGGGCGAGTGGGAGCCCAACAAGGACGGCGGCAAGGAGAACCTTGAGGCTGTGGCATTCCTGCGCAAGCTCAACGATACGGTCCTGGGCCGTCACCCCCACAAGTACATGATCGCAGAGGAGTCCACCGCGTGGCCGATGGTCACGAAACCCGCTTCCGACGGCGGCTTGGGCTTCAATTTCAAGTGGAACATGGGCTGGATGAACGACATGCTCAGCTACATGAAGACTGACCCGCTCTTCCGTGCGGGCAACCACGGCAAGGTCACCTTCAGCTTCTTCTACGCCTTCAGCGAGAACTTCGTGCTGCCCATCAGCCACGACGAAGTCGTCCACGGCAAGGGCAGCCTCATCAACAAGATGCCCGGTGACTATGAGGCCAAGTTTGCAAACCTGCGCACCTTCTTTGGCTACATGATGGCTCACCCCGGCAAGAAGCTGCTGTTCATGGGTCAGGAGTTCGGCCAGTTCACTGAGTGGAACGAGACCAAGTCTCTGGACTGGATGCTGCTGGGCTACGACAAGCACACCGAGCTGCAGACCTACGTCAAGACCCTGAACAAGTTCTACAAGGACCACCCCGCCTTCTGGCAGATCGACTACAGCTGGGAGGGCTTCCAGTGGATCGTCCCCGACGACTCCCGTCAGAGCGTCGTGGCCTTCCTGCGCAAGGATGCAAACGGCAAGCAGATCCTCGTGGTCTGCAACTTCAACCCCGTCCTGCGCGAGGGCTACACCCTGGGCGCACCGAACTCCGGCACCTACAAGGAGATCCTGAACAGCGACGACGAGGCGTTCGGCGGTGCTGGCACTGTCCACAACAAGGCTGTCCGCTCCAAGAAGAAGCCGCTCCACGGCTTCGAGCAGAGCATCACCATCACTCTGCCTCCCATGAGCGTGCTTTATTTCGAGGTGCCTGCAAAGCGCACCCGCAAGACCGCCGAGGAGAAGGCAGCGGAAAAGGCTGCACCCAAGAAGGCTTCCAAGACCACAAAGGCCGAGGAAAAGGCACCTGCAAAGCGTGGCCGCAAACCCAAGGCAGAAGCTGCACCTGCGGAGGAAAAAGCCCCTGCAAAGCGCGGCCGCAAACCCAAGGCAGAAGCTGCACCTGCGGAAGAAAAGGCTCCTGCAAAACGGGGCCGTAAGCCCAAGGCAGAAAAGGCAGCGGAACCGGCTGAAAAGCCCGCCCGCAAGCCCCGCGCCAAGAAGGCGGACAAGGCCGAAAAATAAGGCCGGGCCGAACCAACATTGTTGAACCATTTCCACCAAATATCAGGAAATATTAAAGGGGAGAATAAAGCTATGGCAAAAGAAATCGTGGCAATGATCCTTGCCGGCGGACGTGGCTCGCGTTTGTACGCGCTGACACAGAAAACGGCAAAACCGGCGGTGTCCTTTGGCGGCAAATACCGTATCGTGGACTTCCCGCTGTCCAACTGCGTCAACTCCAACATCGATACCGTTGGCATCGCAACGCAGTATCAGCCCCAGAAGCTGAACGAGTACATCGGCAACGGCCAGCCCTGGGACCTGGACCGTCTGTACGGCGGCGTCCATACCCTGCCTCCTTATGAGCAGGCAAAGGGTACCGACTGGTATAAAGGAACTGCGAATGCCATCTACCAGAACATTCCATTCATCGAGAGCTACGATCCGGAGTACGTCATCATCCTGTCCGGCGACCAGATCTGCAAGCAGGATTACGCCGACTTCCTCCGCTTCCACAAGTAGAAGGGCGCAGAGTTCTCTGTGGCCGTCATGGAAGTTGACTGGAAGGAAGCTTCCCGTTTCGGCCTGATGGTCGCAGACGAGGACGACAAGATCACCGAGTTCCAGGAGAAGCCCCTGTGCCGAAGTCCAATCTGGCTTCCATGGGCATCTACATCTTCAACTGGGATATCCTCAAGAAGTATCTGGAAGAGGACGAGGCAGACCCCAACTCCAAGAACGACTTCGGCATGAACATCATCCCCGCGCTGCTGCGCGACGGCCGCAAGATGTATGCTTACCACTTCAACGGCTACTGGCGTGACGTGGGTACCATCGACAGCCTGTGGGAAGCCAACATGGAGGTCCTGGACCCCGAGAACTCCGGCATCGACATCTTCGACGAGAAGTGGAAGCTCTACAGCCGCAACCCCGTGCTGCCCGCCCAGAAGATCGGCCCCCGCGCTGTCGTGCAGGATTCGCTGGTCACTGAGGGCTGCCAGATCTACGGCTGCGTCAAGCACTCTGTGCTGAGCGCAGGCATCGTCGTGGAAGAGGGCGCAACGGTCGAGGATGCCGTCCTGATGGATGGCGTCGTGGTCAAGGCAGGCGCAGTGGTCAAGCGCTGCATCCTCGCTGAGAACGTCGTGGTGGGCGCAGGCGCCAAGATCGGCGGCGACGGCCCCATCGCACATGTGGGCACGGGTCTGTCCATCGGTGCAGGCGCTACGGTCAAAGAGGGCGCCAAAGTATTTGAAGCCGTCAAGGAGGGCGAGGAAGTATGCTGAGCCAGAACAACAATGCGTTGGGCATCATTTTCCCCAACAGCTATGATAACACCGTGCCTGAGCTGGTGACCGAGCGCGCAATGGCCTCGATCCCCTTTGCAGGCCGTTACCGCATGGTGGACTTTGTGCTGCCCAGCATGGCCAACTGCGGCATCTCCAACGTGTCTGTCGTGGTGCGCAAGAACTACCACTCTCTGATGGACCATCTGGGTACCGGCCGCGAGTGGGATATGGCCCGCCGTCACGGCGGTCTGAACATCGTCCCTCCCTTCGCTGAGAAGGGCGTGCGCATCTACTCCGGCCGTGTGGAGGCGCTGGCTTCCATCCTGAGCTTCCTGGAGGACCAGAAGGAGCGCTATGTGGTGATGTGCGATGCCAACATGGCCATCAACTAGGACTTCAACGCCCTGCTGGCTGCCCATCAGGCCAGCGGCGCAGACGTCACCGTCGCCTACCAGAAGACCGAGATCCCCGAGGGCCGCAAGAACGACAACTACACCCTGACCGTCGATGCCGATGGCCGTGTGACGGAGCTGCTGTTCAACGATTACCGCCCCGGCAAGCAGAACCTCGATCTGGACATCTATTTCATGGAGCGCCAGACCCTCATCAAGCTGGTCAAGGACGCTACCGCCCGCGGCCTCATCTACTTCGAGCGCGACATCCTGGCTCACAACGTCAACATCCTGAACATCCATGCTCTGGAGTACACCGGCTATGTGGCTCATGTCTGCGACATGAAGAGCTACTTCGACGAGAACCTGAAGCTCATTGATGAGAAGAATCTGAACGCCCTCTTCCCCAAGAAGAACCCCGTTTACACCAAGATCCGCGACGACAACCCCACCCGTTACGTCACCGGTTCCAGCGTCAGCAACTCTCTGCTGGCTGACGGCTGCGTCATCGAAGGCACCGTGGAGAACTGCGTGCTGTTCCGCGGCGTCAAGGTCAAGAAAGGTGCCGTCGTCAAGAACTGCGTCCTGATGCAGGACACCGTGGTGGAGCCTGGCGCTGAGCTGGACTGCGTCGTGACGGACAAGAATGTCCGCATCACCGCAGACAAGAAGCTGAGCGGCACCAAGAGCTTCCCTGTTTACGTTCAGAAGAACCACATCGTCTGAACCGTTTGAGAATCTCCCATAGGGGCGGCTCCCTCCCCGGTAGCCCCTCTTAAAGAGGGGCGGGGGTACTGTGTGTACCCCCGCCCGCTCTTTTTGCCGCAGCGGGAGGAGATATGAATCCCTTTTATCAGGAAGGAGCGAATCTTATGAAGATCCTGTATGCTGCTTCGGAAGCAACCCCCTTTGCAAAATCCGGCGGTCTGGCCGATGTGGCCGGCTCCCTGCCCAAAGCGCTGGTCAAGGACGGCGTGGACGCCCGCGTCATCATGCCGCTGTATGGCGACCTGAAGTTCCGCGATAAGCTGGAATACGTTACCAACTACTCGGTCCCTGTGGGCTGGCGCAGCCAGTACTGCGGCCTGTTCAAGGCTGAGGTCAATGGTGTGACCTACTACTTCCTTGACAACGAGTATTACTTCAAGCGCCGCGGCCTCTACGGCTTCTACGACGACGGCGAGCGCTTCGCCTTCTTCTCCCGCGCAGTGCTGGAGACCCTGTTCTACATCGACTTCACCCCGACATCATCAACTGCAACGACTGGCAGACCGCTCTGGTGCCGGTGTACCTGAACCTGTACTATCGTCATCTGGACAAGTTCAACCGCATCAAGACCATCTTCACCATCCACAACATTGCCTATCAGGGCAAGTACGGCACCGATATTCTGGAAGACACCTGTGGCATCGGCCGCCGCGACCAGCATATCGTGGAGTATGATGGCTGCGCCAACTTCATGAAGGGTGCCATCGAGACGGCAGACAAGATCACCACCGTCAGCCCCACCTATGCACAGGAGATCCTCGACCCGTGGTTCAGCTACGGTCTGGACGCTCTGCTGCGCGAGAAGCAGTACAAGCTCTGCGGCATCCTGAACGGTATCGACATGGAGGCCAACAACCCTGCCACCGACCCCCACATCGCCTTCAACTACGATGTCAACAACTTCGAAGAGGGCAAGGCAAAGTGCAAGGAGGCTCTGCAGGATAGGTTCGGCCTCAACAAGGACGGCAGCCCCGTCTTTGCAATGGTCAGCCGCATGGTCGGCATGAAGGGCTTCGATCTCGTGCAGAGCGTGGCCGACGGCCTCGTGGACCGCGGCATCGAGCTGGTTATCCTGGGCAGCGGCGAGAGCCAGTACGAGAACTTCTTCTCCGACCTGTGCGGCCGTCATCCGGGCCGTGTAGGCACCTACATCGGCTTCGAGCCTACCCTGTCGCAGGAGATCTATGCCGGCGCAGATGCCTTCATCATGCCGTCCAAGAGCGAGCCCTGCGGTCTGGCCCAGATGGTCGCCTGCCGTTACGGCACGCCTCCCATCATCCGCGAGACCGGTGGTCTGCGCGACTCCATCCACGACTGCACCCTCGGCGAGGGCAATGGCTTCACCTTCGCGGGCTACAGCGCCCACGAGCTGTACGATGCCTGCTGCCGCGCACAGGACCGCTACTACAGCAAGGAAGACTGGAACAACCTTATCAGGTACGACATGGAGTGCGACTTCAGCTGGGATGTCTCTGCCAAGAGCTATGAGGGCCTCTACAATGAGACTGCAAACCTCTGGTAAGAGATAGACTAAAGCACGATTTACGCCCCGGCGGGTACTGTTTTAGGACAGCGCCCGCCGGGGCTTTTTGTGCCTTTCAGCAAAATCGTCCCAAAAGGAAACGCTTTTTTCTTTCTCAAACGGGGCAGAATGATAAATGACACGGAGAAGATGAGCGGCTGAACCGAAAAACTTTTGGTTAGAAATGACGAACTTCTCTGCGTTTATAGAATTTTGCTAAAAAGCAGTGGAAAATTGATTGAATTTTACAGCCGTTTTGAGTATAATGGAGAGTAAAGAGCCTTTGTTCAAAGTTTAACGTGCAGATCGGGCAAAAAAGACAGAGCGGCCCGGAGCGCACGCAGAGGGAGGGGAGCCGGACCGTGAAGGGCTGGTACAAGGCACTGGAAGACCTGGTCTGGCTGACCCAGCTGGGGTTGAATATGCTGCTGCCGCTGGTGATGTGTCTGGGCGGCTGCTGGTGGGCCGTCAGCCATTGGGGCTGGCCCATGTGGGTGTATCTGCCCGCTGTGCTGCTGGGGCTTGCCGCCGGGGCGCAGAACTTCTGGGTCTTCGTCAAAGAGCGGCTCGACCGCTCCAAAAGGACAAGCCCCGCCGGACAGGCTTTAACTCGCATTTATGAGATAAGGGAGAGCTACATCTATGAAATTACAGCCGGAATCCAAAAAGGAGCTGCTCCGCATCGCGGGCGGCACGGCATTCTGCACCGCGATCATGTGGGTGCTTTTCGCGGCGCTGCATCTGGTGGGCTGGGTGAAGTTCGACTATACGGTCGTCCTCGGCAGCCTCGTGGGCGCAGCCGTCGCCATCGGCAACTTTGCGGGCATCTGCTTCGTGGTCCAAAAAATCATCGACGAGCCGGATGAGAAGCGCCGCAAGGCAACATTACAGCTTTCCTACAACAGCCGGATGCTGCTGCAGGCGCTGTGGGTGGTGGTGGCCGTCGCGGCCCCCTGCTTCCAGCCCTTTGCCAGTGTGCTGCCGCTGTTTTTCCCCCGTGTCACCATTTATTACCTGCAAATAACGGGCAAGTACAAACCGCTCACGCCGAAGGCAGAGCCGGTGGACGTCTCGGTGGAGGACGACCCCGAACCTGCCGACGCGCAGCAGTCCGCACCCGATGAAAAAGGGGGTGAAACGTAACAAATGGAACTGAACGGCGCAAAGATCCTGTATACCATCCATACCAATATCCCTGTGCTGGGCGATTTCAAGATCACCCAGACTCTTGTGAGCACATGGATCGTCATGGCGCTGCTCTCGGCTCTGGCCTTCTGGCTGGGGCGTGACCTCAAACTGGAAAACGTCTCCAAACGGCAGGCCGCCGCCGAGTTCATCGTGGAACGGCTGGACCAGTTCGTCCACGACAACATGGGCTGGCACTTCGATAAGTTCATCCCGCTGGTGGGTGCTATCTTCGCACTCAGCATCGGCTGCAACCTGATCAGTGTGGTAGGCCTGTGGAGCCCCACGGCAGACCTGAACACCGAGGCGGCCTGGGCCATCGTGGTGTTCATCATCATCATGTACTACAAGATAAAGACCAACGGCATCCTCGCCTATCTGAAGGGCCTGCTGGACCCCATCTTCCTGATGGCGCCCATCAATGTGCTGTCGGAGCTCTCCACCCCGGTCAGCATGGCGTTCCGTCACTTCGGCAACATCCTGTCCGGTACAGTTATCTCCACCCTGCTGTACTGGGCGCTGGCGAGCCTGAGCCACGTCATTTTTGGCTGGCTGCCCGGATTCCTGAGCCAGCTCCAGCTGTTCCAGATCGGCATCCCGGCCTTCACGGGCCTGTATTTCGACTGGTTCGGCGGCTGCATTCAGGCGTTCATCTTCTGTACCCTGACCACCATCTTCATCAAACGTGCTGCCGGTGAGGAGTAAGCCTCCCGCCCCGGCATCCCCCAAAAACAAACATTTTCAGGAGGACACAAACTATGACTGACTTTCAATTCCTTGCTCGTGGTATCGCTCTGGCTGGCTGCGGCATCGGCGCAGGCTGCGCACTGATCGCTGGTATCGGCCCTGGTATCGGCGAAGGCAATGCCGCCGCTGCTGCCTGTGAGGCTGTAGGCCGCCAGCCCGAGTGCAAGAGCGACGTGACCAGTACCCTCATCCTCGGCGTCGCACTGTCTGAGACCACCGGTATCTACGGCTTCGTCACCGGCCTGCTGCTCATCTTCCTCGCACCCGGCATGTTCATGAACTACCTGCAGTAAGCGCTCCTTTCAGAGCTTGATTTCAAGAGAAAGGGGAGACGCTTATGCAACTTTATCAGGCATTGATCACGCTGGATGGCTGGACGTTTCTGGCCCAGATCTGCAACCTGATGATCCAGCTGGTGATCTTCAAAAAGCTGCTGCTGAACCCGGTCAAAAAAGTCATCGCCGAGCGCAAGGCCAAGGCGGACAGCCAGATCGCGGACGCCGAAAAGCTGCGCACTGAGGCTGAGGCCATGAAGGCGGAGTACGAGCAGAACCTGCAGAATGCCCGCACCGAGGCCAACCAGATCGTGGCCGCCGCCCAGAAGACGGCTGCTGCCCGCAGCGAAGAGCTGCTGGGCGAGGCCCGCGCACAGGCCGCTGCCCTCAAGCAGAAGGCCGAGGCCGACATTGCGCAGGAGCGCAAGAAGGCTGTCAACGAGGTCAAGGACGAGATCGGCGGTATGGCGATGGAGATCGCCTCCAAGGTGGTCGAGCGCGAGATCAAAGAGGCTGACCATCAGGACCTGATCGACGAATTTATCAAAAACGTGGGTGAAGCATCATGACCGAGACTGCAAGGATGTACGGCGGAAGCCTGTACGACCTGGCCGCGGAGGAAGGGCTGGACGAGCGCATTCTGGGCGAACTGGATGGCGTGACCGCCCTGCTGAATGGGGACGCCGAGTATCTGCATCTGCTCAGCATCCCCAGCATCCCCAAGAAAGAGCGCTGTGCGCTGTTGGACGAAGCCTTCCGCGGGCAGGTCCACCTCTATGTGCTCAACTTTATGAAGCTGCTGTGCGAAAAAGGCGCTCTGCGGGAGCTGTCGGGCTGCGCCCGGGCTTACCGTCTGCGCTACAATGAGGCTCACGGCATTCTGGAAGCGACTGCTGTTTCCGCTGTGCCTCTCACGGCAGAGCAGACCAGACGCCTGCACGAAAAGCTGGAAAAAGTCACCGGCAGGCACATCGACCTCAAAACGAAGGTCGAGCCTGCTGTGCTGGGCGGCATCCGGCTGGACATCGAAGGCACCGAGCTGGACGGCACCGTCCGCAGCCGCCTCGCCGGCCTGCGCAGCAGCATCGCAGCAGCAACACTGTAACGAATACGAAGCCCTCGGGTAAACGCGAAGCCCGGCTGCTCTCGGAGCCGCAAGGCGAGAAGGCAAAGCTGGACCGAAGTGCCTGAGAGGGCTATCCACCCGAAAGTTTACAAAGAATTGAGTGGTGAAGACACAACAATGCAACTGAAACCTGAAGAGATATCCAAGATCATCCGTGCTCAGATCAAGCATTACGAAAATGTCATCGAGCAGAGCGAGGTCGGCACGGTCATTCTGGTGGGCGACGGCATCGCGCGGGCCAGCGGCCTGGAGCAGTGCATGGCCGGCGAGCTGCTCCAGTTTGAGAACGGCGAGTACGGCATGGCCCAGAACCTCGAGGAGAACACCGTCTCCATCGTTCTGCTGGGCTCTGACGTCGGAATCAAAGAGGGCAGCACTGTCAAGCGCACCGGCAAGGTCGTGTCCGTCCCTGTGGGCGAGGCACTGATCGGCCGTGTCGTCAACGCACTGGGCCAGCCCATCGACGGCGCAGGCCCCATCGAGACGACGGAGTTCCGCCCCATCGAGAGCCCTGCTCCCGGCATCATCGAGCGCCAGCCCGTCAAGGAGCCGCTGCAGACCGGCATCAAGGCCATCGACTCCATGATCCCCATCGGCCGCGGCCAGCGTGAGCTCATCATCGGCGACCGCCAGACCGGCAAGACCACCATCGCGTCCGATACCATCATCAACCAGAAGGGCAAGGACGTCATCTGCATCTACGTCGCCATCGGCCAGAAGCGCTCTACCGTGGCAAACCTCGTGCAGAGCCTCACCGAGGCCGGTGCCATGAGCTACACCATCGTGGTGTCGGCAACGGCATCCGAGCTGTCGCCCCTGCAGTATATCGCTCCCTACTCCGGCTGTGCTATGGGCGAGTATTTCATGCACAAGGGCAAGCATGTCCTTATCATCTACGACGACCTGTCCAAGCACGCTGTCGCTTACCGCGCCCTGTCGCTGCTGATCCGCCGTCCTCCGGGACGTGAGGCTTACCCCGGCGATGTCTTCTATCTGCACTCCCGTCTGCTGGAACGCGCGGCCAAGCTCTCCGACGAGCTGGGCGGCGGCAGCCTGACGGCACTGCCGATCATTGAGACCCAGGCAGGCGATATTTCCGCCTATATTCCGACGAACGTCATCTCCATCACAGACGGACAGATTTTCCTTGAGACAGAGCTGTTCCACTCGGGCGTTATGCCGGCCGTCAACCCCGGCATCTCGGTCTCCCGTGTCGGCGGCAACGCCCAGATCAAGGCCATGAAGAAGGTCGCCGGTACTTTGAAGCTGATTTATTCTCAGTACCGTGAGCTGCAGTCCTTTGCACAGTTCGGCTCCGACCTGGACGCCGACACCAAGGCGCGTCTGGCACAGGGCGCGCGCATCGTTGAGGTGCTCAAGCAGAACCGCTCCGCTCCCGTTGCGGTCGAAAACGCAGGTGGCCATCCTCTACGCGACCATCCACGACTACCTCGTGAACATCAAGGTGCCTGCCGTGGCCGAGTACGAGAAGGGCCTGTACGAGTATCTCGATACCGACGCAGCCGGTGCTTCCGTGATGGAGACCATCCGCACCACCGGCAAGCTGGAAAAGGACGCCGAGGAAGCTCTGAAGGGTGTGCTGTCCGCTTACACCGAGAACTTTATCAAGGCACACTGACAGGAAGGAGGCGTAACGCATGGCAGGTTCCATGAAGGACATCAAGCTGCGCATCAAAAGCGTAGAGAGTACCATGCAGATCACCAAGGCTATGGAGCTGGTGGCTTCCTCCAAAATGCGCCGTGCCAAGGAGCGGGTGGAGCACAGCCGCCCCTACTTTGAGACGCTGTACGAATCGCTGACCAAGATAGCGGCGGCAGACCCCCGCGCCCGCAATCCCTATCTGCGCCGGGACGACATCAAGCGGACTCTGCTGGTGGTCATCGCGGGCGACCGCGGACTGGCAGGCGGCTACAACGCCAACCTGTTCAAGCAGGCCGACGCCGCCGAAGGCCCGTCACCGTGCTGCCCATCGGCAAGCGCTCCGCAGAGTATTTCGCCCACCACGGGGCCGGCCTCTTTACCCCCGAGGTGCTGATGGCGGCGGATGTGTCGGTGAGCGAGTGCTTCACCCTGTCCCACCAGATAACGGAAGGCTTCCTCAAGGGCGAGTACGACGCGGTGAAGCTCTGCTACACCCGCTTTGACTCCATGATGACCCAGACGGCCACCACCCTCGAGGTGCTGCCCCTGACCATCGAGCCCACCGAGGCCCAGAAGGCTGAGGCCCGTCGGAGTCAGATCCTGTACAAACCCAGTTGCGAGGAAGTGTTCGGCGCTATCATCCCCGAGTATGTGGCTGGTGTCCTCTACGGCGCCGTGTGCGAGAGCGTGGCCAGTGAGCTGGCCGCCCGCCGCACCGCCATGGATGCCGCCACCAAGAATGCCGGCGAGATGATAGAGCATCTGAATCTGTATTACAACCGCGCCCGTCAGGCCGCCATCACGCAGGAGATCACCGAGATCGTGGCTGGTGCGGAAAATTAAGGCGGCTTGCCCTCTCCGGCATTGCTTGCGCAATGCCACCTCTCCCAAAGGGGAGGCTTAAAGCTGACCGATACGTTTCAGGCTCTCCTCTGGGAGAGCTGGACGCGAAGCGGCCTGAGAGGGTAAGGACGCTGACAAAGAGCATTCCATTAAAAGAGAAGGAGTTGTAGCCTATGTCCGAAAAACACATCGGCAAGGTGATCCAAGTCATCGGCCCGGTGCTGGACATCCAGTTCAAGGATGGAGAGCTGCCGGACCTGCTCAACGCCATCGAGATCGACAACCACGGCCAGAAGCTGGTGGTCGAGGTGGCGCAGCTGACCGGTGACAACGTCGCCCGCTGCATCGCCATGAGCAGCACCGACGGCCTGGTGCGCGGCACCGAGGCCGTGGACACCGGCGAGTCCATCAAGGTCCCCGTCGGCGACCAGTGCCTGGGCCGCGTGTTCAACCTGCTCGGTGAGCCGGTGGACAACAAGCCCGCCCCCACCCCGGAGGCTTACTGGCCCATCCACCGCCCCGCTCCCAGCTATGAGGAGCAGCAGTCCACCACCGAAATTCTGGAGACCGGCATCAAGGTCGTTGACCTCATCTGCCCCTACGCCAAGGGCGGCAAGATCGGTCTGTTCGGCGGTGCCGGTGTCGGCAAGACCGTGCTCATTCAGGAACTGATCCACAACATCGCCACCGAGCACAACGGCTACTCGGTGTTCACCGGTGTCGGCGAGCGCACCCGTGAGGGCAACGACCTTTACGGTGAAATGACCGAGAGCGGCGTCATCAACAAGACGGCGCTGGTCTACGGTCAGATGAACGAGCCCGCCAGGAGCCCGTATGCGCGTGGCACTGTCCGGCCTGACCATGGCGGAGTATTTCCGCGATGTCAAGAATCAGGACGTGCTGCTGTTCATCGACAACATCTTCCGCTTCACCCAGGCAGGCTCTGAGGTGTCGGCTCTGCTGGGCCGTATGCCCTCCGCCGTCGGCTATCAGCCTACGCTGGCTACCGAGATGGGCGACCTGCAGGAGCGCATCACTTCGACCAAGACCGGTTCCATCACCTCGGTCCAGGCCGTCTACGTCCCCGCCGACGACCTGACCGACCCCGCCCCTGCAACGACGTTCACCCATCTGGACGCTACCACGGTTCTGAGCCGTGACATCGCCTCTCAGGGCATCTACCCCGCTGTGGACCCGCTGGACTCCACCAGCCGTATCCTCAGCCCGGAGGTCGTGGGTCAGGAGCATTATGAAATCGCCCGTGCCGTCCAGAAGGTGCTGCAGCGCTACAAGGAACTGCAGGACATCATCGCCATCATGGGCATGGACGAGCTGAGCGAGGATGACAAGCGCACCGTCAGCCGCGCCCGCAAGGTGCAGCGCTTCCTGAGCCAGAGCTTCCACGTTGCAGAGCAGTTCACCGGTATGCCCGGCCAGTACGTCCCGCTGAAAGAGACGCTGCGCGGCTTCCGCATGATCCTGAACGGCGAGTGCGACGACCTGCCCGAGAGCGCCTTCCTGTTCGCAGGCACCATCGACGATGTGTTCGCTAAGGCGAAGAAGGGGTAAACCATGACGACCTTTCATCTGACGGTGGTCACACCGGACGGCTGCGCCTTTGAGGGGCAGGCCGAGCGTGTGGTCTGCCGCGCCATCGATGGTGACCTTGCCATTCTGGCCAAGCACGGCGACTACTGCACTGCGCTGGGCATGGGCGAGGCCCACATCGTTGATGCCGAGGGCAGCCGCCGCCGTGCCGCCTGCATGGGCGGGATGCTCACCGTGCTGGACGGTGAGGTGCGTCTGGTAGCCACCACATGGGAGTGGGCTGAGCAGATCGACCACACCCGCGCCTAGGCCGCAAAAGCGCGCCGAAGAGATTCTGGCCCGCAAAGACCTCGACCGCCGCGAGTACGAGATGGCACAGGCCCGCCTCAAGCGCGCGCTGGTGCGCACCTCCATCAAGGAGTAACAGCTGAAACAAAAACCGGAGTCCCGCGGGACTCCGGCTTTGCTGTATCAGAAGCTTTTAGAGCATATTTGCCTTCTCGATGAGGCTGCGGATGTGGTGGGCCAGCATCTCGATGGCGGTGGTGTTCTCGCCGCCGTTGGGGACGATGATGTCAGCGTTGCGCTTGCTGGGCTCAACGAAAGCCTCATGCATGGGTTTGACGGTGGTGAGGTACTGGTTGATGACGCTGTCGAGGGAGCGGCCGCGCTCCTTGACGTCCCGCACCAGACGGCGCAGGATACGCTCATCGGCATCGGTGTCCACGAAAATTTTGTAGTCGAACATGGCGCACAGCTCCGGCTCCACGAAGGGGAGGATGCCTTCCACGATGAGGACGGGGGCCGGTTCGATGTGCTGGACCTCGTTGCTGCGGTTGTGGTCGGCATAGTCGTACACCGGGCAGTCGATGGCGCGGCCTGCCTTCAGCTCCTGTAAGTGGTAGATGAGCAGGGCGTTGTCGAAGGCGTCCGGGTGGTCGTAGTTCAGCTTGCAGCGCTCTTCAAAGGGCAGCTCGTCGTGGCGCTTGTAGTAGCTGTCGTGGGAGATGAGGCGCACCTCGTCCTCCCCGAAAAGAGCCTTGAGCCGACAGGCCAGTGTGGTCTTGCCGCTGCCGGAGCCGCCTGCGATGCCGATGATCAGATTGTTCATGTTCCAAAAACCTCCGCGTGCCGATTGTTGTAGAAAAAATCCCCAGAGTAGGGTATAATATCCTTATCCTACATAATAACACACTTCGCTCTGTTTTGACAGGGCCGAATCTCTGCTGGGAGGCATTTTGATGAAAAAAATCGTTCCTGCCCCGTACATCGACCAGACTGAGCGCTGGGTCAATGGCTGCGAGAGCATCAGCAGCGTCATGCTGCTCCAGGCCGTGGGCATCGACATCGACCCGGATACCTTCATCGCCCGCGACCTGCCCCACGCTCCTTACTGGGAGCAGGACGGAAAACTCTACGGCCCTGACCCGTGGCAGGTCTACCCCGGCGCCCCCCACGACCACACCGGCTATGGCTGCTATTCGCCCTGTATCGTCAAGGCCCTGAACAGCGCTCTGGAACACGAGGGCGCAGCCGACAAGTTCGAAGTCGTGGACGAGAGCGGCAAGACGGCGGCAGAGCTTTGCTCTTATATCGACGCCGGATGCCGGTGGTATTCTGGGCGACGCTGGATTTCCAGCCCGTGCCGGAAAAGCGTGACCACTGGCTGCTGGCCGATGGCACTGACTTTGCATGGAAGTGCAACGAACACTGCCTGCTGCTGGTAGGCTACGATGACGAAAACTACTGGTTCAACGACCCGTGGCATGACCACGGCGTCTGCCCGCAACCGAAACAGCTGGTGGAGGACTGCCACGCGGCCCAGGGGCTGTTCGCCGTCACCCTCCGCCCGAAAGGAGAAGCATGAAAAAAGAAGAACTTCAGCAGAACATGAAAGACAGGATGCAGCAGTTCGAGGACGGCGGCCTCCGGCTCCTGAAAAAGGGTCAGAAAGGCATCGTCCATGCGATTTTCAGCCGCTTCGGGCTGGTGCTGCTGCTCATGCTGTTGCAGGTCGGTGTGCTGTGGAGCGTGTTCCGGTGGTTCGGCGGACTGCTGCCTCATTACTTCGGCGGCAGTGTGGCCATGTCGGCCTTCATGGTGGTCTACATCCTCAACAGCGAGATGGACAACAGTGCTAAAATCACATGGATGGTCACCATCGCCATCCTGCCGGTCGTGGGTGTGCCGCTGTTTTTCTACGTCAAGAGCAACATCGGCCACAACGCCCTGAAAAAGCGGGTGACCCACCTCACTGAGGAGGCCCGGGGCTTACAGCCCCAGCCGCTGGCTGCGGCCCAGGAGCTGGCCGAAGCCGACCCCGGCGCGGCCTCGCTGGCGCGGTATCTCCACGGAAAGGGCGGCGGCTTCTCGGTCTACAGGAACACGGAAGTTACCTACTTCCCCGGCGGCGAGGCCAAGTTCGAAGAGATGCTGCGCCAACTGGAAAAGGCCGAGAAGTACATCTTCCTCGAGTACTTCATCATCGACGAGGGCCTCATGTGGGGCAAAATTCTCGAAGTGCTGGCCCGCAAGGCCGCTGAGGGCGTGGACGTCCGGGTGATGTACGACGGCACCTGTGAGTTCGCCACCCTGCCCCGGGATTACCCCAGCCGCCTCGAAAAGCTGGGCATCCAGTGCCAGGTGTTCTCGCCGGTGCAGCCCTTTGTCTCGACCCATTATAATTACCGTGACCACCGGAAAATTCTCGTCATTGACGGCAAGGTGGGCTTTACCGGCGGCGTGAACCTCGCCGACGAGTACATCAACCACATCGAGAAGTATGGCCGCTGGAAGGACGCCGCCGTCATGCTGGAAGGCGAGGCTGTCCGACCGCTGACCATCCTCTTCCTCGAGATGTGGAGCATCCTCCGGGAGCCGGAGTTTGAGAAGTTCCTCTCCGTGCCGCCCCACTCCGTCCCGGCGAAGGGGTTCGCGGCCCCTTACGGCGATTGCCCGCTGGACGGTGAGCGGGTGGGAGAGATGGTCTATATCGACCTGCTCAACCGCGCCAAGCGCTACATCCACATCATGACGCCCTACCTCATCCTCGACGGCGAGCTGGAAACGGCCCTCAAGTTCGCGGCAGAGCGGGGCGTGGACGTCCACCTCATCCTGCCCCATGTGCCGGATAAGAAGTTCGCCTATGCGCTGGCGAAGACGCACTACAAGTCTCTGCTGGACTCGGGCGTGAAGATCAGCGAGTGGCTGCCCGGCTTTGTCCATGCGAAGGTCTTTGTGGTGGACGACAGCGAGGCCGTGGTGGGTACCATAAACCTCGACTACCGCAGCCTCTACCACCACTTCGAGAATGCGGTCTGGATGAAGGATACCGCCTGCATCCCCGCCATCGAGAAGGATTTCAGAAGACGCTGGAATTCTGCCGCGACGTCGAGCCCACCCGGGAGAGCATCTGGGAGGGCAAAGTGCTGCTCCATCTGGCAGGAATTTTACTGAAAGTTATTGCACCATTACTGTAAAACAAAAGGGAATGCCGTTCGGCATTCCCCTTTGTTTTACAAATAATCCTTATCCATCGAGAAGCCCCGGCCGCTGACCTCGGTGACATGGCTCACGATGAGGAAGCAGGTGGGGTCGATGCTGTGAGCCAGCTTTTCCAGCCGGGGCAGTTCCCGGTTGGACACGATGCTCAGAAGCACGGCGCTGGACTCGTGGGTGTAGCCGCCCTCGCCGTGGAGGATGGTCACGCCCCGGTCCAGCTGCTCGAGGATGGCGGCACAGATGGCGTCGGACTGGCTGCTGATGATCTTTACCTCGGTGCGGCTGGCACCCATCATCAGCATCTTATCCATGACGATGGTGTGGATGAGCACCATCACAATGCCGTACAGCACCTGCGGCATCGGGCTGAACACAGCCTGCATCAGCAGGACCATGATGTCGAAAGCCAGCATGGTGGCCGACACCGGCAGCTTGAACCATTTGTTGAGCACCAGCGGAGGGATGTCGAGGCCGCCGGTGGATGCACCGGAGCGGATGACGATGCCAAGCGAGACGCCGATGCCGAGGCCCGCAAAGACGGTGCAGAGGAAGATGTCCTCCGTCAGCACCCGGACATTCGCCATCCCCTCGAACAGGGCGAGGAAGGCGGGCTGAGAACACTGCTGGCCAGCGTATTGAGGGCAAAGGCCCGGCCCAGGACCACCCAGCCCCAGACCAGCATGGCGAGGTTGATGAAGAACAGCAGCCCCGAGACGGGCAGGCCCGTCAATCGCCCGATGGCCAGTGCGATGCCGGTCGCGCCGCCGGTGATGAGGCCCGCCGGCTCGAGGAACAGGGCAACGGCCAGCGAGTAGAGCGCGTTGCCGAAGATGATGGAAGCCCAGTTCCAGATAAGTTGCTTCCAGTGCGGATTCTGATTCATAGCGTTTCCTCCCATATCCCTTCTATCATACCGGAAAACGGCAAAAAAATCCACGCCCGGCGGCCTGCCGGAGCGTGGATTTTTGTTCATTGACAGATGAAAGTTTGATTTTTTACTCTTCGTCCAGCAGGCGCAGGCCGGCGGTGTCGGTGACGGGCAGCGAGAAGACGATGGAGCCGGCCTTTTTGTCGGCGTTGTCCATGATGGCTTTCATGATGGCGTTCTTCTCGGAAGTGCGGCTGACGATGAGCACCAGCTCTTTTTCGTTCACGAGGTCGATGCCCATGAACTTGGCTGCACCCTCCATGCCGGTGCCTTTGGCGTGGATGACGGTGCCGCCGCCGGCTCCTGCGGCCCGGGCCGCGTCCATGATAGAGCCGGTGTAGCCCTGATTGGCGATGACCAGCAGCAGGTCGTAACGGGTATCTTTCAAGGTGCTTTCCTCCTTCAGCTCAAGGGTCTGGTGTTCGGTGAGGAACAGCAGGGCGCGCTTGCCGCCGATGCTGCTTACCGGGACGATGAATGCAATGCCGGTACCCGGCACATCAATGCGCATCTGGCGGCGCAGGGCTTTCTGGATGCGGGGCCAGCTATCCGCTGTGATGATGGCAAAGAGCACAGCTTTTTCGGTCTTTTCCAGCCCGAGGGTGGAAAGCGTCTCCTGAACGGCGGTGCCGGCACCCACAGTGCGCAGACTGACATCGACGCCGAAGCTTTTATACAGCTTCAGAAAGGCGTCTGTCGTGGGGCGGTCGGTGATGGTGACCAGCCAGTAAAGCGTATTCACGGCAAAGCCTCCTTACAGTTCGATGATGGCGTCGTCCGGCAGTTCGGCCAGCAGGGCGGCAGTATCCAGCAGGGGCTGGGCGCTGCGGGCCTTGCGGGTCTTGAGCTGGGCCACAAGGCCCATGAGCTGGACGGTGATGAGGGGCGTCATGGCGACCATGGCCACCACGCCGAAGGCGTCGGTGACGATGTTGCCGCCTACGGCGATGCAGGCACCCTGCGCCAGCGGCAGCAGGAAGGTGGCCGTCATGGGGCCGGAGGCCACGCCGCCGGCGTCAAAGGCGATGGCGGTGTAGAGCTTCGGCACCACAAAGGAGATGCTGATGGCGAAGAGGTAGCCCGGGATGAGGAACCACAGAATCGAGATGCCGGTGAGGACGCGCACCATCGCAAGGCCCACCGAGAGGGCAACGCCGGCCGAGAGGGCCGCGCCCATCGTCCCGGCGGAGATGGCACCGTCGGTGACTTCTTCGACCTGTTTGTTGAGGACATAGACCGCAGGCTCGGCCCGGACGATGAAGTAACCGATGAGCATCCCGATGGGGATGAGCAGCCACCGGCTGCTCTGGCCGCCCAGGACCTGACCGAGGTAGTTGCCGGCAGGCATGAAGCCGATGTTCGCGCCGGTGAGGAAGAGCACGAGGCCGATGTAAGTATAGACGAGGCCTACGCCGATGCGGCCCAGCGTCCGCCGGTCGATGTGGAGGGCGGCGAGCTGGAAGATGCCGAACATCACGACGATGGGCAGCAGGGAAGTGGCAATCTCGTGCAGATAGGTGGGCAGGCCCTCGCTGAACAGCTGCCACAGCTCCACCGAGTCGCCCACTTCGGGGATGATCGGCGGCACGTAGCTGCTCTCGCTGGCATTGAAGACGATGCCGAGGATGAGGACGGCGAGGATGGGACCCACGGAGCAGAGGGCCACGAGGCCGAAGCTGTCGTCCGCTGCATGGCGGTCGGAACGGATGGCCGACACACCGACGCCCAGCGCCATGATGAAGGGGACGGTCATGGGGCCGGTGGTGACGCCGCCGGAGTCGAAGGCCACGGCCAGAAACTCTTTCGGCACAAATGCAGCCAGAAGGAAGATGGCAGCGTAAAAGATGACCAGCAGCCGGGGCAGCGGGATGCCCAGCAGCATACGCAGGAAGGCCATGACGAGGAAGATGCCCACGCCCGTAGCCACCGAGAGGATGAGGGTCATGTTGGGGATGGAGGGTACCTGATTGGCAAGCACCTGTAAGTCAGGCTCTGAGATGGTGATAAGGAAACCCAGCAGGAAACCCACTCCGATGATGAGAAAGAGGTTCTGGCTTCGGGTGAGCATGGAGCCGACCCGCTCGCCCATGGGGGTCATGCTCATCTCGGCACCCAGGGTGAAGAACATGATGCCGACGATGATCATGGCCGCGCCCAGCAGAAAGCAGAGCAGGATGCTCGGGGAAACGGGGGCGATGCTGAAACAGAGCACCAGCACGATGGCCGCGATGGGCAGGACGGCCTGCAGTGCCTCCAGCAGCTTTTCCCGAAGCTTGGGGATGGATGATTTGATAATGATGTCCACCAGCCTTTCACGCCCGGAAGCAGTGCCGCCGGGCGTTGGAATTGAGAAATATTTCCTTATTAAGTATACAAAAACAGACAAAAGTCCGTCAACAAAAGACCGGCTAAGATTGGCAAAGAAACAGAAATGTTACAAAAAGAAAAGGCTGCCGCGCTTTTGCACAGCAGCCTTGAAGATTAGAATTTAGATGCCCTGCTTTGCCAGAACGTCAGAAGTCGGAGTGGAGAACACCGGAATATCGGCGTAGGGGTCGGGAGTGTTGTCGGCGGGCAGGGCCTTCATGTAGGCGTCCATGGACTCGGCCACCTTCTTGGCGATGGCCACGGCCTCAACGACGGTGCGCGCGCCCATGACGGCGTCGCCGCCGGCGAACACGCCCTCGCGGGTGGTGCTGCCGTCCTCGTTGACGGTGAGCAGGCCGCGCTGGTTGGTCTCGATGCCGGTGGTGGTCTTGACGAGAGAGTTCTCAGAACCCTGGCTCACCGAGACGATGACGCCGGTGTGGGGATAGAAGGTCTCGCTGCCCTCTACCTGGGTGAACTTGCCGTCCTCGCCCTTCACGGTGTCGCGGCAGATGATGCCGTTCTCACGGATCTCCACCGGAGCCTTGCAGAAGCGGAAGCCCACGCCCTCGAGCTTGGCGTACCGCACTTCATGCTCGGAAGCGCTGATGCACTCCTCGTCGCGGCGGGCGTAGCAGGTGACGTGGCGTGCGCCGTTGCGGATGGCAGTGCGGGCGCAGTCCATGGCGGAGTTGCCCACGCCGATGACGGCGATGTCGTCGCCCAGCTGGAAGGCCTTGGAGTTGGCCAGATAGTCGATGCCGAAGGCCGCGTTGCCCAGCGTCTCGCCCTTGATGTGCATGGCGTTGGCCTTCCACAGACCAGCGCCGATAAAGACGCTCTTGTAGCCGTCCCGGAAGAGGTCGTCGATGGTGATGGTCTTGCCGATGGCGGTATTGGGGCGGACGTGGATGCCCTTCAGCTCGAGGTGGCGGTACTGGAAGTCGTCCAGCACGCTGTCGGGCAGGCGGTAATTGGGGATGCCGTACCGCATGACGCCGCCGATCTTGTCGCGGGCGTCGAAGATGGTGACATCGTAACCCCAGCGTGCCAGCAGGACGGCGACGGTCAGGCCCGCAGGGCCGGAGCCGACGACAGCGGACTTCATGCCGTTCCTGGGGGCGGGGCCGGAAGTCATCTTGTTGGCGTAGGTGGTGGAGATGTAGTCCTCGATGATGGAGAAGTGGACGGGGTCGTGGCTGGGCATCCGGTTGCGGATGCAGTGGCCCTCGCACTGGTTCTCGTGGTTGCACACGAGGCTGCACACAGTGGTCAGGGGGTTGTTTTCAAACAGCATCCGGCCGGCATCGTCGAGGTGATTGTCCTTGAGCAGGCGGATGACATCGGGATGTTGGTGTGGATCGGGCAGCCCTGCTGGCACATCGGCTTTTTGCAGCCGAGGCAGCGCTTGGCTTCGTCCAGAACGTGAAGTGCCATGGTTCCTCCTTGTGCCTGTCGAACAGGCGGCGTTGTATCCAAGTATCCTTACTATAATACACCGAAACTGCCTCGGCATACAAGTGCCGAAATGACAGAATTTGCAGAAAAATTTCTGTCATTACGTCAAAAAGATATTTTTTTGACGAAGTAGACCGCCCATGGCCTCGGGTGAAACGCGGCAGAGCGTACCAAAATCGGCGGCGGCAAGCTGCGCCTCGGCCATCCGAGCGGAGGCACCGCCTGATCCCCGCAGACGGGCCAGCGAGTGGGAGACAGGGAGGGTGCAATTTTTTAATAAAGGAAGGGCATCCTTCTTCCCTCCCAGCAGATGGAGATAGGGCGGAAGGGCGGGGAGACTGTCGGCGGTGCAGCCCAGCGCGGCGTCCATGGCGAGGCGGCGCATCCGCGCCCGGGGGTAGCGCACGGTGGTGAGAGCGTCCAGAAGTTCGTCGTAGGTGGTGCTGGTACGGACGGCGGCTTCCAGACGGTGCTCCAGTCCTTCGGAGACGCCGCGGATGTCTGCAAAGGGCGCTTTGCCCCGGCAGGCAGACCGGAGAAGGGCCAGCTCGCACCGCCCGGCGGCGGAAAAATCGGTGTACTGCCCGGCGGCATAAGCCTCCTGATAAAGCGGGAAGACCGCCTGGGAACGTAAGGCGCGACGGCGTCCGCTCCGCCCTCGGCCCAGAGCTTGCGAAGTGCGCTGGCGCTGGCGAACTGCCCATGGGCAGAGCGGAGCGCCTCACCGTGGTTCGCGCCTTGCCGGGGCAGGGATAAGCCTCCATCCGAGGCGCAAGGCTGCGGATGGCCCGGCAGTATTCGACAGCGAGGTTGTTGTTGGGCTTGTCCAGCAGGGCGGCGACCCGCTCGTCAGATGCAAGCTTCGCCGCAGCGGTCTGCCGCGCGGCGGCAAAGCTCCGTGCGCCGCCCGCAAGCTGGGCTTTCAGGGCGGCGCGGTAGGAGTCGCTGTCAAGAAGCTCAGCGGCCTCCATCAGAAGGGCCGCGTCGGGCGTCTCGGCACCGAACACCAGACCGTCGCACCCAGCGGCGGCAAGCAGCGCCACGCCCGCCCGGGCGAACGCCTCTGCTCCCGCGCAGGCACAGGGAGCAGGCAGAGCAAACACAAGGTCAGCCCCGCAGGTGAGGGCGGACCGGGTGCGGATAGCTTCAGGCAGGAGGGGCAGCGCCCCCGCTGCACCAGCGAACAGCTCATGGCGACGGCGACGCGCTCTGCACCCAGTACTTTTGCCTGCGCCAGCTGCCATGCGTGGCCGTTGTGGAAGGGGTCATATTCGGCGATGATACCGGCAAATTTCATGACGTGACCTCAAAAGTTTGTGAAATATCTGTCATACTGCATGGAGAACTGGGGCAGAATGACGGGATTCTGGGCAGGATGTACAAAAAAGCCCGGGGACTTCGTGGCAGGCTTTGCCGCCATTGCGGCTTGAAAACCGGCCGACCCTATTATATAATAATTCTAGGAATCTGTAAAATTCTGCCCTCTCGGGGGTGGACAAAAACATATCTGGAGGAAACAAGAAGATGAAAATTCTGGTTATCAACTGTGGTTCTTCTTCCCTGAAATATCAGCTCATCGATATGGACGGTGAGAAGGTGCTGTGCAAGGGCCTGTGCGAGCGCATCGGCATGGAGAGCAGCATGATCACCCATGAAGCTAACGGCCACAAGGCTACCACTCCCGCGATCTTCCCCACCCACACCGAAGCTTTTGCTGAGGTCGTGAAGAAGATGACCACCGGCGAGGGCAAGTGCATCGACGATGTCAGCGAGATCAGCGCCATCGGCCACCGCGTCGTCCACGGCGGTGAGAAGTTCAAGGCCAGCTGCCTGATCACCGACGAGGTCATCAACACCATCCGCGAGCTGAGCCCCCTGGCTCCTCTGCACAACCCCGCAGGCATCCTCGGCATCGAGGCAGCCCGCAAGGTCTTCGGCAACGTCCCGATGGTCGCTGTCTTCGACACCGCTTTCCACAGCACCATGCCCTCCGAAGGCTTATATGTACGCCATTCCCCTATGAGTACTACGAGAAGTACGGCGTGCGCCGCTACGGCTTCCACGGCACCAGCCACAAGTACGTTGCTCACAAGGCTGCTGAGTACCTCGAGGAGCCCATTGAGCGCCTGAAGCTCATCACCTGCCATCTGGGCAACGGCTCCTCCATCGCCGCTGTCGATCAGGGCAAGGTCGTTGATACCTCCATGGGCATGACCCCGCTGGCCGGCCTGATGATGGGTACCCGCTGCGGCGACCTGGACCCCTCTGTGGTCAACTACCTGAAGTACACCCTGAACATCACCGGCCACGAGCTGGACGAGATCCTGAACAAGAAGTCCGGCCTGCTGGGCATCTCCGGTGTTTCCAGCGACAAGCGTGACGTCGAGGAGGCTGCTCTCCACGGCAACAAGCGCGCTCAGCTGGCTTCTGACATGCTGAACTACCAGATCAAGAAGGTCGTCGGCAGCTACATCGCAGCTATGGGCGGTGTGGACGCCATCGTCTTCACCGGCGGCATCGGCGAGCACGACGAGATCGCCCGTGCAAAGGTCTGCCACCACATGGATTGGCTGGGCATCCGCATCGATACCGAGAAGAACGAGCATCCCGTGGGCGATGTCTGCGACATCACCGCCTGGGGCGCCAAGGTCCGCACTCTGGTCATCGCTACCGACGAGGAGCTGATGATCGCCCGCGACACCAAGGAAGTCCTCGAGAAGTAATCTCTGCATTTAAGGCATCCAAGGCCGCACCGCTCCCCCAAAGGGCGGTGTGGCCTTTTTGCTGTTTTGCACGAGCAAAGACCGTCTTATTATGCCGAATGCACAAAAAAGCGGACGAGGGGTTGTTTTTTGGTTGACAAATCAAAAAAAGAACGGTACAATAAGGGAGTCCTCAGCCAGAGGACGTTTACTCATTCAAGCCCCTGGTAAGCTTACGATCAGCGCTATGGTCCCTAAAAACCAAAGGTATGGTTACAATCCTTCCGTGGGCAAGAACTAAACAAAGAGGAGATACTACTATGTTCGAAGACAAGACTTTAGTTTGCAAGGACTGCGGCAAGGAGTTTGTTTGGACTGCTGGTGAGCAGGAGTTCTACGCATCTCGCGGCTTTGAGAACCAGCCCCAGCGCTGCAAGCCCTGCGTGATGCCCGCAAGAACGGCGGCGCACGCAGCAACGGCGGTGAGCGCCAGATGTTCGACGCTGTCTGCGCAGCTTGCGGCAAGGCTTGCAAGGTTCCCTTCCAGCCCCGTGAGGACCGTCCGGTCTACTGCTCTGACTGCTTCGCTCGCATGAAGCAGAACTAAGCGCTGATTCTACAATCTGAAGCTTAACGGCCCCCGCACTGCTTGCAGTGCGGGGGCTTTTTTCAATTACTACTTGAAATATAGGATATGATTGGGGTATATTATAGCTGAGCGCCGCAAAGGCGCATCGTAAGAGACAGAAAGGACAACTACCATGTTTGATATTTTCAATATGCTCAAGAAGGACGAAGCCAAGGCTGTGAAGCAGGTCACCCGTGAGACCATCATCGGCGACATTCTGGATATGGACCAGAGCACCGCTCCCTACTTCATGGAGATCGGGATGCACTGCCTGGGCTGCCCCGCCTCCCGCGGCGAGAGCATCGAGGAAGCTGCGAGGTCCACGGCGTGGATTGCGACGAGCTGCTGGAGAAGCTGAACGCTCATCTGGCCTCCAAGAAGTCCTGAGTGCTGCCGACACTGGATGCGCGTCTGAGCGCGGCCGCTGAGCTGGTGCGCCCCGGTGAGCCGGTGGCCGACATCGGCTGCGACCACGGCAAGCTGACGGCGGTGCTGGCTGCTTCGGGCGGTACCCCAAGGTCATCGGGGCCGACCTGCGCCTCGGCCCGCTGGCAAAGGCAGAACAGACGCTGGAATATGCCGGATGCAAAGACCGCGCTGAGCTGAGGCTCGGCGACGGTCTTCTGTGTTGTCTCCGGCGAGGTGAGCACCATCGTGCTGGCGGGGCGTCTCG